>Ga0066256_1000287_pt1 | contig 192515 bp, 168 predicted proteins | sample ThiBio_1000_biof_FD_87107 | JGI IMG/M metagenome (GOLD analysis project Ga0066256, IMG submission 87107) | Wastewater bioreactor microbial communities from Cape Town, South Africa - Thiocy_expt_1000_biof (version 2) | ecosystem: Engineered > Bioreactor > Thiocyanate-remediating >...
GGTGGGCGGCCCGGCCCCCCCGGCTGCCCCTCGGCCCGGTCGGCGCCGGGGGGGGGGCGCGGGCGCTCGCGGCGCCGGCCCGCCCGGGGGGCGGCCGGCTCGGGGGGGGCGTGCTCAGCGGGGGGCGGCTCGGGCCGCGTCGTCGATCGGGGGGGAGGTGAAGGTGAACCCGTCGCGGGTCGGCGCCCCCGGCACCCCCCGCGGGGACGCGACGAGCTCGCCGCCGAACCCGCCGAGCGCGACGCGGAGCGCCCAGCCGGGCACGGGCAGGACCGCGGGGCGGTGCGCCCGCCGGGCGAGCGTCCTGACGAGGTCACGGTTGCGCGCGGGCTCGGGCGCGGTGAGGTTGACGCCGCCCGTGAGCGAGCTCCCGACGAGGTGGACGAGGGCGTTCACCTCGTCGGTGAGCGTGATCCACGGCCACCACTGCCGGCCCGAGCCCATCGGCCCGGCCAGCCCCAGCCTGACGAGCGGGAGCAGGCGGGCGGCGGCGCCACCGGCCGGGTCGAGCACGATGCCGGTGCGGGCGTGCGCGACGGAGCAGCCGGCCGTCGTCGCCGGGCGGGTCGCGCCCTCCCAGGCGACGCAGAGGTCGGCGAGGAAGCCGTCGCCGGGGCCGCTGGACTCGGTGAGGATCGTCTCGCCCCGATCGCCGTAGTAGCCGACGGCCGAGGCCGTGACGAGCCGGACGGGCGGGTGCCCGGCGGCGACGCGCTGGGCGAGCCGGGCGGCGACGAGCGAGACGGGCCCGGTCCGCGACCGGACGAGCTCGCGCCGGTAGGCGCGGGTCCACCGGTGGGCTGCCACGCCGGCACCGGACAGGATCACGACGGCGGACACCCCGTCGAGCGCGGCGTCGCCGAGGCGGCCGGCCGCGGGATCCCACGACACCTCACCGGCGTCGCGGGGCTCCCGGCGGACGAGCCGGCGCACCCCGTACCCCTCGGCCGCGAGGGCCGAGGCGAGCCGGGAACCGATCAGCCCGGAGGCACCGCCCAGCAGGACGGTCCCTCCGGGCTGAGTCGTCGTCATTGCCGGAGCCGGTCGATCAGATGCCGAGGTCGGCCTCGAACGCGCCCTCCTCGAGGCGCTTGCGCACCGCGGTGAGGTAGCGGCCGGCGTCCGCGCCGTCGACGATCCGGTGGTCGTAGGACAGCGCGAGGTAGACCATCGAGCGGATGCCGATCGTCTCGCCCTCGGGCGTCGGGACGACGACCGGGCGCTTGACGATCGTGCCGACGCCGAGGATGGCCACGGTCGGCAGCGGGACGATCGGGGTGTCGAACAGCGCCCCGGCCGAGCCCGTGTTGGTCAGCGTGAAGGTGCCGCCGGACAGCTCGTCGGGACCGATCTTGTTGTCCCGCGTGCGGGCCGCGAGGTCGTTGATCGAGCCGGACAGCTCGGCGATCGTCATGTCGCCGGCGTTCTTCACGACGGGGACGACGAGGCCGCGCGGGGTGTCGACGGCGATCGACAGGTTCTCGGCATCCGGGTAGACGATCGTGTCGTCCTCGATGCGGGCGTTGAGCTTCGGGTAGGCCTGGAGCGCCTCGACCGCCGCCTTTGCGAAGAACGGCAGGTAGGTCAGCTTGAGGCCGGCCTTCGACTCGAACTCGCCCTTCTTGCGGGCGCGCAGCGCGGCGACCCGCGTGACGTCCACCTCGACCACCGTGGTGAGCTGCGCCATCGTGTGGAGCGAGTCGACCATCCGCGAGGCGATGACCTTGCGCAGGCGCGGCATCTTCTCCGTCGTGCCGCGCTGCTCCGAGACGGGGAGCCGCGTCGAGGCGGCGGTCGGAGCCGCGCCGGACGACGCCGCGGGAGCGGCGGCCTCCGCGGCGGGAGCCTTGGCCGCCTCGGCCGCGGCGAGCACGTCCTGCTTGCGGACCCGGCCACCCACACCGGAGCCCTTGACCGAGGCGAGGTCGACGCCGTGCTGCTGCGCGAGCTTGCGCACGAGCGGCGTCACGTAGACCGGGCCGTCCGACACGGCGGCAGCAGCCGGCGCAGGAGCAGCAGCCGAGGCGGCGGGCGCGGCAGCAGCCGGCGCGGGCGCGGCGGCCGGAGCAGCGGGAGCCGGAGCAGCAGGCGCAGGAGCAGCGGGAGCAGGCTCGATCTCGGCCTCGACGGGCGTCTCGGTGGTAGGCGCTGCGTCGTTCGTGGCGCTCCCGCCCTGCTGGAGCTGGGCGGCGTCGCCGACGACGGCCAGGACGGTGCCGACCTCGACGGTCTCGTCCTCGCCGACCTTGATCGCCAGCACGGTGCCGGCCACGGGGGAGGGGACCTCGGTGTCGACCTTGTCGGTCGAGACCTCCAGGAGGGGCTCGTCCAGCTCGACCGTGTCACCGACCTCCTTGAGCCAGCGCGTCACCGTCCCCTCGGTCACCGACTCACCCAGCGCAGGCAGAGTGATCTCCGTCCCCTCCACGGGGCCGTCGTTCACGGACATGCTGTCTCCTTCGTGTCTTCGTGTCGCGCGAGTCACCTCGCGCGGACGGCGCAGCCTTGCGCGTCGTCGGGCCAAGCACTCCCGTCTATCTTGGCACCCCCCGCGAGGACGGGGTGCCTCCCACCCGCCGATCCCGGCGAGTGGAGGGTGTGAGCGTCCTCACCGCGAGCGGTGCGGACCTCGGACGGCACGGGCGAACCGTCGACCAACACGGCCGGACCGGTCCCGAGAGCCCTCAGCCGGCGTAGGACTCGACGAGCGCGACGAGCGTGCGCAGGGCCGCCCCCGTCCCGCCCTTCGGCGTGTACCCCCACGGCTTGCCCTCGTTGAACGACGGGCCGGCGATGTCGAGGTGCGCCCACGGCACGTCCCCGACGAACTCCTGGAGGAACAGGCCGGCGGTGAGCATCCCGCCGAACCGGTCACCGATGTTGGCGAGGTCGGCGATCGGGGAGTCGAGACCCGAGCGCAGGTCCGCTGGCAGCGGCATCGGCCACGCCTGCTCACCGACCGCGTCCGACGCGGTGACGACGGCGTCGCGCACGGCCGGCGTGCCCATGACGCCGGTGACGCGCGGACCGAGCGCCACGAGCTGGGCGCCGGTGAGCGTCGCGATGTCGACGACGGCGTCGGGCTCGAGGGCCGCGGCGTCGACCAGCGCGTCCGCCATGACGAGGCGACCCTCGGCGTCGGTGTTGAGCACCTCGACCGTCTTGCCGCCGCGCATCGTGAGGACGTCGCCGGGACGCTGGGCCGAGCCGGACGGCATGTTCTCGGCGAGTGCGAGGAACCCGGTCACCTTGACGGGGATCCCGAGCTCGGCCACGACGCGCACGGTCTCCAGGACCGTCGCGGCGCCCGCCATGTCGCTCTTCATCGTGACCATGCCGGTCGGCGGCTTGAGCGAGAGGCCGCCCGAGTCGAACGTGATGCCCTTGCCGACGAGCGCGACGTGCGCCTTCGCCCGCGCGGGCGACCAGGTGAGCGTGACCAGCCGCGGCTCGTTGGCCGACCCCTGGCCGACGCCGACGATGCCGCCGTACCCACCGGCGCGCAGGCCGGCGAGGTCGAGCACCTCGACCTTCACCTTCGTCCCGCGCAGCTCCTCCTTCGCGCGCTGGGCGAGGTCGGCCGGGGCGAGGTCGCCCGGGCCCGTGTTGACGAGGTCGCGGATCTCGTTGACCCCGCGGGCGAGGATCTCGGCCCGCTCGACGGCCTCCTTGACGGCCTTCGTCCGTGCCTTCGGCGTGAGCACCTCGACGGTCCCGGCGACCTCGGCGTCGCGGTAGCGGCGGAAGCGGTAGGCGCCGAGCAGCGCACCCTCGGCGACCGCGCCCACGACCGCCGGCGAGTCGGTCGGCGCGAGCACGGCCACGCGCTCCCGCGCCGGTGCGCCCCGCAGCGCGGCGCCGACCGCGCGCCGGACGGCCTCGGCCCCGGCCGGCCCGTCGTCGAGCACGGCGTCGCCGAGGCCGGCGAGGACGACGACGTCGGCCGTCACGATCGCGGGGGCGGGGATCGGGGTGACCTCGTCGGCCGCCCCCTCGAGACCGAGCGCCGCGACGGCGTCGGCGAGCTCCTCGGCCAGCGTCGAGGCGCCGGGGGCGAGCACGCGTGGTGACCCCCCGTCCCGCTGGAGCAGGACGACGAGGACCTGTGCGTCGGCGGTCTCGGGGGTCCGCGTGGTGAGGCGGACCTGCGTGGCGGGCTGGGCTGGCGCGGAACGGCGAGGCGTTGGCATACGTCGATGTTAGGAGACGGACGCGCCGCGCGGGGCCGGGCTGTGGACGGCGCAGGTGAAGTCGTGCGTGCCGCCCCCGACGACGTGCCGTGTTCCGTCGGGCAGGACGACGTCGGCCGGCACGCCGTCCGGGATCTCCACCCGGAGGCGGAACACGTCGCCGTCGACGGACCACGACGACTCGATCCGCCCGACCCGGGCGTCGTACGCGCACCGGGCGCGATCGATCCCGGGACCGGGGACGGGCTGGACGAGCACCCGCCGGTAGCCGGGCTCGGCCGGCCGGATCCCGCCGACCACCTGGTAGATCCAGTCGGCGACCGCACCGAGCGCGTAGTGGTTGAACGACGTCATCTCACCGGGGTTGATGGTGCCGTCGGGCAGCATCGAGTCCCAGCGCTCCCAGATCGTCGTGGCGCCCATCGTCACGGGGTAGAGCCACGACGGGCACTCCCGTTCGAGCAGCAGCCGGTAGGCGACGTCGGGGTAGCCGTGCTCCGACAGCGCCCAGGTGACGAACGGCGTGCCGGCGAACCCGGTCGTGACGCGATGGTCGCCGGCCGCGACGATCTCGGCGAGCCGGGCGGCGGCGCGGGCGCCCTCCCCCTCGTCCAGCAGCCCGAGCCGCAGCGCGAGCGCGTAGACCGTGGCACAGTCCGACCGCACGCGCAGGCCGTCGGCGTCGTCCGTGACGTAGTGCGTCCGGAACGCCGAGCGCAGCCGGGCGGCGAGCGCGGTCCACCGGGCCGCGTCCTCGTCGTGGCCGAGGACGGTCGCCGCCTCGGCGGCGAACGCGGCCGAGTGGTGGAGGGCTGCCGTGGCGACCACCCCGGGGTCGGCCTTGGCGGCCGCCGGGTCGTCCGGCGGCGCGTCGGGGTCGAGCCAGTCCGCGAGCTGCCACGTCCCGTCCCACAGCCCGGAGGTGGACAGGACCGGCTCGACGGACTCGAGGTGCGCGACCATCCCCGGGTAGTGCGCGGCGAGCCGGTCGACGTCGCCGTACGCCCACCACAGCGCGCGGGGCACCCAGCACGCGGCGTCGGACCACACGGCCTGCGGCGTGCGCCAGACCTCCCACGAGTCGAGGTCGAGACGACCGTGCCGCACGAGGAACGGCACGATCACGGGGACGAACCCGACGGCGCGCGTCTCGTGCGCGAGGTCGATCAGCCACGAGTGGAGGAGGTCGGCCGCGTCGAACTGGAACGTGGCGGTCGCGGCGTAGGCGGCGATGTCGCCGGTCCAGCCCAGCCGCTCGTCGCGCTGCGGGCAGTCGGTCGGCAGCGCGAGGAAGTTGCCCTTCTGCCCCCACACGCTGTTGCGGACGAGCTGGTCGACGAGCGGCTCGGAGCACTCGAACTCCGCGGTCGGGCGCATCGCCGTGTGCACGACGACCGCCTCGATCGCGTCCGGCGCGAGCGTGCCGGCCTCGACCGCCGCGACGAGGTCGTCCGGCCAGCCCGTCAGCTCGGCATAGCGGAAGCCGTGGAAGGTGAGGGTCGGCTCGAACGTCTCGGGCCCGCCCGTGCCGGCGAGGACGAACGTGTCGGTCGCCGTGGCCAGGCGCAGCGGGCGCGTGCCCAGCTCGCCGTGCTCCAGCACCTCGGCGTGCCGGGCCGTGATCTCGGTGCCGGCGGGGCCGGCCACGCGCAGCCGCAGCCACCCGACGAGGTTCTGCCCGAAGTCGAGGAGCACCCGGCCACTCGGCGAGCGCCACACGCGCCGGGGTCGCAGCACCTCGTGCCGTCGGACCGGCTCGGCGACCCGCGGCGTGAGCAGCACGGGGTCGAGGTCGCGGGTGCGGACGGCGACGGCGCGGCCGGCACCGGCCCGCAGGCGGGCGTCGATCCGCTGGCCGAGGTAGAGGTTGTTGGCCGTGACGTCGCACGTGCGAGCGGACCACGCGTCGTCCGTGACGACGACCTGACGGGTGCCGTCGACGTAGGTGATCTCGAGCGCAGCGAGCAGCCCGAGGTCCTCGCCGTAGCTCGCCTCCGCCGCGGCGAAGCCGAGGTCGCCGCGCCACCAGCCGTTGCCGAGGCGGGCCGACAGGGTCAGCGAGCGCGCACCGCGCGCCCCGCCCCGCATGGCGGTCGTCACGTCCCACGCGGCGACGTCGAGCCGCTGCTCGTACGCGGTCCAGCCGGGGGTCAGGAGGTCCTCGCTCGCCGGGGTCCCGTCGAGGAAGGCCTCGACGACGCCGTGCGCCGTGACGAGCAGGCGGGCGGCGCGCACGTCGGAGCGGGGCCGGTCGAGGTCGACGCGACGGATCAGCTCGACCGCCTCGCCGCGGTCGAGGCTCCCGCCCGGCGGTGGCGTCGGGACGAGGAGGCGCGCGCCGGCGAGCGGTGCGAGGTCGGGGTGGAGGGTCGACGGCGTGGGCTGCGTCTCGGACGACGTCACTGGCGGCACGGGATCACGGTAGGAGTGAATCGTTACAGCCGTCAACGGTCCGCCGCCCGTCAGGAGTCGCCGTCCACCGCGGCTCCGGCCGCCCTAGGGTTGTCGCGTGCTCGCGCTCCTCCTCGTCGTCGGTCTGCTCGCGCTGCTGCTCGGGGCGTGGGCCGGGCTCCGCGCCGTCCGCGACCAGCCGATGGTCGGGTCGCAGGTGCCGGCGATCGGCGTGGTCGAGCTCGCGCTCGTCGTGCAGACCGTCGTGGTCGCGGTCGGCATGTCGAACGGCGCGACGAGCGCCGACCCGATGCTCCTGTGGGGCTACCTGGTGACGCAGCTCGTCCTGCTGCCGGTGGCGTTCGCCTGGGCGTTCGTCGAGCGGACGCGGTGGAGCTCGGTCGTCCTGGCGGTGGTGTGCGTGGTCGTCGTCGTGCTCCAGGTCCGGATCTGGCAGATCTGGCTCGGCTAGCCCGGCGTGGTCCGGCACGCACCCCGACCCTCGGGTGCGGGATGATGAGCCGGTGTCGACCGAGCCTCCTGACGCCGTGACCCCGCCCCACCCCGAGCCCGCGGACCCGCGGCCGCGCGCCTACGGCGCCGGACGGGCCCTCGTCCTCGTCTACGGCATCCTCGCGCTGGGAGCGACGGCGCGGTCCGTCTACCAGCTCCTCACCAAGCCCGAGGAGGCGCCGCTCGCGTACTGGCTCTCGCTCGTCGCCGCCGTCATCTACGTCGTCGCCACGATCGCGCTGGCGCACAACGGCGTCCGGATGCGGCGGATCGCCTGGGCCGCCGTCCTCGTCGAGCTGGTCGGCGTCCTCACGGTCGGCCTGTGGTCCTTCCTCCGCCCGGAGGACTTCCCCGAGGCGACGGTGTGGTCGCACCTGGGCCAGGGCTACGGGTACGTCCCGCTCGTGCTGCCGTTCCTCGGGATCGCCTGGCTGATGCGCTCGGACCCGGCGCGCATCGCGCGGCAGTAGCGTCGCAGTAGGTTGGACGTCGTGGCCCACCCCCTCTACACCGCCCTGTTCCGCACCGTCTTCGTGCGGATGGACCCCGAGTCGGCGCACCACCACGCGGCACGCGCGATCGAGCTCGCGGGACGGTTCGCGCCGACCCGGGCTCTCATGGCCGCGACCTTCGGCCGGACCGGCCGGACCGGTGCCCCGGGGTCGCTCGAGCTGTTCGGCCGCCACCTCTCCTCCCCGCTCGGGGCGGCCGCCGGGTTCGACAAGGAGGCCCGGATGGTCCGCGGGCTCACGGCGCTCGGGTTCTCCCACGTCGAGATCGGGACGGTGACGGCACACGCCCAGCCCGGCAACGAGCCGCCGCGGCTGTGGCGCCGGGTCGGCGAGCGCGCCCTGGTCAACCGGATGGGCTTCAACAACTCCGGGTCGGCGGCGGTCGCGGCGCGACTCGCGCGGCTGCGGCGCACGCGGTGGGGCGCGGCCGCCGTCGTCGGCGTCAACATCGGCAAGACGAAGGCGACGCCGCCCGAGCACGCGGCCCAGGACTATGCGCTCTCGGCGTCCGCGCTGGCCCGCTACGCCGACTACCTCGTCGTCAACGTCTCCAGCCCGAACACGCCGGGCCTGCGGGACCTGCAGGCCGTCGACTCCCTTCGGCCGATCCTCGAGGCAGCGCAGCTCGCGGCCGACGCGTCGGCTCGTCGCCGCGTCCCGGTGCTGGTCAAGATCGCGCCCGACCTGTCCGACGACGACGTCCGCGCCGTGTGCGACCTCGTCGCCGAGCTCGACCTCGCCGGGGTGGTGGCCACCAACACGACCATCGACCACGACTTCGGCCCCGGCGGGCTGTCGGGGCCGCCCGTGCGGGCGCGAGCGCTCGAGGTCGTGCGGATCGTCCGCGGCGAGCTGGGACCCGAGCGCGTCGTCATCGGCGTCGGCGGCATCTCCGCGCCGGAGGACGCCGTCGCCCTGCTCGACGCCGGAGCCGATCTCGTGCAGGCCTACACGGCCTTCATCTACAGCGGGCCGGCCTGGCCGGGGGCCATGGCGCGCGCGCTCAACCGTCGGGCGAGCACGGACTGAGGCCGCGCCGCCCCGGGACGGGCCGATCGGACCGGGCCGGCTCGGCCGGCCGGCCGAGGATCAGCTCGGGTACTCGCCGCGCTTGTTCTGCGGCTTGGGCATGCGCGTCGGTCGGAGCTGGAACGAGCGGAGCACGGCGTACATGACGCCGCCCTTCTGGACCCGGTCCGCACCGTACTTCGCTGTGAGCTGCTTGCGGATCCGTCGGCCGACGAGCACGGCGTCGACCACGGCGACGCCGACCAGGCCGTAGAGCGCGAGCAGCAGCGGCAGCGCGAAGCGGGCATCGTTGCCGAAGACGAACGTCGCGATGACGAAGACGAAGGCGATCGGGAGGAAGAACTCCCCGAGCGACCAGCGGGCGTCGACGTAGTCGCGGATGTAGCGGCGCTGCTCGCCGCGGTGCTGGGCCGGCAGGTGCTTCTCGTCGCCCGTGACCATCGCCTCGTTCATCCGCTGGCGGGCCTCGGCGTTCGCCTTGCGCTGCGCCGCGCGGGCCGCCTTCGGGTCGTTGACGACGAGCGGACGCCGGTTCTTCGACTCCGCCTCCCTGCGCCGGGGCGTCGGGCGGCCCTTCCCCGAGGACGTCACACCGCCGGCGGCGGTCTCGACGTCGGCGGAGGAGATCGTGGAGGCGGGGGCGTCCTGCGCCTGCGGCACGACCTCGGGGGCAGTCTGGTCCTTCTTGCGTCCGAGCACCGCTCCAGGGTAGTCGAGTCGGTAGGTTCTCCCTATGCCCAGCGACAGCCCGACCCAGCCCGTGCCCGACCGTCCCGCCCCCTCCTCCCTCGAGGGGCTTCCCCTGACGCGCCAGTCCGTCGACCGGCTCCGCGCCGCCGTCGACGACGCGTTCGGCTCGCTCGTCGGCGAGCTGGAGGCGCTCGTGCGCATCCCGTCCGTCTCGGCTCCCGCATTCGAGCAGGAGCACGTCGAGCGGAGCGCTGCCGCCGTCGCCGACCTGCTGCGCGACGCCGGCCTGACGCAGGTGCGGGTCACCCGCGTGCCCGGCGGTCGCCCGGCCGTCCTTGGCCACCGTGCCGGACCGGACGGTGCGCCGCACGTGCTGCTCTACGCGCACCACGACGTCCAGCCGCCCGGCGAGGGCTGGAGCACCGAGCCGTTCGAGCCGCACCGGGTGGGCGAGCGGCTGTTCGGTCGCGGGGCGGCCGACGACAAGGCCGGCGTCGTCGCCCATGTCGGCGCGCTGCGCGCCATCGGTGCGACGTACGGCGAGGAGTGGCCGGTGTCCGTCACCGTCTTCGTCGAGGGCGAGGAGGAGATCGGCTCCCCGACGTTCGCGCCCTTCCTGCGGGCGCACGCGGAGGAGCTCGCGGCCGACGTCGTGGTCGTCGCCGACTCGACGAACTGGAAGGTCGGCATCCCGGCACTCACGACGTCCCTGCGCGGGCTGGTCGACGTCGAGGTCCAGGTGGACGTCCTCGACCACGCCGTCCACTCGGGCATGTTCGGCGGCCCCGTCCTCGACGCGCTCACGCTGCTGTCCCGGCTCGTCGCGACGCTGCACGACGACGACGGGGCGGTCGCGATCGCGGGCCTCGTCACCTCCGACGAGGCGGACGTGGACTACCCCGAGGCCGAGCTGCGCGCCGAGGCCGGGGTGCTCGACGGCGTCCGGCTCGCCGGGCGGGGCGCGCTCGCCGCGCGGCTGTGGCGGCAGCCCGCGCTGGCCGTCATCGGGATCGACGCGCCGAGCATCGCGCACTCCTCGAACACGATCCGGCACACGGCCCGCGCCAAGCTGAGCCTGCGGGTCGCGCCGGGCCAGGACCCGGTCGCGGCCGAGGAGGCGCTCACGGCCCACCTGCTCGGGAACGCCCCGTTCGGCGCCCGCGTCAGCGTGACGCCGGGGGAGCGGGGCACGGCGTTCCTCGCCCCGGGCGACGCTCCGGCGATGGCGCTCGCGCGGGCGGCCTTCGAGGCGGCCTGGGGGGTGCGGCCCGTCGACACGGGGGTCGGTGGCTCGATCCCGTTCATCGCGGACCTGCTCGACCTCGCACCCGAGGCGACCATCCTCATCACCGGCGTCGAGGACCCCGACTCGCGCGCGCACGGAGCGGACGAGTCCGTCCACCTCGGTGAGCTGGCGCGGGCGACGACGGCCGAGGCGATCCTGCTGGCCGCCATCGGTGCGGCGAGCGACCGGTCGGACTGAGGCGGCGTGCGTGTCCTGCTCGGCGCGGCGCGCGTCGGTGACGTCCCGGCGACCCGCGCGCTCGCGGCGCTGCGCCGCGGCTGGCTCGCGGGCAACCCCGAGGCCGAGGTGGTGGGCGTCGTGTGCTCGGACGCTGGACACGACCTGCTCGACGCGATCGAGTCCGCGCGCGGCGGCGAGCGGGTGGTCGTGCCCGTCCTCGACCGCGACGGTGCCCGGTCGCTGCCGGCGCTGATCCTCCTCGTCGACGGCACGGCCTACGTGCAGGCCGTCGACGTGCTCGGGTCGGTGATCGACCCGGACGGCGCGTCCGACGTACCCGACGTGTCGCGCGACGAGTCCGACGCGGTGGCGCGGAGGACGTCGTTCGGCGTGGGGCAGCTCGTCCTCGCGGCCGCGGCGACGGGCGCGCGACGGGTCGTCGTCGGCTGCGGCGACGCCGAGCTGCTCGACCTGGGCGTCGGGTTCCTCGCCGCGCTCGGCGGCCTCGACGCGGGGGCGCTCGATGCTGGTGCTCGCGAGGCGGGAGCTCCGGGCGTGCCCGGAGCCGCCGTCGGGAGCGATGCGCTCGACGAGATCGTCACGGACGCGCGAGCCGCGCTGGTCGGGACGGAGCTCGTCCTCGCTGCGGCGAGCGACCGGACCGCACGGGGTATGCGCGGGGCGGCGTCCGCGCTCGGGGGGCTCGTGGGCCAGGAGACGGCGGCCGCCTGGGACGCGGCGCTCGCCCCGACCGAGCGGACGCTCGCCGACGCTGCCGCCCGCAGCCGCCGGCCCGACCTGCTGGCGGGGGAGGGCGTGGCGCCGCGCGCGAGTGCCGTCCCCGGCTCGGGTGCGGGCGGCGGGCTCGGCCTCGCCGTGCTGGCGCTCGGCGGGCGGGTCGTGCCGGGCGCGGCGTTCGTCGCGGCCGAGACGGGGCTCGCGGGGCGCGCCGGGGAGATCGACCTCGCCGTCAGCCTGTCCGAGCGGGTGGACCCGCTCGAGGCGGACCGAGGCGTGCTCGGCGCGGTCTCCGCGGTGGCGCGCGCGCAGGGAGCAGCGGCCCTCGCGCTCGGGCGCACCGGCACGCTCGACCGGCGGGCCGGCGCGCCGCACGGGGTCTCCGCCGCGGCGTCCGTGCCCGGCGACGAGGACGGGATCGAGGCGGCGGGACGGCGCCAGGGCGCGGCGTGGCGATGGTGACGCCGAGAGCGAACGTGACCGGCGCGACATCCCCGTCCGTCCCGAGCGACGTACCCTTGAGGGAGGGGACCGCGCCGCCCAGGCGACGGCCCGACCCGAGAGGTGCGTGAGGAGCAGCCATGACGCAGACCACTGAGAGCGCGGGCGAGACGATCGTCGAGCCGACCCACGAGGTCGGCCTCACCGAGATCGCGGCGGCCAAGGTCCGCTCGCTCCTGGAGCAGGAGGGCCGGGACGACCTGCGGCTGCGGATCGCGGTCCAGCCCGGCGGCTGCTCCGGCCTCATCTACCAGCTCTACTTCGACGAGCGCCTGCTCGACGGCGACGTCGTGCGCGACTTCGACGGCGTCGAGGTCGTCGTGGACCGAATGAGCGTGCCCTACCTCGCCGGCGCGACGATCGACTTCGCCGACACCATCGCCAAGCAGGGCTTCACGATCGACAACCCGAACGCCCAGGGCTCCTGCGCCTGCGGCGACTCGTTCAGCTAGTCGATCCGCCTCGGGCGGGCCGCGCACGCGCGGCGCCGCCCGCTGCCCCCATCTGAACCCCATCGCCCTCACAGGTCGCGTCCAGGTGCGTCGGGTAGACCTGGGATCCTGCGCGGCGGACCCGCGCCGTCCCACGACCGAACCACCCACGCGCCGTCACAGCGACGGTGCCACCGCAAGGAGCTCCGTGCGCCGTCACCCCGTCATCGCCGTCATCTCTGCCCTCGCGGCAGCCTCCCTGCTCGCCGCGTGCGCGAGCGACGAGGGCACCGAGTCCTCCCCGAGCGCCTCGGGCAGCCCGTCGGCGTCGGCCTCGACGCCGACCCAGGAGGCCACCGTCGCCGGCTCCGACGTCGGGTTCGAGGCGAGCGGGGAGTTCGGCGAGAAGCCGACGCTCACGTTCGGGAGCGACACGGCGCCCGCCGGGCTGCAGGTCGCCGTCGCGAGCGAGGGCGACGGACCCGAGATCACGGCCGACGACTACGTCACCGCCAACTACTACGGCGCCGTGTGGGGCTCCGACACCCCCTTCGACAACTCCTACGACCGCGGCACGCCGCTCGGGTCGGGGCTCGCCAGCCTCATCACCGGCTGGGGCATCGGGCTCGAGGGGCAGCACGTCGGCTCGCGGATCCTCATCACCATCCCGCCGGAGCTCGGCTACGGTCCGGTCGGCGGCTCCTCCGACGGGTCGATCGGCGCGGACGACACGATCGTCTTCGTCGTCGACGTCATCGCCGCCACCTCGCTCGACGCGCTCGGCGAGGCCGACGCGACGCCGACCGGCGCGGAGGTCCCGGTGACCTGGGACGGCGAGCTGGGCGAGCCGGTCACGGCCGTCACGGTCGCGGACGGCAGCGCCGCGCCGGCCGAGCTGACCGGCACGGTGCTGGCGGACGGCACGGGCGCCACGATCGCCGAGGGCGACACCCTGTTCTTCCAGTACACGCTCACGACCTGGGACAACGCCGACTCCGAGAGCTCGTGGCGGACGCTCGGTGGGTCCGGCGTGCAGTCGCTCCCCGTCGGCAGCGGGTCGGTGTTCGACTCCTTCGTCGGCGCGCACGTCGGCTCGCGCGTGCTCGTCCAGGTCCCGGCCAGCCAGGACTCCGAGGAGTCCCAGGCGCTGGCCGTCGTGGCCGACATCGTCGCCAGCATCCCGGCCGCGGGCTGACCGCACGTCAACGACCCGGCCCGCGATCGGCGCGCGGCCGGCTCGTGGCGGCCGGTTGGTCGACGGCTGCGTGACGGCGCCCCTCCGGCCGCGCCGTCGGTCGGCGACCGGCGCTGGGACGGTTCCCGCGCGGCCCGGCGCCGCCTCGGCGGGGGCCGTCGCGGCACCGGTCGGAGCCCTTTTGTGACGCGGGAGCGCCGGGGCGTCGTGACCACCCCGGCGCCGCGTCGATGACACGCTCTGGAACCGCGGAATCTTGCGCGTGAGGCGCGTCCGGAGCCCGTGACGGGCTATGGTGACGACGTGTCGACAACGCCCTCTCGCCCTGCCCGGAAGGTCGCCATCGCGGCCGGTGCGGTCGCGGCACTCGGACTGACCGGCTGCTCAGCCGCGACCCAGCGCGGGTTCCTGCCCGAGCAGGCCCCCGGTGCCACGAACCACACCGACATGGTGATCTCGCTCTGGAACAACGCGTGGATCGCCGCGCTGCTCGTCGGTGTGCTCGTCTGGGGCCTCCTGATCTGGTGCATCGTGGTCTACCGCAAGCGCAAGGGGGACAACCAGCTCCCCGTGCAGCTGCGCTACCACGTGCCGCTCGAGCTCATGTACACCTTCGTGCCGATCGTCATGATCGGCGTGCTGTTCGCGTTCACGTCGAAGTCCATGGGCGAGATCATGGACACCTCGGCGGAGCCCGACGTGCGCATCGAGGTGTACGGGAAGCGCTGGAGCTGGGACTTCAACTACACGGATGCGCAGGTCCACGAGACCGGCGAGCAGGCCGACATCACGGACGGCCACGCGGACGGCATCCCGACGCTGTACCTCCCGCAGGGCGAGCTCGTGGAGTTCACGCTCAAGACGCGCGACGTCAACCACTCGTTCTGGATCCCCGCGTTCCTCGTCAAGCTCGACATGATCTCGGGCCGGACCAACACGCTGCAGCTCGTCCCGGAGAAGCTCGGCGACTACCAGGGCAAGTGCGCCGAGCTGTGCGGCGAGTACCACGCGTCGATGCTGTTCAACGTCAAGGTCGTGACGCCCGAGGAGTTCGAGCAGAAGATGGCCGAGCTCGAGGCTGCCGGCAACACCGGCGTGCTCGGTGACGAGTACAACGCGCTCCAGGGCACGAGTGCCAAGGACACGGGCCAGCTCGAGGGCGACCCGTCGGAAGGTGATGAGGGCTGATGGCCATCGATGAGGTTCAGCACGTCGAGTCGGCGCCGCTGCCGGAGCCGGAGCACGTCCCGGGTCTGTCGCCGAGGCGACAGGGGCTCGGCAGCGCCATCGTCAAGTGGATGACGACGACCGATCACAAGACGATCGGCTACATGTACCTCACGACGTCGTTCGCCTTCTTCTGCCTCGGCGGCCTGCTCGCCCTGGCGATCCGGGCCGAGCTGTTCCAGCCCGGGCAGCAGGTGTTCACGAGCGCGGAGCAGTACAACCAGTTCTTCACGATGCACGGCGGCATCATGCTGCTGCTGTTCGCGACGCCGCTGTTCGCCGGGTTCGCCAACGTCCTCGTGCCGCTGCAGATCGGCGCGCCGGACGTCGCGTTCCCGCGGCTCAACATGCTGGCGTACTACCTGTACCTGTTCGGTGGCCTCATCGCCATCGGCGGCTTCCTCACGCCGGCCGGTGCCGCCGGGTTCGGCTGGACGTCGTACGTGCCGCTCGCGTCGGAGACCTTCTCGCCCGGCCTCGCCGCCGACCTCTGGCTGGTCGGCTTCGGCCTCACCGGCTTCGCGACGATCTTCGGCTCGGTCAACTTCATCACGACGATCATCTGCATGCGCGCGCCCGGCATGACCATGTTCCGGATGCCGATCTTCACCTGGAACATCCTCATCACGAGCGTGCTCGCGCTCATGGCGTTCCCCGTGCTGACGTCCGCGTACTTCGGCCTCCTCGCCGACCGCCGGCTCGACGCCGTGGTGTTCGCGCCCGAGGCCGGCGGTGCGGTGCTGTGGCAGCACCTGTTCTGGTTCTTCGGCCACCCCGAGGTCTACATCATCGCCCTGCCGTTCTTCGGCATCGTCTCCGAGGTGTTCCCGGTCTTCTCCCGCAAGCCGATCTTCGGGTACAAGACGCTCGTCCTCGCCACGCTCACGATCGCCGCGCTGTCGGTGACGGTGTGGGCGCACCACATGTACACGGTCGGCGCCGTCATGCTCTCGTTCTTCGCGCTCATGACGATGCTCATCGCCGTGCCGACCGGGGTGAAGTTCTTCAACTGGATCGGCACGATGTGGCGCGGCAAGCTCACCTTCGAGTCGCCGATGCTCTGGGCGATCGGCTTCCTCGCCACCTTCCTCTTCGGGGGCCTGACGGGCGTCATCCTCGCCTCGCCCACGCTGGACTTCCAGATCCACGACACCTACTTCGTCGTCGCGCACTTCCACTACGTGGTGTTCGGCACGGTCGTGTTCGCGATGTTCTCCGGCTTCTACTTCTGGTGGCCGAAGTTCACGGGCAAGATGCTGAACGAGCGCCTGGGCAAGCTCCACTTCTGGCTCACGTTCATCGGGTTCCACACGACCTTCCTCATCCAGCACTGGATCGGTGCGAAGAACATGCCCCGCCGGTACGTCGGGTACCTGGTCGAGGACGACGTGACGTGGCAGAACCAGGTCTCGACGGTCGGGGCGTTCATCCTCGCGTTCGCCACGCTGCCGTTCATCTACAACGTGTTCCGCACCTGGCGGAGCGCGCCGCACGTCAAGGTCGACGACCCGTGGGGCTACGGCCGCTCGCTCGAGTGGGCGACGTCCTGCCCGCCGCCGCGGCACAACTTCACCTCGATCCCGCGGATCCGCTCGGAGGCGCCGGCGTTCGACCTGCACCACCCCGAGGTCGCGGCGCTCGACTACGTCGTCAGCACCGATGACCTCCCGTCGCTCGCCTACGGCAGCGCGGGCACGCGGGCCGGCGACGACACCGCCTCGACCTCCGGCCCGAAGGGAGCCTCGAAGTGAGCACGAAGCCCAAGCGGCAGCGTCCGCCCATGTTCACCGAGACGCTGGTGTTCCTCGCCCTCGTCCCGTTCTTCGCGATCGTCGCCGTCGTGTACGGCCAGCTCACGGGGTACGCGGAGCCGGTCGGCTTCGTCGGTGTGCTCATGCTCGGCGGTCTCGCCGGTCTGACCGGGTTCTTCCTCTGGATGACGGGGCGTCGCATCGACCCCCGGCCCGAGGACAGCCTGACCGGGAACATCGCCGAGGGCGCGGGGGACTACGGCGAGTTCTCGCCGCACTCCTGGTGGCCGCTGGTCCTCGGGATCGCCGCGGCGATCGTGTTTCTCGGGGTGGCCGTCGGCTGGTGGGTCTGCGTCTTCGGTGTCGTCCTCGGCATCATCGGCCTGGTCGGTCTGATCTTCGAGTTCTCCCGCGGGCAGCACGCCCACTGACCTTCCGCGGCCAGTCCGCCGCACCGCATCGAGAGGGCCCCGTCCGACGCCGTCACCGGCGTTGGGCGGGGCCCTCTCGTGTCGTCCCGGGTCGCGGTGGGGCTGGGGCGCGCGGGGCGCGGCGGCAGGAGGTGCTGCTGGCCGCGTTGAACGCTGGGTCGCCCCTGCGCTGACCACCCCACGACCGGGTCGACGCGCCCACCCGGCCGTGCCGTGGCCACGGCGACCGCGACGACCACGCCACGACCGCACCGACGCGCCCACCCGGCCGTGCCGGGGCCACGGCCAGACGGCCGACTACACCGAGGCCGACGGCGTGCGTGCCCATTGGTACCCGGCCTCTCCGGGGCCACGGCGACCGCGACGACCACGCCACCACCGGGTCGAGGCATCGACCCGACCCAACGGTGGCCACCACGACTGCGACGTCCACACCACAACCGGAGACGTGCGTGTCCGACGGTCCTGGGGCGCACCAGCCGTGCCAGCGCCAACCAGGACCACTCCTCGACCGCATCGACGCGTCCGGCCAGCTGGGCCGTGGCCGCGGCCCAGCTGCCGACAACCCCCTGACCAGGTCGACGGGTCCACCCGGCCGTGCCGTGGCCACGGCGACACCGCCGACCACGCCACCACCGGGTCGACGCGCGCAGCAGGCCCCACCGTGGCCACCGCGACCGCGACGACCACCCCGAGGCTGGGGGCGAACCCCTCCGCGAGCCCCGGAGACCGCGCAACGACGAGGGCCCCGCCCCCGCCACGCGAGGTGGCGGAGACGGGGCCCGGGCTCGGATACCCGAAGCGCGTCAGGCGGGGACGATGAGCCCGGCCGCCGTGGCCTTCGAGGCGCGGTCGAGGCGCGCCGCGACGTCGGCCCAGTTGACCAGGTTCCAGAACGCCTTGATGTAGTCGGCGCGGACGTTGAGGTAGTCCAGGTAGTACGCGTGCTCCCAGACGTCCAGCATGAGCAGCGGGACGAGCCCGGCGGGGAGGTTGCCCTGCTGGTCGTAGAGCTGCACGATGATCGGCTGGCCGCCGAGCGTGTCCCAGGCGAGCACCGCCCAGCCGGAGCCCTGGACGCCAGCGGCCACCGCCGTGAAGTGCGCCTTGAACTTCTCGACGCCGCCGAAGTGCTCCTCGAGCGCCGCGAGCAGGTCGCCCTCGGCCTCGCCGCCCTCGGGGGAGAGGTTGGTCCAGAAGATCGAGTGGTTGACGTGACCGCCGAGGTTGAACGCCAGGTTCTTCTCGTAGAGGTTGACCGCAGCGAGATCACCGGAGTCGCGGGCCTCGGCAAGCTTCTCCAGCGCCGTGTTGGCGCCCGCGACGTAGGCCGCATGGTGCTTGTCGTGGTGCAGCTCCATGATCTTGCCGGAGATGTGGGGCTCCAGTGCCGCGTAGTCGTAGGGAAGCTCGGGCAGGGTGTAGACCATGAGGTCGGATCCTCTCCTCTTGATGCCACCCGGCGCTTCCGGGCGGCGGCACAGACATCAGGTACAACGTTACGCGGCCCCTCTCGCCTTCCGGGAGAGGGGCCGCGTCTCACGTGATGGGCGTGAGCGTCTCGGGGCTCGGCGTTCGCCGGCGTCCGCTCAGACGCTCGTCGACTCCAGCTCGCCGGCCGTCGCCGTCTCGTGCTCGAGCTCGTGGTCGGACCCGTGCGCCGACGCGTGGTGGGCGTGGGCCGCCTCGAGCTCGGCCGGCGTCACCGGGTCGACCCGGTCGGCGAAGAAGAAGTGCGAGAGCCGGCTCTGCCGACGCAGCTTCTTGTAGTCGGGCCGGGCGACGCCGCGTGCGTTCGTCTCGGACGGCGCGGGGAGGGGCTTGTGCGGGTCGTAGTCGACCAGCACCCACCGCTCCTGCGGCGTCAGCGGCTGGTGGACCTCGATGTACTCGCCCGAGGCGAACCGGACGACCCGACCCGTCTCGTACCCGTGCAGGACCAGGTCGCGGTCGCGACGCTGGAGCGCGAGGCACATGCGCTTCGTGATGATGAACGCGATGAACGGGCCGACGAGGAACAGCACCCGGAACACCCAGGTGATCGAGTTGATCGAGAGCTTGAAGTGGGTGGCGATGAGGTCGTTCGACCCGGCCGCCGCGAGGATGATGAACGCCGTGAGGACCGCGACGCCGACGCCGGTGCGGGTCGGGACGTTCCGCGGACGGTCGAGCAGGTGGTGCTCACGCTTGTCGCCCGACGCGTACGCCTCGATGATCGGGTAGGCCCCGAGCAGCGTGAACAGGATGCCGGGCACGACGACGCCGGGGACGAGGATGTTGAGCGGCACCGTGTAGCCCGCGACGACGAACTCCGTCTGACCCGGCATGAGGCGCAGCGCACCCTCGAGGAACAGCATGTACCAGTCGGGCTGGGCACCGGCCGACACGGGGGAGGGGTCGAACGGCCCGTAGTTCCACACGTTGTTGATCGAGAGCGTCGCGCCCATGATCGCCAGCACGCCGAAGACGACGAAGAAGAAGCCACCGGCCTTCGCCATGTAGACCGGGAACAGCGGGTAGCCGACGACGTTGGAGTTCGTCCGGCCGGGTCCGGGGTACTGCGTGTGCTTGTGCACCACCACGAGGATGAGGTGGACGGCGACCAGCGACAGGATGAGGGCCGGCACGAGCAGGATGTGCGCGGTGAACAGCCGCGGGATGATGACGTGTCCCGGGAACTCCCCGCCGAACAGGGCGAACGAGACGTAGGACCCGAGGATCGGGATCGACTTGGCCACGCCGTCGGCGATCCGCAGACCGTTGCCCGAGAGCACGTCGTCCGGGAGCGAGTAGCCGGTGAAGCCGGCGGCCAGGCCGAGGATGAGCAGCGTGAAGCCGACGAACCAATTGAGCTCGCGCGGCTTGCGGAAGGCGCCGGTGAAGAAGACGCGCATCATGTGCGTCACGATCGCGGCCATGAACAGCAGCGCCGCCCAGTGGTGGATCTGCCGCATGAGCAGGCCGCCGCGCACGTGGAAGGACATGTGGAGCGTCGAGGCGAAGGCCTCCGACATCTCCACCCCGCGCATGGTCGTCGGCAGCGCGTCGACCGGGTAGTGCACCTCGGTCATCGACGGCACGAAGAACATCGTGAGGAACGTGCCGCTGAGCAGCAGCACGATGAACGAGTAGAGCGCGATCTCGCCGAGCATGAAGGACCAGTGGTCAGGGAAGACCTTCCGCGCGAACTCCTTGACGAGCTTCGCGGCGCCGATCCGGGTGTCGAAGAAGTCACCGGTGGCGGCGGCGGCCTTGGCGGCGGGCGTCGTGGTCGTCATCAGTAGTCCTCCCCACGGATCGGGCGCTGCCGTTCCCACGTCGACGGGCCGACGGCCTCGTCGAAGTCGTCACGGGCCGCGAGGTAGCCCTCGTCGTCGACCATGATCGGCAGCTGCGGGAGCGCCCGCTTGGCCGGTCCGAAGACGACCTTGGCGCCGTCGGCGACGTCGAACGTCGACTGGTGGCACGGGCAGAGCAGGTGGTGGGTCTGCTGCTCGTAGAGCGCGACGGGGCAGCCGACGTGGGTGCAGACCTTCGAGTACGCGACGATGCCGTCGTAGGACCAGTCCTCGCGCCCGGGCAGGATCTTCAGGTCCTCGGGGGCGAGCCGGACGAGCAGGACGATCGCCTTGGCCTTCTCCGCCAGGACGTCGTCGACCTCGTGCAGCCCGTCGGGGATGACATGCCAGACCGAGCCGATCGTGACCATCTCGGGCCGGATCAGCCGGCCGTCCGGGTCGGTCGCGAGCCGGGTGCCCTTGCGCCACATCGTGTGGCGCATGGCGTTGACGTTCCACGAGCCGCCGAGGTTGCCGACGAAGGGGACGAGGAAGCTGAGCGGCGCGATCGCGACGGCCGTGATGAGCGCGCCCTTGAGCAGCGGGCGACGGGCGATGCCCGAGTCCTTGGCCCCGGCCTGCAGATCGGCGACGGCGGCCGCGCGGGTCGCGTCGTCGCCGCGCTGCGGGTGACGCTGGTCGACGACCTCGACGTCGGACATGAGCGCCTTGGCCCAGTGCACCGCCGCGATGCCGATGCCCAGCATGCCGATGCCGAGACCGAGCCCGATCGAGAGCGTCGAGTAGCGGACGTTGCCGACGCCGGCGTCCATCGGGAAGGCGAAGTAGCCCCAGACCCCCGCGATCGTCGCGAGGATCGAGATGCCGAAGATGATCGCGACCTGGCGCTCGGCGCGCTTGGAACCCTCGGGCGAGGTGTCCGAGAGCCGCGGCCGGTGCGGCGGCAGCCCCGGATTCTCGAACCGCTCCGGCGACGGCGCCGGGTCGAGCTCGCCGCGCGTCTCCAGCTCGGTGGAGTGGTTGCTCATGAGGACTTCGCTCCGATCCAGACGGCGGCCGCCACGAGCGCGCCCATTCCGACGACCCACACCCACAGGCCCTCGCTCACGGGGCCGACGGCGCCGAGGTTGGCCCCGCCGACGCCGGCCTGGGCCGTGCGCTGCTCCATGAGGTAGGCGATGACGTCGCGCTTGCCCTCGGGCGTGATGTTCGCGTCGCTGAACACCGGCATCGACTGCGGGCCGGTGAGCATCGCCTCGTAGATCTCGGTCGGCGTCGACTCGAACAGCGACGGCGCGTACTTGCCGTTGCTCAGCGCGCCACCGGCGCCGACGGCGTTGTGGCACATCGCGCAGTTCGTCCGGAAGATCAGCATGCCGTTGGCGGCGTCGCCCCTGGCCGGGTCGACCATGTCCTCGGTGGGGACGGAGGGACCGGGGCCGAGCGTCGCGACCCAGCCGGCGAGCTGCTTGATCTGCTCGGCGTTGAACTGCGGCGTCTTGGTCGGGGCCTGCGGCGCCTGGGCGGCCATCGGCATGCGCCCCGTCGCGACCTGGAAGTTCACCGCGGCGGCTCCGACGCCGATGAGCGAGGGGGCGACCCCGTCGCGTCCCTCGGCGCTGGCGCCGTGGCACGAGGCGCAGTTGGCCTGGAAGAGCTTCTGCCCGGCCGCGACGTCGTCGGCCGAGTAGGTCTCGGCGACCGCCGCGGGCGGGGCGACGACGGCGTAGACGCCGCCGACGGCGAGCAGTGCGAGCAGCATGAGCAGCACCGGCGCGAGCCGGTGACGACGTGCTCTGGCGAGGGCGGTCATCGCGTCGTGTCCTCGTTCCTGTCTCGGTGGCGGCTGGGGTGCGGGGCGTGCGGCGTCGTCATCGCGCTCACTTCAGGAAGTAGATGGCGAAGAACAGGGCGATCCACACGACGTCGACGAAGTGCCAGTAGTACGACGTCACGACGGCACGCGTCGCCTCGCGGTGGGTGAACCGACCCGCGACGAACGCGCTGCCGAGGACGAACAGGAACGCGATGAGGCCACCGATGACGTGGAGCCCGTGGAACCCGGTGGTCAGGTAGAAGACGGACCCGTAGGACGAGCCGGCGATGCTGATCCCGTGCTCGACGAGCTCGGCGTACTCCACGATCTGGCCCGCGATGAAGACGGAGCCGAGGATGAACGTGAGGGTGTACCACTCGACCATGCCCCACTGGCGCACGTTGAGCAGGCTGCCCGACCGGCGCGGCTTCAGCGCCTCGGCGGCCCAGACGCCGTACTGACAGGTCACCGAGCTCGACACGAGGATGGCCGTGTTGATGATGACCATCGTCATGTTGAGCTTCGACGTGCTCTCGGCCCAGACCTCGGGTCCGGCCACGGCGCGGTGGGTGAAGTAGATGGCAAAGAGGCCCGCGAAGAACATCAGCTCGCTGGAGAGCCACACGATCGTGCCGACCTGGGTCATGTTCGGTCGGTCGACGCTCACGTGGGCGCTAGGAGCCGGGGCAGCGGCGGCAGCGTGAGTGGACACGTGGTCATTATGGCGAACCGTCGTCTCCGGGTGGTCGCAGTTGCCCCGGATCGGCGTGTTTCCAAGGTTCCGGGGGTGTCGCGGGGGACGTGCGGTGTGCCGCCGGGGGCAGGTTATGACGGGGCGATGCCGAGTGTCCGCAAAATGCGACCGAGGGCCTCGGCGCCCCGCGGGGGAAGCCGACTAGCATCGGGGGCATGGCCACCGACTCCGCTGCCGCCCCGACCGCTCCGACCGCGCTCGCCGTGCCCGCGCGCGGCACCCAGAGCTCCCCGGATGCCGCGCCGACGACGGCGCGTGTGCTCCTGTACAGCGACGACGTCGACACCCGCGCCACGGTGCGCCGCGGCGTCGGCCGACGCGCGTCGAAGGACACGGCGTTCATCGAGTGGACCGAGGTCGCCACGGCCGAGACGCTGTTCAACCAGATCGCCGCCGGCGGCTACGACCTCGCGATCATCGACGGTGAGACGGCCAAGGTCGGCGGCTTCGGGCTCGCCCGCCAGCTCAAGGACTCCTACTTCGACGCCCCGCCGGTGCTCCTGCTCATCGCGCGACAGCAGGACGCGTGGCTCGCCGCGTGGTCGCAGGCCGACGGCGTCGTGCCGCACCCGTACGTCCCCGAGGACCTGGCCGACGCCGTCGCCGGTCTCCTGCGCGAGGCACCGGGCTCGTGACCACCGCCGGCGCGGAGCCGACCGTCGCCGACCTGCTCGCCCAGCTCATCGAGGGCAACGACCTCGACGCCGACCAGGCGCGCTGGGTGATGGGCAGGGTGATGGCGGGGGAGCTGCCGCCGGCCCAGCTCGCCGGCGTGCTCGTGGCGCTGGCCGCCAAGGGTGAGAGCGTCGCGGAGCTGCGCGGCTTCTCGGACGCCATGATCGCCGCGGCGATCCCGCTCGAGGTCCCCGGTCGCACCGTCGACATCGTCGGGACCGGAGGCGACCGGCATCGCAGCGTCAACGTCTCGACCATGGCGGCGCTCGTCGTCGCCGGGTCCGGACTGCGCGTCGTGAAGCACGGCAACCGCGCCGCCTCGTCCGCCTCCGGCGCCGCCGACGTGCTGGAGGCGCTCGGCGTCCGCCTCGACGTGCCGCCCGGGCGCGTGGCCGAGCTGGCCCGCGAGGTCGGGATCACCTTCGCGTTCGCCGCGGTGTTCCACCCCGCGATGCGCCACGCGGGCCCGACCCGCTCGGCGCTCGGCGTCCGCACGATCTTCAACGTGCTCGGCCCGCTCACCAACCCGGCGCGTCCGCGCGCGGGGGCGATCGGCGTCGCGAACGCCGCGATGGCGCCGCTCATGGCCGAGGTGTTCGCCTCGCGGGGCGACGACGTCCTGCTCTACCGCTCCCACGACGGGCTCGACGAGTGGGCGACGACCGCCCCGACGACCGTCTGGGAGATCGGCGGCGGCAGCGTGACGGAGCACGTCGTCGACGCCACGGAGGCGTTCGGCATGGCCCCGGCGACGCTGGAGGACCTGCGCGGGGCCGACGCCGCCTACAACGCCGAGGTCGTCCGCCGCGTGCTCGCCGGCGAGCGCGGGGCACCGCGCGACGCCGTGCTGCTGGGGGCGGCGGCGGCCATCGCGGCCGAGGGCAGCCTCGTCGGCGACGGGACGCTGGTCGAGCGGGTGGGCGAAGCGATCGACGTGGCCGCGCGCTCGATCGACACGGGCGCCGCCGCCGACGTCCTCGAGCGCTGGGCGGCCGCCACCACCACCGCCTGAGCGCGGTGCCGAGGCACGGGAGACGACCGGATGCAGCCTCCACGACCGACGCGCCGCGGCACGATCGCCGGGGTGGCCGTGCTCGCCGCCGTCGTCATCGTCGTTCTTGTCTGGGTGATCCTCCGCCAGGGGGTCGCCGGCGACCGGACCCCGGCGGCGGACGCGTCGTCGAGCACGACGGGCCCGTCGGCGACGCCGGACGTCGAGGCGTCGACCGATCCCACGCCCGCGACCGCGTCGCCGTCCGCGTCGCCCGCCGCGACCGACCCCGCGGCCGTGTGGGGCGACCACCCGCCGCACAACCTCGACGCCCTCAAGGACCTCGACTCGCCCGCCTATCCCGAGACCGTCGGCGAGTTCACGCTCGACGGCACGAGCGGGCGCGGCGCCTCCTACGTCGGACCGGGGTACGGCACGGTCGACGTCACCGTGCTCGAGGACACCGCCCACTACGCGGCGCTGGTCTCGGGGCTCACCGACCCCCGGTACGTCGAGAACGCCGTCTGCGGCAAGGAGGCGGTCAACCCCGGCAGTTCACCTGCGTGCTGGCGGGGGAGGGGACGACGCTGTGGGTGACGACCACCTCGCTGCAGGTGTCCGTCAACGACTTCGCGGCGACCGTGAACGACCTCTACGACGCGCTCTGACCCGAGCCCTGGCGGCGGGCTACTCCTCCACGCCGATGGCGAAGGCCGCCTCGAGGTCGTGCTGCGAGTAGGACTGGAACGCGATGTAGGTCCGGGTCGCGAGGACGCCGGGGACCTTGCCGATCCGGTCGGCGATGACCCCGGCGAGCTCCTCGTGCCGGTTCACGCGCACCATGGCGATGAGGTCGACGTCGCCCGTGACGGAGTAGACCTCGCTCACCCCCTCGAGCGAGGCGACGGCCTCGCAGACCTCTGGAACGGCGGCGACGTCGGCCTCGATGAGCGCGATGGCGGTGATCATGACGACAGCCTACGCAGCGACGGCCCCCGTCGGTCTCCCGATCCGCCGGCCTCCCGGCCGTCGCCGCTAGGCGGCGCCCGCCTCCCGCCCGTCCCGCTCGTCCTCGGCCTCGCCGGCCTCGTCCGTCTCGCCGTTCTCGCCCGTCTCGTGGCGCGGGTCCGTCGGCTCCGGGTCGCTCCGCCCCGCGACCTGCTCGGGATCCTCCGCCTCGACCAGGACCCGCGGGTGGGTGAGCCCGAGGTGACGCTGCAGGTCGGCGAGCGCCCACGCGGCGCCGTGCCGCGGGAGCGCGAGCGCCGCGCCCTCGACGGCGAGCAGGCGCACGCCCGGCCGGTCGAGCCAGCCCCAGAGCAGCTCGGCCTCCTCGGCCCAGGCCGCGCCGGCGAGCGTGGTCGGCTCCGGCACGTCCTCGGCCGTCAGACGCAGCGCCTCCGCCGTCTCCAGCACGGCGGCCGTGCTCGCGGCGACGGCCGTCCCGGCGAGCCGCCCGTGCCGGATGCAGACGACCTCCCAGACCCGGCCGCCCGTGCGGGCACCGCCACTGCCGCGTCCGGTCGTCGAGCGGGCATCGTCGCGTGGCCGGGCCGCGAGCAGCTCGGCGCAGCGCAGGGCGCGCAGGTGCTGCGCCCGCGCCGCCCCGCGCAGGAGGGCCTGGCACCGGTCGCGCTCGACGGCGGCCTCCTCGAACCGCTCCTGCGCGACCAGCCGGTCCAGGCGCGCCGCGGCGTGCGCCAGGTACTCGCGGGCGTCGCCCGCCGCGAACCGGGTGAACGCCTCGACCGCCGGTAGGTACCCGGAACGGTCGACGTCGCCGACGCACGGTGCGCCGCAGCGACCGAGCTCGCGCAGCGCGCAGGCGCCGTGACCCGGACGCGGGGACAGCGGCAGTCGCTCGGTGCACGACCGCAGCCCGAAGGCGCCCGTGAGGGCCTCCAGCGCCGCGGTCGCGAGCCCCCGGCTGCGGAACGGCCCGAGCACGGGCCCGCTCGCCGGCGGTGCGCGCACGATCGACGCCCGCGGGAACGCCTCGTCGGTCAGCCGGATCCACGGCTCGGCGCCGGGGCTGCGGGAGCGGCGGTTGTAGGGCGGGCTGTGCTGCGCGATGAGCCGGAGCTCGCGGACCGACGCCTCCAGCGGTGTGGGGACGGGGATGGGGTGGACCCGGGCGGCGATCCGCACCATCTCGGTGATCCGGCGCCGCTTCTCCGCCGCCGTGAAGTAGGACCGGACGCGGGTGCGCAGGTTCGTCGCCGTCCCCACGTAGAGGATCCGGTCCGATGCGTCGAGGAACTGGTACACGCCCGGCAGCTGGGGGAGCCCGTCGGCGAGCGTCGCCTTGCGTCGCACGGCCTCCGGGACGGGGTCCGCGGCCGTCACGAGGTCGTCGAGATGGGTGACGCCGAGCGGTGCCAGCCGGGCGAGGAGACCGTGCAGCACGTCGACCGTCGCGCGCGCGTCCGTGAGCGCTCGGTGGTCCGGCGCCACGGCCGCGTGGAAGAGCCTGGCGAGCGAGCCGAGCTTGTGGTTGGGCGCCTCGTCCCGCGTCACGACGCGCCGGGCGAGCGCGAGCGTGTCGACGACGAGGGGACGCGGCCACTCGATCCCGAGCCGATCGCACGCCGCGCGGAGGAAGCCGACGTCGAACCGGGCGTTGTGCGCCACCAGCACCGCGTCCCGGGCGAACTCGAGGAAGGTCGGCACGACCTCCTCCTCGGACGGCGCCGCCACCACCATCGCGTCGGTGATGCCGGTGAGCACCGTGATGGTCGGCGGGATCGCCCGGCCGGGGTTGACGAGCGTGCCGAGCTCGCCCAGCACCTCGCCGCCACGCACGCGCACGGCGCCGATCTCGGTGATCCGGTCGCCGGTCGCGGCGCCGCCCGTCGTCTCCAGGTCGACGACGACGAAGTCGACCGCGTGCAGCGCCGGACCGTCGGCGAGCAGGCTCGGCTGGACCGCGAGCGCGGGGTCTTCCGGCTGCGTCGTCGTCGGGAGGGAGGTGACCACGCGGCAGACGCTACGTCCCACCACCGACATCGACGCGGCGGGCGAGGCCGCCGGCGCGACTCAGTCCTTGCGGCTGGCCGCAGCCTGCGCGTAGAGCTCGTCGACCTTCGGGGCCATGTCCCGCAGGACGGCGGCCCGCTTCACCTTGAGCGAGGGCGTGAGGTAGTCGTTGTCGATCGTGAAGTCGCCGTCGAGGAAGTCCCACACGCGCACCGACTCGGCGCGGGAGACGTGCTTGTTCGCGCGGTCGACGGCCTCCTGGACCGCCGCGCGCACCTCCGGGTCTGCGGCGGCCTCCTGCGGCGTCATCGCGGCCTTGCCGTGCGCGGAGAGCCAGCCCGGCAGCATCTCGACGTCGAGCGTGACGAGAGCCGCGATGAACGGCCGCCCCTCGCCGACGACGAGGCACTGGCTGACCAGCGGGTGCGCGCGGATGGCGTCCTCGAGCTGGGCCGGGGCGACGTTCTTGCCGCCGGCCGTCACGATGATCTCCTTCTTGCGACCGGTGATGGCGGCGTAGCCGTCGGAGTCGAGGGTGCCGAGGTCGCCGGTGTGGAACCAGCCGTCGGTGAACGCCTCCTGCGTCGCCTCGGGGTTGTTGTGGTAGTCGCTGAAGACGCCGACGCCACGGGCGAGGATCTCGCCGTCGGCCGCGATCGCGAGCTCGATCCCGGGCAGCGGGGGACCGACGGTCCCGATCTTGACCTTCGCCGGCCGGTTGACCGTGAGTGGCGCGGTCGTCTCGGTGAGACCGTAGCCCTCGAGCACGGTGAGGCCGACGCCACGGAAGAAGTGGCCGAGCCGGGCGCCGAGCGGGCCACCGCCGGAGACGGCGTAGACCAGGTTCCCGCCCATCGCGTTGCGCAGCTTGTGGAGCACGAGCCGGTCGGCGACCGCGTGCTTGAGGCGCAGGCCCAGGCCGGGACGCCCGCCGTCGTCCATCGCCTGGGAGTAGGCGATCGCCGTCGCGGCCGCCCAGCGGAAGATCTTCTCCTTGCCGCCGGCGACGGCCTTCTGCTCGGCGCTGTTGTAGACCTTCTCGAACACGCGCGGGACGGCGAGGATGAACGTCGGCCGGTACGTGCCGAGGTCCGCGACGAGCGTGCTCACGTCCCGCGTGTGCCCCATCGGGACGCCGGCGGCGAGCGCGAGCACCTCGACGAACCGGGCGAACACGTGCGCGAGCGGCATGAACAGCAGCGTCGACGCGCCCTCCTGGGCGAACACCTCGGGGATCGCGCCGACCGCGCTCTTGGCGAGGACGACGAAGTTGCCGTGGGTGAGCTCGGCGCCCTTGGGCCGGCCCGTCGTGCCGGAGGTGTAGATGATCGTGGCGAGGTCGGCCAGGCCGACGGCGCCGGAGGCGGCGTGCACGTCCTCGGCCGTGACGCCGGCGCCGCGGGCCGTGACGTCCGCGAGGGCGCCGTCCTCGATGACCCAGACCTCGCGCAGGCTCGGCACGTCCGGTCGCGCCTCCGCGACCACGGCCGCGTGGGAGGCCTGCTCGCAGAAGATCGCGACGGTCTCGGAGTCCGACAGGATCCAGGCCGTCTGCGAGGCCGACGACGTCTCGTACACGGGGACGGGAACCGCCCCGGCGTACCAGATCGCCAGGTCGAGCAGCGTCCACTCGTACCGGGTGCGGGACATGATGCCGACGCGGTCACCGGGCGCGATGCCGGCAGCGACGAGGCCGCGCGCGAGGTCGATCGCCTCGGTGCGCACCTCCCGCACGCTGACGTCGCGCCAGCCGGACCCCTCCGGCACGCGGTAGATCGTCGATCCCGGGTCTCGCCGGTGCAGGTCCTCGAGCAGGTCCGTGATGCTCGTGCCCGGGTCGACTGCCGGGGGTGGGACGGGGGTGGTCGTGTCCATCGTGGCTCCTTCGTCCGATGGGCGGATGCCGTGCACGGTGACGAGCTCGCCCCAGCTCCTCGCCGTGTGGTCTCCAACAGTAAGGGGGAGGCGCGGCGCGTGCGAGTGGCGACACGTCCGTCCCGGACGCTGGGCCTACGTCAGCACCCCCGGGATGCGCCAGGATAGGGACGCGCACGATCCGGTCGCGGGGCGGCCCGCACCACACCAGCACCACACACGGAGGACTCATGCTCGCCATCGGTGTCGACATCGGGGGAACCAAGATCGCGGCCGGCGTGGTCGACGAGGACGGTCGCCTGCTCGCGAGCACGCGGCGCGACACCGATCCCGAGGACCCGGCGGCCATCGAGGACTCGGTCGCGGACGCGGTGGAGGAGCTGCGTCGCGACCACGAGGTCGGCGTCGTCGGCGTCTCGGCCGCCGGCTTCGTCGGTCGGGACCGCTCGACCGTCGTGTTCGCCGCGAACATCGCCTGGCGCGACTACCCGCTCGGCGAGGTGCTCCGGCAGCGGCTCGCGCTCCCCGTGGTCGTCGAGAACGACGCGAACGCGGCCGGCTGGGCCGAGTTCCGGTTCGGCGCCGGCCGCGACGTCGAGGACATGATCATGCTGACGGTCGGCACCGGCCTCGGTGGCGCCATCGTCACCGACGGACGGCTCCTGCGGGGGGCCTCCGGCGCGGGTGCCGAGGTCGGCCACCTGCGGGTCGTGCCCAACGGCCGCGCCTGCGGCTGCGGGCACGACGGGTGCCTCGAGCGCTACGTGTCGGGCACCGCGCTCGTGCGGGAGACGCGGGCGGCGCTCGAGACCGACCCGGACCGGGCGGCGCACCTCATCGGGCTCGCCGAGGGCAAGCCCAAGCGCGTGACCGGGCCGATGGTGACGCAGGCGGCCAAGGAGGGCGACCAGTTCGCGGTGGACATGCTCGCCGAGCTCGGCCGCTGGCTCGGGACGGGGATGGCCGCGCTGTCGGCGGTGCTCGACCCCGCCCTGTACGTCGTCGGCGGTGGCGTCTGCGAGGCCGGCGACCTCCTGCTGGAGCCGGCGCGCGAGGCGCTCGACCAGCAGCTCTTCGCGCGGGGCCGCCGACCGCTGCCGACCATCGTCATCGCGGAGCTGGGGAACGACGCCGGCATCGTCGGCGCGGCCGACCTCGCCCGCTCGCACTGACCCGAACCTCCGACATCGGGGTGGGCTAGGTCGCGTCTCGCGACCGCGGCTACCCCGACGTCGGAGGGCGATCGTGCGTCAGACCTCGGCGCCGTCGTCGTCGGGATCGCGGTGGCGCTTCGGGAGCTGGCTGAACCCGAGGGCGCAGCCGCCGACGAACAGGACGAGGCTCAGCCCGACGAACCACACCTCGGCGCTGCCGAACGTCACGACGGCCAGCAGCATGAGGAGCGGGCCGCCGATGATCCCGGCCCACGCCAGGCGCGTGCGGGTGCTGCCCGTCGCCGGTGGCGGCTCCTCGGGGTGCCAGCTCTCGTCGTCCGGGTCGTCGGGCGGGGAGTAGTCGCGCGGGCCGGTCCCGGCACCGATCCGCGGCGTGTCCGACAGCAGGAACCGCCGCGGCTCGGCCGCGAGCGGGCCCGTGAGGTCGCGCCACTCCGCGTCCCAGTCGCGCTCGTCCGGCTCGCTCCCGGCGCCGTCGTCGGCACCGTCGTCGGGCGCGTCCGCGACGGCGTCGTCGGCCGCGGGCTCGACCTCGTCGCGGTCCTCCGGCTCGGGCACAGTCATCCCGGCAGGATAGTTCGCCCCGGGCGACCCGGAGGGCCGGGTCGGGTGCGAGGGGGACCGGGACCCACGGGCGGGACCGGGGGTCCGCCGCCCTCTAGAGTGGGGCGTGGGTTGCCACCGGCGCCCTCGTCCGCCTCCGTCGCGGCGCGGTGATTCCGAACCTCGAAGAGGGGTCCACGAGTGTTCTACCGGTTCATGAAGGCGACGCTCGGCTCGCTCCTGCGCGTCTTCTACCAGCCGTGGATCCGCGGAGCCGAGAACCTGCCCGAGACCGGTCCGGCGATCCTGGCGAGCAACCACCTCGCCGTCATCGACTCCTTCTTCCTCCCGCTCATGCTGCCGCGCGAGGTGGTGTTCCTCGGGAAGTCCGACTACGTCGAGGGCACCGGTCTCAAGGGCCGGTTCATCGCGTGGTTCATGAAGGGCGTCGGGCTCATCCCGGTCGACCGCTCGGGTGGCAAGGCGTCGGAGGCGGCGCTCAACGCCGGCCTCGACCGGCTCGAGACCGGCGGCCTGTTCGGGATCTACCCCGAGGGAACCCGCAGCCCCGACGGACGCCTCTACCGCGGCAAGACCGGCGTCGCGCGGCTCGCGCTGGAGTCGGGCGCCCCCGTCGTCCCGGTCGCGATGGTCGGCACGAACATCGCGCAGCCGATCGGCCGGCGGATCCCGAAGTTCAAGCGGATCGGCGTCGTGCTCGGGGAGCCGATGGACTTCAGCCGTTACGCCGGGATGGAGAACGACCGGTTCGTCCTGCGCTCCATCACCGACGAGATCATGTACGAGATCATGCGCCTGTCGGGCCAGGAGTACGTCGACATGTACGCGGCCACCGCGAAGGCGCGGCTGGCCAAGGGCAAGTCGGCCGCCTCCCTGACGGACGCGCCCGGCGGGCGCCCGGTGCCCGAGGAGCCGCCGTCGCCGGACGACGGCGCGGCGTCCGGGCCGGCGACCAGGGACCCCGGCCCCGCGGCGGCCGCCGCCGAGGGCGTCGAGCCCGACGAGACCCGCTAGCACCCAGTCCATCCCCACGGCCTCCCTCCCCGAGGGCTCCCACGGAAACGAAGGAAGACACATGACGGTCAAGCGCGTCGCGCTGCTCACCGCGGGCGGCTTCGCCCCCTGCCTCTCCGCCGCGGTCGGCGGCCTCATCAAGCGCTACTCCGAGATCGCGCCCGACATCGAGATCATCGCCTACGAGTACGGCTACCACGGTCTGCTCACCGGCCGGAAGATCGTCGTCGACCAGGCGGCGCGGGACAACGCCGAGGTGCTGCTGAAGTTCGGCGGCAGCCCGATCGGCAACTCGCGCGTCAAGCTGACCAACGCGAAGAACCTCGTCGAGCGCGGTCTCGTCGCCGACGGCGAGAACCCGCTGGAGAAGGCGGCCGAGCAGCTGCGCGCCGACGGTGTCGACGTGCTGCACACGATCGGCGGCGACGACACGAACACGACGGCGGCCGACCTCGCCGCGTACCTCGAGGAGCACGGCTACGGGCTCACGGTCGTCGGCCTGCCCAAGACGATCGACAACGACATCGTGCCGATCCGGCAGTCGCTCGGCGCGCTCACGGCGGCCGAGGAGGCCTCCGGGTTCGCGCAGAACATCATCGGCGAGCACCGCTCCAACCCGCGCATGCTCATCGTCCACGAGGTCATGGGGCGCAACTGCGGCTGGCTCACGGCCGAGGCCGCGCGCCGCTACCACGCGTGGGTCGAGCAGGTGCCCGCCTGGAACCCGAGCATCGGTCTGGTCAAGGAGCGGTGGGACGTCCACGCCGTGTTCCTGCCCGAGCTCGCGCTCGACCTGGAGGGTGAGGCCGTGCGCCTGCGCGGCGTCATGGACTCCGTCGGCAACGTCAACATCTTCCTGTCCGAGGGCGCCGGCGTCCCGGAGATCGTGGCGGAGATGGAGGCGCGCGGCGAGGAGGTCCAGCGCGACCCGTTCGGTCACGTCAAGCTCGACACGATCAACCCGGGTGCCTGGTTCGCCAAGCGGTTCGCCGACCTCATCGGCGCCGAGAAGGTCATGGTCCAGAAGAGCGGCTACTACTCCCGCTCGGCGGCCGCGCACGAGGAGGACCTCGCGCTCATCGCGCAGATGGTCGACCTCGCGGTCGACTCCGCCCTCGCAGGCGTCTCCGGCGTCATCGGCAACGACGAGGAGCAGGGCGACGAGCTGCGGGCGATCGAGTTCCCGCGGATCGCCGGCCACAAGCCGTTCGACCTCGACCAGGCGTGGTTCGCCGAGCTGCTGGAGTCGATCGGCCAGCCGTTCAAGCCCGCGGAGAACGCCGGCCACTGACGCCGACGCCGGTCGTGACGGGGCCGGGCGCGCACCCTCGCGGTGCGTGCCCGGCCCCGTCGTCGTCCACGGGTCGTGCATGCGCGCGGGGGAGGGCGCGGCTCGCCTATCCTTGTCGGTCGTGAGCGTTCCCGCAGATCCCGTCGTCCTGGCCGGCCTCGATGCCTACCGCGAGCTTCGCGCCGCGCAGCAGCCGACCTGGCCCGACTCCGCGGCGCTCGCCGAGGTGACGGCCGAGCTCTCGGCCCTGCCGCCGCTCGTGTTCGCGGGGGAGGCGGACGCGCTGCGGGAGAAGATCGCGCTCGCGCAGCGGGGCGAGGCGTTCCTGCTCCAGGGCGGTGACTGCGCCGAGACGTTCGCCGAGGCGACCGCCGAGCGGATCCGGAACAAGATCAAGACGATCCTGCAGATGTCGATCGTCCTCACCTACGGCGCGTCGATGCCCGTGGTGAAGATGGGGCGGATCGCCGGCCAGTACGCCAAGCCGCGCTCGAGCGACGACGAGACGCGGCACGGCGTCACCCTCCCGGCATTCCGGGGTGACATCGTCAACGGCCACGCGTTCACCCCCGAGGCGCGCATCCCCGACCCGCGCCGGCTGCTCAAGGCGTACCAGACCTCGGCGGCGACCCTCAACCTCACGCGCGCCTTCACCATGGGCGGGTTCGCCGACATGCGCCTCGTGCACGAGTGGAACAAGGGCTTCACGGTCACGCCGGCCTACCGCACCTACGAGGGCGTCGCCTCCGAGATCGACCGCGCGATCCGCTTCATGGCCGCGGCGGGCGCCGACTTCGACGCGCTGCGCACGGTCGACTTCTACGCGGGGCACGAGGGCCTCCTGCTCGACTACGAGCGCCCCCTCACGCGGATCGACTCGCGGACCGGCCTTCCGTACACCTGCTCGGCGCACTTCCTGTGGATCGGCGAGCGCACCCGCGACCTGACCGGCGCGCACGTCGACTTCTTCTCCCGCGTGCACAACCCGATCGGCGTGAAGCTCGGGCCGACGACCTCGCCGGACGACGCCGTGCGTCTCATGGACGCGCTCAACCCCGACGGGACGCCGGGGCGGCTCACGTTCATCACGCGGATGGGCGCCGGCAGGATCCGGGACGCGCTCCCGGCGATCGTCGAGCGCGTGGCCGCGGACGGTCGGCCCGTCCTGTGGGTGTCCGACCCGATGCACGGGAACACGATCACCTCGTCGAACGGGTACAAGACCCGCCGGTTCGCCGACGTCATCGACGAGGTCCGGGGCTTCTTCGAGGTGCACAACGCCCTCGGCACCATCCCGGGCGGCGTCCACGTCGAGCTCACGGGTGACGACGTCACCGAGGTGCTCGGCGGGGCGGAAGAGATCGATGACCTCGGGCTGGAGCAGCGCTACGAGACGCTGGTCGACCCGCGGCTCAACCACGCGCAGTCGCTCGAGATGGCGTTCCTCGTGGCCGAGATGCTGCGGGAGCGCACCGCGCGCTGACTCCGGCCGCTCGGCGGTCGCTCACCGATCGCTCGGCGGGCGGGCGTCCTCAGACGAAGGTGAGGAGGATCGTCGAGCCGCGCTTGACGCTCTCACCGGCCCCGGGCTTCTGGTCGACGACCTGACCCAGCCCCAGTCCCCAGGACTGCTTGGTGTCGACGACGAAGCCCAGCTCCTCCAGCTGCTCGGTCGCCGCCGAGAGCGACTTCCCCTCGACGTTCGGCACCTCGACCATGTCGGGGCCCTTCGAGACGACCAGGATGACGTTGGAGCCCTGGGGGAAGGTCGCCCCCGGCTCGTACGGCTGCGGGACGTCGCCGTTGGCGCCGATGGCGACGGAGATGACCTGACCGGCGGCGATGTCGTCGCTGAACTCCTCGGTCTGGGAGATCGCGGCCTCGTCGATGTCGAGGATCTTCGCGAGCGACGTCGTGGCCGTCGCGACGTCCCAGCCGACGTAGTCCTGGTCGATCTCCTTGAGCTCCGGACCGCTGGAGACCGTGAGCGTGATCGCCTGGTCGTGCGGGTACTCGCCCGGACCCGGGTCGGAGCGGATGACCAGGCCCGCCGCCAGGGTGCGGTGGGGCTCCTCGACGACGTCCGGCGTGGCGAACCCGGCCTCGGTGACCGCCGTCACGGCCGCCTCCTGCGGCATCTCGGCGACGTCGTCGAGCGTGAAGTGCTCGATGCCGAGCGAGACGGCCAGCTCGATGCTCTCGCCGCGGGCGAGGCTCGTGCCCGGCTCCGGATCGGTGGAGATGACGAGGCCGGCCGCCACGTCGTCGTCGTACCGCTCGTCCCGGTGCACGACGAGGCCGAGGTCCTCGAGCTCGACCGTCGCGTCGGAGGCCGACGTGCCGGCCACCTCGGGGACGAGGACGCGCGCGCCCGGCCCGAACAGGAACCACCAGCCGGCGCCGGCCCCGCCGGCGATGAGCAGGACGAGGAGCGTGATGACGAGGGCGCGGCCGCCTCGTCGCCGCCGGCGGGGAGCCGCCGGGGAGGACGAGGGCGCGTCCGGCACCGCGACGGCCCCGATCGGCAGGGCGATCGTCCCCGTGCCGGGTCCGCGGTCGAGCGCCTGGGTGCGGTCAGCGTCGAGCTCCTCGGTGACGCCGCCGACCGGCATGGTGGCGCTGTGCCGCTCGGCCGGGGTCGGTACGTCGTCCGGGATCGGGACGAGCAGCTCGGGCCGGCCCTCGACCTGCGCCCGGAGCGTGAGCGCCCGCTGGTCGAGACCGCGGCGCAGGCGACGGACAAGGGCGAGCGCCTCGGCGGCGTCCTCGGGGCGCTGGGTGACGTCGCGCGCGGTCAGCTCGGCGACCAGGTCGTCGACGTCGACCGGCAGCCACGGCACCGACTCGCTCGGCGCCGGCACGTCCTCGTGGACGTGCCGGTAGGCGATCTGGATCGGCGTCTCGCCCTCGAACGGCGGCGAGCCGGTGAGCATCTCGAAGAGCATGATCCCGACGGCGTAGACGTCGGCACGGGCATCGGCCTGGCCGCTCGAGACGATCTCGGGGGAGAGGTAGGCCACCGTCCCGAGCAGCGTCCCCGTGCTGGCGGCCGTCGCCTCGGTGACGGCGCGAGCCAGGCCGAAGTCGCCGACCTTGACGGCACCCTCGGGGCTGACGAGCACGTTCTCGGGCTTGATGTCGCGGTGGACGAGCCCGGCGCGGTGCGCGGCTGCCAGCGCGTCGAGCACGCCCTCGGTGATCGCGAGCGAGCGGCCGAGGCTGAGCGCGCCGTTCCCGGCGATCTCGGTGCGGAGCGTGCGGCCGCGGACGTACTCCATCGTGAGGTAGCTGAGCTCGCCGTCGACGCCCTGGTCGAGCACCGCGACGATGCCTGGGTGTGCCAGCCGGGCGGCCGCGCGGGCCTCGCGCCGGAAGCGGGCGATGACGTCGGTCCCCTCGGCCAGGTGTGGGTGCATGACCTTGAGCGCGACGTAGCGCTCGAGCCGTCGGTCGTGGGCCAGGTAGACGGTGGCCATGCCGCCGCGGGCGATTCGGCGCACGACGTCGTAACGTCCGTCGACCGTGCTGCCCAGCAGCGGGTCCGTCGTGAGTGCACCCATCGCCGCGAGGTTACCCGTGAACCGCGCCGGAACGCGGGAACCGCGCCGTGGCGGGGCGTCGTGCGTGGCGCCGACCGGTCGGCGGGCGTTCGCTAGCATCGGCCGTGTGGAACAGGATCGTGAGTGGGAGACGCTCGTCTCGGAGTGGGTGTACGTGCCGGACGTGGCGAGCAGGATCGGGATACCGGACAAGCAGGTCCGAGCGCTCATCCACGATCGCAAGCTCCTGGCCTTCCGGACCGGGCCCAACGCGGCCATGGCGGTGCCCGAGGCCTTCCTCGTGGCCGACGGCGACGGCGAGGAGATCCTGACGTCGCTGCGCGGGACGCTGACGATGCTCGGCGACGCCGGGTACGACGAGCTGGAGTCGCTGCGCTGGCTGTTCACCGAGAACGACCAGCTCGGGGCGACACCGATCCAGGCGCTGCGCGACGGGCGCGTGACGACCGTGCGCCGCGCCGCGCAGGCGATCGACTACTGACGCGTCGCGGGTGGCCGGTCCTCGCACGGTCGGCCGGTGACGGCGGCTGCTGACGCGTCCGCCGGCGGTTCACGGTGGCCGAGGGCCGATCGGTGACGCCTGCGACGGGCGGTGAGCCGCTCCGTGCGCGCGGCCGAGCGGCCTCGGCCGCTCGGTGCTGGGATCAGGAGGCGCGGTCGAGGGCGGCCGCGACGAGCTCGCGCAGCTCGGCGGTGTCGCCGACGCCGGTCGGCGCGTCCGCGAGCAGCTCCTCGGCCCGGTCCGCGTGCTCGGTGATGAGCAGCTCGACGCGGGCGAGGGCGCCGGAGTCGCGCAGGATCGACCGGACGGCCTCGACCTCGTCGGCCGTGACGTCGCCGCGGCCGACGCACCGTTCGAGCGTCACGCGCTGGTCCGGGGTCGCGTCGCCGTAGGCCAGCTCCAGCAGGACCGTGCGCTTGCCCTCCCGGATGTCGTCGCCCGAGGGCTTGCCGGTGACCTCGGGCTCGCCCAGCACCCCGAGGACGTCGTCCCGGAGCTGGAAGGCGACGCCGACCTCGTGCCCGAGGCGGGCCAGCCAGTCGACGACGACGTCATCGGCGCCCGCGATCCGCGCCCCGATGACGAGCGGGAGCTCGACGCTGTAGCGGGCGGTCTTCGACTCGATGACGCGCCAGGCGCGGTCCAGGGCCTCCTCGTCGCCCCACGGCGCGAGCGTGGCGAGCAGGTCGAGGTACTGGCCGAAGGCGACCTCCGATGACATGGCCCCGAACAGGTCGACGAGCCGGAGCCGACGCTCGAGCGGCAGCGCGGCCGTCGCGCTCGTGAGGGTCGTCGCGCTCCAGGCGAGCAGGAGGTCGCCGAGGAGGATGGCGCCGCCCTCGCCGAGCCGTTCCCGCAGGGTGGGGTCGGTCGCGGTGCCCGGTCCCCGATCGGCGAACCAGCGGTGAGCTGACGGCTCGCCGCGGCGCGTGTCGGCGGCGTCCATGAGGTCGTCGTGGACGAGCGCCGCCGCCTGGAACAGCTCGAGGGCCGCGGCGACGTCGACGTTCGGCTCGCCCCCGCACGCGGCGGTGGCCGCGAGGCACAGCCGCGCGCGCAGCCGCTTGCCGCCGCGGACGGCCCGTCGGGCGCCCTCCAGCAGCGGTGCCGCCTCTCGTCCCGCGCGTCCGACGTGGGCCGAGATCCCGTCGACGGCCCGGTCGATCGCGTCGTCGAGGTCGCGGTCGAGCGCGCTGACGGGGGAGTGCTGCGGCATGCCCTCACCCTAGTTCGACGGGTCCGGCGGTCGGTCGGGGACGGGGATGGGGACTTGCGGGCGCCGAGGCGGTGGAGGACGTGCGCGACCGTGCCCGGCCGACGACTGCCGGGATCGGGCGGGTGATCGCTGTCCACATCCGGCCGCGACGTCGAACACCGGGCGCCCGTCGACACCCCCGTGGACGCGGGCGGTCCGACCTGGCGAGATGGACTCGACACCGGGTCCGACCCGGCCCCGGGAACCCGGGACGTCGACGACGCCCCGGCCCCGCCGAGACCGCACGCAGGGAGCCACGATGAGCCGAGCCGCCACGACCCGGGACAGCACAGCGCGGGGGAGCCGCGCGCCGGACGATGCGGGCCTCGCCGGCGCGCCGCCGGGAGACGCGGTCGCGGACGGGGTCCCCGTCCTGGACGCCGAGCCCGTCCTGCGGGCCACCGGTGTCGAGGAGGTGCTGTCGTACGTCCCGCACGCGCTCGGCTTCCACCCCGAGAGCTCGGTCGTCCTCATCTCCCTGAGACCGCCGCGGGGTCGGCTCGGGCTCACGATGCGGTGCGACCTCGAGCCCCTCGCGTCGCCACGGGCGGGCGACCTCCTCGCGGCGCTCGCCTCGCACGTCCGCGCCGACGGCGGCACGCAGGTGTTCTGCGTCGTGTACGCGCCGGGGACCGTGGCGCGGGCGCGGTGTGATCCCCGTGTCCGCGCCGCCGTCGGAGCGGTGACGACGACGCCCGACCTGCCCGCGGTCCGCGAGGTGTGGCTGGTGACGAGCACCGGGTACGGCGCGTTCGACTGCAACGACGAGGAGTGCTGCCCGGCGCGCGGACGTGACTTGCGCGAGCTGACGGACACCCGCGTCGCCGCCGAGCTCACCCTGCGCGGCTCGTCGCCGCGGCCGAGCCGGGAGGCGCTCGCTCCGGCGCGCAGCACCAGCGGACCGGGGCGACGCTCGTTCGGGTCCGCGTTCGGCCGGGCGAGGCTGCGGGTCGGGGACGGAATGGACGGCGGCCGGCCGATCGCCGCGCTCGTGGCGGAGGCGGTCGAGACGCTGGGGTCCGCGACGTCCCGGCCGAGCGTTCTCGGCCGGCTGGCGGCTCTCCTCGCCGCGCCCCGGCTGCGCGATGCGGTGCTGCTCGCGATCGCGCGGGCGGCGCCGGGCGAGTGGACCGACCCGACCGCCGGCGTGGAGTGCGCCCCTGGCACGGGCGGCGCGGAGCGCGCCCCTCGGAGGCTCGCTGAGGGAGCCGGGTCCTGCGTGGAGCCCACCGTGGCCGGCGCGCCACCCGGCAGCGCCCGGGCCGGTGAGGACGGCGTGGAGCATGCCGCGGGTCGCTCCGGACCCGGCGGCGACGCCGTGGAGCGCATCGAGGGTGCCGAGGGTGCCGAGGGCAGGACGGAGCTCACCGCGGCCGGCGTGCCACCCGGCGGGGACATCGCGGAGCGCGGTCGGGGTGCCGCGGGCAGCGCTCGAGACGGCGGTGACGCCGGGTGCGCCGGTCCCACCGTTCCGTGCTCGGACCCGTTGCCGGACGCGCCGGGCGGCTGGGCGGCGTTCTCCCGGCTGCTCGAGCCGGGCGTCACGGCCCCGGACCCGGGGCTGCTGCGGCACGCCGTCGGGGTCGTCGAGGCGGCTGCCTCGTTCGCGAAGCCGTCCGTCCGAGCCGACCTGTGCGCGATCCTCGCCTGGCTCCACTGGTGGCGCGGCGACGGCGCCGCGGCGGCGCTGGCGGCGCGCGAGGCGGTCCGGCTGGACCCTGGGCAGCGTCTCGCCGGGCTGGTCGCGGAGCTGCTGCGACACGGCGTCGCACCCGGCTGGGCGCTGCCCGCGGCGACGGCGTGAACCCCGAGCGGTCTCACCCCGCGACACCGGAGGATCACGGCCTGGGACGCGCCCCGGCGTGGTCTAGTGTCGAGCCATGGCGAGCACGGCGATCGTGGTGGGATACCTGGCGACGCCCGAGGGCGAGGCGGCTCTCGAGGCCGCGGCCGTCGAGGCGGGCAGGCGTGGGGCGCGCGTCGTCGTGGTGGCCTCTCGCAGACCCAGCGAGGACTCCGCGTCGCACGACGCCGCCGTCGAGCGCGTGCGCGACCGGCTCGACGAGTCGGGCCTCGGTTACGAGGTGCGCCAGCTCGACCAGGGCCGCGACGTCGCCGAGGACCTCATCGAGACGGCCGAGGAGTCCCAGGCGGAGCTCATCGTCATCGGGCTCCGCCGTCGCTCACCGGTGGGCAAGCTCATCCTCGGCTCGAACGCCCAGCGCGTCCTGCTGGACGCACCCGTCCCCGTGCTCGCGGTCAAGTCCGTCTGAGCCGGCGACTCCGCCGTCCCGAAGCACCCCTCGAACCAGGAGGCCGCCACGTGTCGTCGCACGAGGTACCCGTCGACCTTGCCTACACCCGCGAGCACGAGTGGGTCCGACTCACCGACGGCGTCGCGACCGTCGGCATCACCGCCTACGCGGCCGATGCGCTCGGCGACGTCGTCTACGCGCAGCTGCCCGAGCTGGGCCGCGAGGTCGCGCCGGGCGACGTGACGGGCGAGGTCGAGTCGCACAAGTCCGTGTCGGAGATCTTCTCGCCGCTGGCGGGCGAGGTCGTCGCCGTCAACGACGAGCTGGCGACGGCGCCCGAGCTGGTCAGCTCCGACCCCTACGGCGAGGGCTGGCTGTTCCGGCTCGAGGTACCGGAGGAAGCGACCGACCTCCTCGACGCGGCCGAGTACGAGGCGTACCTGGACACGCTCGAGGCCTGAGCGCCACCAGTCGCCCGATCGGGGCGGCTCACCCTCGCGAGGCCCGGACGGAACCAGCGGCGCGCCGCGAGGTCCGAACGAGGCGCGGGGGAGCATCCGACGCTCGCGCGTCGCGCGTCCCTTCGGCGGATGCCCCGCTCCGGACCGTTCTCACGCGCGGGCAGCCTGCCCCGGCCCGTCGGGCGGCCATCGCGCGTCGCACGGGTCCCGGGCGGCCCTCGCACGTAGCTCGCATGTGGCACGGATCCCGGGCGGCCCTCGCGCGTTGCTCGCACGTCGCACGGATCCCGGCTTCTCCGGGTCCAGCGCCTCAGCGGTCGGCCGCCCGGGCACGCTCCCGCGGCCGTCACGTCCTCGGGTGGTGCTCAAGTGGTTCTCCGCCGCCTCTCGGTCGGTCGCCAGCCGGCTCCCGTCCAGTTCAACCCGGTTCTTCGACGTTCTTCGGCGCACCGGGAACAAACCACGGGGGGACGTCGTTGACGCCACTGGTTGACGAGTCCCGGCCTCCGGCGTGCCCTGACGGCGGAGGAGTGGTCTCGGGAGCCGTATCATTGCCCGGTCGAGCGGCGCCACCCGCTCGGACGATCCCTGCCGAAAGGTCCTTCGTGTCGGTCAGCACCACCACATCTTCTGCGGCCAGCTCCGCCAAGAAGACGGCCACCTCCAAGGCGGCCCCCACGCGTTCCCGCACCACCTCGCGGACCTCGGCGGCGACGACGCAGCCCGCGGCCGAGACGGTCGAGGAGACGCCCGCCACCCCGGCCCGGACGACCAAGGCGGCCGGCAAGACCGCCGCCTCGACCGACGCCGCTCCGACGAGGACGACCCGCTCGCGGAGCACGGCCTCGAAGTCGGCCACCTCGAAGACCGCGGCGGCGACGACCTCGGCGGCCGACGAGACCGAGGCGAGCGAGAAGGCGCCGGCCACCCGCACGCGCAAGCAGACGGCGAAGGCCCCGGCCAAGAGCCGGACGAAGGCGTCGGCCGCCAAGGCCACGGACGCGGATGACGCCGAGGAGCCGGAGATCGACGAGGAGGCCGTCGAGATCGAGGACGTCGAGGTCGAGAACGGCGAGACCGAGACCGACTCCACCGACGACTCGGACTCCCGCGAGGACGGCGAGGCCAAGCCCGCCGCGGCCGAGGAGGACGAGGAGGCCGCCGGCTTCGTCATCGGCTCGGACGACGACGACGCCCCCGCGCAGCAGGTCGTCACGGCCGGTGCGACGGCCGACCCGGTCAAGGACTACCTCAAGCAGATCGGCAAGGTCGCGCTGCTGAACGCCGAGCAGGAGGTCGAGCTCGCCAAGCGGATCGAGGCCGGCCTGTTCGCGGAGGAGAAGCTCGCCGAGGGTGGGCCGATGGAGTTCTCGCTGCGCCGGGAGCTGGAGTGGATCGCGGCCGACGGTCGTCGGGCGAAGAACCACCTGCTCGAGGCGAACCTGCGCCTCGTGGTCTCGCTGGCCAAGCGGTACACGGGCCGCGGGATGCTCTTCCTCGACCTGATCCAGGAGGGCAACCTCGGTCTCATCCGCGCGGTCGAGAAGTTCGACTACACCAAGGGCTACAAGTTCTCGACGTACGCCACCTGGTGGATCCGTCAGGCGATCACGCGCGCCATGGCCGACCAGGCCCGCACCATCCGCATCCCGGTGCACATGGTCGAGGTCATCAACAAGCTCGCCCGCGTCCAGCGGCAGATGCTCCAGGACCTGGGCCGCGAGCCCACGCCGGAGGAGCTGGCCAAGGAGCTGGACATGACGCCCGAGAAGGTCGTCGAGGTCCAGAAGTACGGCCGCGAGCCCATCTCGCTCCACACCCCCCTCGGCGAGGACGGGGACAGCGAGTTCGGTGACCTCATCGAGGACTCCGAGGCCATCGTCCCGGCCGACGCCGTCAGCTTCACGCTCCTGCAGGAGCAGCTCCACGCGGTGCTCGACACCCTGAGCGAGCGGGAGTCCGGCGTCGTCTCGATGCGGTTCGGCCTCACCGACGGACAGCCGAAGACGCTCGACGAGATCGGGAAGGTCTACGGCGTCACGCGCGAGCGGATCCGGCAGATCGAGTCCAAGACGATGTCGAAGCTGCGTCACCCCTCCCGCAGCCAGGTCCTGCGCGACTACCTCGACTGAGCCACCCACGACAGAACGCCGAGTGCGGGGGGCCAGACACGTCGTCCGTGTCTGGCCCCCCGCACTCGGCGTCCGTGTCTCTATCGGGCCAGGCGGCGGACAAGGGTCAGGCGAGCCGCCAGGTCGGCCGCGCGGGCGTCGGCCGTGGTCACCGGGGTGGGAACGTCGGCAACGAACAGAGCGAGGTCGAGGAACACGAGCACGGCGCAGGACAGGAGCGCATCGGCGCCGTCGACCTCGCTCCCGGCCTCCACCACGAGCTCCAGCGCGTCGTCCTCGGCGTCGGGGCTGTCCAGCACCGTCGCGTAGTCGAACGCACGCGACCCGCTTCCCAGTGCCTCGACATCGACGACGCCGGACACGTGCCCGCGCTCGAACAGCACGTTGGCCAGGCGCAGGTCGCCGTGAACGAGGTCCGCTCGCCGCAGCCGTGGCTGCCCGACGAGAGCCTGCACCGCCGCGCACGCGGCCGCTAGCCGTGCCCCGCCCGGACCCAGTGCGCGAACGCGGGCAAGAGAGGGGCCAACGCGCTCGGAGTACCAGGAACCGACGTGGTCCGACCAGTTGCGGCCAGGGAGCGGGTCCACGTTCCCCTGGAGCTCCACCGTTCGGATCAGGCGCTCTGCGACCGGGGCGGTCAGACGCTCGACTGGTGCGCCTGGCGCGCGCTCCATGATCACGTACCCGGTGCCCGACGGCGTCATCCCCGCCGCGCGCCACGGGGGAGTGGGGTAGCCGGCCGCGACCGCACGGGCCACGGCGGGTTCGGCCGCGATCATCCGCGCGGCCGTCACGTCGTCGTTGGCCCGCTTGAGGACCGCGTGGCTGCCGCGCTCGTCCGTGACGAGCCACGCACCGCCCTGCATCCCGCCGTCGAGCGGCCGCACGGACTCGTAGCTGCCCGCACCCGCAGCGCGGATCTCTGCCAGGGTCGCCTCCACGGCGAACCGCGTCGGTGCGGTCATCGTGTGGTCGGTCTCAGCGCTTGCGGCGGCCGGGCTGGCGGCCGCGCGCCGAGGCGAGTCGGGGGCGCGCCGTGCGGGCCGGTGTGCGCTGCTGCTGCGATCCGGTCGACGCCGACGGCGCCGGGGTCTTCCCGCGGGTGGAGTTCACGGTGCGCCCCCGAACGATGCCGATGAGCTGCTCGACCAGCTCGGCCGGCTCGCCCGTCTCGAGCGGGAGCCACGCCAGCGCGATCTGGGAGGCCGGGACCGCGGGGGCGTCGTCGTCGGACGCCGCGTCGGCCACCAGCGGCCGCAGCTCCACGTCTCGCCTGTGCAGCTCGCGCGCGATCGCCTTGGGCAGCACGCAGACCCCCGCCTCGTGCGCCACGAGGTCGAGGGCGTCGGCCGTCGTCAGCGGGCGCAGCCCCGCGAAGGGCTCGCCGGGCGCGTCGGCCCAGTGCAGGACGTCGTCGACGGGCACGACGAGGGTCTCCCCGACCAGGTCCGTCGGGGCAAGGGAGTCGAGGAGCGTGAGCTCGCTCTCCCGGGACATCGCGACGACCGTCTCCTCGGTCCACAGCGGGATCCGGACCAGGTCGGGGGAGCGCAGCGGGAGGCGGAGGAAGGCCGCGTCCACCTCGCCGGAGAGCAGCGCCTCCTCGGCGCGCACAGCGTCGAGCGGCAGGAGGTCGAGCGGGACGTCGCGGTGGCGGCCGCGCCAGGTGTCGGCCCAGCGGCCGGGGTTGACGCCGGGGACGACGCCGAGCCGCAGTCGCGGGCCGGCCTCGTCCTCGGACATCGCGGGGGTGCTCAGCGCGAGTCGGACGCGGAGGAGGACGCGAGGAGGCGGTCCGACTCGTCGTGGATCTCGACGGCGACGGACTCGAGCTGCGGGGTGAGCGCACGCCCGTGGTGGGCGCAGAAGAAGAGCTGGCCCGACTCGAGCGTGACCCGCACGTAGGCCTGGGCCCCGCAGCGGTCGCAGCGGTCGGAGGCGGTGAGCTGGTCGGCAGTAGCTGTTGTCACCTCTCCATGGAACCATCCGGCTCGGACAAATGCCGCGGCGGTTCGCTGACCGCGTAGCAACCGGGCGGCGGGGCGCGCCTTGCGCGGAGATGTCGGACCTCGCGCCTACCATTCCGAGCGTGACCACGACCACCGAGTCTTCGTACACCGCACGGCACCTGTCCGTCCTCGAGGGTCTCGAGGCCGTGCGCAAGCGGCCCGGGATGTACATCGGGTCGACGGACTCGCGCGGTCTCATGCACTGCCTGTGGGAGATCATCGACAACTCGGTCGACGAGGCCCTCGCCGGGCACGGCGACCTCATCGAGATCGTGCTCCACCCGGACTCCTCCGTCGAGGTGATCGACCACGCGCGCGGCATCCCGGTCGACACGGTCGAGAAGCTGGGGCTGTCCGGCGTCGAGGTCGTCTTCACCAAGCTCCACGCCGGCGGGAAGTTCGGCGGCAGCTCCTACGGCTCCTCGGGCGGCCTGCACGGGGTCGGCGCGTCCGTCGTCAACGCGCTGTCCTCGCGGCTGGACGTCGAGGTCGACCGCGGCGGCAAGACCTACCGGATGACCTTCCGGCGCGGCGAGCCCGGGATGTTCGACGACGCCGGCGGCAGCCCCGGGCCGGACTCGCCCTTCGCCCCGTTCACCGACCACAGCGAGCTCGCCGTCGTCGGCAAGGTGCGGCGCGGCGTCACCGGCACGCGGATCCGGTACTGGGCCGACCGCCAGATCTTCCCGCTCTCGGCCACGTTCTCCTACGACGAGCTCATCACCCGCGCGCGCCAGACGGCCTTCCTCGTTCCCGGTCTCGAGATCGTCGTCCGCGACGAGCGGCGGCTGCCCGGGACGCCCGGTGCCGACGGACCGGTCCAGGAGAGCTTCAAGTACGACGGCGGGACGAAGGACTTCGTCGAGTTCCTCGCGCCGGCTGACCCCTCGGTCACCGACGTGTGGCTGCTGCGCGGCGAGGGCACGTTCACCGAGACCGTCCAGCAGCTCGACGGCAAGGGCCACCTCGTGGCGACCGAGGTCGAGCGCACGTGCGAGGTCGACATCGCGCTGCGCTGGGGGAGCGGGTACGAGACGGAGGTGCGCACCTTCGTCAACATCATCGCGACGCCGAAGGGCGGCACGCACCTGGCCGGCTTCGAGCAGGCGCTGCTCAAGGTGCTGCGCAAGCAGATCGAGGCGAACGCCCGCCGGCTCAAGCTCACCGGCAAGAACGGCAAGGAGAAGGTCGAGAAGGACGACGTCATGGCCGGCCTCACGGCCGTCGTCATGGTCCGTTTCCCCGAGCCGCAGTTCGAGGGCCAGACCAAGGAGGTGCTCGGGACCGCCCCGGTGCGCCAGGTGGTGTCGAAGGTCGTCGAGACCGAGCTGGGCGGGCTCCTGGAGTCGAGCGCGCGCGCCACCAAGGCGCAGGCCGCCTCGCTGCTGGAGAAGGTGGTCGACGAGATGCGGGCCCGCGTCTCGGCCCGCACCCAGAAGGAGATCTCGCGGCGCAAGAGCGCGCTGGAGTCCTCCTCGCTCCCGCAGAAGCTCGCGGACTGCCGCACGGACGACGTCGGGTCGTCGGAGCTGTTCATCGTCGAGGGGGACTCGGCGCTCGGCACGGCCAAGGACGCGCGGGACAGCGAGTTCCAGGCGCTCCTGCCGATCCGGGGCAAGATCCTCAACGTCCAGAAGGCCTCGCTGGCCGACATGCTCGGGAACGCCGAGTGCGCGGCGATCATCCAGGTCATCGGCGCCGGCTCGGGCCGCAGCTTCGACCTCGAGGCCGCGCGGTACGGCCGGATCGTGCTCATGACGGACGCCGACGTCGACGGCGCCCACATCCGCACGCTCCTGCTCACCCTGTTCTTCCGCTACATGCGCCCGCTGATCGAGGCCGGTCGCGTCTACGCCGCGGTGCCGCCGCTGCACCGGGTCGAGGTCGTCGGCTCGGGGGGCAAGCCGGGCGAGACGATCTACACCTACTCCGAGAAGGAGCTGACCCAGCAGCTCGCGCGGCTGGCCCGGAGCGGCAAGCGGTACAAGGAGCCGATCCAGCGGTACAAGGGCCTCGGTGAGATGGACGCCGACCAGCTCGCGGAGACCACGATGGACCCCGAGCACCGGACCCTGCGGCGCGTCCGGATGAGCGACGCGGCGGCGGCCGAGACGGTGTTCGAGCTGCTCATGGGCAACGAGGTGGCGCCGCGCAAGGACTTCATCATCGCCGGTGCCGACGACCTCGACCCCACCCGGATCGACGCCTGAGAGGGCGGCCGTGACCCGGTCGGCACCCCCGCCCACCTCGCGTACCCTCGTGGCATGACTCCCGCCCCCGAGGCGCCGGTTCCCGGCGCGCCCGAGCCAGCGGGCGCGAGGACCCGGCCGGACGGTGTCGGGGCCCTCGACGGGCTGGCCGGGCTCACCTGGCGACCGCTGCGGGCGGAGGACCTCGCGGAGCTGTCGGACCTCGTCGCGCGCTGCGAGCGGTTCGACGACCCGCCCTACCGCACGAGCACCGACGAGCTGGCCGGCGACGTCTTCGAGGCGTCCGACGCCGACCTCGCCGACGGCACGATCGCCGGGTTCGACGAGGCGGGCCGCGCGCTCGCCTACGGCCGGGTGCGCCGCGCCGGCGACGGGCGCAGCGCCGTCATCGGCGGCGGGGTCGACCCCTCGCTGCGCCGCCGCGGGATCGGCAGCGTCATCCTCGGCTGGCAGCTCGCCAGGGCGCGCGCGCTCGTCGGCGAGCTGGTCACCGTGACGACCTACGTCGAGGACGGCATGGGCGACCAGGTGGCGATGCTCGAGGAGGAGGGCTTCACGGCGCAGCGCCGGTTCACGGAGCTGCGCCGCGACCTGTCGCAGCCGCTGCCCGACGTCGCCCTGCGCACCCCGCTCACGCTGGAGCCGTGGCGCTCGGAGCTGGACGAGCAGGTCCGGCTCGCGCACAACGAGTCGTTCGGCGACGCGGCCGGGGCCGGCGCGGGCGGTGCGTCCGTCGAGTCCTGGCGCGAGGGCATCGCGAACGTGGTGCCCGAGTGGAGCTTCCTCGTCATGGACCGCTCGACCGACCGGACCCCGATCGCCGGCTACCTGCTGTCGGGTCGCTACGAGCAGGACTGGCCGGCGCTGGGCTACACGAGCGGCTACACCGACCTGCTGGGGGTGCGCCGGGAGTACCGCGGCCGCCGGGTGGCGACGGCCCTGCTGGTCGCCGCCATGCGCGCGTACCGGGACGCCGGGATGGAGTACGCCTGCCTCGGCGTCGACTCCGCGCTCGACGACGCCGAGAGCACGCTCTACGGCCAGCTCGGCTTCGAGGCGACCCGCGGGTCGACCCTCTGGGCTCGCACGCTCGCCTGAGCCGAGCCCGCCCGTCCCGGTGGTCGACGGGACCGGCGCCGGGCGCTGGCCCGACCAGCCCGGGCCTGACGGGCCCGACCGGCGCTCGCCGCGGGCGTCAGCCGATCGCCGTCACGGGGTGGGTGAGCGGACGACCCGACCCGTCGCGCCGCTCGTCGAGGTCGGGCAGCTCGATCGCCTGGCCACCCGCACCGACGGCGCGCGCCGGGTGCGGCCCGACCCACGCGAGCACGAGCTCGTCCTCGCCGCGCAGCAGCCGCTGGGCCCGCACGCCCCCCGTGCCGCGCCCCTTCCCGGGGTAGAGCGCGAACGGACTCACCTTGACGCTGCCCTCGGCCATGCCGGGCAGGGCGCCGGTGCTGGAGGCGATCGTCACGACGACGGCGTCCTCCGCGCGTCCGGCGCCGACGACGCCGAGGTGGATGACCCGCTCGCCCTCGCCGAGCCGGATGCCCGCCATGCCGCCCGCCGAGCGTCCCTGCGGCCGCACCGCGGCGGCGGGGAAGTGGAGGAGCTGCGCGCCGGAGCTGACCAGCACGATCTCGTCGTCGTCGCTCGCCGGGACCGCGCCGACGACGACGTCCCCGTCGGCCAGCGAGATGCAGGACCACGCCTCGCCGCGGACGGGCCGGTCGCCCGGCGCGACGCGCTTGATGACGCCCTGCGCGGTCGCCAGCGCGAGGACCGGGGAGTCGGTCTCGATCGCGGTGACGGCGACGACGCGCTCGCCGGGCTCCAGCGTCACCAGCTCCGTCACCGGCACGCCGCCCGCGAGGCTCGGCGGACCGTCGGTCGGCGGCAGCGTCGGGGCGTCGAGCGCCGAGAGCTCGACGATCCGGCCGGCCGACGTCACGGCCCCGAGCGTCGCCCGGGCGGTCGTCGGGACGACGGACGCGAGCGCATCGTGCCGCGAGCGCGCGCCCGACCGGGGGACCGGGCTGTCCTCGGCCGTCCGCGCGAGCAGGCCCGTCGCCGACAGCAGGACCGACGTCGGGGTGTCCGCGATCTCGAGCGGCACGGCACCGGCGCCGGAGCGCGCGCCCCGACCCGTCGGCAGCCCGGCCGCCGCCGCCCCGGAGACCGCGGCCGACCCGGCCGACTCCAGCAGCACGGTGCGGCGCGGCGTCCCGTGGGCCGCCGCGACCTCCGCCAGCTCCTCCGAGACGACCCGGCGCAGCACGGCGTCGTCGCCGAGGATCTCCTCGAGCTCGGCGATCTGCCGCTCGAGCTCGCCCTGCTCCTTCTCCAGCTCGATGGTCGAGAACCTCGTGAGCCGGCGCAGCTGCAGCTCGAGGATGTAGTCGGCCTGCGCCTGGCTGAGGTCGAAGATCGCCATGAGGCGGGTCCGCGCGGCCGCCGCGTCGTCGGAGGAGCGGATGACGGCGATGACCTCGTCGATGTCCGCGATCGCGACGAGGAGACCTCGCACGAGGTGGAGTCGCTCCTGCCGCTTGCGGAGGCGGTAGCGCGTCCGGCGCGTCGTCACCTCGAGGCGGTGGCCGACGTAGACGCGCAGCAGCTCGCGCAGCCCGAGCGTGCGCGGCTGCCCGTCGACGAGGGCGACGTTGTTGATGCCGAACGACTCCTCCAGCGGCGTCGCGCGGAAGAGCTGTTCCAGCACGGCCTCCGGGTTGAACCCGGTCTTGACCTCGATGACGAGCCGCATGCCCTTCTTGCGGTCGGACAGGTCGACGACGTCGGCGACGCCCTGGACCTTCTTCGCCCGCACGACGTCGGCGATCTTCGCCTTCGCCTTCTCCGGCCCCACGAGGTAGGGCAGCTCGGTGACGACGATGCCCTTGCGCCGGGCCGTGATGTTCTCGATCCGCGTCGTCGCGCGGGTGCGGAACGTGCCACGACCCGTCTCGTAGGCCTCGCGGATGCCGTCGAGCCCGATGATCTTGCCGCCGCCGGGCAGGTCGGGGCCGGGGACGAACCGCATGAGCGCGTCGAGGTCGGCGTCCGGGTTCGCCACGAGGTGCCGCGCGGCGGCGACGACCTCGACGAGGTTGTGCGGCGGCATGTTCGTCGCCATGCCGACCGCGATGCCCGAGGCGCCGTTGACGAGGAGGTTCGGCAGGGCCGAGGGCAGCACGGACGGCTGCATGAACTGGTTGTCGTAGTTCGGCACCATGTCGACGACGTCCTCGTCGAGCCCCGCCGTCATCACCATCGCCGCGGGGGCCAGACGTGCCTCGGTGTAGCGCGGCGCGGCCGGGCCGTCGTCGAGCGAGCCGAAGTTGCCGTGGCCGTCGACGAGCGGCAGGCGCAGCGAGAACGGCTGCGCCATCCGGACGAGCGCGTCGTAGATCGCGGTGTCGCCGTGCGGGTGCAGCTTGCCCATGACCTCGCCGACGACGCGCGCCGACTTCACGTGGCCGCGGTCGGGGCGCAGGCCCATCTCCGCCATCTGGAAGAGGATGCGGCGCTGGACGGGCTTGAGGCCGTCCCGGGCGTCGGGGAGGGCGCGGGCGTAGATGACGGAGTACGCGTACTCGAGGAACGAGCCCTGCATCTCCGAGGTGACGTCGATGTCGACGACGTCGCCGATACCGCGGTCACCCGTACCGCGCGCGGGCGTGCTGCGAGAAGCCATTGGGACATGATCGCTCACCTGGGGCGCACTCCCGGGACGGCTCGCCGGGTGCGCCGATATGGTGAGCCCCATGGAGCCCGAGGACGCCGTCGCGCCCGGTCCCGCGCCCTACCCGGCGCACTGGGAGGCCGACGTCCTGCTGCGCGACGGCTCGACCATGCGGATCCGTCCGATCCTCCCGAGCGACGCCGACGCGCTCCAGGCCTTCCACGAGGCGCAGAGCGAGGAGTCGACCTACTTCCGGTTCTTCGCGCCGCTGCGCACGCTGCCGCCGAAGGACCTGCGCCGGCTCGTCACGGTCGACCACGCCGACCGGGTCGCGCTCGTCATGCTGTCGGGCGACCGGATCGTCGCCGTCGGCCGGTACGACCGGGTGGACGCCGGGACCGCCGAGGTGGCGTTCAACGTCTCGGACGTGCACCAGGGCCGCGGGCTCGGCTCGGTCCTGCTCGAGCACCTGGCCGCTGCCGCCCGCGAGCGCGGCATCGACCGGTTCGTCGCCGACACGCTGCCGGCCAACGCGCGGATGATCCGCGTGTTCTCCGACGCCGGCTACGACGTCCGGCAGCGCTACGAGGACGGCGTCATCTCGCTCGAGTTCCGGATCGACCCGACGCAGCGCTCGCTCGACGTCGTCGCCAGCCGCGAGCAGCGGACGGACGCGGCGTCGATGCGCGCCCTGCTCGCACCGGCCGGCATCCTCGTCGTCGCCGGGACCGAGGAGGACGGGCAGGCGAACCTCGCCCAGCGAATCGCGGCGAACCTCGCGGCGCGGACCGACGTCACGTGCGTCGGGGGTCCGCTCCGGGCCGTCGCGGCCGAGCACGGGCACCCGTGGCTCCCCGATCTCGACGCGGCGCCGACCGCCACCCTCGCCTACGCCGCCACCGCGCCCGAGGCGATGCTCGGCCTGCTCCCGCGGCTGGCGGCCGTCGGGGTGCGTGGCGTCGTCGTGCTCGGCTCGGGGTTCGACCGCGAGGGCGCGCCGACGCAGGCCGAGCTGGTCGCGGCCGCCCGGGAGGGCGGGCTGCGGATCGTCGGGCCGCGCTCCTACGGCCTCGTCCTGCGACCGGTGGACGCCGGACCCGACGGTGCCGTCGAGGGCGACGCCGGACGCGACGACCCGGTCGTCGCCACGGTCAACGCCACGCTCGCCGACCCGGGTCCGCCGCCCGGCCCGGTCGCCCTGTTCAGCCAGTCGGCCGCGCTGTCGGCGCAGCTCCTCGCCGCGACGGCGGCGAGCGGGATCGGCGTCGCCACGTACGTCTCCGCCGGCCACCGCGCCGACGTCTCGGGCAACGACCTCCTGCAGTACGCGAGCGACCTGCCCGACGTGCGCGCCGTCGGGATGTACCTGGAGTCGCTCGGCAACCCGCGCAAGTTCGCCCGGGTCGCCGGTCGGGTCAGCTCCCGCGTGCCGGTGGTCGCGGTCGTCGGCGCCTCCCAGCGCGAGGAGGGCGGGCTCGGCCGGGCCGCGCTGCAGGAGGCGATGCTCGCGGCGGGGGTCCTCGTCGCGCCGACGATGCCGGCGATGATCGACGCCGTCGCGCTCCTCGCCGCCACGCCGCTGCCCCGGGGGAGCCGGGTCGCGGTCCTCGGCAGCTCGGCGGCCCTGGTCGGCCTGGCGGCCGGTCAGCTCACCGGCGTCGACGCCGATCCCGTCCTCGCGAGCTACGACGCGCGCGGCGGCGCGCCCGCGGTCGCCGCGGCCGTCGAGCTGCTCGCCGCGCGGGAGTGGGACGTGGCGCTCGTCATCCACGTCGACCTGCTCGGCGAGCGCGACCCGGCCATCCTGCGGGAGCTGACGGGACTGACCCGGACGGGGCGGCCCGTGCTGGCCGTCGTGCCGGGGCTGCACGGCTGGACCCCCGAGCTCGCCGTGACCGACGTCGCCGCGCCCGCGCCACCGGCCGAGCCCCTCGGGACCCGCCAGCCGGTCGTCCCGTCCTACCCGTCGGTCGAGGAGGCGGTCGCCGCGCTCACGCTCGCGCTGCGCTACGCGACGTGGCGCCGGCAGGACCCCGGCTCGCTCGTCGAGCCCGAGGGCGTCGACCTGCGTCGCGCCCGGGAGATCGTCGAGGAGACGCTGCGCGAGCACCCCGAGGGGAGCGACCTCGCGTCCGAGCCGACGCGCGAGTTCCTCGCGGCGCTCGGCATCACGATGCTGCCGTCCTACCGCGTGCACTCGACGCGTCAGGCCGTCACGCTGGCGCGCGAGATCGGCTGGCCGGTCGCCGTGCGGTCGATCGACCCCGTCCTGCGCCGGCGCGACATCGGCGGCGTGCGGCTCGACATCACCCGGCCCCTGGAGCTGGTCGACGCCCTGCGCACCGTGCGGCTGCGGCAGGGCGGCAGCGGCCCCGTCGAGCTCCAGGCGATGGCGCCGCTCGGCGTCGCCTGCGTGGTGCGGGGCTGGGACGACGCGGTCGTCGGACCGGTCGTGTCGTTCGGCCTCGCCGGCGACGCGACGGAGCTGCTCGAGGACGCGACCTACGCCCTGCCGCCGCTGCGCTCGGGAGACGTGCACCGGCTCGTCCGGGGGATCCGGGCGGCGCCGAGACTGCTCTCGCGGCTGGCCGACCGGCTGGAGAGCGAGCCCGACCTCGAGCCGCTGGAGGACGTCATCGCGCGGGTGGCCGAGGCGATCGAGGCCATCCCGCAGCTGCGCGCGCTGGAGCTCACCCCAGCCCTGGCGACGGAGGAGGGCATCCTCGTGCTCTCGGCGCGGGTGAGCGTCGCCCCGCAGATCCGTCCCGACGGCGGTCGTCGCGCCCTGCGGCCCGCCGTGCGCTGACGCCCGGAGGTGGGAGGATGTTCGCCGTGTCACGCAACGACTCCGCCGCGTCCCTCGCCAAGGACCTGCGCCGCGGCGGCTACTTCCCGGACCTCATCGCCTCCGTGCTCGACCTCGCGATCGCGGGGGAGTCGGTCGTGGCCCACCTGCTCCAGCCGGAGACCACGTTCGACCAGGCCGGGATCCGGCGCCACCTCACCGCGGCCGTCCTCACCCCGTCGCGCCTCATCGTCGCCCACGTCGACGACCACCTCGTCGACGACGTGCCGACCGCCATGGCGAGCACGGAGGCCGTGCCGCTCGGTGAGATCCGCTCCGTCGTCGTGACGCACGGCGTGTCCAACCCCGAGGACGTCGGCCAGATGCGCCGCCGCGACCTCACGATCGCGCTCGGCTGGGGCGCCGTGCAGCGGCTCGACCTCGAACCGGCCGGCTGCTCCGACCCGCAGTGCGAGGCCGACCACGGCTTCACCGGGTCGGCCACGTCGGACGACCTCGTCCTGCGCGTGAGCGCGGACGCCGAGGGCGAGTCGGCCCTCCTCTCGGCCCTCGCGTTCGCGCGGGCGCTGTCGGGCGCGACGGCGCGCTCGTGACGCACCCCGGATCGCCAGCCCTCGTCCCCCCGCCCGGCCTCGTCCTGCCCGGGCCGCGCTCGCTGCGCGGTGTGCTGCCCGACGTCGCCCGCGCGCTCGGTCTCGACGCGCCCGACCTGCCGAGCGCCGGGCTCGCGCTGCCGAGCGCCGACCGCGCCGTCGTCGTCCTCGTCGACGGGCTGGGCGCGCGGCAGCTCGCCGCGCGCTCCGGCCACGCGCCGACGCTGCGCGGCCTGCTGAACGAGGGCGAGCGCGTCGGCAGCGCCGGCTACCCGACGACGACCGCCGCCTCGCTCGCCTCGTTCGGCACGGGCCGGACGCCGGGGGAGACGGGGCTGCTCGGCTACTCCGTGCGCGACCCGCGGCAGGGTCCGCGCGGCGGCACCGAGCTCATCGGGCTCGTCCAGTGGGCGAACGCGGCCGGCGTGCCGGGGCCGGAGCCGGCGCTGTGGCAGCCGCACCCGACGGTGTTCGAGCTCCTCGGCCGGGCCGGGATCGCGACGACGACGCTGGGCAAGGCGCGGTTCGCCGGCTCGGGGCTGACCCGGGCGGCGCTGCGCGGCTCCGCGTTCGTCGCCGCCGACACGCTCGACCGGGCCGTCGAGGAGGCGCGGCGCGCGCTGCGCTCACCGGGGCTCGTCTACCTCTACTGGGGCGGCCTCGACTCCGTCGGGCACCACGAGGGCTGGGGCAGCGCGGCGTGGGGCGACGAGCTCGAGGCGCTCGACGCCGCGGTGACGACGCTCCTGCGTCGCCTGCCGGCCGGCACCCCGCTCGTGCTCACGGCCGACCACGGGATGGTGGACGTGACCGAGCGGATCGACGTCGCGCACTCGCCGGCGCTGCGCGAGGGCGTCGCCCTGGTCGCGGGGGAGCCGCGCGCGCTGCACCTGCACCTGGACCGGGCCGAGGACGTCGCCGACGTCACGGCCCGCTGGTCGGACCTGCTCGGCGACGCCGCCTGGGTGCTGCCGGGCGAGGAGGCGATCGCCGGCGGGCTGTTCGGGCTCGTCGAGCCGCGCAACGCCGGGCTCGTCGGCGACGTCGTGGTGGCCACCCGCGGGACGGTCGCGGTGCAGGACTCCCGGACCCAGACCCCTGCGTCGCTCACGCTCGTCGGGATGCACGGTTCGCTCACGCCCGACGAGGTGGAGATCCCGCTGCTCGTGGCCGTCGGCTGACGGCCACCGACACTGGGGTGACTCCGATCGCCTATCGCGATCGAGGCCACCCCGATATCGGAGTGCTGGACGGGCCGGGTGGTCAGTCGCCGCGCGAGCCGAAGACGATCTCGTCCCACGTCGGGACGGAGGCCCGGCGGGAGCGCGAGCGTGAGCGCGGCTTCTCGGGCTGGGCCGCCTCCTCGCCGGTCTCCTGCGCCGTCCCGTCCTCGCTCGCCGCAGACCCGGCCGCCGCGGGCTCCACGCCCGCGCCGCCGGTCGACTCGTCGGACTCGGCAGCCCCCTCGACGGCCGGCTGCTCGTGCTCCTCGCGACGCAGCCGCAGGACCGGGGCGACGGGGAACAGTCCGTCCTGGGACTCGCGCTCCGGCTCGGCCGGTGCCGCGTCCTGCGCCTCGTCCGTCGGCGACGGCGGGGCGGCGCGACGACCGCGCGCCCGACCGAGCCGCTCGAGCAGGGAGTCCGTCGCTGACGCCTTCCCGGTCGGCTGGCGCTCGGCGCTCGGGTCGGCGGCGTCGTCAGGCGCAGCGGCCGGAGCCGTCGTCCCGGTCGCGGCGGCCGAGCCGGCGGCCGCGTCGGGCCGGGCGTGCTCGCGCGAGTCGCGGATGAGCAGGTCCGCGCCGCGGCGGGAGTCCTCCGCCTCCAGGTCGAACGGGGCGCGGGCGCGTCGATCGGTCAGGTCCGTCTCCGACAGGAGCCGGCTGCGCGAGTCGAGCGCCGTGAGGGAGCGCGCCTGCAGGTCGACCTGCCAGGTCGCCACCTGGTCGCCGCCCGGTCCGAACGCGACGCTCACCTCCCACGGCGCCCCCGGCGTGCGGCGGGCGTCCCAGGTGATCGGTGCGGTGTCGCCGCGCGCGGCGAGCCGGTCGACGACGAGGTCGCCCAGCGTCGGTGCGCCGACCTCGTGACCGATGGCGAGCTTCTGGGTCTGCTCGACGATCCACGCGCGCTCGGCGAGCACCGGGCTCTCGTACCGCTCGATCGCCGACGTCGGCAGGCCGGCCGCCGCGGCGACGGACTCGACGGACTCCCCGGCGCGCAGGCGGGCCTGGATGTCGCGCGGCGGCAGCGCGGAGCGCGCGCCGGCGCGGATCGCCTCGAGGTACGGGCGGTCGGAGCGGACGGCGGAGCGCAACGCGTCGTCGATCGCGAGACGGTACTGCTGCCCGCCGGAGTCGACGAGGACGAGGTGCTCGCCGTCGGCGTGCAGGCTTTCGAGCGCGAGCTCACGCATGGGACCTCCTGGCCACCAGAGTGCCACCGCCCCGGCCGGTGGCCCCGCATTTGGCTCGGTGGGTTGCCCGGTCGGACTGCCTAGGCTGGTGAGCGTGACCGACCACCAGCGTCCGACGCCCCCGTTCACCCTTCCCGACGCCCGGCTCCTCCTCGAGCTGCGCGACCTCGCCGAGCGGGTGGCGCGCGAGGTCGGCGCCCTCGTCCGCTCGATGCGGGAGGAGGCGGTCGAGGTGGCGGCGACGAAGTCGAGCGCGACCGACGTCGTGACCCGCGCCGACCTCGCGGCCGAGGCGCGGGTCGCCGAGCTGCTGCGGCTCGCACGCCCGGACGACGGGCTGCTCGGCGAGGAGGGCGCACGGACCGCCGGCAGCAGCGGGATCACCTGGGTCGTCGACCCGATCGACGGCACCGTCAACTACCTCTACGGGCGGCGCGAGTACGCCGTGAGCGTCGCCGCGGTGCTGGGCGACCCCGCCGACGTCGAGGCCTGGCGTCCGATCGCTGGCTGCGTGCACGCCCCGGAGCTGGGGACCACCTACCGCGCGGCGGCCGGGCTCGGCGCCGAGCTGGACGGGCGCCGGCTCGTCATGGGTGAGCCACCCGAGCTGGCGGGGACGCTGCTCGGGACCGGCTTCTCCTACGACGCGGGCGTGCGCGCCGAGCAGGGCGACCTCGTGGCCCGGCTGCTGCCCCGGATCAGGGACCTGCGCCGGGCCGGGGCGGGGGCGCTCGACCTGTGCGACGTGGCCGCGGGCCGGCTCGACGCGCACCTCGAGCGCGGGCTCAACCCGTGGGACGTCGCGGCGGCGGAGCTGGTGGTCCGGGAGGCGGGCGGCGTCGTTCACCACTACCCGCTCGGGGTCGACGGGCGACGCGTCACGATGGCGGCGCGAGCACCGCTCGACGCCGCGCTGGCGGAGGCCGCCGGCCTGTCTCGCGGGGTGTGACGCGCGCCTCGTCCCGGCGCCGGCCGGGGCGGGAATGCCCGACCCGGACGCGGTGTTGGCAGCCGTGAGACCACCCGGACGGGACGTGGTCGGCACGGCGCGACGGACCTCGGAGAGTCGGAGGTGCATTCCGGCTCGGGATGGTGCACAATCTCCCCGCGTCCGTGGCCGCTGCCGAGCCGCAACGCCACCGTCCGGTCGGTGCCCCCAACGCGGACGGGTCAAGACCCGCCCCCTCGAAGACGGAGTGTGACGCCCCCCATGGCGACCGACTACGACGCCCCCCGCAAGACAGACGACGAGCTGAACGAGGACTCGCTCGAGGAGCTCAAGGCCCGTCGCGCCGAGAAGACCTCGGCCGTCGTGGACGAGGACGAGACGGAGGCGGCCGAAGGATTCGAGCTGCCCGGTGCCGACCTGTCCGGTGAGGAGCTCTCGGTCCGGGTGCTTCCGCGCCAGGCCGACGAGTTCACCTGCACCCGATGCTTCCTCGTCCACCACCGCTCGCAGCTCGCGTTCACCGACGACCTCGGTCCGGTGTGCTCGGAGTGCGCCGCCTGAGCAGATCCTCGGATCCGTCCGGATCCGGAACGACGCGCCCCCGCCCTCACTCGATGAGGGCGGGGGCGCGTCCGTTCTCGGGGTGACCGCGGGGTGGTCGAGCCCGACGCGGCGGGGCTCAGTCGGCGAGGGGCGGGCGGACGGCGTCGAGCGCCGACGCCAGCTCGAGCGGGCGACGCGTCGAGACCACCCAGTACGGCGTCGGGTCCTCGACGTCGCGCACCTCAACGCGCACGGCCGTCGAGATCCAGCCGCGGTGCGCCAGGTAGGCGAGCGCGTTCGCCCCGGGGCCCAGGACGTCGCGCGTCTGGTCGCGGTCGAGCGGCACGACGTCACCGATGTGCCACGCCTCGAGATACGCGGGGCCGGCCCGCAGGCCGGGATCGGTGCCGTCGGTCACGACGATCCGGCTCGAGGAGCGCAGCAGCAGGAGCGCGATCGTCACGGACACCGCGGCGAACAGCGCGACCGCCGCCGCCAGGGACAGCGGGAGCACCACGAGGGCGGTCAGGAGGCCGGCGAACGGGGCGAGGAGCCACACCCCGAACGGGGGCGACTGCCGCTCGACGTAGACCTCCTGGGAGACGACGGGCAACGGCATGGACCAAGCCTGCCACGCTCCGTCGCCTCCACCGGCCCCGGCGCGGGGCGGTGCGGCGCGGGTAGAGTGGACGGGTGAGTGGAGTCGCGGTGCCGGGGGACCCGGCGGACGTCGTTGCCGTCCCGATCCGACTCCTCGACCCCGACGCCGCCGCACCGAGGTACGCCCACGCCACCGACGCCGGTGCCGACCTCGTGAGCACGGCGGACGTGACGCTGGCGCCCTTCGAGCGCGCGCTGGTCCCGACCGGCGTCGCCGTCGCGATCCCGCCCGGCTACGTCGGGCTGGTCCACCCACGCTCCGGCCTCGCGCTCCGCGCTGGCCTCACGGTGCTGAACGCACCGGGAACGATCGATGCCGACTACCGCGGCGAGATCGGTGTCGTCCTCGTCAACCTCGACCCGACGACGCCGGTGACCGTGCGTCGCGGCGACCGGATCGCGCAGCTCGTGCTCCAGCGCGTCGCGACCGCGGGCTGGGACGTGGTCGACGAGCTGCCGGACACCGCGCGCGGTGCCGGCGGCTTCGGGTCGACGGGCGGGCACGACGCCGTCCCGACCGGCGCCGATCAAGCCACCACCACGGGGAAGGACTCCTGATGGCCCTCTTCAAGCGGCGCGGCAAGACCGCCGCCGACTCCGAGACACCCGCCCCCGACGGGACCGGGAGCGACGCGTCGGCGCCCGACGCCACCGACGAGACGACGGCTGCCGCCGACGCCACCGGTGCCGACGAGCCCGCGGCGGGGAGTGCCGGGTCCGCCCGACGCGGTCCCTGGGACCTCGCCGACGCCGACGAGCGCCCCGGCCGCGTCGACCTCGGCGCCCTGCGCATCCCCGGCATCCAGGGCATGCAGCTGCGGATGGAGCTGGACCGCACGTCGAAGGCCGTCATCGCCGCCAACGTCTCCCTCGGCCAATCCACGCTCCAGCTCCAGGTGTTCGCGGCGCCCCGCACCGCCGGCATCTGGGACGACATCCGACCGCAGATCTCCGCGTCGATCACGGCGCAGGGCGGCGAGGTCAAGGAGATGCCGGGCCCGTGGGGGACGGAGCTCCTCGCGCTGCTGCCCGTCAAGGACGCCTCGGGCAAGACCGGCCGCGTGCCCGCGCGGTTCCTCGGCGTCGACGGCCCGCGCTGGTTCCTGCGCGGCATCCTGCGCGGCGCCGCCCTGGTCGACCAGAACCAGCGCGCCATCATGGAGCGCTACTTCTCCGAGGTCGTCGTCGTCCGCGGCTCCGAGCCGCGCCCGCCGAGCGAGCTGCTCACCCTCACGATGCCGGGCCAGGCGACCCGTCCCGTCCCGACGCCCGGCCAGCCGGCCGCCGTCGACGACATCCTGACCCGGGGCCCCGAGATCAGCGAGGTTCGCTGACGTGGTCCGCGCCGACGCCCGGGAGACCCGGGAGGAGCGCCCCGGGCTGCTCGCGTCGCACACCGAGCTCGCCGCCCAGGAGGAGCGGTCGTGGGTCGCCCGCCTCGGGGTGGAGCCGATCCGCACGCTCGTGCCGCGCCGGCGCGCCCGCGTCGCCGGCGTCCTGCGGGCCGTGACCTACGCGCCGCGCGGCTCCTCGGCGTCGCTGTGCGCCGAGCTGTTCGACGGGACCGCCTCGATCCGCCTGTGCTGGACCGGCCGCCGCGCCGTCCCCGGGATCGAGCCGGGCCGTCGCCTCCTCGCCGAGGGGATGGTGGCGGGCTCCGCCCCCGACGGGCCGCGTCTGACGATCCACAACCCGCGCTATGAGCTGCTCGTCCCGAAGCGGACCGCCGCGTGAGCGAGCCCCAGGGCCTGCGCGCCCTCGGCTCGGACAGCTTCTCGATCGCCGACGCGGTCGGCGGCTGGCGCGGCCTCGTCGAGTCGACCGCCCCCGGTCTCGTCTTCGTCGTCGTGTTCGTCGCGACCCGCGAGCTGGTGCCGGCGATCGTCGGCTCGCTGGCCGTCACCCTCGTCGCGGTGCTCGCCCGGCTGCTGCGCCGCAGCTCGGTGACCTACGCGCTCGGGGGAGTCCTCGGCGTCGCCATCGGCGCCTTCTGGGCCTGGCGCTCGGGCGAGGCGGAGAACTACTACGCCTGGGGCCTGCTCACCAACGCCGCGTTCGCGCTGGCGATGGCCGTCTCGCTCGCGGTGCGCTACCCCCTCGTCGGGCTGGTCGCCGGCTCCCTCGGGCTGACCCGGCGCGAGCGGGCCGAGAACGCCGACGCGGACGCCGCCGCGGGCTCCGCGGCGGCCACCGACGCCGAGCCCGTCGTCGACGTCGCGGTCACCACCGCGGCGGAGCCGGCCCCGCAGGGCTTCGCGGACATCGTCGACCTGTCCTGGCGCGAGGTGCCGGACGAGCTGCGCCGCTACACGCTCGCGACCTGGCTCTGGCTCGCGGCGTTCCTGCTCCGCCTCGCGGTTCAGGTGCCGCTGTTCCTCGGCGGCTCGGTCGCCTGGCTCGGCACGGCCCGCCTCGTCATGGGGCTGCCGATGTGGGCGCTGGTGCTGTGGGTGACGTGGCTGCTGGTCCGCCCTCGAGCACGTGCTGGAGCTCCGCGACCGGCGGCTCCGACGAGCTGAGCTCGGACCCCGAGCCGAGCGGACGCTCGGAGAGCACGAACAGGAGCTGGTCGCGGCCCTCGAGGACGTCGTCCACGGTCGGCGGGATCGGACGGTTCGACCGAATGATCGTCGCCAGCACGCAGTCCTGCGGCCACGACACGTCCCCGACCCGCACGCCGACCAGCGGCGAGCGCTCGGGCAGCGTCACCTCGTACATGCCGGCGCCGGACGCCTGGAGCTCGAACAGCTTGACGAGGTCGCCGATGCTCACGGCCTCCTCGACGAGCGCCGTCATGATCCGCGGCGTCGAGACGGGGACGTCGACGCCCCACATCTCGTCGAACATCCACTCGTTCTTCGGGTTGTTGACGCGGGCGACCGTCTTCGGGACGGCGAACTCCGTCCGCGCGATGAGCGAGAGGACGAGGTTGGCCTTGTCGTCCCCGGTCGCGGCGACGACGACGTCGCACTCCTCGAGGCGGGCCTCGGTGAGCGTGCTCATCTCGCACGCGTCCCCGAGCAGCCAGTCGGCCTTCGTCACGCTCGCGACGCGCATCGCGGCCGGGTTCCGGTCGATCAGCGTCACCTCGTGACCGTGGCCGAGCAGCTCCTTGGCGATCGAGCGGCCGACGCTGCCCGCGCCGGCGATGACGGCTCTCATGCCTCCTCCTTCGCCGGCGGCGCGGCGAGCGTGCGCTGCACCAGGTTGGCCCGGTCGGGCGGGCACAGGACGTGGACGATGTCGTTCTCCTGGACGACCGCCCCCGGGCGGAGCAGCTCGCCCTGGCCCCAGCGGGTGAGGAAGCCGACGCGGGCGCCGGAGACCTCCTCGACGTGCGCGTACGGCGTGCCGATCCAGGCCTCGTGGAACATCATCTCGACGAGCGCGACCTTGCCGGAGGAGTCGGTGAACTCCGTCATCTCCCCGGCCGGCAGCAGCCGGCGCAGCATCTGGTCGGCCGTCCAGCGCACGGTCGCGACGGTCGGGATGCCCAGCCGCGTGTACATCTCGGCGCGACCGGCGTCGTAGATCCGGGCGACGACGTTGTCGACGCCGAACGTCTCGCGGACGACGCGCGCCGCGAGGATGTTGGAGTTGTCGCCGTTCGAGACGGCGGCGAAGGCGTAGGCCTCGTCGATGCCCGCCTGGACCAGCGCGTCCCGGTCGAAGCCGAGGCCGGTGACCCGGCGACCCGAGAAGTCCGGCTTGAGCCGGCGGAACGCCTCGGGGTTGGAGTCGATGATGGCGAGGGAGTGGCCCCGCTCCTCGAGCGCCTCGGCCAGCGTCACTCCGACGCGGCCGGCACCCATGATGACGACGTGCACGGGGGCGACGCTACAACTCTTCCTCCCCGCGGCCTAGCATGTCGACTCGTGCCCGCACTCCTCGACGGGGCCAAGCGTCTGCTGGTCGGCCGTCCCGTGGCCAGCGACCGGCTCGGCCACACGCTTCTGCCGAAGCGCATCGCGCTCCCGGTGTTCGCATCGGACGCGCTCTCGTCCGTCGCCTACGCCCCGGACGAGATCCTGCTCACGCTCTCGATCGCCGGGATCACGTCCTACGTGCTCTCGCCGTGGATCGGTGCCGCGGTCGTCGTCGTCCTCCTCACGGTGGTGGCGTCCTACCGCCAGACGGTGCACGCCTACCCCTCGGGGGGCGGCGACTACGAGGTGGCGACCACGAACCTGGGCCCGAGCGCCGGCGTCGGGGTGGCCTCGGCCCTCCTGGTCGACTACGTGCTCACGGTCGCCGTGTCGATCTCGACGGCGTCGCAGTACCTCGCGGCCGTCCTGCCGGTCTTCGACGGCCACGAGCGCACGGTCGCGGTCGCGGCGATCGTCCTGCTCACGCTCGTCAACCTCCGGGGCGTGCGCGAGTCCGGCCGCGCGCTGGCCATCCCCGTCTACTGCTTCATGGGCGCGATGGGGCTGCTCGCCGTCGTCGGAACCCTCCAGGCGCTCACCGGGAACCTCCACCTCGCCGAGAGCGCCGGGTTCGAGCTCGTCGCCGAGCCCGGGTTCGAGCAGGGGCTCGTCGGCCTCGGCGGCGCGATGCTCATGGCCCGCGCGTTCTCCTCCGGCTGCGCGGCGCTCACGGGCGTCGAGGCGATCAGCAACGGCGTGCCGGCGTTCCGGCGGCCCAAGTCGCGCAACGCCGCCACGACGCTCCTGCTGCTCGGCCTCGTCTCGGCCGCGATGATCGTCTCGATCCTGTACCTGGCGAACCGGACCGGCGTGCTGTACGCCGAGAACCCGCACGAGCAGATGACGCTCGACGGTCAGCCGCTGCCGGTCGACTACACCCAGAACCCCGTCATCGGGCAGATCGCCGCCGCCGTGTTCCACGACTTCCGGCCGATGTTCTACCTCGTCACCGCCGTGACCGGGCTCATCCTCGTCCTCGCCGCCAACACCGCCTTCAACGGCTTCCCGGTGCTCGGGTCGATCCTCGCCCGCGACGGCCTGCTCCCGCGCCAGCTCCACACGCGCGGCGACCGCCTGGCGTTCTCCAACGGCATCATCACCCTCGCGGTCGCGGCGATCGCGCTCGTGTGGATCTTCGACGCGCAGGTCACCCGCCTCATCCAGCTCTACATCGTCGGCGTGTTCATCTCGTTCACGATGAGCCAGCTCGGCATGGTGCGGCACTGGACGCGCGAGCTGCGCACCGTCGTCGAGGCGCCGGTCCGGCGGCGGATGGAGCGCTCGCGGGCCGTCAACGCGTTCGGGTTCGGGCTCACGTCGCTCGTGCTGCTCATCGTCCTGCTGACGAAGTTCACCCGCGGCGCCTGGATCACGCTCCTGCTCATGGCCGTGCTCTTCGTCATGATGCGCGCCATCTCGCGCCACTACGAGCAGGTGAGCGAGGAGCTCGCGCTGGACGACCCGGCGGCCGCCCGGTCGCTGCCCTCCCGCGTCAAGGCCGTCGTCCTCGTCTCGCGGGTGCACAAGCCGACCATGCGGGCGATCGCCTACGCCCGCGCCACGCGCCCGTCCAGCCTCGAGGCGATCACGGTCGGGGTCGACCCGGGTGACGTGGAGGAGCTGCGCCGCGACTGGGCTGCGCTCGACATCCCGGTGCCGCTCACGGTGCTCGACTCGCCCTACCGCGAGATCACCCGGCCCGTCCTGGAGTACGTCAAGTCGCTGCGCACGTCCTCGCCGCGCGACCTCGTCGTCGTCTACGTGCCCGAGTACGTCGTCGGCCACTGGTGGGAGCAGCTCCTGCACAACCAGAGCGCGCTGCGGCTGAAGTCCCGCCTGCTGTTCACCCCCGGCGTGGTCGTCGCCTCCGTGCCGTGGCAGCTCGACTCCGCCGAGCGCGCGGGCGACGGCTCGCACTGGGACGAGCCCGCGCTGCCGTGGAAGCCGGGCGCGTGAGGGAGACTTCTCCCGTGCCGTCATCTCCCGCCGACCCGATCCAGCCGACCCCGTCGGACGACCTGCTCCTGCGCGAGGTCCGCGTCGGCGCGCCCGCCCACGGCGGGCACGTCGTGGCGCGGCACGACGGCCGGGTGGTCTTCGTCCGGCACGCGCTGCCGGGTGAGCTGGTCGACGTCGAGCTCACCGAGGCCGGCGAGGACGCGAGGTTCTGGCGCGGCGACGCCGTCGCGGTGCACGAGCCCTCGCCCGACCGGGTGGCATCCGCATGGCCGGCAGCGGGCCCCGGCGGCGTCGGCGGCGGCGAGCTGGCCCACGCGACGCTGTCGGCGCAGCGCGCCTGGAAGACGCGCGTCCTGCGCGAGGCGCTCGAGCGGTTCGCCGGACTGACCGCCGAGGAGATCGACGCCGCGGGCGGCGCGGCGGTCGAGGCCGTCCCGGGCGACGACGAGACCGGCGGTCTCGGCACGAGGACCAGGATCGAGCTGACCGCGGACGCCGACGGCCGGCCGGCGATGTACCGCCACCGCAGCCACGACCTGCTCGCTCTGACCGACATGCCGCTCGCCGTCGAGGCGATCCGGGACGTCCTCGCGACGGAGGTCGTCGGGCGACGCTGGGAGCCGGGTGCCCGGATCGACGTCGTCGCCCCGTCCGGTCCCGACGAGGGGGTGGCGGTCTACGTCGACGGCACGCCCCGACGCGGCCGGACGCGGGTGCACGAGGTCGTCGAGGTCGCCGGGCGCACCTACGACCTCCAGGTCGAGGGGACCGGGTTCTGGCAGGTCCACCGCGGCGCGCCCGCGCTGCTGGCCGGAGCCGTGCTCGACGCGGCCCGTCCCGCCCCCGGCGAGCGCGTCCTGGAGCTCTACGCGGGCGCCGGGCTGTTCACGCTGCCGCTCGCGGACGCGGTCGGCCCGACCGGCTCGGTCGTCGCCGTCGAGGCGCCGGGCCCGGGGGCGCGCGCCGCGCGCCGCAACGCCCGCGCGCACCGTCGGGTGCACCTCGTCGCGGCCGACGTGGCGCGCGCCATCGCCGACGGGCGCGCGACGCCCGCGGGGCCGCCCGACGTCGTCGTCCTCGACCCGCCGCGCGCGGGCGCCGGCCGGCGCGTCGTCGAGTCGGTCACGGCGCTCGACCCCCGGCGCATCGTCTACGTCGCCTGCGATCCCGTCGCCCTCGCCCGGGACGTGGCGCTCGCCGGCCGGGCCGGCTACAGCCTGACCTCCCTGCGCGCGTTCGACCTGTTCCCGCACACCCACCACCTCGAGGCGGTCGCCGTCCTCGACCGGTCGTGAGCCGGCCACGAAGGCCCGGAGCCGTCCCCCTCGGGCTCCGGGCCTTCGGAACACCTCCGGAACGCCTCCGGAACGCCTCTCGCGCGGGGTGCGCTCGTCCGCTCGGGCCGGCGAGAGCCGCGCCGCACGACGGCCGGGCGCGGCGGCAGGGCAGAATGACGAGGTGACCACCTCCCCGAGGCATGCGCCGTCGTCCCCGTCCGGTGCCGAGACCGTCGAGGGCGGGTCCGGGTCGACGCTCGGCCTGAGCGACGCCGAGGTCGCTGAGCGCGTCGCCTCCGGGCGGGTCAACGTCACCGACGACGCCTCGAGCCGCAGCGTGTGGGAGATCCTGCGCGCCAACACCTTCACGCTGTTCAACGCGATGCTCGGCGCCGCGTTCGTCCTCGTGCTGACGACCGGACGCTGGCAGGACGGGCTGTTCGGCTTCGTCCTCGTGCTCAACACCGGCATCGGCGTGCTCACCGAGTACCGCGCCAAGCGGACGCTGGACGACCTCGCGATCCTCGACGCCCCGACGGCGCGCGTCCACCGCGCCGGCGGCATGCGCGAGGTCCCGGTCGCCGAGATCGTCCTGGACGACGTCCTCGAGCTCGGCACGGGCGACCAGGTGCCCGTCGACGCCGTCGTGCTCACCTCCCGCGGGCTGGAGGCCAACGAGTCGCTGCTCACGGGGGAGTCCCGCCCGGTGCGCAAGGCGACCGACGACGAGGTGCTCTCGGGCTCCTCGATCGTCGCGGGCTCCGCGACCGTGCGCGCGGACCGCGTCGGCGCCGACTCCTACGCGCAGAAGATCACCGCAGCTGCCCGCCGGTACTCCCTCGCCTCGTCCGAGCTCCAGGGGGCGATCCGCTCGATCCTGCGCGTCGTGAGCTGGATCATCGTGCCGATGGCGCTGCTGCTCGGCCTGTCCCAGGTCCGCGCGCTCGGCGGCTGGCACGAGGTGACGTCGACGGGGACGTGGCGCGACGCGGTCGTCCAGGCCGTCGCCGGCGTCGTCGGGATGATCCCGGACGGCCTCGTGCTCCTCGTCTCGATCAACTTCGCGCTCGCCGCCGTCGTGCTCGCGCGGCAGAACGTGCTCGTCCAGGAGCTTCCGGCCGTCGAGATCCTGGCTCGCGTCGACGCGCTGTGCCTGGACAAGACGGGAACGATCACCGACGGCGCCGTCGCGTGCGACGAGGTCGTGCCGCTCGGCGCCGACGGCGCGCGGACCGGCGAGGTGCCGCACGCCACGTGGCTCGCCGTCGCGGGCATCGCGAGCGATCCCGAGGCCAACGCGACGGCCGGGGCGCTCGCCGGGGCCGTCCCGGCGGACGTCGCGGCCCCGCGGGTGGGCGAGCGCGTGCCGTTCTCGTCCGAGCGCAAGTGGTCGGCGCTCGAGATCGCCGACGGCGACGCGGCCGGCTCCTGGGTCCTCGGCGCCCCCGAGTTCGTCCTCGCGGACCGGGACGACGCCGTCGCCAGGGGCGCGCTGCGGACGGCGGCCGGGCTGGCCACCACCGGCTCGCGCGTCGTCCTGCTCGGGCGGACCGACGCGCTGCCACAGGTCGACGCCGGGGTCGGCCCGGCCGTGACGCCCGTCGCCCTCGCCGTGCTCGCCGAGCACGTGCGCGACGACGCGGCCCGGACGCTCGCCTTCTTCCGCGACCAGGACGTGGAGCTGCACGTGGTCTCGGGCGACAACCCCGAGACGGTCGGGGCGATCGCGACGAAGGTGGAGCTGCTCGGCCCCGGAGAGGCGGTGGAGGGGATCGACGCCCGCTCGCTGCCCGAGGACGTGACGCGGCTCGCCGACCTCCTCGAGGACGCGCCCGTGCTCGGCCGCGTCACGCCGGAGCAGAAGGTCGCGATCGTCGAGGCGCTCCAGCACTCGGGCCACACCGTCGCGATGACGGGTGACGGCGTCAACGACGCGCTGGCGATCAAGACCGCCGACCTCGGCATCGCCATGGGCAACGGCGCGCGCGCCACCAAGGCCGTGTCCCGGCTGGTCCTGCTCGACGGTCGGTTCTCGGTGCTCCCGGGCGTCCTCGCGCAGGGACGGCGCGTCATCGCGAACATGGAGCGGGTCGCGAACTTCTTCCTGGTCAAGACGGCCTACTCCACGGTGCTGGCCCTCGTCACGATCCTCGCCGCGTTCGCCCTCCCGATCGGGTACCCGTTCCTGCCCCGGCAGCTCACCCTGGTGAGCGCGCTCACCATCGGCATCCCCGGCTTCCTCCTCTCGCTGCCGCCGAGCGGCCAGCGGTACGTGCCCGGCTTCCTCCGCCGCGTCCTCGCCTTCGCGATCCCCGCGGGCGTGCTGTTCGCCGCCGCGGCGCTGACCGTCTACCTCGCCGTCCGGGAGAGCGCGGGGGAGGAGATGGCGCGCACGCTCGCCACGTTCGTCGCGCTCGGGCTGGGGATGGTCGTCGTCGTGCTGCACGCGGGGGAGCCGGTCTGGTGGAAGGGCGTCATGGTCGTCGTGCTGCTGGCCGCCGGGCTCGCCGCGCCCTACGTCCCGCTCGCCGCCGACTTCTTCCTGGTCGAGCGGCCGACGCTCGCGCACTGGGGCCTCGTCGGGGCCGTCGTCGTGGTCGGCGGGGCGCTGCTCGTCGTCGTCCGGCGGGTCGGGCGGGCCTGGGCGAGTCGAGCGACGGAGCCGCGGAGCGCTAAGATATCTCGACGTCGAGATAATTTGCGGTGACAGCGAGGAGTACCCATGAGTACGGTCGACAGCTTCGGAGCCAAGGGGACCCTCGAGGTCGCGGGCACCGAGTACGAGATCTTCCGGATCGACCGGGTGCCGGGGTACGAGAAGCTGCCCTTCAGCCTCAAGGTCCTCCTGGAGAACCTGCTGCGCACCGAGGACGGTGCCAACGTCACGAAGGCCCAGATCGAGGCCCTCGGCGGGTGGAACCCCGACGCGGAGCCGGGCACCCAGATCCCGTTCACGCCGGCCCGCGTCGTCATGCAGGGCTTCACCCGCGCCCCCCCCCTCCTCGACCCCGCCCCGATGCGCGCGGCCCGGACGGCGCCCCGCGGCGACCCCCACCGGATCCACCCCCTCTCGCCCGCCGAGATGGTGATCGACCACTCCGTCATTGCCGACCTGTTCGGCACGCCGAACGCGCTCGAGCGCAACGTCGAGATCGAGTACGAGCGCAACGGCGAGCGCTACCAGTTCCTGCGCTGGGGCCAGACGGCGTTCGACGACTTCAAGGTCGTCCCGCCGGGCACCGGCATCGTCCACCAGGTCAACATCGAGCACCTGGCGAAGGTCGTCTACGACCGCGAGGTCACGGTCGGCGGTGACCGCGTCCTGCGCGCCTACCCGGACACGTGCGTCGGCACCGACTCCCACACCACGATGGTCAACGGCCTCGGCGTGCTGGGCTGGGGCGTCGGCGGCATCGAGGCCGAGGCGGCCATGCTCGGCCAGCCCGTCTCGATGCTCATCCCGCGGGTCGTCGGGTTCCGGCTGAGCGGGGAGATCCCGGCCGGTGTCACGGCCACCGACGTCGTGCTCACCATCACCGACATGCTGCGCAAGCACGGCGTCGTCGGGAAGTTCGTCGAGTTCTACGGTGCCGGCGTCGGCTCCGTCCCGCTGGCCAACCGCGCCACCATCGGCAACATGAGCCCGGAGTTCGGCTCGACCGCCGCGATCTTCCCGATCGACGACGTCACGCTCGACTACCTGCGCCTGACCGGTCGCAGCGAGCAGGCGGTCGCGCTGGTCGAGGCGTACGCCAAGGAGCAGTCGCTCTGGCACGACGCCGCGAACGAGCCGAGCTACAGCGAGTACCTCGAGCTCGACCTCGGCACCGTCGTCCCCTCCATCGCCGGCCCGAAGCGCCCCCAGGACCGCATCCTGCTGTCCGAGGCCAAGGAGCAGTTCGAGCGGGACATCCTCCACTACACGAGCTCCGAGGTCTCCCACTCGATCGTCGACCTCGACTCGCGGCACTCCTTCCCGGCCTCCGACCCGGGGATCGCGCCGGGCGACGAGGACCACGAGACGCGCGAGGTCGTCATCTCCTCCGGTGCGCCGCACGTCGCCTCCAAGCCCGTGCGCGTGACGACGCCCGAGGGCGAGGCCTACCTGCTCGACAACGGCGCCGTGACGCTCGCCGCCATCACCTCCTGCACCAACACGTCCAACCCGTCGGTCATGATCGCGGCCGGGCTGCTGGCGAAGAAGGCCGTCGACCGCGGGCTGCGCCGCAAGCCCTGGGTCAAGACGACGCTCGGCCCCGGCTCGAAGGTCGTGACGGACTACTACGAGAAGTCCGGCCTGGACAAGGCGCTCGAGGGGCTCGACTTCTACACCGTCGGCTACGGCTGCACGATCTGCATCGGCAACTCCGGTCCGCTCATCGACGAGGTCTCCGCGGCGATCAACGAGCACGACCTCGCCGTCACGGCGGTCCTGTCGGGCAACCGGAACTTCGAGGGCCGGATCAGCCCCGACGTGAAGATGAACCACCTCGCCTCCCCCCCGCTGGTCGTGGCGTACGCGCTGGCCGGCTCGATGCACTTCGACTTCGAGACCGACCCGCTCGGGCGGGACCGGGACGGCAACGACGTCTACCTGCGCGACATCTGGCCCTCCCCGGAGGAGGTGCAGGAGATCATCGACTCCTCGATCTCGCGCGAGCAGTTCATCAAGCAGTACGCCACCGTGTTCGACGGCGACGAGCGCTGGCGCACCCTCCCCACCCCGACCGGCCCGGTCTTCGAGTGGAACGAGGAGTCGACGTACGTCCGCAAGCCCCCGTACTTCGATGGCATGACGATGGAGCTCACGCCGGTGCGGGACATCGTCGGCGCGCGCGTCATGGCGACGCTGGGCGACTCGGTCACGACGGACCACATCTCCCCGGCCGGGAACATCAAGCTGGGCACGCCGGCCGCGCAGTACCTCACGGCGCACGGCGTCGCGCAGCGCGACTTCAACTCCTACGGCTCGCGCCGCGGCAACCACGAGGTGATGATCCGCGGGACGTTCGCGAACATCCGGCTGAAGAACCTCCTCGTCTCGGCCGTCAACGACGGCGCGGTCGTCGAGGGCGGCTACACGCGCGACTTCACCCAGCCCGGCGGCCCGCAGGCCTTCATCTACGACGCCTGCCAGAACTACCGCGAGGCCGGCATCCCGCTCGTCGTGCTCGGCGGCAAGGAGTACGGCTCGGGCTCCTCGCGCGACTGGGCGGCGAAGGGCACGAGCCTCCTGGGCGTCAAGGCCGTCATCACGGAGAGCTTCGAGCGGATCCACCGCTCGAACCTCATCGGGATGGGCGTCGTCCCGCTCCAGTTCCCCGCGGGGGAGAGCTGGGCCTCGCTCGGCCTCGACGGCACCGAGGTCATCTCGATCACGGGCCTGGAGCAGCTCAACGACGGCGTGACGCCGCGCACGGTGCACGTCGTCGCCGAGCCGAGCGAGTTCTCGCCCGAGGGCAAGGAGACGGTCGAGTTCGACGCCGTCGTCCGGATCGACACCCCCGGCGAGGCCGACTACTACCGCAACGGCGGCATCCTGCAGTACGTGCTCCGCTCGCTCGTCGACTGAGCCGCGTCGAACCGCGGGGCCGGTCACCGGTCCCGCGGTCTCGCCGCCGCACGCAAGAGCCGCGCGGCTCCCGACACAGGCCAGGTATGACCCCCACGAACCGCCCGCGCCCCCGCCACGTCGCTGCGGCCTCCGCCGCCCTCGCTCTCGGCTGCGGCGTCCTCGCCGCGTGCGGTGGCCAGGGTGTCGACACGACGGTCCACACCGGTGACGCCCCGTACGTCCCCGTCACGCTCGCGGAGGCGCCGGACCTCGACGGCGTCCTCGCGGCCTCCGACCGGCTCGGGCTCGCGATGCTCACGACGGCGGACGACCCGAACGTCGTCGTGTCGCCGCTCAGTCTCACGGTCGCCCTCAGCATGCTCGCCGAGGGGGCTCGCGGCGAGACGGCGACGGCGCTCGACGACGCGCTGGGCGCCTCGGGCGCCGACCGGACCGCGAGCGTCGGAGCCCTGCGCGAGGCGCTGCTCGCCTACGACGGCGACCCGGCGGTCGCGGCCGGCGACGAGCTGCCCGAGACCCCCGTCCTCCACCTGGCGACGCGCGCGCTGCTGGACGACCAGCTCGTCCCGGAGCAGTCCTACCTCGACGTGCTCTCCTCCGGCTACGACGCCTCCCTCGAGACGCTCGACCTCGGCGACGCCGCCGCGAAGAAGACCCTGGACGCCTGGGTGAGGCGAGAGACGGGCGGGCTGATCGAGAAGTCGGCGATCACCCCGAACGCCGACCTGCGCCTCGTCCTGCAGGACGCGATCGTGCTGGCCGCTCGCTGGGAGGTGCCCTTCGCCGAGCCCGCGACCTACGACGACGACTTCACCACGGCCGACGGCACCCGCGCGGTGCCGACGATGCACGGGTCGAGCGGCCGGTCCTGGAGCGTCACCGACGCCGACGGCTGGCGGGCCGTCCGGCTGCCCTACGTCGAGGGCTTCTCCGCCGACCTCGTGCTCCCGCCCGACGGCGTCGACCCGGCGGACGTGCCCGACACCGTCCTGACCGCGCTGCGGACCGGGACCGGGGCCACGCCGGTGGTCACGGCGGACGACGACACCGACGTCGTCGTGTCGGTGCCCGTGCTGGACCTGAAGCCGGACGTGCTCGACCTGCGCGACGCGCTCGGCGTCGTCGGGCTCGGCGGCCTCCTCGAGGAGCCGGACCTGTCCGGCATCACGACGACCGAGCCGCTGTTCGTCTCCCAGGCGTTCCAGCAGGCGCGGCTGCGGCTCGACGAGGAGGGGACGGTCGCGGCGGCCGTCACGGAGCTCGGGATGGAGGCCGGCGCGGCCCCCGTCGAGCGGGAGGAGGTCGTGGTCCGGTTCGACCGGCCGTTCCTGCTGCGCCTGTCCCACGACGACACCGGGGCCACGCTGTTCCTCGCCGCGGTCCGCGAGCCGTAGAGCCGTGGGCGAGGCCGGCGCCGAGACCCCGCCCGTCCTGGGCCCTACCCGGGGGAGCCGACCGCCAGGTCGGTGACCCCCAGGGCGACGAGCGAGCGGTTGTGGTACCGGTCGTCCAGCTCCAGCACCGACACGCTGCCCGGCGGCACCCGGAACCGGGCGTCGCTGCACGCCGCCGCGGGGATCCGCAGCCAGGCCGCGATGACGAAGCCCGCCGTCCCGCCGTGGGTGACGACGACGCGGTGCGCGGCCGGTCGCTGCGTGAGCCGGGCGACGGCGGCGTAGACGCGCGCGACGCACCGGCCCATGGTCTCGGCGCCGTCGATCCCCTCCACGTGCCCCAGCCGGTCGCCAGCGGCCGGCGGAGGGATGAACCGCTCGTCCAGCCACGCCTGGGGTCGTCCGCCGGCGACGCCGTAGGACTTCTCCCGCAGGTCCGCGTCGAGCGCGGGGACGACGCCGAGCTCGGCGCCGATCGCGTCGGCGGTCTGGCGGGTCCGCAGCAGGTCGGAGGTGACGAGCTGCGGCTCGGCGTCGCGCGGGATCGCCGCCCGCACGTAGGCGGCGATCTCGGCCGCGCGTCGCAGCCCCCGCTCGGTGAGCGAGGAGTCGAACCAGCCCCCGACGACGCGGTCGACGTGGTGGGTGGCCTCGGGATGCGTGACGACGAGGACGCGCTCCATCAGGCGGCGGCCCGGAACGCCGAGGTGACGTAGGGGAGCGCGACCGCGGCGTCGCCGGTCGCGCCGAGCTCGTCGAGCAGGTCGGCCAGCTCGCGCTCGATCCGTTCCAGCTCCCGCGGCTCGGCGGTGATGACGTAGCTGCGCGAGCGCGCCATCGCGAGCAGGTCCGCGCGGGTCACCTCGCGCGACCACGTCCACGTCGCGCGTTCGAGCCGGTCGGCTGAGAACGGCGCAGCGAGGGGCGGATCCCCGGCGGCGAGCATCGCCTCGGCGTTGCTGCCGCGCATGATGCGGGTGAGCCGGGCCACCCACGGGACGGACTCGTCGCGCGTGTTCCACACCAGGCCGAGGTGACCGCCGGGGCGCAGGACGCGGGCGACCTCACGGCACCCGGCGACGGGCTCGACCCAGTGCCACGCCTGCCCCAGCACGACGACGTCGACGCACCCGTCGGGTACCGGCAGCGCCTCGGCCGTGCCGACCATCGTGGGGACGCCGGGCACCTGCTCGCGCAGGACGGCGAGCATGTCGGGGTCCGGGTCGACGGCGACGACCTCGGCTCCGCTGGCCAGCACCGCGCGGGTGAGCTTGCCCGTCCCGGCGCCGACGTCGAGGACCCGCGGTCGCGGCCGTTCCGGCCCGCCGAGCAGCCAGGCGACGGCCGCCTCGGGGTAGGACGGCCGACCGGCCTCGTAGGTGCGGGCGGCGCGGCCGAAGGACGTGGCGAGGGGGTCGCTCATCCGTCGAGGGTAAGCCGGGCGACGTCCCGCCAGCGCGCCAGCGGCCAGGCCGGGACGCTCTCGCGCTCCCGCACCCGGGCGAGCAGCCGGCGTGCCGTCGGGTCCGTCGGGTCCGCCCCCTCGACGGCGACGTAGTAGCGCCGGATCCACTCGGCGAGCTCGGCCGAGTCCACGGCGTCGACCGCACCCGCCGGGCCGACGGGGTGCAGCACGAGCAGCAGCATGTCCGGGACGCGCGCGGCGCCGGGGTGGAGCGCCGGCTGGACGAAGGGCGTGTCGAGCACCCGGGCACCGGCGCGCTCGTAGAACCGGAGCCGGGCGAGCGGGTGCTCGCTCGGGGTGTCCGCGTGACCGCGCGGGTCGTGCACCTCCGCGAGGACGACCCCGGCGCGCGCCGCCCAGACCTCGGCGAGGTGGCTCATCAGGCGCGCCCCGACCCCGAGGCCGCGGCTCGCCGGGCTCACGGCCAGGTTGGCGAGCAGGCTGATCCCGTCCGGGTCGAGGTCCGTCACGGCGACGCCCATCGGCTCGCCGGCGGCCGTCGAGACGATGCTGACGACGCGGCGCTCGGACGGCTCGATCGTCTCGGGGCCGCCGAGCTCGTCGCCGGTGAACGAGGGACGCAGGACGGCGTCGAACGCCGCCCGCAGGAGCTGCGGCGCCTCGTCCGGCGCGGTCAGGTCGACGGTCGTCAGGGCCTCGGCTGTCACGGGATCAGCCTAGGGACCTCTCCGCGATCTCGCGCAGGGTTGCGTCGGCCCAGCGCCGGTTGGCCGCGTCGTCCGGCGCGTCGACGACGACGCTGCTGGCCATCGACACCGCCCAGGCCGCGGCACGGTCCCAGCGGCCGGGGTCGTCCGCGTGCCCGTCGGCTCGTGCGCCGACCAGGTCGTCGTAGGCGGCGACGAACACCGTCCGGCCCACCCGGTCCGGGACGAGCCACGCGGCGGCGAGGTCGCAGGCGGGGTCCCCGGCGGACAGGTCGCCCCAGTCGAGCAGCGCGTCCAGCCGGTCCGGCCCGTCGTCCGGCCCGGGACGCACGAGGAGGTTGTTCGGATGAGGGTCGCCGTGCACCCAGACCGGCGCCGACCCCCACGCGGGGGCCGCGACGCCGCGCGCCCAGACCTCGAGCGCCGCCGAGACGTCGAGACCGCGCAGCCGGCCACGCTCCAGCCGCTCCCGGACCACCCGGTCGCGCTCCGCCAGCGGCACGGCGCGCACCGGGTTGTGCGGTGCCTCCGCCGGGGCGGGCCGGTGCAGCGCGGCGAGGGCCGCGGCCAGGTCCGGGACCCACGCCGTCGCGCGCGAGCGCGGCCGCGAGCCGGCGACCTCGCCCTCTCGCCACGCCAGCACGCTCCACGGCCACGGGAAGTCGGACCCCGGCCGACCGGCGACGACGGGGACGGGGACCGCGACGGGCAGCGACGGCGCGAGCACGGGCAGCCAGCGCTGCTCGGTGGCGACGAGCTCCGCGGTCCGGGCGCGTCGCGGCAGCCGGAGCACGAGGTCGTCGCCGAGGCGGACGAGGAGGTTGTCCCAGCCCTCCGCGACGACCCGGCGGGGCAGGTCGAGCAGCCCGGGCGCACCCGAGGCCAGGACGCGGGCCACGACGGCGTCCTGCGTCACGCCGTCGTCATCCGCGTCGACGATCCCGGTGTCACCCGGCGGCCGCCCGGTCACGGCGTCGTGCCCGGCGGTCGGGGGAGCGGGACGACGCGGTCGGCGTCCCAGGGAACGGCCCAGCCGAGCGCGTCGAGCACGGCGTCCAGGACGTAGGCGGTGAACCCCCACACGAGCGGGACGTCGGGGACGGTGAACGCCGGTGTGGCGAACCGCTGGCCGGCGTGCTCGCCGAGGACGGTGCCGCGGTTGGCCGGGTCGACCAGCTGGGGGACGGGGACGCGAAACACCTCGGCGGTCTCGGTCCCGTCCGGCCGCAGCGCCGACGGCACGCGCCACCACGCGAGCACGGGCGTCACGACGTTGCCGCTGACGGTCACGGGCACGTCCGCGAGGGGACCGATCGGCTCGACGCCGCGCGGGTCGAGCCCGGTCTCCTCGTGCGCCTCGCGGACGGCGGCGTCGACCGCGTCCTCGCCCGGGTCGAGCCCGCCACCGGGGAAGGCGACCTGGCCCGGGTGGTGGCGCAGGTCGTCGGAGCGCCGGGTGAGGAGCAGGTCGACGTCGGCGGACGCGGGGTCGGCGTGGTCGCTCGTCTCCAGCAGCCCGAACAGCAGGAGCACCGCGCTGCGCCGCGGCGTCGGGCCGCCGGGACGCGGGCGGCCGAGCGCCGTGCTCCAGCCCCCGCGCCGCCACAGCGCGACGAGGTCGTCGCGCGCCCGCCCGGCCGCGGTCACGGCGTCCTCCCGGACGGACTCACGTCGGCCTCGGCCGGCGACCGAGCCGCCACTCGCGCGCGGCAGGCAGCCGCCAGCCGAGCCGGTAGGACACGAGGCACATCGCGGCCCCGACCATCGCGGCGGCGAGCGTCGTGAGGCCCTTGTAGTCGCCGCCGGTCGCCCAGTCGGCGAGGACGACGACGGCGGCCGCCGCGCTCGCGCACGTCGCGTAGAGGGTGTTGCCGCCGAACACGATCGGGGTGCGCAGCAGCAGGAGGTCGCGGACCATCCCGCCGCCGACGGCCGTGATCGTGCCGAGCATGATCGCCGGCAGCCAGTGCAGGCCGAGCCCGATCGCCTTCTGCGCGCCGACCGCGCCCCACGTGCCGAGGGCGATCGCGTCGATGACGCGGGCGCCGCGGTGCCACCAGCGTCCGTCGATGTTGACGAGGTAGGCGACGACGGCGGTCGCGACGGCGACCCCGAGGTAGCTGAGGTCGGTCAGGGCGATCGGCGTGCCGCGCTGCAGCAGCGTGTCGCGCAGCATGCCCCCGCCGAGCCCGGCCGCGATCCCGAGGACGAGGAAGCCGACGAGGTCGAACCTCTTCTCGCGCGCGAGCATGCCGGCGAGCAGGACGTTGGCGGCGACGCCGAGGAGGTCGAGGACGCGGACCAGCTCGCTGCTGGCGGCGACGACGTCGACCCCCGAGTCGGCGAGGATCACCTCGTCACCAGCTCGTGGGGAGGGGCCGCCCCTCCTCGTAGCCGGCCGCCGACTGCACCCCGACGACGGCGCGCTCGTGGAACTCCTCGAGGCTGCGCGCCCCGGCGTAGGTGCACGCCGAGCGCAGGCCGGCCGTGATCTGGTCCAGCAGGTCCTCGACGCCGGGTCGCGCTGGGTCGAGGTACATCCGCGAGGAGGAGATGCCCTCCTCGTACAGCGCCTTGCGGGCGCGGACGAACGCGGAGTCGCCGCGGGTGCGGGCGGCGACGGCGCGCGCCGACGCCATGCCGAAGCTCTCCTTGTAGCGCCGGCCGGAGCCGTCGACGTGCAGGTCGCCGGGGGACTCGTGCGTCCCGGCGAGCCAGGAGCCGATCATCACCTGGCTGGCACCGGCGGCCAGGGCGAGGGCGACGTCGCGCGGGTGCCGGACGCCGCCGTCGGCCCACACGTTGGCGCCCAGCTCGCGCGCCCGCGTCGCGCACTCGAGCACGGCCGAGAACTGCGGACGCCCGACGCCGGTCATCATCCGGGTCGTGCACATGGCGCCGGGGCCGACCCCGACCTTGACGATGTCGGCGCCGGCGGCGACGAGGTCGCTCACGCCGTCGGCCGTCACGACGTTGCCGGCGACGACGAGCGCGTCGGGGGCGACGGAGCGGACGGCGTGCAGCGCCTGGATCATCTTCTCCTGGTGCCCGTGCGCGGTGTCGACGACGAGCACGTCGACGCCGCAGGCCAGGAGCGCCTCCGCGTTGCCGGCGACGTCGCCGTTGATCCCGACGGCTGCGGCGACCTGGAACGCGCCGTCGGCGTCGAGGGCCGGGGTGTAGATGGAGGAGCGCAGCGAGCCGGTCTGGGTCAGGACGCCGAGCAGCGTCCCGTCCTCGCGCACGACGGGGGCGACCCGACGGCGCGCCGCGTGCAGCGTGTCGAAGGCCCGGCGGGCGCCGTCCGGCCCCTCGAGCGTCGCCGCCTCGATGACGGTCGGCGCCTCGGCCATCACCTCGCCGACGAGCGTGAACTGGTCGACGCCGGTGAGGTCGGCCGGGGTGACGACGCCGACGGGCCGCTCGTCGTCGTCGATGACGACCGCCATGCCGTGCGACCGCTTGGCGATGAGCGTGAGGGCGTCGTGCACGGTGTCCCGTTGCGTCACGTGGACGGCGGTCTCGACGACCGGGTCGCGCTGCTTGAGCCACGCGGTGGCGCGCGCCACGACGTCGATCGGGACGTCCTGGGGGAGCACCGCGAGGGCGCCGCGACGGGCCAGCGTCTCCGACATCCGCCGACCGCTCACGGCGGTCATGTTGGCGGCGACGAGGGGGATCGTCGAGCGCGTGCCGTCCCGGGGCGCGAGGTCGACGTCGAACCTGCTGGTGACGTCGGATCGGGACGGGACGAGGAAGACGTCGCCGTAGGTGAGGTCGGCGCTCGGCGCATGGCCGGGAAGCAGTCGCATGACTCCCAAGCCTACGGGGGCGCCGGTGTGCCATATCACACCGGGTGAGTACGGTCACAGGCCTTCGGGATCAAAGTCCCGGACGCGTTCGGGCGCCTCTCCGTAAAGTCGACGTCAAGACCCGATCGGGTCGGTTCCAGCCACAAGCAGGAGGAACGAATGACCACCACAGCCCCCAGCGGCGTCGACATCGAGGTCGACGGCGTCGTCGAGACCGTCGCCGATCGGGCCTGGGCCGGCTTCGTCCCCGGTCCCTGGACGGAGACCGTGGACGTGCGCGACTTCATCCAGCGCAACTACACCCCGTACACCGGTGACGCCTCCTTCCTGGCGGGGCCGACCGAGAAGACGCTCCGGACCTGGGACACCCTGTCGAAGGACTTCCTCGCCGTCGAGCGCGAGCGTCGCGTCTACGACGTCGACACGCACACCCCCGCCGACATCGACGCGTTCCCGGCCGGCTACATCAGCGCGGACGACGACGTCGTCGTCGGCCTCCAGACCGACGTCCCGCTCAAGCGCGCCATGATGCCGTTCGGCGGGTGGCGGATGGTCGAGACCGCGATCAAGGAGGCCGGCAAGGAGCCGGAGCCCGCGGTCAAGGAGATCTTCACCAAGTACCGCAAGACGCACAACGAGGGCGTCTTCGACATCTACACCCCGCGCATCCGCGCGGCGCGCTCATCGCACATCGTGACCGGCCTCCCGGACGCCTACGGCCGCGGCCGGATCATCGGCGACTACCGCCGTGTCGCGCTGTACGGCGTCGACTTCCTCATCGAGCAGAAGCTCAAGGACAAGGACGCCGACGTCGACCAGCCGTTCTCCGAGTCGTGGGCCCGTCGTCGCGAGGAGCACTCCGAGCAGGTCAAGGCGCTCAAGAAGCTCAAGAACCTCGGGACGATCTACGGCTTCGACCTGTCGCGTCCGGCCGCCGACGCGAAGGAGGCCGTGCAGTGGACGTACCTGGCCTACCTCGCCTCGGTGAAGAGCCAGGACGGCGCCGCGATGAGCATCGGGCGTCTCTCCCCGTTCTTCGACATCTACGTCGAGCGTGACCTCGCCAACGGCACGCTGACCGAGGCCGGGGCGCAGGAGATCATCGACGCGCTCGTCATCAAGCTGCGCATCGTCCGCTTCCTGCGCACGATCGACTACGACCAGATCTTCTCGGGCGACCCGTACTGGGCGACCTGGTCGGACGCCGGCATGAGCGAGGACGGCCGCACGCAGGTCACGAAGACCTCGTTCCGCCTCCTCCAGACGCTGCGCAACCTCGGTCCCGCTCCGGAGCCGAACATCACGATCTTCTGGAGCGACAAGCTCCCCGAGGGCTACAAGGAGTTCTGCGCGGCCATCTCGATCGAGACGTCGGCCCTGCAGTACGAGTCCGACAACGAGATCCGCGACCACTGGGGCGACGACGCGGCCATCGCGTGCTGCGTGTCCCCGATGCGCGTCGGAAAGCAGATGCAGTTCTTCGGCGCGCGCGTCAACGCTGCCAAGTCGCTGCTCTACGCCCTCAACGGCGGTCGGGACGAGATGTCCGGGAAGCTCGTCGTCTCGGGCTACGAGCCGATCACGGGCGACGGTCCGCTCGACTTCGACGAGGTGTGGGAGAAGTACTCGGCCATCCTCGACTGGGTGACCGCCACGTACGTCGAGGCGCTCAACATCATCCACTACAGCCACGACAAGTACGCCTACGAGTCGATCGAGATGGCGCTGCACGACGACGAGGTGCTCCGCACGCTCGGCTGCGGCATCGCCGGCCTGTCGATCGTCGCGGACAGCCTCTCGGCCATCAAGTACGCCACCGTGACGCCGGTGCGCGACGAGACCGGCCTCATCGTCGACTACGTGACCGAGGGCGACTTCCCGGTCTACGGCAACGACGACGACCGGGCCGACGAGATCGCCCAGCTCGTGGTCAAGACGGTGATGGACAAGATCCGCGCCCTGCCGACGTACCGCGACGCGGTGCCGACGCAGTCCGTCCTGACGATCACGTCCAACGTCGTGTACGGCAAGGCGACGGGCAACTTCCCGTCGGGCCACCGCGCCGGCACGCCGTTCGCGCCGGGCGCCAACCCGGAGAACGGGATGGACACGCACGGCATGATCGCCAGCATGATGTCGGTCGGCAAGCTCGACTACGACGACGCCCTCGACGGCATCTCGCTCACCAACACGATCACGCCGTCGGCGCTCGGTCGGACGAAGGACGAGCAGGTCGCCAACCTCGTCGGCATCCTCGACGCCGGCATGGGCGAGGGCCTGTTCCACGCGAACATCAACGTGCTCAACAAGGACACGCTGGTCGACGCGATGGAGAACCCGGAGAACTACCCGCAGCTCACCGTCCGCGTCTCGGGCTACGCCGTGAACTTCGTCAAGCTGACGCGCGAGCAGCAGCTCGACGTGCTCAACCGGACGTTCCACGAGTCTGTCTGAGCCAGTCCGAACCTGACCCGTACCAGGGGTGACGCCCCGGTGACCGATCATGGTCGCCGGGGCGTCACCATCCAGGAGCCCTTCGACGAGAGAGGACCGTGATGACCGCGTCGATGCTCGGCGGCCTCTCGACCGCCTCGGACGACCGCAAGAACCTGCTGCTGGGGATGCGGACGGGTGAGATCGGCATGGTCCACTCGTGGGAGCTCGTGACGGCGGTCGACGGGCCGGGGACGCGGATGACGACGTTCCTCACCGGCTGCCCCCTGCGCTGCCTCTACTGCCACAACCCGGACACGCTCAAGATGCGCGACGGCAAGCCCGTCCGCGCCGAGGACCTGCTCGCCCGGATCCGGCGCTACCGGAACGTCTTCAAGGCGACGGGCGGGGGCATCACGCTGTCCGGGGGCGAGGTGCTCATGCAGCCGGCCTTCGCCAGGCGCATCCTCGAGGGCGCCAAGGAGATGGGCATCCACACGTGCCTCGACACGTCGGGCAACCTCGGCGTGAACGCGAGCGACGAGCTGCTGGCCAGCGTCGACCTCGTGCTGCTCGACGTGAAGTCGGGGCTGCCGGAGACCTACAAGAAGGTCACCGGCCAGGAGCTGGAGCCGACGCTCGTCTTCGGTCGGCGCCTGTCCGAGCTCGGCATCGAGACCTGGATCCGGTTCGTGCTCGTGCCCGGGCTGACCGACGCCGACGAGAACATCCGACCGATCGTCGAGTACGCGGCGTCGCTGTCGACCGTGACGCGGGTCGAGGTCCTGCCGTTCCACCAGATGGGGCGCGACAAGTGGGCCGAGCTCGGCATCCCGTACCAGCTCGGCGACGTCTCCCCGCCGAGCAACGAGCGGACCGAGGAGGTCCGCGACATGTTCCGCGCCGCCGGCCTCACCACGTACTGACGCCGAGTCGTCAGGGGAGGCTCGCGACGCCCTCCGGCAGGAAGCGCCGGCCCAGCAGCCGCTCGGAGTAGCCAAGCCGGTCGAGGTACGGCGTGATCCCGCCGAGGTGGAACGGCCAGCCGGCGCCGAGGATCATCGCGGTGTCGATCGCCGACGGTGTCGCGACCACGCCCTCCGCCAGCATCCGGTCGATCTCCAGCGTGAGCGCCGTCAGCACGTCGTCGCGGACGCCGGCCTCGTCGAGCGCGGTCTCGGCGTCGACGGGGCCGAACGCCTCCTGCAGCTCCGGCAGCACCCGGCGCGGCAGCCCCGGAGCCGCCGCCTCGCCGACGATCGGCAGCCGCTCGGCGACGATCCGCTCCAGCCCCGGCGAGGCGGGGAACGCCTCGCCCAGCTCGGCGCGCAGCGACTGGAGGACGTGCAGCCCGACGGCCGGCCCGACCAGGTCGAAGAGCTGGAACGGCGGCATCGGCAGGCCGAGCACGTCGAGCGCGCGGTCGGCGACGCCCACCGGCGTCCCGCGCTCGACCGCCCCGACGATCCGGCCCAGCAGGAGCACGAGCAGGCGGTTGACGACGAAGCCCGGTCGGTCGGCCGACCCGACCGCGCTCTTGCCCAGGGCCTTGGTGACGGCGTACGCGGTCGCGAGGGACGCCTCGTCGGTGCGCTCGGCCCGGATCACCTCGACGAGCGGCATCGCGGCGACCGGGTTGAAGAAGTGCAGCCCGACGACGCGCTCGGGGTGGCGCAGGTCGGCGGCCATCGCCGTGACTGACAGCGCCGAGGTGTTCGTCGCGAGCACCGCCTCGGCGTCGACGACCTCCTCGACCTCGGCGAACACGCGCTTCTTCAGGTCCAGCCGCTCGGTGACGGCCTCGATGACGAGGTCGCACCCGGCCAGGTCCGCGAGGTCAGTAGTCGCGGTGACGGACGCGAGCACCCGCTCGGCCGCGTCGCGGGTGAGCCGCCCCCGGTGGACCGACCGGTCCACCTCGGCCGCGACGAAGCCGAGCCCGGCGGCAGCTCGCTCGTCGTCGATGTCGCGCATGACGACGGGCACCCGCAGCCGGCGGGCGACGAGCAGCGCGATCTGCGCCGCCATGAGGCCGGCCCCGACGATCCCCACGCGCGAGACCTTCCGGGCGAGCGCGGCGTCCGGGGCCCCCTGGGGTCGCTTGGCCCCGGTGACCAGGTTGAAGGCGTAGACGCTGCTGCGCATCTCGTCGGTCATGATGAGGTCGGCGAGCACCTCGTCCTCGAGCGCGTACGCCCGCGTCAGGTCCAGGCCCCGGGTGCGCTCGATGAGGTCGAGCGCGCGGTGCTGCGCCGGGCGGGAGTCGCCGTCCTCGCGAGGGGAGACGGTGTGGCCCCAGACCGCCTCGACTCGGGCGCGCGCCGCCGCGAGGATCGTCGCGGCCTCCTCCTCGCCGTCGGGCGCGCGCCGCGGCACCTCCTGTCCGGCGAGCACGTGGCCGGCCCACTCGATCGAGCTGGCGAGGAAGTCGGCGGGGTCGAGCACGCGGTCGACGACGTCGAGGATGCCGGCGTCGTGCGGGCGCATCGGCCGGTTGGCCGCCGGGCGGTCGACGATGATGTCGATCGCGGCCTCGACCCCGACGAGCCGGGGCAGCAGGGTCGAGCCGCCCCAGCCCGGCACCAGGCCGAGCGACGTCTCGGGCAGTCCGACGGCCGGGACGTCGCCGGACAGCGTGCGGTAGTCGCAGGCGAGCGCCAGCTCGAGGCCGCCGCCGAGGGCGATCCCGTTGACGAAGGCGAAGGACGGGACGCCGAGCTCCCCGAGCAGCCGGTACGCCGCGTGGCCGTCCCGGCCCAGCGCGAGGGCCTGCTCGCGCGTGCGGACCTCGGCGACGCGCTTGAGATCGGCGCCGGCCGCGAAGCAGTAGGGCTTGCCGGTGACGCCGAGCGCCTGGATCTCACCCCGGCCGGCGCGCTCGCGCTGGGCGAGCAGGACCTCGTGCAGCTCGGCGATCGTCTCGGGGCTGATGACGCTCGGCCGTCGGTGGTCCTCACCGTTGTCGAGCGTCAGCAGGGCCATCCGCCCGCCGCCGCGCAGCCGCGTGCGGCCGGGCTCGACGAGGGGGAGGTCGACGTCGCGGACCAGGATGCGGGTGGTGCTCACGGCTGGGCCTCCTCGGCGGACGGGGCTGACGCGGTCGACGGGACGGCGGCGACGGAGGCGTACTCGGGGTGGTGCGGGTTCTCCCAGACGACCGTCGCCCCCTGGCCGAGGCCGACGCACATGGTCGTGAGCCCGTACCGGATCGACGGGTCCGCGGCGAAGCGCCGGGCGAGCTGGATGGCGAGGCGGACGCCCGACGCCGCGAGCGGGTGGCCCATCGCGATCGCGCCGCCGTCCGGGTTGACCCGGGGATCGTCGTCGTCGATCCCGAAGGCGTCGAGGAACGCGAGGACCTGGACGGCGAACGCCTCGTTGACCTCGATCGCGCCGATGTCCGCCATGGTGAGGCCGGCGAGGTCGAGCGCGCGGTGGGTCGCGGGAACCGGGCCGAGGCCCATGACGCGGGGGTCGACGCCAGCGAACGCGTAGCTCACCAGCCGCATCCGCACCGGGAGGCCGAGCTCGGCCGCGGTCTCCTCGGCGGCCAGGACGCACGCGGTCGCCCCGTCGGTCAGCGGCGAGGACGTGGCCGCGGTGACGCGGCCTCCGGGACGGAACGGGGTGCGCAGCCCGGCGAGCGCCTCGAGCGTCGTCCCGGGCCGCGGCGGCTCGTCAGCTGTCGCGAGCCCCCAGCCCTGCGGCGACCACACCCCGACGGGCACCAGGTCCTCGTCGATCCGCCCGGCCGCGAGCGCGGCGGCGTAGCGCTGCTGGCTGGCGACGCCGAACGCGTCGGCGCGCTCCTTGGTCAGGCGCGGGTCGTGGTCGTGCAGGTTCTCCGCCGTGGCGCCCATGACGAGCGCGTCGGCGTCGACGATGCGCTCCGCGAGGAACCGCGGGTTGGGGTCGGCGTCGGCCCCGAGGGTGTGCCGTCCCATGTGCTCCACGCCGCCCGCGACGGCCAGGTCGATCGCGCCGACCGCGATCTGCGACGCGGTCTGCGTCAGCGCCGTGAGGGCTCCGGCGCACATCCGGTCGATCGCATACCCGGGAACGTCCTCTGGCAGCCCGGACAGCAGCGCGACCGTCCGGCCGAGCGTGAGTCCCTGGTCGCCCGACTGCGTCGTGGCCGCGATCGCGACCTCGCCGATCCGCTCGGGCGGGAGCGCCTCGGTGCGGCGCAGCAGCTCGCGGACGCAGGCGACCACGAGGTCGTCCGCGCGGGTGCTGGCGTACAGGCCGTCCTCGCGGGCGCGACCGAACGGGGTGCGGACCCCGTCGACCAGGACGACGGGGCGTCCGAGCATCCCGCGCCGGGCGCGGCGGCCGCGCCGGGTGGGCTCGGCCGACAGCTCAGGACCGGCGACGGTGGGCGGGGACGAGACGGCTGACGAGGGCATCGGTGACCTCCGGGGAGCGTGACGGGCGCCGCTGCGCCCACAGCAGGAGGTTACCTGATACCAGGAGTATCAGGTGTACCGCGAGCGCTCAGGGGGCATCCGTCCCGGTCGGGCCGTCGGGCACCGACGCGGGGTCGAGCAGCGCCGCCGCCAGCGGTCCGGCGGCGAGTCCCGCCTGCCACGGGCGGGCGCCGGCGGCGAGCAGCGCGGCCTCGACGCTCGCGTCGTCGACCGGGTTCGGCGGCTCCCAGGCGAGACGACGCTGCAGGTCGGGGGACAGCAGGTTCTCCTGCGGCGTCCCGACCTCGTCGGCAAGCAGGCGCATCCTCGCCCGGACCGCGCGCAGCCGCTCGGCCGCCTCGGGGAACCGGGGCAGCCACGAGCGGGGGTTCGGCGGGCCGGACGGGTGAGGGGCGCGCCGGGGCGGCAGCTCCGACTCCGGCAGGGCGAGCGCGCGCTCGACGGCCTTCCACCAGTAGGCGAGGCGCGCGCGGGTGCCCCGTCCCCGGAACTCCGGCAGCGAGCCGAGCCCCTGCTCCGTGCGCGGCGCCGCCTCGGCCGCCGCGAGGATCGCGCGGTCCGGCAGCACGCGGCCGGGGGAGATGTCACGCTCGCGCCCGAGGGCGTCGCGGGCGAGCCACAGCTCGCGGGCGATCGCGAGACGACGCGCCTCGCGCAGCCGCGAGACGCCGGTCACCCGCCGCCACGGGTCGATCTTCGGCGCGGGCGGGGGAGCGAGCCGGGTCGCCTCGAACTCCTGCTCGGCCCACGCCAGCTTGCCGCTCGCGCGCAGCTCGCGCTCCAGGACGTCGCGCAGCCGGACCAGGATCTCGACGTCGAGGGCCGCGTAGCGCAGCCAGGCCTCCGGCAGCGGCCGCGTCGACCAGTCGGCCGCCGAGTGCTCCTTGGCCAGCGACAGCCCCAGCTCCGACGTGGCCATGGCGCCGAGCCCGACGCGATCGCGGCCGAGGATGCGCCCGGCCAGCTCCGTGTCGAACACGCGGTCGGCGTGCAGCCCGAGCTCGGTGAGGCAGGGCAGGTCCTGGGAGGCGGCGTGGAGCACCCACTCGGTCCCGGCGAGCGCGTCGGCCAGCGGCGTGAGGTCGGGGACGGCGACCGGGTCGACGAGTCCCGTGCCCGCCCCCTCGCGCCGGAGCTGGACGAGGTAGGCGCGCTGGCCGTACCGGAACCCCGAGGCCCGCTCGGCGTCGACCGCGACCGGCCCGGTACCGGCAGCGAGGGCCGCCGCGTACTCCTCCAGCGCCTGCTGGGTCTCGATCACCGGCGGGACGCCGTCCCGCGGCTCGAGGAGCGGGGTCGGCTCGACCTGCGTCGCCGTGTCGTTCGCGTCGCCCTCAGCCACGGGGCCGCCGAGCGCCGAGCGCGGTCACGTTCTCCGGCAGCGGCGGGAGACCGCCGGCCCAGGCCGTCGCGGCCACCCAGGCGCGCAGGTGCGGTCCGAGGTCGGTCGACCCGGGCGTCCAGGACGCGCGCAGCTCGACCTCCACCTCGTGCCCGCGCACCTCGAGCCCACCGAACGTCTCCGACAGGACGCGCGTCACCGTCCCGGACAGCGAGTGGTAGTCGGCGCCAGCCTCCGTGAGGGAGTCGGTCAGCCAGCTCCACGCGGCCTCGCCGAGCAGCGGGTCGTCGCCCATCTCGTCCTCGAGCCGGGCGCGGGCCAGGACGACGACGCGGAACGTGCCGTTCCAGGCGTCCTGTCCGTCCGGGTCGTGGAGGACGACGAAGCGGCCGTTGGCCACCATGTCCTCGGGCTCGCTCGTCGGGTTGACCTCCGCGGTCAGCGCGAGGGCCCACGGTGCGATCCGGGTCGGCGGCGGGACCTCCTCGAGACGCACCTCGCTCCGCCACGCATGGCCACGCAGGCTGAGCAGGGCCGCCTCGAAGTCGGGCGGCAGCGAGGGGGTCTCGTTCTGCGGCACGCGCCCAGGCTAGAGCGCGTCAGGTGCTGTGCCGTCTAGGCTCGCCGTCGTGGCTCCCACCTCGCGGCACCGATCCTCCCGTCCCGAACCCGTCGATCCAGCGGTCGCGGGAACGGTGCCGCGGCCCGTCATCCTCGGCGGTGACCTCGGCGCCTACGGCAGCGCCCGGGCCTTCCACGAGGCGTTCGGGGTCCGCAGCGTCGTGGTGGCGGGAGCTCGCACCGGGGCGGTCGCGGACTCGGCGATCGTCGACCTGCGCGTCGTCCCCGGGCTGGAGACGCCGCAGCTTCTCGCCGAGGTGCTGCGCTCGGTCGCGGCCGAGGAGCCCGGCCGGCCGCACCTCGTCCTGGCCAGCGCCGACTGGCTCGTCGATCTGCTCGTGCGGGCCGCGCCGTCCCTCGCCGACGTGCCCGACCTCGTCGTGCCATACCCGGACGCGGCGACCGTCGCCCGGGTCTCCAGCAAGGCCGAGGTCATGGCGGCGTGCGCCGAGCTGGGCGTGCCGCACCCCGAGACCCTCGTCGTCGTCCCGGGCGAGCCGGGGATCGACGACCGGCTCCGCGCGCTGACCTACCCGCGGGTCGTCAAGGTCGCCTCGACGACGGCGGCGCACGCCGTCAGCTACCCGGGGCAGGCGAAGGTGCACGTGGCGGCGTCGGCCGACGAGGCGGTGCGCCTGCTGGCGACGATGGCGGGTGCCGGTCTCGGCTCGCCGGTCCTCGTCCAGGAGCTGCTGCCCGGCGGTGACGCGGCCATGGCGGCCGCGAACGTGTTCCTCGACGCGCGCGGGCGCCCGGTCCTCGCGCAGCTCGGCCGCGTGCTGCTGGAGGAGCACACGCCGTCGGCGCTCGGGAACTCCGTCGCACAGGCGACGGTCGACGCACGCCAGGACCCGGCCGTCCAGCTGACGCTGCGCGAGGTCGTCCGGCTCGTCGAGCACCTGGGCTGGTCGGGGTTCGCGAACGTCGACCTCATGCGGGACGCCGACGGCGTCTACCGCGTTCTGGAGATCAACCCGCGCGTGGGGCGCAGCGGCTTCGCGGTGACGGCCTCGGGGTACAACGTGGCCGCGCTGTACGCGCACGCCTTCGTCCCGGCCGACCGCGAGGCCGCGGAGGCGGGGGGCGACGCCGCGCCCTCGCTCGTGCTGGCGTCCCGCGAGCACCTGTTCACGGTCGTGCCGCTCCTGCTCCTGCGGGTGTTCGCCCCGGAGCAGCGCCGGCTCGTGCGGCGGCTGCGCCGGGCGGGCGCCGTGACGAACCCGCTCTACTACCGGGCCGAGCGCAGCCCGCGGCGATGGCTCTACATCGCCGTCGCCATGGCGAACCAGCTCAAGAAGTTCGCCCGGCACCACCCGGCGTCGCCGCTGGTGCGCCGGCGGCCGGCGCGCTGAGCCCGTCCGGCCCGGCCGGAGCTACGGGAGCCGGCGGCTCGCGAGCGCGCCGAGCCGGGACAGCGCGCGGAAGTACTTCTTGCGGTACCCCTTGCTCAGCATCCGCGGGGAGAACAGGTCGGCGACGGCCGTCCCGCTCACCCGGACGGGTACGTCCCGGTCGTAGAGCCGGTCGACCAGCACGACGAGCCGCAGCCCCACCATGTCGTCGTCGAGCTGGGCCGCGCCGGTGAGGAAGACCGCGTCGACGTCGTCGACCAGGCGCCCGTAGCGCGAGGGGTGGATGCGCGCGAGGTGGGCGAGCAGGTCGCCCCACGCGTCCTGGGAGACGGTGGCGTCGTCGCCGACCGCCGCGAGCTCGGCCGCCAGTTCCTCGTCCGTCAGGGTGCGGTGCTCGGGCCGGCCGTCGCGCATCCGGTAGTCCGGTCCGTCGATCCGCACGACGGTGAACCGGGCGGCCAGCGCCTGGATCTCGCGCATGAAGTCCTCGGCGGCGAACCGGCCCTCGCCGAGCGCCTCGGGCAGCGTGTTCGAGGTCGCGACGATGCAGACGCCGGCGTCGGCGAGCTCGCGCAGGAGCCGGGACATGAGGACCGTGTCGCCCGGGTCGTCCAGCTCGAACTCGTCGATGCACAGCAGGCGCAGGGCCGAGAGCGCCGAGACGGTCTGGGCGAAGCCCATCGCGCCGACCAGGTGGGTCAGCTCCACGAACGTGCCGTACGCGCTGCGCTCCGGGCCGACGGCGTGCGCGAGCGACGCGAGGAGGTGGGTCTTGCCGACGCCGTAGCCGCCGTCGAGGTAGACGCTCGCGGGCGGCGGCGGCGCCTTGCGGAAGAGCCCGCGGCGCGGGGGCGCGAGGATCGCCTCGGCGAGGCCGCGCATCGTGGCGAGCGCGGCGGCCTGGGACGGGTGGGCCGGGTCCGGGTGGTAGCTCTCGAACGTCGCCCCGGCGAACTGCGGCGGCGGGACGAGGCCTGCGAGGAGCTCCGACGGCGCCACCTCCGGCATGCGATCGGTGAGGTGGACGCGAGCTGGCACCCCCCGAGCGTAGGGCAGCCCTAGGCTGGTGCCAGGCCCCGGACCGCCACGTGGATACGGGTGGCGGTCAGCAGATGGACAGGAGACGCCATGCCCAACACCGTCGTCGTCATCACGGAGGACGCGCTCCTCCCGATCGACGTCACCCACATCCGGACGATCGCCGGCCCGGACGGGACCGACGTGCGCCTCATCGTGCCGAGCGAGGTGCGCCGCAGCGTCGTCGCGGACTTCATCGACCACCTGGCGGTCCTCGACCTCAAGGAGGCGTGGGAGGACCTGACCGGGGCGAACGACGTGACGCCGGACGAGGCGATCGCGACGGCGTCGGACGCGCTGGCGCGATCGGTCGCCGCCCTGGCCGAGCAGGGGCTCGACGTCGCGAGCGGGACCGTTGCCGACGACGTCGTGGCCGCGCTGCGGACCGAGCTCGAGACGGCGCAGGGGGAGATCCAGGTGTTCGCGGTCACGCAGCCGCGCGCCGTGGCGGACGCGTTCCACCGCGGCTGGGCGGACCGGATCGAGGAGGAGCTGGACGTGGCGGTGCTGCACTTCTACACCGGGACCAGCTACCTGGAGGCCTGAGCCGGAGCCCCGCTTTCTGGGCGCAGGCTGAGGCCGACCATCCAGTTGGAGGCCTGAGCCGGAGCCCTGCTTTTCGGGCGCAGGCTCGGGCCGACCATGCAGCTCGTGGCGTGAGCCGGAGCCCTGCTCTTCGGGCGCAGGCTCGGGCGCGGGCTCGGCGGTCAGCGCGCGGACGCGAGCAGCGACGCCTCGACGACGTCGTGGTGGCCCCGCTCGACCAGGGCCGAGCGCAGGGCACGGGCGGCGGCGTCGAGCTCGTCCTCGTCTGCCGGGGCGCCGTCGAGGTTCGCGAACGGCGCCATGTCGGACGTCGGGAACACGTGCAGGTGCAGGTGCGGGACGCCGTAGCCGGCGATGACGAGGCCGGCGCGCTCGCCGCCGAATGCCGCGAGCTGGGCCGCGCCGATCTCGCGGGCCACCTCGTGCAGGTGCGCCAGCAGCTCGGGCGACGCGTCGATCCAGTGGTCCACCTCCTCCCGCGGCACGACGAGCGCGTGACCGGGGGTGACGGGGGAGACGTCGAGGAAGACGACGCACCGGGTGTCGCACCAGACGAACCGGCCGGGGATCTCGCCGTCGATGATGCGGCTGAAGAGCGTTGGCATGTCACGAACCTACCGGCCCGGACGTGATCGGGGGTCAGGGGTAGTGCCCGCTCGAACGCGGAGGTACCCTGCCCAGGTACGTGGGATCCGTCGAGGCCGGATCCCGGTCGGGGGCAGAGCGTAAGGAGCGTACGTCGTGCGCATCGCGATGGGGCGTAGCGTGACGGTCGCGGCAGCGACCCTCGCGATCGTCGGCTGGATCGGCTCGGCCGCGGCGGCCCGCCCGGGGGGGGCGCGCGAGAGCACCGGGCTCCCCGCGGCATCGGCCCGGTCGGCGAGCATCGACGCGGGCCTGAGCCCGACGCCCGTGCGGGCCGGGACGGGGCAGGGCCACGCGACGGCCCCCGCCACCGGCGGGGCGCGGCCCCCCCCCCCCCCCCCCCCGCCGCCCCGCCTCCCCCCCGCCCCCCCCACCCCCCCGCCGCCCCCCCGGGGGGGGGCCCGATCCCCCCCCCGAAGGATGATTCGGCCCACACGGCCCGCCAATTCAAGCCCCCCCCCCGGCGCGCGCCGCTCTTCGCGGGCCGCTCTTCCCCTCCCCCCCTCCCTCCCCCTCCCCCCCAGCCCCTCGCCGACCGCCCCGGTCCTCGAGGTCGGTGAGGCGGACGTGCTCGACGGCCTGCCGTGGGACGAGCCCCTGCGGCCGCACGACCCCGAGCCGTCGCTCGCCGAGGAGCTCGCGATCCTCGCCCAGTGGTGGCCGCAGGCGACGATCTACGCCGAGGCGCCGCCGGCCCCCGAGCCGGCTGCCGCCGACGACACCCTCGCGGCGCAGCTCGCCGAGGCGGGCATCACGGTCAGCGACGACGGGTGGGTCAACCCGCTCCCGAACGGACGCTACGTCTCCGGCTACGGCTTCCGCGGTCCGATCGCGGGCGTCATCGGCGCGATGTTCCACGCGGGCGTCGACCTCGCCGCACCGCTCGGCTACCCGATCCGGGCCGCCTCGGCCGGCACGGTCAGCTACGTCGGCAACGGCAACCGCCAGTTCGGGCTGAGCGGGTGGGCGGTCGTCGTCGACCACGGCGACGGCGTGCAGACCTCCTACAACCACATGGCGGCGCCGGGCGTCCTCGTCCGGGTCGGCGACCAGGTCGAGGCCGGTCAGATCATCGCGCTCGTCGGCAGCGAGGGACGCGCCTCGGGTCCGCACCTGCACTTCGGGACGTACGTCAACGGCAAGTCGGTCGACCCGTACACGTTCATGCTCTCGCGCGGCATCGACCTCAAGTCCGGCAAGAGCGTGACGCCGGTCCCGCTCACCGCCGACTGGCTCGCCGCGCAGGAGCTGTACCACCGTCTCGCCGCAGCCCTTCCCACGACCCCGGCGACGCCGACGACCCCGACGGCTCCCTCGACGCCGACCGGTCCGGAGACCCCGACGCCGACGCCGAGCCCGACCACGCCGGCGACGCCCAAGCCGACGCCCTCGCCGTCACCGACGACCCCGTCGCCCAGTCCGTCCCCGACTCCCACGCCGACGGACCCGTCCCCGACCCCGACGCCGACCGAGCCCACGCCGAGCCCGACGGACCCGAGCACGCCGACACCCACGCCGAGCGAGCCGACCCCGGAGCCGAGCTCGCCGGCACCGGAGTCCCCGAGCGCCTCCGGCTCGCCGTCGTCCGACGCGACGTCCTCGGCCGCGCCGGAGCCCGCCGCGACGCCGGACGCCTAGTCCGACGCGCCGTCGGCCGGCGCCGCGTCCTCGGTCTCGTCCTCGGCGGCCTCGTCGCTGCTCGCAGCGTCGTCGCCCCCGGCCGACGTGCCGCCGGGCTCCTCCTCGCCCGATGCCTCGGGGGCCTCGTCCGACCCGCCCGCCTCGGCGGCCGGGTCGTAGTCGGTGAAGATGTCGGTCGTCGCACCCGTCGGTCGGACCGCGTCCTCGTCCGTCGCGCTCGGGCGGGACAGCACGACGAGGGAGTAGCCGGCCACCTCGAGCGTCGACCCGGCGGCGAGCACCTGCCACGACTCGACGGTGTGGTCGGAGTCGAGCGCCCCGGTCCACGCGGTCCCGTACCTCGCGGCGGGGAGCGTGAACGAGATCGGCTCGGAGTCGGCGTTGAACAGGAGCAGGAACGAGTCGTCGACGACGTGCTCGCCGTACTCGTCCGGCTCGCTGATCGCCTCGCCGTTGAGGAAGACCATGACCGCCTTCGCGTACCAGGTGTCCCACTCCTCGCCCGTCATGGGCTCGGCCGCGGGCGTGAACCAGGCGATGTCCTCGATCTGGTCCGGGCCGCTGCCCGTCGTCGTGCCGGAGAAGAACCGGCGACGGCGCAGCACCGGGTGGTCGGCGCGCAGCGCGATCGCCCGCCGGGTGAACTCGAGCATGGTCCGCGACCGCGGATCCTTGCTCCAGTCCATCCAGGACAGCTCGTTGTCCTGGCAGTAGACGTTGTTGTTGCCGCGCTGGGTGCGACCGAGCTCGTCGCCGTGCGCGATCATCGGGACGCCCTGGGACAGCAGGAGCGTGCCCATCAGGCTGCGCGCGCGCCGGGCGCGCAGCTCGAGGATCGCCGGGTCGTCGGTCGGGCCCTCGGCGCCGGAGTTCCAGGACCGGTTGTGCGACTCCCCGTCGTTGCCGCCCTCGAGGTTCGCCTCGTTGTGCTTCTCGTCGTAGGACACGAGGTCGGCCAGCGTGAACCCGTCGTGCGCCGTGACGAAGTTGATCGACGCGATCGGCTTGCGGCCCGTGTGCTCGTAGAGGTCGGAGGACCCGGCGAGCCGGTTCGCGAACTCGCCGAGCGTGTGCGGGGCGCCGCGCCAGAAGTCCCGGACCGTGTCCCGGTACGCGCCGTTCCACTCGGTCCACAGCGGGGGGAACCCGCCGACCTGGTAGCCCCCCTCGCCGAGGTCCCACGGCTCGGCGATGAGCTTGACCTGGGAGATGACCGGGTCCTGCTGGACCAGGTCGAAGAACGCCGAGAGCCGGTCGACCTCGTGGAACTGACGCGCGAGGGTGGCGGCGAGGTCGAACCGGAAGCCGTCGACGTGCATCTCGCTCACCCAGTAGCGCAGCGAGTCCATGATGAGCTGGAGCACGTGCGGGGAGCGCATGAGCAGCGAGTTGCCCGTGCCCGTCGTGTCGAAGTAGTGGATCGGGTCGGAGTCGACGAGGCGGTAGTAGGCCGGGTTGTCGATCCCGCGGAACGAGAGCGTCGGGCCCATGTGGTTGCCCTCGGCCGTGTGGTTGTAGACGACGTCGAGGATCACCTCCATGTCGGCCTCGTGCAGCGCCTTGACCATCGCCTTGAACTCGGGCACCTGCTGGCCGCGCGTGCCGCGCGCCGCGTAGGCGTTGTGCGGTGCGAAGAAGCCGATCGTGTTGTAGCCCCAGTAGTTCGACAGGCCCTTCTCGCGCAGCGTCGAGTCGTCGACGAACTGGTGGACGGGCATGAGCTCGATGGCCGTGACGCCGAGGCTGCGCAGGTGCTCGATCACCGCGGGGTGCGCGATCCCGGCGTACGTCCCGCGCAGGTCCTCGGGGACGGCCGGGTGGAGCATCGTCATGCCGCGCACGTGCGCCTCGTAGATGACGCTGCGGTGGTACTCGTGCGCCGGCGGGTGGTCGTGACCCCAGTCGAAGAACGGGTTGTGCACGACGGAGTACATCGTGTGGCCCAGCGAGTCGGAGTCCGTCGGCTCGGCCCCGGCCTCCGGTCGGCCGCCGGCGGGGTAGGAGAGCAGCGACGGGTCGCCGTCGACCTCACCGTCCAGCGCCTTGGCGTAGGGGTCGATGAGGAGCTTCGCCGGGTTGCACCACATGCCGCGCTCGGGCGCGTACGGCCCGTGCACGCGGTACCCGTAGCGCTGGCCCGGCTGCACCGACGGCAGGTAGACGTGCCAGACGAAGGCGTCGACCTCCGTCACCTCGACCCGCTCCTCGGCGCCGTCGTCGTCGATGAGGCAGAGCTCGATCCGCTCCGCGATCGAGGAGAACAGGGCGAAGTTCGTCCCGTTCCCGTCGTAGGTTGCCCCCAAGGGGTAGGAGTGCCCCGGCCAGATACGCATGGAGGAAGGATGACACGCCCGCGGGCCCGATCGGCATCCCCGGTGCGTGCTAGGGCGGTGTCCTAGGTCACGCGGGCTGTCCGTCGCGGCTCACGCCGACGCAGGGTGCGCGCCGTTCCTCAGCAGGACGTCGGCGAACTCCCGGCCGTACCCCGTCTCGCGCAGCGTCTTGGCGGTGTTGCGGGAGAACCGGTTGATCCGCTCCCGGCTGACGGTGCAGCGCAGCACGCCGGCCGGCGTCACGAGCGTCACGGGCGGTCCGAACACCGCCGTCCCGGTGGACACGCCGATCTGCCGGCACGGCACCGTCCACGCCGAGTCGGCCGGGTCGTCGGGGGTGAACCGCAGCTCGCCGCCCGCGACGTCGAACCGTCCGGACGCCCCGCCGATGGTGCCACCGAGCCGCCCGCGGTAGAGGTAGGCGTTCCACGCGCCGGCGTGCGGCGGCTCGCTCGCGGGGTCCACGTCCGGACCGGTCGCCCCGAGCGGGCCCAGCCCGGCCTGCGGGCGGGCGCGGAACGCCACGAGGAGGATGCCGCCGATGAGCCCCAGCACGGCGAGGACCAGGAACGGGAGCCAGCGCAGGAGCGTCGTCGGGTCGTCCATGCCCCCAGTCTGCCGACCCTCGCGGTGTCAGACCTTCCTCGCGGCCTCAGCCGTCCCGCGGTGTCGCGTCGACGGCGTCGCGGATCGGCGCGAGCTGCTCCTGCGACAGCGACCGGCCCGTCGCCCAGGACCACGCGTCGACGTACTCGCCGCCGTAGTTGTGCCCGTGGCCGAGCGGGACGGTGGGGGAGCCGGCGGCGAACTGGTCGCCCATGAGCTGGAGCCCGGTGATGACGGGCCACCAGCGGATCCCGTCGAGCACGTCGCCCTGGCGCGGCTCGTCGAACCAGTCGTCCTTGGACCAGAACGTCGGCAGCCACCACCACACGACGCCGTCGCTCGGGTGCTGCAGGTAGGCGATGCGGGCGCCGTCGGCCGGGCCAAGGTCCTCGAACCCCTGGTCGCCGGAGCTCTCGGTGCCCCAGCGCACGCTCGCGCCGGCGTCGAGCACCGGGTGCTTCTGGACGCTTCCCGGGTCGCGATCGGCAGTGAAGCGCGACCACAGCTGCGTGAAGTAGGGCGTCCCGGCCCAGACGGCGCCGTCGGACCGGGCGGCGATGCTCGCTTCCGACGTGAACGACGACTGGCTGCCGAACGAGCCGAGCGAGACGCCCGAGCTGAGCAGGAGCGGGCGGGAGTCCTCCGGCAGCTCGAGCCACCGCTCGCTCACGGCGTCGAACAGCTCCTGGCCGGCGACCCGCGGCCGGTCGAGATCGAGGACGAGGGTCACCCAGCTCGGGTTGTAGGAGTACTGCATCGAGGCCGTGGCGACGTCGCCGTTCGTCACGTACTCCACCGCGGCGGCCGACAGGGGGTCGACCCAGCCGGTGCCCGTCGCGGTCGTCACGACCACGACGCTGCGCTCCCACGCGTTCGTCCGGTCCAGCTCCGCTACGACCTCGGCGGCCAGGGCGTCGAGATCGACGTCCCCGCCGGCGGCGTCCTGGCTCGCGAGCCCCGCGTAGACGCGGATCGGTGTCATCGCCGCCTCGCCGGTCACCGCGGTGATCTCCTCGGTGCTCGGGCCGCCGGCGACGAAGATGCGGCCCTGGTAGCCGAGGGTGTCCCACGTCTGGGCCGACGCGGCGGACCCGGACCGCTCGGGCGCGGCGGGCGGGGCGTAGCCGTCCGGGACGTCCGAGTCGCGGGCCTGGAAGCCCGGCGTGATCGAGCCGAGGACGAGCTCGTGGAACAGGCCGTTGACGATCGTCACGACGAGCGCACCGACGACGACGAAGCTCACGACCGCGGACACGGGACGGGGGACCCACCGTCCGAGCAGTCGGCCGAGCGCGCCCGCGCCGGCGCGCAGAGCGCGGGCGGCGAGCAGGAGGAGCACCGCGAGCGCGAGGCCGAGCAGGAACGCCCCGAGCGCGTGCGCACCGCCCGGGATCGGCTCGAGCCCCCACAGCAGCGTGAGCCGGCGCTGCGCCGCCGCGCCCGCCGTGAGCGCGACGACGGCGACGACCGCCAGGACGCCGAGCGCGATCCGGTGCGCCGGCCGGTACCAGGCGACCGGGAGGATGCGGGCGAGGCCGAGCACGCGCAGCAGCCACCGGGCGAGGACGCCGGCGACGTAGCCGACCAGCAGCGAGAGTCCCGAGATCACCCCCTGGAACACCCATCCGCGCGGGACGAGCGACGGCTGGGTCGAGGCGGCGAGGGCGAGGACGCCGACGAGCAGGCCGGCGAGCGAGAGGCTCTCGCCGAACCGCAGCAGTCCGCCCCACGGCGCCGCCCACCACGCGCGGGCCGCGGGGGTGCGGCTCACCAGTCCGCCTTGGCGTAGTCCTTGAGGAAGCAGCCGTGCAGGAGCTCGCCGGCCTCGCCGCGGACGATCGGGTCGTAGACGCGCGCGGCGCCGTCGACCAGGTCGAGCGGGGCGTGGAAGCCCTCCTCGGCCAGGCGCAGCTTCGTCGTGTGCGGACGCTCGTCCGTGATCCAGCCGGTGTCGACGCTCGTCATGTAGATGCCGTGCTCGGCCAGCTCGCCAGCGCTCGTCCGGGTCAGCATGTTGACCGCGGCCTTCGCCATGTTGGTGTGGGGGTGGCCGGGGCCCTTGTAGCCGCGGGAGAACACACCCTCCATCGCGGACACGTTGACGACGTAGGCGCGCCCCGTCGCCGTGGACCCCAGGGCCGGGCGCAGCCGCGAGAGGAGGATGAACGGCGCCGTGGAGTTGCAGAGCTGGACCTCGAGCAGCTCCATCGGGTCGACCTGCTCGACGGTCGCGACCCAGGAGTTGTGGTCCACCTCGTCGGGCAGCAGGCCGCCGGCGTCGATCGCGGTCCCCGCGAGGTGCCGCTCCAGCGACGCGGACGCCGCGTCGAGCGCCGCGCGCGCCACGCCGCCCGGTGCGAGCGACGTCGACGGCAGGTCCGTGACGGAGCCGGCCAGCATGGCCGGGTGCGCCGCGCTCGTCCGGCCGAACGTGATCGTCGGGACGTCCGGGTCGTCCGGCAGGTCGATCGACTCGGCCTCGACGAGCGCCGAGTAGGCGCCGGGCGTGCGGCGGACCGTCTGCGCCGCGTTGTTGACCAGGATGTCGAGCGGGCCGCCCGCGGCGACGGAGTCGGCGAGGGCCACGACCTGGGCGGGGTCGCGCAGGTCGATCCCGGCGATGTGCAGCCGGTGCAGCCAGTCGGCCGAGTCCGCCATGGCGGCGAACCGGCGGGCCGCGTCCCGCGGGAAGCGCGTCGTGATCGTGAGGTCGGCGCCGTCGCGCAGGAGACGCAGCGCGATGTACATGCCGATCTTCGCCCGGCCGCCCGTGAGCAGCGCGCGACGTCCGGTCAGGTCCGTCCGGGCGTCCCGCTTCGCGTGGTTGAGCGCGGCGCAGGCCGGGCAGAGCTGGTGGTAGAACCAGTCGACCTGGGTGAACGGCTCCTTGCAGACGTAGCACGGCTGGGGCCGGCGCAGCGTCCCGGCGACCCGGCCCTCGCCGGTCGCGGAGGAGGGCAGGAGCCCGGCGGTCTCGTCGTCGATCCTGCCGGGGCTGCCCGTCGCGGTCGCCTCGATGACCGACCGGTCGTGGTCGAGCAGGTCGCGCCGCCGCTCGTCGCGGCGGACCTTCTTGGCGATCTTGTACATCCCGGCGGTCGCGCGGCGCGCGATCACCTGGTCCGGGTGGTCGGAGGGCAGGGCGGCGACCTCCTGGGCGACGCGGAGGAACACCGCCATGTCCGCCGGGTCGATGCCGCGCGGGTCGGCGACGGTGCTGGTCGGGTCGCTGGGCGCCGCGTCGATCTCGGGCGCGTCGTGGGTTGCCGTCATGGTCCTGCCGGGCTGGTGCAGGCCGGGCCTGCGGAGTCGTGGGGTCCGGGCGATTCTACGGGCGCGCACCCGCGTCGGCGGTGCCGCGCGCCGTCCCGCGGCGGCCACCGCGCGCGAGGCCGGCATCGGGCTCGCCGTGGACGCGGCAGCCGCGGGTCCCCGCGGCGCCGTCAACACCGTCGGCGCCGTCGGCGCCGGCGGCGTCGGCGAGGAACGCGGCGCCGGACGTCCGGAGCATCGGCGCGACCGCGCGGTACCAGAGGGCCGTCCACAGCCCGCCCAGCGCGGTGAGCAGGACGTCGGACGTGAGCGTCGCGACGGTGACGGCACCCGCGACCAGCGCCAGCGTGGCGATCGAGGACCGCCACGACCGGACGAGCTGGTGGGCGGCCAGCGCCCACGCGGCCGCCGGGCGGAGGCGGAAGAAGGTCCGCAGCGCCAGCGCGTGCAGCGTCAGCACGAGCAGGAGGACGCCGGCCCCGCGGGCGACGCCGGTCACGACGTCGGGGACGCCGGCGGCCGGACCTCCCGCCACGCTGGTGACGAGGAGCCAGCCGACGAGGCACGCCGGCGCCGTGGTGACGAGGGCGTCGCGCCAGCCGAGCCGGTAGCCACGACGGAACGCGTCGAGGACCCCGACGTCGGGGGAGCGGTGGTGCTCGCGCACGGTCCAGAGCCCGGCGCTCATGGCGGGCCCGAGCGCGAGCGCGCAGAGCGCGACCAGCCAGGTGAGGGACGGCTCGGGCCGCAGCAGCAGCGTCGACAGGACGAGCGGGGCGTTCGCGGCCGCGAGGAGCAGCGTCAGCCCAGCTCCCCGGCCGAGGGCACCGAGGGCTCGGCCCAGGGGTCCGTCGCCCACCTCGCCGCTCGTCTCCCCGGCGGGCTCGGCCGTGTGCCGCGGCGGCCGGATCGGGAAGCACGGCCCGTCGCACGGCCCCTCGATCGACGCCTCGACCGGTGGTCCGCTCCGCCCGGCGGTCGGTCGGGCAGCCGTCGCGCCGGTCACGGGGTCTCGCCCGCCGCGACGTGGAAGGTCGAGCTCAGCAGGTCGCCCGGCCGGCTGCTCGGCCCCACGAGGAGGTGGAACTCCCCGGGCTCGACGACCCGGCGTCCGCGACCGTCGACGATCGAGCAGTCGCGGGCGTCGAGCACGAGGTCGACGTCGACGCTCGCCCCGGGGGCGACGTCGACCTGGGTGAACGCCTTGAGCTCGCGGTCCGCCCACGACGCCGAGGTCACGACGTCGCGCAGGTACACCTGGACGGTCTCGAGCGCGGGGCGCGCGCCCGTGTTCGTCAGCGTCACCCGCGCCCGGACGGACTCCTGCGGCGTGACGACCGGCGTGGTCACGACGAGGTCGGAGTACGCGACGCTCGTGTAGGAGAGCCCCTCGCCGAACGCGAACGCGGGGTCCTGGGTCAGGTCGGCGTACCGGCTGCCGTGCTGGCCGCGGACCTGGTTGTAGTAGACGGGCTGCTGGCCGACGTGCCGCGCGAACGAGATCGGCAGGCGCCCCGTCGGCTCGATCTCGCCGAGCAGGAGCTCGGCCAGGGCGAGGCCCCCCGTCATGCCGGGGTTCGCGACCCAGACGATCGCGGCCGCCTCCAGCGCCGACGGCGGGAGCACGAGCGGCTTGGACGCGAGCAGGACGACGACGACGGGCGTCCCCGTCGCCGCGAGCGCGTCCAGGAGCGCGACCTGTCCGCCGAGGAGGTCAAGCGTCGCGGTCGAGCACCCCTCGCCGACCAGCTCGATCTGGTCCCCGACGACGGCGACCACGACGTCCGCGTCCGCCGCGGCCTCGACCGCCGCTGCCAGCTCGGCCGGGTCGACGGGGGCCGACACGGCCAGCGGGGGGCGCGGCTGCCCGTCGGGGTGGAGAGGGCCCTCGGGATCGGGCTCCAGCGTCGTGATCGACGCCCCGCGCGCGAACGTCACCCGCCATCCGTCCGGCACGCGGGCGCGCAGCCCGTCGAGGACGGTCGTGATCATCTCCCGCGGCTGCCCGTCCGCCATGTCCGCGACCTGGCCGGACGACCCGGCCCAGTCGCCGAGCTGGTTCTGCGCGTCGTGCGCCAGCGGGCCGACGACGGCGACGCTCAGCCGGCGGTCCCGCGGCAGCGGCAGCACGTCCCGGTTGCGCAGCAGCACGAGGCTGCGTCGGGCGATCTCCAGGTTGAGGTCCTGGTGCGAGCCGACGACGGACGCCATGGCCGCGTCGTCCGGGCCGCGACGGTCCTCGAAGAGACCGAGGCGGAACTTCAGCTCGAGGATGTGCGCGACGGCGCCGTCGAGGTCGGACTCGGTGAGCAGTCCCAGCTCGACCGCCTCCAGCGCGCCGTCGAAGAACTCCTCGGTCGTCATGATCATGTCGTTGCCCGCCCTGACGGCGGCGGCGGAGGCGTGCGCGTAGTCGGGCTGCAGGCCCTGCTCCCACACCATCCGCCCGACGTTGTCCCAGTCCGTCACGAGCATGCCCGGGTAGTCCCACTCCCCGCGCAGCACGTCGGTGAGCAGCCAGTCGTTCAGCGTGACGGGCACGCCGTCGATCGTCTGGTAGCCGAGCATGAACGTGCCGCAGCCCTCGCGCGCCACCCGCTCGAACGGCGGCAGGAACCAGGACCGGAGCTTGCGCTGGGACAGGTCGGCCTCCGATGCGTCCCGCCCACCCTGCGTCTCGGAGTAGCCGGCGAAGTGCTTGGCCGTCGCCAGGACGGCCGTGCGGTCGTGCAGCCCGTCGCCCTGGTAGCCGCGGACGGCCGCGCTGGCGAGCTCCCCGACGAGGTGCGGGTCCTCGCCGAACGTCTCGTTCACGCGACCCCAGCGCAGGTCGCGGGCGAGGCAGAGCACGGGGGAGAAGGTCCAGTGCAGGCCGGTCGCCGCCGCCTCGCGGGCCGTCGCGCGCGCCATCCGCTCGACGAGCGCCGGCGACCAGGTCGCCGCCATCCCGAGCTGGGTGGGGAAGATCGTGGCGCCGCGGCAGAACGAGTGGCCGTGAATCGCGTCCTCCCCGACGAGCAGCGGGATGCGCAGCCGGGTCTGCTCGGTCAGCCGGTGGGCCCGCGCGATCAGCTCGGGCGAGGCGTGCAGGATCGCTCCGACGTGCCGCTCGAGCACCTGGGAGTCGATCCCGTCCGGCGCCGAGAGCTGCATCATCTGGCCGACCTTCTCCGGCAGCGTCATGCGGCCGAGGAGGTCGGCGACGCGCGCCTCGACCGGCAGGCGCGCGTCGCGGTAGGGATGGGTCATCGAGGTGGGTCCTCTCGTGTCGTGGGCCGGGCCGACGGGTCGGCGCGTCGTGCGCTGACCCGTCGCGGTCTACTTGATCCCGGTCATCGCGATGCCCTGGACGAAGTGCTTCTGCATCGCGATGAACACGAGGAGCACCGGGACGATGATGAGCACCGACCCGGCCATCTGGAGACCGAACTCCGCGCCCTTGTCACCGGTCGGGCTCGTGTAGAGCGCCAGCGCGACCGGCAGGGTGTAGAGCGACTCGCGCTGGGCCACGATGAGCGGCCACAGGAAGCCGTTCCAGGAGCCCATGAAGGTGAAGATCGCCAGCGTGGCCAGGGGTGCGCGGCACAGGGGCATGACGATGCCGCCGAAGATCCGGAACTCGCCGGCGCCGTCGATCCGGGCCGCGTCCAGCAGGGAGTCCGGGATCTCGAGCATGAACTGGCGCATGAGGAACACGCCGAACGCCCCGACCATGCCGGGAAGGATCATCCCCCAGTAGGTGCCGACCATGTTGAAGTTGGCGACGAGCACGAACGTCGGGATGAGGGTGACGATGCCCGGGACGAACATGGTCGAGAGCACGACGCCGATGAGCACCCGCTTGCCGGGGAACTCGAGCTTCGCCAGCGCCCAGCCGACCATCGAGCAGAACAGGAGCGTCGTGGCGACGGCGACGAGTGCGAGGAAGACCGAGTTGAAGAAGTACCGCGACATGTCGAAGTCGACGAACCACGCGCGGAAGTTGTCCATCGTCGGCGCCTGCGGCCACCAGGTGACCGGGCGTCGCATGATCTCGGCGTTGGTCTTGAACGCTCCCAGGAGCATCCAGACGAACGGCAGCAGCGTCGCCGCCAGACCGAGCGTGAGGGTGAGGATCAGGAGGATCCTGCCCGGGGTGATCCGGCGCGGCCGGTTCGGGGCGTGGATCTCGGCCGGGGCCGATGAGGTCACGATGGTCATGATCAAGTCCTCTGCCGCAGGAACCGGAACTGGACGATGGCGAAGATGCTGATGATGGCGAACAGGACGTAGGCCCCCGCCGCGCCGACCGAGTAGTTGCCCCACTGGAACTGGTTGAACACGTACAGGGCGATGGACGTCGTCGACTGCAGCGGCCCGCCGTTGGTCATGACGAACGGCTCGTCGAAGAACTGCATGAAGCCGGTCGTCGTGAGGATGGCGTTGAGCAGGATGGTCGGCGTCATCATCGGGATGGTGATGCGGAAGAAGCTCTGGAGGGTCGTCGCGCCGTCGACGGCGGCCGCCTCCTTCACCTCCGTCGGGATCGCCTGCAGCCCCGCGAGGAAGATCACCATGCTCGAGCCGATGCTGCGCCACACGGCCATGAGCGTCAGCGCGGGCAGGGCCGTGAGCGGATTGCCGAGCCAGTTGGGGCCGTCGATCCCGACCGTGGCCAGGAGCGAGTTGATGAGGCCGTTCGGCTGGTACATGATCCGCCACACGACGGCGACGGCGACGATCGTCGTCACGACCGGGGTGTAGTACCCGACCCGGAACACGGTCGCGAGCCGGCGGCCGAGCGCGTTCAGCATGACGGCGAGGACGAGCGCCGAGAAGAGCGACAGGGGGACGCCGAAGACGACGAACCCGAGCGTGTTGCGCAGGGCCCGCTGGAACGTCGAGTCGCCGAGGACCGTGACGAAGTTCTCGAACCCGACGAAGTCGACGTTGAAGGGGTTGCGGATGTCGGTGACCCGCAGGTCGGTGAACGCCATGCCGAGCGACGACACGAGCGGCACGACGCCGAACACCCCGAACGAGACGACGAACGGCGCGGCGAACAGCCACGCGACGGCCGCGGTCCGGCGCCGCCGGGCGGTCAGGCTGACGAGCCTTCCCGACCGCGGCGGCGTCGTCCGCATCTGCGTGGTCGTCACCAGCCGAAGCCGACGCTGTCCGCCTCGGCCTGGATGGCCTTCGCGGCGTCCTGCGACGACAGCTCGCCGTGGGCGACCCGCTCGGCGTAGATGCCGATCTGCTCGGCGATCTGCGACCAGGACGGGTAGCTCGGCGTCTCGACGGTGTCGGGCATCTGCTCCTTGAGCACCGTCATGACGGGGCTGTCGAGGATCGGCTGGTAGTCGGCCGACTCCTGCCGGGCCGGGAACGAGCCGGTGAGGTCGAACAGCTTCTTCTGCTGGGCGTCCTCCTGGAGCCAGGACAGGAACAGCCACGAGGACTCCTGGTTGTCCGACGAGGCGAAGACGCCGAGGTTCCCGCCGCCGATGTAGGAGTTGTTGTTCGCGGAGCCGGCTGGCATCGGGACGAACCCGACCGACTCCTGCGTGAAGCCCTCGGGAGCCGCGCCGCTCGCGATCATCTCCTCGTAGATCCCGACCATCCAGGGACCGGAGATGAACATCGGGCTGCCGCCGTTCTCGAACGTGGCCTCGGTCTCCGAGAGGGGGGACTCGCCACGCTCGAAGAAGCCCTGGTAGAACTCGAGCGCCTCGACGAACTCGGGGGTGTCGAACGTCCAGCCGTCCTCGTCCGCCACCGCGCCGCCGGCCTGCGACGTGAACGGGACGATGACCTGCGCGGGGTTCTCGATCGGGCGGGGGAGGCCGAACCCGAACTCGCCGCCGGGGCGGGTCGCGTACGCGGTGCTCAGCTCCTCCAGCTCCGCCCAGGTGGTGGGCGCGTCGAGCCCGAGCTCGGCCGCGATGTCGGCCCGGTAGAACAGGAACCGGGTCTCGACGTACCACGGCACCGAGTACAGGCCCGTCTCGCCGGTCACCGACGCGATGGCGGCCGGGTAGAGAGCGTCGACGTCCATGACGCCGTCGGGGACGGGGGCGAGGCCGCCCATGGCGATGACCGACGCGGTCTGGTCGGCGCCCGTCATCACGATGTCCGGGCCGGTGCCCGAGGCGACGGCCGTCTGGTTCATCGTGATGATCTCGCCCCAGGGGATCTCGGTCACGGTGATCGAGACGTCCGGGTTCTCGGTGGTGAACTCCTCGCCGAGCGTCCGCAGCGCGTCCCCGTTGCCGGCCGCGGCCCAGATCTCGATCTCGCCGGTCGCCGTGTCCGCGACCGTGCCCGTGGCGTCGCCGCCCGGGCTCTCACCTGCGTCGGAGCGTCCGCAGGCGGCGATGGACGTCAGCGCGACGGCTGCGACGCTGGCCGCGATGGCGGCGCGTCGAGCGGTGGTACCACTCATGTGTTCCTCCTTGAACGATGGGCAACGCCTCACGGACAAGCCGTTCGGAGGCGTAAGTAAAGCGCATTACATCGGGGCGACTGTAGGTATGCGAGACTTGCGCTGTCAACCGGCCAACGGTGTGCTCACCCTCGGCGCCGAATCGATCTCGAGGAGACTGGCGTGGCTCGCCGACCGACCGTCTACGACGTTGCGGAGCGGGCCGGAGTCTCGATCACCACGGTGTCGTTCGCCTTCCACCAGCCCGAACGCGTCCGGGCGCAGACGAGGCAGACGGTCATCGACGCGGCCCGCGAGCTCGGCTACGTCCCCTCGGGCAACGCCCGTGGCCTGGCCCGGGGCAGGACCGGCGCGCTCGGGCTGTACGCGTTCGACCTCATGATCTCGGACGCCGACGCGGGGGCCCCGGCCGACGTGCCGGGGGAGGAGGACGTGGCCGACCTCGACCCGCGGACGTTCCCGCTCTACGTCGACGAGGTCGAGCGGGGATTCGCGCTGGAGTGCCACGAGGGCGGCCGCACGCTCCTGCTCGCCTCCGGCGCGCCCAACGGCTCGGCCGTCTACGACATCGCCGGCCGCGTCGACGGCCTCGCGATCTTCCCCGGAACGCACAGCCTCGACGCCGTGCGCAGCATCGCGCGGTCGATCCCGCTCGTCGCGTTCAGCACGCCCCCGATGGATACCTCGGTCAGTCACGTCTCCGTCGACAACCGGGCCGGGATGGTCCGGGTGGTCGAGCACCTGTGGACCGCGCACGGCGTGCGGGACATCGCGTTCGTCGGCGACGGGGCGCTCTACGACTTCCGGGAGCGGCTCGAGGGGTTCCGCGAGGCGATGGCGGTCCATGCCGCCGGCACCGTCGAGCCCGCCGGGCGCGAGGGCCTGACGACGGCGGACTGGGCGGCGTCGCTCGCCGACCTCGTGGCGTCCGACCGGCTGCCGGCGGCGCTCGTCTGCCAGAGCGACCAGGTGGCCCTCGTCGTCCTCGACCTGCTGGCGGAGAGCGGCGTGGACGTGCCCGGCCGCGTGCGGGTGACCGGCTTCGACGGGATCCTCGCGGGCCGGCTGTCCCGCCCGACCCTGACGACCGTGCGGCAGCCGTTCGAGCAGATGGGCCGGCTCGCGGCGCGGCTGCTGGCGGCGCGCGTGGCGAACCCGCGCGGCGAGCCGGAGTTCAGCGTCCTGCCGACGCGTCTCCTCGCGCGGGAGAGCTGCGGCTGCGGCTGAGAACCGGGGTCAGGGCGTCCCGGGGGTCAGGGCGTCGACGGCGTCAGCTCGACGTCCGGGCCGAGGTAGGTCCCGTCCTGCGCCAGCCGCACCTGCCCGTCCGCGGCGAGCGAGTAGTCGAGCCGCAGCCGAAGGGATGCGGCGTCCAGGGGAGCCGAGCCGATCAGCAGGACCGCGTCGCCCCCGTCGACCCCGCCGCCGGTGAGCGTCTCGGCCTCCAGCGGCAGCTCCACCCCGTCGACCTCGACCGCGGCCGCGGTGATCTCGCCGACGACGGGGACGCCGTCGTGGGCGTCGTCGTCCACCGGCAGCAGCGCGCCGGGCCGCGGCACGACCCGGATCTCGACCCAGGTCTCGCCCTCCGCGGCCCAGCCCCGGTCGGGCAGGTGGCTGACGGTCCGCAGATCGAGGTAGAACGCCGCCTGGGGGAGCGAGCGCCAGCCGAGCGGGGCCTCGGCCGGGGCGTCGACGGCTGCGGACCACGGGGCGGTCTCGACGAACGGCGCCGCCAGCAGGTCGGCACCCGCCGCGCCGAGCACGGCCGAGCGGCCCTCGTACGTGAGGACGAGCTCGGCGTCGGTGCCGTCGCCCGGCACAGCGACGACGTGGGTGCGCGCGTCGAGCTCGACGGGCACCTCGACGTCGCCCGCCCGCACCGCCGCGCGGACGCCGCCGCCGGCCTGCTCGCCGCCGTACAGCGTCCCGGAGACCGCGACGACGACGAGGGTTGCGTCGCGCGGGGCGCGGACCGTCTCGCCGTCGGAGAACGCCTCGTCGCGCACGCCCAGCGCGTCGACCGCGTAGAAGCCGTCGGGCATCGGGACCAGGACGCGCTCGTCGAGCGACTCCGCGCCGGAGGAGAGGGCCGTGTCGCCGACGGCCAGCGTCTCGCCGCCGTCCGAGCACGCCGTCAGGACCAGGGCCGCGCCCGCGAGCAGCGCGGTGGCGGCCGCGATCCGGCGGTGGGGAGTGAACCGGCTCATGGTCGGCGATCCAACCACACGGGGTCCGCGCGGGGGAGCGGGGGCGACGCGGGACGGGCCGGGACGGTGCCGAACGGGCCGGAAAACGACCAGAGCCCCTCGGGCGAGGGGCTCTGACGTGCGGTGATGCGGTGGTCCTCCGTAGAAGCTTCTCAAACCCCTTGCCACCGCTGAAATCGCTGATCTCGCGGGTTTTACGCGGGAAGAAGCCCTTTGCTGGTACACGCAATCCTACGGTTCGCATTGACTCGCGTGGTCCCGTGGTCAGAAATTCGCTTCAGTCTCAAACCCGTTTGAGCTTCCCGAATCAGGAGAGAGTCATCGCCGACTACCGCGATGGCGTGCCCATGAAGAAGATCACCGCCCGTTACGGTATCCATCGCGGAACCGTCCATCAGATCACTCGCCGAGCGGGTGTGCCGCTTCGCCCCAGAGGGTTCCCAGACAGCATCCGGCAGGAGGCAGCAAGGCTCTACTCCGAGGGGCAGACCATCGTGCAAGTCGCTGCGAGGCTGGGGATCAGCTATGAGGGTGCCCGCGCCGGGATCGTGGCTTGCGGCGTCGCACTGCGGCCACGGGGTAGGCAGCCGTCCAAGCGCTGACCAGCACGGAATGAAGCTGAGGGCCACCGAGACTTGATCTCGGTGGCCCTCAGCTTGGTCGGGAAGTCAGTCGTCCGTGTCGTCCTGAGCGGGGTAGCCAAGCGTCATGCCCGGACTCGCGCGATGGCAGTTTCGCGTGCGGCGTGGGATTCGGCCTGGTTGGTGTGCTTGCGGCTGCGGCGGCGTGCGGCGAACTCTTGGGCACGAACTTGGGCGAGCTTGATGAGGCTGATGGGGCCGAGCCAGAGCATCTTGAAGCCGGACCAGAGGCAGATGAGGACGGCGATGTTGAGCCATCCGGGTGATCCGGTCTCGATGATGCGGGCGAGCCACAGAGCGATCCCGAAGTACGGGATCGCAAGGAGCATGGCGGGGATGCCCCACTTGAGTCCTTCGCGGGTGTACACGCGGTCGCGAATCTTGTTCGTGGGCATGTAGCGGGTGAGGTAGTCGTGGATGGCGATGCTGGCGGCCATTAGCAGGCGGATCATGGGATTCTCCCTCTCTTCACGCACGGTCGTAAGGAGAGGTGGTGCGTTGAAGAGTGACCCCGAGGGGTCTGCCGCGAGCGGCCCACTGTGAAGGAGAAAGCCACCTCACTGTTCAGTCTACGCCTGGCATGTGACGTGGGGAACCCTGTTGGGGACATCACTGCGTACCTGGTCGGTGACCTTCAAGTGAGAGGAACCGGCCATGGCTACGGTGGCAGACCAGGTACGCGATGAGCGCACGGCGCGGATCATGCTGTCGATGATCGCTGATCCCGACGACGCGCTGACCGGCGCGGTGGTGTATCAGGTCGGTGGCGTCGAGACGCTACGTCTTCTTGAGTCCGAGCTGCGCGTGCCCACACTGGGTGCGACCGAGGCACAGGTGTGGCGCTCCCGGCTGGCACCGCACTTGAACCTGGGCGTGCTCGCCACCGCCGAGGCCTATCAGCAACACGGACTGACCACGCTGATCTACTCCGATGAGCATTGGCCGAGGTCTCTGGCTGATCTTGGCCCGCGCCAGCCCTACCTCCTGTGGACGAAGGGCGCTACATCGCTGCTGTCTGGGTCGTTGGCGGATCGGGTGACGATCACCGGGTCACGCGCGGCGACACGCTACGGGGAGCATGTTGCTGGTGCGCTTGCCGCTGACTTGTCCGATGAGGACCGAGTGATCGTGGCTGGGGGTGCTTACGGGATCGAGGGCGCGGCCCATCGTGGGGCTCTGGCTGCTGGGGGTCACACCGTGGCGGTGTTGGCCACCGGTATCGACCAGCGGTACCCGTCGAGCAACGCGACGATGCTGAACACCATCGGCGACGTGGGTTTGCTCGTGAGCGAGCTTCCTCCTGCGACGCCGCCGAAGCGACCGTTCTTCCTTGCCCGGCATCGAGTCATGGCGGCACTGTCCGGGGCCAGCGTGGTCGTTGAAGCAGCCCACCGTTCCGGGGCACGCAACATCGCCAACGAAGCCAGTGTGCTGGGGCGGCCAGTGGGCGCAGTGCCCGGCCCGGTGACCAGCGCCGCAAGTTACGGACCCAACGAGATGCTGCGACACGGCACAGCATCGCTGGTGGCCCACGCCAACGATGTCCTCCGCCTGCTCGATGACCAGACCGTGCCGGTGTCCCGCCCGGCCACAGCCTACGTGCTTGCCCCGGCAAGTCGGAGGTCTGAGCCCCCGGCACCCAAGCTATAGGCGCAGGGATGCAAGCCATGAGAAGCGCTGATCGAGCGGACGAGCGCCCGGTAACGGTCTACACGAAGCCGGATTGTGTGCAGTGCGACGCCACCAAACGAGCCCTGCACAAGTACGAGATTCCTTTCATCGAGATGAACCTGAGCGACAACATGGACGTGCTCGACAGGCTCAAGGCAGCCGGGTGGATGCGAGCCCCCATCGTGGAGACAGCCGACGGCCAGATGTGGTCCGGCTTCCGCCCGGACAAGATTCGCGATCTCGCCTCCCCAAAAGCGTCACGGGCACCGGGCGCTGAGTGGTCTCGGTCGTCTTTGCCCCGAAGCCTGCCAGTCCGCTTGTAAAGCAGACTCCTCAAGACTGGCAGTGGCCGACTCGGATCACCTCTTCCCTCAACGATGAATGCTGCCCACTCGGTAGGATCGGTGGTGTGAACTCGTTCAAGCGCCTGTCGCCTGTGAGCAACGATGACGAGTGAGGTATCGACTTTCTGGCAGAGGACGCTGTAATGCGCCAGAAGGGCATCGCCAACGCTGGGTGTGTTCGGACGCGGCGGGGATCGAGAACCTCGTGCAGGGTCCGGCTTCCATTGGGCGATCTTGTGAATGTTCTCTACAGTCAGGATGTGCATGATGGCCAATGATCCGTTGAACCTTGGTGAGAATGGCGAGTGGGCAGGTATGTGGTGGTTGCCCGACGCCCCAGAGCAGCAGGTACCCGGCGTGCTCCGCTATAACTCCAACGACGGTCTGTCACTTACTCTGTTCGGCGCCTTCGAGGACCGCATCATGTCGAGTCCTTCCCCCGGCATGACGGTGTTTCATGAAGGGAGCAGGACGTGGGATGTGATTCATGGCGCTGCTGAGCAGCGGGAGATCACTCTTCTCGATTGTTTTCCGACCAACAGTAGACGGACGATTGGTGCTCGTGTCCAGACTCCCGATAAGCAGACCTTGGGGGCGATGACTGCCGTCATCGGAGTTCACGTCTCTGACGAAAATAAGCCAGTCTTCTCCGCAGTCGAGGTGTCCATAGAGGACCTTGGGCACTGGGGAGCATCATCCATCTTTGAGGCGTTTCTGAGTGCTCCTGATGGACGCCCTGATGGTAGTGGCACTATCTCGGTGAAGCCCGTCCCTGCTCAATCGGTCGTTGTGGACGGAACTAAGTTCACGCTCGGGCACCGCCACACGTTGCCCTTCTTCGACCAGCGGCGAGGAGGCACTGTAGGGCGTGTTCGTGGCACTACGTTCGTGCGAGTCGATCCAGTTGAGTCTTGTTCAATAGATGATGCGAAGGACTTCGCTCGACTGATGCAGGACTTGATAGCGTTCGCTACACACCGCGCGGCGGGCGTGATCTGGTTGCGGCTGAAGCTGGCCGATGGGACCGCTAACTCGCAGTCAGCGCGAGGGCCATGGGACCGCAATGTGGATGTGATCTACTCACCCTCGAAAGTGGGAACACACGACGCGAAGGCCGTCGAGGCGCGTCGTGTGTTCTTCACGTGCGACGATCTTCCATTCGAGAAGATCATCCCTCGGTGGTGCGACGTTCACGAACGTCTACAACCGGCGCTCAACATGATCCTTGGGCTCCGATATGCACCAGCACAGTACATCGAGAACAATCTCCTCACGGCGGTTGGTGCGGCAGAAGTGTTCCATCGGGGTCTTGGAATCGATGAGCCGCCAATGCCTCCCGAGGAGTTCAAGCCAATGCGTGAAGCGATGCTCAAGCATGTGCCAAAGGTGCACGAAGCGCGCGTTAAGGGCTCGCTTCGGAACGACCCGACGCTGCGCGAACGCCTATATGCTCTTGCGGCTCGCCCGGACCAAGCTGCGATGTCAGCACTCGTTCCCGATGTGGATCGATGGGCACAACGGACGACGCAAGCACGCAATGACCTGGCTCATGAGGGGCAGACCCCCAAACACTCATTCGAGGAACTGATCGCTATCGTGGACGTGACGACCGCTGTCGTGATCCTGAACCTACTCCATGAAGTTGGTCTACCCGCTGAGCAGCAGCGCAAGATCGTCCAGGAACACCCACAGTTACGTGCAACCGCTCGACAGGCGGACGACCTATTGCGTAGCCCCGAGACATGAGGAGTACGATCCTCGCTGATGCCAAAGAACATCTCGGAATGCGGAGCATCAAAGAGGTCTAGCTCAGGTCTTATGAGAGAAGTTTTGGGTCCCAATTCGGCTGAAAAGGTGGTGCATCGTCATCGGAACGCCAGCCGTGGCCCTCTCTCCATGGAAAATCTCCTGGGGCCTCCGACGCATCCCATCGCCATACGTCAGGGAATGATCGTTTAGTACTCGTGCTGGGACGTGCCGCATAGCCAAGAACTCGGCCCGCCGGTACCGTGTAGTGCCACATCCAGCCCTCGTCGTCTTCCCTCAATGTGAGCCGTCTTGGATGAAGACCGTGTCGGTCAGACAGCTCAGTCAGGCTCCGTTCAGGATCGAATCTACGTCGATACATTAGAAGCGCGTTGGCGTACTCTCCGGCGAATGCGGACGCAAAGCTCTGCACTTCTGGGACATGCCGGTCATCAACGAGTCGGCCCTTCTCGTCCAGTTCCTTCGATCCCGCAACTCTGCCCTCCAACCGGCGGCGGAGTCTGTCACTCTTGGTGGAAGCGAGCTTGGGCAGATACTCGACCAGAGCGATAAAGAGAACGATGGCCTTGGTGGAGTTCGCACGAGTTGCGTAGGCGAGATCGCGACCATGATGCACCCCGTGTCGAGAGACTTTCCCATAGTGACCACTGATCGGCACCGGTTCCCTGAACAGTTTCCGCACAGCAGGAAGGCTTGAATCCATACCCGCCAAGGTTTGGTCGTCCATGTACTCTTCCTCGTTCGTTGTCGAGAAGAACGATTGATTAGTCAGATCACGCGTCAAGCCTTCAATCTGAGCGTCAATGATCGGGATCGACGCCTCATAGGCACCAGCAAAGTGGTGGCCTATGGCCTTCTCCATCAGAGTTGCCCGGCTCCACATGATCTGTTTGAGCGGCTGATGGGAGTTGGCCCATGTTCTCATTGGCGCAGCAGCATGTTTGATCCAGGTCGAGTTCTCGTTGTTCCACATCTCTGTGATCGCTTCATCCACCTCACTTTCCGATGCGCCATGACTAATCATGTCGAGTACCCGAAGAGTGCCTGCCTTATGCCAGCGTCGGCACATCGCCCATCCCAGCTCAGAGAACAAAGCTATGCCGTCGGCCAACTCGCCCAGGGTCGGATCGGGGAGCACGCCGAGTCGTTTCGCAAGTTCAACGGCTTGTTGGCTTGGAGCCATGACAGACCCACTTTCTCGTACAGGAGGAACCTTCACATCAGCATGACACCCGCCACCGACAACGTCTGCGCCACGAGACCGGCAGGTCCACTGCTCCGTAAGACAACTCAATCCAGTCTCACCTCTAGAACCCAAGCCCAGGCTGTACCGTCATGGCGGTGCTACGGGCCTCGACAGAGACTTGAACATCGGAAATCCGACAAGTCTGCGTCAGTGCGGATCGCGCGCGGACGGCGTCGATCTTCTGTTTGACGTTCTGGTCTGCTGGTGCCGGTCCGAGAGCGTCGTGGTCGTCGGTGATCTGGTAGCGGTCGCGGTACGCGACAACCGTGCGCGCGGCTCTCAGCCACGCTGCCTGCTTCTTCGGCTCGGCGGGCTTGACTCCGAGCTGGGCGGTCCACGGCTCGCCATCGGCGACTGCCCCGTCCAGGAGTGTGGTGGCGCGTTGCTCGATCAGGTCTCGCCGCTCGGCCAGAGCTTGGCGCATCTCGTCGTCCATGGGGCCGTCGGCGTTCGGGATGAGTCCGACGATGAGTCGTGGCGGTGTGCGGGTGCGGCCTGATCCGGCGGGCCGTGCGGTCGCACGGGCCACGCGGGAGTGAAGCACGCTGGCAATGTCGTCGGCATCCTCAAAGCCACGAATCGCGACGAGGCGTGGCAGGAGCTGGTCGAGGTCGTGATGGTTGGCCTCGGCACTGCGGAACTCGGCTGATAATGCACCGTAAGCGTCAGAGGCGAGGATGCTCTCGACTTGCTCAGTGGTGAGCCCAGAGTTGGTGAGGAGAGTGTGCCAGCGATCTGCTTGGGCTTCTTGCGCGATGGTCTCGTACTCGGCGGCGAGCTGGCTGATGGAGCCCCACCGGTCTTGTTCGGCGGTGATCATCTGGTGGGCGGATAGCTCGGCTCCGACGTGCTGAAGGACACCGAATAAGATGCTGCGGGCGGTGGCATCCAGGTTGTCGCCGGGATGGGCGTGGGAGTGGTTTTCGTCTGGGCAGTCGATGGCGACATAGGCATGGTTGGCCTCGCGGCGTCGGGTCATGGCGACATAGAGGTTCTCCCGCGTCGTCGTGGCAGTGACAACAACATGCGAGGTGTCAGTGGTGACACCTTGCGCGCGGTGAGCCGTGACCGCATATCCCAAGTCCAAGTGTTCGGCGACGTAGGAGGCGGGCAGGACGATGGAGCCGCCGAACCGACGATGAGTGGGTCGGATGGTGATTGAGCCGTCGTCGCGGAGCTGGGTGACGATCCACCTGTCGCCGTTACGCACCCACGAGCTGCCGGAGCGGAGTCTTCTGTTGTTGCGTCGGGTGATCACCAGGTCGCCTTCACACACAGCGGTCCCGTCATGGAGCGGGAGTTCTCGTTCGGGGTTGACGGTGCCGTCGATGATCCGATCCGCCCGTGCCCGCTGATTCAACGTGGTGACTGATTGTTGGGTTTCGGCCACCAGGATGGATGCTTTCCCTGCCGTCTGGTCGGTGCGCCAGGCGGTGTAGGCGGCATCCATCACCTGTTCTTCCTCGGCACCGTGAATCCGCTGATGCTTGAGCAGGGTGTCGATAGCGGAGGTGCGTCCGTGGCGCAGATCGAGTGAGGTCTTCTTCTCCCAGGAGTGGATGAACCGATGCACATTCGTCAGCTCGAGTGCATCGTCACGCACTGAGACCAGCATCCCGAAGCTCCCGCCCGCATCCACCGATTGCAGCTGAGCCCAGTCACCCACCATCAAGACCTTCGCGCCCTGCGCTTCGGCTTGTGCGGTGATCTGGTCGAGAGTGAACGTTCCCGCGAGGGAGGCTTCGTCCACGATGACGAGTTGACCTTTCGCCAAGGTGGCCCCGGTGGTGTGGAAGGTGTGCAACCATTTCGCGGTGTTCTCCGTGGCGATCCCGAGGTCTTCGGCGAGGACTTGGGCGGCCACAGCGGACGGTGCGAGACCCACCACCGAGCCTTTGCCGTGCTCGGCCTCCCACGCCCGGCGCAACGCCGACATGGCTGTGGTCTTCCCGGCACCAGCGGGGCCGACGAGTACGTCCACGACACGTCCCGACATCGCAATCGCGGTCAACGCGGCGGCCTGATCGGCCCCGAGCGACCAGCCCTTCCTGTCCGGCTTCCTCGTGATCGGCTCGACCGTCTCCAATGCGATGGTGGGTGCGGTGGTCTTGTCGGCTCGTGCTAGGAGCCGGTCTTCCGCCTCCAACAGGGCTTCCGAGGAGAAGACGGTGGAGGCGTAGGGTCGGAACCGTGACGAGCCATCCGCGCGGCGGAACAGCGCTGGGCTGATCGCCAGCTCCGGCGGGGTCAACCGCAACGATGCCTGTTCGGCGGCGTCCACGACCATGCCGGTGATGGCTTTACGGTCCATGGTCGAGGCGAACCGCAACCCCATAAGTTGCCTGCTCGCTTCGGCATGCAGATTCCACCTGGTCCAGGTCGAACGCTTCTCACCCACCATCATCGTGACGGTCCAACCGATCTGCTCAATCACATCCAGGGGTAGGTCATCGGCCCGCACCGTCGCAGGCAGAACCTCGCTGCTGCTGATTGTCCTGGCCCAGGTGGTTGCATCTTCACCCAGGACTTGCGTGGCGCGTTGCCGCCACTGAGCGGTCAGGTCGGCCAGGGAGCGCACGTCTTTCTCAGGGCGGGTCGCCAACGTGGCCTGAGCGCGCAGCTTCAACACGATCCGGTCGCTGGGTTGGCGTCCATGCTTGGCGACGTAGGCGTCGATGAGCCGGTTCTTCTCTTCCTCAATGAAGCGAGACCTCGTGGAGAACTCGGTGATCAACTCATCCGGCACGCCGGTGATCTCCCACGCTGGGTTCCGGTCCCGGCCTCGGTCACGTGTCTCCCATTCCAGTCCGAAGGTGCGGGTCAAGTGGTCGGCAAGGACAGCGTTGTACATCTCCGAGATCGCCACCACCGCCCGGTGCATCGGGCGAGAATCCAGTGTTCGCCACTTCCCATCCTGGGCAGTCTTTACCTTGTTGGAGATGACGACGTGCGTGTGCAACTGGGGGTCGTGGCTTCGGGAGTCGTAGTGGTCGAACGCGGTTGCAGCCACCCCGAGCACATCGACTTGCGCAACCGCGCCATCACGCCCGGTTGCGCCCACGCGGGTTGCGGCAACCTCTTGCTCGATCAGCTCGACCAGCTCGGCAACCGCCGCGTGATGCGCTGCCGCGATCAGGGATTGCGTTCCCGCGTCCGCGACCGCCCAGATCGCCGACACGCTCTTGGGAACGCTGAAGGTGTAGTCAAAGGCCGCAACCGCCTTGCGTGTCCCGCGCTCTTTCTCCTCGGCCTCGATCTGCGCGACCAGTTCTTCCCGATAGGTAGCGTCAAGACTCGGGCTGAGCTTCTTGGTTCGCTCCTCGATCCTCTCGGCCACAGTGGCGAACTGCTGATACTCCCGGCCCAGAGGGTCGCCCGTGAGCGGGTCACGGCCCATCCCCACCAGGAGTTGGAGCTGGGTCTCCGACACCTGAGAGCCCGCCCTCAGCTCGCCTTCGCCGAAGCCAGCGATCCCAGAGCCGAGCCAGAACCCAGGCGGGTTGCCCGCCTCCGCGTAGTAGCGGGTCAGCGGCGTCGAAAGGCTCCTGTCACCGTCGCCAGCGGCCACCGACTTCAGCAGATACTTGTAGCCGTCGCCAGCGCTCATCACGCGCATCGAAACAGTCATGGCCCACCTCCCTCACAGAGGGCAGGTGGGCCATGAAACCCGGAACGAAGCCGTCAGAGGCGAGTGACGAAACTCAGGCCGATCCTCTTCTGCCAGACGTGTGCTCACTCAGAAGCAGGTCGATGAACGAACCGAGATAGCATGAGTCGCGGCGTTGAGACCAGGTGAGGTCGGAGTGGATCAAAGCACCTGCTCACGACCGGCGCAAGCTGGTTCGCGAACGCTTCGCGTATCTGGTAGGTGACCAGCCCGGCAATGCAACTCCGCGTGAGCCCTTGCTGGGATTCAGACATCTTCTCCGCTGAGGACGCTACGCCGATGCCCCCATCGCCCGATGGGAGCACATCACGGGACCACCAGCCCCGGCACCAATCCTCCTGAGCGAGAGCGCTGGGTCGCGGACATCGCCGGAGTTTGTGGAATGGCTGATGGGGCTCCCACTGGGTGGATCACTGGCGCCGACTGTGGACTGACAACTAGTTAACAGATCACCACGCTCGGCAATGGCGTCGTTCCACTTCAGGCGAGTCTCGCGGTCACTTCAATGCTGTCTGACACCAAGCGAGCGTGAGGTGAAGACGACAGCCGAGTGGGGATGAGGGCCACAGCGCGCAGGTTCGTCGCGCAACGAGAACACCAATGGGCCGACGGGAACCAGGTCCGAGCAATCCAGCCAGTTGGCGGGAAAGGCTTAGTTAGGTGTCGAGCGAGGCGATCAGCTCTTGAGTTCGAGCCCTGATCTCGTCGCGAATAGGACGCACGGACTCGATGCCTTGACCGGCGGGATCGTTGATTTTCCAGTCCTCGTACCGCTTGCCCGGGTAGTAGGGGCAGGCGTCGCCGCAGCCCATCGTGATCACAACGTCGGAGGCTTGGACGGCCTCGGTGGTGAGCACCTTGGGCTGCTCTGCGGTGATGTCGATGCCTACTTCCCGCATGGCTTCGACGGCGACGGGATTGATCTGGTCGGCAGGCATAGAGCCAGCGGAGCGGACTTCGATGCGGTCCCCTGCAAGGTGGCGAAGGTAGCCGGCTGCCATCTGGGAGCGGCCGGCGTTGTGGATGCAGACGAACAGCACGGACGGCTTGGGGTCGGTCATGGTCGGGTCTCTCTTTCGTTAGCGGGCGGTGAGGGAGTCGAGCAGGATGCGGACGCGGGCGGCGATGTCATCGCGGATGGCTTCGACGCCCTCGGCAGAGGCGAGAGCCGGGTCGCCGACTGCCCAGTCCTCGTAGCGGACGCCGGGAATGATCGGGCATACGTCGCCGCAGCCCATGGTGATGACGACATCGGCGGCACGGACCGCGTCGTCGGTAAGCGGCTTGGGGAACCGCTCGGTAGCTGCGTCCTCGCCCTCGATCTCGGTGAGCAGCGAGCGCACATGCGGGTGGACATCCGGTGCCGGTCGTGATCCGGCAGAGCGGGCCACGACCTTGCCATCGGCCATCTGGTTGACGAGCGCGGCTGCGAGCTGGGAGCGGCCGGCGTTCTGTACGCACACGAACAGCACCTGCGGCACACCCGTCTCGCGGTCGCGGGTGAGATCGGTGAGGCGCTGGCGGGCGAAGCGCTCGGTGAGCGGCACCAGATGTCGGGCGATCTTCGCGGACCGGAGGAGGCCGGCGTAAGACTCCCGCACCATCGTGACCACCAGGTCACGACTCAGCGTGTCGTATTCGTCAGCCAGTTCTTCGGCGAGGCGATCGATGACGTGCGAGTCGACCTCACGCGGGGACTCGGGCCGGTCCTCGGCGGGGCTGGCGGTGACGGTGGATGCGAAGCCGTCGAGGAGGGCGGTGACGGACGCGTGTCGGGTGGCGACGATGCGGTAGTACACCCAGGTGCCACGCCGTTGGGAGGCGAGCAGGCCGGTGTCCTTCAGTACCTTCAGGTGGTGGGAGATGGTGGGCTGGGAGACGTCGGCGAGTTCGGCGAGGTCGCAGACGCAGGACTCGCCGCGCGGGTCGGTGGCGATGGCCGACAGCATCCGGAGCCGGAGCGGGTCCGCCAGTGCCTTCAATGTGTTGGCCACGGTGGTGGCCGCGTCCAGGCCGATTGCGTGCGCCTCGGCAGGCGCACACGTCTCGGCCGTTGTGGGTGTTTCGGTCATGGTGTCCCCCTCGATTCGGTCGTAGCGGTGTCCGGAGCGTAGGGGTCGGTGTGGAACCAGGCGCGTGCAGCCCACAGCGAGACGTAGACGAGGCCGACGAGTACGGGGACTTCGATGAGTGGGCCGACGACGCCCGCGAGGGCCTGTCCAGATGCCGCGCCGAAGGTGCCGATCGCGACCGCGATGGCGAGTTCGAAATTGTTGCCCGCCGCCGTGAACGCCAGCGTGGTGGAGCGGGCATAGCCCAGTCCGAGACCCTTGCCGAGCAAGAGCCCGACGAACCACATCAGCGCGAAGTAGACCAGTAGCGGCAGGGCGATCCGGGCGACTTCGAACGGACTTGATGTGATCGCTTCGCCTTGGAGCGCGAAGAGCAGCACGATGGTGAACAGCAACCCATAGAGCGCCCACGGCCCCACTCTGGGGAGGAATCGGTTCTCGTACCAGTCGCGTCCCCGGCGCTTCTCGCCGATCCACCGCGAGGCGAACCCGGCGATGAGCGGGACGCCGAGGAAGACCAGGACGTTCAGCGCGATCTGCCCGACTGACACTTCCAGACCTTGGGTATCGAGGCCGAGCCAGCCGGGCAGTACGGTGAGGTAGAACCAGCCGAGCAGCGAGAACGCGACGACCTGGAAGATGGAGTTGATCGCGACGAGCACGGCGGTGGCCTCTCGGTCGCCACAGGCCAGGTCGTTCCAGATCACGACCATCGCGATGCAGCGGGCCAGTCCCACGATGATGAGCCCCGTGCGGTACTCCGGCAGATCAGGCAGGAACAGCCAGGCGAGGGCGAACATGACCGCCGGGCCGATGATCCAGTTCAGCACCAAGGATGAGACTAGGAGGCGCTTGTCGCCCGTGACGGCCGCGATCTTGTCGTAGCGGACCTTTGCGAGCACGGGATACATCATCACGAGCAGCCCCAGCCCGATCGGTACCGAGATGCCTCCCACCTCCAGGTGAGCAAGCACATCGGAGACGGCGGGGACGAGACGGCCGAGTAGGAGGCCTGCGATCATCGCCAGTCCGATCCACAGCGGCAGCCAACGGTCGAGGGCGGACAGGCGCTTCGGAGTGGCGCGTGTGGGCGCCGTTGCGGTCGCGGTCATGCCAGGAGTCCGTCGATCTTCGCGGCGATGGACGGCTTTGAGTGCGCGCCGATCATCATGTCGACCCGCTCGCCGTCCCGGTAGAAGGAAAGAGTGGGGATCGAGGTGACACCAGCTGTGGTCACGGTCTCGGGATTGGCGTCCGCGTCGATCTTGACGATCTTGACCCGGCCCGCATACTCGGCGGCCAAGTGCTCCAAGATCGGAGCGATGGCCTTGCATGGACCGCACCACGCGGCCCAGATATCAACTACGACCGGAAGCTCTGATTCGAGCACTTCGCTGACAAACGTGGCGTCGGTGACGGGGGTGATGCTCATGCGGAGACCTCCAGAGTGGGACTCTCGATCTGGGTGGGCAGATCGAGATTCGACAGATAGTGCTGCGCGTCCACGGCGGAGGCGCAGCCGGTGCCGGCGGCCGTGATCGCCTGCCGGTAGTTGTGATCCACCAGATCACCGGCGGCGAACACGCCGGCCACGTTGGTGCGTGTCGTTGGATGGGCCACGATGACGTACCCCTCGGCGTCGGTGGACACCTGGTCGGCGACAAGCTCGGAGCGTGGGTCGTGCCCGATTGCGACGAAAATGCCCGACACATCCAGCACTCGTTCGGTGCCTGTGATCGTGTCGCGCAGGCGCAGACCGGTGACGTTAGTCTCGCCGAGGATCGCGGTCACCTCGCTGTTCCATGCGACCTCGATCTTGGGGTCGGCCAATGCCCGCTCGGCCATAATCCGGGACGCCCGGAACTCGCCGCGCCGGTGGACGAGCGTGACCTTGGCAGCGAAGCGCGTCAAGAACAGTGCTTCTTCCATCGCGGAATCGCCACCGCCGATGACCGCGATTTCCCGGTCACGAAAGAAGAAGCCGTCGCAGGTCGCGCACCATGACAGGCCATGCCCCGACAATCGCGCTTCCTCGGGTAGACCGAGCTTGCGATATGCGGACCCCATCGTCAGAATCACGGCACGCACCTGGAAGGTGCCGCTACTGCTGGTTTTGATGACCTTTGTGGATTCGGTGAGTTCGACATGGGTCGCGTCGTCGTAGATGATGCGGGCGCCAAAGCGCTCTGCCTGGGCGCGCATCGCTTCCATCAGTTCGGGGCCTTGGATGCCGTCGGTGAAGCCGGGATAGTTCTCAACCTCTGTGGTCGTCATCAGCGCTCCGCCTGCCGTCACTGATCCAGCGAGCACGACCGGCGCGAGGCCTGCTCGCGCGGCGTAGACCGCTGCGGTGTATCCGGCAGGACCGGACCCGACGATCACTAGCTCAACCTCTTGCATCGACATGTATCTATATTGACGGAAATCGAATCAACATGCAACCCGGGAGCGGCGGCGGGTGCAGCTCGGGCGCGGTGGGCGGGTCTGCTCCCCCATAGCGTCGCAGCTATCCAAGCAGGGTCGGCCTTGGAGGTCGGCTGTCGTGGGCCTGGTGGGTCAGCAGGTGGTCGACGGGTCTGTCGAGCAGTTGTCCGGGTCGGGCAGTCCGGCGAGGAATCTTCGCACGGTCGCCAGGCCCTGTGGCGTCGCGTGGTAGTGCGCCCACTTGTGGCGCATCTCCCGGCTGACGAGGCCGGCCTTGACCAGCCGCGCTAGGTGATAGGAGAGGGTCGGCTGGCTGATGCCGAGACTCTCGGGCATGTGGCAAGCGCACACACTGGAGCAGCAGTTCGCCGAGATGTGATGCAGCAGCTTGACACGTACCGGATCGGAGAGCGCCTTGAAGGTGGCGGCGATCCGATCCGCCTCCTCATCGGCGAGCGCCGACGCCCCCCGTGGGACGCAGTCGACGATCGGGAGCTGCTGAGCCATGTACGCCATCCTACCATCTCAGATTGACAGTCGTCGATATGAGATGTACGTTCATATCGACGAACATCAATCCGAGAGAGGTCTCCTCATGATCCAGGTCTTCGAAGGCCCGCTGTGCTGCAACCCCGGAGTGTGCGGCCCCAACCCAGACCAAGCACTGGTTGACTTCACCGCCGACCTCGGCGGGCTAATCCGGCAGGGCGTATCGGGGCGGCGGGCGACCCTCGGCCAGGACCCGGCCGCGTTCGCTGACAGCGCCGTCGCGCGGGCATTCGTGCAGAAGGTTGGCGCATCCGGCCTGCCACTGGTCGTGGCCGACGACGTGACGGTCGCGACCGGCCGCTACCCATCCCGCGCAGAGCTTGCACGGATCGCCGGAGTCGAGGCGCCTGCTGAAGACTCGGTGACGGGATACTGCGGCAGCTCCACGGCCGTTCCGGCGGCGGGGTGCTGCGGTAATGAGCCTGCGACGTCGTCGGGATGCTGCGGCCCAACCCAGCCGGTAACCATCCAGTCCGGTTCTCAGGCATAGGGGGCTGATCGGAGATGATCGATCTGCTAGACAACCCCCCGAGATTCTTGTTCCTGACCGGGAAGGGCGGTGTCGGGAAGACGAGCATCGCCTGCGCCAGTGCGGTCGAACTCGCCCGACGAGGGAACCGGGTTCTACTGGTCTCAACCGACCCGGCCTCGAACGTCGGCCAGGTCTTCGACCAGCAGATCGGGAACGCAATCACCCCGGTCACCGGCGTTGAAGGGCTCGACGCGCTGGAGATCGATCCGGAGGCCGCCGCCGAGGAGTATCGCCAGCGCGCTCTCGCCCCGATCCGGGACTTCCTGTCGCCCAAGGACCTTGCCGATGTCACCGAGCAACTTTCCGGATCCTGCACCACCGAGATCGCGTCGTTCAACGAGTTCACCGGTTTCCTGGCAGGCAACGACACGGCACGTGGATACCATCATATCGTCTTCGATACCGCGCCCACCGGCCACACCGTCCGGCTGCTCAAGCTCCCCGGCGAGTGGACCTCCTTCCTCGAAGACGGGCTCGGCGATGCGTCCTGCCTCGGTCCGCTGGCCGGCCTCGACAAAACCCGCACCATGTACGCTGACGCTCTTACCGCCTTGGCGGACCCGGACGTGACCAGGCTGGGCCTGGTCACGCGTCCGCAAACCTCGTCCCTGGCCGAGGCGTCCCGCACCGCCGACGAACTCGCCGAGGCAGGCGTCCGCGCCACCCACCTGGTCATCAACGGCATCCTCCCCAACGAGACCATCTCGGACGCACTCGCGGACGCGATCCGCGCCGAGGAGACCGCCGCCGTCTCCGCCATGCCCGTCAACCTCGCCGGACTTGCGATCGACCGGCTCCCACTGCGTTCACGCGACGTAATGGGCCTTGAGGCTCTCACCGCGCTGCTCTCCGAGACGCCAGACCACGCGGACGCCTCGGCCCCACCACGCATCGCCACCACCAATTCGTCGGACTCTCTGGCCGCGACGATCGAGCAGTTGGCTGCCAAGGACCACGGCCTGATCATGATCGTCGGGAAGGGCGGGGTCGGGAAGACGACCATGGCCGCAGCGATCGCCGTCGGGTTGTCCGACCGTGGCAAGGACGTATTGCTGACCACCACCGATCCCGCCGCACACCTCGCCTGGACGGTCGGCGAAGCGGCCCCCTTCGAGGTCTCCAGCATCGACCCCGCCCAGGCCGTGGCCGACTACCGACGCCACGTGATGGAAACCAAGGGCGCGACCCTGGATGCTGACGGTCAGGCCAACCTCGCAGAGGACCTGCGCTCGCCCTGCACCGAGGAGGTGGCGGTCTTCCAAGCCTTCGCCGCCGCCGTCGAGCAGTCTGCCCATCGATTCGTGGTCATGGACACTGCCCCCACTGGACACACCCTGCTCTTGATGGACGCCACCGGTTCTTACCACCGCGAGATCGTCCGCAACCTGCCCGGCCAGACCGGACTCACGCCACTGGCCCGACTACAAGACCCCGAGAACACCAGCGTCATCGTCGTGACGCTGCCCGAGACCACCCCCGTCCTGGAAGCCACCGGCCTCTCCGCCGACCTCACGCGAGCCAGCATCGCCACCTGGGGCTGGATCGTGAACCGTGCTCTGACCCCCACTCGCACCATCAGCCCGCTGCTAGCCGAACGGATCAGCGCAGAACAAGCGCCAATCAAGCAAGTCCAGAGGAAGGCACACCGCGTTGCCGTGACGCCGTATCAGCGCACGTCCCCAGTCGGCATGGACCAACTCCGCAAGTTGGCGACTGCGTAGCTGACTCCGGAGCATGTGGGGGTGGGCCCTGCGCACGGCTCGGGGTGGTGGGCGCCTGGCACCGCCGACGAGGACCTGGTAGACGCGATGACGGGCGGCGGGACGTGCGAGTCATCAGCGGGATATGTCGGCCACGAACTGAACGGCAGTAGTGGTTCCGCTCCGATTTCCGCCAAGACTCAGACCTTCCATCGCCCAGTCGGACCAATCGCATACGACTGCGTGAAGGTCATCATTGTCCGTGACGGCAGCGCGATCTTGTTCAGTGAGTTCGGACAGAAGGCCGTGAACGTCGGCGATGCTGTGCTGTTGTGCGCGAACACTCTGTGTGGGAGCGAGCCCGAGGGCCGCATCACGACAACCACGGTCTACATGGACACCGACTATCTGATCGATCAGGTGTTCTGGCAGCACGTCGGGCTGCTGTGCGACCGCCTCGATGCCCGCGACCTGGCCGAGAGGATGTATCTGGAGCCCGCTCAGATTCTCCGTCTCGGGGAGGAGTGTGCGGCGACGTTGATGCCGTGGCTTGATGAGCTGGTGCACCTAAGTGTGGAGGGTGAGTACATGCGGAGGTTCAATCGGATTCAGGCTCTATGGTTTGCCCTCGCGGACGTGATCGCCCCGTTCGTGAAGGTCTCGTCTGTCCGCCTGTCAGCTTCGCAACGATCACGCGTTCGTCCGACATCACCGCGACACCGCCAGTTCGGCCCACTACGGGAGGAAGCGCGTAAGGCTGCTGGTCTGCTTCGTGCCTCACCGCAGGCCCACTGGACTTTGGATGTGCTTGCGGACCAGGTTCATATGTCGGCCTCCCAGCTCGTCCGCGTGTTTTCGGAGGCGTACGGCAAGACGCCGCTGGCGTTCTTGACGATGATCCGCGCCGAGGAACTCGCCAAACTGCTCAGGGATACTGACTTGCCCATTGAGGCGGCGATGCGGCAGGTCGGGTGGCAGAGTCGAGGTCACGCCGCGCAGTTGTTCCGTCAGTACGTGGGGATCGCTCCTGTCGAGTATCGACGGTTGAGCACAGCAGCCCCGTGACGCTCCCGATCTCTTCATCCACGCTCCCGATATCGGGACCATCTGACCCCATCCCCTCCGTCCCGACTCCCAAGCAGGTAGACCAATAAGGACTCGCCGGGTTCAGCTTGAGCCTTGGCGGTCTCGGCCACCCCCTTGACCCGCTCGTCGTCTCGTAGAAGAGCCTGGCGTACCTCACTGTCGCATGACTACCCACTGCTGGGTGGTCCCGACGATGGAGGGAGGCCCCGACATGGCGACGAAGGAGGAGACTCGGGCGGCGCGTGAGGCGCGGCTTGAGGAACTACATGAGAAGCTGACCGGCGCGGTCGAGCAGCTCGTCACTGGTGAGGACTGGGTACGGGCGTTGTCGTTCGCGGCCAAGTTCAGGACGCGGAGCTTCAACAACACCCTGCTGATTTGGGCTCAGCACATGCAGGCCTTCGATGAGGGCCGGGTGTCTGAGCCGTTCCCGACGTATGTGGCGGGGTACCGCCAGTGGCAGGGGCTCGACCGTCAGGTGGTCAAGGGCCAGACCGGCTACATGATCTTCGCCCCGGTCACTGCCCGGTTCGCCTCATCGAATCCATCGGACCCGTTGTCGTGGCGTCGTCTTGGACCGGGTGAGAAGCGCAAGGTCAATGAGGTTGAGCGGTCGCGGATGGTGGGCGCGAAACCGGCTTATGTGTGGGATGTGAGCCAGACTGACGGCGCGCCGGTCCCGGTGACCCCGGAGCCGACGCTGTTGGAGGGTCAGGCACCGGCTGGGTTGTGGGATGGTCTCGCCGTACAGGTGCGGGCCGCTGGCTTCGATCTGGTGCGCGTCCCCGACGAGTCGGTGATCCATGGCGCGAACGGCGTCACGGACTACGTGTCGAAGACGGTTTCGGTGCGGTCGAATATGTCGGATGCCGCGCAGGTGAAGACGCTCGCGCACGAGCTGGGGCATGTGTTGATGCATGGCCCGGAGAATCAGGAGGCGCGTCAGCATCGCGGTATCGGTGAGGTGGAGGCCGAGTCGGTGGCGTTGATGATCGGCGCTGCCCATGGCATGGACACGAGCATCTACACGGTTCCGTATGTGTCGGGGTGGGCATCCTCGGTGAAGGACACCAGCCCGGTCGAGGTCGTGAAGGCCACCGGTGAGCGGGTGCGTAGGGTCGCGACCGGGATTCTCGATCAGCTCGACACCATGAAGGTGGGCGACGGGAACCCGCCTGGTCTCGACCGCGACGCCGTGAAGAGAGCGGGTCGGGCTTCGGGCAGGACCGGGCAGGCGGTGGAGCCATCGAGTGCTCAGGCTGAGCCGGTTCCTGCGGGGCGGGGGCTGTGATGGTCACGCATCCGCTCGTCTCCGTGTTCAGTGATGTTCCGGCTGCTCCGGGGCTGGCTGCTCGCCGGTTGGCTGAGGCTGGTATCCCGGTGTTTCCGTGCGGGGCGGGCGGGAAGCGGCCGCTGCCGGGCAGTTCGGGTTTCCATGACGCGACGACCAATCTGGGCCAGGTCGCCGATTGGTGGGGGCGGTTCCCGAACGCGAATGCGGCGATCCCGACCGGGCGGGCGTCGGGTGTGGTGGTGGTCGATGTTGATGTTCATGGCGTCAACGGTTTCGAGGCGTTCGGTCGCGCCCGTGCCGCTGGGTTGTTGCCGGTCCCGCTGGCCGTCGTCCGTACCCCGTCGGGTGGGATGCACCTCTACTACCCGGTGGCAACGGATGCCGAGCAGAGGTCGTGGCAGGCCGGGAAGGTGGGGATCGACTATCGCGGCGATGGCGGCTACATCATCGTCCCGCCGTCCCGGGTCCGGGTGGACGGGGTGCGCCGGGCCTATGAGGTGTTCCAGCTGCATCCCGATGTGTCAATGCCGGTGGATTCGGGCCGGTTGAGGGACTTCCTCGACCCGCGCACCGTCATCCGGCGCCCGAGGCGGGATCATCGGGCTGAGCAGGCGGATGTGTCCCGGCTTGCGGGGTGGCTGGCCCAGCAGACGACGGATCGGAACCTCAAGTTGTTCTGGGCGGCCTGCCGCCTGGCGGAGGGGAACGTGCCTATCGAGGATGCCCTCGATGCCTTCCGGGCCGTTGAGCGGCCTGGCTTCGGGCAGCGCGAGATCACCAGAACCGTGCATTCCGCCTACCGGTCCACCCACCCCACTGTCACCCGGCCAGCTCCTTTTGAGCGGCGTGTGCCGGTGCGGGCCTCCCCGGCAGTGAGGGGATTGTGATGGGCGAGACGATGAGTCACCGGTGGGCGGCGAGGACGGCGATTGCGGGAACGTGTTTGATCGCGTTCGGGGCGTTCTGGCTGAGCTTCACGGCGTTGGCTGATCTGGCGGCGCGCTCAGGGATCGCGGCGGGTCAGGCGTGGGCGTGGCCGTTGATCGTGGACGGCATCATCGTGGTCGCCACCGTCTCGGTGGTCGCCCTGGCCGGGCAGAAGACCGCGTGGTATCCGTGGATGCTCCTTGCGGGCGGGGCGCTGATCTCGGTGACTGCCAACGCCGTTCACGCGGTCGTCTCGGCAGACGCGGATGTGCCGGATGTGCTGGCGGCTGCGGTTGCCGCCGTCCCACCGGTCGTGCTGTTGGCGATCACTCATCTGACAGTGATCCTGACGAGGAAACCTGCCGACATTACGACCGGGGCTCCGAGGCTGGACGTCCACCAGATGCCCGTCCCGAACTCCGCGCCTGAGCTGCTGTCAGCTGAGGGGCTACCGGCACTCGCACCTGTAGCGGCGGTGGAGGGCGTACCGGAGCCGGTCGAGTCTGTGGTGGATCGGCGTGAGCGGGCGGTGGGGCTGCGGGAGGCGGGCTGGTCGAACAAGCAGATCGCCCGCGAGCTCGGTGTTCATGCCTCGACGGTGGGTCGCTGGTTCTCCCGAGAGCACCCACCTATCGACACCGAATCGGAAGCGACAGGAGATGAGTCATGAGCGAGCAGACACTCCCCATCGAGGTACCAGAACCGGAACGTGACATTGAGCCCGTGGAGGCGGTGACGCCCGATGTCCCGGAGACGGGCGTGGTGGTGCCGGATGCGGTCAAGCAGGCGGAAGCATCGAAACGAGCGGCGAAGGAGCGGCTTGGCGCGGTGCGTGGTCGCGGCGTGGAGTGGGTGCGCGCCTCTGATCTGATCACGCGCGGTAGCTCCGTCGCGGCGGGGGCGGGTATCCGCTTCAACAAGGCGGCGGCGATCCAGACCCGGCGCGGCGTCGCCACCGTGGGCCGTGCGATCTCAAAGCGGGCACGCCAGCTGCCCCCGCCCTGGGCGTTCGGGCGGCGCAATGCCCCCGCTGATGGCCCGGTGCGCCCTGCGGTCGGGATGCGGGGATAACCCTCATGAACACTCTTCTGGCAAGGCAGAGCACGCGCAGGGAGCAGAAACCTACCTGCCTTTCAGGAGGTTTCTGAACGATGACAACGATGACGAAGAGGACCGCCACCAGTGGTGATGATTTCCGTACTGGTGAGGGGCTGCGTGCCTTGTTGACCCGGCTGCACCAGGCGGGCCGAGGTACGTGGCGGGCCGATCCGAGGGCGGGTGAGCTGATGGAGTTCACCGCCGACAAGTACGCCGCTTTGGCCAGGAAACACCATCTTGACCCGTGGGAGGCGGCGTCGGCGGCGTTTGATGTGATGCGCACCCGCGCCGCCAGGAATGCTGCCGATCCGTGGGCGGTGGTCACTCATGCGGTGCGGATCACCTGCATCGCGGAGGAACGCGCTCAGGGCTTGTTGTGCTCGACCCATCAGGCCCGCCGCCCGCATGTCTCGGCGCAGTTCTCTGACCGGGAGAACGCTTTGAGTGACTATCACCCGGCGTTCCACACCTGGGACGTTCACCCTGGTGAGGATGACGAGCAGGAGTCCATGGGCCTGGTGGCCGGGGCGGTCGAGGACGCTATCGCGCTGTTTGTGCTGTTGGGCTGGCGAGAGGGTACCGCCCGTGCTGCGATCAGCCACGTGTGTGGATCGCTGGCCCGGCTGGGGTCGCGAGCCTCGACCTATGAGGCGTTGCGGCGTGATCGTCATGCCCGCGCCTTGTTGGATGTGCCTGCCGGGTCGTGGACCGCGATGCTGCGTGTCCTGCTCGGCAGCACGGATTCCGCCTACGCCGCCACGAGTCGCGGACAGGGCATCTTGCTACGGCTGCTGATCGGCGAGGAACTGGCTGACCTACTCGCCGACGACGACCTCGTGGCCATCATTGTGCTGGCGGCTCCGGGCAGGCGGAAACTGCGGGGTGCCTGATGAGTGCGGCAGTCGGCTATATCGAACTCGACCGGACGGTTGAGTCGATCCAGGTCGGCCACCGCCACCGCAAGGACATGGGCGACCTCGACGAGTTGATCGCCTCCATCGAACGCGACGGACTCCTTCAGCCGATCACCATCACCCCTGACGGCGTGCTGGTGTGCGGGGCCAGACGGCTGGCCGCCGTGCGGCGGCTCGGTTGGCGCACCGTGAATGTGTGGGTGCGTTCGGCGATCTCGGATCGGTTGGCGCATTTGTTGGCCGAGCAGGACGACAACGCCTTGCATAAGGCGCTCTCGCCGTTGGAGGCCGAAGCCCTCTATCGGGAGATCAAGCAGCTGTTGGCTGAGGATGCGTCCCGCCGTCAGGCCGCGTCCCGGTTCAGCACCGACAATCAGCCGGGAAGTGACGGTGGTGCCAATTTGGCACCACCGTCGGACCCGGTAGGCAAGCGCCGCGACCAGGCCGCCGCGATGATCCCTGGGGCACCCAAACACTCCACGCTGGACAAGATCGGCTATCTGCGTGACACCGCCGATGATGTGGAGCTTCCCGACGAGCTGCGGCAGCAGGCCCGCGATGGCCTGGCGCAGATCGACGCGGGCGGGGCGGTTCACCCGATCTACCAGAACGTTCGCTCATCCATCGACGCTCTGCACGCGGATCGTGCCTCCCACTTGCACGCCCTGGCCGATGAAGCGTTGGCGCGAGTGAAGGAGGCCGCGAAGAAGCCGAAGCCTTCGACGCCGAAGCGTCCGGCTGCGCCTGCCCGGTATGCGGTGCGGGCGTTCGTGATGACCTGGGGCGAACTATTCGCGTGGTGGGACCGCTACGACCTCGACACCCTGGCCCGTGAACTGACCGACGAGCAAGCCAACGCGTTCTACGCCACCGTCGAAGGCACCGCACAGGCCGCCCACACGCTCCGTCAACTCCGCGACCAACAGCCCCAACTCCGCGCACTCTAGGGCAGGTGGTGGCGGGTGAGTACCTGCCGGGCATGAAGACTTCACTTGAAACTCGTGGCCGTCTCTATGCCGCCCTCGCCGCCGGAATCGCGTTCCTGATCCTGGCCGGTGTCGGCATCTACGGCCTGGTCACCGGCCCGAAACCCCCGCCGCCACCCGCTCCGCCTGCCACGTCGAGCCCATCCACTTCGCCGGGGTCGGGCACACAGTCGCCGCGAGTGACCGAACCGCCGCGTGTAGTCGGCTCCACCGAAGCGGATCAGTTCGCCCGCAATGTCGCGACCGCGTTGTTCGCCTGGGATACCGCGTCCGGGTTGATGCCGCTGGACTACAGCGCGGCGATCCTCGCCGTTGGTGACCCGTCCGGTACCGAGCAAGCCGGGCTCGCGTCCGATGTTGCGAACTATCTGCCCTCCCGCGACCAGTGGGTGGAGCTGCGCAAGCACTCCACCAGTCAAAGGCTGACCATCGAGCAAACCTATGTGCCTGAGGCGTGGGCGGACGCGATCATGCAGGCACCGCCGGGGCAGGTGCCGACCGGGGCTACGGCGGTGACGATTGAGGGCACCCGCCACCGGGCCGGGACATGGAACGGCACCCCCGTCACCGACGACTTCCCGGTCGCCTTCACCATCTTCATCGCCTGCGCACCAGGGCCGGACTCGTGCCATGTGCTGCGCCTGTCCCAGCTCGACAACCCCCTGAAATGACGGGGTGGGTATCTCATGCTCAAGAAGCTCGCACTGGCCGCCCTGGCCATGGTGTTGCTCGGCCCGGCCACGATCCTCATGGCCATCGCTCTGCTGGTCAACCCCGCCGGGAACGCCGGATGTACTGTCCTGGGTTCTGGTCTGACAGTGGGCAGCGTCCCCGATTCTCTGCGGGTGACAGCGAAGGACGGCACCGCCTTCACGCTCAACAAGCAGCAGCTCACCCATGCGGCCACCATCATCACCGTGGGCTCGCAGATCGAGGGCGTGACTCGTGACGGCATCCAGATCGCTCTCATGGCTGCGCTCACCGAATCCACGCTGCGGATGCTGTCGAACACCGGCGTCTACCCCGAGTCGGCGGACTACCCGAACGACGGCGATGCTTCGGACCACGACAGTTTGGGCTTGTTTCAGATGAGACCACAGTCCGGGTGGGGCACCGTCACAGAGTTGATGGACCCGACCTATCAAGCCCAGGCCTTCTTCGGCGGCCCCACCGGCCCGAACTACCCGTCGCCTCGCGGTCTGCTGGACATTCCGGGTTGGCAGACGATGAGCAAGGGCGAAGCCGCCCAGGCAGTGGAAGTGTCCGCGTTCCCGGACCGGTACGCCAACTATGAGCCGGTCGCTGACACCATCTTGGACGCGCTTACCAAGCCGACGCCTGGCAGCGGCGGGCAGTCGAACGGGGCCATCCCGGAGACTTCGCGGATCGTGTTCCCGCTGCCCGAGGGCACCTGGGTGATGACCTCACCGGTCGGCCCGAGAATCCATCCGATCACCGGAGCATCGACTGTTCATTCGGGCACCGATTACGCCGCCCCGGACGGCACCCCGATCTACGCCGTCGCAGACGGCATTGTGGCGACCTCCGAATACACCGATTCTGGTGGCGGGCATGTCGTCATCGACCACACCGTGGGCGGCCAGGCGATCTCCACCGACTACCGGCACATGTGGCAGAGCGGCATCCACGTCACTGTTGGCGACCGGGTGACCGCCGGGCAGCACATCGGCGACGTTGGCAACTCGGGCCAATCCACCGGCGCTCATCTGCACATCGAGGTCCGGCCCACCGGTGGTGATTCCATCGACGCCGATGCCTGGCTGGCCGACCACAAGGCCACCACCCAGAATGGTTCCACCAGCGCTGGGGTATCGAGCGATGGCTGCGCCACCAACCGCTACAGCGGGCAAGCGACCGCGATCACCGGGGATGGCGGGCAGATGGTCGATGACCCCACCACGGGCGGGCAGATCACCTCCCGGATGGCCCAGGTCATGGCCCAAACCAAAGCGGCGTTCCCCGACACGTCGTGGTCGTGCTACTCGCCCCGGCCAGGGCAGAACAGCGAGCACCCGAAAGGCAGAGCATGCGACATCACGTTCGGTAACGCCATCGGCTCCCGCCCCACGCCCTCGCAACTGGACGCGGGATGGCAAGTCACGAACTGGGTCAAAGACAACGCCGACATCCTCGGGGTGGAGTACCTGATCTGGCAAGGACAAATCTGGTCACTGGCCCGCAACGATGATGGCTGGCGGCCCTACAACGGTGGCGGTATGCACGATCCGGCCTCGATCACGGGCGGTCATTTCGACCACCTCCACATCACCGTGAAAGTGAACTGAGCGAATATTCAAACCGTCCGAATAGCCCCCACAGGAGCGGTGTTTCCCCTGGTAGCACGCCGATGAGGGCGCTGTAGAGCGGTTGCATCTGATGCACGATTCGTACATCTAATGTAAGACCCTCGCGCATCGGCGCGGCCCTCGGTTGTGTCGGGCGTACCTGGCCGTTATGAACGTGTTTCCTGACTTCAATGGCCTGTCCGGTATCAGTGATCTTCAGCTGGTGGTGGGGGCGCTGTTGACCATCGTGCTGATCGCCTCGGTTGCGGTCATGGTGATCTCCGGGGTGATCTGGGCGTTGGCCTCATCGTCGGGGAACTATCAGCTCGCCTCACGCGGACGTATCGGCGTGCTGGTGGCGCTGGGTGCGGCGGTGCTGGCCGGTGGCGGGGTCGCGCTCATGAACTGGCTGATCAGCGTCGGCGAACAAATCTGAGGCTCACGGTTCGCGCCCGTCCCCGCTGGGGGCGGGCATCTTCGTGTGTGCGGGGCGTGGGGTGCACCTGCCAGGCGACAACCTCTGCTGCCCACCGACCGGTGGGCACTGTTTTGGATTGGAGTCCGCCGTGATTGAACTGATCACCACCTCTTTCGTCCATGTCGTGGGCCTGGTGCCCATGGACATCTCCATCACCCCGAACGACTCGGGCCTGCCGGGCATCTCCCAGCTGCGCACCATCGTCGGAGCCATCATGACCGTCGGCCTCATCCTGTCGGTCCTCGCGTTGATCATCAGCGCGATCATCTGGGGTTTCGGGGCCAACTCCAGCAATCCGCACCTCGCCTCACGCGGGAAGGTCGGCGTGCTGGTGTCCTGCGGTGCTGCGGTGATCTGCGGCGCGAGCGTGGCTTTGATCAATTTCTTCTGGAACGTCGGCCAGTCCGTATGACCCCACTCACCAGCCAACGAGGAGGCCCGTAATGTCTGTGTGCGATTGGCCCATTGTCTCCAACGTCTGCGATGTTGCTGGTGAGGCCGCCGCGACGGTCGCCGCGTTTCCCTTCGAGCTGATCGCCTCAGCGATGGGAGGGGCAGCCGAATGGCTGTTTGAGGCCGTCTGGGACGCCTTCGACGCCACCACGCTGGTGGACGTGACCCGGCCCGAGTATGTCGCGGTCTACAACATCATCTTCGGTATCGCCGTCAGCTTGATGCTGTTGTTCTTCTGTCTTCAGTTGATCACCGGCCTGGTCAAACGCGACCCCACCGCGTTATCGCGGGCCGTGCTGGGCCTGGCGAAGAGCGTGCTCGGCAGCTTCGTGGTGATCACGCTGGTGGCATTGGCGTTGGAGATCACCGATCAGCTCTGCATCGGCATCATCCAAGCCGCCGGGGAAACCGTCGATTCCATGGGCGGCAAAATCTCGATCCTGGTCGCCGGTCTGGGCGGCATCACGATGGCCGCCCCCGGCGTCGGCGCGGTCCTCATCATCTTCCTGGCCGGGCTCGCTATCGCCGCCGCCGCGATTGTGTGGCTCTCCTTGCTGGTCCGTAAAGCCCTGCTCCTGGTGGCCATCGCGCTCGCACCGTTGGCGTTCTCCGGTTCCTCCTGGGACGCCGCGAAAGGCTGGATCAGCAAATGGGCGATGTTCGTCCTCGCCCTGGTGCTGTCCAAGCTCGTGCTCGTCATCATCTTCCTGGTCGCCATCACCCAGGTCTCCGCCCCGATCTCCACCGATCTGACCTCGGTCTCCGACCCTTTGGCGGGCATCGTCTTGATGGCATTGGCCGGGTTTAGCCCCTACATGGTCTACCGGTTCCTGTCCTTCGTCGGGGTGGACCTCTACAACCAGATCGGCGCAGAACAAGAAGCCAAGAGCGCCGTCAACCGGCCCGTGCCGATCCCCACCAAACCCTCAGGCGACGGCCCGAAGAAGGTTCTCGACACCAACACCGGCGACCAACCCACCAACAGCCCACCCAGCAGTAGCGCACCGAGCAGTGGTTCAGCGTCCTCGACCGCGCCAGCGGCGACTGCCGGTGAAGGGACCGCCGCGACCGGCAGCGCTACGACCGGGAGTGCTGCGACGAGTGGGGCTGCGGCTGGTGGTGCTGCTGTGGCTGCTCCGGTCGCTGCGGTGGTGGTCGCCAAAGAGGCCGCGACCGCCGGACCCAAAGCGGGCACCGCGCTGGCCGCGCAAGGCGAACAGGCTGCCGACGCCGCCAACCAGAACGGCACCACACCGCCACCGCCGAACGCGCCCACACCGGCGTCGGCACCAGCCCCGTCGGCTCCGGCGGGTGCGCCGCGTGGGAGTGAACCGCCGCCACCGCCACCTCCGCCCGTCCCGAAGACCCCATCTGGCAAGGAGTGAGCCATGAGCAACGACAACACGCCGGGCACCGAGCTGGTGCCGGTCAAGTTCTCTCGCCTCACCCGACGAGGCGTTCTGTTGGGGCTGTCAGTGTCCCAGCTCATCACCCTGGGGATCGCGCTGGGGGCGGTGGTGTTCGCCGTCTACTCGGGCGGCGGGATGCTGCTGGCCTACACCGCACCCATCTGGGTCACCTGTCTCGCCCTGACCTGGATACCCGTCGGCGGGCGTCCTTTGGTGGAGTGGCTACCGGTCGGGTTCTGGTGGCTGTGGAAGACCCCCGGCGGACAGTTCCTCTACCGGCGGCGGATCGTCAAGCCGCGCCCTGAAGGCACCTTGGCGTTGCCGGGCGACATGGCCCGCCTGCGTGAATACACCGATCCCACCAGCGGGGCGTGCATGATCCACGACCCTCACGGCCCGACCCTGACGGTGATCTGCGAGGTCACCCATCCGGCGTTCATCCTGCTCGATCCGGGTGAGCAGGAACGCCGCGTCACCGCGTGGGGTCGAGTCCTGGCTACCGCCTGCCGCTCCGGCAGGATCGCCACCCTGCAAGTCCTGGAACGTACCCTCCCAGATTCGGGCACCGGGCTGGCTGAATGGTGGGCCGAACACGGCACCCATGACCACACCTGGGCCGCCACCACGTATGCGGAGCTGATCGAGCGTGCCGGTCCCGCTGGGGAACGCCATGCCACCACCATCAGCCTGTCCCTGGACATGCGTTCTGCTGCCCGCCAGATCAAGACCGCCGGTGGCGGCATCAAGGGTGCTGCTGCGGTGCTGCGTCAGGAGATGGCCACCCTGACCACCGCACTCAGGTCTGCCGACCTTCACCCTTCTGGGTGGCTGACGGCTGGGGACGTGGCGGTGATCCTGCGCTCGGCCTATGACCCCGCCGTCGCCTCCGCTCTGGAACGCCACGGCACTATCGGGCGGGAGCTGGCGACTGCTGGGCCGGTCGCGGTGACCGAGACCTGGGGGAACCTGCGCACCGATTCCGCGTACCACGCGGTGCTCTGGATCAGTGAGTGGCCGCGCTCGCTGGTGTATCCCGGCTTCCTCGCACCCGTGGCGTTGTCGAGCGGGATACAGCGCTCCCTGTCGCTGATCTACACCCCACTACGGTCCGATGTCGCCGCCAAAGACATCAGGAAGAAGAAGGTCGAATACATCAGCGACTTCAACCAGAGGGCGCGGATCGGGCAGATAGAAGACGCCTCGCAGACCGCCGAGTACCACGACGTTCTGCAACAAGAATCCGAGTTGACCGCCGGTCACGGGGTGCTGCGCTACTCCGGCCTGATCGCTGTCACCGCCCCCACCGAGACGGAGCTGGAATCCGCGATAGCTGCCATCGAGCAGGCCGCGATCCAAGCCTCATGTGAGACCCGACGGCTGGTCGGCCAGCAAGCCCAGGCGTTCACCGCCGCCGCGCTCCCACTCACCCGAACCATCTAGGAGGCTGACGATGCCCACGTATGACAATCCCACCATCGACGCCGCCGAGGCATCCGAGGCCCTGCGGGGCCTGGCGCATGCCAGCCGCGTCTTCGATCAGCCCGCCGAAATGTACGGGGTGATCGGTGACCTGTCCTCAGCGATGCGCTCGCTGCACCAGGTACTCGACCAACTCGCTACCAACCACGAAACCAGGGCGGCGTTCGCGTTCAACGACGACGGCAACCATGACGCCGGGGTCCGGGACGCTCTCACGACAGCGGAGGAGCTGCGGCAGGCCGCCCGACTGCTCGACCAGTCCTACGACCGGCTCGCCACCGGATTCGTCGCGGCGGGCCGGATCGCCTGGCACCACGACCCCGCCCCAGAGGCAGCCACCGAAGCGATGGACCAGACCTGGGTGAGCGTCGTGTTCCTGCAAGGCGACGAAGCCGACGAGGTACTCGACCTGATCGACACCCACGGCACCCAGGCAGCCGTGGAGTATCTGTCGAGCTGGGACTACGGAGAGGAGACCACCAGCGCGGCCATCGCCAACCACGCCACTTACGAGACGATCCCCGCCGGAACCCTCGACAAGGTGGCCGAACACGGCATCTACACCCTGACCTACAACCCGTTCATGGGCCACGTCAGCCTACTCCGCCACCCCGACGTAGGCGAGGAACCGGCAACGCCCGCGCCGGAACCTGCGCCACGACGCCAGGCAGTGCGTGACGCCTCTGGGTACCAGCCCGCCCGGCGCACCGGGCAGCCGGAGTCTCAGGTGCTGGGGCTATGAACGAGGAACGCCTGCACACCGCTGTTCTGATCTCCCCAGCCAAAGAGAAGCGCCGCCTGCGCAAGCAACGCCGCGAAGCCGCCGCCCGGCTCCTGGCCCAGCAACGACAGGCCGACAAGCACGCCGCACGGGCGCGGCGCGAGGCAGAACGCGCTGAGCTGCGCGCCACCCACTACCTGCCCAAAGCCGGAGAACCAGGCCCAGCTGCGCTGCGTTCACCAGGCCGGTTTCGGTTGGCTCGGCATCAGGACACCAGTGCTGTGTTGGCGGGTCAGTATCCCTTCCTCGCCGAAGGCGGCCTCGGTGCGCGGGGTGTCTTCGTCGGGGCCGATATGTACTCCGGTGGCAGCTTCGTCTACGACCCGTGGCAGCTCTACAAAGACGGAGCCATCACCGCCCCGAACGTGATCGTCGCCGGGATCGTCGGCTCCGGCAAATCCTCCCTCGCGAAGTCTCTCTATACGCGGTCGTTGCCGTTTGGTAGGCGGGTCTACATTCCCTGCGACCCCAAAGGCGAACACACCCCGGTCGCCGAGGCGGTCGGCGGGAGAGCCATCATCCTCGGCCACGGACTTTCTGCCCGGTTGAACCCGTTGGATGAGGGGCACCGGCCCGCCGGACTGTCGGATGAGTCGTGGGCGTCCACCGTCGCCTCTCGCCGCCGCGATCTTCTCGGCGCGCTGGCTGAGACCGTGCTCGGTCGAGCGTTGACGCCGTTGGAGCACACCGCCGTCGATGCCGCCCTCACCGCCACGGTCCACGAGAACACGGTACCGATCCTCCCGCACGTGGTGGACCGACTCTTCACCCCCAACCCCACCGGTGACGACGGCAGATTGGCAGAAGACGGACGCCTGGTCGCCCACGCCCTGCGCCGTCTCGTGGCTGGCGATCTTCAAGGCCTGTTCGACGGGCCGAGCACCGTGGCATTCGACCCGACCCTGCCAATGATCTCGCTAGACTTGTCGAGGGTGGCGGAGAACACCGCCCTCCTATCAGTGCTGATGACCTGCGCCAGCGCGTGGATGGAATCAGCACTCCTCGATCCCGCCGGCGGACAACGCTGGATGATCTACGACGAAGCCTGGCGGCTCATGTCCCATCCCGCACTGCTCCGCCGTATGGACGCCCAATGGCGCTTGGCCCGCCACTTCGGGCTGGCCAACATGCTGATCTTCCACAAGCTCTCCGACCTGGACACCGTGGGCGACCTGGGTTCCGCCAACCGGGCACTGGCCACCTCTTTGTTGGCGAACGCGGAGACCAGGGTGATCTACCGGCAAGAATCCGACCAGCTCGGCATCACCGCGCAAACTCTCGGTTTGACCGGCACCGAACAGAAACTCCTCCCCACCCTCTCCACGGGCCAGGGGCTCTGGCGCATCAAGGACAGGTCGTTCGTTGTGCAGCACCAGATGCACCCCGGCGAGTTGTCGCTCTTCGACACCACGACTCGCATGACTGGGAACGTCTAGAAGTTCCGCGAAATAGTGACGGTTTGGGCGGGAACTTCAACATACAGAACGCAGACTTAGCGCCGGGTGTGGGGTGTGTACCTGCCGGGCATGAAGAAACCCCGTCCGGAAGCCGTGCCAGCCACTATTCCCACCGTCGTCTTGACCGTCCAGCCGGGCGACACCGTGATCGTCACGATGGACGGAGCCGTTCTGCCGCCACCGGCCAACACCGTGTGGCGGCGCTCCTCATTGCCCGAGATCATCGACCAGGCCACCGAGCACCGCGCCGTCGCGGTGTGGATCGAAGTACGTGAGACCGACGGCAGTTCCTTCACCGACCTGATCCCCGCACTCGGCATCCCCACACCAGCACCCAGCGATCCCGCGCCGAGCCGGGGGCCGCGTCGCGCGAAGCAGCCAAAGCTGCACGAGGTCCGCGCGGAGGGCTTCGTTCCCGGTGAGGACGTGGCCATCGCTTCGGTCACTGGCTATACCGATGCCACCGGTGACGGCCTTGCCCGCACGCTCATCGACACCAGCGAGCACCCCGATGTTTCCGAGGTCGTGTTGGTCGGGCGTATCTCCGGGACTATGGCCATCAGGCGGCTGGGATGAGCCAGCCCTCACGCCACACAGGGTCAATGGGTGACGAGCTGACCAACGCCGCCATGGTCGGTCTGCTCGCCCTGGTCGCCTTCACCTTCATCCTGCGCGGGGCCGGATCGATCACCGCCTGGCTCGCTGGTTCTGCTCAACCTTCTGGCGGTCCTGCGTCCGGGGTCAGTGTGCTGCTCAACCCGTCCGATCCCGCAACCGCTCTGGGGGCTCCCGGACTCAACCCGGTCTTCTACTGGATCACCACCGGCCTCATGCTCACCCTCACCGGCATCCTCGGCACCTTCGTCTGGTTGCGGATACGCCGCTACACCACGACGGTCGAGTCCGATCCGCGTCGCATGGCTGGTATCGCCACCCGCCACGACATCAACGCCACAGCCTCCACCAAAGCCCTTCTCAAGCGCGCGAACAGTCTGCGCCCGAGTCTGGAATCACCGAAACCCGAAGAAGTCGGCTATCTACTCGGCACCTCCAAGGGCGCGAGCATCCACGCGGCGGCGGAAGACTCGATCATGGGATTCCCGCGATATTGGATGCTCCGGGCGCGGTGGTGTCCACCAGCACCCGCCCCGACAACCTCACCGCCACCATGCGCGCCCGCGCCAAAATCGGGCCGGTCGCGATCTTCGACCCCCAACACCTCGCCGAAGGACTCCCATCGGGGATGCGCTGGTCACCGATCCGGGGCTGCGAGAACCCACAGACCGCGATGATCCGCGCCACCGGGCTCGCCGCCGGAACCGGACTCTCATCCGGCGGAGTCGATTCCGGCGGCTTCTGGGAAGGCAAAACACGCTCAGCGCTCCAAGCCTTGTTGCACGCGGCAGCCATCGACCATCGCACACCCGCCGAACTGTTCCGCTGGACCCTCGACCCGGTCGCCGCTGCCGATGCCGTGGCGATCCTCAACGCCTCACCCAAAGCCGCGACCGGATGGGCCGAATCCCTCCAAGCCATGATCGACTCCGACCCCAGAACAAGGGACTCCATCTGGCAAGGCGTCTCCCTCGCCCTCGGATCACTCGCCGACCCACGCGTCCTGGACGCGGTATCACCCGGTCCTGGTGAGAGCTTCGACCCCGAGGCCTTCATTCGTAACAAGGGCACGCTCTTCCTGCTGGCGACCGGCAGCGGTGCCGGGGCATCCGCCGCCCTCGTCGCGGCCCTGGTCGAAGACCTGATCGAGACCGCCCGGCGAATGGCCGCACGATCACCCGGCGCACGCCTCGACCCACCCATGCTCCTCGCACTGGATGAGATAGCCAACCTCTCACCCCTACCGTCCCTGCCCACGTTGATGGCTGAAGGAGGCGGGTCCGGCATCACCACCATGCCCGTCTTGCAGTCACTTTCCCAAGCGCGTGACCGGTGGAACGAGCACCAAGCCAGCGCGATCTGGGACGCGGCCATCGTCAAGATCGTCCTCGGCGGTGCCTCCGGCGCGCGTGACCTCCAAGACGTGTCCCACCTGATCGGCGAGCGTGACGAATACACCGACTCCGTGACTCTCGGCGACCACGGCAGCCGCTCCAACCAACGCTCCATCCGCCGCGTCCCGATCCTGCCACCCGACCACATCCGGCGCTTGCCCTTCGGTACCGGGATCGTCCTACTGCGCTCCGCACCACCCATCATCACCGACCTCCACCCCTGGCCCGGACGCCCCGACGCCAAACAACTCGCCGCTGACCGAGCCGAGATCGAAGACCTTCTGCAACGCGGCTAGCTAGCGCGCAGACGCGGCGGACCCACCTACCTGCCACAGCAATCCGAGATGCGGGTTGTGCGAGTAGTTGGGAGCAGCCTCATGGCACCTATCCAGACCCAGCAGTCCGTGGCCGGTTTCGTGGCCTCTGATCCGCAGTTGAGCTACACCGCGCGCGGTGATGCCCGGCTGTACATGAAGGTCGGGGTCGAGCATTACCGGCGCGAAGAGGACAACAGCTTCACCAAGCTGGAAACCACCTTCCACGATCTCGTGGCATACAAGGCAGCAGCCGAGCATGGCTATCAGCAGCTCGCCAAGGGCGACAACCTCATCGCCAGTGGTCGCGTCCGCGAATACTCCTACGAGCGGGACGGCCAGCAGTTCGCGGGCGAAGAGTTCATCGCGACCCGTCTGGGACACGATCTGGCCCGTACTCGATACGAGGTGGATCGCTCGCCACGCCAGACCGGCGTCGGGCAGGAAGGCCCCGCCCGTGATGCCGCCCCTTTCCAGAGCCCTGAGCGCACCAACCAGGAGCGCTCTGCCGCGGTCGTGGGTATGTGAGGCAGCCAGATGCGTGACGACGACTTCATCCCCGACGAGATGGACTTCCCCGACGAGCAGCCCGGCTTCGACCCGGAGGCCGGACTGCCCGATCCGCCCCACCCGATCAACTGGAACCTGCTGCCCTCTTTGGACTTGGAAGCAGAACTGTTGGAGTTGAACCGCTGGGTCGATTGGCTCCGCCGCACCTACGGGCTCGCGGCGAGCGTGATCCCGCCCTTGTGGCACCGTCACAGTGAACTCCTGTGGGAACTCTCCGCGCTGCACTTGAGTTGGCTTGCGGCCTACGATCCCGAGCAACACGCTTCCGCGCCGCTGGGGTGGCATCGCGACTTCGCCGATGCCCGGCACCGGCTGCGTGAATGGGTCGCCACGTCAGGCACTCGGTTGGATCGTGACCGGCCCACCCGTCAGACCAGCTGGCCCGGCGAAGACCCGGCCGAACCCATCGAAGAAACACCGATCCGCGACCGGGACGAAGACTTCGTTGCCTTCGTCATCGAAGAAGTCAACCGACGCCGCCAGGCCGAAGACGCCTTCTACGCTGGGATCGACCCCCAGACAGGAGAAGTCCTGTGAGCAAGGAACCCAAGAGTCCTCCCGACAGGATCCGCGACTACCGCATCGAAGCCCAGCTGCGCCCAACCCCGGACCTGCACAAGCTCGCGAAACTGTTCGTCAACATGGCACTGTCGCGCACCGAGACCGAGCAGCACCGATCCGGGCCAGGCTCTGCGCAAACGACGAGTGAAGCGGTAGAATCGTAGATGTACCAAGCCAGCGGTCACACTCCGGTGTGGCCGTGGTGCGCAGTCCTTTATAGCCTTCGGGCATCACGAAGGAGCCTCCTCTAGGAGCGCTCCCGGTCCAGTTTTCCTAACGAGTCGCACCGCACGAGCGGTCGGTGCCGCTCGCGTTGGCCCCGCTGTTGGGGAAGGAGAACACGACCCATGACCATCACTGCACCACCTCCGGCAGCCCACGACCTCGACTACATCGGTGAGACCACCTGCCTGGCCGTGTCCTACCTGCGGGTCTCCACCAAGGAACAAGCCGAACGCGGCGGACGCGACGAAGGCTTCTCGATCCCCGCCCAGCGCGAAGCCAACCTCCGTAAAGCCCGCGAACTCGACTCCGTCATCATCGAAGAGTTCGTGGACGCTGGCGAGTCCGCCCGCAAGGCCGACCGTCCCGAACTGCTGCGCATGATCGAGTACGTCAAGGCCAACCAGATCGCCTACTGCATCGTCCACAAGATCGACCGCCTGGCCCGCAACCGCGCCGACGACGTGATGATCCACCTGGCCTTGAAAGAGGCCGGGGTCATCCTCGTCTCCGCCACCGAGAACATCGATGAAACCCCCAGCGGCATGCTCGTTCACGGCATCATGTCCACCATCGCCGAGTTCTACAGCCGCAACCTCGCCAACGAGGTCTCCAAGGGCATGACCCAGAAGGCACAGACCGGTGGCACCAACGGCAAAGCCCCCATCGGATACCTCAACGTCACCAAACGCGACGAGCTGGGCCGCGAAATGCGGGTCGTTGAGCCAGACCCCGACCGTGCCGCGCTGGTCAAGTGGGCCTTCGAGGCTTACGCCACCGGCAACTACTCGACCATCACGCTGCGTGAAGAACTGATCGACCGGGGCCTGACCACCGTGGCAACACCCAAACGCCCGGCCAAGGCACCCGCCCTGTCCACCATCCACCGGATGCTCACCAACCCGTACTACAAGGGGCAAGTCTCCTTCAAAGGAGTCAGCTACGACGGACTCCACGAGCCCCTGGTCGCCAGGGAAGTCTGGTACCGGGTCCAAGCCGTGCTCAGTGCCCACCAGGTCTCCGGGGAGAAGACCCAAGCTCACGATCACTACCTCAAAGGCAGCGTCTACTGCGGCGAGTGCGGATCGCGGCTGATCCTGACCAACGCGCGGAGCCGTCAGAACATGATCTACCCGTACTTCATCTGCGCAGGACGCCATTCCAAGCGAACCAACTGTGAACGCAAGGCCATGTATGTCCCCGACATCGAAGCCGCCGTCGAAGAGTTCTACCGCATCATCGAGATACCCGAACACATCGTCACCGCGCTGCGCGAACTTATCGTCGCCGAGTTCGACCGTCTCCACGAGACTTCGCGAAGGGATCGCGGCACCTACCTCGCCGAGCGCAACGACCTCAACGACCGGAGGAAGAAGCTACTGGACGCCCACCTGGACGGAGCGGTGCCGGTTGACCTCCTCAAGGAGGAGCAAGACAAGATCGCTCGCCGCATGGCCTTCCTCGACGCCCAGATCAACGCCGGAGACATCGAGTACGACCAGGCCAAAGCCCACCTGGAGGACTGCCTCAAACTCGCCGGGGACTGCTACAAGCTGTACATGAGCATCGACGACTCCCTGCGACGGATCGCCAACCAAGCCTTCTTCGACAAGCTCTACGTCCAGACCGACGACCAGATCGACGGCAAACCAGGCGAGCCCTTCAACATCTTCTTCGACCCAGACGTACAACAGCTCGCCACCACAAGGCAGCGAGCTGTCGAAACGGGAACTCAAACCGGACAAGTCGTTGGTTTGAACAACGACCAACTGGTGGGCGATACTGGGTTCGAACCAGTGACCTCCTCGGTGTGAACGAGGCGCTCTACCACTGAGCCAATCGCCCGCGTGCCGTCGGGGTGATCCCTGCGGCCCGTTGAGTGTAGCCGAGGACGTCGGCGCGTGACCAATCGGCTCGGGAGCGGTGGTCGCCCGTGCCCAGGCCGCGTCCGCCGATGGAACGTCGGGAGGACGTCGGGAGCCGTCGGGAGCCGTCGACGGCCCGCCGGCGTCGCCTGGTCGTCGTCCGACCGGCCGATCACCCCCGACGAGCCGCGACATTCCGCCGGTTTGGCACTCTCGCCGATCCTGGGTTAGAGTCTTATCCGCGCCGCAAGGCCGAAGCGAGAGCCGAGGCGAGCAGCGCAACGCGGATGTGGCTCAGTTGGTAGAGCATCACCTTGCCAAGGTGAGGGTCGCGGGTTCGAGTCCCGTCATCCGCTCGGAAGCACCCACACTTGGGTCATCCAGCTGGATCCCAGCTCGGTGGGTTGGCCGAGAGGCGAGGCAGCGGCCTGCAAAGCCGTATACACGGGTTCGAATCCCGTACCCACCTCGCACGGGCGATTGGCGCAGCGGTAGCGCGCTTCCCTGACACGGAAGAGGTCACTGGTTCGATCCCAGTATCGCCCACCAGCAAAGCCCGGAACCGGAGACGGTTCCGGGCTTTCGTCTTTCCCGCAGTAGGCTCGCGGGGTGGGCCGGCCGGTCCACCTCGACCCATCTCCCCGCACCACCAGGAGTCCTGACGTGCCCAGCCTGAGCATCACCCTCGACGGCGTTCCCACCGAGATCGAGGCGGGCACGACGGCGACGACGCTGGTGGGCGCGGAGGCCAAGGGACCCGGGGCCGTCGTGGCGGTTCGCGTCGACGGCGAGCTGCGCGACCTGGACCGTGAGCTGCCGGCGGACGCCGTCGTCGAGCGCGTCACGATCGACTCGCCCGACGGGCTCGCGATCCTGCGGCACTCGACGGCGCACGTCCTCGCGCAGGCGGTCCAGCAGGTGAACCCCGACGCGAGGCTGGGCATCGGCCCGCCCATCACGGACGGCTTCTACTACGACTTCGACGTCGAGACCCCGTTCACCCCCGACCAGCTCCGCGAGCTGGAGAAGGTGATGGGGCGGATCGTCAAGGAGGGACAGACGTTCCGGCGGCGCGTCGTGTCCGACGACGAGGCGCGGGCCGAGCTCGCGACCGAGCCGTACAAGCTCGAGCTGATCGGCCTCAAGGGCGGCTCCGAAACCGAGACCGCCGCGGCGGCCGAGGGCGCGTCCGTCGAGGTCGGCGGCGGCGAGCTGACGATCTACGACAACGTGCGCGGCGCCGGCCGCGAGTCCGAGACGGTGGTCTGGAAGGACCTGTGCCGCGGACCGCACCTGCCGAGCACCCGGCTCATCGGCAACGGGTTCCAGCTCATGCGCTCGGCCGCGGCCTACTGGCGCGGCAGCGAGAAGAACCCGCAGCTCCAGCGCGTCTATGGGACGGCGTGGCCGTCCAAGGACGAGCTCAAGGCGTACACCGACCGGCTCGCCGAGGCGGAGCGCCGGGACCACCGCCGCCTCGGGACCGAGCTGGACCTGTTCTCCTTCCCGGAGGAGATCGGCTCCGGGCTGCCCGTGTTCCACCCCCGCGGTGGCGTCGTGCGGATGGCGATGGAGGAGTACAGCCGCCGTCGGCACGTCGAGGCCGGCTACGAGTTCGTGTACTCGCCGCACGCCACCAAGGGCAAGCTCTTCGAGGTCTCCGGACACCTCGACTGGTACGCCGACGGCATGTACCCGCCGATGCACCTCGACACCGAGCACCACGCGGACGGCACCGTCAAGCGCGAGGGCCAGGACTACTACCTCAAGCCCATGAACTGCCCGATGCACAACCTGATCTTCGACTCCCGCGGCCGGTCCTACCGCGAGCTGCCGCTGCGGCTGTTCGAGTTCGGCACCGTCTACCGGTACGAGAAGTCGGGCGTCGTGCACGGGCTCACCCGGGCGCGCGGGTTCACCCAGGACGACGCGCACATCTACACCACGCGCGAGCAGATGCGCGAGGAGCTGGCGAGCCTGCTCGACTTCGTCCTCGACCTGCTGCGGGACTACGGCCTCGACGACTTCTACCTCGAGCTGTCGACCCGCAACCCCGAGAAGTCCGTCGGCGACGACGCGACGTGGCACGAGGCGACCGAGACCCTGCGCGAGGTCGCGACCGCCTCGGGGCTCGACCTCGTCGACGACCCGGGCGGCGCTGCGTTCTACGGCCCGAAGATCTCCGTCCAGGCGCGCGACGCCATCGGCCGGACGTGGCAGCTCTCGACGATCCAGCTCGACTTCAACCTGCCCGAGCGGTTCGACCTGACCTACCAGGCGGCCGACGGCTCGCGGCAGCGCCCGGTGATGATCCACCGCGCCCTGTTCGGCTCGATCGAGCGGTTCTTCGCGATCCTGCTGGAGCACTACGCCGGCGCCTTCCCGGCCTGGCTCGCTCCCGTCCAGGTCATCGCCGTGCCCGTCGCCGAGCCGTTCAACGACTACCTCGGCGACGTCGTCGCCCGGCTGCGCGCGGCCGGCGTCCGGGCCGAGCTGGACGCCTCCGACGACCGGTTCAACAAGAAGATCCGGACGGCGACGACGCAGAAGCCGCCGTTCATCCTCATCGCGGGCGGAGACGACGCGGCCGCCGGGGCCGTGAGCTTCCGGTTCCGCGACGGGACGCAGCGCAACGGCGTGCCGGTCGACGAGGCGATCGAGCTCATCACGACGGCGATCGCGGACCGCACCGCCTAGGCGATGAGCGTGAGCGACCAGCCGACCCCCGCCGGGACGACGCCCGGCGAGGACCCGACCGTCGAGTCGGCCGCGGACCTCGCCGGGGACCCCGACCCGTTCCAGCGACTGTGGACGCCGCACCGGATGGTCTACATCGACGGCGCGGACAAGCCGGCCTCGACGGACGCGGGGGACTGCCCGTTCTGCCGCATCCCGTCGATGACCGACGAGGCGGGCCTCGTGGTGCACCGGGGCGAGCGCGCCTACGTGGTGCTCAACCTCTACCCCTACAACCCGGGCCACCTCATGGTCGTGCCGTACCGGCACGTGGCGGGCTACCCCGAGCTGGACCGGGCGGAGCTGGTCGAGGTCGCGACGCTGACGCAGCAGGCGATGCGGGTGCTGCGGGGCGTCTCCTCCCCGGCCGGGTTCAACCTCGGCGTCAACCAGGGGGCGGTCGGCGGGGCCGGGATCGCCGCGCACCTGCACCAGCACGTCGTGCCGCGGTGGCAGGGGGACGCGAACTTCATGCCGATCGTCGCCGGCACGAAGCCGCTCCCGCAGCTGCTCGGCCAGTCGTGGCGCGCGCTCCACGACGGCTGGGACGCCCACGCGAACGCGCCGCAGGCGCCCGAGAAGGAGAGCTGACGATGTTCGGCAGGCTGCGCGGCGTCATCGGCCGTCTGTTCACCCCGCTGGCCAAGGGGCTCCTGCGGATCGGGCTCACCCCCGACGCCGTCACCGTCATCGGCACGATCGGCACCATCGCGGCCGCGCTCGGGCTCGTCGCGACGGGCCGGCTGGCCGGCGGCGCGTGGCTCATCGCGTTCTTCGTCTTCTTCGACTCCCTCGACGGAACGATGGCCAGGATCTCCGGGACGGCCGGGGCGTGGGGGTCGTTCCTCGACTCCGTGATGGACCGGTTCGCCGACGGCGCGCTGTTCGTCGCGCTCGCGATCCACCTCGCCGCGCACGGTCACGCCTGGGGCGTGTGGGGTGCGCTGGCCTGCCTCGTGCTCGGCGGGATCGTGCCCTACGCCCGCGCCAAGGCCGAGTCGATCGGCTGCACGGCGTCGGGCGGGCTCGCCGAGCGGAGCGACCGGCTCGTCATCACGCTCGTCGCCACGGCGTTCGTCGGGATGAGCGTGCTCCCGCTCGTCGTCCTCGAGGTGACGCTCTGGGTGCTCGCCGCGCTCTCCCTCGTCACGGCGTTCCAGCGCATCCTCGGCGTGCGCCGCCAGCTCCGCGCCCGCGCGGCGGACGCCGCCGGTGACGCGACGCCGCCGGCCGGAGCCGAGGCATGAGCGGCCTGCGGACGGCCGACCTCTACGCGTTCGCCTGGCGCAACGTCCGCCGGCTGCCCGATGCCCTCGTCCGCGGCGGCGCGCACCTCGTGGCCGACGTCGTGTGGGCGCTCCGGCTCAGCGGCGTCCGCCAGCTCCAGAGCAACCTGCACCGGCTGCGCCCCGACCTCGACCCGCGGGAGCTGCGCCGGTGCTCCCGCGCCGGCATGCGCTCCTACCTGCGCTACTTCGCCGAGGCGTTCCAGCTTCCCGGGTGGACGCCGGAACGCATCGCGGCCCGCGTCCGCCCCGTCGGCGCCGAGCGCGTCACGCGCGTGACGGACGACGCCGGCACGGCCGTCCTCGCCCTCGGGCACTCCGGCAACTGGGACCTCGCCGGCGCCTGGGCTGGGGCGCACATCGCGCCCGTCCTCACCGTCGCGGAGAAGCTGCCGGACGGCCTCTACGAGGAGTTCCTCGCCTTCCGCTCCGGGCTCGGGATCGAGATCGTCCCGTTCGAGAAGGGCGGCGGGACGTTCCGCACGCTCGTGCGCAAGGCGCGCACCGGACCGAGGATCGTGCCGCTCCTGGCCGACCGCGACCTGTCGGCGCACGGCGTCGAGGTGACGATCGCCGGGCACGCAGCCCGCGTCGCCGCCGGCCCGGCCGCGCTCGCCTCGACCGGCTCGCACGAGCTGCTGCCCGTCGCGATCCACTACGAGCGGCTGCGCGGCGAGCGGCGCCGCGCCGCCGGCTCGCCGTGGGGGCTGGTCGTCGAGTTCCTGCCGGCGATCCCGACCCGCGACGCCGACGGTCGCCGGCGACCGCTCGACCTGGTGACGCAGGAGTGGGTGACCGCCCTGTTCGACGCCTACGCCCGGCACCCGGAGGACTGGCACATGCTCCAGAAGGTGTTCCTCTCCGACCTCGACGCCGACCGGCTCGCGCGGCAGCGCGCGCGAGCGTCCGAGGGGGCGCCGAGCTGATGCGGATCGGAATCGTCTGCCCGTACTCGATGGACGCCCCCGGCGGGGTCCAGATCCACGTGAAGGACCTCGCCGCGCGGCTCATCGCCCTCGGGCACACGGTGAGCGTGCTCGCCCCGGCCGAGGACGACACGGACCTGCCGGACTACGTCGTCGGGACCGGGCGCAGCGTCGCCGTCCGGTACAACGGCTCCGTCGCGCGCCTGGCGTTCGGGCCGGTCACCGCGCGGCGGGTCAACGCCTGGCTCGAGCGCGGCGACTTCGACGTCGTGCACATCCACGAGCCGCTGAGCCCGAGCGTCAGCCTGCTCGCGCTGTGGAACGCGGAGACGGCGGTCGTCTGCACGTTCCACACCGCGACCGACCGGTCCCGCGCGATGCACATCGCCTACCCGATGCTCCGGCCGTCGCTCGAGCGGATCGCCGCCCGGATCGCCGTATCCGAGGAGGCGCGGCGCACCGTCGTCGAGCACATCGGCGGCGACGCCGTCGTCGTCCCGAACGGCGTCGAGCTCGCCCAGTTCCGCGCCGCGAGCCCGCGACCGGAGTGGCGGGGCACGCCGGAGCGCCCGACCGTGGTGTTCCTCGGCCGGACCGACGAGCCGCGCAAGGGGCTCGGCGTGCTGCTCGAGGCCCTGCCGCGGCTGCGCGAGCTGGTGCCGGGCGTGCGGGTGCTGGTGGCCGGGCGGGGCGACCTCGCCGAGGCGCGGGCGATCGACGCGCGGCACCCGGGGACGCTCGAGCTGCTCGGCGAGATCACCGACGCGGAGAAGGCGGAGCTGCTGCGCTCGGCCGACGTCTACCTGGCGCCGCAGACGGGCGGCGAGAGCTTCGGGATCGTCCTGGTCGAGGCGATGGGCGCCGACGCCGTCGTCGTCGCGTCGGACATCCCGGCGTTCCGCCGCGTGCTCGACGAGGGGCGCGCGGGGTACACGTTCCCCGTCGGCGACCCGGAGGAGCTGGCGCGGACGGTCGCCGTCGCCCTGACCGACCGCGAGGAGTCCGACCGGCGCCGGGCCCACGCCGCGACGTGGCGCGAGCAATACGACTGGGACGTCGTGACGCAGCAGGTGCTCGAGGTCTACCGGCTGGCCGTCGGCGAGGACCCCCGCGCCGTCCTGGACGACGTGGCCGAGCCGAGGACCGACGGGACGAGCGAGGGGAGGACACCGTGACCGCCGAGATCGCCCTCGTCGTCGTGGGGGTGCTCGCGCTGCTCCTGTGGATCACCCTCGCCCACGCCAACCGGATCGACCTGCTGCACCAGAAGGTGAGCCGGACGGGCGCGACGCTGGACGCCCAGCTCCTGCGCCGGGCCGGGCTCTCGGCCGAGCTGGCCGCGTCGGGACGGCTCGACCCGGCGTCCTCGCTCCTGCTCGCGTCGGCGGCCGACGCCGCGCTGTCGGAGGCGCTGGAGGCCGACCTCGACGCCGACCGTGCCGCGTCGGCCGGCGGGCACCGCGAGCCCGGACGGGCGACGCTGACCCCCGAGCGCGAGGTCGTCGAGAGCGATCTCACGCGCGTGCTGCGCGCCGTCCTGGAGCAGGACGAGGAGGACCCGTCGTTCGCCGAGGACCAGCTCGTGGTCGAGGTGACGCAGGCGTCCCACCGCGTCGGGCTGGCCCGGCGGTTCCACAACGACGCCGTCATGCAGACGCGGCGCGTCCGGCTCAAGCCGGGCGTCCGGCTGTTCCGGCTCGCCGGGCACGCCCGGATGCCGCGGACGTTCGAGATGGACGACGCCGTCGACTGACCCGGAGTGACGGACGTCGACCCTGACCGTTCGGAAGCGGAGCACGAGGTCGGCCGGGTCCGAGTCGCGACCGGCCGCGTCGCGCTGGCCGGTCCCGGCCCGGACGCCGATAGGGTGCTCGACGTGACGACTCCTCCGAGCGGTCCCTATCCCGACGTCCATCGCGCCCAGCAGGGCGGCCAGACGCCGGCGCCCGGCGCGTACGGCGCGCCGCCGGCCGGTGCGTACGGAACGCCGGCGCCCGGCGGCTACGGGGCACCGACCTCCTACCCGACGCCGCAGCGCCCGGGCATGGCCGCGACCGCGCGACCGGTCCACGGCGCGCCCGCCTACGCCGGTCCGCCCGTCCAGTCGGTGTGGCACCCGCGGAGCGCGTCCGGCGGGGGGAGCCTCGGCGGGACGATCGCCCTCCTGCTCGTCGGCTTCGCCTCGCTGTGGGGGCTGTGGATCGTCCTGTCGCTCGTCGGGATCGGCAACGGCATCGTCGCGTTCGTCGCGGCGCTCCTGCCGCTGATCGTCGTCCTCGCCGCGGTCATGTGGCTCGACCGCTGGGAGCCCGAGCCGAAGCTCATGCTGCTCTTCGCGCTGCTGTGGGGCGCCGGCGTCTCCGTCGTGCTCTCGTTCTACGGCAACACCTGGGTGGCCGAGACGGCCTATGCGCTGACCGGCGACCCGGTGGTCGCCGACGTCGTCAGCTCCGTCGTGTCGGCGCCGATCGTCGAGGAGACGACGAAGGGCCTCGGTGTCCTCGTCATCTTCCTCATGCGCCGCTCCTACTTCGACGGCGTGGTCGACGGCATCGTCTACGCCGCCGTGGTCGCGGCGGGGTTCGCGTTCACCGAGAACATCCTCTACTTCGGCGCGTCCGGGTCGGCGCTCGCCAGCACGTTCGTCATGCGCGGGCTGCTCTCGCCGTTCGCGCACGTGCTGTTCACGGCGTGCACGGGCATCGCGCTCGGGATCGCGAGCCGCAGCCGGAACCGGAACGCGGCCTGGTGGATGTTCCCGCTCGGCCTGCTCTCGGCCGCGCTGCTGCACGCGCTGTGGAACGCCTCCGCCACGCTCGCCGGGTTCGGCGGGGAGACGAGCTTCTTCACGTTCTACATCCTGGTCCAGGTGCCGCTGTTCGCCGCGGCGGTCATCCTCGCGTTCTGGCTGCGGCGCCAGGAGGCGGCGGCCATCGCGCAGCGGCTCGGGGAGTACGCCGCCGCCGGCTGGTTCGCCCCGCACGAGGTCGCCATGGTCGCGTCGCTGCGTCAGCGCTCCCAGGCGCGGGCGTGGGCGGCGCGCAAGGGGCCGCGGGCCGGCACCGCGATGAAGTCGTTCATCCGCGACGCGACCTCGCTCGCGTACCTGCGCCAGCGGGCCGCGACCGGTCGCTCCGACCTGCGCGCCCACACGACGACCGAGACCGAGCTGCTCGGACGGATCCGGGGTGACCGGCAGGCCTTCCTCACCGCCGCCGGCCCGCTGGGCTGATGCTGCGTCCGACGGAGCCGTCCCGATGACCGAGGCGCCCCGGGACTGGCTGCCGGGGGAGGAGTGGCGGCTCGGACCGGACGGCATCCCGTTCCGCCGCGCCGCGCGCGTCCTGCTGCTCGACGCCGAGGACCGCGTCCTGCTCGTGCGCGGCCACGACGCCCACCAGGTCGAGCGCACCTGGTGGTTCACGGTCGGGGGCGGCATCGACCCGGGGGAGTCGCCGCGCGCCGCCGCCGCCCGCGAGGTCGCGGAGGAGACGGGGCTGCGGATCGATCCCGAGCTCCTGCAGGGTCCGGTCGCCACCCGGCGGGCCGTCTTCGACTTCTACGCCCGCTCGGTGCGTCAGGACGAGGTCTTCTTCCTCGCACGGCTCGACCGCGTCGTCGGCGACGCCGAGCTGGACCGGACGGGCTGGACCGACGTCGAGCGCTCGTTCATGGACGAGGTCGCGTGGTGGCGGCCGGAGGACCTCGCCTCCGTCGAGGTCGAGCTGTTCCCCGTCGAGCTGGTCGAGCTGCTCGCATGGCTGCGTCCCGGCTGGGACGGCAGCGTCCGCGAGCTCGGGACGCAGGTGGAGGGCACCGCCGTCGGATAGGCCCGGTGGACGGGACCGGTAAGATTGACGAGCCGTCGGCGTGTCCCGCGACCTGGGTGCTCGATCCGCCCAGCGACCGGACCTCGACGGGACTCACCACTACCAGGGACGAGGATCGCCGATGTCGGGTCACTCCAAGTGGGCCACCACCAAGCACCAGAAGGCCGCGAAGGACGCGAAGCGCGGAAAGCTGTTCGCCAAGCTCATCAAGAACATCGAGGTGGCGGCGCGCACTGGTGGCGGTGACCCCGGCGGAAACCCGACGCTCTACGACGCGATCCAGAAGGCGAAGAAGTCCTCCGTCCCGAACGAGAACATCGACCGCGCGGTCAAGCGCGGCTCGGGCGCCGACGGCGGCGGGGTCGACTACGAGACGATCATGTACGAGGGCTACGCGCCCGGCGGCGTCGCGCTCCTCGTCGAGTGCCTCACCGACAACCGCAACCGGGCCGCGGCGGACGTGCGAGTCGCGTTCACGCGCAACGGCGGCTCGATGGCCGACCCGGGCAGCGTCGCGTACATGTTCTCCCGCCAGGGCGTCGTCATCGTGCCCAAGTCGGAGGGCCTGACGGAGGACGACGTGCTGCTGGCCGTCCTCGACGCGGGTGCCGAGGAGGTCAACGACCTCGGCGAGGCATTCGAGGTCATCTCGCCGGCGAGCGACTTCGTCGCCGTGCGCAAGGCCGTCCAGGACGCGGGCCTCGACTACGACTCGGCCGAGGCGGAGTTCCGCCCGTCGGTGTCGATCGAGGTCGACGTCGAGGGCGCCCGGAGGGTGCTCCGGCTCATCGAGGCCCTCGAGGACTCCGACGACGTGCAGAACGTCTACGCGAACTTCGACGCCTCCGACGAGGTCCTCGCCGCGCTCGACGCGGAGGACTGACGCGGCGGACCGACGTGCCCGCACCGGGGGAGCGCGACGCGCCGGCGCGTGTCGGAACCCGGCCGAGCGCGACGGAGAAGGCAGGCTGACGGCGTGACCCAGCGCTCCGACCGTCCCGCGCCGCTCGAGCTGCGTCCCCACACCGGGGCCGCGGCGGCGGCGCGCGGGCGGACCGTGCTCGGCGTCGACCCCGGTCTCACCCGGTGCGGCCTCGGCGCCGTGACGGCGACCGGGCGGACCGTCCGGATCGTCGACGTCGGCGTCGTCACCACCTCCCCGGACCTGCCGCTGGAGGCCCGCCTCGTGGCCGTCGCCGACGCGCTCGACACCTGGCTGGACCGGCTCGCTCCGGACGCGGTCGCGGTCGAGCGGGTGTTCGCGCAGTCGAACGTCTCGACCGTGACGGCCACGGCGCAGGTAGCCGGTCTCGCCATGGTCGCCGCCCACCGGCGCGGCATCCCCGTCGCGCTGCACACCCCGAGCGAGGTCAAGGCCGCCGTCACGGGGAACGGCCGCGCGGGCAAGGAGCAGGTCACGACGATGGTGACGCGGGTGCTCGGGCTCGACGCCCCGCCGCGCCCGGCCGACGCGGCCGACGCCCTCGCGCTCGCGATCTGCCACGCGTGGCGCGGCGGCCCCGTCCCGGTCGCTGCACTCGCCGGTGCGACCGGCGGAGTCGCCTCGGCCAGCTCGCCCGGCGCCACCGGGGAGCCGACGTCGGCGCAGCAGCGCTGGCTGCGGGCCGAGGCGAGCGCCCGCCGCGCCGGGCGGCGCGTCGTCGCAGCTCAGCGCACCGTCGGCCGGTAGGCTTCTTTCGTACACGTGTTCGCTGAGGGTGTCCGCACCCGGCGGGAGGAAGCATGATCGCCCTGGTCCGCGGAGAGGTCGCAGCCATCGGGCTGGACCACGCGGTTCTCGTCGTCTCCGGTGTCGGCATGCGCGTCCACGCGACCCCGAACACGCTCGCCGGGCTGCGGCACGGGAACGAGGCCGAGCTGCACACCACGCTCGTCGTGCGGGAGGACTCGCTCACGCTGTTCGGCTTCCTCGAGGTCGACGAGCGGGACACGTTCGAGATCCTGCAGACCGTCAGCGGCGTCGGGCCCCGGCTCGCGCTCGCGATGCTCGCCGTCCACCCGCCGGACGCGCTGCGCCAGGCCGTCGCGACGGAGGACCTCAAGGCGCTCGAGCGCGTCCCAGGGATCGGTCGCAAGGGCGCCAGCCGGATCGTGCTGGAGCTCGGTGGCCGGCTCGGCGCCCCCACGGGCGGCGGTGGGGCCGGCGGCACGGCGACGGCGGTGACGGCACCGAGCGCGGTGGCCGAGGACGTCGTCGTCGCGCTCCAGGGGCTCGGCTGGAACGCCAAGGTCGCCGCCGACGCGGTGGCCGGCGTGCTCGAGGCCGGCGACGCCCCGGCGACGGACGCGGGCGAGATCCTGCGCGCGGCCCTGCGCTCGCTCGCGACGGACGGGCGCTGAGCCGATGACGTTCGACGAGGAGACCCTGCTCGCGGCGGAGGCGTCGGAGCTGGAGCGCGCGGCCGAGGCGGCCCTGCGCCCGCGCCGGCTCGCCGAGTTCGTCGGCCAGCCGGTCGTGCGGGACCAGCTCTCGCTCGTGCTGGAGGCCGCGGTCGCCCGGCACCGCCCGCCGGACCACGTGCTGCTCGCGGGTCCACCCGGCCTCGGCAAGACGACGCTCGCGATGATCGTCGCCAGCGAGGTCGGGGCGAGCCTGCGGCTCACGTCGGGGCCGGCGATCGGGCACGCGGGCGACCTGGCCGCAATCCTGTCGGGCCTGCAGGAGAACGACGTCCTCTTCATCGACGAGATCCACCGGCTCGCGCGCCCCGCCGAGGAGATGCTCTACCTCGCGATGGAGGACTTCCGCGTCGACGTCGTCGTCGGCAAGGGCGCCGGGGCCACGTCGATCCCGCTGGCGCTGCCGCCGTTCACCGTCGTCGGCGCGACGACGCGGGCGGGCCTGCTGCCGGCGCCGCTGCGCGACCGGTTCGGGTTCACCGGCCACATGGACTTCTACTCCACCGAGGACCTCGAGCGCGTCCTCACCCGCTCGGCCAGGCTGCTCGGCATCGAGCTGGAGCCGACGGCCGGCCACGTCATCGCGTCGCGCTCGCGCGGGACGCCCCGGATCGCGAACCGGCTGCTGCGCCGCGTCCAGGACTGGGCCCAGGTGCGCGGGAACGGTCGCGCCGACGTCGCGTCGGCGGAGGCGGCCCTGCGGGTGTTCGAGGTCGACCCGCGTGGTCTCGACCGGCTGGACCGGTCGGTGCTGCGTGCCCTGTGCCTCCGGTTCGGCGGCGGCCCGGTCGGCCTCACGTCCGTCGCGATGGCCGTGGGGGAGGAGCCCGAGACGGTCGAGACGGTCGCCGAGCCGTTCCTCCTGCGGGAGGGTTTCATCGCGCGGACCCCGCGGGGGCGGGTCGCGACGCGCGCGGCGTGGGAGCACCTGGGGCTCACCCCGCCGAGCGGCGAGACGGCCGTACTGTTCGACTGAGGATAGACTCGCCGGTGCACTGCACCCACACGACCCATCACGAAGGTTGACGTCTCTCCCATGGACCCCCTGCTCCTCGTTTTTCTCGGCCTCGCGGTCGTGGGACTCTTCTTCGTCAGCTCGCGCGGTCGTAAGCAGCAGGCCAAGCAGAACGAGTTCCGCAGCTCGCTGACGCCGGGCAAGCAGATCATGACCTCCTCGGGCCAGCTCGGGACGATCGTGTCGGTCGACGGCGACGCCGTCGTCATCGAGACGACGCCGGGCGTGCTCACGCGCTGGGTCAAGGCCGCCATCCAGGAGGTGCCCGCGCAGTTCGCGAGCGTGCTCCAGCCCGCCGACGACTCGACCGTGATCGAGGGCGTCGAGCCGGTCGGGACGACGGACGCGACCGACTCGATCGACGTCACCGTCGACGACCCGCGCGACGACCGCACCGCCTGAGCGCAGTACCCAGGGGGCGTGGAGCCCCCATGACCTTCGAAGGACGACAGTGGCTCGACGACGCAGGCTCGCACGCCCGCTCTACTTCCTGGCTCTGATCCTCGTCGCGGTGTACGCCGCGGTGGGCATCGGGGTCGTCACGGGCGATGACGACGCCGCCGGTGGCGCCTCGTTCACGCCGAACCTCGCGCTCGACCTCGAGGGTGGGACGCAGCTCATCCTCACGCCGCGCACCGACGACGGTCACGCGGTGACGCAGAGCGACCTCGACCAGGCGATCGCCATCATCCGTCAGCGCGTGGACGGCTCGGGCGTCGCGGAGGCCGAGATCACCTCCCAGGGCGGCAACAACATCGTCGTCGCGATCCCCGGCGAGGTCTCCGAGGACACGGTCCAGCTCATCACGGCCTCGGCCCAGATGCGCATGCGCACCGTCCTGGTCGAGGGCCTGCCGGGCACGATCGACCCGGCCGCCGTCGCCCAGGGGACGGACGACGCGACCGACGGCACGGACGGGACGCCCGACGAGGCGACCGACGGCTCGACCGACGGTGCGACGGACACCCCGACCGACGGCGCGACGGATGGCGCGACCGACGAGGCGACCGCCCCGACGGACGAGCCGTCGGACGGCGCGACGGACACCCCGACCGAGGCGTCCACGGAGCCGAGCACGACGCTCACCGTCGAGCAGGCAGCGCTCCAGGTGCTCGGCGTCGCCTCGGTCGACGAGCTCTCGGACACCCCGGCGACGGAGCCGACCAGCCCGTCCGACCTCGCGTGGCTCACGCCCCGCGTGCTGTTCGACTACTACACGCTCGACTGCTACGACCCGGCCAACCGCACGGGCCTGCAGGACGACGACACCGAGGCCCCGCTCGTCACGTGCAGCCAGGACGGCGCGGCGAAGTACGTCCTCGGCCCGGCCGAGCTCACGGGGCAGGACCTCACCGGCGCCCAGATGGGCTTCCAGTCGCTCCAGGGCGGCGGGGTCACGAACATCCCGATCGTCCAGATGAACTTCACGAACGCCGGCGGCCAGAAGTTCGCCGAGGTGACCGCGCGGATCAAGGAGCTGGCGCAGCCGCAGAACCAGTTCGCGATCGTGCTGGACGGCCTGGTCATCTCCGCCCCGCGGGTGACCGAGACGATCCCGAACGGCCAGGCGACGATCTCCGGCCCGACGCAGTCCCCGTTCACCCGGGACGAGGCGACGACGCTCGCCAACCAGCTCAGCTTCGGCGCGCTGCCGATGACGTTCGAGGTGCAGTCCCAGGAGCAGATCTCCGCGACGCTCGGTGGCGAGCAGCTCGAGCGCGGCCTGCTGGCCGGCGTGATCGGCCTCATCCTCGTCGTCATCTACTCCTTCCTCCAGTACCGCGGCCTCGCGGTCGTCACGGTGGCCAGCCTCGCGATCGCGGCCGCGCTGACGTACGGCGTCATCCTGCTGCTGTCCTGGACGCAGGGCTACCGCCTGTCGCTCGCCGGCGTCGCCGGGCTCATCGTCGCGATCGGCATCACGGCGGACTCGTTCATCGTCTACTTCGAACGTCTCCGCGACGAGGTGCGCGAGGGCCGCTCGCTGGCCGGCGCCGTCGAGCACGGCTGGCTGCGCGCCCGCCGCACGATCCTCGCCTCGGACGCCGTCAACTTCATCGCGGCGATCGTGCTCTACCTGCTCGCGGTCGGCGGCGTGCGCGGCTTCGCGTTCACGCTCGGGCTCACGACGCTCATCGACCTCGTCGTCGTGTTCCTGTTCACCCACCCGCTCATGCGCCTGCTCATCAAGATCCCGTTCTTCGGGGAGGGCCACCGGTGGAGCGGGCTCGACCCGGTGCACCTCGGGGCGTCCGTCGCGAGCTACGCCGGCCGCGGCCGGGTGCGCTCGGCCCCGGAGAAGGTCGCGGTCGCCGCGAACGCCGACGTCCGGACGATCGCCGAGCGGCGCGCCGAGGAGGCGCGCCTGGCCAAGGAGGCCGCCGAGCGCGAGTCCGCCGAGGCGGCCGAGGCCGAGCTGGCCGGCGAGCTCCCGGTGGCGGCGATCGACCCGTCCGAGACCGCGACGGACGCGATCGACGGCGAGATCGCCGCGCACTCGCCGATCGCCGAGGCGGCCGCCGAGGGCGTCGTCCTGGCGCCGGAGGACAGCGCGGACCAGAACGAGGACGTGGACGAGACCGGCGGCGACGACGCCACGGCGTCCGAGCGGAACGAGGAGGCCCGCTGATGGGGTTCAGCTTCGCCCAGATGGGCAACGACCTGTACACCGGGAAGAAGTCGTTCGACATCATCGGCCGCCGCCGGCTGTGGTACGCCATCGCCGCGGCGTTCGCGGTGCTGTCGATCGTCCTGCTCTCGACCGTCCGGCTGAACCTCGGCATCGAGTTCCGCGGCGGCTCGGAGTTCACGGTCTCGGGCGCGGCCACGACGGCCTCCGAGCCGGCCCAGGCCTCGCTCGACTCCATCGTCACGGGCCAGGTCGCGCGCGTCACGGTCGTGGGCGGCTCGTCCGTCCGCGTGCAGACCGAGCCGCTCGGTGCCGAGGAGACCACGGCGATGGCCGAGGCGCTGGCGGCGGCGTACGAGGTGGAGCCGAACGCGGTGACCTCCTCGTTCGTCGGCCCGACCTGGGGCGCGGACGTCACGGCCAAGGCGTTGCAGGGGCTCGTGATCTTCCTGCTCATCGTGACGGCCGTCATGGCGCTGTACTTCCGGACCTGGTCGATGGCCCTCGCCGCGATCATCGCGCTGCTCAACGACCTCGTCGTCACCGTCGGGCTCTACGCCCTGGTCGGCTTCGAGGTGACGCCGGCCAGCATGATCGGGTTCCTCACGATCCTCGGCTACTCGCTGTACGACACGGTCGTGGTGTTCGACAAGGTGCGCGAGAACACCGCGCACGTGCTCGAGCAGCGCCGCGTGACGTACGCCGAGGCGGCGAACCTCGCCGTCAACCAGACGATCGTCCGCTCGGTCAACACCTCGGTCGTCGGGATCCTGCCGGTCGCGTCGATCCTGTTCGTCGGCGCGTTCCTGCTCGGCGCCGGGACGCTGCGCGACATCTCGCTCGCGCTCTTCATCGGCATGATCGCCTCGACGCTCTCGTCGATCTTCCTCGCCTCGCCGCTCGAGACGACGCTCCGGATGCGGCGCAAGGCGTACCAGAAGCACACGGCCGACGTGCTCGCGCAGCGGGCGAAGGACGGGGTCGAGGACGACGTCCAGATCTCCTCCTCCGACGTGCACGACCGCGTCACGGCGACCACGCCGGGCGGCCACCTCGGGCAGGGCGCCCAGCCCCGGCGGCGCAAGAAGTAACGCGACCTGCGCCGAGGCTCCTAGACTGTCCGGATGACGGAGGACGCACACCGGCGCGTCCCGGGGGCGACGACCGAACCACTGGTGCCGCGCTCCCGGGTGCGCAGCACGCTGGTCCGGCTCGGCTCGCGGGGTCACTCGACCCCGCCGGCGATCGAGCCGCTGATCCAGGTCGTGCGCGCGAACCACCCGCGGGTGGACGTGACGCTCCTGGAGCGTGCGTACGAGGTCGCGGAGCGAGCCCACGAGGGACAGCTGCGCAAGAGCGGCGACCCGTACATCACCCACCCGGTCGCGGTGGCGACGATCCTCGCCGAGCTCGGCATGACGCCGCCGACCCTCGCGGCGGCGCTGCTGCACGACACCGTGGAGGACACCTCCTACACGCTGGAGGCGCTCCGCGCCGACTTCGGCGAGGAGATCGCCGCCATGGTGGACGGCGTCACCAAGCTCGACAAGGTGACGTTCGGCGAGGCGGCCCAGGCCGAGACGGTGCGCAAGATGGTCGTGGCGATGGCCCGCGACATCCGCGTCCTCGTCATCAAGCTCGCCGACCGGCTGCACAACGCGCGGACGTGGAAGTACGTCTCCTCCTCCTCGGCGGAGAAGAAGGCCCGCGAGACCCTCGAGATCTACGCGCCGCTCGCGCACCGGCTCGGCATGAACACGATCAAGTGGGAGCTGGAGGACCTGTCGTTCGCGACGCTCTACCCCAAGGTCTACGACGAGATCGTCCGGCTCGTCAGCGAGCGGGCCCCGGCCCGCGAGGAGTACCTCGGCGTCGTCCGCGAGCAGGTGATGCAGGACCTCAGGGCGGTCAAGATCAAGGCCGTCGTCACGGGCCGCCCGAAGCACTACTACTCGATCTACCAGAAGATGATCGTCCGCGGTCGCGACTTCGCCGACATCTACGACCTGGTCGGCGTCCGGGTCCTGGTCGACTCGGTGCGCGACTGCTACGCGGCGCTCGGCGCCCTCCACGCGCGGTGGAACCCCGTCCCCGGACGGTTCAAGGACTACATCGCGATGCCGAAGTTCAACATGTACCAGTCGCTCCACACGACGGTCATCGGTCCGGGCGGCAAGCCCGTCGAGATCCAGATCCGCAGCCACGAGATGCACCGGCGCGCGGAGTACGGCGTCGCCGCGCACTGGAAGTACAAGGCGCGCGCCGGCGCCCCGGCGCCCAAGGGCAACGAGGGCGGCGGCGGGGAGATGCCGTGGCTGCGCCAGCTCGTCGACTGGCAGCGCGAGACGTCCGACCCCGGGGAGTTCCTCGACTCGCTGCGGTACGAGATGGCCGGCAGCGAGGTCTACGTCTTCACGCCGAAGGGTGACGTCCAGGCGCTCCCGCAGGGCTCCACGCCGGTCGACTTCGCCTACGCCGTCCACACCGAGGTCGGCCACCGCACCGTCGGCGCCAAGGTCAACGGCCGGCTCGTCCCGCTGGAGTCGACGCTGGAGAACGGGGACACCGTCGAGGTCCTCACCTCCCGCTCGCCCGACTCGGGACCGAGCCGCGACTGGCTCACCTTCGTCGCCTCCCCGCGCGCCCGGAACAAGATCCGGCAGTGGTTCACCAAGGAGCGCCGCGAGGAGGCGATCGAGGCCGGCAAGACGGCGATCGCCAAGGCGATGCGCAAGCAGAACCTGCCGATCCAGCGCCTGCTCACGCACGACACGCTCGTCGCGCTCGCCTCGGACATGCGGTACGCGGACGTCTCGGCCCTGTACGCGGCGGTGGGGGAGAGCCACGTCTCGGCCGCGAACGTCGTCCAGCGCCTCGTCGACTCCCTCGGCGGCGAGGACGGCACGTCCGAGGACCTGGCGGAGGTCACGACGCCCGGCCACATCGGGGTCGCGCGCGCCCGGCCGAGCAACGTCGGCGTCATCGTCGCCGGGATGGGCGACGTCTGGACCAAGCTCGCCAAGTGCTGCACGCCGGTGCCGGGCGACCCGATCGTCGGCTTCGTGACGCGGGGCCAGGGCGTGTCGGTGCACCGCGCGGACTGCCCGAACGCCGAGGCGCTGCGCGACCAGCCGGAGCGGTTCGTCGACGTCGCGTGGGCCCCGGACGCGCAGAGCGTGTTCCTCGTCCAGATCCAGGTCGAGGCGCTCGACCGGTCCCGGCTGCTGTCCGACGTCACGCGCGTGCTCTCGGACAACCACGTCAACATCCTGTCGGCGACGGTCTCGACGTCGCGCGACCGCCTCGCGCTGTCGAAGTTCGTCTTCGAGATGGCCGACACCTCCCACCTGGGCGCCGTCCTGCGCGCCGTGCGGGACATCGACGGCGTCTACGACGTCTACCGGGTCACCGGGGTCCGACCGGACGCGGCGCCCGTGCCCGTCGGCCGGCCCGTGCCGACGGTCTGACGCGCCCCCGTCCTAGCCCGTCCTCGTTCCCGCCAGCACCTCCAGCGCGAGCCGTCCCCGCTGCCGGCGGGGCTCCGTCAGCAGCAGCGTGCGCACGTCGGCCCGGTCGACGCCGGCCGCGAGGAGCGCCGCGAGCGCGTCGGCGGCGCCGTCGTCCTGCGCTCCGTGTGCCGCGCGCGCGAGGTCGGCGGCCGTCTGCACCCGCGTCGTCACCCGGACGCCACCGAGGACGGCGACCCCGTCCGGCCGGTGCCGCGTGATGCGCAGCCGGACGCCGCGACGGCGGGAGAGCCGGGGCTCGGGAACCGCGACGTCGACGACCAGGGGCGGCCGACCGCCGAGGTGGACCCACGCGGCCGTCGTCAGCACGACCGTCCCGTCGCCGGGCACCAGCCGGCGCAGCCCGGCGGCGCGCTCGGCCGGTCCGTCCGGCAGGTCCAGTGAGGCCGCCGTTCCCGGCGCGGCGGACCTGACGAGTCCGACCCGGAGCAGCTCCCGTGACTCGCGGCCATCGTCGAGGGTGCGGACCGGCGTGAGCTGGAGCGCCAGCCAGCGGAGGGAGGAGACGTCGCTCGATGCGGACGGTGCTGGCTGCGACATGCCGCGAGCGTGCCACAGGCCGCGCACGACGTGCGCGGCCTGTGGACGGATCCCTGTGGAGGAGTCCTAGCGCTGGGTGCCCTTGACCACGTCGAGCCACTGCCTCTTCGTGGCCAGCTCCTGCTCGAGCGCCTTCGCCTGGCCGGGGGAGGACGCGGCGGCGATCCGCGACTCGAGCTCGGCGATCTGGTCGAGGAGCTGAGCCGTCATGCCGTCCGCCCGGGCGCGCAGCTCGGGGTCGCTGCGCTTCATCTCGGCCTGCTCGGCGTCGCGGACGGCCTGCTCGACCGCGCGCAGCCGACCCTCGACGCGCTGGATGTCGGCGCGCGGCACGCGGCCAGCCTCGTCCCACGCGTCCTGGATCGCGCGGAGCTGACGCTTCGTGGCGGCCAGGTCGGAGATGGGCAGGAGCGCCTCGGCCCTGGTCAGCAGCTCGAGCTTGACGGCGAGGTTGCCCTCGTACTCGGCGTCGATCGCCGCGTTCTCCTCCTTGCGGGCGGTGAAGAACCGGTCCTGCGCTCCCTTGAACCGCGCCCACAGCGCGTCGTCGTCCTTGCGGGCGCCCCGGGGGGCGGCGCGCCAGGCGTCCATCAGCTCGCGGAAGCGGGAGCTGGTCGGACCCCAGTCGGTCGAGCCGGCGAGGGCCTCGGCCTGGGCGACAAGCTCCTCCTTGGCGCTGCGCGCGGCCTGGTTGCGCTTGTCGAGGGCGCCGAAGTGCGCGCGACGCGCCTTGTCGAACGCGGTGCGCGCGTGCGAGAAGCGCTTCCAGAGGGCCTCCTCGACCGGGCGGTCGATCCGGACGCCCTCGCGCTGCGCCTTCTTCCACGTGTCGAGGAGCTCGGCGAGCCGGGTCGTGGCGTCCCGCCACTGCGTCCGCTCGGGATCGGTGGCCGCGATGGCCTCGACCTCGGCCACGATGGCCTCGCGCTCGGCGACGGCCTGGGCCTTCGCGGCCTCGCGCTCCGCCGCGACCTCGGCCGCCCGGGCCTCGACCTGCGTCGTGAGGGCGGCGACCCGCTCGCGCAGCGCCGGGAGGTCACCGACGGCCGCCGGCTCCGTGAGCTGGTCGGTCAGCGACGCGATCGAGGCCTGCGCCTCCTTCGGGCTGATCGAGGGCAGCCGCGCCTCGAGCAGGGCCACCTGGGCCTTGAGGTCGAGGTAGCGGCGGATGTAGAGCGCGAGCGGCTCCTCGCCGACGGTCACCTGGCCGACGACGCGCACCTCCTCGCCGTCGCGCACGCTGACGGTGCCGTCCTCGGCGACCGAGCCGAACTCGGCGGCGGCCGCCGCGTCGGCGGCGTCGACCGGCGGCGCGACGGGCGCGGGGGCCGCGGCCACCGGGCGCGGCGCGCCCTGGGGACGCGGACCGGGACGGGCGCCAGGACGCGGTCCGGGCCGGGGCGCGGGACGCGGGGCCGAGGGCGTTGCGGCCGGCTGGTCGGCCGGTTCCTCGGCGGCGGCGGTCTCGGGCTCGGTCGGCTCCGCGGCGGCGGCCTCGGCCGCAACCGGCGCGTCCTCGACGGGCTCGACGACGTCGGGCTCGGCTGCCGCGGGCTCGGCGTCCTCCGCCTCGGGGGCCGCCGCCGGCTCCGCGGCGGGCTCCTCGGCCGGCACGTCGTGCGCCTCGAGGGCCGCCTCGGCCGCGACGTCCTCGACGACGTCCTCCACCGGGGCGGTCTGCTCGACGACGTCGGCGACGTCCGCCTCGACGGCCGAGGCCGCCTCGGCCAGCGTCGGCGTCTGCGTCACCGGCTCCGCCGCCGTGTCCACCGTCTCCTCGGCGGTCTCGGCGATCTCCTCCGCGGTGTCGACCGCCTCGGGCGTGACCTCCGCGACCTCGTCGCCGGAGACCTCGACCTGCTCGGTCGTGGTCTCGTCAGGGCCCTGGGTGGGCTGCTCGCTCGTCGTCACGCGATCGTCACATCCTCGATGATGACCACCGTGGCGGGTGGTCCGTCGGAGGCACCCGTCTGGGTGCCCGCTGCGCCTACGGACTGGAGGATCTCCAGTCCCTGGACAACCGTACCGAACACCGTGTACCCCCCGGCGCTGTCGGAGGGGAGGGTGACGTCGTTGAAGACGAGGAAGAACTGGCTGCCCTGGCTCTCGGCGTCGTTGCCGACGCGGGCCATCGCCACGGTGCCGGCCGGGTAGACGTCGTCGGCCGGCGCGTTCTCGATCGGACCGAAGCCGTAGCCGGGGCCGCCCATGCCCGACGCGGTGGGGTCGCCGCACTGGAGCAGCGAGCTCGGCAGCAGCCGGTGGCAGGCCGTCCCGTCGAAGAAGCCGTCCTTGGACAGCATGAGGAAGCTGGCGACGGCCTGGGGGGCGTGCGCGCCGTCCAGCTCGAGCTCGATGTCGCCGACGTTGGTGTGGAGCGTGACGTCCCACGTCATGCCGAGCGAGTCCGTCGCCGGGGGCGGGCTGTCGTACATCCGGGGGAGCGTCGTCGGCAGCGCGGTCGGGTCGGGCGTCGCCTCGGCGCCGTCGGTCGCCTCCTCGCTGGGCCCCTCGGTGGAGCCGTCGGACGCCGCCTCCGAGGCCGTCGGGGTCGGCGCGGGATCGGCGCCGGCGTCGGCGTTGGCCCAGATCGCCCACGTGATCCCGCCGAGCACGACGACGGCGCCGGCCAGGGACCAGCCGACGATCCGGCGCTCCCGGCGACGGGCCTCGGCCCGCTCGAACCGCGCCTGGGCCTTGGCGGCCCGGCGCTGGGCGGTGGACTTGCTGGCGCTGCGGTTGGCCATCGGGCCTGCTCCCCTCGAGATCGCGTGCTCCGCCCGGGCGTCCTGCGGGTGCAGTCCTGCGAGCGCAGGGGTCCGAGCGGCGACCAAGAGTCTAGGTCCCCGAGCTCGGCGTGAAGTCAGCCGTCGGCCGATGGAAGGATGGTCGCCATGGCACGCACCTCTCTGTCCGGCTTCCCCGAGTGGCTCCCCGCCCAGCGCATCGTCGAGCAGGCGGTGCTCGACGTCATCGCCGGGACCTTCGAGCTGCACGGGTACGCGTCGGTGGCGACGCGCGCGGTCGAGCCGCTCACCGAGCTCCTGCGCAAGGGGGAGACCTCCAAGGAGGTCTACGTGCTGTCCCGGCTCCAGGCCGACCCGAGCGACCCGGCGGCCGAGTCCGACGCGGACCGGCTCGGCCTGCACTTCGACCTCACCGTCCCGTTCGCGCGGTACGTGCTGGAGAACGCCGGGCACCTCGCCTTCCCGTTCAAGCGCTACCAGATCCAGCCGGTCTGGCGCGGCGAGCGTCCCCAGGACGGCCGGTTCCGCGAGTTCGTCCAGGCCGACATCGACGTCGTGGGCGACGGGACGCTGCCGTTCCACTACGAGGTCGAGGTCCCGATCGTCGCGGCCCGGGCGCTCGGCGCCCTGCGCGAGCTCGGTCTGCCGCCCGTGCGGGTGCTCGTCAACAACCGCAAGGTCGCGGAGGGCTTCTACCGCAGCATCGGGCTGGACCGGCCCGAGGAGGTGCTGCGGATCGTCGACAAGCTGGCCAAGGTCGGCCCGGCCAGGGTCGCGGGCATGCTCGCCGACGAGGTCGGCGCGAGCTCGGACCAGGCCGAGGCGTGCCTGGCCCTGGCGAGCCTGTCCGGCGGCGTCGAGGTGGTCGAGCGGGTGCGCTCGCTCGCGGCCGAGCACCGTGTCGTGCTCGACGACGACCCGGCAGCCGAGCTGCTGGAGGACGGGCTGGCCGAGCTGGGCGAGCTGCTGCGCCAGGCCGAGGACCGGGCGCCGGGGGTCGTGACGGCGGACCTGTCCGTCGCGCGCGGCCTCGACTACTACACGGGCTCCGTCTACGAGACCGTGCTGCTCGGCCACGAGAACCTCGGCTCGATCTGCTCCGGCGGCCGGTACGACTCGCTCGCCAGCGACGGCCGGCGCACCTTCCCGGGGGTCGGCATCTCGATCGGCGTCTCGCGGGTGCTCTCGCGGCTCTTCTCGGCCGGGCTGGTCGAGGCGACGCGGGCCGTGCCGACGGCGGTGCTGGTCGCGGTCGCCGACGAGGCGACGCGGCCGGCCTCCGACGCGGTCGCCGACGCCCTGCGGGACCGCGGGATCGCCGCCGACGTCGCGCCGAGCGCGGCGAAGTTCGGCAAGCAGATCCGGGTCGCCGACCGCCGGGGGATCCCGTACGTCTGGTTCCTCTCGACGCAGGACGACGGGGCCGTGCGGCACGAGGTCAAGGACATCCGGTCGGGCGAGCAGGTCGAGGCCGACCCCGCGACGTGGGAGCCGCCGGCGCAGGACCGGCGTCCCCGCGCCGTCCCCACCCCCGGCTGAGCGCCGAGGACGACCCACCCGGGCGCCGAGCTCGACCCGCGGTTGCGGGGTCGGGCTCGGCGTGTGCCGGGGGCGGGCTCAGCGGGAGTAGCGCGGGCGACGCTCGGTCCGGGCGAACCGGTCGCCGCGGTCCCCGCGCTCGCCGTAGCCCTTGCCGCCGCCGCTGCCACCCCGCGACGGGGCGCCGGTGTCGCGACGGATCCGGAGCTGGCGACCGGCGACGGACGCGCCGCCGATCCGCCGCTCGATCTCCGGCTCGAGCCCGAGCGGGATCTCGACGAGGGAGAAGGTCGGGAAGATGTCGATCTTGCCGATCTCCGAGCCGCGCAGGCCGCCCTCGTTCGTCATGGCGCCGACGATGCCCTGCGGCGTCACGCCGTCGCGGTAGCCGACGGCGATCCGGTAGCGGTTGTCGCTGTCGCCGACGCGGGAGCGGTTGGCGCGCTCGCGCGGACCGCGCTCGGCGCGGTCGCCACGGTCGAAGGAGCGCTCGCGCCGCTCGCCGCGGTCCCGGTCGAACGAGCGCTCGCGGCGCTCACCCCGGTCACCGCGGTCGGGCATCGAGAGCGCCTCGTCCTCGCTCGCCCGGATGCCGCCGTCATCACCGACGGCGAGCGCGAGGAGCGCGGCCGCGATGTCGATCGGGTCGGTGCCGTTGGCGTCGACGTGGGCCTGGACGTGGGCGCGGTGCAGCGCCAGCGGCCCGCCGACGCGGCGCTCGTCGGCCAGCGTGAGCGCACCGTTCGCGCGGTGCTGCAGCACGTCGGTCCGGGACGGCAGCGCCGCCTCGGTCAGCGTCGAGCCCGTCGCGCGCTCGATCTGGCGGAGCTTGTGCTTCTCCTTGGGCGTGAGGAAGGTGAACGCCTTGCCCGTGCGGCCCGCGCGGCCGGTGCGGCCGATGCGGTGGACGTAGGTCTCCGTCTCGCGGGGGACGTCGTAGTTGACGACGAGGCCGATCCGGTCGACGTCGAGGCCGCGGGCGGCGACGTCGGTGGCGACGAGCACGTCGAGCTGGCCGGCGCGGAGACGGTCGACGATCTTCTCGCGGTCGCGCTGCGGGACGTCGCCCGAGATCGACGCGGCCGAGATGCCGCGACGCAGCAGGTCCGCGCCGACCTCCTCGGCGGCCTCGCGGGTGCGGACGAACACGATGGCGGCGTCGGCGTCGGCCGTCTGGATGATCCGCGCGACCGCCTCGTTCTTGTTGCTGAACGGCACGATCGCGTACTCCTGCGTCACCGACTCGATCGGCGTCGACTGCGGGGCGATCGAGATGCGGACCGGGTCGGTCAGGTGCGTGTCGGCGACCCGGCGGATCGCCGGCGGCATGGTCGCGGAGAAGAGCGCGACCTGCTTGGTCGACGGCGTGCCGGCCAGGATCGTCTCGACGTCCTCGGCGAAGCCCATCCGGAGCATCTCGTCGGCCTCGTCGAGCACGACGAACTTGACGGTCGAGAGGTCGAGCGCCCGCTTGTCGATGAGGTCCATGACGCGGCCGGGGGTGCCGACGACGACCTGGGCGCCGCGCTTGAGGCCGCTCAGCTGCGGGCCGTAGGCGGAGCCGCCGTAGACGGGCAGCACGTCGAGCCGGGCGCCGTCGGGGGCGAAGGACTGGACGGCGTCGGACACCTGGATGGCGAGCTCGCGCGTCGGCGCGAGGACGATCGCCTGGACGTCGCGCTCGGCCGGGTCGATCGCGGCGAGGAGCGGCAGCCCGAAGGCCGCGGTCTTGCCGGTCCCGGTCTGGGCGACGCCGACGATGTCGCGCCCGGAGAGCAGGACGGGGACGGCCTCGACCTGGATCGGGGTCGGCGTGGTGAACCCGAGCGCCTCGACGGCGCCCAGGAGGTCCTCGGGCAGGCCGAGGTCGGAGAAGGAGATGGCAGGGGTGGACATGGTGGTGACTGCTTTCACTGGGACTTCAGGGGAGCTAGGAAGGACCCGGTCACCTCGTGACCGTCCGCTCGACCCGTCCTCTCGCCGTCGCACTCTGCGACGCGCGTGGTCCCGCCACACCCATGAACGACCGGCACGTGCGTGCCGCGGCTCGATGCGAGCCCAAGGCGGGAGCTTTTCGTGGGCCTGATGCGGCATGCGCTCCAGGAACCGTCCGAGTCTACCGGCGCGGGCCTGCGCGCGGGGGAGGCGGCGCGGTGATACCCGTCACGACGTCGAGGACGGTTCTCCCGCGTTGGGGGCGCGGACTAGGATTGCTGTTTGGCCTGAACCGCGCGATCACGACGGCGCGACCCTCAGCCGCCCCACCATCCCGGAAGGAACGTTCGTGCTTCGCACCCACAACGCAGGCGACCTGCGCGCGACCGACATCGGCAGCACCGTCACCCTCACGGGGTGGGTGGATCGCCGTCGCGACCACGGCGGCGTCGCCTTCCTCGACCTGCGCGACGCCTCCGGGATCGCCCAGGTCGTGGTCCGGGACGAGGACGTGGCGCACCCGCTGCGCAGCGAGTGGGTGCTCCAGGTGACGGGCGAGGTCTCCCGCCGGCCCGAGGGCAACGAGAACCCCAACCTCGCGACGGGCCAGATCGAGGTCGTGGCGACGGACGTCGTCGTCCTCAACCAGGCCGCCCCGCTGCCGTTCCAGGTCTCGACGGCGCTCGACGCCGCGGAGTCCGCGACGATCGGCGACGAGGCGCGGCTGAAGTACCGCTACCTCGACCTGCGCCGGCCGGCGCCCGCCCGCGCGCTGCGGCTGCGCGCCCAGGTCTCCCGGACCGCCCGCGCGGTGCTCGACGCCGAGGGCTTCGTCGAGGTCGAGACGCCGACGCTCACCCGCTCGACGCCCGAGGGCGCACGCGACTTCGTCGTGCCCGCGCGTCTGGCGCCGGGCTCCTGGTACGCGCTGCCGCAGAGCCCGCAGCTGTTCAAGCAGCTCCTCATGGTCGCCGGGCTGGAGCGGTACTACCAGATCGCCCGCTGCTACCGGGACGAGGACTTCCGCGCCGACCGCCAGCCGGAGTTCACCCAGCTCGACGTCGAGGCGAGCTTCGTGGACCAGGACGACATCATCGCGCTGACCGAGAAGCTGCTCGTCGAGATCTGGCGGCTGATCGACGTCGAGGTCCCCACCCCGATCCAGCGGATGACCTACCGCGACGCCATGGAGACCTACGGGACGGACAAGCCGGACCTGCGCTTCGGCCTGCCGCTCGTCGACCTGACGGACTACTTCGCGCACACCCCGTTCCGGGTGTTCCAGGCGGCCTACGTCGGCGCGGTCGTCCAGCCGGGCGGCGCGGCGACGCCGCGGCGTGGGTTCGACGCGTGGCAGGAGTGGGCCAAGCAGCGCGGCGCGCGCGGGCTCGCCTACGTCACCATCGGCGAGGACGGCGAGCTCGGGGGGCCGGTCGCCAAGAACATCACCGAGGCCGAGCGGGCGGGGCTCGCGGCCGCGACCGGTGCCCGGCCCGGCGACGCGATCTTCTTCGCCGCGGGTGCTCCGACGTCCTCGCGCGCGCTGCTCGGCGCCGCGCGGCTGGAGATCGGTCGCCGCGGCGGCCTCATCGACCCCGACGCGTGGTCGTTCGTCTGGGTGGTCGACGCGCCGCTGTTCAAGCCGGTCGGCGAGGACGACGACGTGGCCGTCGGCGCGGGCGCCTGGACCGCGGTGCACCACGCGTTCACGTCGCCGACGCCCGAGTGGATCGACACGTTCGAGGACGACCCGGGCGCGGCGCTGGCCTACGCCTACGACATCGTCTGCAACGGCAACGAGATCGGCGGCGGCTCCATCCGTATCCACCGGCGGGACGTGCAGGAGCGCGTCTTCAAGGTCATGGGGATCGACGAGGAGCAGGCGCAGGAGAAGTTCGGCTTCCTCCTCGAGGCGTTCTCGTTCGGCGCGCCCCCGCACGGCGGCATCGCGTTCGGTTGGGACCGGGTCGTCGGCCTGCTCGCCGGGGAGGACTCCATCCGCGAGGTCATCGCGTTCCCGAAGTCCGGCGGCGGCTACGACCCGCTGACGGGCGCCCCCGCGCCCATCACGGCGCAGCAGCGCAAGGAGGCCGGCGTCGACGCCGCGCCCGCCGCGACGAGCGGGCGGGCGACGGCGGGCGAGGGGACCGCGGTCGCGGAATGACGCTCGACCCCGCACGCCTCCAGGCGTTCGCCCGGTACCGGATCCTGCTGGCCGAGCGTGACGACTGGCGCGAGGGCCGGGTCGCCGTGCTCGGCGACTCCGTCCTCGTCGCCCGCGCGCGCCCCAACGGCGACGTCCTCCTCGCGCTCGGCGAGTCGGACGATGTGATCGACCTGCTCGACGGCGAGGCGCGGCTGCACCACCGCTCGGAGGCCCCCGGCGCGATGTGGCTCAGCGCGCCGCGCGCCGTCGACGTGCCGCCGTGGGTGCTCGACGCCCTGCGGCTCGCCCCCGCGACGCAGTGGGACTGGATGTCGATCGACACGATGCCGGACGGCGACGTCGACCAGCGCGTGCGCCGGCTCGACCTCGCGCCGGGCTCCAGCGACGTCGAGGAGGCGCGCGCCCTCCTGGCGGTCGCCAACCCCATCTCGACGGCCGACCCGCTCGGCGACGGCGAGGTCGCGTGGTTCGCCATGTCGGAGTCGGCGCCGGCGCACGGACCGGCGGGCGAGGCCGGCGCGGCGGTCGGCGTCATCGGCGCGCGGCTCGCCCAGGGCGGCCCCGCTCGGGACGGCTCGTTCTCCTGGCCCCTGCACGGGCTCGGCGTCGCCCCCGGGGCGCGCCGGGCCGGCTACGGCGCGGCGCTGACCACGGCTGCCGTGCGGGCGGGGCTCGCGGCGGGGGCCGACTGGGTCTCGCTCGGTCTCTACGCCGACAACGACGCCGCCCGCCGGATCTACACCCGGATCGGCTTCCGGCTCGAGGCCGAGATGGCCTCCTACGCGCCGGCGACGCTCGCCCGCTAGCCCAGCGCGGTGGCGGCGCGGTCGGCCGGCCGCGGCACCCGCGACCGCGGCGGCGAACCGGCCGTCGACACGCCGGTCGTGCGACGCTCCGCCGACGCCGTCCGGCGGCGCCCGACGTGCGAGAGTTGACCCCGTGTTTGCGCGTCTTGGCCGCCTCGTCACCCGTCGCCCGCTGTGGGTCCTTGCCGCCTGGGTGCTGATCGCCGGGCTCCTCGCGGCCGCCGCCATGACGGGCCTGGGCGGGACGCCCCTGTTCCAGAAGCTCGAGACCGACCAGCCGACCGTTCCGGGCAGCCAGTCCGAGCGGGTGTCGGAGCTCATGCGCGCCTCGGCGGACGGCGCGTCGATCGTCCTCATGGTCGAGGGCGCCGACCTGGCGGACACCGACGCCGTCGCGGCGACCGGCGACGTCCTGACCGCGACCCGGGACGACCTCGCGGCGCTCGACGGCGTCGCCGAGGTGACCGACCCCTACCAGCACCCGCTGGGGCCGACCCAGCCGGAGGTCGCGGCGCTCGTCGACACCGCGACGGGCTCCTTCCTCGTCCAGGTGACGCTCGACGCCGACCTGCCGTCGGACCGGGAGAAGGAGGTCGGCGGCGAGGTCGAGGAGCGGCTGACCGCGCTCGGGACCGAGCTGAGGGACGACGACCTGGCGACGGGATCGCTCATCACGTCCTCCGCCATCCTCGTCCGCGAGTTCAACGAGCAGATGGAGTCCGACCTCGTGCGGGGCGAGCTGGTCGCGCTCCCGATCTCGCTGCTCGTCATGGTCGTCGTCTTCGGCGGCGCGCTGGCGGCCGGCATGCCGATCGTCGGCGCCGTCGCCTCGATCGGGGCCGGGCTGGGCAGCATCTGGTCGCTGTCCTACGTCATGGACCTCGACTCGGTCGTCATCAACGTCGTGACGCTGCTCGGTCTCGGTCTGTCCATCGACTACGGCCTCCTCATGGTGTCCCGGTTCCGGGAGGAGCTGAAGGAGCTCGTCGACGAGCAGACCGCCGCGATCACGGCCGGTATCGCCGTCGGCAAGCGGCGCCGCGGCGGACGCCGGCGCGACGCGCTCGTCGTGCGCGCCGTGGAGCGGACGGTCGCGACGGCCGGTCGCACCGTCACGTTCTCGGCGCTCACCATCGCGATCTGCGTCGCCGGCCTCATCGCGATGTCGCCGTCGCTGCTCAAGGGGCTGGGCGTCGCGGGCTCGGTCATCGTCGTCATCGCACTCCTCACGGCCATCACGCTCGTGCCGGCGCTGCTCACGCTCAGCGGCCGCCGGTTCCTCCGGCCGTCCGTGCTGTCCCGGATCCCGGGGCTGCGCCGCGTCGTCGGCCGGCTCGGCGACGTCGCGCCCCGGCGCGGCGTGTTCTCCGCGCTCGCGACGTGGGTCCAGCGCTACCCGTGGCCCGTGCTCATCGGCTGTCTCGCGATCCTCGTGACGGCCATGGTGCCGCTCGGGAGCCTGCACCTGCGCAACTCCGGCATCGACGCGCTGCCGGCCGACGCGCCGGCGCGGGTGGCGATCGACACGATCAACGAGCGCTTCCCCGGCACGGCGTCCGCCGACCTGTTCGTCGTGCCGGAGGACAGCGCGGCCGACGACGCGACGCTCGACTCGGTCGCCGCCGGGCTCGAGGGGCTGGCCGGTGTCGCGTCGGTCGATCCCGCCGCTCCGCTCGACGACGGCGACGGTCACGTCATGATCGGCGTCCACCTGGCCGACGACGTCGAGCCCGACTCCCCGGCCGCCGTCGAGCTGGTCCGCGAGATCCGCGACCGCGACCTCGGCACGCCGGTGCTCGTCGGCGGGCAGGCCGCCGGCCAGGCCGACTTCACCGACGCGCTCGTGCGCGGGCTGCCCGTCGCGGGCGGCATGGTGCTGATCGCGACGTTCGTCCTGCTCTTCCTCATGACGGGCTCGGTCCTGGTCCCGGTCAAGGCCCTGCTGACGAACGCGATCTCGATCGCCGCGTCGCTCGGGATCACGACGTGGGTGTTCCAGATGGGGCACGGCGCCTCGCTGCTGGGGTTCACGGCGGCCGGCGGGCTGGAGAGCTACGTCGTCGCGATCGTCGTGGCCTTCGGGTTCGGCCTCGCGATGGACTACGAGGTGTTCCTCATCGCGCGGATCAAGGAGCTGTACGACACCGGGGTCGGCAACGACGAGGCGGTCGTCGTCGGGCTGCAACGGTCGGGTCGGATCATCACGTCGGCCGCGCTCGTCATCATCGTCGTGTTCGCCGGGTTCGCCTCGGGCGACCTCCTGCCGATCAAGGAGGCGGGCTTCGCGCTCGCCGTCGCGGTCGCGCTCGACGCCACGCTCGTGCGGATGCTGCTCGTCCCCGCCACGATGACCGTGCTGGGCGAGGCCAACTGGTGGGCGCCGCGCTGGCTGCGCCCGCTCGCGAACCGGTTCGCCATCGCGCACTGACCCCGGCTCGCCGTCCTCGCCGTCGCCGGCCTCCGCCGCGCCGGCCCCGGCCGAGGGGGACCGGTCGATGTCGGACCGGCAACGTACGCTCGATCCGTGGATCTCTTCGAAGCCGCCTCGACCGACGAGGCGGGCGTCCCCGGCGTCGATCCCGCGGCGCCGCTGGCCGTCCGGATGCGTCCGGCGAGCCTGGCGGAGGTGGTCGGCCAGGGCCACCTCCTGCGCGCCGGCGCCCCGCTGCGCCGGCTGGTCGAGCCGACCCGCGCCGGATCGCCACCGCCGTCCTCCGTCGTGCTGTGGGGCCCGCCCGGCACCGGGAAGACGACGATCGCCTACCTCATCGCGCGGGCCGGCGGGCGGCGGTTCGTCGAGCTCTCCGCCGTCACGGCCGGCGTCAAGGACGTCCGGATGGTCATCGAGGACGCGCGCCGCCGGCTCGCGGGCGGGGGAGAGGAGACCGTCCTCTTCGTCGACGAGGTGCACCGCTTCTCCAAGACGCAGCAGGACGCCCTCCTGCCGAGCGTGGAGAACCGCTGGGTCACGCTCGTGGCGGCCACGACCGAGAACCCGTCGTTCTCCGTCATCTCCCCGCTCCTGTCGCGCTCGCTGCTGCTGACGCTGCACTCGCTCGAGCCCGAGGACGTCGCGGACCTCGTCAGGCGCGCCGTCGCCGACGAGCGGGGGCTGGGCGGCACCGTCGAGCTGAGCGAGGAGGCACTCGAGCAGCTCGTCCGGCTCGTCGGGGGCGACGCCCGCAAGGCGCTCACCGTCCTCGAGGCCGCCGCCGCGACGGCGCTGGAGGAGCAGGCGGACGACGACGAGACCGACCAGGGGGAGGACGACGCCGGCGCGCCGGCCGTCATCACGATCGACGTCGTCGAGCGCGCCGTCGACGTGGCCGCCGTGCGCTACGACCGGGACGGCGACCAGCACTACGACGTCGCGAGCGCGTTCATCAAGTCGATGCGCGGCAGCGACGTCGACGCGGCGCTGCACTACCTCGCGCGGATGATCGCGGCGGGGGAGGACCCCCGGTTCATCGCGCGGCGGATCGTCATCGCGGCGAGCGAGGAGATCGGGATGGCCGACCCGACGGCGCTCCAGACCGCCGTGGCGGCCCACCAGGCCGTGAGCTTCATCGGGATGCCCGAGTCGCAGCTCATCCTCGCCCAGGCGGTCATCCACGTCGCGACGGCGCCGAAGTCGAACGCGACGACGCTCGCGATCGCGGCGGCCCTCGGCGACGTGCGGTCCGGCAAGGCCGGGGCGGTGCCGTTCCACCTGCGCGACGCGCACTACGCGGGCGCCAAGGACCTCGGCCACGGCAAGGGCTACCAGTACGCGCACGACGCGCCGCACGGCGTCGCGCCGCAGCGGTACGCGCCGGAGGGGCTGGAGGACGCGCGGTACTACGCCCCGACCGACCGCGGGAACGAGCGCGCCGTCGCGGCCCGGCTGGAGCGGATCCGCGAGATCCTCGACTCCCAGCCCTGACGTGGTCCGAGGTCGGCCCCAGGTCGCCTCGCGGCCGGCCCCGAGGTGGCCACGGACCGGTCCCGAGCGTCCGGGCCCGGCCGCGGGCGGGATGGGCTAGACTGTTGCGGTTGCCTGGACGGCTCGGTCCGTCCGTCGGCACTCCTGGGGTCCTAGCCCATCGTGGTCGGCCCCACCCCCACGCGGACACGCCGCGCCGGGGTGACAGCAGCAACAGGAATGAGTTGACGTGGCCCACAACCGCGCCCGCCACCAGGTGCGCCTCTCGCGCGCCCTCGGAATCGCCCTCACCCCGAAGGCCGCCCGCGCCTTCGAGAAGCGCCCCTACCCGCCCGGCGAGCACGGCCGCGCCCGCCGGAAGCAGGAGAGCGACTACGCCGTCCGCCTCAAGGAGAAGCAGCGTCTGCGCGCGCAGTACGGCCTGCGCGAGGCCCAGTTCCGCAACACGTTCGACGAGGCGCGTCGTCACCCGGGCCTGACCGGTGACACGTTCGTCGAGCTGCTCGAGTGCCGTCTCGACGCGCTCGTCCTCCGCTCGGGCTTCGCCCGCACGATCGCCCAGGCCCGCCAGGCCGTCGTGCACCGCCACATCCTCGTGGACGGCAAGATCGTCGACCGCCCCTCGTTCCGCGTGAAGCCGGGCCAGGTCCTCCAGGTCAAGCCGAAGAGCCAGACGATGGTCCCGTTCCAGGTCGCCGCCGCCGGTGCGCACCGTGACGTCCTCCCGGCCGTCCCGGAGTACCTCGAGGTCAACCTCGAGAAGCTGCGCACCGTCCTCGTGCGGATGCCCAAGCGCGCCGAGGTCCCGGTCCAGGCCGACGTCCAGCTCATCGTCGAGCTCTACGCCCGCTGAGCCCTTCCGCCCCACGTGGGCGGTCCACGCGTGTGCCCCGGGCGACCGGGGCACACGCGTGACGTTCGTTCCGGGCCGGGTCGGTCGCTGCGGGTACTCTCGACGGACGACGACGGATCGGGTCGCACCCGTGACGAGTCGTCGCAGCGTCCCAGGTGTCCTCCCAGGTGCCCAAGGAGAAGGTGGCAGCAGTGTCGGTATCGCTCGGTGACATCGCGGGCCTCGTGGCCGCCCTCGCCTTCGTCGCGCTCGTCGTGGCGATCGCCGTCCCGCTCCTCAAGCTCGGGGCCGTGCTCGACGAGACCAGGCTCTCGGTCGCCGAGCTGACCGAGCACACCGTCCCGGTCATCGACGAGGCGGCCGAGACGGTCCGCGGGGCGAACGCCCAGCTCGCCAAGGTCGACACGGTCACGACGTCCGCCGCCGAGGTTGGCCAGAACGTCTCGGCGCTCACGACGCTCGTGTCGGCCACGCTGGCCCGACCGATGATCAAGGTCGCGGCCTTCTCCTACGCCGTCCGGTCGGTCGTCGCCAAGCGGACGGGCCGCCGCTGATGAGGTTCGTCTGGGCCGGCGTCGGGGCCGCGGTCGCCGTTGCCGTCCTGTACCAGGTCGGCCGGGCCCGCTCGGCCGCCGACTCCGTCGCCAGGACGCTGACGCCGCAGGGCCTCGCCGAGGCGCTCACGCAGGGCGTGGAGGAGCTCCGGCTCGTCGGAGCCGAGCTCCGGACCGCGATGCGCGAGCAGGAGGCCCGGCTCGGCGCCGACCTGCTCCCGCCGCCCGAGGTCCTGGACGACGCGCGGACCCTGCGCGGCGGCTCGCCGCGCGCCGTCGGCCGCCGCGTCGAGCACGACCCCTGGGACGACGCCGACTTCTAGCCGACCGAGCCGTCGGACCGTCCCCCCCAACGTCACCGCGGCCGCAGCCGCGGACCACCAGAGGAACCCAGATGCGCACCGCCGAGATCCGCCGTCGCTACCTCGACTTCTTCGCCGAGAACGACCACCAGATCGTGCCGAGCGTCCCGCTCGTCTCGCCCGACCCGTCGATCCTGTTCACGATCGCCGGCATGGTCCCGTTCATCCCGTACATCATCGGGACGGAGCCGGCGCCGTGGCCGCGCGCCGCGAGCGCGCAGAAGTGCATCCGGACGAACGACATCGAGAACGTCGGCCGCACGACGCGGCACGGCACGTTCTTCCAGATGCTCGGCAACTTCTCCTTCGGCGACTACTTCAAGGAGGGGGCGATCCGCTACGCGTGGGAGTTCCTCACCACCTCCCAGGAGCAGGGCGGCCTCGGCTTCGACGGTGAGCGCCTGTGGGTGACGATCTGGGAGGAGGACGAGGTCGCCGCCGCCGCGCTGAGCGAGGTCGGCGTCGACCCGGCGCACGTCGTCCGGCTCCCGCGCGAGGACATCTTCTGGGACACGGGCCAGCCCGGCCCCGCTGGGCCGTGCGCGGAGTTCCACGTCGACCGCGGGCCCGAGTTCGGCCCCGACTACGACCCCGCGACGGGCGCCGCGGGCTGGAACGACGAGATCGGGGACCGCTACCTCGAGATCTGGAACCTCGTCTTCGACCAGTACCTGCGCGGTGAGGGCACGGGCAAGGACTACCCGCTGCTCAAGGAGCTCGACTCCAAGGCGATCGACACCGGCGCCGGCCTGGAGCGCATCGCGTACCTGCTCCAGGGCAAGAACAACATGTACGAGATCGACGAGATCTTCCCGGTCATCGGACGGGTCCAGGAGCTCTCGGGCAAGGTCTACGCCTCCGGCGAGCCCGGCACCGAGGAGGACGACGTGCGGATGCGCGTCGTCGCCGACCACGTCCGCAGCGCGCTCATGCTGGTCGGCGACGGCGTTCGCCCCGGCAACGAGGGCCGCGGCTACGTGCTGCGCCGCCTCCTGCGCCGCACGATCCGCTCGCTGCGCCTGCTCGGCCTCACCGGCCCGACGCTGCGCGAGCTGCTGCCCGTGTCGAAGGACGCGATGAAGGAGTCCTACCCGGAGCTGGAGCGCGACTTCGAGCGCATCTCGGCGATCGTGTACGGCGAGGAGGACTCCTTCCGCCGCACGCTCGAGTCCGGCATCGCCCTGCTCGACGCGGCGTCGTCGCAGGTCCGCAGCGGCGGCGGGACGACGATCACCGGCGAGGACGCCTTCCGGCTGCACGACACGCACGGCTTCCCGATCGACCTCACGGTCGAGATGGCGGCCGAGCAGGGCCTCGACATCGACCTGCCGACCTTCCGCCGGCTCATGACCGAGCAGAAGGAGCGGGCGCGCGCCGACGCGCTCGCGAAGAAGTCCGGCCACGTCGACACCTCGATCTACCACGCGCTCGCCGGCGAGCTGGGCGCGCCCGTCGAGTTCCTCGGCTACACCGACGCCACGGCGCGCGTGCGCGTCGTCGGGCTGCTGTCGAACGGCCAGCCGGTCGCGACGGCGGTCGCGCCGGCCGAGGTCGAGATCGTCCTGGACCGGACGCCGTTCTACGCGGAGGCGGGCGGTCAGCTCGCCGACACGGGCACCATCGGCCTGGACGGCGGCGGCGTCGTCGAGGTCGACGACGTGCAGGCGCCGATCAAGGGCCTGAGCGTCCACCGCGGCCGGCTGGTCGACGGTGCCGTCACGCTCGACGACCTCGGCACCGCGCGGATCGACACGCAGCGGCGCCGGGCGATCGCCCGCGCCCACACCGCCACCCACCTCGTCCACAAGGCGCTGCGGGAGACGCTCGGCGAGGGCGCGACGCAGGCCGGCTCGGAGAACGCGCCGCACCGTCTCCGGTTCGACTTCCGCTCGGGCTCGCAGCCGCCGGCCTCGGCGCTGCCCGAGATCGCCGAGCGGGTCAACCTCCGGGCGGCGGAGGACCTGGAGGTCACCGACCGCGTCATGGGGATCGACGACGCCCGCGCCCTCGGCGCGATGGCGCTGTTCGGCGAGAAGTACGGCAACCGCGTGCGCGTCGTCGAGATCGGCGGCGACTGGTCGCGCGAGCTGTGCGCCGGGACGCACGTGACCTCGACGGGCCACCTCGGCCCGGTGACGATCCTCGGCGAGGCGTCGATCGGCTCCGGCGTGCGCCGCGTCGAGGCGCTCGTCGGCGACGCGGCCACGCGCTTCCACGCCCGCGAGCAGGTCCTCGTCTCCCAGCTCTCCCAGCTCGTCGGCGTGCGCAGCGAGGAGCTGCCCGAGCGCATCTCCGGCCTCCTGACGAAGCTGCGCGACGCCGAGAAGGAGGTCGCGGCGCTGCGCCAGGCCGCGCTCCTCGCCGAGGCGGGCGCGCTCGTCGCCGGGGCGGTCGACGTCGACGGCGTCCGGGTCCTGAGCCACGACGCCGGGACGGTCGCGGGCGCGGACGACCTGCGCACGCTCGCGCTCGACCTGCGCGAGCGGCTGGGCGGCGCGGCCGTCGTCGTCATCGGCGGGACCGTGAAGGACCGTCCGTCGGTGGTCGTCGCGACGACGCCGGACGCGCGCGAGCGCGGCCTGCGCGCCGGCGAGCTGATCCGCGAGCTGGCGGCCGCCATGGGCGGCCGGGGCGGCGGCCGCGACGACGTCGCGCAGGGCGGGGGCGCCGAGGGGGCCGACCTGGCCGGAGCGCTCGCGGGCGTTCCCGGCATCGTCGGCACGAAGGTCGGGGCCTGAGCATGCGCCGCGGGGTGCGACTGGGCGTCGACGTCGGGAGCGTGCGGGTCGGGGTCGCGCGGAGCGACCGCGACGGCCTGCTCGCGACCCCGGTCGAGACCGTCCAGCGCACCCGCGACGACGACGGCACGCAGCGCGTGGCCGAGCTCGCGCGCGAGCTCGAGGCCATGGAGGTCGTCGTGGGCCTGCCGCGCTCGCTCGACGGCAGGGAGCGCGCCGCGGCCGGCCTGGCTCGCGCGTACGCGCGGCGGCTCGCCGACCTGCTCGCCCCGGTCGGGGTGCGGATGGTCGACGAGCGGTTCAGCACGACGACCGCGCAGCGGGCGATGACGGCCTCCGGTCGTCGAGCGAAGGACCAGCGGGCCGTGGTAGACCAGGTTGCGGCCGTGGTCCTGCTGCAGGCGGCCCTGGATGACGAACGCGCGGGGGGCGCACCTCGCGGACGGCTGATCGCCGCCGCTCGAACACCCGAGGAGAGCTCGTGACCGATCTGTTCGACCACCTCGAGGGCGGACACGACGACGCGGACGGAGACCAGCAGTCGCGTCGCGCCCGACGGGCCGTCGCGTCCGACGACGGTCAGCCCCCTCGGCGACCGGACCGCGAGTCCCGGCGCCGGCACCGCTCGGTGCTCAGCTTCGTCGTCATGATCGGCATCCTCGTCGGCCTCGTGGCCGGCGGCTGGTTCGTGGTCAAGCCGCTGTTCTCCGGCGGCGGCGACCCGTCGGCGAACGTGTCGGACTACCCCGGCCCCGGCGCGACCGAGATCCTCGTGGAGATCCCCGAGGGGTCCAGCGGCAACGCGATCGGGCTCATCCTCAAGGACGCGGGCGTCGTCGCGACGACCGAGGCGTTCAGCAAGGCGTACTCCGAGAACAGCGCGGCCACGTCGATCCAGCCGGGCACCTACAAGCTGCTCCAGCAGATGGCGGCCAAGGACGCGGTCGCGGCGCTGCTCGACCCGGCGAACCGCGCGGACATCCGCGTGACGATCGCCGAGGGCCTGCGCAGCGACCAGCTCTACCAGAAGGTCGCCGACGCGCTCGGGATCAGCTACGACGACGCCTACGCCGCGGCGCACGACTACGCGGCGCTCGGGCTCGAGGGCCCGCCGAACACGAACGAGGGCGTCATCGACCCGATGGAGGGCTGGTTCTACCCCTCGACGTACTCGATCAAGCCCAGCGGCACCGCGACCGACATGTTCAAGCAGATGTACGACCGCACGATCGCGGAGCTCGACGGCCTCGGCATCGCGCCCGAGGAGCGGCTGCACGTGCTGACGCTCGGCTCGATCGCCATGAAGGAGACGGACGCGGTCGACTGGCCGAAGACCGTCCGCGCCATGGAGAACCGGCTGGCCGAGGGCAGCGAGTTCGGCGGGAAGCTCCAGGTCGACTCGACCTTCGAGTACGCCTGGGCGCTCCAGCACCCCGGCGAGAAGATGGACCCGAACCTGCACAACACGGACGCGAGCCCGTACAACACGCGGCTCGTGGCCGGGCTCCCGCCGTCGCCGATCGGTACGGTCGAGGTCGGCGCGATGTCCGCGGTGCTCTCGCCCGAGGAGGGCGACTGGACCTACTGGATCACGGTCGACTACTGCACCCGTGAGACGCGGTTCACCAAGGACTACCAGGGTGAGTTCCTGCCGTGGAAGGCCGAGTTCCAGGACTTCCTCCAGCGGTGGCAGGCCAACGACGAGAAGTGCCCGCTCCCGGAGAGCTGATGGCGACGGGCCCCGAGGATCCCACGACGCCCGCACCGGAGCCCGACTCGGCTCCGGTGCGGCGTCGAGACCTGCGCCGCAACGCCGCCCGCGCCGCCGGGGAGGCGGGCGAGGCGACCGCCCGGCCGAGTGCGCCCGAGGACGCCGGAGCCGCCGTTGCCGCGGTCGACGCCCCGGCGCGGGACGGGCCGGTGACCCAGCCGACGGCCGCCGAGCCCGCCTGGGCCGACGAACCCGCCGGGGAGCCGGCGTCGATCGCGGAGCCGGTCCCGACCGCGGAGCGGGTCGTCGACGAGCCGGCGCGCCCGTCGCGGTCCGTCCCGCCCGGCGGGCGCTCCCACCGCCGCAGCTCGATCATCGGCGTGATCCTCGCGGTCGCGATCGTGCTGGGGCTCGGCGTGCTCATCCTCAGCGCCGTCCGTCCCCGACTGCCGGAGGGCGGCGCGACCCCGTCGACGACCGAGGCGGTCCAGCTCGACTACCCCGGCCCGGGATCGGGCGAGGTCCTCGTCACGATCCCCGCCGACGCCGACGCGACGGCCATCGGCACGGTCCTCGTCGACAGCGGGGTCGTGCTCACGGTCGAGGGGTTCGAGGCCGCGTACGCCGCGAACCCCGGTGCCGCGTCGATCCAGCCCGGCTCGTACCGGCTGCTGGGACAGATGACCTCGAAGGACGCGATCACGGCGCTGCTCGACCCGGCCCGACGCCAGGACCTCCAGCTCACCATCCCGACCGGCTACCGGACCGACCAGATCTACGCGCGCGTCGCCGACGTGCTCGGCGTGCCCGTCGACGACGTGCGGGCGGCGGCGCAGGACTACGCGGCGCTGGGGATCGACGGGTCGCCGAACACGGCCGACGGCGTCTTCGACCCGCTCGAGGGCTGGCTGCTCGCGGGCACCTACACGGTGAGCCGCACCAGCACGCCGACCGAGGTGCTGCGGCAGATGTACGACGCGACGATCGCCCAGCTCGACGCCCTCGGGGTGGTGCCGGAGGAGCGGGCGCGCATCCTGACGATCGCGTCGATCGCCGGCAAGGAGGCGCACGTCGCCGAGGACTTCCCGCGCGTGACCCGGGTCATCGTCAACCGCCTGGCCGTCGACAGCCCGACGGACGGCCGGATCCAGATGGACTCGACGCTCACCTACGCGTGGGCCATGCAGCACCTCGCGGTCGAGGAGATGGACCCGGCGCTGCACGACACGGACCCGTCGCCCTACAACACCCGGCTGCTGGCGGGTCTGCCGCCCTCGCCGATCGGGAGCGTCGACGCGGTGCTGCTGAACGCGGCGGTCTCGCCCGAGGAGGGGCCGTGGATCTACTTCGTCGAGACCGACCTGTGCTCGGGACAGCTGACCTTCACCGACTCCTACGACGAGATCATCGCGCGGCAGAAGGAGCTGCGGGAGTGGATCGAGACCTGGGAGGCCGGTGGCGAGGCGTGCCCGACACCGGAGGGCTGAGCACCGTGGAGGGCAGGACCGCATGACCACGACGAGACGCGCCGCGGTGGTCGGTGACCCCGTCGGGCACTCGCTCTCCCCGGCGCTGCACAACGCCGCGTACGCCGCCCTCGGCCTGACCGGGCACGAGTACGAGGCGGTCCGCGTCCCGGACGGCGAGCTGGAGCCGTTCCTGCGCGGGATGGGCCCGGAGTGGCTCGGCCTGTCGGTCACGATGCCGCACAAGAAGGCGGCGCTGGCCGCGGCCGACGTCGTCGAGCCGCTGGCCGCGACGGTCGGCGCCGCGAACACGCTGCTGCCGCAGCCGGGCGGGCTGCTCGTCGCCGCGAACACCGACGTCTACGGCGTGGCCGAGGCGATCCGCGAGACCCGCCGCGCGGCCGGTGCGTCCGAGCGCCTCTCGTCGGCCGTCGTCCTCGGCGCGGGCGGGACGGCGGCCGCCGCCCTCGCGGCGCTGGCCGAGCTGGGCGCCACCGCGCCCACCGTGTGCGTGCGCTCCTCGGCTCGCGCCGCCGACCTCATGCAGGCCGCCCACCGGATGGGGGTCGACGTGACGCTGCGGCGGTTCGACCACGCTTCGCGGTTCGTCCTCGACGCCGACGTGGTCGTGCAGACGGCGGTCGCCGGGGCGGCCGACGCGGTGGCGGCCGAGCTCGCGCAGGTGCTCGCCGACTCGCGCGGCGGGCTCCGGCCCGACCAGGTGCTGCTCGACGCGATCTACGACCCGTGGCCGACCGAGCTCGCCCGGGTGTGGGCCGACGGCGGCGGGAGCGTGGCGCCGGGCTGGCTCATGCTGCTGCACCAGGCGGCCGAGCAGGTGCGCCTCATGACGGGGCTCGTCGCGCCCGTCGAGGCCATGCGGGACGCGCTCGTCCGCGCGCTTGGCCCGCACGAGCCGGCCGGCCGGTAGCCGTGGAGTCGCTCGGCGCCGTCGTCATGGGCACGCTGGCGGCCGGCGCGGTGCTCGTCGTCGGAGCGGTCCTGACGGCGGCCGTGCTCGCGCCGCGGGTCGCGTCCCTCGCCGGCGAGGGCGCGCGTCGCTGGTGGCTCGCCCGGCCGGTCCAGGCGCTGGCCGTCCTCGCCGTCACGCTGCTCGCCCTGCCGAGGACGGCACCGGCGCTGTGGCCCGGCCTCGTCGTCGGACTCGCCGCCGCGACGCTCGCCTGCCTCGTCGACGCCGCGAGCCACCGGCTCCCCGACGTCCTCACGGTGCGCGCCGGCGGTGCGGCACTCGTCCTCGCGGGGGTCGGAGCGTTCTACGTCGCCGGCTGGGCCGGGCTCGCCGCGCTCGCCTCCGGGGCCGTGGTCGCCGGGGGAGTCCTCGGCCTCCTCGTGCTCCTCTACCCGCCGGGGATGGGTCTTGGCGACGTCAAGCTCGCGACCCTGCTCGGCGGACTGCTCGGCGCCGTGGCCTCCGTCGGGGCCGGGTTCGCCGGGACGCTCGGCTCGGGCGAGCACCTCGGCGCGGTCGTCGGCCGGGCGGCCGCCGCATCGGGCGGGATGCTCGCCGCCGCGTTCATCCTCGGCGGCCTGACGTCGCTCGCGCTGCTCGCGCTGCGCCGCGTCGGACGTCGCGACGCGGTCCCGTTCGGGCCGTTCCTCCTCCTCGGTGCGCTCGTGTCGCTGGCGACCCGCCTCCTGTGACGCCGGGCGACCAGCCGGTCGAGCTCGTGTGGCGCCGGGGCGGGGCCCGACGAGGGCGGACCGACCGTGTCCGCCCCCTGGCCGACCGCGCTGGCGCCGCCGGGCCCGTGGAAGGATGGAGCCCATGCTCAGGTGGTTGACCGCGGGGGAGTCGCACGGCCCCGCCCTCGTCGCAGTCCTCGAAGGCCTCCCCGCGGGGGTCGAGGTCACGACGGCCGAGATCCAGGACGCGCTCGCCCGACGGCGGCTCGGCTACGGCCGCGGCGCCCGGATGAGCTTCGAGCAGGACGAGGTCTCGGTGCTCGGCGGTCTGCGGCACGGGCTGACCCAGGGCGGCCCGCTCGCCATCGAGATCGGCAACACCGAGTGGCCCAAGTGGGAGCAGGTCATGTCGCCCGACCCGGTCGACCCGGGCGTGCTCACCGGTGCCCGCGGCGCGCCGCTCACCCGGCCCCGGCCCGGTCACGCCGACCTCATCGGCATGACGAAGTACGGCTTCGACGAGGCCCGCCCCGTCCTCGAGCGCGCCAGCGCCCGGGAGACCGCGGCCCGCGTCGCCCTCGGCCTGGTCGCCGCGCACTTCCTCGAGCAGGTGGCCGGCGTCCGGCTCGTCTCGCACGTCGTCTCGATCGGGACGGCCGGGTCGGAGGACGACGCACCCCTGCCGACGCCCGAGGACGTGGCGGCGCTGGACGCCGACCCGGTCCGCAGCATCGACCGCGCGGCGTCCGAGGCGATGGTGGCCGAGATCGACGAGGCGAAGAAGGCGGGTGACACGCTCGGCGGCGTCGTCGAGGTCCTCGCGTACGGGCTCCCGCCGGGGCTCGGCAGCTACGTCCAGTCCGACCGCCGCCTCGACGCGCGGCTGGCCGGTGCCCTCATGGGCATCCAGGCGATCAAGGGCGTCGAGGTCGGGGACGGCTTCACGACCGCCCGGCGCCGCGGCTCGCAGGCGCACGACGAGATCGAGCGGGGCGACGACGGCGTGCTGCGCCGTCGGACGAACCGCGCCGGCGGCGTCGAGGGCGGCATGACGAACGGCGAGGTCCTGCGCGTCCGGGCCGCGATGAAGCCGATCTCCACCGTTCCGCGCGCGCTCGACACGGTCGACACGTCGACCGGAGACGCCGCCAAGGCCATCCACCAGCGCAGCGACGTCTGCGCCGTGCCGCCCGCGGCGGTCGTGGCCGAGGCGATGGTCGCCCTCGTGCTGGCGCAGGCGCTCGTCGAGAAGGTCGGCGGGGACTCGGTCGTCGAGTGCCGCCGCAACCTCGAGGGGTACCTCGCCGCCGTCCCGGACACCATGCGGTGACCCGGACCGTGTCCTCGATCGTCCTCGTCGGCGTGCCCGGCGCGGGCAGCACGAGCGTCGGTGCCGTGCTCGCGGACCGGCTGGGGGTCGAGCTGCGCGACACCGAGCGGCTGGCCGCCGGCGCCCTCGGCCACGACTCCGTGAGCGGCGCGTTCGTCGTCGCGGGCGAGGAGGCGTTCCACGACGCGGAGACGACCGTCGCGCTCGCCGAGCTCGCCGCCATCGCCGCGGGGGAGCCCCGGGTCCTCGTCCTCGGCTCGGGCGTGCTCGCGGCCGAGCGCGTGCGCGAGGCGGCGGCCGCCCTCGAGGCGCCGGGCGTCGTCGAGCTGACCGTGACGCTCGCGCACGCCGCCCCCCGCCTCGGTCTCTCGCTCGCGCGCCCGGTGTTCCTCGGGAACCCGCGCGCGCAGTGGTCGAGGCTGGCCGAGGAGCGCCGCGCGCTGTACGCGCGCGTGGTCCGCGTCGTCGTCGACACGGACGACGCGGACGTCGAGGAGGTCGCCGGGCGGGTGCTCGACGTGATCGCGGGACCGAGGGAGAGCGACGATGAGTGACACCACCAGGATCACGGTGACCGCCGAGCGCACCTACGACGTCGTCATCGGCGAGGGACTGCTCGGCGAGCTCGCGCCGCTGCTCGGGGAGCGCGTCCAGCGCGTGCTCGTGCTGGCGCCCAAGGCGCTGGCCGCGACGGCCGAGAGCATGCGCGAGGACCTCATCGCGTCGGGGTACGAGGCGTACATCGCCGAGGTGCCCGACGCGGAGGAGGCCAAGACCGCGCAGGTCGCTGCGTTCTGCTGGGGCGTGCTCGGCCAGGCGGGGTTCACCCGCTCGGACGCGGTCGTCGGCCTCGGCGGCGGGGCCACGACGGACCTCGCCGGGTTCGTGGCCGCGACCTGGCTGCGCGGCGTCGCCGTCGTGCAGGTGCCGACGACGCTGCTCGGGATGGTCGACGCGGCCGTCGGCGGCAAGACCGGGATCAACACCGCCGAGGGGAAGAACCTCGTCGGTTCGTTCCACTCGCCGATCGGCGTGCTGGCCGACCTGCGGACGCTCGAGACGCTGCCGCGGTTCGACCTCGTCGCCGGGCTGGCCGAGGTCGTCAAGTGCGGCTTCATCGCCGACCCCGTCATCCTCGACCTCGTGGAATCGGATCCGCAGGGGGCGACGACCCCCGGGTCGCCGGTGCTGCGGGAGCTCGTCGAGCGGGCCGTCGCCGTCAAGGCGCGGGTGGTCTCGGCCGACCTGCGCGAGGCCGACCTGCGCGAGATCCTCAACTACGGGCACACGTTCGCGCACGCCATCGAGCAGGTCGAGCGGTTCTCCTGGCGGCACGGAGCCGCCGTGAGCGTCGGCATGGTCTACGCCGCCGAGCTCGCGCGGCTGGCCGGCCGGCTGGACGACGCGGTCGTCGACCGGCACCGCCGCGTCCTGGAGCTGCTCGGCCTGCCGACCACCTACCGGGGCGACCGGTGGCCCCGGCTCCTCGAGGCCATGCGGCGCGACAAGAAGACGCGGGGGAGCCTCCTGCGGTTCGTCGTCCTGGAGGACGTGGCCTCGCCGGCACGCCTGGAGGGCCCCGACCCGACGCTGCTCGCCGCCGCCTACGCGGAGGTCAGCGCGTAGGCGCCTCGCCCGAGGACCGGTCGCCGAGGATCAAGCGCAGAGGCTTGATCTTGGTAGATCAAGTCGTTACGTTTGATCCATGTTCGTCCTGACCGTCGACCAGCAGGGGTCGCGCCGCGGCAGCGACCGCGTGCCCTCCGCCCTCGGCCTGCTCGCCGATGTCGAGGTGCTGCTGCCGTTCGAGCGCACCGTCGGCGACGAGCTGCAGGGCGTCCCGGCGAGCGCCGAGGCCGCCGTCGACGCCGTGCTGCGGCTCGTCCGCGCCGGCGGCTGGAGCATCGGGCTGGGCGTCGGCCCTGGGCGGCTCGCGCAGTCCGCGTCCGCCAGCGACGGCGAGGCGTTCGTCCGCGCGCGCGAGGCCGTCGAGCGCGCCAAGGGCCGGACCGTCCCGGTCGCGCTGGCGCTGGCGGCGGGGGAGGCGACGCCCGACGCCGAGCCGTTCCTGCACCTGCTCGCCGCCGCCGTCGAGGAGCGCACCGACGCCACGTGGCGCGTGCTCGACCTGCTCGCCGCCGGGCGCAGCGGCGTCGAGATCGCCGAGGAGCTGGGGATGACGCCGCAGAACGTGAGCCACCACCGTCGCCGCGCGCTCTGGGACACCGAGGTCGCGGCGCGCCGGGCCCTCGCCCGGCTGCTGACGAGGATCGACGCGGCCGGCGCGTAGGTCGTCCTCACCCGGGCAGTCCTCGCCCGGGCGGGTCGGTCGCCTCGCCGAGACGCGCCTCCCCGGCGGGGCCCGGGCGCGATGTCGGACGCGGCTGGAAGGATGGCCGCATGGCTGCCGTCGTCGTCATCCTCGCGCTGCTCGTCTCGAGCGTGCTCGGGATCGTGCTCGTCCCCGCGGTGCTCCGGCTCGCCCCCGCCAAGGAGGTGCCGCGCGCCAGGGCGGCCGACCTCCTGCGCGGCGGCCTCGTCATCGGCATCCTCGAGCGGTTCGCCATCACCGGGGCCCTCATCGTCGGCCGACCGGAGGCGGTCGGCGTCGTCCTCGCGATCAAGGGCCTCGGTCGCTACCCCGAGCTGCGCAACGCCGCGACCGCCGCCGGCGAGGCGCCCCGCGGCGAGGAGGCCGGACCGGGCGCGGCGCCCCCGGTCGACCCCGCGATCGGCGCCGCGGTCTCCGAGCGGTTCATCATCGGGACGCTGGCCTCCTACCTGTGGGCCGGCGTGTGCGGCGTCGTCGCGGTCTGGACGCTGGCCCACGTCGGGTGACGGCGCCCGACAACCCTAGAATGGGGTGTTTCGTGTCCGACCAACGGCAAGGATTTTCTCTGTGGCTACCACCAACGACCTGAAGAACGGCATGGTCCTCAACATCGAGGGTCAGCTCTGGAGCGTCGTGGAGTTCCAGCACGTCAAGCCCGGCAAGGGCCCGGCGTTCGTCCGCACCAAGCTCAAGAACGTGCTCTCCGGCAAGACGGTGGACAAGACGTTCAACGCCGGCCTCAAGATCGAGACCGCCACGGTCGACCGCCGCGACATGCAGTACCTGTACAAGGACGGCGACCAGTACGTCTTCATGGACGTCTCCGACTACGACCAGGTCTTCGTCAGCCCCGAGATCGTCGGCGACGCCGTGCGCTTCCTGCTGGAGAACCAGCAGGTCATCATGGCCTTCCACGAGGGCAACCCGCTCTACCTCGAGCTCCCGGCCTCCGTCGTGCTGGAGATCACCTACACCGAGCCGGGCCTTCAGGGCGACCGCTCGAACGCCGGCACCAAGCCCGCGACGATCGAGACCGGCCACGAGGTCCAGGTCCCGCTCTTCCTCAACCAGGGCGACAAGATCAAGGTCGACACCCGCTCGGGCGACTACCTCAGCCGCGTCTGAGATGACGCTGGAACCCACACCGTCCATGTCGCACGACCACGCGTCCGACTGCTCCGTCGCCACGCCGTCGGACACGCCGCGGGTCGAGCGTCGCACCGAGCGTCACCACAAGGACCGTCAGCGCGCGCTGGACCTCCTCTTCGAGGCGGACCAGCGCGCCCGGGCGGGGGAGCGGATCGACGTCCTCACCCTCCTCGGCCGCCGGATCGCCGGCCAGGACGGGCTCAAGCCGATGCGCGACTACGCCGCGACCATCGTCGAGGGCGTCACCGAGCACGCCGGCCGGATCGACGAGATCATCGCGGCCAACTCCCACGGCTGGACGCTCGACCGCATGCCGGCCGTCGACCGCTCGATCCTGCGGATCGGCGTCTGGGAGATCCTGTGGAACCCGGACGTCCCGGACGCCAACGCGGTCAAGGGGGCCGTCGACCTCGCGGCGGACCTGTCCACCGACGACTCGCCCGCGTTCGTCAACGGTCTGCTCGGTCAGGTCCAGCGGCTCGCGCCGTCCCTGCGGGACGCGGCCGACCCCGCCGAGGACGACGCGCACGCCGCCGAGCACCCGGAGCCGGCGAGCACGGCCGACCCGCGAGACGACGAGGCCACCGGCGCGGCACAGGAGTAGTGTGACGCCCGGTCCGCAGCTGGCGAGACCGTCCCACCTTTAAGCCCGTCCCGTGAGGCGGGGAAGGAGGAAACCATGTCCGCGTCCCATCCGGACGAGCGCGTGGTGCTGAACGCCGAGGAGATCGGCCGGGCACTCACCCGCATCGCGTTCGAGATCGTCGAGCGCAACCACGGAGCCCAGGACATCGTCCTGCTCGGCATCCCTCGCCGCGGCGCCCCGCTGGCCAAGCGGCTCGCCGAGCGGATCGAGCTCGCGGAGGGCCGTGGCCGCGCGGGGGAGACCCCCGCCACCCAGGTCCCGGTCGGCGAGCTCGACATCACGCTCTACCGCGACGACCTGCGGGCCAACCCGACCCGCGCCCTCACCCCGACCCGCCTGCCGGCGAG
>Ga0066256_1000289_pt1 | contig 191836 bp, 149 predicted proteins | sample ThiBio_1000_biof_FD_87107 | JGI IMG/M metagenome (GOLD analysis project Ga0066256, IMG submission 87107) | Wastewater bioreactor microbial communities from Cape Town, South Africa - Thiocy_expt_1000_biof (version 2) | ecosystem: Engineered > Bioreactor > Thiocyanate-remediating >...
TAGAAAAATCCGAAACAACCTGATTTTAAAGATATTTTTAAAATAAGTTGAAAATGAACGAAACTTACTTCTGTAAAAGATCAATATCCGGCATCATGGCCTTCCACCAGGCGGAGAAAGAATGCTCTTTCGCTTTTAAATCTATCTGTTCACCAATTTTTGGTGTCAAAACAGCAAGACCTTCCTGCTGTGCTAACGTATAAGTTTCTTCTAGCGGTTCATACCACGGATGATCCGACAATTTGAATTTAGAATGATGAACCGGAAGAATCTGCTTCGCCTGTAATTCCCTTGATTCCTGAATGACCTGCTCAGGAAATGAATGAATATAAGGCCACTTTCTATTATACTGACCGCATTCCAAAACAGCCAGATCAAAAGTACCGAACTTCTCTCCTATCTCTTTAAAATGTGTTCCATACCCGCTGTCACCACCGAGAAAGAGCTTTTGACTCTCGCTTTCCAGAACAAAAGAAGTCCATAAAGAGCTGTTTCGCTTTAGTCCCCTTCCGGAAAAATGCCGGGCAGGTGTAAAGGTTATTTTCAGATAGGCACCTAACACAACTTCTTCCCACCATGCTTTTTCCGTAATTTGATTCGGGTTCCATCCCCAGTACTCGAAATGTTGTGCCACACCTAAACAACAAATAACCTGTGTATGCTCATTCTTCAATTTCTGAATGGTCTTAAAATCCAGATGGTCCCAATGATCATGGGTAATCAGCAGGTAATCAATTTCGGGAAAATGCTGAACCTGATAAAAATCACTTCCTTCAAATGCTTTCAAGGAATTAGGAATCGGTGAGGCATTTCCGCTGAAAACAGGATCTATCAGAAAGGTCTTTCCGGAAATTTTAAGGAAATACGAGCTGTGCCCGAACCAGATCATCGTGTCCTCTCCCGGATGCAGATTCTTCAAATCTGTTTCCACAAACGGAACAGGTGAATCCGGAACCGTATAAGGATGCTTCTGAAAAAATTCAAACAGCAGCTTTACCATATTTTCTCCTTCCGCCAGGGCCGGAGTAGAAATTAAATTTTGAAATTTTCCCTTTTGGTAAATAGGAAGCTCACCAAATTTTTGCCTGCGCCGCGCATCAGGTAATTTTCCGAAAGAAGTTAAGAATGACATCTTGGATTACAGAATTATTTAAGGTTAAAGATATTTATCCGCAGCAGATCTCCTGCTAAATAATTCGTTAAGAAAACCTATCGCAACCTGACGGGCATCATAAACGCTCCCGGGCTTCTTCCCATTGCTAAACATTTCCGGGCTTTCACATATTTTATACTTCATGAATGAAAGGCTTTTTATACCTTTAAGTCAAATTTTCAGAACATGCGAAAGAACCTTCTTTTATTGCTATCTTTTTTTGCTTCATTTTTTTCAGTTGCCCAAACATTACAACAGGCAGATTCTTTAACAAATACAGGCTTATATCGTGATGCCTCCGAGATGTATCAGCAGCTGATGGTAAAAGCAATTGCACAAAATGATGCCGTTAGTTTCTACCAGGCAGCGGACAAGCAGACAGCTGTATTTTTTGAAGCAGGTTATGAGTTCAAAGAAATCGTGGATTACATCAACCGGTTTCCGGAAATGACTTCTCAGTCACCGGAATTAAAGGCACTTATAACTCATTTCCAATTGTTATTTCTGATCAATTTTTATTCAACTGTTTCTGTAGAAGACGAAACAGCGGAACTTCGTTTAAAAATTGACAACAAAAATCACACGGTGGATTTTGCCAATAAAGCTTACAGGGAAAATCTGCGTAATTATATTGATTCCACAGCCTATTCTTCTATTCAGAAAGCAGAGCTATTCCGAAATGACCCTGCAAATAAGTTCATTCAGAAGGAGAATATCAATCCGGAAGTTTTTCCTAATTTTTCCATATACCTCCTGGATGAAATCAAAAATTTTGCTTTTGCCACAAATCTTTACTCTGAGAAAGTATATACTAAAGTTGAAGATATCCTGAAAGCACAGAAAAATGACAATAGCTATATTATCTGGCATTTGGAAAAATTAATGTACACTTCAGATAATCAGGACACTACTTTTATCAGAACACTTGAAAAATTCTATAATGAGTATTCTGCCAATAAAAATGCTTTAGGAATTCAGCTGGAAATCAACCGGCTTAAGCAATATCAACCTGAAAATCAATACGATTTCAAAACAAATAAAAACCTTCATTTTCAGGAGCAGTCTTATCATCTGATTGATTCTCTGATAAAAAAATCCCCTGAAAGCTACTACAAAGAAGCGGCTGAAAGGTTCCTTTCTGAAATGAAAAGAACAGGATTTTCCGCACGTATTAACCGTCTGGACAACAATCACAAAAAAGCGTTCTTGTCTGTTAATTATAAAAATCTGGAAAAAGTATTCCTGCATATTTATAAGAAAGATAATAAAGGAACACAACAATTCTCCGGAGAATCTTACTCCGAAGTATATTCGGAAACATTGCAGCTGGAACAAAACGGGAAGTACAATACTCATTCAAAAGCGTTCATCATTCCGGACTTCATCTCCGGAGAATACCTTTATCTCCTTGTCAGAGATGACCGGTTCATTGACTCCGTAAAAACGGACCTTTACTTCGATATGAATGATAATGATACAGGATGGAATTATACTACCGCGGTAATGAAACTCGATGATTTCGGCTATTATTCTTCCACTTATAATGGCAGCATTTATATCAGAACCTTCGATATCATTTCCAACAAACCCATTCAGGGCATAGAGCTGAAACAAGAGGATAAGGAAGGCCGTTTTCAGACGCTCGCAACAACCGATAAAAATGGCGAATTGACCTATACTTTCCCTGAAACCACCAATTACAGGTACTACAACAATTTGCAATTAGTAAGAAAAAACAGCTCTCCGCAATTTATTTCCATTTATTCCGGAAAAACAACTACCAGGCAGGTTGAAAACATCAAAATCATTACCGACCGGAAAATATATCGTCCGGGAGAGCAGGTTTCATTTAAGGCCTACGTTTACAATCAGGAAATCTGGAATGTGAAGCCGGTAACCGAAACATCTTATACGATCACTGTCAAAGACCTTAACAACAAGGAGCTTTATTCAGGAACAGCAACGACCAACGAATACGGGACATTAGCCGGAAACTTCACACTTCCTAAATCGGGATTCAGCTTCGGGAGTATCCGTTTATTGGTTGGAGAAAGGGCTTCTTATTTTACAGTAGAAGAATATAAACTGCCTGCCATTCAGATTGAAGCTGGATTTGATAAAGCTTCGTATGCCTATTCCGAAAAGCTTCAATTGAAAGGGACTGTCAAAGCTCTTGCAGGATATATGATTCCGAATGCCAAAGTTAATCTTTCCATTTCTGAAAGTTCATTTTACTGGAGATATTATGAAAAGGACAGTGCTACGGACACTACTATTTTTACAGATGAAAAAGGGCTTTTTCACTTTGAATTTAACGTGGATTCCACTGAACGCTTTGGGAAAAATATCCTGGCAACGATAGAAGTGGTCAGTGAAAACGGGGAGATCTTTACTTCTTCCGCAACTACTTTCGCAGGGAAAAAACAGATGGACTGGTCTGTCGAACTGGCGGAAATGTTATATTCTGATCAGCCGAATATTCTGAAAATAAAATCGGAAGATACAACAGCACGTTTTGAAATTGACATCGTACTGGAAGATTTCCAGAAAAAGGAAATCGTGTATGCTCCGGAATTTGCTGCTTTCAGTGAAAAACAATTTGAAAAAACATTCGGAAACTGCAGGTACCTGAAAGAATATAAGCCAATCGAACTGAAAACAGTAATAAGTAAAAAGATAACTTCTAAGGACTCCATCCTGCTAAACGAGCTGATCTCCGAAAGCGGCGATTTCTTTGTGCATGTTAAAAATCTTTCGGATGACGAAGAGAAAGAACTGCGTTTTACATTCATCAACATTAAAGAAAAGCAGGCCAAAGTGGCGGATAAGCTTTGGCTGACAGCCGAAAAAGAGGTGCTGGAAATCAATGAGAAATTAAAATATCAAATCGGAACAAGTGCGAAAAAAATGCCGGTAACGATTTTATTATTCAACGAATCCGGGCTAATCTCAAAACAAGCATTACAGCTAAAAGGAACCAAAGCATTTGAATACCAGCCAACAGAAAAGGATTTAACCGGAATTACCGTTCAGGTAACCGGAACGTTGGACGGAGAAGTATTTACAAGAGAAAACAAAATTACTTTCTCCGGAAACCGTAAGAAATTAGATGTGGAATGGATCACCAGACGTTCTGTTCTGCTCCCCGGTGCAAAAGAAGAATGGCAGTTCGGGCTTAATAATGTAACGGAAGCGGAAATGCTCGCTTTGCTGGTCGATCAGGCCAATCTGAGTATGAGCAACAACAATATTGAGTGGAACCCTTATAACAATCGCAGCATTTATCTGAGAACGGACAAAAGCGAGCCGGTCAATACATTGGATTTTAATGGATACTACAATAATTATTACTATTTAGATGACGAAACTACCTATTTTCTTCCTACGGTTATCAGTAATGATATGGCAGAAACCCCTCCTCCTTCGTCTTTTGCAGACAAAGAAGTCACTTTATCCAGTCAGGAGGCATTTAACGGAACTGGCAAAAAGAAATTTAAAACAGTCAGCAGCCCTTCTTTCGGAGAAGGAGAAGGAAGTGGAAACGGAACAAATGAACAAACCCCACCTCAGATCCGCAGCAACTTTAATGAAACCGCTTTTTTCTACCCGCAGCTCCATGCCAAGGATGGGAAAATAAGCTTTAATTTCACCTTGCCGGATGCTGTTACCAGCTGGAATTTTCAGACATTCACACATACAAAAGAGTATAAGCTGAATTACTTTACAGCAAGCATTATCGCAAAAAAAGAAGTAATGGTGCAACCTAATGTCCCTCGTTTTTTCCGGCAGAAGGATAAAATGGAACTGACAGCAAGTACGGTAAATCTCTCCGAAAAAGAAGTATCCGCAACAGCTTCGGTTGAATTTTTCAACCCGGTCACCAACGGAATTTTTACAGAAATTCCTGCCCAGACACGAAATTTTAACCTCGCTTCCAATGAAAATAAAATCGTTGGCTGGAATATCGAAATTCCTACAACAGAGCTTCCTGCGATCGGTATCCGTTATTCAATAAAAGCAGGTACGCATACGGATATTGTGGAGCGTGTAATTGTGGTTTTATCCAATCAGATGACGCTTTCAGAGGCGGTTCCCTACACATTTAATACTCCCGGAACTCACCTCATGGACGTAAAAGCCCTGACCGGAAAATCAAAAACACAGCAAAACAAGCAATTGACCATTGAATACCTGGGAATGCCGGAATTATTCGTGCTGAACAGCATTCCAACAATGATGGAAGAACAAAATGAAGACTTTTTTACATTACTGAATAAATATTACATCAACGGTATTGCTGAAAAACTGATCGTCCAAAATGCGGATCTGAAGAAACGTGTGAATGATAATTATCAGTGGGAAAGCCCTTATTCCAAATTCAGCGACGAAAACATCCGGAATACGCTTCTGGAGGAAACTCCATGGGTTTTGGAGGCAAAAAACGAGCAACAGCAATGGGCGAAGCTCGCAGCATTCTTAAATGACAATCAACGTATTCAAAATAAAACCACTAACTGGACAAAATTACAATTGCTGCAAAATTCCGATGGAAGCTTCAGCTGGTTTGCAAAATCAAAAGGATCAGCCTATCTGACACTGGTGTTTGCAGAGCGTCTGCAGAAACTCGGAGAAACATCCGGTGAGTCTTATAAAAAAGCCATCGCTTATCTGGACAGCGAAGTCGATAAACATTATCAACAGTACAAAAAAACAATCGCCGGAGATTATTTTAGTCCTTATCTGATCAAATGGCTGAGAATTACAAACCAGAATTCAGGAGAATCCTATAAATATTATCTGGAACATTTCAAAACCAACTGGTTAAAATACAATCTGAGCCTGCAGGCGGAAATCGGTTTGCTCATGACAGAAAAAGGAGAAAAAGCAACTGCGGAAATCATCTGGAAATCCATCGACAACCGAAAATCAGGCAATACAACCCTTGGTACTTACTGGCAAAAACCAAAATACTGGTGGAACTGGTATGAGAATTATTTTACAACACATGCAAACATACTGGAACTGTACCAGAAGCTGAACAAGGACAGAGCACAAATTGCCGCTATCCGTCAATGGCTGATTAATCAGAAACGCGGTCAGCTATGGGAAACATCCAAAACAACAGCAGACATCTGCCAGGTACTTTTAGTAAACGGAAGAACGTCACGAACTTCTTCCTCCACGCATCTTTCAATCGGAGCGGAACAAATTCAGCTGAGTGAAAAACCATTCAGCTATTATAAAACCGTTATCGATCACCCTGCGACAACTTCTCCAAATATAATCGTGGAGAAAAAAGACAACGAGCCGGAATTCGCCCAGATTCAGCTGATCTATTCCGATGATATCGCAAATATCACTTCTAACACAGCCGGGTTAAAAATTGAAAAACGACTTTACCTCGTTGAAAACGGAAAAGAAACAGAGATCACAGGCGGAAAAATAGAAAAATCTTCAAAAATCCGGGTGAAGCTATTCATAAACACCGACCGGGATCTGGAATTCGTTTACGTAAAAGACTTGCGCGGACAGGGATTGGAACCGCTGACAGCGCAGAGCGGATATCAGTCATCAGCAACGATGTGGTATTACCAGACTTCGAAAGATGCGAGCACAGAATTGTTCATCGAACGATTGTCGAAAGGAAATCACCAGGTAAGCTATGATGTGATTGCAACTGTAAAAGGAACCATCCAGTCAGGGTTCGCGACAGCAGAATGTTTATACGCACCGGAATTTAAAGCAAATACGGATTCAAAAGTGATTCAGGTGGAATAATTCCGCTCAACAGCAATAAAAGTTAACCGGAAAAATTATGCAAGCATATAATTAGGTATTTATACCTAATGAAAAAACAGTATTTATACTCTTGCATGAAACTTGATCAAAACCTATATTTATATATAAATTTTAAACAATAAAATGAGTCATTATGCTGCAAATCAAACATTAAATACCTAGAAACCAAGCCATCACATACACTGAGAGTAATTGGATAATTTCAGAGTCATAAAAAGCTTTGAAAAACAAAAAGATTAAAATCAATTATTATGAAAAAATTACGTTTAATATTCGTTTTTTTCATTGCTGTAAGTGTTGGAGCCCAGACAAAAATCAAAGATGGAAGTGTATCCGGAGGTTCTTTGATCCCTAATGCCAACTCTATTTTAGAGCTGGAAAGCAGCAATAAAGGGCTATTATTACCTCGTGTAAAGCTGGACAGTACTGGTTTACCCTCACCTCTTTCTTCCCATATAGAAGGAATGACTGTTTACAATATCCGGGAAACGGCGGATGTATCACCCGGTATGTATTACAATGACGGCAGCAAATGGAGAGCATTGTCCGTACACAAACCTGTGCAGTTTTCAACAGACTCTGTTGTCAGCCTGAAGGCCGGAGAAAATTTTATTTACTATAAAAAAGATGTACCTCTGAATCCTTCCAGCCCTTTGCTTCGGAATCATTTTTCAGATGTACCTGTATTGGAAGGACTTCGACTGGAAACTTTCTATTACGACAATACTTATTATATTCCCAGATGGTATAATGTATCAGGCACTACGCAAAAATACACTTATACTTCCGTGTCTACTCTCACGAACAATTATGACGAAGCGAACAAGGAACTCCCCGGCGGCGCATTTGAAAATGTAGATGGGGATGGCATCGTTTATTGCAGCCCTTCCTCTTCTGAAACAGTTACAGCAGACTTACTGATCAATGATAAATGGTACCGGATAATATGGTATGTATTTATTGACAGGAGCATTAATATAAACAACACTGCCTATACCGTACGTATTTCTATTACACGTTTACATTGAATACAATAACACAGTGCAAATAAAGAGTTGTTATGAATGCTATTTTTAATCTGAAAAATATTCCTACCCTGATAACGGGAATCATACTATTAATAACAGGGCCTATACTCAGTCAAACCGGTGCAGGAACAGCTATTACAGCTAACGGTCAGCGGATCGTAAGCGCTTCCGATACAGTTTTTGAATATGCGGAGACGTTTTATATAGGGCCTGCCGCTCAATGGGAAATAGCAGGAGTACTTGTCATATACAGTAAAAATGTCTGGATCGCTCCTTCCGCAAAAATCACAGGCACGGGAAAGCTTATCATTGCAGCACCGGGAAGTAATCCTTTATATACAGGTACAGCTCCCACCATTATTGACGGGAATAACGGTAACTATATTACCCTTAATATCGAACATAAAAATCCCGCGAATATTCTCCTTTCAGACATTTCAGATCCGGGTTATAATGTGGAGAACCCGACCTATGAAAAAGCGGCAGCACTCAATATCGGTGCGGATTTCTCATTTGAAGCTGACGGAGCAGATGTTCTGTTGAACGGCAATGACTTTTTATTTAATGAAAATGCCACTATCCGCAATTTCAGCGCGCAACGGATGGTTGTTACAAATAATACAGTGAATGGTCATTTGATAAAGCAAAACAGCAATCCGGAAACATTTGATTTTCCTATAGGGATCGCAGAAGGTGATTATACTCCTGCCTCTATCACCGGAAGCAATACTTATTACGTGAGCGTTACGGATTATTCATTTATTGATTCTTTTATCACGGCACCGGAAAAAGGAATGGACAGAGCATGGCATATATACGGCGGAACGGCAAATTCTATGACATTGCAGCATAATTCGTCCTTAACAGACGGCTCACATTATATTGATGAGAAAGCCTCCATAATACAGCACCTGGGAAACGGCGTATGGAGCAGCTTCACGGCAACGGACTATGTAGCTTCAGGTGTACATTCCAATACAGCAAACATTCCTTCTGCCATTCCTGACTTTGACAAAGAATCAGCATGGTTCAGCAAAGCAAATAATGTCATTAATCCTTTGCTTATAGGATTGCTCAATTTCGACGCGTACAGGAAAGATGAAACGATCGAATTACAATGGAGCACGATTACAGAACACAATTGTAAAATATTTGAAATCGAACGCAGCAAAGACTGTGAAATATGGAACAAGATCGGATTCAAAGAATCTTTGTCAGGAGGAGAGAACGGGCACCAAAAACTGGATTATACATTTATTGATTTGCAACCAATTACCGGATACAATTATTATCGTCTGAAACAGATTGACCAAAACGGGAATTTTACTTACAGCATTATTTGCTCAGCCTTGTTTGACAAGCTTATCACCTATCCTTCACCGGTAAAAGATAACCTGTATATTTCAGGGCTTTCAGGAAAAGAAACTATCCATATCCGGAACATGACCGGGAAGCAAATCAGGGAAGCCCGTGCGGAAGATTTTACCATCAGCATTAATCTGAACGACCTTAGTGACGGAATATACCATATTGATGTAGTGTCCGATAATGATATCCTTCTTTCCAGAAAGATAATCATTAATAAATAATTTTCTATCTGTAACAACAAAAACCAGAGATCCCGTATATCGATGATTTACGGGATCTTTATTTACAAACGACCAGCCTTTTCCCAGGAAATTATTTTACAATAAATAAACATTTATTAATTTAAGAAACTTGTATTTAAACGGAGAAGCCGGTACTTTTTTGGAATCGCTGACCTCACAGAGTGGATACCAGTCATCTGCAGCAATGCGGTATTATAAGACTTCGAAAGATGCGAGTACAGAACTGTTCACGAACGATTACCAAAAGGAATCATCAAAGCTACGAGGTGATTTCAACAGTAAAAGGAACTATTCAGCCAGAGTTTACAATAGCAGAAATACATATGACTGATTTTAAGCGGAATAAGGATTATAAAATAATTAAATAGAATAAAATAATCCATCATCATATCCTAATCACATAATGGTACGTTGTGTGATTTAAAATACTTGATTTCTATTTATCTAGAATCAGCAAATACCTTATTCACTGTATACTTTCTTGCTTCAAATCACAATGTTAGGTATAAATACCTGATTTAAAAAGGGTATTTATACTCTTGCCCGGCTTTAATTTAATTTATAAAATTGTTTTAATTAATAATTGCTTTTGAAGATTCCTGAACTGTATCAGTTTAAGAATCTTCAAAATACAGATTAATTGGTGTTACAACGATGTTTAGAACAACAAATTTTAAAATAAAGTAAATAATACCCATAAAATCAATTATTATGAAAAAGCTTAGCTTAGCATTTTTTTCTGTTGCTATCATAGCATTCAGTATTACAGCACAAACCAAGATCAAGGACGGAACCGTTCCCGGAGGCTCACTGATTCCGAACGCAGATGCCATATTAGAGTTGGAAAGCAGTAATAAAGGCCTACTCTTACCTCGTGTAGAACTGGACAGTACCGGCTTGCCCTCTCCTCTTTCAAGCCACGTACAGGGAATGACTGTTTATAATACAAAAAAAACAGCAGACGTATTGCCCGGAATCTATTACAATGACGGGAACAGCTGGAAAAGTTTAATCACAACTAAAGTAATAGTAGACACAGTCGTAATCCTGAATGTCGGAGAAAGCTTCGTTTATTATAAGAAAGACGTACCTTTAACTGCTGCCAAACCTCTGTTGCGAGATCACTTTTCTGATGTACCTGTATTAGAAGGGCTCAGGCTGGAAGCATCTTACTATGCTGATCAAAACTTCTATATACCCAGATGGTATAATGTTTCCGGTACTACAAAAAAATACACCTATACCTGTATCTCTGGTGCAACAGTCAACTATGATGAGGCTAATCAAACATTATTGAACGGACAATTTGAAAACGTAGATGGAGATAATATTGTCTATGCCAGTGCTACCGCTGCTGAAACTGTTACAGTCGATCTGATTATCAATGAGAAGTGGTACCGGGTATTATGGTATGTGTTTAAGGACAGAAGTGTTAATGCAACAAATAACAGCCTTACCGTCCGCATTTCCATTACACGTTTACATTAATTGAATATTAATACGTTAAAATCACTTTTATGAATAATTCTATTCTTAATCGGATAAACATTCCTGTTTTGATAGTAGTCTTAACATTACTCATAACAGGAACGGGAATCAGTCAGACAGGAGTAGGAACAGCTGTTGTAGACAACAGCCACCGCAGCATAAGTTCCGCAGATACTGTCTTTGAATATGTTGAATCTTTTTATATCGGACCGGCTGCTAAATGGGATATCTCAGGAGTACTTGTTTTGTACAGTAAGAGTGTATGGATCGCCCCCTCAGCAACTATTACGGGAAACGGGAAATTGGTCATTGCATCACCGGGAAGCAATCCTTTGTATACAAGCATGGCAGGCAGCACAATCATTGACGGCAACAATGGACAACATATCCTCCTTGATATCCAACATAAAAATCCCGAAAATATTCTTCTGTCAGATGTTGCTGATCCCGGCTATGGCACCATTAATCCTTCAGCAGAAAAAGCGGCGGCGCTGAATATCGGAGGAGATTTTTCGTTTGAATCGGACGGCGCTGATGTCCTGTTAAACGGGTATGATTTTCTATTCGGAGAAAATGCTACACTAAGCAATTACAGCTCACAGCGGATGGTTGTGACGGGAAATACTGTAAATGGTCATTTGATAAAACAAAACAGTATTCCGGCTGCATTTACCTTCCCTGTAGGAATTGCCGAAGGAGATTATACTCCCGCTTCCATTACAGGAAGTAGTGAGTATCACGTTAGTGTCACCGACTATTCCTTTATCAATTCGCTGGTTACAGCTCCGGAAGAAGGAATGAACAGGGCATGGCACATATATGGGGGAACGGCTGCTTCTCTGACCTTACAGCATAATACTCTTTCCAACGGATTATCTTATGTTGATGCAGATGCTTTTATAACACAGCATCAGAGTAGTGGTGTATGGAGCAACATACCTTCTGCAGATTATGTATCCTCAGGAGTACACTCTAATACAACCACAATTCCCTCTGCTATTCCTCCTACATCCACGCCCTCTTCATGGTTCAGTAAATCAAATGATGTAGCCAGTCCACTTCCTATCGGACTGCTGACTTTCAATGCAGAAAAACAGGGAAGAACCGTTGAACTAAAGTGGATCACTGTCACTGAGCACAATAACAACTTGTTTGAAATTGAAAGAAGTGAAGATGGAAAAACATGGGATAATATAGGAAAAAAAGCTTCTTTGTCAGGAGGATCAGACGGACATCAGCAATTAAATTATAATTTTTTTGATTTAAAGCCAGTCATCGGATATAATTATTACCGCTTAAAACAAGTTGACTACGACGGAAAATACTCTTATAGTCCTGTACGTTCCGTCTTATTTAATGAACTTGTTATCTATCCTGTTCCAACAAAAGATTTTCTCCATATTTCAGGTCTTTCAGGAAAGGAAATTATTCGTATCCGGGATCTTACCGGAAGAGAGATAAAGAGCATGAGCAACACTAGTTCTACGATAACTACCAATATCAATCTGAATGATCTTAGTGATGGAATATATTACATTGACATATTCTCTGACAATACGATCGTTTTGTCACAAAAAATAATGGTTACTAAATAATAAACGTTTTCTACTCAAAAACAACAAATCAAGAACAAATGTACAACCCCGAAAGCAATGATTTTCGGGGTTTGCTTTTAAACAATAAAAACTCTTCTGTCCCTTAAATTCAGCATTATCATCAACAATATTTCCTGATTAAATAAACATTTATTAACTTGATAAGTTTGTGTTCGGATAGTGAAGCGTATAATTTTATACTTATAACATATTCGATATAAATAGTACGTGTCGAGTGGTTTTAATACTTGAAAAAATAACTTTAAAACACGAAGAATATGAGCTTCAAAAATGTAACAGTGGCAGGTAGTGGCGTTTTGGGATCACAAATTGCATTTCAATCTGCATTTCATGGATTTAATGTTTGTGTTTATGATATCAACGACGACATCCTTGAAAAAACAAAAGAAACGTTTAAAAAACTTGCCGAGGCCTTTAAAAAAGATCTCCATGCAACTCAGGAACAAATTGACAAAGCATTTGCCAATTTGAGAACAACATCGGATCTGGAAAAAGCGGTAAGTGAAGCAGATCTTTTAATCGAAGCCATTCCTGAAAACCCATCAATAAAAACGGCATTTTATCAAAAAGTATCACAACTGGCTCCAAAAAAAACGGTATTCGCAACAAACACATCTACATTGATGCCGAGTACCTTTGCAGAATCAACAGGAAGACCGAAACAATTTCTTGCCTTACATTTTGCAAATGAAATATGGAAGCATAACACAGCCGAAATTATGGGACATCCGGGAACTGATAAAGGCGTTTTTAACAGTGTTGTCGCCTTTGCAAAAGAGATAGGAATGGTCGCTTTGCCTTTACACAAAGAACAACCCGGTTATATTGTAAATTCATTATTAGTCCCTCTTCTGTCCGCTGCGACAAATTTACTGGTAAATGGTGTTGCAGATGTAGAAACAATCGACAAAACATGGATGGTTGCAACCGGAGCGCCGTTAGGGCCTTTCGGAATCCTGGATGTTGTTGGTATTACAACTGCCTACAATATCAACAAGATGTCTGCCGAACAAACAAAAGATCCTCTGAAAATTAAAACAGTGGAATACCTGAAAGAAAACTTTATTGACAAAGGAAAACTCGGCACTGCAACCGGCGAAGGGTTTTATAAATACCCAAATCCCTCCTACCTGAACAAGGATTTTTTAAAATAACTTTAAATCAGAATTTTAACTTAAATCTTCAATTATGGCAACAATTATGAAAAGTCTTACCAACACAGTCAAACATTGGTATATTCCACTTGTTATTGGTATTATTTTTATCTTTTTGGGAATCTATTCCCTCACGGTTCCGTTAGCAACTTACCTCACGCTTGCAACATTATTCAGCCTGTCTTTCATTGCATCAGGATTATTTGATATTGTTTTCTCCCTGCAAAATAGTAAAAATCTTCATGGATGGGGCTGGTACCTGGTAAGCGGAATCCTGACACTTCTGATAGGAATATATTTGTTTATACTTCCTCCTCTATCTGTAGGATTGCTTCCTTATTTCGTAGGTTTCACAGTACTGTTCCGGTCATTTCAGTTATTGGGATTTGCCTTTGACCTTAAAGAACTCAGGTTTACCAATTGGGGCAATGTTGCATTAGTCAGCATCGGCGGAATTATTTTATCCATCCTGTTGCTAATCAATCCGGTATTTACAGGTTTTTCACTCGTAACATTAACAGGACTGGCTTTTTTAGTAGCCGGAATTTCGTCTGTGATTCTCGCTTTTAGCCTAAGAAAATTAAAAAATTATCCGGATAAGCTATCGAATGAGCTGAAACATAAAATTAAAACCCTTCAGGAGGAAATTGATGAACATCTTAAATAAAAAGAAACAGGACGGTTAACCGTCCTGTTTCTTCTACAATTATTTGAAATATAAATCTTACTTTTGTTTATAGCCTGAGGAATTTTGGAACGATTTTTTAGGAAGCGTACAAAAAAGAAAAATATGAACTGTTATTTGCTGTTTATTCTGTTTACATTGAACACGCTGACATTAAGTGATGCCCGGCAGCTGTTCGGAAATGCCGGTTCAGATGAATCAGCAGCAGATAAATTCTTTGAGTCAGCGGAAAAATATAATGGAACCAATACTACGCTTCTGGCTTATAAAGGTGCTGCTTATGCAATAAAAGCAAAATTCTCCAAAGGATTAATGGACAAAAAGGAATTATTTAAAACAGGAGCCGGGCTTATTGAAAACAGTGTAAAAAAAGAGCCGGGCAATTTTGAGATCAGAATGATCCGCCTTGGCATCCAGGTTAATGCGCCCAAAATCACCGGCTATCAATCCAACATTTCCGAAGATAAAGCTTTCCTGCTGAAAGAATATAAAAATCAACCCGCTGATTTAAAGAATTTGTTCAAAGATTTTACGAAAAAAAACGATATTTACACTCCTGAAGAACTTAAAATGATCCAATAACAGATGAGTGTTGCCGAAGAAATCCGCCAACTTTTCGTACAGACCAACACCTGCGTGATTATTCCCACTTACAATAATCACAAAACATTGCGTCGTGTAATTGACAACAGCCTGTTATATACCGACCGTATCATTATTGTAAATGACGGCTCAACAGATTCGACACGGGAAATTCTCGGAGATTATCCGCAGCTGGAAATTATCCATCTGGAAAAAAATCAGGGAAAGGGTAACGGAATCAGGACAGGATTCAAAAAAGCAAAAGAACAGGGTTATCAGAACGCGATCACCATTGATTCGGACGGACAGCATTTTCCCGAAGATTTTATTGCCTTCCTCCGGGAGATCAGAGAAGCCGGAGAACCTGTCTTACTGATCGGCTCAAGAAATATGGACAGCGAAAATGTTCCGAAAAAGAGCAGCTTCGGGAACAAATTCTCCAATTTTTGGTTCAAAGTAGAAACGGGGATCAAGCTCAACGATACCCAATCAGGTTTTCGCTCCTATCCGCTGAATTTCATCCCGAAACGGTTTTTCACTAAAAAGTTTGAATTTGAGATCGAAGTTATTGTCCGTACAGCATGGAAAGGGATTCAGGTAAAAAATATTCCCATTAAGATCCTGTATGATCCTTCGGAGCGTGTCAGCCACTTCCGCCCTTTCAAGGACTTTACACGCATCAGCATCCTGAACACAGTGCTGGTGCTGATTACATTTTTATATATTCATCCGCGTAATTTCCTCCGAAGCTTTAAAAAAAAAAGCTTTAAAAACTTCATAAAGGAAAACATCCTCCAGGCAGACGCTTCTAACCTGAATATCGCACTTTCCATTGGCTTGGGCTTACTGATCGGGCTTTCGCCGTTATGGGGATTTCACACCTTTCTCGCTATTTTTCTTCCACATGTCTTAAAGCTCAACAAAGCGCTCAGCTTTGCAGCTTCTAACATAAGCATTCCTCCGATGATTCCGTTTATTATCATTGGCTCTCTTTACACAGGTTCCGTTTTTACCGGTGATAATGCCGCTCTTCATCTGCCCGATAAGCTGACAGTTGAATATGCAAAAAACCACCTGACAACCTACCTTATCGGAAGCTCTGTACTTGCAATATTCGTCAGCACCATTACAGCTTCACTTATTTATTTAATTTTGCTGGTTTCCAAACGAAAATAGATGCACCGTCTTTTCATTCATATACACTACTTCATTGAAAAACGTAAATGGCTTTTCTATTTGTCACTGATTGCTTTCCTGGTATTTTGTCTCTTCTTTGCAAGGCGATTGAAATTTGATGAAGATATTACACGGATTCTTCCCCGGAATGAGAACACGAACATCACCGCAAAAGTCTTAAAACAGCTCAGCTTCAATGATAAGATCACTGTACTGCTTGAGCGGAAAAATGCTTCTGTGGATGAGTTGAGCGAACAGGCGAGCGTACTCGCAGATTCTTTGAGAAACATGACAAAATACGTCAAAGAAATTGAGGGAATCTTACCTGAAGAAACACTTTTTGAAACCTATGATTTTACAAAAGACCATTTACCGTATTTCTTTTCTCCCCAGGAGCTGAAATCATTAGAAGACAGCATCACCCATCAAAACGCGGCGCAAATTGTTGAAGGGCATTACCGGCAACTTTGGAATCCAACCAGTATTGTGACCAAGCAATTTATGTTTTCCGATCCGTACCAGCTGGTTTTAACAGCTGTCAAAAAATTCCAGAACCTGAATATAAGTGATGATTTTCAACTGATAAACGGCTTTTTATTCACTAAAGATTCTTCTCAGCTGCTGTTCTTTATCCAGCCGGTTTTCGGAGGAAGCGAAACGGAAAACAACACATTTTTTGTGGAGCAATTACAACAGCTGGAAAATGAATTTAATGCAAGATATCAGGCGAAAGTCAGTGTTTCTTTCTTCGGATCCTCGTTAATCGCGGTCGCTAACGCCAAACAGATAAAGCATGATATCTGGACAACCGTTGCTATTTCCACAACTGTCCTGATGCTGTTGTTGATCTTTTTCTATCGTAAAATCTGGATTCCGCTGATCCTGTTCATTCCTACTATTATTGCCGGAATCATCGGAATGGCATTTCTTGCGCTGGTCAAAGATTCCATTTCAGCCATTTCACTAAGCATCGGAGGAATTCTGATCGGAATTACCATTGACTACGCGCTGCACATTCTGACACATTACAAAACAAATTCCAATATCGAAAAGCTTTACAAGGACATCACACAACCACTGCTGATGAGCAGCACTACAACTGCTGCCGCTTTTGTCTGTCTGATCTTTGTAAAATCAAACGCGTTAAAAGATTTAGGTGTTTTTGCCGCAATCTGTGTGCTACTGTCAGCGATTTTCTCTCTGATCTTAATTCCACAGCTATACCGCCCAAAATCCACCATTGAAATCGCAAAGTCCAACCTGATCGAGCGGTTTGCCGGCTGGTCATTCGAAAAAAGCAAAGTATTGATCTTTGTCAGCTGCGCTTTAATTCTGGTGAGCTTTTTCACATTTAACAAGGTCGGATTTGATAATAATCTTTCTAAGCTGAATTTTATTCCTGATAATTTAAAAGCAGTTGAAAAGAAGCTGGAAGAAAGAACCAGCCTGACAGACAAATCCATTTACCTGGTCAATTACGGTAATACGCTGGATGAAGCATTGGAAAACAGTGCGCTTTTAGCGGAAAAGCTGAAGCATAACAAAGATTTACAGCTCATTAAAAATTACACCGCTATTTCAGAAATTATTCCGGACAGCAAATCGCTGGAGCAACGCGCGGAAAACTGGAATACATTCTGGAACGCACAACGTACGGATTCGCTCCGAAACGCGTTCGAAAAGGCTTCTTCTTCCGTAGGCCTGAAAAAAAGCGCTTATGATAAATTCTTCAACAATATAGACAACTACCAAACGCTCTCAATAGGTGATTTTCAGAATTTAAAAAGTATTCCTATCCGGGATTTCATCAGTGAATCCAACGGCTTTTATACTGTTTCGACACTGGTAAAAGTCGATCACGATTCAACAGAACGCTTTGTACAGCAGATCAAAAACAGCAAAAAGCTTGTGGTTGTTGACAGGCAGGAAATGAACGAAAACTTCCTCGGGCAGCTGAAAGACGATTTCAATAACCTCATCAATTATTCAACAATTGCGGTTTTTGTGATCCTGTTCCTGTTCTTCCGCAGAATAGAGCTGGTGCTCATCGCCAGCGTACCGATTCTGCTGACAGCATTGGTCACTGCCGGAATTATGGGAATGCTGCACATTGAATTCAATATTTTCAGCCTGATTGTTACAACATTAGTATTTGGACACGGTGTCGATTTTTCCATTTTCATGACCAGCGCATTACAAAAAAAACAAACCACAGGAGAAGACGATCTGCGGATCTTCAGAACTTCTATTTTGCTCGCTGTTCTGACAACCATTCTTGCTATCGGAGCATTGATCTTCGCAAAGCATCCGGCACTTGTTTCAATTTCTTCTATTTCACTGGTCGGCGTCAGTGTTGCGGTGCTCATTACTTTTGTTTTTTATCCGCTGCTGTTCAATTTTTTTATCCAGAACAGAACCGAAAAAGGCAAATCTCCCGCAACATTGCTGGTTTTTGTAAATTCATTGATCTCTTTTTTCTATTACGGCTTCGGATCGCTGATCCTTACTTTCTTCGCGGCAATCTACATTTATCTCTTACCGGGAAATCGCAATAAGAAGAAGTACCATTTTCAAGTGGTGATGTCTAAATTCTTTTACACGGTAATGCGTTCCGTTCCGTTCGCCAAACTGAAAGTCAGTCCTTACGACAAAAAGATCTTCGATGAACCAGCCATTATCATCGCGAATCACACTTCTTTCCTTGACACACTGAGCGTAGGAATGCTAAGCCCGAAAATCAAATTTCTTGTCAACGATTGGGTCTATAACTCACCCTTCTTTGGCTGGGCAGTAAAAATCCTTGGTTTTTATCCGGCCTCGCATGGTGTTGAAGGCGGTGTTGAGCATCTTCGCCCGCTAATTGAGCAAGGGTATTCATTTGTAGTTTTCCCTGAAGGGACGCGTTCATACACCAATGATATCCAACGTTTCCACAAAGGAGCATTCTATCTTGCGGAAAAGCTGAATTTACCAATTCTACCGATCTACATTCACGGCCAGTCGGAAGCACTTCCGAAAGGCGATTTTATGATTTATCATGAAAAAATCACGATTGTGATCGGTGAGAAAATCCCACGGAAAGCACTCGCCGGAAAAGAAATCCGTGAACAGGCGAAGTACGTTTCAAAACTATTTAAATTAAGGTTCCGGGAATTACGAAACGAACTGGAAGATACCGATTATTTCAAAAATATCGCATTGCTTTCCAATCTGTTCAAAGAACAGGAAGTCCGTAATCTGGCAAAAGCTGATTTTGAAGCAAACGCAAAACGTTACCTCGAAATCAACAGATGCTTACCAACCGAAGGAAGAATAGCAGTTATCGGAGAGGAAATCGGCAATCTGGCATATCTTCTCGGATTAGACAGCCCGAAACGCAGGATCACAAGTTACATAGAAAACGAAGAACATTGCGCTATCGCAACATACAACTATCTGACGGTAAAGTATGAACTAAAATTTGAAAATCGGAAGATTGAAAGATCAGAAGAATTCATTGCACATTCAGCTGAATTCGATTTTATAATTTCATTGAAAAAGGGCTTGAGTTTTGAAGCTTTTGAAACGGTGAAAAAAGGTAACGGTTTTACGATTTACAGCACGAAATGACGGCCCGAAAATATGACATAGTAATTATCGGAAGCGGTCTTGGCGGACTCGTTTGCGGTGTTGTTATGGCAAAAGAAGGGAAAAAAGTCTGTGTGCTGGAGAAGAACATTCAATACGGGGGAAATCTGCAAACATTTTCCCGGAACAAGGCTATTTTTGATACTGGCGTCCACTATATCGGCTCTTTGGAAAAAGGGCAGAATTTACACCGTTATTTTGAGTACCTCGGCATTATGAAAGAACTGAAGCTGCTTCAGATGGATAAAGACGGCTACGATCTGATCACCTTTGATGACGATGAAACAGTTTACAGACACGCGCAAGGTTTTGAAGTATTCGGACAATCGCTGGCGGATCAGTTTCCGGAGGAAAAAGAAGCAATAGAAAAATACGTAAAAAAACTTGTTGAAACCTGCGAATCGTTCCCGCTTTTCAAGCTGAAATTTGATACAAATTACAATCCTTCGATTATGGAGGAAAGTGTGTCAGATGTACTGAACAGCCTGACAACAAACGAACGACTGAAGGTTGTTTTACTTGGTTCCGGATTTCTGTACGGCAGTGTCAAACCTAATACGCCCTTTGCCGTTCATGCGCTTTCTGTCGGTTCGTATATTCAAAGTGCATGGCGCTGTATCAATGGCGGAAGCCAGATCACCAAAGCGCTGGTGAAGCAGCTGCGCAATCACGGCGGAGAAATTTACAAACGTACAGAAGTAATTCGCGCAGAAGTGGAAAATGAGCGGCTGAAAGCAGTTTTCGATCAAAACGGGAATCGTTACGAAGCGGAAACATTCATTTCTAACATTGATCCGAAGCTGACTTTAAAGATCATCGGAAAGCAACATTTCAAAAAAAATTATATCAACAGGATTGAGAATCAGACGCCGTATATTTCTGTTTTCAGCTTGTATATTGTTTTCAAAAAAGAAGCTTTTCCCTACCGCAACCACAATATTTATCATTTCCGGAATCAGGAAAATGTCTTGGCAGCAACAAATTATACGCCAGCCGAATGGCCTGAAAATTATATGCTTTCATTTGCTCCTTCTCATAAACAAAAGGATTCTGCAGAAAGCATGACGGCTTTGACCTATATGCACTTTGACGAGGTCAAAGAATGGGAAGCAACTTTTAATACTGCCGCAGACGAAAACATCCGTTCGGAACGTTATCAACAATGGAAAAACGAAAAAACCGAACAATTTTTGCGGAAAATTGAAAAAAAATATCCGGATATCCGGGAAAAAATTCTTTCCATCGATGCTTCCAGTCCGCTGAGCTACAGGGATTATATCGGTGTGGAAAACGGATCACTTTACGGCTATGAAAAAGACGCTTCCAACCCGTTCCGCACGATGCTTACTCCGCAAACAAAAATTCCGAATTTATGGTTGACGGGGCAGAGCATTAATATGCACGGAATTGTCGGTGTGACGATCGGTGCAATGCTGACCTGTAAATATCTCCTTGACGAACAGGAATTTCTCGCTAAACTCACTGCAACAGCACCATGAAAAAAATCATCAGTCTTTTTTTGGTTTTACAGTTACTGGCTGCATGCGGCGTTAAAAAATCCCTGCAATACATTGCGGATTTATCGCAATACGACACAATTCTCCACGATTCACTGAAAACCCAAAATGGTTTAAGAACGCTCGGAGAGAGCTCCGTTTATAAAAACGAATTCGGATTACACGAATTAATCTCCAAAGGAAATCCGTATCAGATTGGCCAGGCACAATCCTTACTTCTGGATACTTTCAAGCAGCAGCAGGAAAAATATTTTTTTGATCGTATTCAGGAATTCGTTCCCGACGAGAAAAAGCTGAAAACAATGCTTGGATTTTTAAGGTTTTACAACCGGAACCTGATCAGTTATATCACACCGGAATATCAGGCAGAATTGTATGGAGGAGCAGTTAATATGTCTCCGAAATACGATTTCATGGCAAAGTCGTTCATTCGTTCTGCCTATATGCACGCTGCCCATGATATCGGGCATGCGATGCAGGATCTCATGCTGGTCGGCTGCTCTTCTTTCGCGCTTTGGGGCAATCAATCTGCTGACGGAAAGCTGCTCATCGGCCGCAACCTGGATTTCTATCTGAGCGATGATTTTGCGAAAGAGAAAGTCATTTACTTCGTCCAGCCGGAGAAAGGCTACAATTACATGAGCATTTCCTGGCCGGGATTTACCGGAATTTGTTCCGGAATGAACGATCAGGGACTGACAGCAACTATCAATGCCGGACGTTCCAAAATTCCGTTCTCCGCAAAAACACCTATTTCCTTACTGGTGCGTGAAATTGTCCAATATGCGCCCACCATTGAAGAAGCTATTGCCATTGCAAAATCACGAAAAGTATTTGTGTCAGAATCCATTCTCGTCGGAAGCGCCAAAGACAAACGCGCCGTTATCATTGAAGTTTCTCCGAAAAAATTCGGCGTTTATGAAGTTAAAGAAGGGCAGCCGCTGATCTGTACCAATCATTTCCAGAGTGATGCTTACAAAAAAGACAAGCGCAACAAAAAACAAATTTCCGGCAGCCACTCACAGTACCGTTATGAACGTTTACAGCAATTGCTCAACATACAGGCTGTTTCTCCCGAAAAAGCAGTGGGAATTTTACGAACAACCACGGGTCTGAACAACGAAGATATTGGCTGCGGAAACGAGAAATCACTAAATCAGCTTATTTCTCATCATGGAATCATATTTCAGCCGGAAGACCTGAAAGTATGGGTATCTGCCAATCCGTACCAGCTGGGAACATTTGTCTGCTACGACTTGAAAACTGTTTTTGCTTCACCGCGAAAAGACACCATTGCTCTTTTCTGTGATACGATTCAACGTTCTGATTTTCTGGCTACAAAAGCGTATAAAGATTATGAGCTGTTCAAACAGAAAGTAAAAGAAATTGACGGTGCAATAAAACAACAGCAGCCGCTTTCGGGTTTTAATCCGGAAACTGACTTGATTCCATTAAATCCTCATTTATGGTTCGCCCATTACAAAGCAGGAAAGTATTTCTATACGTTCGGTAATTACGAAAAAGCGAAAAACTGTTTTGAAAAAGCATTGTCCATGGAAATTTCCTCTGTCGGGGAACGGGAAATGGTGAAAGATTATTTAAAGAAGAGCAGAAAGAAGTTGAAATAGAATTATTTATTTACACAATTTTATTTTTAGCTTATCAATTTTCATTTACCGCAGAAATTCAGGTTTTATTAATAATCTCTGTGCATCTATAGTAAATCAATAAAATCTGGTAGTTTACTCATAAATTCCGTCGTAGATTGTTCAACCCTATACCCCGTTATCCCTACAATCAAATCATCCGTTTTTCAACTTTTAGAATTATCTTTGCAGGTTATCAACAAACTGACAAAGTAATGAGTTCAAAATATCAAGAGTACAAAGGATTAAACCTGCCGAATGTAGCGGCGTCTGTAATGGAAAAATGGGATGCGGAAAGCATCTTTGAAAAATCCGTTGAAACACGCGAGGGAAATCCGCCGTATGTGTTTTTTGAAGGACCACCGTCCGCGAACGGACTACCGGGAATTCACCACGTAATGGCCCGCTCTATCAAAGATATTTTCTGCCGTTACAAAACCCTGAAAGGATTCCAGGTAAAACGCAAGGCAGGCTGGGATACACATGGTCTTCCTGTGGAATTAGGGGTTGAAAAGGAATTAGGCATCACGAAAGAAGATATCGGTGTAAAAATCTCTGTGGATGATTACAACAAAGCGTGCCGTGAAGCGGTGATGCGTTATACCGACATCTGGAACAAGCTCACAAAAGACATGGGGTATTGGGTGGATATGGAACATCCGTACATTACCTATGAATCCAAATACATGGAAACAGTGTGGTGGCTGTTAGCTCAATTGTACAACAAAGACATGATGTACAAAGGCTACACCATTCAACCGTATTCTCCTAAAGCGGGAACAGGGCTTTCTTCCCATGAATTAAATCAGCCGGGTTGTTATCGTGATGTGAAAGACACAACAATCGTAGCGCAGTTTAAAATGGCAGATGGTCAAAAAACACCTTTCGGCATAGACAAAGATGTTCATTTCCTTGCTTGGACAACTACTCCGTGGACACTTTCTTCCAATACGGCGCTGGCGGTCGGGCCGAACATTGATTATGTTCTCGTAAAGTCATTCAACCAATATACCCATCAAGCAATTAATGTTGTTCTGGCTAAAAACTTAGTGAGCTACCAGTTCTCCAAGGTTTACACCGCTGTTGAAACAGTAGAGGCGCTTGCAGCTTATACCGCAGGGGACAAAACTATTCCGTATTTTATTGCAGGTGAATGTAAAGGCAGCGATCTGGTCGGTTTGAAATATGAGCAACTATTACCGTACGCATTACCATACGAAAATGCAGACAAAGCATTCAGAGTAATTCCCGGAGATTTCGTAACTACGGAAGACGGAACCGGAATTGTTCATATTGCGCCTACATTTGGTTCAGATGACGCAAAGGTGGCTGCTGAAGCAGGTGTTCCTGCCATGCTCGTGTTAGACGAAACAGGCAAAGCAGTTCCATTAGTAGATCTTCAGGGCAGATACCGTCAGGAAATGGGAGAATATGCCGGAATGTATGTTAAAAATGAATACTACGATGTCGGGCAGGAACCTGAAAAATCAGTGGATGTTTTGATCTCTATTCAACTGAAAACGGAAAACAAAGCATTCAAAGTGGAGAAATACGAGCACAGTTATCCGCACTGCTGGAGAACGGACAAACCGGTATTGTACTATCCGTTGGATTCTTGGTTCATCAGAGCTTCCCGTGTAAAAGAACGTATGATGGAATTAAACAATACCATCAACTGGAAGCCGGAAGCGACGGGTTCGGGGCGTTTCGGAAAATGGCTGGAAAATGTCAACGACTGGAATTTATCACGTTCACGCTACTGGGGAATTCCTATTCCTATCTGGGCAACGGAAGAAGGAGATGAGCAAATCGTAATAGCTTCTGTGGAACAATTAAAAGCGGAGTGCGATAAATCCGTAGCAGCAGGGCTGATGGATAAAAATCCGCTGGCAGATTTCGTACCGGGTGATATGTCCAAAGAAAATTATGACAAAGTAGATTTACATAAAAATTATGTGGACAAGATCGTTTTGGTTGCTCCTTCCGGGAAACCAATGAAACGTGAAGCCGACCTTATCGACGTCTGGTTTGATTCGGGTGCAATGCCGTATGCACAATGGCATTATCCATTTGAAAACAAGGAGATGATCGACGAACACAAAGGGTTTCCGGCAGATTTTATCGCAGAAGGTGTTGATCAGACACGTGGCTGGTTCTACACACTTCACGCTATCGGAACCATGGTTTTTGACTCAGTTGCTTATAAAAACGTTGTTTCAAACGGTCTCGTACTGGACAAAAACGGTCAAAAAATGTCCAAGCGTTTGGGGAATGCAATTGATCCGTTCACAACACTGGAAAAATACGGGCCGGACGCGACACGCTGGTACATGATTACCAATGCGCAACCTTGGGACAACCTGAAATTCGACCTGGACGGAATCACGGAAGTACAGCGCAAATTTTTCGGAACGTTGTATAACACCTATTCGTTCTTCTCCTTATATGCGAATATCGACGGATTCAACTATTTCGAAGCGCAGGTAGCTCTTTCTGACCGGCCGGAAATCGACCGCTGGATTTTGTCAAAGCTGAACACGCTGATCAAACAGGTAGATGAAGCTTACGAAACGTACGAGCCGACTAAAGCAGGACGCCTGATCCAGGATTTCGTAAATGATCAGCTTTCTAACTGGTATGTGCGTTTATGCCGCCGCCGCTTCTGGAAGTCGGAAGATTCACGGGATAAGCTTTCTGCTTATCAGACCTTGTACACGTGCCTGGAAACAGTAGCTGTTTTAGGTTCTCCGATTGCTCCTTTCTTTATGGATCAGCTGTTTACAGACTTAAACAATGTCACCAAACGTCACAATGTAACTTCCGTTCACCTTGCGGATTTCCCGAAAGTGGATGAGACGATCATCAACGAAGAGTTAGAAGCTCAGATGGAAATCGCACAAAATGTTTCTTCACTGGTACTGGCATTACGTAAAAAGGAACGTTTAAAAGTACGCCAGCCGTTACAAAAAATTATGGTTCCGGCATTGAGCGAGCAATTTGCAAAAAACATCCGCCACGTTGCCGATCTGATCCTGTCAGAAGTAAATGTGAAAGAGCTGGAACTACTGGAAGAAGGAAACGGAATGCTGGTAAAATCCATCAAGCCGAATTTTAAAACGATCGGGCCGAAATATGGCAAACAAATGAAAGCGATTGCCGCGTTAACAAGCCAGTTCACACAAGAAGATATTTCTTCCATTGAAGCTGGAAACGGCTGGAAAGGTGAAATTGAAGGTGTAGCAGTTGAATTGGACCTGAATGATTTTGAAATTGCCGCACAGGATATCCCGGGCTGGCTGGTCGCCGCCGAAGGTGGCTTGACGGTTGCTCTGGATATTACCATTACAGAAGACCTGAAAAACGAAGGAATTGCGCGTGAGCTTATCAACCGTGTACAGAATCTCCGCAAAGATTCGGGACTCGAAGTAACAGATAAGATCGTCCTGACAGTGGACACTTCTGATATAATCAAGTCTGCTATTGAAGCCAATAAAGAGTATGTTGCTAATGAAGTACTGGCGACAGCTATTGAATTTAAACCATTAAACGGTGAGTCAATAAATGCAGACCTGATAGAAGAAGGCGATGCGAAAATTGCAATTACCAAGTCATAAGATATAAATCTGAAGCCTAATAAAAGCAGCAGGGTTTCCTGCTGCTTTTATATTTTATTCTTTTTTAAAACCGATTCGCTCACGTTCTCTTTGTTCAGTCATATTCTGATTCTTTTGCAAAAGATAATTGATTGCATCATATACATCTTTGAACTGCTTATTATATGTAGCTTCAATTTCTTTTAATTTATTGGAAAGCTCAGCATAACTTAACACAAATTCTTTCAATGCAATGAACGCCCGGACAATTGAAACACTTGTTTGCCTGGCCTTTTTACTTTTGAGAACATTTGCCAGCATTGTAACTCCATGTTCTGTAAAAGCTAGTGGCAGAGCTGTTTTTGGACGTTTTTCAGGGTATGTCATCACAAATTGTGATGACATACCTTCCCATTCCCCTAGAGTTAACCGGAACATAAAATCTTCCGGGAAGACATCAATATTCCGCTTTACAGCTTGGTTTAACACACGCGTTTCCACTTCATATAATTCCGCTAAATCAAAATCCAGCATCACTCTTTGTCCACGACATTCATAAATCTTACTTTGAATATTTTGCAGGTACATCCTGTTTAGTTTTAAAGGTTTGTTACTTTAAGATAAGAAAATTTTTGAGTTTTAATAATGGGGTGATTCAGAAAAAAAGAATAACATTGTAACAGCATTTTTTATACTGATGATGAACTAATCATCTCTTTTAAAATTTATTCTTCTGATGAAAAAGCATTTAACAGTTCTTCTACTTAGTATTCTCTCTATCTTTCACTGTTTTGGTCAACAACGCCCTTTTATTACTCACTGGAAAGCCAATGAAGAAGGAAAAATAAAAATCAACACTTTTTCCGATCCTCAATATGTAAATACCTACATCTATAATTATTCCATCACCTGGAAGAGCCTTACTAACCCCTCGCTGCAGGGTTCCACAACAAGTCAGCATTATAATTACACAATTACCGGGTTAATTCCGGGTGACTCAATAGAAGTTGCTATTACAGGAGTATTTCCAACTATGCGAATGGGAGCTGATAATTTTGAATATACTGACAAATTATATAAAATGATCCAATGGGGAGATATTGAATGGCTGGATCTCTCTTATTTTTTCAAAGATTGTATCAACATGGAATATTTTGCTGAAGATATTCCCATTACATCACAGGTCAAAAATATGGAATGCATGTTTTATAACTGTAAAAAATTCAATGGTGATCTTAATTCCTGGGATGTGTCGAAGGTAACAACACTTTATTCTGCATTTTTCAATGCAGAAGCTTTTAACGGAAATATTACCGGGTGGAAGGTTTCGAAAGTCATAATTTTCAGAGAATGCTTTTTCGGAGCAGCATCTTTTAATCAGGATATATCCAACTGGAATATTTCCGGATCAATTAGCTCTTCAGCAATGTTTTATGGAGCATCTTCTTTTAACCAGGATATAAGCAAATGGAAATTCAATACTAAAAATATATTTGATCAGATGTTTGTGAATGCCTCCAGTTTTAATCAGAATCTGGGTTCATGGAATGTAAGTAAAAGCGCCGACTTCGACGGAATGTTTGTAAATTCAGGGATGAGCTATTGTAATATTGATAACACATTAAGAGGCTGGATTAATAATGGAATAAAGCAGGGTTCATATTTTGGAAATATTTCAGCGTATTCGGATCAATCATTGCTGGATTACCTGATTACTAACAAAGATGCTTCTATTTACGGGACCAGGGTTGATCCTCCGGAAATCAATCTGAATATCAGTTCTGTCAATGTCTGTGGAGGGAACTCCATCCATCTGGATGTTTCAACAACACTAAACACTACTATTAACTGGAATATTCAGCAATTAACCCCGGATCTCAGCCAATCTTTTACACCAGATCACTCACAATATATCATTGTTTCACAGGTTTTTCAGGATGGTTGTGAAATTTCTGATTCTATCTTTATTCATGTTCTTCCTGAGCTTCAGATCAGAACTTCATCGGATGTTATTTGCTCCGGAGACGAAGTTATCATAATTGTTTCAGGAGCAGAAACGTATTTATGGAACAATGGAATTACGGAAAATACAATTACAGATCGTCCTGAATCTTCCATAATATATAGCGTTACAGCAACAGCTGAAGATGGTTGTACTTCCGTCACTCCCATTCCTGTCACAGTCAATGATTGTCTGGAATTTGATGATAGAAAGGCTCAGCGGGAAATCGTGATTTATCCGAATCCTGCAAAAACCTCGTTTGCTATCTCAGGAGAAAATATCCACACTGTGTTTGACAAGTACATCATCTTTGATTTGACCGGTAAAGAAATTACTTCCGGAAATCTTATTACCGATAACCAGACAATCTCCGTTGATCTGCTGAACGACGGAATTTATTTCATCCATTTGACCGGAAGTACAAACCAAAACTTCCGGTTTGAAATACATAAATAAAAAGCCAGCAAAAGAAAATTTCTATTTCCAAAGCATCACTTCCTGTTTTTCACATGCTCTTCCAGCCATTGGTCCTGTTCCCACAATAAATGAAGAATAGATTCTTTGGCAGCATATCCATGGCTTTCTTTCGGTAAAACTATATAGCGTACGGGCGCTCCGAAACCTTTCAACGCCTGAAAGTAACGCTCGCTCTGAATCGGGAAAGTCCCGGGGTTATTGTCATCCGCACCGTGGATCAGCAGCATAGGTGTCTTCATCTTGTCAACATAATTAAACGGCGACATTTTATCATACACTTCCTTTGCTTCCCAATAATTGCGTTCTTCTCCCTGGAAACCGAATGGTGTGAGTGAACGGTTATATGCTCCGCTTCGTGCAATTCCGGCAGCAAACAAATCGGAATGTGTCAACAGGTTCGCGGTCATAAATGCACCATACGAATGTCCTCCAACCGCAACGCGTTTTCTGTCAACATATCCCAGACTATCCACAGCATCTATCGCCGCTTTTGCGTTAGCAACCAATTGTTCAATAAATGTATCATTCGGCTCCTCGTCGCCTTCTCCTACAATCGGAAAAGCAGCATCGTCCAGAATGGCATATCCCTTCATCACCCAGTAAATCGGGGAACCGTAGTAAGGGTAAATAAATTCATTCGGGTTGGAAGTATTCTGCGCAGCGCTGTTCTTATCCTTAAATTCCTGAGGATAAGCCCACATTACCATTGGCAGCTTTTCCTTTTTGGTTTTATCATATCCGGCAGGGAGGTATAATGTCGCTGTCAATTCCAGTCCATCCGCACGTTTGTAAGAAATCACCTCTTTACTGATTCCTGCCAGTTTTTCAAACGGATTTTTGAATTGAGTTATTTTTACCGGTTCTGTCTTGCTTCCAATTTTTCTCAGATAATAGTTCGGGTACTCGGAAGGTGCCTGAATGTTCACCAGCAATTCACCTTTTTTCACATCCAGAACAGCGCTGATGGCTTCTAATTTATCGGTGTATTTAGAACGGTAAAGCGTCTTTTTTGCTTTCGTTTTCAGGTTGATCTGATCTACAAACGGAAACTGGCCTTCGGGCGTGAATCCTTCTCCGATAAGGTAAGCGGTATAGCCGTCCAGTAATAAAACTTCTCTGTTATACTGGTTTTTAGTTGTCTGAAAATCTCCGGGATCTGCATATTTATCCTGGTAATTCCTGTCAAACAGCACAACCGGAGCTACCGACGGATCAGAAGGATTGAAAATATATGTTTTGATATTACGTGTATTGTACCAGTAATCATAGGCAACTGCCAGATCTTCTTTTCCCCATTCTATTCCTGAATAACGCTGTACAAACCGAAACAATGATTTTTCTGTTCCCGGCTTGAACGGAGCTTCCAGCGCGAATAACTCATCGCGAAAATCGGCTTTCTTTTCCGGATCTCCGCCATCCAGCGCAATCACATAGGTCAATGTCGCCGGCTTATCTTCTCTCCATGAAACAGCACGTTTGTACTTGTGCGTCGCCATAAATCCTTTCGGAAGGTTATCGGACGCAGGGCGGTTTTCAATTTCCTGTATTAATTTCCCTTCTTTGTCATATACTACAGTCTTTTCCGGGAAGCTCGACCACGGAACAAGGTAGGAAAAGGGTTCCTCAATTGTCGTGATGATCACATATTCTCCATTGGGAGAAAAGCTGGTTCCTTTATACAGCGCAGCCGGCTTCCAGAAGGACTTCGTTCCGTTCAGATCAACTTTATACAATTCACTTCGCGCAAGTGTCCTGAAATTTTCTTCATCCTCTTTACTTTTCAACAAATCAGGATATGTTCTGTTTTGTGCTATTGTGCCGTCACTTATCAATACAGACGGACCGTTCGGAACAGCCTGCAATACATCAATGTATTCTTTCTTACCTTTTGGCAAGGTTCTTACCAGCAATGATTCGCTGTTTGGAAACCAGGAAAATGCATTTCCGAGATTCAGGTTCAGATTTCCTTCGGTTAATTTCTTCGCTTCCAGCGTTTCGATATTGATCACCCATAATTCAACACCATTTTCCACGATGTTTCCGCAGGCAATGTATTTATCATTCGGTGACCAGGCCAGATTGATCAGCTTTAGATCAGCCGGAAACCCTTTGACAGCCTGAAGCGCTCCTGTTCTGTTCTTCTGAATTTCAATTCTTGTATAATACCGTTGCTTCGAACGGGCATTGATCTTCGGATTGATCCGCTGTCCCGCAATTTTTAACTCTGCTTCCGATACTTCTTCAATAGACTGATACATGGATGTGTACAAATAAACCAAGGTTTGTTTTTTGCTGTCCATGGACACAATTGGTGCGCGTTCCACATCTACCAGCTCTAAAATTTCCTGAGAAGGCTTCTGGTAATTCAAACTTTGCTGAGCTAATAACAATCCGGGAAGGAGCAAAAGTGATAAAAACAGTTTTTTCATAACGATATTATTGTTGTTTGCAGCCCGAAAATAGGGATAAAATTTTAATGTAATCAGAGATGGTTGCTGAAAAGCGTTCTCTTATTCCTCCACTTCTATTTTGATAAGATTATCTGTTCGAAACGGATTATTTCCTTTCCAGAGAATATCATCTACAAAATCAAGGTTATTCAGAACATTCTGAGTGGTTTTGATAACTGAATCGCCATGAACGGCGTTTTCAAATGTTATCAGCTTAGCCCTGGACGGGTCTTTTGTAATATTCTGAATTTTATCGAACATTTCAACAGACTGGATATACGGAGAAACATTATCTGCTGTTCCATGCACAAAAAGCATCCGCGGAACGCTCGTCGTAACGTAGTTGATCGGATTTGCACGGAATGTTTGCTCAGGATGCAATTGTACGTCAAATCCCATCAGAATAGTAGCTGCTTCTATCCCCTGTCCGCTCAGTTTTGTCAAATCGGAGATTCCATACCAGGAAACGACTCCCTGAACTTTGCTCGAATAATTTTTCCAGCCGTATTTCAGGTCTTCAAATTCGGTATAGCCATTCGTTGTCGCCAGCATTTGCGCAATATGTCCTCCGGAAGATGCGCCCCAAACAACAATTTTATCCGTATCCAGCTGGTATTTTTTCGCATGAGCTCTCAAAAAGCGAATTGCTGTTTTCGCATCATGTAGCTGCGCCGGCCATTGTTTCTTCCCGGACAAGCGTACATTTACACTGACAACCGCATATCCTTGTCCCAATGCCTGAAAAATGGATTTGAGTGTTTCCGACCGCTTATCTCCGAACATCCATCCTCCGCCATGGAAAAGAACAATACATTTATAAGGTTTGGTGATATTTTCATTGCAGGGATAAATAATATCCAATACCTGATCTTTCGTCGGAGTTTGTGTATAAGGAACATCCAGCTGCTTCTCATAAAACTGATCCAGGTTGATGGAACGGTCATTTCCGTCCTGATACAGCTGAAAGTCGTTTTCAGAACCGGAGTCAACCACTTTCGCATTTTCATTAATCTCGTCCTGAACGCAGGCAGCAAAAATAAACAGAACAGCAATAAATAATATCTTTTTCATACCCTCAATTTATCATTTTACGAAATGTCAGCCACATTAATTTCAAATCATGGGAAAATGTCGGATCCGACAGGTATTTTTTATTTAATTCCAGCTTCGCCGGCATAATTTCCTGAATATAGGTCTCTCTCGGATTTGAAGACAATCCGAGTAAACGGGCCTCATCAAAATATTCGATAGAAGCGTAATCTGTAATTCCGGGACGGACATCCAGAATCTTTCGTTGCTCAGAAGTATAAAGGTCCACATATTCCTTTACTTCCGGCCGTGGCCCGATGATGCTCATATCGCCTTTCAGAACATTTATAAATTGTGGAAATTCGTCCAGCTTATATTTCCGGATGAAATACCCGGTTTTCGTGATCCGGGGATCTTTCATTCCCACTGTTAATTTTCCGGATTTATCGGAATTTATTCGCATAGACCGGAATTTCAACAGGTAAAATGGTTTTCCGAAGCGCCCTATTCGTTCCTGTTTGTAAAAAGCAGGGCCTTTATCTTCTATAGCAATACAAACAGCTATGATTAAACCAAAAGGGAGGAAAATCAGTAAGAAAACCAATGAAAACAATATGTCGAAAAGGCGCTTCACGATTTTTTTTGAGATAAAGATACAAAAAAAGAAAAGCTTACGTTTCCGCAAGCTTTCCTAATAACAAGTAATCATCTGTAAGAGATGTGTTTATTTATTTGAGGTAATCTAGCTAAGTAATTCCTTTACAATGGAAGAGATCACTTTTCCATCCGCTTTGCCGGCCAGCTTAGAAGTCAGAACTCCCATCACCTTGCCCATTTCTTTAGCTGAAGAAGCTCCTGTTTCCGCAATAGCAGCTTTTACTTCTTCCCGGATTTCATCTTCCGACAGCATTTTAGGCAGGTACTCTTCAATGATCTGTGCCTGTAATAATTCTTCCTGCGCCAAATCCTCCCTGTTTTGCTGCTTGTATAATTCGTATGTCTCCATACGCTGCTTGTGCAGCTTCATACAAATTTTAAGCGCCGTCTCATCACTCACTTCTCCACCGTTTCCGGAAGTCGCTTCCAGCAGCAATTTGGATTTAATGTCTCTGAGAGCAGCTAATTTTTCCTTTTCCTTTGCTAACATCGCTGCTTTAATGTCAGCATTTATTCTGTCTGTGAAACTCATCTGAATTTAGATTTTAGGACTCTGTGACTTTAGAATATTAAGACTTCAAGACGGCAGAACATCAGGATTGGTGTTTTCCTGATGTCCACACTGTCAACTAATCTACGTTATCGTGCAAGAAAGAGTTGTTTCCTCTTAATGTATTATTATCGTTATCGTTTGAAACCGAGAACCTGGATGTGTTATTGTCTTCGCTTGGTTTTGTATTATCCAGATCTATATTTCTTCTCAGGTAAGCCGGTTCTTTCTCATATTTGGAAAGCCCGTCCGCTTGTCTGATAGACGATGTATATTTTCTGATCTGCTCCAGTCTTTCCACAGACATTCTGCTTTGTTCTTCTGCTGAAACAGTGCGCTTTTCAACGTTATTTGACGAAGCATCACTTAATTCACCGTCCAGATTATAGCGTGTAACTTTCGGCTCTTCAACAATATTTTCTTCTTTGGCATCCAGCTCAAAAACAAACTGATTGGAAGATGATGCTGATTGGGAACGATCTTCCTGAACCTGGTTTTCTTCCTGCGCTTTTACTGCTTCAAAGGAAGGCACATTACTCACTGTTTCTTCTTTTATAACTTCCGTTGTCTTCAGATACATATTGAACTCTTCGCTTTTTTCAACTGTCTCAGTTGGTCTTACAAGCGGTTCCGTGATTTCATTTTTCGGAGTATCATCCAACACTACTTTCGTCTTTTGAGGCGCTTTAGCGTATTCTGTAAACGGCGTTGACTGGAAACCTGTCGCAATCAAAGTTACGCTCAGCTGAGAACCTAAAGTCGGATCGTATCCGTGTCCGAAGATGATCTCTGCCGTGTTTCCTGCCTGATCCTGAACATAATCCGTAATGGTTGTGATCTCGTCCATTGTTACCTCAACATCACCGTAAGTAATGTTCAGTAATACGTAATCAGCACCTGTAATATCGTTGTCGTTCAATAACGGGGACTGCAGCGCTGCTTCCACACATTCGATCGCTCTGTTGTCTCCTTCAGAAACTCCTGAACCCATAATTGCGACTCCTGAATCTTTCATTACTGTTTTAACGTCGTTGAAATCCACGTTAATCGTACCGGTAGCTGAAATAACATCCGCAATACTTTTCGCAGCTGTTGAAAGCACACCGTCCGCTTTGGAGAATGCGTTTGTCACGGTCAGATTACCTGTGATCTCTCTCAGCTTTTCGTTGTTAATCACTAAAAGTGTATCGACGTACTCACGAATCTGCTCAAGGCCTGATTCTGCCTGCTGTCTTCTTTTTCTACCTTCAAAGGCAAAAGGAACAGTAACAATACCTACAGTCAGAATTCCCATTTCTTTTGCTACCTGAGCAATAATCGGAGCCGCACCTGTTCCGGTACCACCGCCCATTCCTGCAGTAACAAACACCATTTTCGTATTTCCTGAAAGAAGGTTTTTAATTTCTTCAATTGTTTCCATTGCCGCTTCACGGCCAATGTCGGGCAATGAACCCGCTCCACGGCCTTCTGTCAGCTGGGAACCCAACTGGATTTTCAAAGGCACCGGAGAAACATCCAATGCTTGTTTATCTGTATTGCATACGATGAAGTCAACACCTTTAATACCTAAATTGTACATGAAGTTAACGGCGTTGCTACCACCACCACCAACACCAATTACTTTGATGATTGATGATACATCTTTTGGCATATCAAATTCCATACTCATCTCTTTTTAATATCTTAATTACTCTTACTTGTTATTTACTCCTCATCTTCAAACAAACGCCCGAAGGTCTTTCCGATTCCATCTTTGATCTTATCAAAATAGCCTCCTTTAATTGTTCCTTTCGAATGTTCTTTTATTGTTTTTGTCCGTTCTTCCGCCAGTGTTTCGTTGGTATTTTCCACTTTCACCTGCTTTCCGGGACGGTTATTTTTAAAGCCCATCAGCACCAGTCCGATACCTGTTGAATAAATAGGGCTCGTCAGGTTCTCAATTGTGTTCGTGCTTGCCAGGTGCTCTGTCGGATACCCCACTCTGGTATCAATGCCTGTCACATATTCACATAATTGTGTGATATGTTTCAATTGAGCGCCACCTCCGGTCAAAACGATCCCGGCATTTAATTTTCTTTCAAAACCGGATTTTTTGATCTCAAAGTAAACGCATTCCAGAATTTCTTCCATTCTCGCCTGAATAATTCTGGCAAGATTTTTTACGGAAATCTCTTTCGGCTCACGGCCTTTGAAGCTTGGGATACATACAATCTCATGCTCCTGTGTCTCGCTTGCCAAAGCGCAGCCAAACTGTACTTTTAATTTTTCAGCATGTCCTTTCAGAATGCTGCAGCCGTCTTTGATATCATCCGTAATGGAATTACCTCCAAACGGAATAACGGCAGTATGCCGGATAACTCCTTCAGCGAAAATGGCAACGTCTGTCGTACCTCCTCCGATATCTACCAGCACAACACCTCCTTCTTTTTCTTCGTCAGATAAAACAGCTTCTGCGGACGCCAGAGGCTCCAGAATAAGATCTTTCGTCTGTAATCCGGACAGCTCCACACAGCGGTTGATGTTTTTCCCTGCCTGAACGTGGCCTGTAATCACATGGAAGTTCGCTTCCAGGCGAATTCCGGGACATCCGATCGGGTTCGTAATTCCTTTCATATCATCTACAATATATTCCTGAGGAAGAACATGAATGATTTCTTCTCCCGGATTCATTGCCAGACGATACATATCTTCGATTAAGGTATCAATATCTTTTTGGGTAATCTGCTCATCAATATCCGGTCTTGTGATCATTCCTCTGTGCTGTGCGCTTTTGATGTGCTGACCGGCAATACCGACATTGACAATCTTGATTTTCAGCTCACCATCTACACGGGACTGCGCTTCTTCAACCGCCTTCTTTATAGACTGGACTGTCTTGTCAATATTAGCGACCATTCCCCTGGAAACACCCAAAGAATCCGAATGTCCCATTGAAATGATCTCAATTTTACCATGCTCATTTTCAACACCTACAAAGCAGGCGATCTTTGTCGTTCCGATATCAAGTCCAACTACTACTGACATATAATTCTATTTTTACTTCTTTTTACAAACGATCTGGTCGCGATACTTCAAATTTATTTCACTATACTTATTCCAGCCTTCAAATCCGATCCCTTCTTTATAAAAAGTAATCAGCTTTCTGAACTTGCTGTTTACTTCTTCATCTGAATCCGCCGTACCAAATACAATTATGTGATCACCAATCTGAGGGATTAAAACAAAATCTCCGTCTTCTCGTAAATAGACCTGGCTCACCTGAGCCGTCAAAAAGGGATCGTTACAAACATAATTCGAAATCCGGTAGATATCATCCAGCGAATGAATAGTTTTCAAACTGTCGTTGTTAATAATCGAGTCCAATGTTTTAATTGTTGCTTTGTCTGAAATATTCCCGCTTGCCACCAATGCCCTGGAGGTATGGTAAACATTTGATTCTACTATGCTTCCCAGCGCGTCTATATAATAGGTTTCACCAAACTTGTTAAAAATTCTTACAATCGGTTTCCGCTGCCTGATATCCACCACCCATTTGTTGCCAATCTGGGCATATACCTTCACTTCCTGAATCTCAGACATCGATTTCAATTCTGTTTCTATCTGTTCAAAGTTGATCTGCTCAAACTTCATTTTCGGGTAAAACAGTTGTTTTGTACGGAGAAACTCTTCTATTTCCTCTTTCATGATTAACGGCTCTCCGTCAATCCGAATGATGATTTCAGGGCTTTCCATCTCTGCTGTCATCTGTGAACGGTAAGCATACGCCATCGTAACGATCACCAGCAGGAGCGCAACAATTCCCAATGTTATTTTAAGCCACTTCTTCATTCTTATCTTTGATAATTTCCTGCCACCACCGGAACAATACGGTCAATATCGCCCGCTCCGATTGTCATCACCAGCCCGTTATCAATTGTTTTTAAATAATCAATTGTTTCTTCTTTGGATAAAACCCGCTTATTTTCAGCTGTTATTTTTTCCAGCAGCGTATCGCTTGTAATACCTTCTATCGGCAGTTCTCTTGCCGGATAGATAGGCAGCAATATTACTTCGTCCAGACGTGAAAGCTGCTCAGCAAAGCCTTCCATGAAATCCCTTGTCCGTGTAAACAAATGCGGCTGAAATACACCGATTTTCCTTTTATCCGGATACAGCAGATTCACGGAATCCAGCAAGGCTTTGATTTCTGTCGGATGATGTGCATAGTCATCAATGTACACCAAACCATCTGTTTTGATATGGTATTCAAAGCGTCTTTTTACGCCTTTGAAAGTTGCCAGAGCAATAATAATCTTCTCAAGGTCGAACTTCAATAAATCGCACAATGCAAAACAGGCAAGTGCGTTTTCCGCGTTGTGTAATCCCGGCAAGCCAAGTTCAACATCCATGAAATAGTCTGTTGGTGTTTTTATGTCAAACTTGAAAACACCATTTTCGTAATGCAGATTGGAACCTTCGTAATCCGCTTTTTCGCCAATCGCATAAGTAAATATTTCCGCAGGTGATTCCAGCTCTATTCCTTTCCTTACCACCAGATAACCGCTCTCTTCGACCAATTTCGCATAGGCTTCAAAGCCTTTTCTGAAATTTGCCGCATCGCCATAAATGTCCAGGTGATCGGCATCTACGGCTGTAATAATGGAAGCATAAGGTAACAGGTGTAAGAAGCTTCTGTCAAATTCATCTGCCTCAATTACCGTAAACGGCGAATTAGTAGAGCTCAGGTAATTTGTATTGTAGTTACTGGAAATTCCGCCCAGAAATGCGTTACAGCCAACTGTTTCATGTAACAAGTGCGCCAGCATGGTGCTTGTGGTTGTTTTCCCATGGGTTCCTGCTACGGCAAGACCTCTTGAGAATTTCGTTATCAAACCCAAGGCTTCTGCTCTTTTAATGATGGTATATCCTCTCTCCTGAAGAATGGTCAACTCCTGATGATCCTTCGGAATGGCAGGAGTATAGATGATCAATGTATCTTCCGGTTCTCCGACCATTAATAAAACATCTGCTCCCGTATCATCAAAATGAACATGAATGTCTTCGTCCATCAGCTCGTCTGTCAGTGGTGACGGTGTCTTATCGTAGCCGTTCACCAAAAATCCCTGCAAATTAAAGTAACGTGCCAGCGCAGACATCCCGATTCCTCCGATACCGATAAAATAGACTTGTCTGTATTTTTCTAACGTCATTTCCATTACTTTATCAGTTTTTCGATTTCATCCACAATTGCTTCAGTTGCATTTGGCTTTGCCAGCTGTTTTATGTTTGAAGCCAGCTTTTGTTGCTGTTCTTCGTTTTCAAATAAGGAAAAAACGGCATTTATCAGCTCTTTTCCCGCATCAGCATCTTTTACCAGAAGTGCTGCTTCCTTCGAAACCAGCGCCATCGCATTTTTCGTCTGGTGGTCTTCCGCGACAAAAGGTGATGGAACCAGAATGACAGGTTTACCGATAATGCACAGCTCTGAAATGGCAAATGCTCCAGCCAGGAAACACACCCGTCCCAAGCCGCATAAGCCGGGTACAATTGCCTAGTAAAATCATTAAAAATAAATTTCACAGGCTGCATATCTCCGATAAAAGATTTAATGCTTTCGAAAGAATCATTGCCACCACTCCCAGGTACCCAAACATCTGATACCTCCAAAAAGTAAATAGCCTCCACGACAGATTAGATTAAAGTTCTTGCTCCGAGCGAACCTCCTACGACGAGCAATGTCTTTTTCTCCGGATCCAGCTGAAAGAAACGCTGCGCCTCTTCTTTTTTTCCGGCAATTTGTACAACATCCGATCTTACCGGATTTCCTGTCAATACGATTTTATTTTTATCAAAATAATTTTCCAAACCATCATAAGCCGTACAGAACGTGCTTGCTTTTTTAGCCATGGATTTGTTGGTTTTTCCGGGAAAGCAGTTCTGTTCCTGGATCAGCACCGGCTTTTTGCAGAAGCTTCCTGCATACATAGCTGCCGCACTCGCATATCCTCCAACTCCAACAACTACCTGCGGATCGAATTTTTTCACAATCGAAATGGCTTTCAGAAAGCTCGCTGCCAGCTTGAACGGCAGTACAAAATTAGTCAGCGCCAACTTTCGTTGCAGGCCGGTAATCGGAAGCCCGACAATTTCATAACCTGCCTCGGGGACTTTTTCCATTTCCATTTTTCCCTGTGCACCGATAAAAAGGATCTTTGCTTCGGGATATCTTCTCCTGATTTCATTTGCGATGGCAACAGCAGGAAAAATATGTCCTCCGGTTCCGCCTCCTGAAATAATAACTCGCTCTATCTTCATGCTACTGCCATATTTTCTGCGGGAACAGCTTCAGCATCTTTTGATTTCTTATCGCTGTATTTCGCCGCAACACATTGCACAATTCCAATACCGACACAGGTCATGATCATCGCGGATCCACCCATGGCGAGCAATGGCATATTCTGACCCGTAACGGGAAAAACTCCTGTACAAACCAGCATATTAATCAAGGCTTGTGACATCATGGTGACACCAATCCCCAGTACGGTAATTTTCTCAAACATTTTTTCTGCTTTGATCGAAATCCGGATCATTCTTAAAAACAAGATCAGGTAGAACAGGATTAAGAATACTGCTCCGATCAAACCAAATTCTTCCACGAAGCTCGCGTAATAGAAATCGGCATACGCTTCCGGAATAAATTCTTTTACTTTTCCGTCACCCGGACCTTGTCCGAAAATTCCCCCGTTATAAATTCCCAGCTCGGCATTTTTCGCCTGTGCATTATTGATGACATAATTTTCATCATTGACTGCCTGGTCCGAATAGCGGTTGAACAAACGGTTTTCCCAAGTTTCGTACCGCGGAAGCAGGTTCAGGCTGGGGAAGCTTTTATGTAATAAAACTGCGAACGCGGCCATCAAAACGATTCCTGCAAACAGTGTGAACAGCTTACCGAAGGGAACATTTCCCACAAACAATAAAATAACCGAGATCATAAATACCAGCGCCGATGTCGAGAAGTTATCTTTCACAATCAATCCACATGTGATAACTATCGGCACAAGCACGGGTATAAATCCTTCTTTCCACGAATTCAGCAGGCTTTGCTTCTTTTCCAGCAGTTTTCCCAGATAGAGGATCAATGCCAGCTTGGCAAGGTCGGAAGCCTGAAACGTCAGGGAAACAATCGGAATGGAAATCCAGCGGCCGGCACCGTTTACTTTTTGCCCGAAAAAGAACGTATAAATGAGCAATCCGACGCTCAGCCAGAATAAAAATCCGGAAATCCTGTTGAAGAATATCGGCTGGAAGCGCAGGACAAAAAGCATCGCTGAAATAGAAATAGCTACATACAGCGCGTGTTTTGTCAGGTATTTGAACGGTGTTCCTCCTTCTATTTTCACCAGAATAGGCACAAAACTATAAACGCTTAAAAGTGAAAAAACGACAAATACAAGTGTGATAATCCAGATCACCCTGTCACCTTTAAGCCGGTTTATAAAGCTTTTAATCATTGTTGTTTCAAGCGTTTTATTAATTCACCGATCAATTCATCGTAACGTTCCTCGTCCTCCGTGTTACAGCTGATCAGAATCATTGCATTCTGAGCTGAAATCATCTTTAGCCTGTTTTCCAGCTCTTCCATTTTTACATTCAGAATGTCTTTAAATCCGGAAACAGGTTCTTCTGAAAACACATACATCCGCTGCTTGTTTTCCGCAATAAAGCCCTGCATTGCGGGAACATACAAATAACCAGCACTCGTAAACCAGTAAACCGGCTCCGGAAAACTCCGAAGTGTGTTCAGCAGCTCCTCCGTGTTCGGGCGGTGAAATGTAAACACGTCATTTCCCAGTACTTTGCCGTAAGGTTTCAGGTAACCAAACTGCTCCTGAGGGGCGCTGTGCTGCTCAGTTACCGCTGTTTTATTCGTCTGTGTTTTCAGGTTCTTTTCCATAGCATCCGGAAATTCAGATTACAGTGATCTTACAGCCGCTTTGAACTGGTTACCTCTGTCTTCGTAATTTTCAAACAGGTCAAAAGACGCGCAAGCCGGAGAAAGCAAAACCGCTTCATCTTTTTTCGCAAGGCGGTAGCCAAAGCCAACCGCTTCTACTGCTGATTTCGCTTCAACAATTGTTTCAACAACTCCTTTGAAGGAGTCGATGATTTTCTGGTTTTCCGTTCCCAGGCAGATAATGGCTTTCACTTTTGCTTTCACCAGATCCAGAAGTTCATCGTAGTTATTTCCTTTATCTACACCTCCGACAATCCATACAGTTGGCTTGTCCATGCTTTCTAATGCAAACCATGTTGAGTTTACATTGGTGGCTTTAGAGTCATTGATGAATTCGATACCGTGAACTTTGGCTACAAATTCCAGGCGGTGTTCTACATTAACGAAATCAGAAAATGATTCGCGGATCGTTTCTTTTCTGATATCTACGATTCTCGAAGCTAAGCCTGAAGCAAGAGAATTCTGGGCGTTGTGTTTGCCTTTCAAAGCTAAATCGTGGATTGACATAGTAAATTGTTCTTTTATGTTTATAATTAATTGTTCTTCTTCTAAATAGGCACCTTGCGGCTGTTCCGTTTTAATTGAAAAAGGAACCAGGTTCACAGATAATTTCCGTCTCGAAATTTCTTCCGTGATCACCGGATCATCAGCGTTGTAGATAAAGTAATCCGCTGACGTCTGGTTTTGTGTAATTCTGAATTTGGAATTCACATAATTCTGCATCTGGTAATCATAGCGGTCCAGGTGGTCCGGTGTAATGTTCAGTAAAATCGCAACGTCTGCCTTGAACTCAAACATATCATCCAGCTGGAAAGAGCTCAGCTCCAGAATATAATATTCGTGGTTTTCTTCTGCTACCTGCTTTGCAAGACTCCGGCCTATATTTCCTGCAAGGCCGACATTCAAACCTGCTTTTTTGAAAGTATGATAGGTCAGCATGGTAGTGGTGGTTTTTCCATTGCTTCCCGTGATACAAATCATTTTCGCATTTGTATAATAACCTGCAAATTCAATTTCGGAGATGATTTTGGTTCCTTTCTCTTTCAGCTTTTTAATTATCGGGGCCTTGTCAGGAATTCCCGGAGATTTGATCACCAGATCCGCTGCAAGAATTTTTTCTTCTGTGTGCTGTTCCTGTTCCCACTCCACTCCCAGCTGCTGTAATTCTTCCTGAAAAGAAGGCTTGATTTTTCCAAAATCAGAAACAAAGACATTCCATCCTGTTTTATGTCCTAAAACAGCTGCGCCGACTCCACTTTCGCCGGCCCCAAGAATGACTATTTTTTTGTTTCTTCCTTCCATTTTACCTTACTTTAAGTGTCACGATGGTAATGACTGCCAGCAGAATGCTGACCAGCCAGAAACGCGCAACAATCTTCGCTTCATGAATTCCTTTTTTCTGGTAATGATGATGTAATGGGGACATCAGAAATATCCGTCTTCCTTCCCCGTATTTCTTTTTCGTGTATTTGAAATAGCTCACCTGCAGCGTTACAGAAAGAACCTCAATCAGGAACACACCACACAATACAGGAATCAACAGCTCCTTCCGAATGGAGATCGCAAAAACAGCTATAATACCGCCAATGGCTAAGCTTCCCGTATCACCCATAAATACTTGTGCGGGATAGGAGTTGTACCATAAGAAGCCGGCGCATGCTCCGATAAAGGCGGAGATGAAGATCACCAGCTCTTCCGCATGTGGAATGTACATGACATCCAGGTAATCCGCAAAGCGGACGTTCGAGCTGACATAGGCCAGTATCGCCAGTGCAATCCCGATAAAGGAAGAAGTTCCTGCCGCCAGACCGTCCAGTCCATCTGTGATATTTGCACCATTTGAAACTGCAATTACAATGAAAATCACAATAGGTATGAAAATGATCCAGCCGTAGGATTTTACGAAATCTCCCACTAGCCAGTTGTAATTGAATTCATTGCTTTTCAAGAATGGGACTGTTGTCGTCATGTCCTTTGTTTCTATCCACATGTGACCTTTATCTTTTGCAAAATCCATGTGGTCTTTCGTCACGATCTTTTCTTCTGATGTCAGCTTATAATTTACCGGAACCTGCTTGTGTACCTTAACATCTTCGTTGAAGTAGAGAATACAGCCTACGATCAGGCCAACCCCGATCTGCCCGACTACTTTGAATTTTCCTTTCAGGCCTTCTTTGTTTTTTCTGAACACTTTGATGTAATCGTCCAGAAATCCGATAAATCCCAGCCATACTGTTACGATCAGCATGGTGATCACATATACATTGTGCAGCTTGGCGAATAACAACGTAGGAATCAATATGGAACCTAAGATGATCAGTCCGCCCATAGTTGGCGTTCCTGCTTTTTCATTCTGGCCCGCAAGTCCCAGGTCACGAATGGTTTCTCCGATTTGCAGGCGTTGCAGAAAACGGATAATTTTTCCTCCGAATACGATTGAAATAACCAGTGAAGTCAGCAGCGCCATTGAAGCTCTGAAAGAGATAAAGTGAAATAATCCCGCTCCGGGAAAATCATACTTGTCTAAATAATCAAATAAATAATACAGCATATTACAAGCCTAATTGTTCAAATAAATCTTTTACTGTTTTCATGTCATCAAAATCATACTTCACACCGCTGATTTCCTGGTATTTTTCATGGCCTTTTCCGGCAATCAGGATAATATCGTTCGGTTGCGCTATCGAACAAGCGGTTTTAATAGCCTGAAAACGATCGGTTATTGACAGCACTTTCCTGAAATTCTGCGGTTCAACACCTTCCTGCATTTCTGCGATGATCTGGTTCGGGTCTTCCGTTCTCGGATTATCCGATGTCAGAATAACCTGATCACTATATTCACAGGCAATCTTTGCCATGACAGGACGTTTTGCTTTATCTCTGTCACCACCGCACCCGACAATGGTAATTACTTTCTCGTTTCTTGTACGGATATTGGCAATTGTTTTCAGTACATTTTCAAGTGCATCAGGTGTATGTGCATAATCAACAATCGCCGTAATTTTATTGTTGCTCACCACATACTGAAAGCGGCCTTCCACAGATCTCAGCTCACTTAAAGCAGTCAGCACTTCCAGCTTATCTTGTTCTAATAGAATTGCAATGGTATATACCAGCAGTAAATTGTACGCATTAAAATCTCCGATCAGGCGCGTCCACAGCTCTGTTCCGTCCAGATTTAAAACGAGACCTGAAAACTGGTTTTCAATTACTTTCGCTTTAAAATCCGCAATGGATTTAAGCGCATACGTATATTTTTTTGCTTTCGTATTCTGAAGCATGACCATTCCGTTCTTATCGTCGGCATTGGTAACAGCCTTAGCGGAACTTTTCAGATTATCAAAAAACGCTTTTTTCGCTTCAATGTAAGCTTTGAATGTTTTATGATAATCCAGGTGATCGTGCGTAATATTGGTAAATGCCGCCACTACAAAATTCAGGCCTGCAATACGGTGCTGATCTACTGCATGGGAACTTACTTCCATAAAGCAGTATTCACAGCCCTCGTCCACCATTTCTGCCAATAACCGGTTTAATTCGATCGGATTTGGTGTTGTATGTGTTGAAGGAATTGCTCTGTCGCCGATCTTATTTACTACGGTAGAAATCAATCCTGCTTCATATCCGAGGCGTTTAAACAATTCGAAACAAAGTGTCGCTGTCGTTGTTTTTCCGTTTGTTCCCGTAATTCCTACTAATTTCAGCTGTTCGCTCGGATTTCCGTAAAAGTTGGAAGCGACGATACCCAACGCTTTTGCTGAATTGTCCACCTGAATGAAATTTACGGATTCAGGCAGTGCTTCAAATCCGTATTCCAAAACAATTGTGGTACATCCCTGCTCAACCGCTTTAGCAATAAAATCATGCCCGTCATTGGCAACTCCTCTGATGGCAAAGAAAATCGTATCTACGCCGGCTTTTCTGGAATCAAAAGTCAATTCTTTGACTTCCGCGCTCATATTTGCCTTTGCAGAAACGATTGATACTCCGTAAAATAAATCCTTCAACATCATTTTATCTCAAGGTTAAAACTATTGGGCTTCCTGTATATTTTCCAGCCGGTTCGCCTGCCGGGATGGATTGCTCTCTGACAATTCCATATCCTTTCAACCGGACGTAAATTCCTGCGGACTCCATCAGATACACAGCATCTTTCGCTGTCATTCCGATCACATTCGGAACCAGCTCTTTTCCGATAAGCTTCTGATGAAGCATTACTTTTGAAAGTGTCGGACGGGAAACCACCCATTCTTCATTCTGGTTCAGCTCGTACGGAATATTCAGATAGCTTAAGATTGTTGAAATATCTTTTGAATATCCTGATTTCACCAATGGCAGATTGACCTCTGTTTCTTTCGTTTCATTTACCGCCTGATGATATTGCAGGCGTGATGCATATACTTTATTAGCAATAGCGGAAAACACACGTCCCGAAACTGTTGCCCCGTAAATATTATCTCCGTTGGCTGTAATGGAAACGATGCAGGAATAAATCGGATTTTCTACCGGAAAATATCCTACAAAGGAGGCCATATAACGTTCTTCACCTTTATTTCCATAACGGTTATCCGCATTCAGGACTTTTGCTGTACCGGTTTTCCCGGCAATATCAAAGTAAGAGGACGTCAGGTATTTTCCTGTTCCTTCTTTCATCACTCCGTAAAGGCAATCCTGCAGGAGCTTTAATGTTTTCCCGGAGCAGATTTTTTCCTTTATTATTACGGGTTCAAATACTTTCTCGACATCATTTCCACGAATAATTTCCTTGACAAACTGCGGTTTCACCATCGTTCCGTTATTCGCTACGGCATTGTAGAAAGCAAGTGTTTGCAGCGGTGTCATCTGCACATCATATCCGACTGCCATCCATGCCAGAGAACCTGCCCACCATGACTTGTCGCCCGGCTGGTACATCGTCGGTACCGGTTCTCCCTGAATATCTAATCCTAAAGGCAGATTCAGACCAAATGATTTCAGACGGTCCACAAATTGTTTCGGGTTGTCTTTGTAGGCATTGAAAATGATTTTACCAATCACATTGGACGATTTCTCAAATGCCTGTTTAATGGTAATCCGGCCGTAATTATGCCCTTTTGCTTCGGTCATTTTTACTCCGTAAAAGGAATATTCGGGCGCTGCCTGAACTGTATCTTCCAGATCTATTTTCCCATCCTCCAGCGCAGCCATGAGAGAAGCCAGCTTAAAGGTCGATCCCGGAACTTCTTTTGTTCCGATAGCGTGATTATACAATTCATAATAATTCCCGTCTCCGGATTTGGAAAGATTCGCTACCGCTTTCACAAAGCCGGTCTTTACATCCATCACGATTACTGATCCTGAGATGGCATTATGGTTAACCAGCTGATTGTACAGCTCATTATGTGCTACTTCCTGGATTTCCTTATCAAAAGAAGTGACAATACTTGCACCTTCGATTCCTTCTTTAACGATTTTTCCGGTCTTTTTCCAACCGGTAGAAAGTCGCTGCTCGATTTCCTGTCCCGGTTCTCCTGCAAGGTATTCATAGAAAGAGCCTTCTATTCCCACACGCAGCTCCTTTTGTCTGCCCGTTGCCGGCTGGTAATATCCCAGTGTCCGTTTCAGCATTTCACCGTGCGGACGTTTGCGGATAGTTTCTTCTTCCGTATCAATAAATCCTCCTTTAAATCTTCCCAGGTTAAATAAAGGCAGCTCGCTCATCAGCTTACGCTCTGCATTTGAAACTTTTTTACGAATCAGCAGGTAACGGGATTTTTTAGCTCTTCCTCTACGGATTCTTATCTCAAATTCTTTCGCAGAAACATCCGGGAACAGCTTGCTTAAACCTTTGCACAGATCCGGCAGATAACGATCGAAGTCTTCCTGTTTGGGAACTGTCGGGTCCATGTAGATATCAAACTTTGATACTGATGTTACCAACGGTGTTTTATTCTCATCCAGAATGTCACCAAGCCGTGTCGGGCGAAGAACAGTCCGCATCGGAATTTTCCCGTCTTCAGCGGTAAAGACTTTTGTAACTCCCTGTGACTGAATCATGGTGGTTTTTACCAATACAAAGAGCATTGCCGCTGCAAAAACAACGTACACAAAAATGATTTTAGTTCTTGTCGCCTTTGTGTTGCTCATTTAGCTTTTTCAATTCGTATTACTTTCACCGGATTGGTTGTTTCTTTCAATCCTGTTTCGGATAAATCTTCCAATAGATTTCCCCGTGTTGTTTCTTCTTCCAGCTTTGCTTTGGATTCTACATAATCGGTTGTTACCGCATCCAGCTGTTTTTGCGTCTGGTTAATATCCTGAATCAGTTGTTTTGCGTAATATCCTTTTGACACGATCAGCAATCCCAGAAAAATGATGAAAAGGATAAACGGTATATTGCTGAATACAAAATCTTTCAGCAAAAACTCACCGGATACAATCTCCATAAACGAAACCGCTTTTTTTCCTTCGGTTTTTGGAGCTTTTACCTTTTTAGCTTTCTTTCCTTTTTCCTGCTCTTCCATCATCTTTTCTCTGCAATCCGCAATTTTGCACTTCTTGCCCTGGAGTTTCTTTCCAGCTCTTCTTCATCTGCAACAATTGGTTTTCTGGTAACCTCATCCAGAGGCTTCAACACATTTCCGAAGAAATCCTTCTCAATTGTTCCGTCAAGATGACCACGTTTCATGAAGTTTTTCACCAGACGGTCTTCCAGTGAATGGTAAGACATTACCACCAGTCTTCCGCCGGGCTTCAATACTTCAGCAGCTTGCGTCAGGAATTTTTCCAATACGTCCATTTCGTTGTTCACCTCAATACGGATCGCCTGAAAAACCTGCGCGTAAAATTTCTGTTCTTTATTTTTAGGAGCAAAGCGCTTAATCGCTTCGATCAGATCAAATGTCGTTTCCAACGGTTGTTTTGAACGGAACTTGCAAATCTCCAAAGCCGTTTTCATCGGTCTGTCCACTTCACCATACTTTCCGAAAACCCTTGCCAGCTCTTCTTCCGAATACGTATTCAGCACTTCCTTTGCAGAAAGTCCCTGCGACTGATTCATCCGCATATCCAGCGGATCATCAAAACGAATGGAGAAACCCCGTTTTCCTTCTTCATCAAACTGAAAAGAGGAAACTCCGAGATCCGCAAGTATTCCATCGACCTGCGTAATCCCCAGAGCTCTCAGGTGATTTTTAAGAAATGAGAAATTGGACGGAACAAAGAAAAAATTAGGTGCTTCCCAGGCATTTCGCTTTGCATCAGCATCCTGATCAAATACCACTAATTTCCCTTCTTCTGATAACTTTCCGAAAATTGCTCTTGAATGTCCGCCACCTCCAAAGGTCACGTCAACATACGCCCCGTCAGGACGAATATTCAGCCCGTCAATACAAGGCTGCAACATCACCGGTATGTGGTAAGCTTCGTTATTCTTCGCTGTCATCGTCAATATCACCCATTACTTCATCAGCAAGATCCGCGAAGTCAGCCATGTTATCGTCGATTAATCGGAAGTAGTTCTCTTTATCCCAGATTTCGATACGGTCGTTGTAAGCGATCAGCATAACGTCCTTGTCCAAACCAACACGTTCCATCAACGCCGTCGGAACTAAAATCCTTCCGGCATTATCCAGCGTCACCTGCTTTGCTCCCTGATGGAACAAACGGTAAAACATACGATTTTTGGGCTTGAACAAATTCAGTCTGGAAAGCTTTGCACTCAACTTGTCCCATTCGTTCATCGGATAAAGTGTCAGACACTCTTCAAATCCTTTGTTCAACATGAAATTTTCCTGCGCAGCAGGAGACAGCTGCTTTCTTAAGCCAGCCGGGAACAGGAAGCGTCCTTTCGCATCCAGTTTAACCTCATATTCTCCTACTAATCCTGCCATGATAAATCAATGGGTAAAATTACGAAGAATCTTACCACTTTTTACCACCAAATTCTAAATTGTTGATAACTTGTTACGGATTAACAAAAAATAAGTTTCATTTAGTTTCAAAAATCTCGCTAAAAAGATTGAAAAAATAGTAAATTTTCAAAAAGTGGGAGAAAGTGGTATAAATTTTCAACAAAGAATAAATCAAGACCAAAACGCAAGGTTTCTCAGAACTGAATCAACTAAGGATAAAATCTTAATATTAAATAACTAAACTTCTTGTAAATCATAATTTTCGTACTTTTGAAAATGAATTTCTACCCTATGAAAACATTTATTAATAACTGTTTCTATTTTCTTTCTGTTCATTTTCATGTAAGAAAAATTACTTTTCAGGCTGCCGGAAATTATCGTATGTTTCCTGCCAGATCTCTTATGAAAGAATTAAGCCGGTTAACTCTGTCCGGCCTTATTCTGATTTCCGGATTTATCTTACATGCTCAGGAAATAACGAGTGTAGGGACTAATGAAAAGCAGTGGGAATACCAGCTTCGCTTTAAGCCTACCAAGTGGCCGGAATGGCTTATAGGAAGTAATTACGATGTTACTACCTTTTCTGAAACAAACTCAGGCGATCAAACCTTATTGCTGATCCTCGAAAACATCAAGGGAGTTACGGGATACACAGACGCAGCTGCGGTCGTATTATCAAAAGAGGGCAAAATCATTAAACAATCTAATAATCTGACATTCTTTAATGATCTGCAGGGAATCAAGTCTGTAAAATCAGATCCTCAGGGCAATTTCTGGATTTCCGTAATTCAGGAAAAAGAATCGTTTTTATATTGTTACACACCGGATCTCCAGTTAAAATTTAAGATTTCCACTCCACCTGCTGATATCTATTTTGTTCACGATCAAATGCTTCTCGCATTCAATAATACCGATACTTCTTTTTTCAATAGGCTAACAAAGGCGGGATATCTTCCTGAAAACATGCTTAACAATTGCTTAAAAGCAGAGGAGGATTTTTCAATACTGATTGTTGATTACAGAAATTTCCATATACAGAAGTGTTCAGCACTTCCTGTCGAGGGTTTTGTCAGTAAAACATTTCTGGAGCAAATGCAGGACGGTTCTTATTTTTTAATCTCTAATATTGTTATTCTGAACGGGCCGGATCACCACGATGTCAACATGTACCATTTCGATAAGAGCGGACAACTGTTGACTACAAGAATATTAAAAGGGGAAAGCATGCTGACACACTTATATGTACTGAATGCCAGCCAGAATGAACAGGATCAGCTGGTGATCAGCGGATGGTGTGACTCTCCTGTTGACTTTGAAAAGCCCGGCATTTTTATGCCGGAAATGTACGATTCCATAATCACCGTAGATAGTCTTGGAATGGAAGATGGTTTTAATTATGAAATCCATTACCCTATGAGCCAGCTAAAAGAGGTTCAGTCAAAATATACAGATGGCTCTTACCGGATTGAAATGGTTTTAAAAAATACCTTCACTTGTGCTTTTTCTACTGCTTTTGAACTCGTTTCCTATCAATTCGTAAAAAAGGATAATTTTTACTTTGAAGAAAATACAACGAAAAGCAAATTTGTGGAGGTTTATTTTGATGAACCAGAAGCAGGATCAGAAATTCACCCTCTTGTTTTTATCCGAAAGAGATAAACACAGTTCGTTTTTCATGAAATAAAGCTGCTGAAAAGTTGAAAGAAACAGAAGTGGGAAACCATACAAGTACATTCTGTTCAAAGGAAAATTTTTGAATATTGAATTTTAAATAACAAACCGCGGATTATAACATCCTAAAGTCATAATATCATAACATCCCAAAATCACTCATCCAGATACACACGATGAACTCTTTTAGAAATGGAAGTCAGTACTTCGTAAGGGATTGTATCCATCAGCTCAGCCACTTCATTTATCGGCTGGTTATTACCAATGATTTCAACGATATCGCCTTCTTCACAGGAAATATCCGTCACATCGACCATGCACATATCCATACAGATTGTTCCGATCACCGGACACTTTTGACCGTTAACAGAAACTGTGCCGCCTGACCTGCTGTACGAATGCTTGATCCCATCCGCATAACCGACAGGAATTGTCGCTATCCGGGAATGCCGTTTAGTAGTAAATCTTCCATTATAGCTGATGTGTTCTCCCTCAGGGAGCTCTCTTATCTGAGAAATAATGGTCTTCCAGAATACGGCAGGTTGAAGGTATTTGCTCATTTCCGGGTTGGAAACATAACCGTATAAGCCGATTCCCATACGAACCATATCGTATTGATAATCCGGAAATTTAAGGATTCCCTCCGTATTCAGAATATGCGCAATAAAATCGTATGAGAGCTGCGCTTTCAAACGGGAAACAACCGATTCAAAAGCTTCAAATTGTCTGTATGAATAGGAATCGTTTTCAAAATTATCCGCGTCTGCCAAATGGGAATAAACGCCTTTCACCCTGACTTCCGGCTGGGATTTTATGGTTCCAATAACTTTGGAAATTTCCTCCGGATTTAAGCCGAGCCGATGCATCCCGGTATCTACTTTCAGGTGAACCGGATAATTTTCTTTTCCAAGGTTGATGAGTGTTTTTATAAATTCTTCAAGTGATTTCTGGGAAAAAATCGCAGGTTCAAGCTCATATTCAATAATGTTTTCATAGGAATACGGCTCCGCATTCATGACCAGGATCGGTGTTTTAATTCCCAGCTTTCGCAAAGCGACACCTTCATCTCCATAAGCAACACCCAAATAATCAACATTGTTTCTTTCCAGAAACGCTGCTATTTTTTCCGCTCCGGTTCCATAAGCAAATGCTTTCACCATTACCAGAAGCTTTGTTGAAGGCTTGATTTTAGAACGGAAAAAATTCAGATTATTCCGCAGGGCATCCATGTCAATCTCCACAACCGTTTCGTGCTTTTGCAGTTTGAATTTCTGCGCCAGTTTCTGCCCTTCACTGCTGCGATACCCTTTAATCAGCACCGTACAATCCTGATATTCCTTTACATTTATTTCGTCGCTGTTTGTTACAAAAACGAACTCGTTGACCGGAAACCGGCGAATCAGATCTTCTATCGCCTGCTTGTACAACGGCTGGATTTCGGCCGCTACAATTATTACTACTGATTTCGGGTGCTCATTATTCTCTGCCAGAAATTCCAGTGACTGCTTCAGAGCATCCAGATCCAGATTGTACGCATCATTGATGATAGTCGTTCTGTTAATTCCCTCAAACACTTCCATTCGCATAGCCAGCTGCGGTAGCTTGTTCAGCTGCTCTGCGGAGATATTCTTTCCTGTCAAAAATGAAGCAACTGTGGCTGTCAGCTCTATATTATCAAGATAGGCTGCTGTCCAACGCTGTAATTTATCCTTATCTGCAAGCTTAGTTGAAAAATGATAATTCGAAGGAAAATCCGGCTGAAATTCACGTACACTGTTCCCGACAAATACGGTTTCCGAATTCCGGAACAGCTTCAGCTTTTCATTCAAGATCTCTTCTTTGGAGGCAAAATGCTCCCTGTGAGCCGTTCCGATATTTGTCAATACACCGATAGTCGGCTGAATCATTTCTTCAAGCCGTTGCATTTCTCCGGGCTGCGAAATTCCTGCTTCGATAATTGCCAGGTTGTATTCTTTTGACATTTCCAGAAGCGACAATGCCACACCTAACTGGGAATTATAGCTTTTCGGACTCCGGATGATTCTGAAATCTGCCTGCAATAACTGGTACAACCATTCTTTTACAGTTGTTTTCCCGGTGCTTCCCGTAATCCCGATAACAGGATACGAAAAGTGTAAACGGTGAAATTTCGCCAGCTTCTGCAACGCAAAAAGCGGATTTTCCACCTTTAAAGCCGTCACATCCTCCGGAAGCTCTTTATTATATGAAGCAACGATCACAAAATTCCGGATACCTTTTTCATAAGCATCGCGGATAAACTCATGTCCGTCACGGCGCTCGCTTTTCAGACAGAAAAAAAGCGCATTATCAGGAGCATAAATCTTTCGGGTATCATAAAAAACAGTATTGACAATACTGCCACTTTCAACAGTATTAAGAGCCTGGATCTGAGATGCGATTACCGAAAGAGAATACCCGAGTTTCATTTCTGCCTGAATTTACTTTTACAAATATACGATTGTTCAGAGTAATACCGGTTTCACTTTGCTAATACCGGAACAAATCCCAGATTCATTTTACCATTTGAATCACTTTTCTTTGGGGAACAATAATTATATTTGGGGAAAATCAAAATCAATGGCGATACCTCAGAAAGAACTTGAGTTTAATTGGAATGAAGACCAGATGCGTCTGAAAATCTCCCGAATGGAGCAGGAACTTGCTAAAATTCAGGATGGTGGAGGAAAGAAAAGAATAGAAAAACTTCACGAAAAAGGAAAGCTTTCAGCTAGAGAAAGAATTGATTTACTGCTCGACAAAGGTACTGACCGCGTTGAAATCGGTGCTTTTGCAGGTTATAATATGTATAAAGAAGAAGGCGGCTGCCCTGCCGGCGGAGTAGTCGTTGTGATCGGATATGTTTCCGGAAAGCAATGTATAGTTGTTGCGAACGATGCTACCGTAAAAGCCGGTGCGTGGTTCCCGATCACAGGAAAGAAAAACCTGAGAGCGCAGGAAATCGCGATGGAAAACCGTCTGCCGATCATTTATTTAGTGGACAGCGCTGGTGTTTATCTTCCAATGCAGGCCGAAATTTTCCCGGATAAAGAGCATTTCGGAAGAATTTTCAGAAATAACGCGATCATGAGCTCACAGGGAATCGTTCAGATCGCTGCCGTGATGGGATCATGTGTTGCAGGTGGCGCTTATCTGCCGATCATGAGTGATGAATCCCTGATTGTAAACAAAACGGGAACTATCTTTTTAGCAGGTTCTTACCTTGTAAAAGCGGCGATCGGAGAAACTATCGACAACGAAACGCTTGGCGGAGCAGCAACGCATACGGAAATCAGCGGTGTGTGTGATTATAAATGTGAAAATGATGAAGAATGCCTGAAAACGATCCGTTCACTGATGGATAAGATCGGGGCGTTCGAAACGGCCGGATTTGACAAAAAAGAGGCTGTTCTTCCAAAAGAAGACGCTAAAAAAATATACGGACTGTTCCCTTCTGAAAGAAGCAAGCCTTATAACGTAAAGGAAGTAATCAAATGTATTGTAGACGATTCTGAATTTACGGAATACAAAGCTGATTACGGAAAAACCATGGTGACGGCTTACGCACGCATTGACGGATGGAGCGTCGGAATTGTTGCCAATCAGCGTGAAGTGGTAAAAAGCGCGAAAGGCGAAATGCAGATGGGCGGTGTGATTTACAACGACTCAGCAGACAAGGCCGCACGTTTCATCATGAACTGCAACCAGAAAAACATTCCATTGGTATTTTTAACGGATGTAACCGGTTTTATGGTAGGATCCAAATCCGAGCATGCGGGAATTATCAAAGACGGTGCAAAGCTTGTAAATGCAATGTCCAATTCCGTTGTTCCGAAATTCAATATTGTAATGGGGAATTCTTACGGAGCAGGAAATTATGCAATGTGTGGAAGGGCTTACGATCCCCGTTTAATGGTAGCGTGGCCGACAGCGGAAATTGCCGTAATGAGTGGTGCTGCGGCAGCTAAAACTTTGTTGCAGATTGAAGTGGCTGCATTGCAGGCAAGAGGAGAAGAAATTTCAAAAGAACGGGAAGAGGAATTGTTCAACACTATCAAGTCCCGTTATGACGAGCAGATTTCTCCATACTACGCAGCAGCAAGATTATGGGTGGACGCGATCATTGATCCTGCGGAAACACGCAAAGTAATTTCTATGGGAATCGCGATGGCAAATCATAAAAAAGCAGAAAAACAATATAATGTTGGTGTTATCCAGACTTGATATATCGTTTAAATGTCTTAAAGTCATCACATCGTAAAATCATACTATCGTAACATTATAAAATCTCAATGTCTATGAAACTATCCTGGCAGTTTAAACATTTTTCGGAGCTTACCACCACAGAATTTCACGACATCATCGCATTGCGGCTGAAAACCTTTGTCGTGGAGCAGGATTGCAATTATCTGGATCTTGACGGAAAAGATAAAAAATGCTACCATCTAATCTGCCGTGACGGTTTTGGAAACGTGGTTGCAACAGCAAGGATCATTCCTTCCGGGGTTTCGTATCAGGAAGTAAGCATCGGACGGGTAGTTGTTGCGGAGGAAATAAGAAGGAATCAATTCGGAATTGAATTAATGGAACGTTGTATCAGCTTCATCAAAGAAGAGTTCGGCAATGTTCCTGTCCGTATTTCTGCTCAAAAATACCTGGAGCAGTTCTATACTCGTTTCGGCTTTGAATCTACCGGGAAAGAATATCCGGAAGACGGAATCCCTCATGTTGAAATGTTGTACTCATCAAAAAATTAACTATGAAAAAGTACTTATTTATTGCAGTAATTTCAGGCATCACCGTTTTTGGAGCAAATGCCCAACAGAAAAAAACATTCGATGCCGCTTACATGGACAAGTCTGTTTCACCTAAAACGGATTTTTTCATGTTTTCCAACGGAACCTGGGTAAAAAACAATCCGGTTCCAAAAACGGAATCCCGGTGGGGAAGCTTCAATGAGCTGGAAAGAGATAATTATATCAAGATCGAGAAGATCTTTTCAGACCTGAAAGCGTCAAAAGACCTTACGGATGTTGCCGGAAAAAATCTTTCTGATTACTATCAGTCTTATATCAATGACAATAGAAAATCGGATAATTATACAGGAATTAAGACCTTAAAAGAATTAGCCTCTTCTATCAGAACCGGTGATTCTGTCAATACTGCTGAGTTCGCAAAAACCGTTGCCTTTCTTCACAGAATGGGAATCAATGTATTTTTCTCATTTGGCATTGATCAGGACCTGAAAAAAAATGACCTGAATGTTCCTTACCTTTCCCAATCCGGTTTGGGACTACCGAACAAGGATTATTATGAAGAGAAAAAATACCAGCAGTACGACTCTGCGTACCGTGCATATATCTCTAAATTACACAGTGATATAAGACCGGGAACAACAAAAGAGGACAATAAATCCGCTGAAAGCAGAGGCCTGATACTGGCCGGAAATATTGTCAAAACAGAAATGAAGCTTGCGAAAGGCATGTTTTCTCCGGTAGAATTAAGAGATGTTGCAAAGAACTATAATCCGACGACACTCGATGAGCTGAAGAAGCTGGTTCCTAATTTCAACTGGGATGTGTATTTCAAAGAATCAGGAGTTGATATTTCAAAAGCAGATTTCGTTGTAGTCTCGCAGCTTCCGTATTTCGAGAATCTGAGAACATTTTTCGCTTCATCAAACCCAAAGGAATTAAAAGAATATATGCAATACGTGGTTCTGCGGTCATTAGCTCCGTATCTGAACGATAAATTTGATGAGAATCATTTCAATTTCTATCAGCGTTATATGTTGGGAAAAGAGCTTCGCAAACCTATTTCTCATGAAGCGATTGACAACATCACCAGAATGCCGCTGGGCGATGCTTTAGGAAAGTATTTCGTGAAATACTACTTCACGGAAGAAGCTTCTAAAAAGATCAATAAAATGGTCGATGATATTTCGGCCGTTTTCAAAGAAAGAATCGAAAAGCTGACATGGATGTCTGATGAGACGAAAAAACAGGCATTGGTGAAATTAAGCTCTTTCGGAAGAAAATTAGGTTATCCTTCGAAGTGGAAAGATTTTTCTTCTTTAAAGCTGACAACGGACAATCTTACTCAGAATGTGATCGAGCTGAGAAAATATGAAGTAAAAGAAAACCTGGACAAGCTGGGGAAATCTATTGACAAAGAGGAATGGGGAATGCCGGCACACATGATCAACGCATATTATAATCCATTGCAAAATGAAATCGCATTTCCTGCGGGAATCATGCAGGCGCCTTTCTTTGATGTCAATTACGAGGACGCGGTGAACTATGCACGAATCGGTATGGTAATCGGTCACGAATTTACACACGGTTTTGATGACATGGGCTCGCAATTTGCAGCGGATGGAAGCTTTACCAACTGGTGGAACCAGGACGACCTGAACAAGTTCAATGAGCTGACCAAAACCTTTGGAGAAACGTACGGCAAATTCTGCCCGATTGAAGACCACTGTGTCAATCCGGAATTGACAATGGGCGAAAATATCGCCGATCTTGGCGGGTTAACTCTTGCATATTATGCTTATACAAGAACGGATGATTTTAAAAAGAATCAGAAAATTCAGGGATATACACCGGCTCAGCGGTTTTTCATTGCGTTTGCGCAAATCTGGAAAATCAACTACACTGAAGGTGAATTAAAAAATCGTCTGGCAAATGATCCACATTCTCCCGGAATGTTCCGTATCAACGGTCCGTTGAAAAATTGTCCGGAGTTTTTTGCAGCTTTTGATGTGAAAGAAGGAGACCCGATGCGGAATCCGAAAGATAAAATGATCGTTATCTGGTAAATATGATCGACACCCCGATGTAATCAGACTGCGTCGGGGTGTTTTATTACAGTCTGTTCCTTTAATTCAACAAAACCAAAATCTGTTCCGGATGAATATTTTAAAGAACATATTTACGGACAAATTCAATAAATATTTTTTCCTGTATCTGTTCCGCGTGCTGATCGGCTTCGCTGTTGGTTTCTCGCTGATGGAAGCATATCCCGCTCATGGTCTTTTCTGGACACTGTTGTCTATTATCCTGGTAATTTCTCCGGAAGAAAAAGACACTCCAAGACTAACTATCGAACGTGTAATCTCTAACCTGATCGGAGCTGCGTCCGGCCTTGTTGTGATGTTTATTGATATACAATATATCGCAAAGGTGATATCAGGTATTGTTTTAGCAGTTGTCATCTGCAAATTATTCAACCTGATGAATGTTGTCCGTTCCTCGGTTGTAGCGCTTCTTATTATATTGATCGAGCACAGCGACAGCCTTTTATCTCCTTTCGAACGCTTTTTATCTGTTGCTCTCGGGTGTGTGATCGGTCTTGCAATTACTTTATTGACAGGCTGGATTGTAAAAAGCATCTGGCGGAAAAAGTGATTTCAGGTTAAACTTTCCCCTAATTTTTATAATAAATTCCATATTTACATAAAACAAATTCCATATTTGCATAAAACAAATTCCATATTTGCATAATTTTTGTATTTTTGTACTATGATTCGAAGAAATGCAACAGCCAAAATATTGGAGATGGCAGATAAATTCCCGGTACTGGTATTTACCGGTCCGCGACAATCAGGCAAAACTACACTTAGCCAGTTGATTTTCCCGGAGTATCGGTATGTTTCTCTTGAAAATCCGGACAACCTGGAGTTTGCCCAAAATGATCCGAATGGTTTCTTGAAAATTTATGATAAATACGTCATCATTGATGAGGCCCAAAACGCGCCTCAGCTATTCTCATACATACAGCAGATTGTTGATGAATCCGGAGTTTCAGGACATTACATTTTAAGCGGTTCACAGAATTATCTGATGCTGGAGAAAATAACACAAAGCCTGGCAGGAAGAGTGTATTTAATGGAACTGTTGCCTTTGTGCTTTTCAGAAATCGAGACTGTCAAAAAACAAGATGCATATACATCCATTATCTATGGCGGTTATCCGCGCATTTATGACAAGCATATCAATCCATCTGATTTTTATCCGTCTTACATTCAAACGTATATTGAAAGGGACGTACGGACAATGCTCCATGTCCAGGATTTATCTTTGTTTCGGAAATTCATAGATTTATGTGCCATCCATTCCGGACAGATCTTTAATGCTAACAGCATTTCCAAAGCTATCGGTGTTGACTTGAAGACAGTTCAGCGATGGTTGTCCATTTTGGAAACAAGTTACATCGCTTTCACATTAAAACCATGGCATAAGAATTTTTCAAAACGCATTGTGAAATCTCCGAAATTGTATTTCTACGATACCGGCTTATTGTCATATCTGCTTGGAATTGAAGATCCGGAAGAGTTATTGACCTCTGTCTATAAAGGTTCGCTGTTTGAAAATTATGCCTTGGTGGAAATAATGAAAAATCATAAGAACAAAGGACTTAACCGTAATTATTATTTTTGGAGAGACAGCAACGGCAATGAAATTGATCTTATTATTGAAAGGGGATTAAAAATTCAATGCGTAGAAATGAAAGCTTCTGCGACAGTCAAAAGTGAATTCTTAAAATCACTCCATTATCTTGACGGTTTAGATCCTACCCTGCAAATCAAGCATTATCTGATAAACACACAGGATGAAAGCCAGCAGCGAACTAATGAAACGATTGTAAGCTGGAAAAATATAGAAGTAATTACGGAATGAAAGACTTAAAAACAGTTTTTGGATCTCCGGATAAAAATATCAGTTCCTCTTATTACATTTAAATCTCTTGACTACTTTTACATAAAATTTCAGCCGTGATACTTCCAACACTTCAGAAAGGAGATTTAATCGCCATCGTTGCTCCCGCAAAAGCCATTGAATATGAAAAGATCATATTCGCTGCGCAGCAATTGGAAGCAGCCGGCTTTAAAGTTCTTTTGGGAAAATATGTTGCGGATGCTTATCACTACTTTTCCGCAGAAGATGATAAACGGGCAGCTGACTTTCAGAATGCGCTCAATCACCCGGAAGTAAAAGCGATACTTTGTGCAAGAGGCGGTTATGGCTGTATCCGCATTTTAGACCGGATTGACTGGGCAATACAATTACAACAGCCCAAATGGATCATCGGCTTTTCCGACGTAACGGTCTTTCATCAATATATGGACAAATGGGAAATTCCAAGCCTGCACGCTACCATGCCGCTGGATTTCGGAACAGGAACGGCTTCTTCTCTGGAAACGCTTATCTCATCTATGACAAAACAGCAGTTCAGTTATGAAATCGCGCCTTGTGAATACAACAAGTCAGGAAATTCAACAGGAAAGCTGACGGGAGGAAATCTTTCTATTATCTGCAGCCTGATAGGAACAAGCCTGCAACCCGATTATCACGGAAAAATCCTCTTCATAGAAGATGTCGGCGAGGCACTTTATTCAATCGACCGGATGTTTTATGCGCTGGAAAAATCAGGAATTCTTGATCAGATCAGCGGATTAATTGTCGGAGGAATGACACAAATGAAAGATTCAGATCCGGGTTTTGGAAAAAATTACTGCGAAATAATTCACGAACACCTTCGTTATAAAGGAATTCCCGTTTGCTTTAATTTTCCGGCAGGCCACCAGCAGGAAAATCTGGCGTTAATTTTGGGAGCAGAAACGGAAATGATTGTTACAAATGAAAATGTCCACATTAAATCCATTTAAAATGAAAAAGCTGGTGCTCTTTTTCCTTCCTGTTCTGATGTTATCTTCGTGTGTTGAGCTGATCGATGACCTGACGGTCAACAGAGACGGAAGCGGTTCCTTAAAGCTGACAATTAACCTAAGCTCCAGCAAACTAAAAATAAATTCATACCTGGCACTTGACAGCCTGAACGGCAAACGTGTTCCGAAATTAAATGAGATCACTGATAAAATTGATTTTTATGCCGACAAGATCAAATCGAAGGAAGGAATCAAAAATGTCAGTGTATCAAAAAACACAGATGATTTTATTTTTAAAGTAAACATCGACTTTTCTGATATTGAACAACTTGAGCAGGCGCTGAAAGAGGTCATAAATGAGGAGAACAGCAGTTGGGTTAACTTTGAGTTTGACTGGGTAAAATGGGAAAATAACACTCTGACACGCAATAATATAAAGATTCCGGAGGAGCAATTGAGAAAGCTGAAAGCGGAAGAAATCGAAGATCTGAAAAAAGGAACTTATACTTCCATTACCCGTTTCCAGGATCCTATTGAAAAATATTCAAATGAGCTCTCTAAAATTTCTGCCAACAAGCTCAATATTATGATCAAAACTTCTGCTTACGGATTGGCAGAAAATACTCAATTACTGAAAAATGTGATCAAGGTGGGGCAATAATTAATATTTGGTAAAAAAAGGGTAAAATCCTTTTGTAAATCGGCGTTTTACCAAATAATTCGTACTTTCGATGTATAATTTCAATTCATGATGAAGTTTTTATTTTCTGCTTTACTTTTCTGCCTTTTTACTGCTGAATCGTTCGCTCAAAAATCAGAGGAGCTTATTCCGCGTGACGCTGTAACAACGTTTAGCATCAACAATATCAATCTGTTGAAAAAAATATCAATGGATGATCTGGTTCAGTATGATTTCATGGCAGAAGTACAATCTGAATTGTTTGACGGTTCAACGAATGATAAAACTTTAAAAGATGCCGGCTTTGATTTCAACCAGCGCATCAATGCTTTTTTCGGACAGACACAGGAATATGAAATTTCCGGGTTTACATTTGGAATTTCCGACGAATCTTCCATTTTGCAGGTATTTGATGATTTTGACGAAATCCAGTCCCATATCCCGGGAGTAAAAATACTTCGCAGTGAGTTGAACTACTTATTCATCAAAGGAAGCTCCGTATTAATTCTTCGTGTTGATCCGAATACAAAGCTGGTAAAGGATATTGCGGATTCTATCTGGTACGAAAGCGGCTACGGCTATTACATTCCTGACAGCGACCTGAATATTTTTAACGCGGATGAATACTATGAAGAAGATGACACTTTCGAAGAGGTCATTCCCACAGATATCATTGAAGAGACAATGGAAGACAGCACCTTTGCTCCTTTCGATGAATTTGGAGATCTGGATTTGCTGAACAAAAATTACTGGGAGCTGCGTGACAGTATCCGTTTTGAATATCAGCAGCTGTTTATCCGTAAAATTTCCACCGAGCTTTTTATGGAAAACCGGTCTCTTTACTCGGACTATCCGGATTATCAGGCACAATTAAATAAGCCGGTTGATGGTATTTTTTATCTTGACAATTCACGGAACCTGACCAACAACAAAGGAATCTGGCAGTTTCAGAATTTATTTCCTTCGCTGTTCTCCGATACAAAAGAGCTCTATGATGGAAACATCATCACCGGAGAATTAAACATTGTGAAAAATGAAATTATTGTTGATATCAAGGCAAAATACGGTGAGAAGCTGGGCAGGATCTATTCAGATATGACCAATTCCAAATTCGAAAAGAATTTTCAAAAATACATTCACAAGGATGCGCTGGCTTACTTCACATATAACGCCAACCTTAAAAACGGATACCATACCTCATTTGATGTGATTATGGATATGATCCGGGACGATGAAGACCAGAAAGTATTATCTAATGTTCTGTTAGCGGAGCTTATCAATGAATTTGTAGATGTGGATAATATATTTGAAGTGTATCAGGGAAGTATGTTCGGATCCCTGAATGGCTATAAGAAAATCAAAACCACACGTATTGACTATCAGTACGACGAAGAAACATTTGAATACTCAGAAACCGAAGTGGAAGACGAGCAGGACATTCCGAATTTCACAATCGGGTTTAAGACCGAAAAGCCGGAGTTTTTGAACCGTATTTCGAGAGTATTATCAAAAGTACAGCCAGATATAGTGAAGCATGAAGGATATTATGAAATCCAGAATGCGATACTGAACACCATTCCGGGGTATTTTGCCATTGTAGGAAATACAGTGATTTTCTCAGTCGATGAAAATCTGTTCACCACACACTTAAACGGCTACGCGAAAAGTGAGCGTATCAACATCAAAAAAGCAAAGAAAAGCAAATTTACATTCGTTCACCTGGATTTAGACCAGGCATTAATGAAGCTTCCGAAAGAAGTATTAACAGAACGCCAGAATGAAATTGTAAGCGCGCTGACCAATAAATCCGGTATCATCGAATTGAAAACGGTAAAAAACACAAAAAAAGAAACAAGCTTTCAATTGAATTACACCTTGAACGAAGATATAGAGAACAACGGAAAATACCTGTTAGATCTGATCAACTCGCTTTATACGCTGACTAAGAAATAATATAATGAAGCATGGCAAACAGGCTCATTTTTATTTTAATACTGATTGCGTTATTGGCAGGATTCTTCTTCTATCGCCCTTATTTATTTCCGGAGAAGCCATTTCCTAAAATTGAAGACCGTTTACCCGAAGCAAAAATTCTGGGGCGTATTAATGTTACTGATCTCGCAGATGAATTAGCTCCTATATTATTTAATAATAAGGTAGCGTACCGTGACATGATCGCTTCTGATTTTATCCTTTCCCAGACTAAAAATACCGGTATCAATCTTCAAAAGCCTGTTTATTTTTACGTTTCCGGCGAGGATGAATTCGGTGCACTTTTCCATGTAAGTGACAGTTCAAAAGTTCCCAGGGCCATTTACCGTATCAAGTCTTTTTTCGATGTACAGGATACGATCGTGAATGCTCATGTCATCCATAAGATCAGCAAATACAAACTTTATATCTGCTACGAACGAAACTGGTTATTTGTTTATCGGGGGAATAAATTTGTAAAAAATTATTTCCAAATTAAATACGCCGACCATACTTCCATGCGCAAAAGCTGGAGGAAATTTTTAAATCTTTCTACTTTTCAGAATGAAAACCTGACATTATTTTTCCGTTCAAAGGAAATGGTAAAACAACGTTTAGACTACGCTGCTGTCGCTTTTGATGTTGATTCGAACAATGTCTATCTGAAAGCCGTTGCTGCCGACCGCTATTATTTTCCTGTCCAACAGGGGAAATCCGGGCCAAGCTTAATTGCAAACAAAGACCATTCGAAGCATTTCCTCGACATCCATCTTAATATAGACAGCCTGAAAGCCCTTAAGCAGCACTTTATTTATACTTTTCTTCAGCCGTATGCCCAAAAAATCAATTTTCCGCTCCGGGATTTTATTATGGGATGGAACGGTGATTTATCTGTTAACATAGGAGGAAAAGCAAAGTTCAGGGAAACTTTTGTTGAGACTGATTTTGACGATGATTTCAATCCGGTCGAAGTTACAAAAACACATCTGGTGGAGCGGGAAATGTTCAGCAGCATCATGACAACTTCTCCTGAATTCAGAACATTCCTGAACAAGCTTTTCGCAAAAGGTTATCTCCGAAAGGTAAATGACGAATATTTCTTCCTGATGTCTCCGCCGGTCAATATTATCCAAAAACCGGATATTTTCTACTTATATACAGGAACTATTCCAAAGATATCGGATACTCTTCCGGTTCAGAATGCAGGTAAAATAACTTATGACAATGCCGTCTTCAATTTCAGGATTGATTCTATCACCAGACGGGAACTCTATTTTAATGTAGCCATTCCGTTTAATTATATCGACAGAAAATACCATTTACCACATTAATATTATAGAACGCTGATAACACGGATTAAGCAGATTCACACAGGTATTTTGGTAAATAAAATCGGCATAATCGCTGTAAGAAAAAATCATAATAAATCAGCACTATCCGCGAGCCATATTAATGGTACGCTGATAACACTGATCAAGCGGATTTACGCAGATCTTTTGGAGAAATAGATTCAGTATTTATTGTATTACTAATCCTCGTCAAAAAATCATATTAAATCTGTGTCATCTGCGTACTATACCAACTTCTAAATTCCCGCAAGGTTAATTCTCAGACGGATACCGCATTGCATATTTGCCGTCGGATAGCTGATTGCCACTTTAGGAGTATTAATCGTATGATCATAATACAGCTGTAAAGTAATAATCTGGTTAATCGTATAATCGATCGTTGATTTAATCGACATGATTCGCTGTCCTGCGGTTGCATTATTCGTGTTTTCCTCAATTTTACGGATAACAGTGATATTATCACGCAAGCTGAAATCAAAACGGATAATAAGCGGCTCTACAATCGGCTTGGAACCGATTTTGAAAGGGAATTTTACTTTTGGAATCTTATACCCGATCCCAAACACAAACTCCTCTCCTCTGATTTCAGTCACCTGATTATTCGCTAAAGCAAGATTAGCATTTTTGTCTTTCTTATACTCAAACTTCGTTAACAAATCCTGGCCTAGCAGCTTCCATGTAGCATCCATACCGATTAACGGAGAGAACCGCTCGATCACGGTTACGTTAGAAATAACCTGAGGTGCATAGAAATTATTATTAAGATCCAGCATAGATGAATTTCCATTCTGATCCTGGTCGGCTTTTAAATTCGTTTGTAATCCGCTGACCGTAACCGTTGATGTATAATTGTGTCTCAGGACAAAATTCTTTACCAGTTTCTGTGCGAATTTCATCTTTGACAGCCCATTGTAGGAAATATTCCAGTTCGGTAATGGGATATTGCTCACCGGATTAACTGTTCTGTTAGTTACTTTTCTATCTGTATAAGCCGCTAAGAATGCTCCAACTACCACATCCTGCTGATTCGCCCCGTAACCATACGCATAACCTTGTGAATTCACGGTAGAGGAATTCGGATTATCATTTCCTAATATTTTAGAAACTTCCGATCTGCTGTCTCTCAACGTCTCAAAAGTAGCGGAAGTATTGTCTTTCCTGAACGTTCCGAATGCACTTCCAATCGAAATATTAGAATAAGTCAATGTGGAAATCTGCATTTTACTTTGACTCTCAAACTGGCTGGAAAGATCATTATATCGATAGAATTCACTCGAGGCACTCGTGTAGTTTCTGTTCATCGTCAAATCAATCACCAGGTCTTTAATCGGCTGTAGATTGGCCTTCAGCTGGTAATTCTGGGCATGTGTCTGCGTAAACTGCCTGTTCAGCTCACTATTTCGCACCAGCCAGTCTTTATCCGTTGCGATCTGAGCAATATTATAGCCATTTGATTTTCCTGTCAGGGAATAAGGCTGTTGTCCGAATATAAAACCTGCCAGGCCGTTCGCCGTATTTCCGTTCAGACCGAGAAGGTTCGTTCCCTGAGCAAATCCCGGAAGCAAGGTTCCGTCTGTCACGGCATACGTACCGGAAACATTACGGATGCTCATCACTGTTCTTGCAAAGAAGCCTCCTACCGGATTTAATGGTTTCTGCTCCAGCTCTCTCAGCTTCTGCTCTTTCTTCTGCTTACGCTCGTGTTTCTTCACTGTCCGTTCCCATTGACGCAGCTCTTTTTTCGTCATTTCATCAATCGGTTTCGGTGGTTTAAGCTCCACTTTTGCAGGTGCTACAGGCTGCTTTTGCTCTCCAGTAGCCGATTTTCTTCCTCCTGTCGGAGTAGTTGCTTTCGGAGCGGTGCCTTTATCCGCATTCAATACTTTCTTGAAGTAAGGTATTTTGTTATACAGCTGCACAAAATTCATCTGCAGATTTGCGTTAAATACCCGGCTGTTCTGAATGATATTTCCGTATCTCGACTGGCCAAGAGGAGCTCTCTGCCAGTTATAATTACCGGAGTATTTCACATTCGCCTGCATAAAATCCAGCACCGGAATTTTATTGATCGGGATATTATACTGTAAGCTGTAATCATGCAAGTAATTAGTTGTCTGCCCTAAAGTCCGCAGCTGCTTCATGATCGTATCCTGGAAAACCTTGTAATTGTCCGGGTCCTGCTTTCTGTTAATTCTCCCCTGGTTTTCATCAAACAGGGAATTGTTAACGGCGTTAAAAGTGAATTTAAGATTCTTCGTGAAATCCCAGCCTAAATAATAAGATCTGTTCCAGTAAAATGACTTGACAAATACGGGTTCAAAAGAATAGTCAGGAACCAAATTGTTCTTGACCTCACGCTCGTTATAGTTTCTGACAATATCATTGGTAACTGCTATTGTTTTCGGAAGGTAATTGATATTAAAGTCTTTAATGAGATCAAACCACTTGGATTTCTGAAAGGCTTTCACCTTACTGAACGGCTCCCATGGTTTCGAGTTAAACGAATAATTATAATTCAATCCTCCTTTCCAGGTCCTTGTAATATCGTATTTTATATTAAAATCTCGATGCGTGACTTCGGAATACGAATAGTTTGCAACGAAATTGGAAATATTATAAAACATGCTTTTTGCCGTCGGGCTTTTCTCTTTCCGGACACCATTGAAGTTATAGGACTTTCTTTCCGTGAAATCCTGCCCTTCAGCAGCTCGTCGTTTCCGTTCCTCGCCTTCGTAATCTGCTAGTTTAATATCCGGATTATACGGATCATATTCAGGATTGATAATACCTATCGAATAAGAATAGAAGAACGGCAAAGTTACCATGGCTTTTCTTCCGAAAAACTGACCTAATGCCACATTGGTATTAAAGTCAAACGTGTATTGCTGATTACGTTGTCTGTCAGCAACCTTGCTGTCAATCGAACCCCAGTTAATTCCGGAATATGTTCCGGAAAGGTTGAAATTCGCAAAGTCCGCTGCCTGAATCTGTAACCGGGCCAATGCGGCCGAACCTCCTTCGTTCTGGAAATCCGTCAGGCGCAGCTCATTCACCCAGACAAGCGCGCACTTTTGCATTCCGTCATCCTGCCATGTATCATTCGAGCTCTTATTCGGATTCCGCACACCAATCATGATCACCCTGATTCCCTGTAGGTTAGGACTTCCTTTGATTTTTAATTTCCGCGTAGGATCATCCGGGTGGGGAATAATATATTCGGTCGCGTTCGTAAGGGACGAATTCGGATCCGAAGTCACCTTATTCCGCTGTTCTTTTAATTTCGTCAGCTGCTCAAAAATGATTTCAACGTTATTTGCTTCCGGCCAGACAGCATATTCTCCGTTTGCATACCAAGGAGTTACCTTTAACGGCATTTCATATTCATAATAGTTCTCTGTCTGGTCTGTTCCCAAACGGACAAATAAAGTCAGATCATCGTCATTCAGCGGATTTTCATTATTCAGCTTTTCTGCGTGAACGAACATTTTCAGCTTTTTATAAGTACGGACATCAAATGTCGCGTTTTTAAATGCCGCTCTTGCGTCTCCGTCTTTCAGGCCACACACTTCTAACGTCATCGACTGCTCGTTCATCTGACGTGTCTGGATTTGTGTCGGATCCAGCTCTCGCTGAATTCCCGGAGGCAATACATAGTTGATCGGAATACGTTCCGCGTTTTCTTCAAAATTCAGTGCTCCGATATTGAAAATCGTGGAAGCAGGGTCAGTAATTACAGCTTCACCCGGAGATTCAAGTGATTTCGCATACCTTCTCCACTCCCCTCTTACCAGCTCCAGCTTTGCAAAACGAACAACTACCTCTTCATCAAAATCCTTCAGGAACATCCGCATAAAACGTATTGATCTGAAATCTGAAATACCGTTAACGACTTGTGATGGCTCTTTTACAGGAATTTTATATTGAATATAGCGCTCTGTTTTTGTCGGTGAAACCTGATAGGTAACAACACTGGTTACATAATTCTGTCCAACGATCGTATCACCCGGAGTTAAACGGATCCGGTACTGAAAATAGTTTTCCGCTTCGGTCACGTTATTATCGTTATTCAAATCCTCCAGGTCAGGGAAAGTGGACGCCTGCATACTGTAACCTCCTGCGTTCACCGTGTCTTTCGAATTCCCTTCTACACCATTGTAATACTTATAACGTGATAAAATATCCGACTGACCACTGTCATACGTATTGTCGAAATAGAAACGATAATCATCACTGGAAGGGTCGTTTAGTAATTTATCTTTAGCTGCCTGTGATAAGCCGGAGCTATTCACCCAGCTTACAAAGTTGGCGTGAGCCTGCCTCTCTTTAGCATTATTTCTTCCGTCAAGCCCTATATCCTGTAATGGTCTTGAGTTCGGGTCCGTATCAAAAGCATTTACCACCACCTGATCGTTCGAAACAACAGCCCAAGCCGTAGAATCCAGGTTCTGGTTTGCTCCGGATGCGGTAGGCATACCGTTCTCGTAAGATTTTCTTGAATCCGGAAGTATGTCTTCTGAAATGTTCCCTAGATTTACATACAGGTAACCACCATTGTGCTTCGCATTCGGATTTACATTTTCCGCATCAGCATTGAACGGATCCAGGATCCAGAACTGAATGTATTCAATATTTGCCTGCTCAAAATCATTTGTCGTCAGTGAACGCATGATTCCACCCCACCGGTTCTCCGGATTAGTGAAACTTCCATCTGAATCTACATTTGTCGTGTCATAATTATACATACCGCGTTCTTTCGGATAATAGGCTAAATCCAAAAACTGAACCGTAGGGATATTAACATACGGCAATTGCTGATTCTTCCATATTTCATCCTGACGAACCAAACGTACACGGCTATCTGATGTCAATGCCGGATTGCCGTCAAAATAGCCTGGTCTTCTGTCATTTTTAGAGTAGAATGCCTGGTCGATCTGGTACCAGGATAAACGGGAAACATTGTATCTGTTTGAAAGGTCTTTTTTCGTTCCTTCAGGAAATAATATAGGCTGTCCCTGCGGAGTTGAGGCCATTTTCCACGCAGACATCTGCTTCAAATCAATTGTACTCTGGCTCGCCTCAAAATCATCTACATAAGAAATCCCCGCTTTTGTAATTGCCCTCGGAACTCCCGGAATCAAATGGGCGAACTCTCCATAAAAATTAAGCGTGGATTTAGCTTTGGTTGAAATGACAGGAAGCCAATCAACAAGCTTTGTAAGGAAAGGAAGATCGGTCTTATAGCTTACGTCTATTCCGACGATATTATTTTTAAATGGCTCCGTACCGTAATCGACTTTTTGGGTAACGGGACGTTCCATCATCTGCATCCATGTACCTCCTAAATTGAAGTTTTCATTAAAACGGTAATTCAAATGAGTTCCGACCAGTGATTTTGCCTGAAAACCGAATACGGAGTTACTTTCAATGGAAATTTTTAAAGGAGTTCCTGATTCTAAAATCCCGGAATTTAATATTTTAACACGTCCGAGGTTGTAATCCACCGAGAAATCAACACCTTCAGTCAGCTGCATTCCTCCGGCTGTAACCCGCACTGCTCCTTCCGGAATGTTTAACGCGTTCAGAGCAATATCCGATGAAATGGAAGACTGGTATTCCCCTTTCATTACAAAACGGTTTTTTGCCGTGATCAGCTGAGCCGCTGTTTTTGTAGAGTCATACAGCTCTGTATATGCAATCTGATTTACAACTGTCGGTGCAATGTTCGCATCTAAAAGCTTTTTTTGAAGCGTTTTACCAAAAGGTTCTACCGTAGAAAAATAGATCCGCCCGTTCTTTGGATTGATCGTACCTCCTGATTCAGACCGTGCACCGTTAAATGTCATCGGGGCAAAGTCAAATAATCCGTCAGGAAATGGCTGCTCGTTCATGTTGATACGGTCCATTTCCAGTAAAGTAACTATCTGCTTGTCTTTCACAGCGTCCTGTGGAACGTAAGGAATCAGCAGGGAGTTATCGGGGTTATTGTATAATAAATCCAGACGGAAATTCTGCTTGTCTATCTGGTATGCACCGATCGAGTAAACGTTTTTCATCATCAAATCCCATAATTTGATCTTCGGATTTGTCAATGTCGGCTTCAGGAGTTTCAGGAACAAGGCATCTTTTCCGGTTACACCATCTACCGAAAATTCCCCGACCTGATATGTATTGCCTCTGTAAGTATATTCGTACGCAACAGCTAACACCTCATCATTGTTCAGCGCTGTATTCAAAGAGATAAAACCTAACAGTGAATTATAGGTATATTCCGATTCATTTAATTTACGTGCATTTTCTAATTTTTCATAGTGTATCGCCTGGGTGAATGGTCCCGGCTCCACAGACTGGTTCATTAAAATGGCCGTTGAAGAAGAGAAATTCCTCAACCCGGACTGATTAAGTGCCCATCCATACAAACCGTTTCCGTTATTGTCCGGGAACTTTGATTCTGTATATTGCCCCGGATTTCCCTGAATGTTTACTTGCTTTGATTCTCCAAGGTCGGTGAAAGCGATAATATTTCTTGTGTTCTCAATATTGTTCGTACGGTTTGTTACCCAGATTTCTATACGGGTAATGTTAATCTCTGATTTCGGAATCGGTATTTCCGACATGGCATTATCGTACTCATCGCGGAAGTTTAAGTTCAGGAAGTAATGCTTATTCGCCTCGTAATTATCTGCTGTTATTTCAAACTTCTGAACCTGAGACTTTCCTGATACTGTAATTTCCTGTTTCTTGCTTTTTGAAGAGGCAAGGATCCCGTCAATAGTCAGCTTTCCAAATCTCAGCTTGGTATATGCTCCGAAAAGTACCTGTGATCCTTGGATCAGGGTTGTTTTCATTGGCATGCTCACGTTACCCAGTTCAATTTTTTGAATAATCTGGTCTTCATTACCGGTATAACCCAGCTTCGTAATATTATCAAAATCAAATGCTGCCTGTGTATTGTAGGATAAATTCAATTTAATTTTAGTCCCGATCTGACCAACCACATTCAGCTGAATCTGCTGCTGAAAGTCAAAACGGGTCAGTCTTCTTTGCTTCAAAGGTAAAATCGGATTGTCATAACGTGAATGAAGCACTCCCAGCCCGATCATAACCATTCCCTGCGGACGGATGGAGATCTCGTCTGAACCAAAAAATTCCTTGAATGTTCTTCCCGGAATTTTAAATGAAGGTGAAAAGCCTCTTTTCTGATCAGTCTGATCCGCCACCTTTTCTTTCCAGTTATCCTGGAGTGATTTCTGGCGTTCGTATTCGATATACTCCTCCAGTGTCATCATGGAAGGGTTACGGTAATCAAGGTTATTTCCTATCTTCTCCTTAAATACATACGTACCTGTTACAGGATCATATTCGATAGTCTGTGTCACGGAAGAAGGATCACCAAAGTCAAAGCTCTGCTTTCTGGATTGTGTCGGGTCAAGATTATTTTGGATCGGGAATTTCAGAGAGTCTGAAGATACTTGTTCAAATGCATAAAAAGGTAATAGCATAACTATCGCCAGTAACCACTTCATCGTGTTAAATAATATCCTTGTTTCCAATTATTTATAATATTTTAAGCGCTTCTTTTATTAATACTTCAACTGTTTTGACTCCATCATCAATCTTGTCCATTGCTTTATCAATGGCTTTTCGGTCGAAGCCCAAAGAAAGTAATGCCGATAACGCATCAAATCTGTTTGTATTGTTTGGAGATAAAGAATTAGACGCGGAAACATCCAATTTTAACATTTTATCCTTCAATTCAATAATAACACGCTGAGCCGTCTTTGCGCCGATCCCCTTGATGGCCTGTATTGTGCGGAGATCTTCGTGAACAATGGCATTTGCAATATCGCTGGTTTTTAAAGAAGAAAGCATGATCAAAGCCGTATTCGGACCAATTCCGGAGACAGAAATCAACAGGTTGAAAATATCCTTTTCTTCTTTCGCGGCAAAACCGTACAACACCTGAGCATCCTCACGGACAATCAGCTGTGTGTAAACAATAGTAGCATTTGTTCGTACCAGCTCTTCGTACGTATTCAGCGAAATTTTTGCCTCGTAACCTATTCCTCCGCAATCTACAACCACCAGTGTCGGTGTCAATTCAAAAAACGGCCCTTTTAAAAAGTGGATCATAATTAACGATTATGAGCATCTACAACTGCTACTTTCACCATATTGACAATTTCTCTTACTGTTGCCCCCATCTGAACTACATGAACAGATTTTTTCAGACCGACAAGGATCGGTCCTACTGTTTCCGCATCTGTAATTTCCTGTAACAGCTTATAAGCGATATTTCCTGAGGATAAATTCGGGAATATCAGCGTATTTACTTTTTTATTTGTCAATGTTGAGAAAGAGAACTTCTCATTCAGCAGCTCATTGTTCAATGCGAAATTTGCCTGAATTTCACCATCAACCACCAGGCTCGGATATTTTTCATGTAATATTTCAGTCGCTCTGGCCATTTTTACCGCATCTTCTCCCTGCGAAGAGCCAAAGTTTGAATAGCTCAGCAATGCAATTTTAGGATTAACTTTCAGCTTTTTAATTGTCTTGGCAACAATGTACGTAATATCCGCGATTTCTTCCGCTGTAGGATTCATGTTAATGGTCGTATCCGCAAGGAACAACGGTCCGTTCTTGGTAAACAGCACATACAACCCCGCAATACGGTTCACGTCTTTTGCCGTTCCGATAATGCGCATGGCCGGTTTTACCACATCCGTATAATTTCGGGTCAGGCCGGAAATCATACAATCCGCATCTCCGAGCTCCACCATCATTGCTCCAAAGTGGTTTCGTTCGCGCATTTGCTGAACAGCCTCATATTCTGTGTATCCTTTACGCTTACGTTTCTCAAAGAATGCTTTTCCATAAGCTGTACGGCGGCTTTCTTCCTCTTTGGATTTCGGATCTACAATCGTATAGTTCTGAAGTTCCAGGCTATATTCTTTAATCAGCCCTTCGATCTTATTTTTATCTCCCAGCAGAATAGGGAAAGCAACTCCTTCATCACTGGTTGTCTGAGCAGCTTTTAAAACTTTAATGTTATCCGCTTCCGCAAAAACCACGCGTTTCGGATTTCGCTGTGCCATCAGTGTCACATTACGGATAATCGAATTATCCAGCCCCAGACGGTTTTTCAATTCTGTTTCGTAAGCCTGCCAATCCGTAATGATCTTTCTTGCAACACCGGATTCTATGGCCGCTTTAGCAACTGCCGGTGCTACATAATAAATCAGACGCGGATCCAGCGGCTTCGGAATAAACTGCTCCCGGCCGAAAGAAATATTTTTCTCTCCATACGCCTGGATCACTTCTTCAGGAATACTTTCTTTCGCCAGCTCCGCAATTGCTTTTACTGCTGCCAGCTTCATTTCCTCATTGATAGCAGTAGCACGGACATCCAGCGCACCACGGAAAATAAAAGGGAAACCAAGCACATTATTCACCTGGTTAGGATAATCTGAACGGCCTGTTGCCATGAAAATATCTGAACGAACTGCTGTCGCATCCGGGTAGGAAATTTCCGGATTCGGATTCGCCAGCGCAAATACGATCGGATTTTTCGCCATGGAAAGAATCATTTCCTTTGAAACAACATTTCCTTTCGACAACCCAAGGAACATATCCGCCCCTTTCATCGCTTCTTCCAGTGTCATAGACTTAGGAGCATGCGTAAACCGCTGTTTCTGATCGTCCAGATCCGTCCTGCCCAAATGCAGCATTCCTTTGCTGTCAAACATGTACACATTTTCCAGCCTCGCACCTAATGCAAGGTATAAATGAGCACAGGAAATAGCAGCTGCTCCCGCACCGGAAACAACAATCTTAATTTCTTCGATCTTTTTATCCGCCAGCTCCAAACAATTCAGCAAGGCAGCAGCAGAAATAATCGCTGTTCCGTGCTGGTCATCGTGCATTACAGGAATATCCAGTTCCTCTTTCAGTCTTCTCTCAATCAGGAAAGCTTCAGGGGCTTTAATATCTTCTAAATTGATCCCTCCGAAAGTCGGGGCAATCGCTTTTACTGTTTCTATGAATTTCTCAGGATCTTTTGCATCCACCTCAATATCAAACACGTCAATATCTGCAAAAACCTTGAATAAAACTCCTTTTCCTTCCATCACCGGCTTAGAGGCCAAAGGGCCGATATCTCCCAAACCAAGTACTGCCGTACCATTTGAAATAACTGCAACAAGATTCGCTTTAGCTGTATATTTATATACATCCGACTCGTTTTCAGCTATTTTCAGACAAGGCTCAGCAACTCCGGGAGAATAAGCCAGACTTAAATCTTTAGGTGTTGAATATGGTTTTGTAGGTACTACCGAAATCTTTCCGGGCTTCCCGTTTGCGTGGTAATCCAACGCATCTTGCTTGCGAATTTTAGGCATAAGCAGATTTTTATTAAAGAGAGCAAAATTAAAATAAAAAAGTAAATTAAGAAATCTTTACAGGTTCTTCCGGCAGTAAAGTTTTAAACAATAACTAATTTGAGCTTAGGCCTCTTTTTTATATTTATTTATTAAATTTGGATTTATACTAAAATTTCAGATTGATGAGATTACTCCTTGTCATTGTATTACTCATTCCGGCTCTAGCATTTTCTCAAAGGACATTTCTTTTCAGGAATTATACCCTGGAAAATGGCTTGTCCCAGAGTGTAGTCACTTCGATTCAGCAGGATGAAAGCTACGCTTTATGGATTGGCACCCAGGACGGGCTGAACCGTTTCGACGGGCATACATTCGAGAACTTCTCAACCACCAATAACGACAATATTCCCAATGATTATATCAAGACCGTCTTTAAGGCAAAGGATAAAAAAATATGGTTTGGTACTCAGGATGGTATTTTCAACTACAATCCTTATCAGGAAACATTTACAAAAATCAATCACCGGCTGCCTTCTACCTTACAGATCGAAAGCCTGCTGGAAGATAAAAACGGACGCATCTGGATAGGATCCTACAACAACGGAATTCTTTACATTGATAAAAATGATACAAAAGTTACTCCTTTCATCAGCGGGGAAATCATAAAAAATATTACTTCCATTTTTCAGCTGAGTGGCAAAGAGCTGGGCGTAATTGCTTCGGGAAATCTTTATAGGATTGATATCGCAAGCAAACGGTTAAGAAAAGAAAACATCCTGCCTGATAAAGAAATCACCGCTGTCCAGTGTATCACTCAGCAGCAGCTTTTATTGGGAACAAATAAAGGTCTATATCAGCTTGATATGAGCTCCATGAACGTTTCAGAATTAGGTAACGGGGAAATTAAAACGAATGAAATCACATCATTATCTTTTGATGACTACTATTATTTTGTCGGAACAGCTTCAAACGGACTTTTTGTAATCGGCAGAAACAATCATGAAATCACTCATTCCCAGAAAGACCGGCTCAACAAAAACGCGCTTCCGGACAATACCATTAACACCATTTTCAAAGATAAATCCAATGTGATCTGGGTAGGCTCAAATTACGGATTGAGTAATTTTAATATCTATCAGAATGACTTTCACCTGATCTCTACCAGCGAATACGCGCTCCAGGGATTACCCAGTCCAAATGTGTGGTGCTTTGAAGAGAACAATGACGGCAGAATAATTTTTGTCGGAACAGACAATTACGTTTCTTTTTTCAACCGGACAGCAGATGAATTTACTCATTGTCCGCTGGAAATTACCGAAAAAGGTAAAAAAATTCCGGTTAAAGATGCTTCTATCAGCTCAATTGAATACGTCAGCGAAGACCTTGTTCTTGTGGCTACAACCAATGGATTATTCAAGTTGTATTACAACGGAGGAAAGCCTTTTTTTGAAAAAATAAAGATTACCGGTGCCCGTAATGAAATTGATGCTAACCGGATTTACATGGTCACTCACTGGAAGGGTGATGATTATTTCCTGGGGACAAAAGACGGCGTTATCAAATTTAATCTTAAAAGCAAGCAATTCGAATTCTTCTATCACAATCCCAAAGATAAATCCGGCAGCATTTCTGCAGGAATTTGCCGATCTATTTTCAAAGACGAGACAGGCCGGATTCATTTTTTCACCAGTGAAGGAGGAATGTGCACGTACAGTGAATATGACAATAAGATCAAGCCATCCGTTTATAACAGCCTTCTTTTGAAGGAAACAAAAGATTATATTACGTCTGCTCTCCAGATCGGTAGTGATTTCTGGTTCGGGACACTCGGAGGCGGCTTGATCAAATTAAATACTGAGACTAAAAAAACAGCGCATTTCAATCATAAAAACGGGCTTCCCAACAATGTCATTTACGGAATACTGAAAGACAAGGAAAATGACATCTGGATGAGCACCAACAAAGGACTCCTTAAGCTGAACACAAGAACAGGGAAATTTATTTCTTACAAGGATTATGGCGGCTTCCTCGTTTCGGAATTTAATCAGGGAGCTTTCCTGAAAGCGAAAAGCGGAGAGTTATTTTTCGGGGGAATTAATGGATACAATTTTTTTAATCCGGAAGATATCCGTAAAAAGGAAAGGAATACCAACATCTCTATTATTTCACTAAAAATCAGCAACGAACCCGTATTTCCGGGAAAGGAAAGTGTCATTTCGGAAGCCATAAATTTTGTAAAAGAGCTGCGCCTCACCCACCGGCAGAATAATATTTCATTCCGCATCATGGCGGAAGATCTCGGCAACTCTAATCTTGCCCGTTACAAATATATTCTCGAAGGAGAAAATAAGGATGAAGTAAAGCTGGAAAATCAGAATGTCATCCACTTCTCCAATCTGCAGCCGGGCGATTATACTTTAAAGATATATGCCAAAATGGGTGATTCCGACTGGAGTATCCATCCGAAAACCATCCATTTAAAAATCAAGGCTCCTTTCTGGAAAACCGCCTGGTTCTGGATATTGATATCTGTCACCGGAACCATCGCCACGCTGATTTATGTCCGCATAAAAATCGAGCTTTCCAGGAGAGAGCAGGTAATTCTTGAAATGAAAATCGCCGAACGTACCAAAGAATTACGCAGACAAGGCCTCGAAATTGAAAAACAGGGGAAGATCATTGAAGAAAAGAACAAACGGCTGGAACTTCAGAAAGAATTGCTGGAAGAAGAAAAATCAAAAACAGACAAGCTGCTCAAGAATATTCTCCCGGAATCAACTTTCAATGAATTAAAAGAAAGCGGAAAAGTTACTGCCCGCTCGTATGAAAAAGTTTCGGTTATGTTTACCGATTTTGTCGGTTTCACCAAAATATCAGAAAACCTGGCACCTGCTGAGATCGTTACCCAACTGGATGTTTATTTCACGGAATTTGACAGCATCATCGTCAAAAACAACCTGGAAAAAATCAAAACCATTGGTGATGCCTATATGTGCGCCGGAGGAATTCCTGTCAGAAACAGAACCAATCCGATAGATACCTGTCTTGCTGCTCTGGAAATTCAGGATTTCATGCAGAAGAAACAGGCAGAGCAACAAAAAGAAAACAAGCATGTCTGGAAGCTTCGCCTGGGGATCAATACCGGCGATATTACCGCCGGTGTTATCGGAAAAAAGAAGCTTGCCTACGACATCTGGGGCTCGACCGTAAACAAGGCAAGCAGGATGGAAATGGTCGGAGAACCGGATGAAGTAACAATTTCCGGCGCCACCTATGAACATATCCAATTTTATTTCGACTGCGAATTCAAAGGAAAAGTATTATCAAAAGGAAACGAAGAATTAGACATCTATACCGTCAACAGGATTAAAAAAGAACTCTCTGCAGACGAGGCGGGAATTGTCCCGAATGAAAAATTCTGGAAACTAGTCAACCTGCACCTTTACAGCCAGATTAATTACGGGAAAGCGGAAAAACATGTCATTGAGTTGTTGCAAAAGCAGCTTTCTCCTCACCTTCACTACCATTCATTAGAGCACACTTTTGATGTCGTTTCCGCTGTAGAACGGATCGCCCTGGAAGAAGGCATCACAGATGAAAACCTGTTTCTTTTAAAAACCGCAGCATTGTTCCACGATGCCGGTTTTGTAGAACAATATGAAAAAAATGAGTCGATCGGTGTCCGGATGGCAGAGGAAATTTTACCCGATTACGGTTATTCTCCAGAGCAGATCAGCATCATCCGGCAACTGATCTTTGTCACTCAGATTCCTCACAAACCCACTTGTTTAATGGAAGAAATCATGTGTGATGCCGACCTCGACTATTTAGGCAGGTCTGATTTCTTTGAGATCGGAGATCGCCTGAGAAGAGAATTACGGGAAAATAATAAAATTAATTCGGACAGGAACTGGGACGAAACGCAAATAAAATTCCTCACTCAACACCGGTATTTTACCAAAACTTCAATAAACACACGAGTAGAGCAAAAGAAAAAACATCTGGAAATGATTAAGAACAGGCTGGATATTTATCCCTATAAGGACTAACGAAATAAACCAGGAGTTGAAAAACGGGCAATTGAAACCTGTAATTTTTCAGTTTTCACTCTGCTTTATCCTAATTGTTCGACAATTTCTGCTTTGGTTTTCTTCTCATTTCCAATAAACAACTTTTCGTTGTATTGAATTACAGGACGTTTTAAAAAAGTATAATCAGAAAGAATCAGCTTCTTATAATCCTCATCAGACTTAATATGTTCTTTAACAGCTCCGTAGTTCCGTGATTTTTTTGAAAAAAGTGCCTCATACGATTGTGTCCGGCGATATAAATTTTCCAGCTCATCTTCTGTAATCGCTCTCTTTTTGATATCTATTAATTCAAAATCATCCGGATTTTTAATCGATTTTAATATTTCTTTGCAGGTAGAACAAGTACCCAAATAGAAAATTTTATTTATATTCATAGCTCGCTAAAATTAATATTTTCCTCACATAATATTAGATTGGCCGAAAAATAGAAAATTAAATTATATTTGCGAACATTATACAACAAAATACAACAGCCTATGTCAACTGAGAAAACAAGGTATTCAGATCAGGAACTGGAGGAATTCAGGCAATTGATTTTGGAAAAACTGAAAGATGCCCAGCACGATTTTGACCTGTTAAAGAGTTCTTTATCGAATAATAACCATGGGACAGACGATACGGGAAGAACGTTCAACATGATGGAAGACGGTTCAGAGACTTTGTCCAGAGAAGAGGTTGCCCAGCTGAGCGCGAGGCAGCAAAAATTCATCGAAAATTTAAAAAATGCGCTGATCCGCATTGAAAACAAGACTTACGGTATTTGCAGGGAAACAGGAAAGCTGATCCCCAAAGAACGTTTAAGACTGGTTCCTCATGCGACACTGAGTATTGACGCCAAGAATGCAAAAAAATAATACGAAAAAACACTATATTATAACAGGGGCTTTTATAGCCCTTATTTTGTTAATTGACCAGCTTGTTAAATTTTGGGTCAAAGGCTCTTTTGATCATACTCCGATAAATATTTTCGGGAACTGGTTCCGGATGGTGTATGTTGAAAACCCCGGAATGGCTTTCGGAACTACTTTCGGAAGCGGAATATGGCCCAAGCTGACATTAAGCATTTTAAGAATTGCTGCTATCTCAGCAATAACACTATTCATAATACGAAAAATAAAAGAAGGAGTTACCACTGAATTTGTAATTGTCGGCAGCCTGATTCTCGGAGGAGCAACAGGTAATCTGCTGGACTCCATGTTTTACGACTTTATCTTTCCTTTTGATCCGTGTTATTACTACAATTTCCAGGAAGGTTCAGGAATTTTTCACGATTGTAAATTTTTAGGGCAGGTGGAAATTCGCCCCAAAGGATTTCTCCTCAGCAATGTAGTGGATATGTTCCAGTTTAACATGACCTGGCCGCAATGGGTTCCCTATCTGGGAGGCTCAGAAGTATTTCCTGCTGTCTGGAATATAGCAGATGCAGCTATATCTACAGGAGTTATCTGGATTTTCATCCGCTACAAACACTTAATAAAAAAATTACATTAGACGTTAAAATTCTTAACTAAATCTAAATATTAGGTTTTTTTCAAAAATACTTTTTATATATTTGTTGTTCACAGTGTAAAAATTATAGTATTTTATGAAAAAGAATTTACTTTTAGTTCTTGGATTAGGTTTAGCACTTAATTCGACAGCTCAGGTAGGTAAGCAAATTCAAAAATTTGAAAATAGACCTATTAAATTAAACGATAACGTAACTGGTTATCACACTTTCTCCAAAAAGGGAAATGATTCTTTCACTGCAAAAGCAGGCGGGGATACCCTTTTTTATGACAATTTCTCAGATATTTCAGCTTCAGGTACTAACTGGACAATTGACAATGCCGGAGAAACAGCAGCAGACAGAGGTTGGGCAAATGTAGCTACTTCCAGAAAATGGTATGCTGACATCAATCCTAAAATCAACTCTCATTCTGCAGGAAAATTCTTAGAAGTAATGAATGGTAAATACGTTAGCGCGAGTAACATTACTGCAGCTACAAACATTACTTACATAGCTACTTCTCCTGCAATCACTATTCCTAACAAAAATGTAACGATCAACTTCCTTCAATACGGGGCGATCTTTAACGACAGCCAAATAATGGAAGTTTCTGCTGACGGAAATAACTGGGAGCAGATTTTTACAAACGACAACAGAATAACATTCAACGGTGCGGATCCTTCTGCCATTTATACAAATCCTGAAGCTGTTGAGGTGAATTTAGGGGTTTCAGGACTTCCTGTAAACACTACAACTCTTTACGTAAGATTCAAGTTTTCTTCAAGATTCCCTTCAGAAACCAACAAAATTGCATGGATTACTTTTGGTTGGATGATTGATGACCTAACAGTTACTGAGAATTATATTTCTGATTTGAAAAATGAAAAATCCATCGTATCGTCTAAAGGGATAAGATATTCCATCATTCCTACATCACAGTCTCATGATGTTCCGGTTGGTAACATCTTACTTAACAACGGATCAAGTGATTTATCAAATGTAAGAAGTTTTGTCAAAATCACTACTCCTTCCGGAGTTATCAACGATACTGTTAACGGTTCTGCTACTTTAGCTGCTTACGCAACAGATACTGTTGAACATAGTATTACATTAAATAATCAAGGAACATATTCTGTTTCCAAATTCGGAGGGCTTTTTGATGGGGTTGACGAAGTAGCATCCAATGATACTTCCGGATACTCTTTCTCTTTCAATTATGGCGGAACTATCTATGCTTTAGACTTAGGAAGCGTCAGCAATTATGATTACGACCCTGAGAATTCTGAATACCACGTTGGTAACGCATTCGACATCTATTCTAATGTGAAAGCAACCGGTGTTGACATCTATATGTTTGCAAGCTCAAACGGAAACGTAAAAGGAACAGAAGGAACAGAAATCTTCGGTGCTATTCGCAAATATGAATCAGGATTCCCTGTAGTAGATGCAACTCCTTTATATTCTATCGGAGCAGGAGACAATAATAAATGGATTACTTTAGTTTTTGACTCACCTGTTGATTTAACAAACGGTTCTACTTATTTAGTTACTGTTGGTACTTATGGTACCAGCGCTACAACAGGAATGGATTTCGTAATCGGAAGTTCAGGTAATTCCTTAAGCGGAACTTCCCTATACTTTACAGGTTCTCAAAACAACTGGTTCCGTATGAACAGTGATGCAACTCCAATGGTACGTTTGAACTTAACTCCTGGTATTGTTTCGACTAAAAACTTAGGTGAGTCAGTTAAAGCTAACATTTACCCGAATCCGGCTAAAGATGTTGCAGTTATCGACTATAATACTGCATTTGACGGTGATGTTAAAGTTTCTGTTATTGACTTAAACGGGAAAGCGGTTTACAGCAATACATTTGCTAATCAGGCTGCTGGTAACAACAAAATTGAGTTGAATGTTAACAATTATACTTCTGGTGTTTACCAGGTTGTTATTGAAGCAAACAGCTCAATGATCACTAAAAAATTGGTTATTAAATAATAACTTAAAAAATGAATACTGAAAGGGTTGCTTTTGCAACCCTTTTTTATTTTAGTTTGTTTCATCAGATAATCATTTATTTGACAACTCTGAAAACCTCTCTTTTTCCTATTTTTGCAGGATAATGAAGAAAACAGATTTAAGTTTACAATTAAAGTCCTTACCGGAAAAACCGGGTATTTATCAATATTTTGATGAAACCGGGGTGATCATCTATGTCGGAAAGGCTAAAAACTTAAAAAAAAGAGTCAATTCCTATTTTACAAAGCACCACGATTCCAACAAGACAAATGTTCTTGTCAGAAAAATTCATTCCATCAGATACATTATTGTAGATACTGAACTGGATGCGCTGCTGCTGGAGAATAACCTTATCAAAAAACACCAGCCGCGTTACAACGTTCTTTTAAAAGATGATAAAACCTATCCCTGGATCTGCATCAAAAACGAACCCTTTCCACGTGTTTTCGCGACACGAACCAAGATAAAAGACGGCTCTCTCTATTTCGGGCCATACTCCAACGTCAAGATGATGCATACTCTTCTGGAATTATTCAGAGAGCTTTTCCCACTGAGAACCTGTAATCTGGATTTATCGCCGGAACGTATCAAAAAAGCGAATTACAGAGTTTGCCTGGAATACCACATCGGGAAATGTAATGCTCCCTGTATAGAAGCATTCTCAGAGGAAGAATACAATCAGAACATCGAACAGATAAAAGCGATCCTGAAAGGAAATGTGCAGGCTGTTATCGTATTTCTGAAAGAAAAAATGGCACAGTTCGCTGAAAAATACCAGTTTGAAGAAGCGCAGCTCATTAAGGACAAACTGCAGCTTCTTGAAAAATTTCAGGCGAAATCAACCGTTGTATCCACCTCTTTTCACAAAGTGGATGTCATTACTTTTCTGGATGACGATAAGATTGGATACATCAATTACCTGGTCATTAAAGACGGAGCGATTATACAGGGAATAACACTGGAAGTGAAGAAAAATCTGCAGACGGAACCGGAGGACATTATTCTTTTTGCACTTCTGGAATTCAGAGAACGGTATCAAAGTGATTCAAAAGAAGTCATCTGTAATTATCCCATCAAAACCAAATTGAACGGAATTACATTTTCCTTACCAACCAAAGGCGAAAAAAAACAGCTATTGGACCTTTCGGTAAGAAATACGACCTATTTCCGTCTGGACAAGCTGAAACAGGAAAAAATTATCGATCCGGAAAAACACACCAACAGAATTCTGGCTCAGATGCAAAAAGACCTGCGTCTGAAAGAGCCTCCTGTACATATCGAATGCTTTGACAATTCCAATATACAAGGGACCAATCCCGTTTCTGCCTGCGTTGTCTTCAAAAATGCAAAACCAAGCACAAAAGATTACCGCCATTTCATTCCCCGGACTGTAGATGGGCCGGATGATTTTAAGACAATGGAAGAAGTTGTTTACCGGAGATATAAACGTCTTATCGACGAAGAACAGTCCTTGCCGAACCTGGTTATCATCGACGGAGGAAAAGGACAGTTAGGCGCTGCTTTAAAAGCATTTGAGACGTTGGGAATCCGGGGGCAGATCCCGGTAATAGGCATTGCGAAACGGCTGGAAGAAATCTTTTTTCCCGGCGATAGCATTCCTATTTACCTGGACAAACGTTCCGAAACACTAAAAGTCATCCAGCAGCTCCGGAATGAAGCGCACCGGTTCGGAATCACTCATCACCGCAACCGCAGAAGCAAGAACGCTTTTAATTCCGAACTGGAAAATATTCCGGGAATCGGACCAAAAACAATGGGACTTGTTTTACAGCATTTCAAAACCATTTCAAAAATCAAAAATGCCTCAGAAGAAGAATTAAGTAAAGTGGTCGGCAAAGCGAAAGCCCAGATCATCCGCGAATATTTTCAGTTATAGCCTTTTTCTGTTCTGTCCTGAAATCCTATCTCCTTAATATCCTAAAGTCATAGCGTCCAAAAGTCTTTTATCTTTATCTTTTGTCTTACGCCCAACTTATATTATCTTTGCACGATAAATAATGACAAACAAGATGATACATGTTACATTGCCTGATGGTTCTGTGAGAGAATATCCAAAGGGAACAACTTCTCTGGATGTGGCGAAAAGCATTTCAGAGGGATTAGCCAGAAATGTGCTGGCAGCAAAAGTAAATGGTGAAGTTTGGGATGCAACACGAACGCTTCCTGAAACAGCTACTTTACAGTTGTTAACCTGGAATGACACAGAAGGAAAATCAACGATGTGGCACTCATCTGCACACTTGATGGCAGAAGCGATAGAAGCGCTTTACCCGGGCGTTAAATTAGCTATCGGTCCTGCAATTGCAAACGGTTTTTACTACGATATTGATTTCCTGGACTATGATTTCACAGAAAAAGATCTGGAAAAAGTAGAGCAAAAAATGAAAGAGTTGCTGAAAGAAAAATCCGCATTCATCCGTAAAGAAGTTTCCAAAGCGGATGCGCTCGCTTATTTTACAGAAAAGCAAGATCCTTATAAGCTGGAATTGATTGAAGGCTTAGAGGACGGAAATATTACTTTTTATACTCAGGGAAATTTCACGGATTTATGTCGCGGACCTCACATTCCGGATACATCCCCGATCAAAGCGATAAAGTTACTACACATTGCAGGAGCTTACTGGAGAGGTGATGAAAAAAATAAGCAGCTGACACGTATTTACGGAATTACGTTCCCGAAAGCGGCTGAGCTGGCAGAATATTTAGAGCACATTGAGGAAGCGAAAAAACGCGATCACAGAAGATTAGGGAAAGAGCTGGAATTATTTACGTTCTCCCAGCGTGTAGGCCAGGGCTTGCCACTTTGGCTACCGAACGGAGCTGCTTTGAGAGAACGTCTTGAGAACTTCCTGAAAAAAGTACAGCGTTCTCATGGTTATCAGCAGGTAATTACTCCGCATATCGGAAGCAAAGAATTGTACGTTACTTCAGGCCACTACGAAAAATATGGAGCAGATTCTTTTCAGCCGATCAGAACTCCGGATGTAAACGAGGAGTTTCTTTTGAAACCCATGAACTGTCCTCACCATTGCGAGATTTTTAAATCAAGACCTCGTTCTTATAAAGATCTTCCTGCCCGTTTTGCAGAATTCGGAACCGTTTACAGATACGAACAATCCGGCGAATTACACGGATTAACACGTGTACGCGGATTTACTCAGGACGATGCACACATCTTCTGTACGCAGGATCAGGTAAAAGATGAATTCAAAAAGGTAATTGACATCGTTTTGTATATTTTCAAAACGTTAAAGTTTGATAAATATAAAGCGCAGATTTCGCTCCGTGACCCTGAAAATCCGGGTAAATATATCGGTAGTGATGAAAACTGGGTGAAAGCAGAGTCAGCAATCATCGAAGCAGCAGCAGAAAAAGGACTTCCGACAGTGGTAGAGTACGGTGAAGCCGCGTTCTACGGGCCAAAGCTGGACTTCATGGTTCAGGATGCCTTAGGACGCGAATGGCAGCTGGGAACCATCCAGGTGGACTACAACCTTCCGGAGCGTTTCGAGCTGGAATATATCGGAAGTGATAATCAAAAGCACCGTCCGGTAATGCTCCACAGAGCACCTTTCGGGTCAATGGAACGTTTCGTTGCAGTACTGCTGGAACACTGCGCAGGAGAATTCCCGTTATGGTTAACATCTGAGCAGGTGGCGATTCTGCCTATCAGCGAGAAATATAACGACTATGCTAAAAAAGTTTCAGATTTGCTAAATATTTCCGATATTCGCAGTTTCGTTGACGACAGAAACGAGAAAATAGGGAAGAAAATCCGCGATAATGAAGTGAAAAAGATCCCGTTTATGCTGGTTGTCGGAGAAAAAGAAGCAGAAGAAAACAAAATTGCTGTACGCCAACGTGGTAAAGGTGATATTGGAACTTTAACTGTAGAAGAATTTAAGAATATTATTTTAGAAGAAATAAACAAGGAATTAGCTATAAACGCTTAATAACTGAATGAGAAGAGAACCAAGAAACAACAGAGTTCAGCAACAAAAAGAAGCGGAACACAAAATTAACACTGCTATTACGGCAAAGGAGATTCGGCTGGTTACCGAAGGTGAAGAGCCGAAGGTGATCTCAACAGAAGCTGCTTTAAGAATGGCGGACGAGCAGGAGCTGGATTTAGTGGAAATTTCACCGAATGCCACCCCTCCTGTTTGTAAAATAATGGACTACAGTAAGTTCCTTTACAACCAGAAACGCAAACAAAAAGAGCTGAAAGCAAAGCAAAGTAAAATTGTCCTGAAGGAGATCCGTTTTGGTCCCAACACCGACGATCATGACTTTAACTTCAAGCTGGCTCATGCAAGAAAGTTTCTGGAAGAAGGAAGTAAAGTAAAAGCTTACGTAATGTTCAAAGGTAGAGCTATCGTTTTCAAGGACAGAGGTGAAATCCTGTTATTGCGCTTCGCACAGGAGCTGGCAGATCTTGGAGCAGTAGAATCGATGCCGAAACTGGAAGGTAAGCGAATGATCATTATGATCAACCCGAAAAAGAAGTAATTGGCTTTTGATATAGAGTAACTAAATTGTAGAGGATATGCCAAAAATGAAAACAAAATCCAGTGCTAAGAAAAGATTCACTATCACTGGAAGTGGAAAAATCAAAAGAAAACACGCTTTTAAAAGTCACATCCTGACTAAAAAAGCGACTAAACGTAAGAGAAATTTAACTCATTCAGGATTGGTTCACCCATCTGATGAGTCAAATATCAAATTACAGTTAAATTTAAAATAATCTTCATTTGAAGATTGTTTGGTTCAATATTGTTTAACCCAATAACGAGTACAAAGCCTTCTGAAACAGAGAAGCACTCTTTATTAAAAAACTTAAAATTATGCCAAGATCGGTAAATCACGTAGCATCAAGAGCAAGAAGAAAAGGTGTATTAAAGCTTGCGAAAGGTTACTTCGGTAGAAGGAAAAATGTTTGGACTGTAGCTAAAAATGCAGTTGAAAAAGGTTTAGTTTACGCTTACATCGGACGTAAACAAAAGAAAAGAAATTTCCGTTCATTATGGATTGCACGTATCAATGCAGGTGCAAGACAACACGGATTAAGCTATTCTCAATTTATGGGAGCACTAAACAAAAGTGAATTGCAATTAAACCGTAAAGTATTAGCTGATTTAGCTATGAATCATCCGGATGCATTCGCTGCTGTTGTAAATGCTGTGAAAAAATAAATTAAATTTAAATTATACTCTATATCATTGAAAACCCCGTAATAACGGGGTTTTTTCATTTTATACCCGTTTGTCCGATCACTATTCCTTTTCATACATTCCGCAGTAAAAATCTCCTTTTTCCAAATTCCTTTTTATCTTAGCTTTAATGATAAAAAAATATCTTCTCATACTGGCGGTACTTGGCTCTTTCTTTTTTGACGCTTTCGGTCAGAAACAACAATCCGCATTCTGGAAAGAATATTACACTTATCAGGATATGCTGTTGAAGGACGTTGCCAAAACAAAAAGTACAATAGAGCAAAAATACAAGCTAACGGCTGCTGACAATGATAGCACTCTCCTGCTCTGCAACCTGATCTTATTCGACATTTATGAAATGTACGGAAATACAAACATGATCAAAGAGACCGGGCTGAAGCTGAAATCACAGGAGATTCTTTTCGATGATTATAACATCAAGGCACAAATATCTATCCGTTACAGGAAAACGATGTTTTACCTCCGGGATGAATTCAGCTTTGAATATTCATTACCGGCAAAAATCATGCTGGCAAGACAAAAAAAGAACTACTCCTATCTCGCTTCCATTTACAGTATTATCTCCAGGACAAAAGCGAACCTCAATCAACGGGATTCCGCAATTTATTACATGAACGTGGCGTTATCAAACGCAAGAAAACAAACCAACAAGCTGCAACTGATAGATGTTGTCCTTGACCAGGCAGCAATCTATCATCAGTTCAAAAATGATGAAATAAGCATGTCCAAGGCCTATGTGGCGCTTCAGATGGCAACCGAGAACAATTACGAATACGGTAAATACAAAGCAAATCTTACCCTGGCAAAGATCAGCTCGCAACATGAAAACTTAAATGAAATGCGCCTGTACCTGCTCCAGGCAAAGAAAGCAGCGTTAAAATTCAATTTTTTAAGAGGAATCCAATATGTTGACTTGTACGAAATGCAGGCTAAAACAACTTTTTCAAAAGCTGATGAAGAAAGAATCGCAGCGATCAGAAATCGCATAAACGAAGATGATTCTGAGCTGCTGGCAATTATTTCCGCAACGGAAGGCCGGATCGCTTTCTATAAAAAAGAATATCCGACAGCCCTCCAGAAATACAATAATGCCATCGTTGAGTTTGAAAAATACAGTGACCTGTTCGGAATCCAGACCGTTTATCAGTTACTTTCCGATGTGCTGATCGAACAGAAAAAATATGACAAAGCACTTACTTATCTGGAGAAATCAAGAGAATTGTTAAGCAGCTTGAATGACAATGCGGAAAGCACTTATCTGTTAAAGAAAATAGCAGTGTTGTATGAATTGAGAGGCGACAAATCAAAAGCGTATGAAGCGATGAAACAATACGTCAATATGAAAGACAGCCTCCAGCTGATCGACATTCAGTCTAACTTATTGTTATTACAGCAGCAAAATAAAACGGACGAACGGGAGCGTTTGATTACCCTGCAGTCCGATTCCATTAAAATTCAGCAAAAGGAAAAAGAATATACCACCACCATGCTGGAAAACATCAAGCTGAAAAACAATCTTAAAACATATATCATTATCGGATTTGTCGGATTAGTCCTGTTAAGCGGTATCATTCTGTTTTTCAAATGGAATCAGAACCTGATCCAGCAGCGCCAGCGGGAAGCAGAAATGAACCAGACACTCCTTCGGACGCAGATGAATCCTCATTTTGTGTTTAATGCGATGTCCGTTATTCAAAGCTATATCTACGATAATGACACTAAAAATTCTACTAAATTCCTTGTCAATTTTTCCAAGCTGATGCGGCTGATCCTGGAGAATTCATCCAAGGAATTCATCCCGATGACCATCGAACAGGAAATTTTAGATAAATATTTGAATGTTCAGAAGTTGAGGTTTGAAGATCGTTTTAATTTTGATATCTTTACCGATGAGGAACTAACAGAGGAAGACGTCATGATTCCTCCCATGATCACGCAACCGTTCATTGAAAATGCTATTGAGCACGGGCAGCTGCACCTGAGAGAAGACGGATTCATCAATGTCTCTTTCAAAAAAGTTTCCGGGCAATTAATGGAAATTAAAGTCACTGACAACGGCGTGGGAAGAAAAAAAGCTTCTGAAAGCTCCCGAAAATCAGAAACACATAAAAGTATGGCGATCGGCATTACCAAGGACCGGATTGCCAGCTTAAATAAAAAGTACAAAACAGAAGGTCGGTTAATCTTCGAGGATTTCGACAAAGACAATGAAACAGGAACAGTCGTAACTATTACTATTCCTTATTTGCATAACGCAGTTTAAAACAAGGACCATGAAATTATTAATTATTGACGATGAAAAGAGAACCCGCGAGATGATCGCAAAAATGGTTGATTCTTTCGAGCTGGGGATTGAATGTTTTCCGATTGGAGAGAATGTTCAGTCAGGCTTACAAGCCATACAGGACATCCAGCCGGATCTGGTTTTCTTAGATATTCAAATGCCGGACGGAACAGGCTTCGACCTGCTGAACTCTATCGATGACAGAAATTTCGAGGTGATTTTCATCACTGCCTTTGAAGAATACGCTTTAAAAGCCATCAAATTCAGCGCCCTGGATTATGTCCTGAAACCTATTGACAGTGATGAGCTGAGGGCTGCTCTCACCAAAGCGCTCGGTGCAATCGACAAGAAAGTGGATTCAGAGCAGCTGGAAACCCTTAACTTCAACATGCAGAACGCCAACCGGAAGAAACTGGTATTAAAAACGCATGAAAGCGTACATGTTGTCGATCTGGAAAATATCATTCGTTGCGAAGCGGACAGAAATTATACTTCTTTCTTTTTAAAAGACGGAAAGAAAATACTCGTATCCAAAACACTGAAAGAATACGAAACTCTTTTATCGGGAAATCAGTTTTTCAGAGTGCAGCAGTCCCATTTGATCAACTTAAATTATGTAGATCGCTTTGACAAGAAGAACGGCGGAAGCGTTGTCATGAAGGACGGTTCTGAGGTTCCGTTAAGCCCTGCTAAGAAAGATCTTTTCTTTAAAGTTTTAGAAAGTATCTGAAACCCGGTTTTCCGGATCAATCTTGTTGAATTGTTGAACACACTAAACCTGTACAACACGAAATATCAGCGTGCAATTGGTTAGCTGTGATTAAGCAAATTCCCCTGTTTATGTGGAATTAGTCGGCATTTTGTTGATTGATTCCACATTTTTTATTTTCACGGCAATTCTTTTTCTTATAAAAAAAGTGTCCGGTAAACCTAAAAAAGCTGCTTAAAATCAGATTAATATGGATACTCCTTTTCTTCGATTTGTTATTTTCCGCTTCAGGAAGGTATGATCTTTGGCACTACTCAGGCTGTTAGGGTTATTCACTATAGCCAAAGTAGAACCAAAGCACACGAATAATGACAGAATTTAAAATACAAAAGAGATATTTATCAAGACAAATACTTAAAAAAAGCAGCCACTCATCACTGAATGTATCACAGCTTTTCATTCTCGCAGGGACATTACTTTTACTGATCAGCTTTATTGCATTAGCTGTTCAGCTCCAACCTTATTTTGAAAATGTTCATACGAAACAAATGAGCAATATCTGGGAGAAATCGCTCATCATAATAAGCACTACGTTGCTATTGTTGAAATTAAGCTTTTTAGTATATCTGCTCGTCCTGCATCTCAAATACAGGGCTGTTTCATCAGTTGAAGATGAAGAATTGCCATCCTGTACGGTAATTGTCCCGGCTTATAACGAAGGGGAGCTGGTTTATAAAACGCTGCAGAGCCTGATCAACAGTGATTATCCGAAGGACAAGCTGCAGATACTGACAATAGACGACGGAAGCCAGGATGACACCTGGCAATGGATGCTGAAAGCCAAACAGGAGTTCGGCGAAAGAATTTCGATTTTTCAGCAGCCTGAAAACAAAGGAAAAAGACACGCGCTTTACCGTGGATTTCAGATAGGAAGAGGAGAGATTTTTATCACTGTTGACAGCGATTCCGTAGTTAAAAGTGATACATTGAGAAATATGGTGAGTCCGTTTGTGAAAAATGACAAATGCGGAGCTGTTGCCGGAAATGTACGTGTTCTGAACAGTAAAAACGCTATTATCCCTAAAATGTTAAATGTCAGCTTCGCTTTCAGCTTTGAATTTGTACGTTCAGCACAGAGTACGGCAGGAACGGTAATGTGTACTCCCGGCGCTCTGGCAGCTTACAGAAAAGATGTTGTAATGAATTGTCTTCCGCAATGGATCGCACAAAAATTTATGGGACAGACTTCAGATATCGGCGAAGACCGTGCGATGACCAACATGATCCTGAAACAAGGCTTCCAGGTTGTTTTCCAGAAAAATGCGGTTGTTTATACCAATACGCCTGAAAATTTCAAAGAGCTCAGCAAAATGTATATCCGCTGGGGAAGAAGCAACGTGCGGGAAGATATCATGATGAGTAAATTCGCTTTCGGAAATTTCCGGGAAGGAGAAAAAACCAGCTCGCGGATCTTCCTTTTAAACCAATGGATGACCACCATTCTTTCCTTTCCGATGCTCGCTGTCATGTTTTACATTATTGCTTCCTATCCGTTGCTGTTTTTATGTTCAGCAATGACCGGCATCTTTTTATTTTCCAGCATGTCCGCCTTTTTCTATGCTAAAAGAAGAAAAGTAATTGACGCAATCTGGGCTTATTCCTACGGAGTCTTTTACACGTTCTGCCTGTTCTGGATTACTCCTTATGCTATTGCAACAGTGGGGAAAAGAGGTTGGCTGACACGCGATCTGTCTGTGGAACAGCTGAAAGCATTTTCGGAAAATCGCGCAAAAGCAGCATAGTCACATTTCACTGTTATTGTTTCTTTCCTCAGAGGGCTCATACGTTTACACACTAAAATGTAGTACCTTTGTCTTTCAGGAAAAGAAAATCGTAAGCATGTTTTTATATAATGTAACCGTCAGCCTGGATCCTCAGGCAGAGCAGGAATGGTTGAAATGGATGAAAGAAATACACATTCAGGATGTACTGGCAACCAATTGCTTCATCGAATGTAAGCTTTCCCGTGTCCACGGAGAAGAAGAGCAGGGAGTGACATATTCGGTAATGTATCTTCTTCCTTCCGAAGAAAAATACAAAGAATATCAATCCAAATATGCTGCAGCACTTCAATCAGAGCATACCACGAGATTTCACGGGCGTTTCGCTGCATTCCGAACAACATTAACCGTTTTAGATCATTTTGTTCATGCAGGTTAAAGCTAAAAAACACCTGGGGCAGCATTTCCTGACGGATAAAAATATCAGCCGGAAAATTGCCCAGCAATACGGTTCTCACTTTGATTGTAAAAAAGTGCTGGAAATCGGTCCCGGAATGGGAGCAATGACACAGTATCTGCTGGAAGATGAATCGCTGGATGTTTATGTGATGGAAATAGACAGGGAATCAGTAGCTTATCTGAATGAGTATTTTCCAAAATTACACGGAAAAATCATCGACGGAGATTTCCTGAAATATAATTTAAAGACGCTTTTCGGAGATACTCCTTTTGCTGTTGTGGGAAATTTTCCTTACAACATTTCCAGCCAGATTTTATTCAGATGCATTGAATTCAGAGATCAGATTCCTGAAATAATGGGAATGTTTCAAAAAGAAGTTGCTGAGCGGATTGCTGAAAAAGAAGGTTCGAAAATGTACGGGATCATCAGCGTGCTTTTACAGACATTTTACGATATAAAATACTGTTTCACAGTCGATGAGCATGTTTTTAATCCGCCACCCAAAGTAAAATCAGGTGTCATTCGTTTAACACGCAACGAGCGGAAAAAGCTTCCGTGCGATGAACAGCTGTATATCCGTATCGTAAAAGCCTGCTTCAACCAGCGGCGCAAAATGATCCGGAATACTATCAAACCGTTTATAGGCGACAAGTCTTTTGAAAGCGAATATCTTACAAAGCGCCCGGAACAATTAAGTGTAGAAGATTTTATCCGGCTGACGTTAGAAATTGAAAAGGCGACTATTTAATTAGCCGCCTTTTTTATTGTATTTTGCTTTTCCTGATAGTTCAGTACTTTTTTTGCTGTCTCCACCATTCCGCCCACATCAAATCCACAAACATGGTACAGTTCTTCCTGAGTGCCATGATGAATATATTTATCAGGGATTCCCAGACGAACAATATCTGCTTTGTAACGGTTGTCTGCCATAAATTCCAGAATAGCGCTTCCCATTCCTCCCATCAGGCAGCCGTCTTCAACGGTAATGACCTTATCAAATTTCCCGAATACTTCGTGAAGCAGCAATTCGTCCAGCGGCTTTACGAATCTCATGTCGTAATGCGCGGCGGAAATCCCCAGCTCTTTCAGTTGCTCCAATGCTTTCTGCGCATAGTTTCCGATTGGTCCGATCGTTAAAAACGCGATGTCTGCTCCATCGGTTACTTTTCTTCCCGATCCGACAGGAATTTCTTTAAACGGAGTTTTCCATTCCGTCATTACGCCATTTCCTCTCGGGTAACGGATACTGAAAGGTCCTTTGTCCGACAATTGTGCGGTGTACATCAGGTTACGCAGCTCCGACTCATTCATCGGAGAGGAAACGATCATGTTCGGAATAGAACGCATATACGCTAAATCGTAAACCCCGTGATGCGTCGCACCATCAGCACCGACCAGCCCGCCTCTGTCCAGGCAGAAAACCACATTCAGATTCTGCAGTGCAACATCGTGCAATACCTGATCGTAAGCCCTTTGCATGAACGAAGAGTAGATATTACAGAAAGGAATCAGTCCCTGCGTTGCCAGGCCGGCAGAAAAAGTTACCGCATGCTGCTCGGCAATTCCGACATCAAACGCACGGTCCGGCATGGCTTTCATCATGATATTCAGAGAGCATCCGGAAGGCATTGCGGGAGTAACTCCCATGATTTTATCGTTCTTCTCTGCCAATTCCACAATAGTATGCCCGAAAACATCCTGATATTTGGGCGGCTGAGGAGATTTAGGGACAATCTTCACAATTTCTCCCGTTTCTTTATTGAAAATTCCCGGTGCGTGCCATTGTGTAGGATTTCCCTCTTCGGAATATTTATATCCTTTTCCTTTGACTGTTATACAATGCAGGATTTTAGGCCCGGGAATATCACGTAAATCTTCCAATATTTTCGTCAGATTGACAACATCGTGTCCGTCGACGGGTCCGAAATATCTGAAATTCAAGGATTCAAACAAGTTGCTTTGCTTCAGCAACGTCGATTTTAAGGCTCCGGAAATTTTAGAGACAATAGATTGCGCATCCGGCCCGAACTTTGACACCTTACCCAATAATTTCCAAACCTCATCCTTTACTTTATTGTAAGTATGAGATGTTGTAATATCAGTAAGATATTCTTTTAGTGCTCCTACATTCGGGTCTATTGACATGCAATTGTCATTCAGAACAACCAATAGATTGGTATCCTGAAGAGAACCGGCATGATTTAGGCCTTCAAAAGCTAATCCGGCGGTCATGGCGCCGTCACCTATAACAGCAATATGATGTTTGTTTTTTTCGTTTTTGTATTTGCTTGCTGCGGCCATTCCAAGAGCAGCAGAAATGGAAGTGGAAGAGTGCCCGACACCAAAAGTATCGTATTCGCTTTCTGATCTTTTAGGAAAACCGGAAATACCTCCCAATAAACGATTGGTATGAAAAACCTCTCTCCTTCCTGTCAGGATCTTATGCCCGTAGGCCTGGTGCCCTACATCCCAGACCAACTGGTCGTAAGGCGTATTAAAAGCATAATGCAATGCCACTGTCAGCTCGACTACGCCTAAAGATGCTCCGAAATGGCTGTTCCCGATTTCGGAAATTACATCGACAATGTATTCTCGTAATTCATCCGCGACTAATGGTAAATCTTCGTGCGAGAATTTGTTTCTCAAATCCTCCGGGAAAACGATCTGTTCCAGATGTGGGCCGGCTTTGTAATGCATTTTAATCCTTAATTCAAGCTACTAAAGTACGGAAATTTTTCAGAACTTATTTTAATTTTTAGATATTAAGATGTGAGACTTACAGGATTTTAGACCGCCGGACATTAAGATAAAAGAACAGAGAAAAAATGTTGAAAAGGGGAAAAATTAAACAGCTATTTATATCTTTTTATCAGAGAAATAAATAATATGTGACACAAACCTCGCAAAATCAACTAATTTTGAGTGTATTGGCGAAATAAAAGAGCTATTTTTTCGCTTATTTAAAAGTTATAGCCAATTATTATGAGACATCACATCCTGACAATATTGACCCTGTTTTCGTTCAGTTGTAATTCGCAGACGCTTGTGTCTAGCCGCGACAAAATCGAAACTGCAAAAAAGGAACTGAATGCAGCTATGACAACTTTCAACGGTTGCATTGTAAATTCCGACTTGGACAATTGTATTGCTACTTTAATAAAAAGTGCTGACAACGAATACAAAAAATATATCATTGGTGGACTGCTTTACAAGATTGATAAGGATAAATCTTTTCAGCTTCACAAAGAAGCATATCTATCAAAACCAGACGAACTTGACTTTAATCTTGAATACGCAATCGAGCTTCATAGAAATGGAGAATTTTCAGAAGCATCGAAAATTTATGAAAAATATGGCAAGGAAAAACCCGATGATTTTAGAATTAATATTTGGCTTGCGGACTGCTATATAAATACAGGAGATATTGAGAAATCAATTTCTAATTGGAAAAAAGCAAATCACCCTAAAAATCACACAAGTATTGACTTTGCAATCCATACTATTTATGGCCGATCTGACCAGATAAAACTAAGGAATGACTACCGAAAAGAAATTGAAACCGGAAATATACAAGCTTTATATTCTCTGATTTTTCTTGATATGAATTTGGAGTTGGATTGGTGGAATACTAATACGCAAGAGTACTTTCTGAAAGAAGATGTTCGACTCATTGAAAGCAAGTTTGAAAAAACCAATATTGATTACAACACTATACAGACTTACATCAAAATCAAAAATCTTTCAAATTCGGAAAATGGAGGTGATAGCATCAAAATGCTTTTGACAAATAATAAAATCATAATAGGTTTAAATCCATTACCAACAAACGGACAAATAGCTTCAGATTTGTTGAGAATATGTTTTATTAATCAATTAATATCCAAACAAGAATTTTACAATAATCGTGGACAGGAATTGCTAAAATTAGCAAACGCAACAAAAGACAAAGAACTACTAAATATTTATGCTTATCTCCAAGCGACAGTTAATGGGAAAGTTGACACATCCATAGACAAATTGGGCTGGTCAATCTTTAAAGATGAGCGATTTGCCATCAGTTACTTTATAGGCAAAGCAGACAAGAATAGATTTGACGACAAAGAATTAGCTCAAGCACTTACCGACTTTCCAAATTCTTCAAAACTTTATTGGGTCAAGACAAATTGTGCAAAAATTGAAAATATAGAACTCAGACCGCATTTGATAGAGTTAATAAAAAGAGAATTTAAGACATTGGGGTCGGACGAGAGCCATTACTCATATTCCTTGAAATCATACTTTTATTATTTGGAAAGCGAAAAATAACTGGCTATAACACAGGTTTTGCGTCAGGCGGGGTGACGTGCAAACTTGGAGCTTTGTGCTACTATTGAACATTAGTAATAAATTGAAACTTTGTGCTCGGAAACCCGCCCGAACGCAAAGCCCGAAAACGTTAGGTGCAATTTTACCGAACAACCGGGCAGACATTGAACAGACTGCAAAAAGCAATATAAGTTAGATAAATATGGAAACGAACTGATTTAAACTCTTAAAAATAAAGCAGGCCATGCAAAAATTACAATTCAAAAAAGAAATAAACGCATCAGCTCAAAAAGTATATGAAACGATGCTGGGCTTAAAGGACAAAGCCACTTATGAATATTGGACAGCAACTTTTAATCCTACTTCCACTTATGAGGGCAGTTGGAACAAAGGAAGTAAAATCCTTTTTGTAGGAATAGATGAAAACGGTAAAAAAGGGGGAATGGTTTCGGAAATTGCAGAACACAAGCCTGCCAATTTTATTTCCATTCGTCATTACGGATTTTTGGACGGCGATACCGAAATAACCACAGGCGAACAGGTAGAAAAATGGGCAGGCGGACACGAAAATTACAGCTTTCAGGAAAATAACGGTATTACAACCGTAACCGTGGATATGGATACTATTGATGAATATCAGGATTACTTCACTACTACTTATCCAAAAGCGTTGGATAAATTAAAAGAAATTTCAGAAAAGTAAAAAAACAGGCACATATCCAAGTTGTTTACAAATACTGAATAATATACAAACATTACGCAATCAGGACAAAAAATGAAAAAGACGATCTTATTTCTTGCATTGGCAATTTTGGCTTTGACATCTTGCAATAACAATAAACCAACAAACAACACTATGAGTGAGCAAAAACAAATTGTAGAAAGATATATGGATGGTTTCAGAGCAACCGACCACGAAAAAATACTATCGTGTCTGACGGACGATGTCATTTGGGAAATGCCCGGATTTTATCTTCACAACGGGATAGCCGCATTTGACAAAGAAATTGAAAATCCCAATGCTGACGGACACCCCGACATTAAAGTAATCAGACTTGTAGAAGAAGGAAATATCGTGGTTGCTGAAGGAACAGTAAAGGCAAAAATGAAAGACGGAAGTAAACTTGATGCGGTCTTCTGTGATGTATTTCACTTCACAAACGGAAAAATAAGTAAATTGACTTCGTATTTAATGTTCAACAAACCATGACGGAAGACCCAAACAGCAAAAGAAGCCCGGTTCATAGTGGTTGCGTTATGCTGGCTTGAGGTTCAATCATTAGCGATCGTTTTTGGATGAACCAACGGCTTAAAATTTGGATCCGACAGATTTGGTTTGAGTTGAACAAAATAACCTGGGAAAGCAAAAAGTTGAACTGTTAATATCAATTATGACGGCACTCTCAGAAGCATATTGAAATTTTGAATAATAAAAAATGAACAAAATAAATATTAGCGAAAAATTTTCATTGTTTTCAGAATACTGGTCTCCCAAAATAGTTGGCGAGCTAAATGACCAGCACGTAAAACTGGCTAAATTTAAAGGAGAATTTGTGTGGCATAAGCACGATAATGAAGATGAGCTATTTATGGTAATCAAGGGTGTCCTTAAAATGGAGTTCAGAGATAAGACCGAAATAGTTAATGAAAATGAATTTATTATCGTGCCGAAAGGTGTGGAACATAAGCCCGTTGCGGATGAAGAAGTTTGGGTATTACTTTTTGAACCAAAGGAAACGCTTAATACAGGTAATACGATTGGAATATTTACCAAAGAAAAATTAGATAAAATTTAAGTAGGTATTGTTTATAAAAAATCAAATCATTACTGATATCATTCTGGTCGCTCAGCTTTGTTATTAATTAGTGGTAACTGCAATAATATTAAGACAATATCGCCATTTCAATCAACAGTCAAACAGCAGGTTCCGAAGAATCAATAGCAGTACTATTCAAAGGATATTCCATTGCTAATTTTTTTGGAACACCCGCATCTGGAGTTTTAAATAGTGGAAGGAAATGAAAATGAATTCAATAATGATCTGACTTTATTCTGGAAACCAATCAAATATTTTTTTCCCTTTATGAAATAGCTCATCCATCTTACGTGCTTTGTAAATGACAGAACGGCAATTCGCTGGATTAAAGCCAATAGTCGGTATTTTTTTCGTTCCTTTGCAAAAGTACCAAACAGTATCTTTATGAAAAAGGCAGAGGCAACACGAATGACGATTCTGCAAAAAGCATTTGAACTGATTTATGTTAAAGGTTATCAGGCAACAAGCGTTGACGACATTATCGCAACGACACAGGTAACAAAAGGTGCGTTCTATTACCATTTCAAAACCAAAGATGAAATGGGAATTGCTATCATCAACGAAATTCTGAAACCGACACTTACAAACAGTTTTATTCAACCGTTGCAAAATGAACAAAATCCATTGGACGGCATTTACAATTTGATGTATGACTTGCTAATGAAAAATGAGTTTTTAAAAGTTGAATATGGCTGTCCGGCTTCAAATTTTACGCAGGAAATGACACCCTGGAATGCTGACTTTAACAAAGTTTTGAACGAGCTAACCCAACAATGGACAGAAGTAATGACCGCAACTATTGAAAAAGGAAAGAAAAATGGATTTATCCGCAAAGACGTAAATGCAAAACAAGTAACAATGTTTATTATGTCGGGCTATTGGGGTATCCGGAATTTCGGAAAATTAGAAAACAGCAAAAAAGTTTATCTATCTTATTTAAAGCAGCTTAAAAACTATTTGAATAGCTTAAAATAATTTTTTTATTCAAAAACATACTAATTGGTATGTTTTTATTTTATATTTGACACCGAAACAGAAAAACACAGTAAATATGGATCCGCATAATCATATTGTTCCCGAATTTACAATCAATACTACACTGGTTGCGATATTGATTGCTTTGGTATTTATTACAATAATGTCATTTGTAAAAGAACCAAACCGTCAGAAAATAAATGCCATCATTATTGCAGGGGCAGGTGGTGTTTACTGGAGCGGAGGTTTAGGAATCTGGGAATTTATTTTTGGTTCGCTGATGCTGTTCGTTGCTTTCAAAGGACTGAAACATTATTATTTCATAGGAATTGGCTGGCTGCTACACACAGGCTGGGACCTATTGCATCATTTTTACGGAAATCCGATCGTTTATCTGGAACCTTCTTCTTCGGCAGGTTGTGCAGTATGCGATCCGATTCTTGCACTTTGGTTTTTCTCCGGTGCGCCTACAATTTGGAATGTATTCAAAAAACAAAACACAATTACAACGTAAAATATGTATTCAGCTCTATTAGCCTTACACGCTTTAATCCGTTGGTTGGTTCTAGCCTTTTTGTTATATTCCATTTACAGAGCATTTATCGGCTACGCCAAGAACGGCATTTTTTCCAAAACTGATAATGCTTTCCGGCACTGGACCGCAACCGTTGCACATATTCAGCTAATGGTTGGAATAATAATTTACACACAAAGTCCGATTGTAAAATATTTCTGGGCAGACCCTAAAACAGCCTTACAAAGTCCGGATTTAACTTTCTACGGTTTAATACACATTTTCTTGATGCTGGCCGCTATTGTTGTATTGACGATCGGTTCTGCATTGGCAAAGAGAAGAACAGCAGACAAAGAGAAATTTAGGACTATGTTAGTTTGGTTCTCCATTGCGCTGATCATCATTTTCATTGCAATTCCATGGACATTTTCACCATTATCAAGCAGACCAAATTTCAGAACATTTTAATTATGAAAAAGTATTTCACGACAACAATCGGGCGTTTACGGCTTCTCGCTTTTTTAGAAGGTATTTCATTACTTCTTCTGGTTTTTATAGCCGTTCCTTTAAAATATTGCTTTGACAATCCTTCCATGTCAAAATCTCTCGGGCCGATCCACGGAGCATTGTTTTTATTATTTGTCTTCAACGCTTTGCGGGTTGGCATTGAACAACAATGGAAATTCCGGAAAACAACCTGGAAAGTGCTTATTGCCTGCTTTATTCCGTTCGGAACTTTTTACATTGACTACAAAATACTTCGCAGCATATCTGCCTACTAATCAACCGGCTTCTGTTCCTGCGCTTAATCCAGCCATTTTCCGGCGACAAATACCTGATAAGAGAAATTACTCATCGACTGACGCTCGAAGTTCACACCGATCTTACGGTTGATGTACCTTCGTTCATTCACATAAATATCTTTTATAAACGGTGTATTTGCTTCAATCTGCAAGGCAGTCGTATAACCATCTTTTTCAGGGCTTCCGATCAGAAGATAATCCAGATTATCCGTTTTTATAATTCCCTGAAATGTCAGCTCAAATTCACCTTCATTATTAACAGCCCTGAAAATCCGTTCATTGGATAATTTTTTATTCTTTTCAGAAAGAATGAAGTTTGCTTCTTCCTTCGCATTGTCTCGTGTTACTTTCCGGAACGATTTTTCAACATCTCCTTTTACGTTGTAAAAATTGAGCTCTTCTATAAAAATCAGGGAAGTATCTTCTTTTTCCTGGTATTCACAAACCGTAGCAAAAATGCGCTTATTATCATAATAGAACTTGTTCTTCTGATACAATTGCTCCGGACTGATGATTAATTCTTCCATCCGAAGCACATTTCCTTTGACATCGCAATAAAGGGATGCAAAGTAGCGCTCATTATTTTCTTTCGAATAATCCAAAGAGTATTGCACACAATTGGAGGTATCTAAAGCGAAATCAATCGCTGCAAGCGTATCCTGCTTGTTATACAGATACATTTCCTCCGTATCATTCTGAGCCGCATTCTCTGTGGGTTCATTGTTTTTACAGGAAAACAATAACACGGAGAGAAGCACCGGAATTAAAAATGAAAGCTTTCTCATACGGTTGTTTTTTTACCGAAATGTTTTTTGAAATTCCTGATGATCTGTTTTCTGAGCAAAAACATAATCAGTAAATAAGGTATGATCATCAGATACATTATTCCGTAATTAATGTTGGAGCTGAATGCGGATTCATCTAATTCCGTCGGGCTTGACTGCTGTTCGGAGAGCATCCGGCATTGAGAGCATCCCTGCGCGAACAGTTCCCAGGCGCTGAACATCAGCGTTAAAACGGTAAGAATTATTTTGTTTTTCATCATTGAAAATTTAATGTGTTACTAAGCTTGTCCCTGTCATCTCGATCGGAGCCGCTAACCGCATGCGATCCAGAATTGTTGGCGCAACATCTGCTAAAATCCCGTTTTTTAGCTTTACATCATCCTGTGTCACCAAAATTACCGGAACGGGATTTATTGTATGTGCCGTATTCGGAGAGCCATCCTCGTTGACCGCAAAATCAGCATTTCCATGGTCGGCGATGATTAGCCATTCGTAATTATACTGCTTTCCTGCTTCAATAATTTTCCCGAGACAGGAATCCACCGTTTCCACTGCTCTGACGATCGCGTCATAAACTCCTGTATGTCCTACCATATCGGGATTTGCAAAGTTCAGACAGATGAAGTCCGGCTGTTTTTCCCGGATATGTTCCACGATCGAATCAGTCACTGCCAGCGCGCTCATTTCCGGCTGCAGGTCATACGTTGCCACCTTTGGCGAATTGATCAGCAAACGGTCTTCATTCGGAAAAACCTCTTCTCTTCCGCCGTTAAAAAAGAACGTAACATGCGGATACTTTTCAGTTTCCGCGATCCTTACCTGCGTTTTATCCAGCTTGGAAACAATTTCTCCCAACGTATTCTGCAGATTTTGCTTGCTGTATAAAACGGAAACATCCTGGTAAGTTGCATCATAGGATGTCATTGTGAACATTTTTATATTCAGCGGATACATTCCAAATTCCGGGATAGCTTTTTGTGAAAGTGCTGTTACAATTTCTCTCGGGCGGTCTGTACGAAAATTAAACGAGATCATCACATCTCCGTCAGCGATTCCCTGATAATTTACGTGCTCATTCTTAATCACAATCGGTTCGATGAATTCATCGGTAATTCCTTTATCATAAGAAGCCTGAATCGCTGCAGCAGCAGATGAAAAGACCTCTCCTTCCGCTTTTGCCAGCAGCGAATATGCTTTTTTCACCCGCTCCCAGCGCAGGTCACGATCCATTGCATAATATCGTCCGATTACTGTTGCAATATGCGCGTTGCTACCCGAAATTTTTTGCTCAAAGTCAGCTACAAAGCCTTTTCCACTCACCGGATCGCAATCACGCCCGTCGGTAAAAACATGTACGTAAATTGTTGAAACACCTTGTTGTGAAGCATAATTACAGATTGCCGCCGCGTGATCCTGATGACTGTGAACACCACCTGTTGACAGCAATCCGAAAAGGTGAAGCGCTCTCTTATTTTCTTTTGCCAGTGCAATCGCTTTGTTCAGATTTTCATTTTTAAAAAAATCGCCTTCGCGGATCTCCTTATTGATCCTGGTCAGCTCCTGGTAGACTATTCTCCCGGCACCTATATTCAGGTGGCCGACTTCTGAATTCCCCATTTGTCCCTCCGGAAGCCCGACTTCTTCGCCGAAAGTTGTCAGAGTCGCATTGGGGTAATTTTTTATAAGATCATCAAAAACCGGCGTCCGGGCATTAAAAATGGCATCGGAATGATCCTTTTTTCCGTAACCCCATCCGTCGAGTATGATTAAACCAACTTTTCGTGTCATGCTAATGGTAATGTTATTTCAAAAACTGCTCCTTTCGGCTTATTCGGTGTAAAAGAGATGGTTCCCTGGTTGAGCTTCAAAAATTCCTTAGAGATATACAATCCGAGACCGGTTCCTTTTTTCGTCCTTACCTCTTCATTTTCAGCACGGACAAATTTCTTAAAAATATCCCTTTGAAATTCAGCAGGAACTCCTTCTCCCATATCCGTAAAAGAGCATTTTACTCTGTCTCCAAAAGTAGAAAGAATAATATTAAACTCTTTCGAATCTAACGCATATTTATGATAATTTTCAATGATGTTGATGATAACGGTTTCAATCATTGATTGGTCTGCATTGACAATTGTTTTTTCAGTATTTCTTATGACGTTTATCTGGGCATCTCCCAGCAAAATAGAGTACCGTTTAATCAGCTCGTTCACAAGAATATAGAAATCAAACTTTTCTTTGTTCAGCTTAAAGTAATTAGTTTCTAACCGCGTTGCTGTTAAAATATTCTCTACCAGGTGCTCCAGGCGCGTATTTTCCGCCAGCACTTTTTCAGTCAGATCTATGCGTGCCGTTTCTTCAATATTTTTTCTTTTAAGTAGCGTCTGTAATGTGAGCTTATTATGTGCAATCGGTGTTTTCAGCTCGTGCGTAATCGACATCAAAAAGTTGTTTTTCTGCTCGTTGAGTCTGCTTTCTTTTTTCAGGGAAACAATTAATCTGCTGAATGCAAAAATGATGATAAACAAAAAGACACTTCCCTCTCCGATGATCATCCAGTTTTTTGCTTTCGAATTGAACGGGCTCTGGTCGATATTCAGAATGAAATACGTCCACCAGATGTACTGAATGATAACATAAACTGTCAGAAAATAAATAAAATAGATATTATTCTTTTTCACACTTCAAAAATACGATAAAAGATGTTACAACTTTAGGACAGACGTAAGACAAAAGAACAAAGACGTAAGACAGAAGAATATGGGCAGCCTGAAATCTTGACATCTTAACGTCCTAAAATCTTAATGTCTCCACAATTAAAAACCAAAAATCCCCGTCATTTCTGACAGGGACCTTTGCACACTTTGGATGAACCAAAATTTATCAAAACGTCACTTTCAATTTTATTTCTTTGCCGTCACGGATAACAATTACTTCTTTTTCATCTCCGGAATTCAGCTTTGCCAGGCATTCCATATATCCGTAAACATCTTTGATTTCGCAATCTCCGATCTTTGTGATGATATCACCGGAAAGCATTCCTGCCTTATCCGCCGGCCTGTCATCAATTACACCGTCAACATGCAACCCGTCACCATAATCCGCATAGTCGGGCATTACACCTAATGTCACCTTGTATTTCGGCATTTTTTTACCAGCGTCCACTTTTGTTTTAGTAAATGGCAGTGTTTCTTTTTCCGAAAGCTCATTTGCTACTCTGAAAACATAATCAACAATTGCTCTTACGCCATAATAGTTGATTTTATCCTCATCATCACTTGGTTTGTGATAATCGGTATGTGTTCCTGTGAAGAAGAACAGCACCGGAATATCTTTCAGGTAGAAAGAAGTATGATCCGAAGGACCTACACCGGAATTCTCTTCTGTTACGTTGAATCCGCCCGGTTTGTTTTTCTGGATAACCGCTGAGAAATCAGGGCATGTTCCGACACCTCCGACCACTAATGACTTTTCTGCATTTAAACGCCCGACCATATCCATATTGATCATCGCAACGACATTCGGAAATTTGTCTTTCAGGGTTTCCGCCATATGCTTCGAACCGATCAAGCCGTCTTCCTCACCGGAAAATAAGGCAAAGACATAATTTACTTTCTCCGTGGTTTTATTCTGAGAGAATATTCTCGCTAATTCAAGAACTGCTGCCGTTCCGGAAGCGTTATCGTCCGCACCGTTATGAATTTCACCTTCAGAATTAGGTTTTGTAGAATGATGATGTTCATTTTTCCCTAAATGATCATAATGCGCACCAATCACAATTGTTTTTTTCGCTTTATTATCTAACACGGCGATGACATTTGTACCATGGTGATCTTTTACGCTTGTACTATCGTGCGGATTCAGGCGTACCTTATAATCAAACTTCTGGAAATAGCTGTTTCCGTTATAAGGCTTTAAACCTAATTTTTTGAACTCTTCTTCAATATATTTCCCCGCTTTTTCTTCTCCTTTTGAGCCTGTCAGGCGTCCTTCCAGCTCATCCGAAGCTAAATAGGAAATGTGTTTTTTAAGATTATTATCATTTACAATTTCTGCTTCATCCGTATCTACCCAGTCAGCAATAAAAACATTGGTTTCTCTTGGTTTCGCCTGATTTCTGTTACTTGAAAACACCAGCTTTTTCCCATCCGGAGAAAACATCGGAAACGCATTAAACTCACTTTCCCAGGTGATCTGGCGCAGGTTGGTACCATCCGCATCAATCATAAACAATTGAAAGTCGTAACCTCTTGTGGAATGGTGGTTAGACGAGAAAATTATTTTTTTGTCAGACGGATGAAAATAAGGAGCCCAGTTCGCCTTCCCAAGATTCGTTACCTGCTTCAGGTCAGTTCCGTCAATATTAATGGTATAGATTTCCATCGCTGTCGGAGCTACCAGATCTTTGCTCAAATAGTCCTTGTATTCTTTAATATCTTCTTCTGTTGTCGGGCGGGAGGAACGGAACACCAGTTTCTTGCTGTCATGAGAGAAAAAAGCGCCGCCGTCATATCCAAGGCCGTGTGTCAGCTGTTTTAAATTCGTTCCGTCAACGTCCATGATCCAGATTTCCAGATCACCGCTTCGTGTACTGGTAAAGGCAATTTTCTTCCCGTCTGGAGAAACTACCGCTTCCGCATCATATCCCGGAGAATCGGTCAGCTGTTTTACAATTTTCCCGTTTAGATCAGCAATATAAATGTCAAAATCATGATAGATCGGCCACAAATATTTTCCATCCGTTGATTTTGGAGGAACGGGGCAGGAATGATTTCCTTCGTGTGTGGAAGCATACAAAATGTGCTTTCCATCCGGCATGAAAAACGAGCAGGTTGTCCTTCCTAAGCCTGTCGAAATAAGCTTTAAATCGTCCTTAGTCGGATTTTTTTTCTGTAAATCCAATAAGTAAATCTGGTCACAGGATGCTCCTATTTCCGTGTTAGTGACCTGCATTGTCAGGAACTTCCCATCGGGACTAAAATAAGCCTCCGCATTATCTCCTCCGTTAGTAAGCTGTCGTAAATTTTTTAGATTTTTTTCCTGAGAATAACTGTAAGAACCGATAAGTGCTAACAGTACCAGCCCCGCTATTAATTTTTTCATTTCAAATTTGTTTAAATGAACTTTAAATATCGGAATGCAAAATTAATGAGCGCCTATTGCAGAAAAGTCACACTATTGTCAGAGAACTGCAGATCAGAGTTGATTAACATTAAATTAAATACTTATCGGAAGCTCTATCAGCAATCATTTTAATTATTGTATTGCCCGTTCTTTTTTACATTGCTTAAAAAAAGCTAGTCGCCAGAGATTTTATAATCACTTTTCAAAAAATAATTTTTCGTTTTTCAGGGATTTTAGCAATCTCTTTTATTAATTGCCTGAAAGAAATAGTAACTTTGGAAGGTATTAATTCATTATAATTTGTGCTATGAAAGTTGTTGGTATCAATGGTTTTGGGAGAATCGGAAGGTATTTTACCAAAATGTGTCTGTATTCGGGAAAAGCTGATGTTGCAGTAGTGAACGATCTTGCAGATATTGAAACGTTAGCGCACCTTTTAAAATATGACAGCGTACACGGCCGCCTGCAATTAAAATTTGAAATTGAGGGAAATTCTCTTCTTTTTGAAAACGGAAAACGTATCACTTTTGTACAGCATAAAAATCCGGCGGACATTCCCTGGTCAGATTATAATGTAGAAGTTGTACTGGAATCAACCGGAATTTTTCTCTCTCAGGAACTGGCAAAACCGCATTTGGGAGAAACCGTAAAAAAAGTCATTCTGAGCGCTCCTCCGAAGGACGAAACCAAAACAGTAGTCATGGGTGTGAACGAACAGATCCTGACGGAAGGAGACAGCATCATTTCCAATGCTTCCTGCACCACCAATTCTGCGGCTCCGCTTGTAAAAGTATTGAAAGAGCTGGGAACGATCGAAAGTGCTTATATTACGACGATCCACAGCTACACAAGCGATCAGCGCCTGCACGATTCTCCTCACAAAGATTTAAGAAGAGCAAGAGCAGCAGCAATGTCCATCATACCGACAAGTACAGGTGCCGCAAAAGCGATTACCAAAATTTTTCCGGAGCTAAAATCCGCGATAGGCGGTTGTGGAATGCGCGTTCCTGTTCCGGACGGTTCATTAACCGACCTGACAGTTGTCATGCAAAACCCACCGACAGTAGAACAAATAAATGCGGCTTTCAAAAAAGCGGCCGAAACGGATCTCAAAGGCTATCTGGAATACACAACCGACCCGATCGTTTCGCTGGATATTGTCGGAAATCCGCATTCTGTGATCTTTGACAGTCTGCTTACCTCTGTCATCGGAAATTTGGTGAAAGTAGTCGGCTGGTATGATAATGAGGCCGGTTATTCCAATCGCTTAGTCGATTTAATTTCTAAACTTTAATTTTCAAATGCCTGAATTAGTCCTTGTTCCCACTCCTGTCGGCAATCTTGAGGATATTACGCTCCGTGCCATCCGGCTATTAAAAGAAGCGTCCTGTATTTACGCTGAAGATACACGGGTAACCAAAAAGCTGTTACAGCATCTCGATATCCAAAAACCTGTTTACGCGTATCACGCGCACAATGAGCACAAAGTGCTGGATCAGGTCATTCACACGATCTTATCCAATGAATTAACTGTCCTTGTGTCAGACGCGGGAACACCCGGAATTTCCGATCCCGGATTTTTAGTTGCGCGCGCTTGTATCGAAAAAGGAATAAAAGTAAGCTGTCTTCCCGGGCCAACCGCATTAATCCCCGCATTGGTCGGGAGTGGTTTTCCATGTGACCGTTTTGTATTTGAAGGATTTCTCCCGCATAAAAAAGGCAGGCAGACAAAATTCATGGAGCTTGCTCAGGAGGAAAGAACTATTATACTGTACGAATCACCTCATCGTTTAACCAAATGCCTTACTTCTCTTGTTGAATTTTTCGGAGCTGAAAGAAAAGTTTGCGTTGTCAGGGAAATTTCCAAAATCTATGAAGAATACCAGCGCGGAACAGCACAGGAAGTATTGAATCATTACGAGAACAACCCGCCAAAAGGAGAGATTGTAGTCATTATCGAAGGGAAGGAGGTTGTTAAAGAAAAGAAGAAAAAATACAGCGAAGAGTGATTATAGCGGGCATAAAAATTCTGTATTTATGTCTGAAAATAAAAACAACTACTTATGAATACGAAAATTATAAAATTTAAATCTGGCTTAGTTTTCAATATCTTATTCATCATTGGTTTGACCTTCGCGAGCTGTACTTCAGGAAACAATGAAAAGCCAGAAGATTCAGCTGCAGATACTCTGAAAAATGAGCCGGTATCTAAAGAAACTCCTAAGGCTAACCCTAAAGTAGTATTCAAAGTAAATACAATTAATAAGGCTTCAAATATCGATGAAAGAGAAGGTGACGAGTCAGAAGTAGATGTAATCGTATTAATTGATAACGAAGAGGTGGATTCATACAATGATTTTGGCACTGCGGCTATTATTGAAGAGGATTTATATCTTTCAAGTGAGATATCCGAAAAACACTATTCATTCGAATTCAAAGACAATAAAACAATAGTAATAACCAGATCCGAATTCGGCTCTCCGGAATTATCCCGGTTCGATGAAGAAGGAAATCCGATCCCTTTATCTCAATGGGTGAAAACGTATTCAAAAAAGGAGAATGGAAATTGGGTAAAAGTGTCTTGTAAAGGAGACTGCAGCAATTAAGTTATGCTTCTCTCCGGCTTAGTTTTTTCTAAAATGTTCCATTCGTGTCTTATGTCCTGATACCATAAGCACCCTAAAATCCCAAAGTCTCACATCTTGTCTTTCGTCTTATATCTCTCGTCAGTCCTGATGTCTTAATATCCTAAAGTCATAATATCCTAAAAGCCGTAACATCTTTCTTCGTATTTTAGCAAACTGGAATTCAGAGAGAACAGAATGGGCAGCTTTAAATCGGAAGGATTTGTTTTAACAGCATTCGGAAAGCCGGAAGAGACATTTCATTTAAAGGAAATTAACCTTAAAATGAATGCCGGACAAGTATTAGTGGAAGTCAGCGCTTTCGGGCTGAACTATGCGGACGTAATGGCACGTATCGGAAAATACCGTGAAACGCCTCCTCTCCCGACAACGATTGGTTATGAAGTTGTTGGCAAAATAAGTGCTGTCGGAGCAGAGATTTCTTCCGATTTTATCGGCAAACGTGTCCTGGCTTTTTCGCAATTCGGAGGTTATGCAAAACATGCTGTTATTGAAAAAGATGCTTTTGTTTTAATCGATGAAACTGTTTCTGATGCCGATGCGCTTGCCTTGTGCACGCAGTACGTGACTGCTTATTACATGAGCTTCTATCAATCCATTGTCAGAAAGCACGATGTTGTTCTGGTACATGCAGCAGCAGGTGGCGTAGGTACAGGATTGCTTCAACTGTGTAAAGCGCAGGGAGCAACTGTTATAGCAAAGATCGGCGATGACCGGAAATCCAGCCTGGTGAAACAAATGGGAGCTGATTTTGTTGTCAACTACAAAACAACCGATTATGAAACTGCCGTAAAACAGTTTCTGGGAGAAAGAAGACTGACATTTTCCTTTAATCCCGTTGGTGGAACGACCTTCAAAAAAGACATGCGCCTGCTGGGTGCTTCCGGAAAGCTGGTATTATTCGGTGGTTCCGAGCTCTCGGATGGAAAATACGGAATCCTTTCCCAGTTGAATTTTCTTCGTAAAATGGGTATCTCCATTCCCGCTTTCCTGATGATGCAGTCAAAAAGCCTGCTGGGTGTGAATATGCTGAAAATCGCGCTGGAATATCCACATGTTCTCAAAGAATGTATGGAACGTGTTCAGGAATTATTCCGCGACGGAAGCCTGAAAACATTTGTGGACAAAATTTATCCCGCTGAACAGCTGTCTGAAGCTCACCGTTACCTGGAAAGCGGGAAATCTATGGGAAAACTGGTCGTTAAATGGTCAAATGATTAATGAACAGCACATATCTGCTCTTGAAGATCTGAAAAATGAGCTGATCAGCTTTCAGAGCAACGATGTATTGGTTCATGTCCATGCAAAGCCTCATCTGTGGGAAACTATTTCATCCCCTGAGAATACAGGTGAATACACTGTTCCGGCGGAAGGAAAATGGGAAAAGCTTTACAAACGCTTCCAGGAAATTTATAAAGAATCAGGGATTCAAACGGCTTGTTTTGTTTCAAAAACAATCATCTGGAATTACAAAAATGAACGTATTGAAAGTCCCTTGATGCTGATTCCCTTGGAGGTTAAGCTTAACAAAAATATTCAGCAGATTACGTTCGAGCCCGATCCGGATCAGGCTTTTCTTAATCCGTTCATTCAAAAACAATTTCAACAGTTATTTGAGCTGGAATTATCCCTGGAGAATCTTGCTGATTTAAAAGAAGAAATCCTTCAAAATCCACTGGTTGAAGCAATAAACGAAACCTCTTTTATCGGGCAATTCCATTACTACCGTTTTTTATTTTTGAAAGAAATCGAAGAGATCGAGGCAATTGAAAAAAGTGCCATCCTGGAAAAGCTGTTCGGCAATCCGGAAATCCAGGAAAAGCCTTTTTCATTAACAGAGAAAACTATTCTGCCAGGTGATCCGACACAGCAAAAGGTGCTGCATGAAGCAGGGAAAGCTTCTCTTGTGTTGCAAGGACCGCCGGGAACAGGGAAATCGCAGGTTTTAATCAATATATTGGGAAAAACGCTTGTTACGGACAGCATCACTGCGGTTGTTTCCGAAAAGAGGGCAGCGCTGGAAGTGATCCAGAAAAAACTGAGTGCCGTCGGTCTTGCGGATTATACTGTATTTCTGGATGATCAGGTAGAGCGAAAGTCGGTTTACGCCCAATTAAAAAAAACATGGCAGCAGCTCGAAAGTTTTTCAGAAAATACTTCCTCCTCCGTTTCTATTACCGCCTTGAAAAAGCAACAGCTACAACTCCTGCTTGACCGCCTGCAAAACGAACAGCTTTCCAGTGGAATTTCCTTTTGGGAGCTGAAAGCACTGCGTGAAAAGCTGCCGGATCATCTCAATGCAACTACTGCTTACAGCTGCTCGGTTGCAGAATGGAAATCATTAAAGCCAGTGATTGTTTCACTTGAAAAATTACCTTTTGAACTTTGGAATTTCTTTCCGCAGGAATTCTGGCAAGCAGAACAATTACAGCGTTTTCTTGAGTGGGCAGCAGCTTTTGAAAAATACAGCTCCCTATTCGCTCTTTCTGATACACAGGATCTGCTGGCCTTAAATCAATGGTGCGTCATTTCTCAACTGCAAAACAGTTCCGGTTATAAAAATTATCTGGAAATTATCCGCTCAAAAACCAAATGGAAGCAATTTCAAAAACTGAAACGGAATTATTTTTCAGCTAAAGCGGCAAAAGAAGCCGTTAAGCAAAAAACTCACTATTGGAAATTTATTCCGACAGAAGAACAACTGGAAAGATGGGAGCAATTGCCTAAAAAATTGTTCGGAAAGCGAAAATTGAAAAAATACTTAGACAGCATTTCTCCGGAAATTTCATTGGGTGAAGTAACCGGAATTTGTTCAGAATATTTCTCAGCCTACGAAAAGTTCTCCGCTTGTCAGCAGGAATTAATTACACTCGGGATCTTTCATGCGGAACAGGACTTCACCGAAATAGACCTTCTTCAGCAACGTTACGAACGTATTCATGAAAATCAGTGGAAAACATTTGAACAGCTGAACGAAGAACAATTGAACTATCTGAAAAAAGAAGTGGTAAAGCTGCTGGAATTCAGCAGAAAATCACCTTTTTGCGAAGCTAAAGAAAGAATTGAGATTCAAAAAGCCATCCAGCTTGTTCAATTACATCTAACGGGACTAAATAAAGTGCTGCCGGCACTTCAGCAGCTGCCAAAAGCCGTTTACTATTGGGCAAATCGCCTGGATTCATGGCAAGCCGTAGAACAGCAGCTTATCTGCAACGAATGGAAAAATTTTGAACTATTGTTCCCGGAAATGGCACAGCTTTCCACGTCGCAGGTAAGGACGTTGTTAAATGAAATTATCCGGTCGGAAGCAGATGATCGAAATCGGTTCGTTGCTGCCGTTCATGCTTACCGGAAAGCAACGTTTGATGCAAATCACCAGCTTTTATTACAAAGCAACTCAAAACTTTCTGCTGAGCAAAGGCAATTACGACAGGAACTAAAAAAAGGTAAGGCATTGCTCATAAAGGAAATGAACAAAAGCAGGCAATTTCTACCATTAAGAGCGTTATGGAATAGCGAAGCCCGCCACTGGCTCAGCTGCCTGGCACCTGTCTGGATCATGACACCGACACAGGTTGCAAAGCATTTCCCAATGGAAAAAAATCTCTTCCAGCTTACCCTGATAGATGAGGCCAGCCAGATACCTACATCACACCTTATCGGCACACTACAACGTTCTCAACAAGTGATCATTGCGGGAGACAGCCAGCAAATGGCGCCTTCTGCTTTCTTTCTTTCAGAAGAGAAAACGGATGTTTTACAGTTTGCACAATTTTACCTGAAAAACTATCCGCTGAAATATCACTATCGCAGCCAGCATCCTGACCTGATCCGTTTTTCTAACCGGTATTTTTATAATGATGAGCTGGAAATTTTTCCTTCTAAAACACAACAAGGACAACCTTTAGAATGGATCTTCGCTGAAGATGGCCGGTACGCAGACAGTAAAAACCCGGAAGAAGCCATTATTGTCGTAAAGCAGATCGAAAAATATATCGGAAGCACTGAAACACTTGGCATTGTCGCCTTTTCAGAAACACAGCTGCAAACCATCTGGAACAAGCTGAAGCCTTCCGTAAAAGAAAAATTACAGCAACGGATTGACAACGAAACGGCTTTTTTCAAACCGCTTGAAAAAGTACAGGGAGACGAGTGTGATGTGTTAATCATCAGCTTCGGGTACGGAAAAGATGAGAAAGGGAATTTTAAGCTGCACCTCGGTCCTCTGCTGAAACAACAAGGTGAGAAACGCCTGAATGTTCTTTTTTCACGGGCAAAACAAAAGATTATTTTCATCAGTTCTGTTAAGCCGGAAGACTTTCCGTTAAGTGACAATAATTCCGTTCACTTACTGAAAAACTTTTTCCGGATACTTGCCGATTCCTCTCAAAATACAACGTCTTCTCCACCCGATCTGGTTAACTGGCTGAAAACAATTTCTTCCGCAGAAGAACTTGTTACCAAGTACAGGATTTACAGGGAAAGAGGCTGGGATATCTGAAAAATCACTCCGGCTTAAAATCAATATATGTATTAAAAAAGAACGGTTTAGGCGAATATTTTTCATCATTTGCTGTCATTATTTCTTTCGGAACGGATTTCATCAAACGAATGGCTTCTTTGTCACATTCGGGACAGTTTTCCATTCCTTTGAGCAAAACAACATCTTTAACTTCTCCTGTTTCTGCGAATAGTAACTTTACATACACTTTTCCCTCGATTTTTTCTTTCAATGCCCGTTTGGGGTAAATCAAATTGCTTGTTAAGTAGTTTTTTAATGTATCATATCCTTGTGGCAGAATTGGATAATTTGAATTTTTGAATGCAATGGGTAAAGTAAAAGAAGATCTAACAGGAACAGTGTCTCTTAGGTTTTCTGTTATTGTTGTATGCTCATTATAATATGTACTTGAGTAGCCGGGTTTCCATTTTGGCATTGTTTTTATCAATCCGATTACTTCTCTATCACAATCTTTGCTCAATCCTCTTAAAATTTCAACTTTTGAAATACTTCCATCTTTTTCGATTACAAATTTAACCCACACTTTTCCTTGCAGATCATCTTCAAGAACAGAAAGGGGAATGACTAAATTGTTATTTAAGTAGCTCATTAAAGCTTTAATGCCACCCGGAAATTCAGCTTCTTTTTCAGGAAAAGGTTGAATTCCGTTATATTCTTTGTGGAAATTTGGTGGTGATGGCTCTTTAAAAGGAGGAAGTACCGGTGGTTCAGGAGGCTGTGCCACTCCAAAAAATGGAAGCAGAAAACACAAAAATATTTGGTCTAAAATATTGTTTTTCATTTTTGATAATGTGCTAAAGATTAATAATACGAAAACAAAGCCATAAATCTAAATTCTGCATTTATCAGCGGGGAATAAGTGCTTCAACATACCAATGTGTTTTATCCTGTTTCAACACCATTTTTTTTAAATCTGTTTCTTTGATATTCCAGACGATTTCCGTTTTGTTCTCTTTCCATAACAGCCGGTTTTCCTCAATGGAAATAAAAACAGGCTGCTTGTCAATTACCACAAGATTTCCGTTGTTTTTCATTGCATAGCTTGTAAATCGCTGTTGTTTGTTTTCCGTAATAAAGTATCCTTCGGGATGAAAATGTATACGGACAAGTTCTTCCGTGCTCATTAAATTGGATATTCCACTAACGGATTCAACGGTGTAGCTTTTCCCCGAATCTTTGGATTTTATGTTCCAGTAAGTTACGGATAAATCAAGCAGAAAAGGTAGAAAGAGAACGAAAATATAGATTCCGGATACGTGTGGAACAGATTTTTCAGACACAGTTCTTCCTAGCAAAAAACGGATATTGGAGGAATAAAAACAAAGACAAATTAAACAACAGAAAAACAGTAATCCCGACAGGTATTTTACAGTGATATCAAACCCGATGTTAATGGCAAAAATGTTCAACAACACGCCAAAACCAACTATAAGCCCTAAAAAACGTGTCCGGTTGAAAAGAATCAGAATGCCGGCTGAAATTTCTGTAATTGCCATAAACTGATTGTAAAAAGTGCTTGTTCCCATACTCGTCCAGAATAAAATGTCTTTTCCCAATTGCCCGACAGGTGTATGAAGTGTATTCGCCGCAGGCGTGTAAAACTGGACTCCGAATAATTTGTCTAATCCATAGCGGATTAAAAAGTAGGAAAGAAACAAAACCAGCGTAAAAAACAAGACTTTCTGAACAGCAGGCAGGTATTTTTTTCCTTTCCAATAAATGAAAATCATTATCAATAAGGAAAGAACACCCAAAATCAGTGCAGTAGAATAAAAGGCCAGAGAATCTGAAACAAGAAATGAATCCCGGACATTTATACCCAACCAGGAACAAATAAGCTCATTCAGCGGAAGAATGGATTCACTCAACAGGATTCCTGTTTTCGGAAAAAACACAAATGGAAAAGGCAAAAAGAGGAGCGTAAGAACACTCCAGCAACTGAACCAAAAGAGAATGTTTCTTTTCATTATTAGTGTTATTAATATAGTACGCAGATGACGCAGATTTTATATGATTTTTTCTGATAAACATTATACTAAATCTTATTCCCAAAAATCTGCGCCAATCCGTTCAATCCGTGTTATCAGCGACCCATCCTTATCAAGCAATACAGCACGCTGATAACGCTGATTTATTATGATTTTTTCCTGATAAACATTATACTAAAATCTTATTCCCAAAAATCTGCGCCAATCCGCTCAATCCGTGTTATCAGCGACCCATCCTTATCAAGTAATACAGCACGCTGATAGCGCTGATTTATTATGATTTTTTCCTGATAAACATTATACTAAAATCTTATTCCTAAAAAATCTGTGCTAATCAGCTTAATCCGTGTCATCAGCGTACCATTACCCATTGTACTATAAGATAACATCCGGTTTATAATTTGAAAACACTTTTCGTTTAAACTCAGGGCTTTTACCAAAATTCAATAAAAGCCCTACTTCTATGTCCGTTGCATGCAAATAATTAATCAATTGTTGTTCGTGTTCTTTTCTTAAAAACTCAGCTGCTTTCAGTTCTATAATTACTAAGTTATTAACCAGCAAATCGGCATAATATTCCCCAACTTCTGTTTCATCATAAAAAACTTGAATTCTTTTTTGTTTTTCAACATAAAACCCCACTTTTCTTAATTCTATATACAAAGCATTTTCATATACCTTTTCAAGAAAACCGTAACCTAAAGTATTATACACTTCATAAAAGGATTTAATAATTAATTCGGTTAAATTGGAGTGTTTAAAATTGTTATACATAACTTCTGTTTTAGTTGTAAGTTTCTTTAAGTTAACAAAAACAACTAAAATAGTTCGCAGAGGACGCTGATTTATTATGATAAATATTATACTAAATCTTATTCTTAAAAAATCAGTGTAAATCCGCTCAATCCGTGTTATCAGCGGCCCATACTCTCCCCTTTTGTCTTAGCAAATGCTCCACCCAATCCCAAAACACTCAAAATCAACCAAAAAGGAATCGAATTTTGTTTTACTTTTTTTTCCTTCATCAGCTGTTCTACTTCCTCCGGAAAATCAATAAACCTTGTTCTTTCAGGATACCAGCCATTCAACCGGATTGCTTTAAGATGGTTTTGAATGGCTTTATCCGTTTCGTGTTTATAGCTGGTAGTATCTCCGTAAGGCTTACTGCCAAAAGTTCTATATTCAATGACAATTTTTTCCTTCGGAATAAATTTAACAGAATCCACATTAGTTAACCGCATTCCCGGATGCTCTCCGAAATTGTCTTTTTCCTTTAGTAATTCACCGGCATTTCCTGCATGGCTTTTCAGTGCAATAACATTGGTTTGTCCAAAACTGAACGAGCAACACACCAGCATTCCCCCTAAAATAAATTCCATCTTTTTCATACGTTTCATTTTCATGCAAGAATAAATCATCTTTCGGAAAATTGCGCTGTACAGGAGCTTTCCATTGACTGTAAAAAAGATTTTATTATTTTACAGTGGTTTTACAGCAGGAATCTTCGTTGTAATTTTACATTTGTACACGCTTTGGAATGGATCAGCTGACGGCATTTTACAAATTGAAACAGTTAGTGCTTTTGCGCTACCGGGAAGAATATCCGTATGTATCGCCGGAATGGAAAACATTTAGCAGCAAAGACATTTTACAGTTAATCGACAGCATTGAGAACGCAACAAAACAACGGATCAGCGAAAAATGGATTTATACTCATCTGAAGACTGCTGAAAACGAAAAATTACCCCGAAAAGATATGTTGGATATTCTTTCAGGATATTGTCGTTTTGAGTCATGGGATGCTTTTTTTTACTCATTAAATGATTCGGCAGAAATAATTTCTGATCAGCAACGATTGGGAACAAAGAGAAGAAAACGGGTACTCCTGCTAATAGGACCAGCTGTTCTCATTGCAGGAATTTTCCTCTGGGTAAAAACCTCTCAAAAAGAAGAAGTCGTGTCGAAAAAAGAACTAAAAGTTCCGGTTAAAGACTTTTACACGCAGGAAGCAATCGAAGACACAACAGTACAATTATTTGTAAAAGAGAATGGAAATCTGAAACCGTTGAAGACAAACAACATTCCTGTTTCAGCGCTAAAAAAAGAAAGTAAACTGGTCGTTGAAAGCCCATTTTATTCGGAAGCAGCTGTTGAGGTGAAAGAAAACAAGAAGATCATTGTCTTAAAGCCGGATGACTATGCGATGATGCTGAAAGCATTCATACAATCCGACATCAAAGACTGGGAAACACGAAAAATCCAGCTGGATAATATTCTTTCTGAAAACCTTGAAGTTCTGGTTCATTTGCAAAACAGCCTGGGAATTGAATACATGAACAAAGAAGAATTTGCACAAAAGCTGATTATTCCGACAGTAGCAATTAAACACTGGCAGATCCTTTCTTTAGAGCAGGATTCCATGCAGCGGATCACAAAAATCCGTATAAAACAAAAGTGATATGCGATATAAGACGATGGATATAAGCCCAAATACAGAAGACAGAAGACTGAAGACTAAAGGCTGCATAGTACAGAATTTCGTATCTTTTATCTTATGTTTTATATCTGCCGCTTCCCTGACAACAAGTTGGTCACAATCAATGGAGATAAGCACGAAAGAGCTGACCATTCAAAATTCGTTTGACAAACTGACCATTCAAACCTATGCCGTCCAAGGGCAGCTGAAAGTGGAAGAGTTGTTCGAATACCTGAAACTGATTTCCCTGAACGGAAATTCACCGGAATTAGATAAGCAACTTTTACAAAATATAGAACAGCTATTCTCTGAAAACATCGAACAGCTGGATGGTGTCGATCATAAAACAACACTTTACTCTGCCAAACAATGGGTAAATGACTGGAAAAATTCCAAAATCACCGTGGAACGACTGGAATTAAACAGTTCCCAGTTAAAACATGACCATTGGCTCAATCAATACCAGCTGATTTACAAAGTAAACGGCAAGCAAAAAACAGCCAGGATGGAAGTACAGATCTTCTTTTACCCGGAATTAAAATCTTTCGGAGAAACAAAAAAAGAGGTCTGGGAACTAAAAATCGGTAGTATCAGCGTGAAATAAATCATCCCCACATATCGAATCATGAAAAGTATCCTCTTTATTTGTCTGTTGTTTCTTCTGAAAATTCCTTCCTATTCACAGAAGGATACGACTATTTATGAATGGCCTTCCGGAAGATCTGCGGGAAAAATCATCGATGGCAAAAAAACAGGAGAATGGAAGCGCTATAACAGAACAGGACAATTAATCAATATCACAGATTATAAAGAGGATGGAACGAGTTTTTCCCGGGCTTTCCACGAAAATGGCAATCTCCACCGATCTTGCTTATATGACAAAGAAGGCGCTCCGATAGGAGAATGTATGTGGTATAACACAGACGGTATTCTTGCTTCTTCGGTTTTACAGGAAGGGAGCCGGATTACATACAAAGATTATTTTGTATCCGGTCAGCTGAAGGATATACAGTTGTATGAGAACGACACTTTCATTAGCCATCATCACTATTATAAGTCTGGTCAACTATACTCTATTCTGCAATTTCATAAGGACAAAGAAACCGGGGAATATATTTCTTATTTTGAAGACGGTACTATTGAGGAAAAAGGTTTTTACAACCGGGGAAAAACCCTTTGGGACGAACTGATAAAAACCGGGGAATGGATCCTCTATGATGAAGAGGGGAATATCCGGATAATTTGTCCCTACAAAAACGGAGAACGAAATGGTATGATGAAGTATTACGGCTGTTATAGCTATGCCGGAGAAAGAAATGTTATTACATTCATACCCTTTAGCAATAACCTTGAAAACGGAAAATCAGAAGCATTCAAAGAGGATAAGCTTTACCAGGAAGGCAATTACCGGAATGGATTGAAAACCGGGGAATGGAAAACGTATCTTGATTCCGGAAAAGTAGAAATCATTACTTACAACAAAAGCGGAGAACCGGAATACTTCAAACGCTTCTTTTCTTCAGGGCAGCTGGAAAAAAAGGGAAAATACAGCACGGGAGGAGTAATGACAGGTATTTGGAGAATGTATAATCAAAATGGAAAATTAATATGGAAACACAACTATAAGATTCTTTGTTCTAAAAAATTGAGATAAACAAGGCATTTTAATGCGTTTTCGTCATATTCTCTGGTGTACAGATGATGAAATCAGCTTTTCCCAGGTATTCTTTTTCCAGTTTATTAATATTCTTCTGCGAAACGGTGGATATTGTAAACATTCGTTCATAAGGCACCTTGAAATAATAATTCAGATACCAGAGAATTCCCTGATGAAAGTCGCTGTGATAAGACCCGTTCAAATGATAAAAAATGCTCCCGGGCTGATAGTATTTTCCGGTAAAATAACCCATTGTCGCATCTTTTATGGCCTGAGCACTTACAAAACTCAGTCCGCCGTGGGCAAAACCTTTCAAAAGATTTTCGTATTGACTGAGTGTGGTGTCCACAGGAAAATCCAGCGGAGCTATCCAGGACTTTTCTTCTTGCGAAAGTGAATCCAGCGATACTCTTCCTTTTTTATACAGCTGAGAAGCGTATCTTCTCGGAATATTTGTCGCGCGGAAAGACAGTTTATTTTCTTTGGCAAACAGTAATACCGGCTTATAATCTGTTTTATAATTGCTCCATAAACGACAGGAATCCTCAAATTGTTTGTCTGTCAGCTGATTTGCTAAATATTGCTGGATCAGCGTGTCATTATCCCGCTCAAACATTTCTGCTCCGATGATTATCTGTGGATGATACTTATACAAATAATGGAGCAGTTCCAGCTGAAGCCAGTGTGCAATCGGATCATTGTGATATTCTCCAAAAAACACATAGTCTTTTTTCAAAGCCGCATTCGCCATCTTTTCAAAAGAAACTTTTTTCCCTTTGGAGTCAAAAATGGTAAAAGCGCTGTTCTGAGAAAATCCTGATAAAGCGAAAATCAAAAAAATAATAGAAGCAATATATCTGTTCATACGCTTAATCATTAATAATAACCTTTCATAAAAACTTTGGTAAAAATAGCACTTAGAATGATTATATTCGGCCAAATCTAAAATCAATGAAACAAATTGTACTTTCTCTGAGTCTGATTTTATCAGGTCTTTCATTTAGTCAGAATATTGTAAAATGCTTCTCTCATGAGGCCATCAACTATTCTGCTCAGCAAGACGCTACCTTCATGGAGCGTTACGAACAACAATTTCAGGAAGCAAAACAACGCGGAGCAAACGGCTCTCTTGCAAAAACAGAATATGTCATACCTGTTGTTGTTCATGTAGTTTATAACAAACCGTCAGAGAATCTTCCTGACAGTGTCAGCAACAACCAGATCCGTATTTTAAATGAAGATTATAGCCGCATGAACGCGGATACCGTAAACCTGAGAAGTGAATTTCATCCTATTGCGGGGAGTCCTAAAATCCGTTTCGTGCTCGTTTCCCGTGATCCGGAAGGGAATTACACCAGCGGTATTACCAGAACCCAGACATCTCTGACATCTTTCATGGATATAATGGCAATGATCACAGGAGATATGTCTTCCCTTGAAAGAATCAAGTCCACTGCAAACGGAGGAATCGATCCGTGGGATCAGTCCAAATACTTAAACATCTGGGTTGGAAATATCAGTCTGAACTTAGGCGGACAGGAAATGACAGCATTATTAGGATATGCTACTCCTCCCGCAAATTTACCGAACTGGCCGGCGAATTCAACCGGAGGTATGTCTGACGGAGTGGTCATCAGCCATAAAGTATTCGGAAGCAATAATCCGGATCCGCTGACGGAACAGGGATATGTTGTCAGAGGAAGAACTGTTACTCATGAAGTAGGGCATTATCTGGGATTACGTCATATCTGGGGCGATGCGACTAACTGTACCGAAGATGATGGTGTGGATGATACGCCAAATGCAACAGACAAGTCTGAATCAATGTCATGTGATTTGACTAAAAATACCTGTACTGATAATATCGGTACAATCGGAGATTTACCGGACATGGTGGAAAACTTTATGGACTATTCCGCTGAAACCTGTCAGAATTCTTTCACTAAAGGGCAGGCAGATTTAATGATCGGAGTCCTGCAGGGACCGCGTTACGATCTTGTAAATGACAACGAACATCTGACAGCTAAGGTGATTGATGCAATTACTGTTTCTGCCTATCCAAACCCGACAACAGATTCGTTCACAATGACATTCAGCAAAAATCCTGAAAATCTGACTGTTTATGACCTGAACGGGAAAATTGTCCGTACGATTGAGAATCCACACACAACCATTAATGTGGATCTGAACGGATTACAGGCAGGTGTCTATACCGTGAAATTCGGCACACAGTTACAAAATTCCCACAAAATCGTGAAATTGTAATCGTATAAGCTTATTACAGCAGGCGGGCAGTAATATACTGCCCGTTTTTATTTTAAGAGTTTATTAAATCCTTTTTGGCTGCTGCCCGGAACAGATTACCTATTTTTGTAAAAACACCCGATTATGCGTACCGTTATCGTCACTGCTTTTATTTGTATTGCAGCCATTATCACCGGTTATTTTATGCTGAAGCCAACAGAAAAAGAACGCAGGCTTCCGGTAATTAATCCTATTGATATTGAAGAGGAAATGGTAGAAACGGGCATACAACGAATCGGCTACGGCCATAAGATCCAGCCGTTTTCATTTACCGATCAGGACAATCAAACGGTTACCGATAAGCAGGTACAGGGAAAAATATGGATAGCCGAATATTTTTTCACTACCTGTGGAACTATCTGCCCTAAAATGAATCAGCAAATTATGCGCATTCAACAGGAATTTAAAAATGATAATGAGATTAAGATTCTGAGTTTTACAGTTGATCCGGAAACAGATACTCCTGAACAGCTGAAAACGTATGCCGGCGGGCATGAGGCTGTCGAAAATCAATGGTACTTCCTCACCGGAAAAAAAGAAGACCTTTATCAATTCGCCCGAAAATCCATTTTTGTTTTAAAACCTGCGGAAGCAGCTAATCTTGGAGATGCAGGGAGCGACTTTATCCACACAAATAATTTTGTACTGATTGATAAAGAAGGTCACATCCGCGGATATTACGACGGAACTAGTAATAAAGAAGTGACACAGCTGATAGCAGATATCAAGCTCCTGAAAAAAGAAAAACCGGATTAATTCCGGGTGTTCCTGTCAGATCAATTTCTCCTCATAAAGATATTCGGCGATCTGAACAGCGTTCGTTGCAGCCCCTTTTCTCAGGTTATCTGCCACAATCCATAAATTCAGCGTATTTTCCTGAGTTTCATCCCTCCGGATCCTCCCGACAAACACATCATCTTTTCCCTGAGCATATTTCGGCATCGGGTACGTATTTGTAGTCGGATCATCTTTTAAAACCACTCCCGGAGTTTCATTCAATAATTTTCTGACCTCTGCCAGATCAAAGTCTTTTTCAAACTCTATATTTACCGCTTCCGAATGTCCTCCGACAACCGGAACACGAACAGCGGTAGCGGTAACTCTTATGGCCTGATCAAGAATTTTCTTTGTTTCATTGGCCAGCTTCATCTCTTCTTTGGTATAACCGTTATCTAAGAAAGAGTCACAATGCGGAATGCAATTCTTATCAATCGGATAGTGATACGCCATTTCCCCACCAGCTCCGTTTCGTTCGTTTTCCATCTGTGAAACGGCTTTTACACCCGTTCCCGTAACAGATTGATAAGTAGAAACGATCACTCTTTTTATCCCGTATTTTTTATGCAAAGGTGCAAGCACCATCACCAGCTGGATCGTGCTACAATTCGGGTTTGCTATAATCTTGTCTTCAGCAGTAAGCATATTTCCGTTTATTTCCGGTACTACCAGCTTTTTATCCGGATCCATTCTCCATGCAGAGCTATTATCAATTACAACAGTACCTTTTTCCGAAAAAGCCGGTGCAAAATCCAGAGATGTCTGTCCTCCTGCTGAAAAAATAGCGATAGAAGGAACCGCATCAATTGCCTCCTGCATGCTGTGAACACGGTAATTTTTACCTTTAAATTCTATTGTTTCCCCTACCGACCTTTCTGATGCTACCGGAATTAATTCCGTAACGGGAAAATTTCTCTCCCTTAATTCTTCCAGCATTACATTTCCAACAAGCCCTGGTGCGCCTACTACTGCTACTTTCATATCAAAAATTTATACTCTTTTACAAAGACGTATACCGAAAAATCAAAATTACTATAATTGCGGCGAATTACACCCACTTATGAAAACTTTCCTGTTCACTATCCTTTTAATTACTCCCGTTTTTGCAAAATCCCAGCTTATTGAACAATTTTCAGACGGAGACTTTACCAATAATCCGGTCTGGGCAGGAACGACCAGTGATTTTACGGTCAATGGAGCCGGGCAGCTGCAGACAAATGCTTCCGCCGCATCAACATCCTACTTGTCAACACCTAATTTACTAACAGATTTAGCAGATAAAGAATGGAGATTTCAGCTGAGGCAGAATTTCGCAGGATCTGCAACGAACTATACACGCATTTTTTTAACCGCTGACGATCCCTCTTTCACAAACGTCCAGAACGGATATTTCCTGCTTTTCGGAGAAGCCGGATCGAATGATGCTGTTAAATTGTACAAAATCACATCAGGCGCTTCTTCACTTATTCTTACAGGCACATCAGGCGCTGTGGCAAATGCTTTCACTCTGGGCTTAAAAATTGTACATCGGGCCTCGGGCGAATGGATGCTTTATATTGATTATACCGGAGGAAACAACTATTCTCAGGAGGCAACAGCTACCGATATCAATACAAATGCTGCTCCTTATTTCGGAATTTATTGTACATATACCGTTTCCAATATCCGGAAAATATACCTCGATGATATTTATGTGGGAGCAGAACAATCGGATAATATCGCTCCGAATATCACAACGGTCAATGTATTAAACAACCAATCCGTCCGGGTAACATTTACCGAACCGGTTGATCACGCAATTGAATCACAAACGGTAAGCTCGGCACCCGGCTTAATCCAAAGTTCAATCGTGCAGGAAACAAATCCGGCCGTAGTGACTTTCCTTTTTTCAACAGGTTTTACAAATGGAACTACTTATCAGGTAACGATTCCTTCTGTTCGGGATGTATCAGGAAATGATACAACAATCACTTTTGAATTTACCTATTTAATTGCGGAAATGCCGTCCGAAGGTGACGTTATTATTAACGAAGTAATGGCCGACCCAACTCCCACAGCAGGACTTCCCGAATACGATTTTGTAGAAATTTACAACCGAAGCAATAAGTATTTTAATATTCAGGGTTGGAAAATCGGCGATAACGCAGGTTATGGAACGATTTCTTCTTCGGTATGGCTGTTTCCCGGAGAATATAAGATCATCACTTCCGCGACAGCTGCTCCACATTTTACAAATGCCATCACCGCGAGCAGCTTTCCGGCATACAATAATAATTACGACGATGTCATTCTACAGGACAACAATGGAAATATCCTTGATAAAATCAGCTATACGATTGATTGGTATAAAGACAACTCGAAAAAAGATGGCGGCTATACTTTAGAACGGATCAATCCGGACGTTGTTTGTTCAGATATGAATAATTGGAAAGCCTCTGATGCTGTTTCAGGAGGAACTCCGGGCACAATCAACTCCGTCTTTGATAACTCTCCGGATATAACTGCTCCGCAAATTGATACAATTCTTGTTGTTGATCTGAATACGCTATCTGTAAAAGTCAACGAAATAATTCCCGGTTCAACAATCAGTCAAATTGTGGTAAACACTACTCCGTCCATGGATATTACGGGAATCACACAAGATTCGGCTGATTTGTCATTCTTTACTATCTCTCTTTCAACACCAATTACTACAAACACGAATTATATTCTCGAACTACAGCAATTAGAAGATTGTTCGGGAAACAGAGGAAACAGCTCCAAATATTTCATTCATTGGGTCTCCGACGTTCCTTCCGAAGGTGATGTAATTATTACCGAATTTATGGCTGATCCGACGCCCGTTGTCGGACTACCGGAAGTAGAATATGTGGAAATATACAATAAGAGCTCAAAATATTTTAATATTACCGGGTGGAAGATCGGGGACAACAGTTCTTTCGGGACAATTGCTTCCGGCTGGATCGCTCCCAGCGAGTATAAAGTGATCGCTTCCACAACCAACGCGACACTGTTCAGCAACGGAATCGGAGCAACAAGTTTTCCTTCCTACGGAAATGCAGGTGATGACATCATTCTGAAAGATCATTCAGGAATGCTACTTGATCAAGTTTCTTATACCGATGGATGGTACAAAGAGGATGTGAAAAAAGACGGCGGTTATTCGCTGGAAAGAATTCGTCTGAACATTTCCTGCTCAGATGAATTTAACTGGAAAGCATCTGAAAATCTGTCCGGTGGCACTCCGGGAATTGTCAATTCCGTTAATGACAACTCTCCGGACACCATTGCTCCGGTCTTATTGTCCGCTATCCCTCTTTCCGATTCAGTTGTAGCAGTGCAATTTACAGAACCCCTTGGAGCAAACTGGACGACTATGCTGTTTGAACTTTCTCCAACGTTAACAATAGAAGATGTGAGCAAGGATCCCGCTAACCGGGCTCGTTTCTATATCCGGTTGAACGGGCATCTTATTCCATCAGTAAACTACACGCTGAAAGTGCAATCTATTGAGGATTGCCAGGGAAACATAACAGCAGAAGATCAGATCGTTTTTATCCTGGCGGATATACCGGTTTCAGGGGAAATCATCATCAACGAGCTTTTATTTAATCCGCTGACAGGAGGCTCTGACTTTATCGAATTAAAAAATATCAGCAACAAAACTTTCAATCTCAGGGGCCTTCAGCTGACTAATACAAAATCAGGGGCAAGCAACAACAAAATTATTGCAGCTGATTACTATCTGCTGCCGGACGCCATCACCGTATTAACTCCGGACACTTCGTTTCAAAAGCAAAATTATCCGTTCCACGGAACGGGAAATTACATCCAAATGGCGATTCCTCCCATGAACAATGATGTTTCAACCATTCGTTTATTCCTGGATTCTTTAACAACAATTGATTCATTGACCTATTCTGAAAAATGGCATTTTCAGTTGCTGGATGATAAAAAAGGTAAATCGCTGGAACGAATTTCTTTTGATGCTCCTTCTACTGTTTCTTCTTCCTGGCATACAGCATCGGAATCAGCCGGTTTTGCTACTCCGGGATTGGAAAATTCGCAGAATACAGCCTATCTGTATAGTGGAAAATTAACATTAAGCTCTGAAACTATTTCGCCGGATAATGACGGTTTTGAAGATTACCTCATCCTTACTTACGAAATGGACAAAACAGGTTATGTAGGTTCCGTAAAAATCTATGATGACAGAGGACGCGACAGCCGAAGCCTAGTTAAAAATGAGCTTTTGGGAGCAACAGGAATTTTCAGCTGGGACGGTCTGGACGATGACTTGAAAAAAGCGAGTGTAGGAACTTACGTTATTATTTTTGACGGTTATCATTTAGATTCGGGAGAAACGTTCAAAATGAAAAAAGTAGTTGTGGTGGCAGGCGACCGTTAGGGTGTCTGGATATTATGACATCAGGATATTATGATACTAAGACAATAAAATTTTAGGACGTTAAGACAAACGGGCTTTCTGTTGTTTAAGAATCTGTAAATTACATTCGTGCTTCTTCTAAATTTCTCTACATTTGTCCTCATGGAGAACAAACGCAATAAAACTTTTGGAAAAAAACCTTCTTTTTCCGGTGACAGACAAAGAGACGAACGTCCTTTCCGAAAGGAAAAAACAGAAAACATGATTTTTGGAGTCCGGGCAGTTATTGAAGCAGTCCGTGCAGGAAGGGAAATTAACAAGATCATGATTCTGAAAGGCATTGACAAAGAACTTTTTCTTGAATTAAAAGAAGAATTAGCGGGTAAGGATTTTAATATTCAGTATGTTCCCATTGAAAAATTAAATAAAATTACTACACAGAACCATCAGGGTGTAATTGCCGATATTGCTCCGGTCAGCTATTATGATCTGCGGGAAATGGCGAACCAGGCTATCGAAAAAGAAGAAAAGCCCTGTTTTTTATTTCTGGACAGGCTGACAGATGTCCGTAATTTCGGAGCGATTGCAAGAACAGCAGAATGTCAGGGAGTAACAGCAATTGTTATTCCTGCAAGAGGTTCAGTACAGGTAACTGCTGATGCTGTTAAAACATCTGCCGGCGCATTAAACAGAATACCAGTTTGTAAATCCAATAACTTTAAGGATGATCTTTTTTATCTGCAGCAAAGCGGTATCCGTATCGTTGCATGTACAGAGAAAACAGCCACTCCGCTTTATGAAGTAAATCTACGCGGGGCCGTTGCCATTGTTATGGGGTCGGAAGAAGATGGTATTTCTCCGGATATTCTTAAAATGGCTGATATCAAGGGGAAAATACCAATGCTCGGAACTATTTCTTCATTGAATGTCGGTGTGGCGACAGGGATGATTCTCTACGAAAGAGCTCGCCAGTTATTGTATTGATAAGCGGAAAACCGACGCTTGATTTTCCGTTGGCCGGTCAAAATTCAGAATATTGTATCCTATAGTGTATCGTTTAAAATAGTGCTTAACAATTGTTCAAATTGCACTTTGAATACCGTTTTTGTATTTTTGGGGAAATTCAAAAATAATGAAGCTTCTCTTATATATCGGTTTCCTTTTACTTGGAACAGTTGTTTTCTCTCAAAAAAAAGTAATTGACCATACTGCTTACGCGGAATGGAAGAGTTTTTCTGACTTTCAGCTGTCCCCGGATGGAAATTATTTTGCTTTCTCCACAAAACCTTACGAAGGAAACGGAGCCGCTTATCTGCTGTCAATTGAAAATAATGTTGATACACTCCTGAAAATTGAACGCGGAAGCAAAGTACAATTCAGCAGGAAAAACTCATTTCTAATTCTTCGCAAGGAACCGGATTATAAGCAATTGCGCTCATTAAAGATCAAGGATACCAAAAGCTACAAGCTTCCTAAAGATACGCTGATTATTTACGGATTAAGAAGTAAAAAGCAGTTAACTATTCCAAATGTTGATGATTTTGAACTGCTGGATTCGCTGGATGTTGTCGTTGGGCTGCTGACACATAATTTCAAAACAAAAGATAACGATATCAGCAAGGGGAAAAATAAAAAAATAAAAAACGGATACGACGGAGATGAACATACCTTCTTTATTACGAAAGAAAATGAAGGTATTGTGTGGCAAAAAACGGGAATCGTTGATTTTTATATTGATAAGGAACAACAGTTTGCCATGTTGGTTACTGCAGGAAGTAAAAAAGGAGAAGAATTTTCTTCGGTTATCAGATTAGATTTAAAAACGTTCGATACACATCCGATAAAAGACCGGTTCGAATTCATTGAAAGTATGTACCTCTCTTCAAAGCAGCAGGCGGGTTTTCTGATCGGGAAATCCTTTGGTAAAAAGCAGAAAACAAATGAATTGTATCTCTTTTCTGGCAGTTTTTCCGCTATAGATTCTATCGGCATGAAACAGTTATTAGATTCTAACTTTATCCTGGCAGCAAATTCCGGGTTCGAACAACTGGAACAAACGGATAAATGGCTTCTTGACATTCAGCGCAAAGAGCCTGAAAAAGAAAAAGATACTTTGCTCAAGGAAGAGCAGGTGAAGTTAGATATCTGGTCGTGGAACGATGTAAATCTCCAGCCGGAACAGCTGTTGAGCTCCGGGCGGTTTTACAAAGAATTCTTCACTTCTGTTTTCGATCTGAAAAACAAAAAGCTGGTGAAAATCGAAGACGACACTTTACAGATTATCCAAACCTGGGATAAATCTCCTTTTGTTCTGGCCGCATCTTCAATTGCGTATGACACCAACAAAACGTTTGATTATCCATGGCGAAGCGATGTTTATCTGATAGACTTACGGGACGGAAGCAAAAAATTAGCTGTTAAAGGAAATTTTTCAGACATTCTATTTACTCCGGACGGGAAATTCGTGGTTTACGAAAACGACAAAGACACAAATTTGTACCTGCGAAATCTTTCCGGCCAAACCGAAAAGTGTATTACTTGTCCAATAGAGGAACGCTGGCTGGAGGATCTGAATGGAATGGACTACATTCCCGGATTTGCAGGGAGAATGGAACTGGATGAAAACAAAAATACTATCTGGTTTAATTCCACAAAGGCACTTTATTCTTTTCAATTCGCAACAAGTGAACTAAGCCGGATCACACCTGAAGAATGGTTAAACCGCAAAATTGAATTGAATTATTATAAAATAGAAAGTGACTCGGTGTATTTCAACCCGGAAAATATTATCATCAGTGTATTTGATCTTGAATCAAAGTTCAATACTTATTATGCTTTAGACAAGAACTATAATTTAAAAGAGATTCTCAGCGGTTATTTTGAAGCACGAAATTTTATTTATGATAAAACCCACAAACGGTATTTTGCCCGTATTCAGAATAACGAATTATATCCCAATTTTTATCTCGTTGAAAATAATCAATACAAGCAGCTTACGGATATCAATCCACAGCAAAAAAACTATAACTGGTCAATCGTTGAACCTCTAAAATGGACGGCGTATGACGGACAGGAACTGGAGGGATTGCTCTATAAGCCGGAAGATTATGACAGTACAAAAAAATATCCCTTACTGGTTTATTATTATGAAACCTCATCTGAGGATATCCATCTTCACAGCACACCGCGGCCAACTGCATCTATTATTTTCCCGACGGAATATGCTTCTTCCGGATATTTTGTGCTTATGCCGGACATCCGTTATGAAATCGGTTACCCGGCAAAAGGTGCGTACAATGCAATCATGAGTGGAACAGATCATGTACTGAAATTATATCCGTCAATTGATTCCACACGTATGGGTTTGCAGGGGCAAAGCTGGGGCGGCTATCAGACAGCCCAAATGGTAACAATGACAACGAGATATGCCGCAGCAATGGCAGGTGCACCAGTTTCCAATATGTTTTCCGCTTACGGGGGAATCCGCTGGGGAAGCGGGATAAGCCGCCAGTTTCAGTATGAGCACAGTCAGAGCCGTATCGGTCAAACTATCTGGGAAGCGCCAGAACTGTATGTGGAAAATTCTCCGTTGTTCGGATTGGACGAAGTAAAAACACCTTTGCTGATTATGCACAATGACGAAGATGGCGCTGTGCCATGGTATCAGGGAATCGAGTTATTTATGGGACTTCGCCGTCTGCAACAACCGGTTTGGTTATTAAATTACAATGGTGACGGGCACAACCTGATGAAAAAAGGAAATCGCAAAGACCTCAGTCGCCGGATGAAGCAGTTTTTCGATTTCTATCTCAATAACGGTTCAAAGCCTTCTTGGATGGAAAAAGGAATTCCTGCTCATGAAAAAGGAAAGAATTTTGGGTTTTAACGTAAGGTAATAACCGGCAGCTACTTATTTTCAAAATGAATATAAAACGAGATATTCCTTTTATCCTGATTATATTATTCTGTTTTCTCCAGAATCCTGCTACCGGATACTCTCAGGGAAAACGGGGAGAAAAAAAAGGAACTTATATCGGAGTGAATTTCAATGGGTGGTATTCCCGTTACTATGGAGAGATATATTACTTAAACAGAAAAACATCCGGTTATGGTTTTTCAGTGTCTTTAGGAGCTGGCCAGTTTGGGAAATATACTGCTGATGGTCATACTAAAAATTGGTTTGGCCGTACTGGCATACCGTCATCATACGGGGAGACATACTATAAAAGCAACAATATTGGCATCCAGACAGAAATAGCTTATTCTTATCAATTTAAAATTCAAAGAGCGTGGGCTATAGACTTGGGAATATATGCTATTGGTGGTATTTACCATCACCAATTTGAATATGATTATACCGGTTTTGATGATAATTATAATTGGGGAAAAAACATCGCAAAAGATCAATTAATTGAATTTAACTGCGGACTCGGATTTGTTTTATCATTTGTCTGGAACATATCAAAAAAGATGAATCTTGTAGCAGGCGGAAAACTGCCATTTTATTTTCTAAACCCTACAAAACTGAGTATTTCTAAATTTTTTGATCCTCCTTTATTAGGAGTAGAACCCATGCTTACAATAGGTGTCAGATATAAATTGAATTAAGAACAGAAATTGTTCCGGAAACTTGCAACAGAAGTATTTTCAAAGCACAAAAACTGATTATAAACAAATTAATTACAACTCAAACGGTATAATACAGTTTAGAATCACTAACTAAAATGTATTTCTCCTTCTTCTATCAGGTTTTCTCCACGGAATCTCAAAAACAGCTGAATCAATGCTACCACATCTTTCTCACAATAACGCTTAATGCGTTCCAGATCATTTTCCTCGTAATAAACACGCGCCACATCTGCTCCTGAAATATCATCCTTTGGAGTCGGGATTCTGAAAATATGGCACAGCAGCGCCAGAGAAGTATAAGCTTTATAGTCGCCGAACTTCCAGAGCTCCATGGTATCAAGATGCGCGATTTCCCAAGGTTTTTTACCGGCAATATCCAGAATATCCGGCAGCCCTATTCCGTTCACCAGCATCCTGCGGCAAATAAACGGGATATCAAATTCTTTGGAATTGTGCCCGCAAAGAATCTGGAAATCAGAAATATGTTCATCCAGTAAAGATTTAAACTGTTTTAGTAAGGTTTGTTCATCATCGTGATAAAAAGATTTCAGGCGCATCTGCCTCCCGGTTCTTGTTTCCCGCACAAAACCTACGGAAATACAGATGATCTTTGCAAATTCCGAATAGATGCCTGCACGGTTATAATGAACAATCGTATCCGGTTCTTCCGGATTGATGTGCAATTTCTGATTGATAAATTTCTTCAACTCATCATCGACAGCTTCGTAGTCAGGATAAACAGGAACCGTTTCAATGTCTAAAAACAATACTTTATTTAAGTTAATACGCTCCAGCATAGGTCTTTTTTTATCCAAATTAATAAAAATTCTGGTTTTGTTAACTACAGCAGAAAGATTTCAGAAACAAAACATAGAAAGAGATGTCGATTTTTATTGTTTTAAGGGTAACAACGATTTTCAGCATCAAAAATGCTGTTATTGTCCTTATATTTGTCTCATGGCAGAACAATTAATTTTCAGCTCAGATGACAAGCAGCAACGTTACGAGGAGCTGCTTCCTCAGCTAAAAGCGTTGATACAGGGAGAAACTAACCTGATCGCAAACCTTGCCAATGTAGCTGCTGCATTGAATATGGCTTTCGGTCATTTATGGACAGGATTTTATGTGGTTGATGGTGAACAGCTTGTGCTCGGGCCGTTTCAGGGACCGATTGCCTGCACGCGCATCTCCTACGGACGAGGTGTCTGCGGAACGGCGTGGAAAGAAGCAAAGACAATAGTCGTACCTGATGTGGAAGCTTTTCCCGGACATATCGCCTGCAGCTCGCTCTCCAAAAGTGAAATTGTCGTTCCTGTCACCAGGAACGGTAAAGTTGTTGCTGTTTTAGATGTGGACAGTGAAAATCTCAATACCTTTGACACGGTTGATCAAGAATACTTAGAAAAAATCTGTGAATGCGTAAGTTCTTATTTTTAATTACTTCCTTGCTGCTACTCGCCGGATGTGCCCAAATAGTAAGCTTACAGGGCGGACCGGTAGATAAAATTCCGCCGAGAATAGTAGAAAACGGAATTACTCCGCCGAATTCAAGCACAAATTTCAAGGCAAAGGAGATCCGTTTTAAATTCGAGGAATTTATCAAGCTGAACAATCCCATCCAAACCATTTCCGTTATCCCCGACAATATTAAGATTGAGGCTACTGTTGAAGGAAAAACATTGCTACTTAAGCTGGACGGAAAGCTTCAGGAAAACACAACCTATGTGATTACGATGAACGGAACAGTGAAAGATATCACGGAATCCAACGATTCACTGATGCAGTATGTTTTTTCTACAGGAAATTTCCTCGATTCTCTTACTTACACCGGAATTATCATCGATGCCTATGAGCTGAGTCCTGTTAAAAACTGCTTTGTCGGGTTGTATGAACCAAAGGACAGCGCTGTTTATAAAAAGCCTTTGTATTATGCTACCACGAATGAAAAAGGAGAATTTACATTCGAGTATTTAAAGCCGGGAACTTTTGAGCTTTATGCTTTTGAGGATGAAAACAAGGATTCCAAATGGCAGGTAACCGAAAAAATTGCTTTTACCGAAGAAAAAATCACCGTTGACACTGCTCAGAAAGATACATTGCAGCTAAAGCTGTTCAAACAGCTACTACCTTCCAAGCTTTCCGCCCGCTATACATTCCCTTCCAAATTTACCGTTGCATCAAAAAATCCGATCAAACTGCAATCCCTTCAGCTGGGTGGAAAAGATATTTCTCCCGAAGCCGTTTACTGGTATTCTGAAGATTCGCTTTCTTTTGTCAGCTACCCTTCTGAAGGGAATCAGTATCAGCTGATCGTCAATCATATTGAAGACAGTATCAAAAGTGATACACTGAAAGTACGTCCTCCGGCGAGGAGAAAAAATCTCAAGCCGGCTTTCGAGATTCCTGAAGTAAAAAAAAGCTATGAAAACGGAGATACTATTCTGTTCAGCTTCTCAGACAGAATTATTGCTGTTGATACTTCAAAAATAGAACTTCTTATTTATGATACTGTACGGATTCCGGTGGAACTTACGTTTAAAGATCAATATCTGAGCCTGAAGCTAAATGGCCTAAAAGGCAGTAATTTCAAGTTGAATGTTTTAGATAAAGCCATCGGATTTGAGAATTTTCAGGAGTCTTTTTCTTTTACAAGAACGTTTGACATAACGGATCCTTCCGCACTCGGAGTACTGATACTAAGTTTGAACAAGCTTCCGGAAAATGCCGTGGTGGAAATGCTTTATGAAAACAAACCTTATAAAACCTTTAACATTTCTAAAACCGGTACTCTGCTAAAACTTCCTAACTTGTCTCCCGGGAACTATTCTTTCAAAGCATATATTGACGAGAATAAGGACGGACGATGGACAACAGGTGATTTTATAATTCTCCGACAGCCGGAAAAAGTCATTCGATTCACAGAAGGAGTTAAAATACGCTCTAACTGGGAAATTGAAGCAGAATTAGAGCCGATTGCAGATGAGCAGGAATGAAGACATAATTAAAAGATCTTTTCAATCGTGGAGGATTACCGTTGCCATTCTTTTAGGCTTAGTGATAGCTGTATTTATGGTTTACAGCAGCTTAAGCAAAGTTTATTTTATAGAAAATCCACGTCATGGCACTCACGAGTGGATTGACTTCAACCAGAACGGGAAAGTAGATCCGTCCATAGCAGAAGAATTCATTCCATCCGCTCACGGAACTTACAAACAGCAGCAGCTGGGAGATATTTTAACAGAGATCAGCTGGACCACACAATCCTTTTTCTGGATTTTTCTTTCACTTTGCTTTATGGTCGGCCGCGATGCGGCATATATGATGCGGATAAGAACGCTGACGAATAATGAGCTGAACTGGCTGCAAAGCTTCCATGTGATCATGATCTGGGAATTTGCATCCGCGCTTTCTCCCGGTGTTGTCGGCGGAACAGCCGTAGCCATGTTTATCCTCAACAAAGAAAAAATAGAGCTGGGGCGTTCAACCGCTATTATCATTGTAACTGCAATGATGGACAATTTGTTTTTCATCCTGACGGTTCCGGTAATTTTTCTGTTTATTGACACTTCTGTTCTTTTTCCTGTGGAAGAAGTCAGGACAAGCAGCATAAAATACCTTTTCTGGCTGGCTTATTCCATTAAATTAATAATCAGCCTGTTATTGGTAACAAGCATTTTTATTTATCCAAAGCTGATACAGAAGCTGCTGCTCGCTATTTTCAAGCTGCCTTTCCTGAAAAAATGGAAAAACATTGCGGAAAAAACCGGGGCAGAGATCGTGCTCACTTCTGCAATCATGAAAAAGGAAAAATTCGGATTCTGGTTCCGGACAGCATTGAGCACCTGTCTTTCATGGATTTCAAGGTATCTTGTCATCAATTGTATTATCGCTGCATTTGTAGATATCAACCTGATGCAGCACCTTATCATTCTGGGAAAACAGTTTATGTTATGGATCATTATGATGGTTAGTCCCACACCCGGCGGAAGCGGAGTTGCGGAATTTGCCTTTGGCAAGCTCATGCTGGGGCTGGGTGCTTCCTCTCTTCTGCTCTCAGGACTGGCGGTGATATGGCGGTTGATTTCTTATTTCCCTTATCTTTTTATTGGTGCTATCATTTTGCCAAGGTGGCTAAAACGTAAATCATAATAAAAATTTTATTTCTTATTAATTAAATTTCATATCTTTCGGAGGTTTAAAGCGCCTAATTGAGAAATATTATGAAAAAATGGTTACTTGCGTTTGGTGGAATATTGATTTCTACCGCTTTTTATGCTCAAAATCTTATCGAAATCACGAACAATAATGTCATTGATGTTAAAAATTCTTTCGTTGCGACCGCTGATCTTAACAATGATGGAAAGAAAGACCTTTACATATCCGGCATTAACAGCTCCGGAACAGTTGTAAATGCGTTTTATTTAAACAACGGCTATGGTACATTCGTTGACAATTCATCGGTTATAGCAAATGTTACACCACTATCTCACGGATCAGCTAAGTTTGCAGATGTTGACGGCGACGGTGACATGGATTTATTAATTTCCGGAAAAAATGCTTCGAATCAATCTGTTACACAGCTTTACATTTTTAACGGTACGACTTATTCCGCATCCGCAAATTCATTTGACGGAATTTATCAGGGTAATGCTGATTTCATTGATTACGACGGAGACGGTGATTTAGATATTTTCATTTCAGGTGAAAATATTTCCGGTACGGCAATTTCAAAATTCTATACTAATAATGGTTCGGCCAGCTATACCGCGGCAAATTTCCCGGCAATTATTCCTCATAAAAAAGGAGGTTTTGCTTTTGGGAATTTCAGAGGTACAGGAGCAACAAAAGACCTTTTCCTGACAGGAATTACTCAAAGTGATGATACGACAACTCATATTTACAGATATAACGGAACTGAATATGTTCTTGTCAGTGATACGCTGCTCGGGTATGCAAGCTCAAAAGTAAAACGTTTCAATCTTGTTCCGGGGTCTGTAGAGTATGTAATTGTCAACGGTATTGAAACAGGTAATAATGCTTTGGTGAGTGTATTTGTTTTTGATATTTCGGGTTATTTCGGAATCGCAACTATCGCGACTGATTACACAAATGGTGATTTCACCTTCAATGATTTTAATCAGGATGGCAGACCGGACTTCACAGTAACAGGTAAAAGCCTGATCAATTCACAACTTAAAAGTGATCTGAAACTTTCCTCCGCTTTTACAAATATGATAGGATCTGTTTACGATAACGATGCATCCACGATTCTTGAGCCATTATTCAATGGTGATATCACTTCTTTTGATTTTGAAAATGATGGTGATATTGATCTGATCATCACGGGAGAAAACGCAAACGGAGAAAGCGATACCCGATTATACAGAAACATCAATATCTGCACTGCAACTTCCTATACACAGGTAGTCAATTCCTGCAACGATTATTTATGGATAGACGGGAACACTTATACCAGCAACAACTCAACAGCAACACACGTAATCCCTTACGGAAATATCTGGGGATGTGACAGTACTGTTACGTTGAATCTGACAATCAAAAAAACATATTATAACGAGAATGCAGGTTCTGTATGCGATACTTTGACATTAAGCACCGGTCAGAAAATCTCCTCTTCTGTTTCCGGGTATGAATATGTGAAAGGTCTAAATGTGGCGGGGTGTGACAGTATTCATATCCTTAATGTAGTAATCAAGCACTCTACATATGTGGATCAAAACGTTTCCGAATGTAACGAATACAAATGGCTACAAGGAAATGGTATCACTTACACATCAAGCCAGAACAATGTTCTTTTCTATTTGGGTGTGAACAGCCAGGGATGCGATTCCTTAGCACGATTAAACCTAGTTATCAAACACCCTGTTGAAAGAATGGATAACGTTACTGCATGTATGCAATACACCTGGGTAGACGGAAATACTTACACTAATGATAACTCAACAGCTACCTTCCACGTAGGAACCGCTTCCAACGGATGTGATTCAATCGCAAAGCTTAACCTGGTTATTTCAAATATTGTAACAGGTGTAGATGAAGTTACTGCCTGTGATCCTTACACATGGATAGATGGAAATACTTACTATGGAACTATAAATACGGTAACCTACACAACAACTTCTGTTTTCGGATGTGACAGTATCGTGACGCTGAATCTTACCATGGATACCATTAATACGATCCTGACGTTCGTCAATGGGGTTCCGAACGTAAATCAGCCAAATGCGACTTATCAGTGGATCAACTGTGATGAAAATATGCCGGTTGTCGGTCAGACAGGAACTTCTTTTACGCCTTGGTATGAAGGAAACTTTGCCTGCGTTATCACTTACAGAGATTGCCAGGATACAACAAATTGTTTCCACTCCGCGGCGCTTTCCGTTGAAAATGCGGGATTAGAAAACTATATTTCTGTTTATCCGAATCCTTCCAAAGGGAACGTAACAATAAAAGTCGCTTCTTTGTTCGAATGGACAAAAGTAATCGTTTATAACGCTGCCGGGCAGATCGTAAAACAACCGGCTGCAATTGACTCGTTTACAAATGAATTGTCTTTAACAAATCTTTCGAAAGGTGTTTATCTTGTGAAAATTGAAACAGATAAAGGCAGTGTTCAGGAACGACTGGTTATTGAATAAAATTTCTCTCAATAATATTTCAAAGGGTTGCTTTTTCCAGCAACCCTTTTTTGGTTTTTCACTAACATCTATTTAAACTTCCAAGATTGTTTTTTACTTAAATTTGCGCATGCAAGTTTCAAAAATACACAGAGCCGCAACAGGGCTGTTCTCTCATCTGTCCAATGAGCTGGTATATCGTCAGGAATACCTGGCGCCTTTTATACAAAACGTATTTCATAAAAAGGCATTTGAGCAACAAATGAAACTGAAATCTGATTCCTATTCAGAAGAGACAAGAAAAATACTTGTGGCTGCGTTGCAGGAACAATATTCTACGATAACTCCCGGGGAAAAAGTTAACCGGAACATTGATCTGTTAAAAGAAAAAACAACTTTCACTATAACCACCGGACATCAGCTTTCCTTATTCACCGGGCCGCTTTATTTTATCTATAAAATCCTCCACATCATTAAATTGTGTGAAGAATTAAAGGCTGCGTATCCCGAAAACAATTTCGTTCCTGTATTCTGGCTCGCATCAGAAGATCATGATTTCGAAGAGGTCAATCATTTTTACCTTTTCGGCAAAAAAATTTCCTGGAATACAGAACAGCAGGGGCCTGTCGGAATGTTTGATACTTTCGGACTCAACGAAATCCGGGAACAATTACATGAGCTTTTCAGCAGCAAGCCGGAAAGTGAAATACATCAGATCATAGATCAGTACGACGGAAAAACTTACGGTGAAGCTCAGTTTAAGCTGGTTCACTCCCTGTTCAAAGAGTTCGGCTTAATCATAATTGAACCAAACAATATCCGACTGAAGACAGTATTTTCTCCTGTTACAGAAAAAGAGCTTTTTAATCGTTTTGCAGAAGAAAAAGTGCTTAATGCAACAAAAGAACTCACGGAAGCAGGATTCAAAGGACAGGTATTCCCACGCCCTATTAATTTCTTTTACATTGAAAAAGGATTCCGTAAACGTATTCAGTGGGAAAATGATCATTTCTTTATTGAAAGTAAAGGAAATTTCAGCACGGAAGAAATGCGCGAATTACTGCAAAACCATCCGGAACGATTTTCTCCGAACGTTATTTTCAGACCTGTTTACCAGGAAACAATACTTCCTAATCTTTGCTATGTCGGAGGCGGAGGTGAAATCGCTTATTGGCTGCAGCTAAAAGGAGTTTTTGAAGAAGTAAATGTTCCTTATCCGTTAATACAGGTAAGAAATTCCCTGCAGCTGATTGACAGCGGGACTTTGAAAAAAATGGAAAAATTAAGTCTGGGCTTTTTTGATTTCATTGAAGACATCGACACTATTAAAAAAGAATACGTTCAGAAAAACACCTCAGAAGAAGTTAATTTCGAAAAAATTTCAGCACAATTTGATGAATTGAAAAACCTGCTGAAAGAGCAGCTCCCGCCGGTTGATGCACAGCTTGTAAGTTTTACAGAAATAGAAAACAATAAATTGGACAAACAACTGGAGGCTATTCAATCAAAAGTAATCCGCATTCAAAAACAAAAAATGGACACTTCTATGAAACAGCTGGAAGATGTCAAAAACAAGATGTTTCCGAACGGAAACTTACAAGAACGTACGGATCTGTTTTTAAATTACTGTCCGACCGGAAATATCGGCGAATTTCTGAATAATGTTTATTCCGCCATTGAGCCATTTGAAAAAGACTTTATAGTCGTCGGGCTCACCGCATGATATTGTAGCGTGATTCAGACAATTTTAAATTCAGAATTGGTATAATATAACGTTAATTCATGCGTTTGAATTACCTTTGACGATATGCGTTTTCTAATATTTCTGATCTTATTTATTTTTTGCGGGAACGTGCTTTCTCAATCTGCAATGATAGAAGGCCGCTGCGTAAGTAAAAATGGAAAACCATTAGAGTCTGTGCATATTTCATCACGGGCTGATACAAGCTTAAATTTCACGACTCCGTCAAACGGAAAGTTCAGGATGAACGTTCCTTCAGAACAGGATATTGAACTGGTTTTTGAATACGAAGAACAAACTATTTCAAAAAGTATCCATCTGACTAACGGTGAAACCAGAAAATTCGGAGATCTTGTTTTTGATGTCAGCGTAACGGATAACATTGTCATCCGGACAAATGAAGACAGTCACATAAAGCTTCCAAAGCTGAAACCCGGGACAATTGCGACATCCGATATCGGGAAAACATTAGTTCTGACGACTGTCGCTACTTCCAACAACGAATTAACATCCAATTATACCGTTCGGGGTGGGAATTATGATGAAAACCTCGTTTACGTCAACGATTTTATTGTCAACCGCCCATTTCTTACACGCTCCGGCCAGCAGGAAGGATTAAATTTTGTTTACAGCTCCCTTGTGGAAAGCATCAAGTTCAGCGGAGGCGCTTTCGAATCAAATTATGGTGATAAATTAAGCTCTGTTTTAGATATAAAATATATTCGCCCGGACTCATTAAGTGGCTCTCTGATGGCCTCTATGATGGGAGTAGAAAGCTATATTGCGCATAAAGTCAATTCCCGTTTTGATTATCTTGTAGGAGCCCGTTACCGGAATAACGGTTATATGCTCAAAGCATTACCGACAAAAGGAGGTTACAATCCCGTTTACTGGGATGTGCAGTCACTCATCAATGTTAATCTGACAGAACGCCTTGTCTGGAGCACACTTATCCATTATTCTTCCAATCAATACCGGTTTGCCCCGGAGAGTGAGCAAACTGATTTTGGAACAGTTAATCAGACATATCGCCTGAACGTTTACTTTGAAGGTCAGGAGCGCTCCAGTTTTAATACAATGACTGCCGCTACCGCCTTAAAATATACCGTGAATTCAAAATTACAGCTGGATTTCTATGCTTCTGCTTTTAACACGAATGAGCAGGAATATTTCGACATTCTCGGGCAATACTACATCAATCTCCTGGAAAAAGATCCGAGTAAAGAAAACTTCGGAGATTCCATCGCAACAGTTGGAGTAGGATCTTACTTCAATCATGCAAGAAATCATCTGAAAGCAACTATTTACAACATTTATCATAACGGGCAGTTTCGTTTTTCCGAAAAAGAAAAAGATTTTACTTCTCACTGGACCAATCAGCGTTCAACGCTTAAATGGGGTGTCAATTATCAAATTGACCGCTTCGATGATGTGCTCAGCGAATGGAAAATGATCGATTCCGCCGGCTATAGCATTCCCCAGGATCCGAGCGGACAGGAGATCTTAATGCAGGAAGTAATAAAGGGAAAATTAAATCTTCACAACCAGCGGCTTTCCGGTTACTTGCAATATTCCTTTCAGAAAAATGACTACATTCGTCAATATCCCGTAAACATAAAAGCCACTTATAAGGATTCATCCGGAAAAAAAATACGCGTGCTCGTTCAGGATACGCTTCCCAGCTCACTCCGCCGTTTTGAGTTCATTGCAGGTACCCGTGCAGGTTATACGGAAGTGAACCATGAATTCTACATTACACCACGGGCAGGAATATATTTCTATCCCCGTTCGTTCATGTTCAGAAACAATAAAATTTACCGGAGAAATACTTTATTCCGGCTTTCAACGGGATTATATTATCAGCCTCCTTTTTACAGAGAATTCAGGACATTTGACGGTAATCTGAACCTTAATGTACAGTCTCAAAAGTCATTTCATGTTGTTGCCGGAAGTGAATTTACTTTCAATATGTGGAACAGAAAAGTTCCTTTTAAATTCGTTGCCGAAGCTTATTACAAGTATTTATGGGATGTAAATCCATATGAAGTTGATAACGTGCGCACGCGTTATTACGCGGATAATAACGCTATTGCTTATGCGTACGGAATTGATTTCAATATTAACGGAGAATTTTTAAATGATATGCACTCCTTCTTCAAAGTCGGTCTGATGCAGACCAGAGAAGACATTCTGAATGATTCCTATAAAGAATATTATAACGCTTCCGGGGAAAAAATTATTTTCGGACATAGCGAAGATCAGATTGTGGCAGACAGCGCGACTATTTATCCCGGATTCATTCCAAGACCAACTGATCAGTGGATGAATTTTGCAATTATGTTTCAGGATAACATGCCAAAAGTAGAAGCGCTTTCCTGCCAGCTAACATTAATGTACAACACACGTTTGCCTTACGGGCCACCTGATCATAACCGGTATGCCGATACACTTCGTCAAAAAGCATATTTCCGTGTCGATTTCGGTGTTGCATACGATTTCCTGTATAACAAGCGTCAAAAAGGAACACTTAAGGCCAAATGGATCAAGGATGCAATTCTGTCCCTGGAAGTGTACAACTTACTCGGCATTAACAATGTATTGTCCCATCAATGGGTAATGGATGTCAACGGAAGGCAATATGCCGTTCCGAATTATCTTACACAAAGGAGGTTTAATCTGAAGCTCCTCGTGAAGTTTTAAACACGTTACGATTAATAAGTAATTAGCGGTTCAAATCAGTTTATATTTTCATTTTCTATTTTTGTTTTATGAGAAAACAGGGAGATATTAAATGGTATAAAAAGCTCCTCCGGAAATTCCGGAATAAGTATCTTCTGACCTTTACTCTTTTTGTTACGTATGTTTTGTTTATTGATGACAACGATATCTTCACACTCATCAATTATCATATTCATCTTCATAAAACACGCCGGGAACTTGCTGATACGGAACAGCAACTTAGAAAAACCAAAGAAATCTTACAGGAATTGGACAATCCAAGATCATTGGAAAAGTATGCAAGGGAAAACAAATACTTCAAAAAAGATGATGAAGAGATTTTTGTGATTACCTACAAATAATGTTGAATGCATATAGAACGCTGATGACACGGATGAGGCGGGTTTACGCAGATTTCTTGAGAGGAATTGTATAATTTCAACTTATCATAAAAATCATATCAAATCTGCGATATTCCGATAAATCGGAACAAGCCCTAAAATTAGGACGCGGATAACACAGATGAAGCAGATTGACACAGATCTTTTGAGGAGAATGTTAATAATGTAGTATTCCGAAAATCAGAACAAGCCTTAAATAGGGCGCTGATGACACAAAATCATATTAAATCTGTATCATCAGCGTACCCATAAAGTCATCAATTCACTTTTATGAACTTCAACGGTGAATACTTATCACTCTGGTTCATTCTAATGAAATAAGTGCCCTCTGACAAACGGTGGAGATCAAGCTCGAAAATGCTCGTGCCTTCTTTGATCTCCACTTGTTGGGTAGTCACCACTCGTCCGTTGATATCCGTAATCACAAACACATCATGGCTCGTCTCTGTAGCTGTTACTGTTACTGTAGCTTTCACAGAAACAGGTACAGGATAAATGCTCCAAAGTGCTCCAGGGTTACAGGTCACAGAAACAGGCTGGAAGTCCTCGCTTGTTCCGTCATTGTCTACGGAACGCAGCTTGTAGTACATCGTTTCAAGACCTGTTGCATCGGTTGCATGGTAAACTTGCTCTGTCGTGGAATTACCCACCGCAGGAACTGTTGCTACCTCTTCCCAGAACTGGCCGTCACGGGAACGAAGGATCTCATAGTGGCTCACATTCGTTTCAGTAGCTGTCTTCCACATTAAGCTGACTTTGTCTTCACAGGAAGCGGTAAAGCTCGTTAAGGTGATAGGTAACGGGGAACCGCCGTTCACTCCATGGATATAGAAGCTGGAGAAGCTTGGGACTGCAAAGCTCACATAGCGGGCTGCACTAATTGAAGGTGTAACACTAAGAACGCCGCCTCCGGCTGAAAGATAGCTTACACTGTTGCCGCTGCAAAGGCTACCGTCACCACCTACTTTGGTGATCCCAAGAGAAGGATTAAGAAGGTTGGTGATATCATCTGTCACATTACCAGGAGTTGAGCCACCTGAACCATTGCCTGCCTGAACCTGTAAAGCTAAAAGCTCTGCATCACTGTAAGCTAATACTACATCTACATTACCACTGCCGGACAGGCCGCTGCCATCAACATGGACTATTCTGCCCAGATAAGCTGTCCTGTATTTAGGATCGGAAGGCAGATCACAAGCTCCCTGAATGGCAGGAGAGCCTACACTCGTGCTCATGGTTACTATTCCTGTTCTGCCCTGAGGATTAAGAGAGCCTATATAATTATTTGACGCATCATAGAAATGGATCGGATTGGAACCACTCACGTAGCACGTACCGGAACTGTTCGAGGATAGCACGGCATTCTTTGTCGGAAGAGCATACGTGACTCCTGTTGCTAAGTTCTGAGCAGGACACGCGCCGTTGGCTGTAACTCCGACATAATACGTCGCTGTTCCTGTTGGGGTTGTTGTAATTGATGTCACATTAGTGGCTCCACTTACCTGTGTACCTCCGGAGCTGGTTCCATAAATATATTGTGAAGCTCCTGCAAGAGATCCACCGTTAGCTGTTAATGTTACGGGACGGCCCCAGCAATTATTTGTATTATTATCTACTGTAATCGAACTCGGAAGCGTGGAGGGAGCATCTACTGTTATTGTCTTATTTGTTGAAGTTGTTCCGCAAGAACCACCGCTCGTTGTCAATGTTAACGTTATTGTACCACTTTCTCCTGTACCTGCTTGGTAAGTAGCTGTGCTTGGATTGGTCGCATTAGTCCATGTACCAGCACCGCCTGACCAGGTGCCACCCGTTGCGCTGCCACCAACAGAACCACCCATTACTGCAGAAATCCCATTTTGACAAATAGCTGTCATTGGATCTGTACCTTTGTTTGCCGTTGGGTTGGCATTTGTCGTCCCAACTGTTTTAGCATGAGCAACCGTATTACAACCCATCACATCTGCATAGTTCAATGTATATGTTCCGGCCCCTAAACCACTCTGATTAAGAGTTGTAGCTCCGTTGCTCCACGAAACATCTAATACATTATACGTAAAACTTTGTGCCGATGCTGAAGACATATCTATTTTTTTAGAATAAATCTCTGTACCTGCATTGTTTTTAAAGATTAATTGTAAATCTGAAAAACGTGTTGTATAACAACAATTTCCACTCCAAATTTGAATATAATCCAAGTTGTAAGCGGCTCCCAAATCTACTTCTACCCATTCTGCTTCCCCTGGAGAACCACTATGGTAAATCGTTCCTGTACTTCCGTCCACTAAATTAGATGCAGGGTATGAACCTCCGCCGTAACTTACTCCCGAAGAAGTTGCTGTTTTACCTTGTGCTACTTCGGTACCTGTTAATATCTCATACGCTTTTAATTCGGCAGGATGTAACCAACCGTCTTGTGCGGCAGTTAAATTTTGTTTGATACGGATATAACGTACACCCGACAAACCTCCCATAATGTTTACTGATGAAATCGAACCATTATTTGAGGACGGACACGTCTGATTGGTTACAGTTGATGTTATTGCCGCGTTAGGCACCACTGAAATCACCTTAGAATCTGAACAACCAAATTCATTGGTATAAGTCACGGTAACTGTACCCGCTGTTGAACCTGCTGTTATAACTCCTGTAAGCTCATTGATAGTTGTTCCTGTCGCAGTAATTGACGAAAGCGTATATTTTGGTACGCGATAACGTATAATGACGGTTCCGGAATTTCCAGCTCCTCCTGCCGTTCCACCTTGTCCAATAGTTCCTAAACCAGCAGAACCAGTAGAGTTGTTTTGAGCAGCATAACCACCACCACCACCTGCATAATAAGTCGGAGTACCCGTAATAGAGTACTGTAAACCAATCCCTCCGTTTCCGGGAGTTCCTGCAGCAGTAGGTGCTGTTCCTGCTGCTCCTGCACCACCACCACCGGCTGTAACATAATTGGTATAACCAGCATACCTTGGACTTGTTCCTCCTGCATTTCCCTGCCCGGGGGTTCCAGCACCTGTTGTAGTAACAGTATTATAATAACACGCATTACTTCCTCCGGAACCTCCTGACGCTCCGTTTAAAGAAGCATTAAGATTACAAGAGCCATCACCGAATCCTCCTCTGCCTCCACCAATAGCTGTTAAGGTACTAAAGACACTATTTCCCCCGTTTGTATTAGTGGCGCCTCCATTTCCAACAGTTACACTTGTTCCATTAGTCACTGAAAATGTTGAATACAATAAACCTCCAGCACCTCCAGCTGATGGAGCTCCTACATTACAAGCACCACTACCACCGCCACCACCGCCAGCGACAACAAGTACGGTCGCATTATTTAATGTAACGGGTGTATTAAAAACACCACTAGCATTAAATTGACTATAATATTCATTATTTGGATTTGTTCCTGAAACAAGCGTCGCATTTGTTGGTAATGAGGACCACTCGCCTGTCGCATTTAGATTTAATGTACCTCCTGTACAAACCGACATGACACCTGTAGCCGAAGTTATGGCGGGTTTGACGGTAATTGCAGCACTACCAGACATGGTAACAGGTGTTGTACAATAAGAGCCTGTACCGGTAGCCTCTACGGTATAAGTACCATTTGTTTGTCCTGCCCATGAGAGAGAAGAACCTGTTCCAGCAACAACACTACCTTCATTTACTCCATCTTTCTTTAATTGATAATTTACTCCCGTTTGAGAACCGCTCAAGGTTATTGTTCCTGAAGTAACACAAGAACCACCACCAGTTACAGAATAAGTGGTTGGAGTAGTACACTCACATGAGACCGTTGCACTCCAGCCGGCAGCTGTAGCTCCATTATCACAAGTAAATAAAAATGTTAAAGAACCATCTGCCGCAGTAGAAATAACTGTACCAGGGCTACCTGTTCCACTATATGCACCATTCTTACAGGTATTGGGGTTTAAACCATCTGTTCGTCCTGATGAAATCAATGGAGCTGAAGTATTATTCCCATTATATATAAGCATTCCATCATATCGATCCTCTGTAGAAAAAGAACCAAAAACTACTTTAACTTTATAACCTGCTGTTGCAGGATAGAATGTATATAAAAAAGTTCCCTTATCTGTATAATTACCACCACTGCCTCCATTATCAGTCCAGGTCATGCTACAGGTTGTATTGACTTGTAAGCATCCTGTAGAACCCGCATAATTATAATTATTACTATTACTCGTACCACAAGCAGCATTCATATTATAATGAACATAATGATTTCCTGGCACAACAGCTGTCCATACCAAAGGAGCAGGGCCGTGGGCCACAACTGGTCCGTTATAAGTACCCGAGTGAACAGTAATGTATGTATTATTATTAGGAGTGAGATGATTGGAAATATATGTTGTTCCTGCAACAACTCCGGTAAGTGGATTATATTCTTGATAACTTGTTGTTCCAGATGATGCTGTAGCACCGGCAGCTGGTGCAGCCATCGTAGAAAACGAACTGTTATTCGTACACTGTCCCCAAACCTGCCTCTGAGGCAAAAACAATACTATAAAAAGGAGAATTAATAGATTTAACTTATTATTATTTAAGAAACTTACCCCCCCGCGCAAGAATTGCGAACCGGGTATTCGGTAAGAACCAGAAAGTAAAAGTGTTTTCATAGTCTTTATTCATTATAGTGAGAAATGTCTGATAGTGAAGACGTATTCAAAATAAAAAAGTTGTGAGGCATAAAACATTTTCCCCGGCAAACCATTTTTATTATTTCGAATTAATCACAATATTAGGAAAAAATTCGGAGTTTAATACCTGAAAATGACTATTTTTAATTTCTTCCTTATAGGACGCTGATAACACGGATAAAGCAGATTTACGCAGATTTTTTGAAGATAGATTTGGCGGGGATTATTTAAATACTTGGCAAGAGAAAATCATATTAAGTATGCCGCACCCGCGTACCATACATACTATATTTCAAACCAAATAAAAACGCCCCGGTTTCCCAAGGCGTTTTTAAATATAAGTAAGACGTATGATTGGATATGAAAGCAATGCTTTCTATCTTATCAGAATAAAAGTAATAAAAATCCTCCAATTAAAAGCAAAACACCTGAAATAATTAACACAATCCATTGTAAAGAGCAGATTATCAGCTTATCAAATTTTGGTGCTTCATACGGTTTTCTCAATACTTTAACAATCAGCTTCAAATAATAGTAAATACCTATTCCTGAATTTAGCAGGGCAATTGCCACAATATAAGGATAATCATAAATCGCCTGTGAGAAAATAAGGTATTTCCCAAAGAATCCCATCATTGGCGGAACGCCTGCGAGGGAAAGAATCGCCATGATAATAAATAATCCCAGAATCGGGTTTTTTCTTGCAATGCCCACCCAGTTCTCAATATCATCGCTTTCATCATTAATGATATTTTCCGCTGTTATTAAAATGATAGTCGCCAGCCCGTAAGCTAGCAGGTAATAGTAAACATTGTAATGATAGGTTGTTGTTTCAACCGAATCAAATGTGACTACTGCCAGCAGGGCATAACCAACGTGTGCAATGCTTGAATATGCCAGTAGCCTTCTTACACGTGTCTGTTTAATCGCAGATAAGTTACCCACAAACATCGAAAGTACGCTTACTCCCAATACAAGCGGCCCCCAAACTCCGGAAATAGAATCAAAAGTGTCTGTAAACAATCTCAGGATCGCGGCAAAGGCTGCTATTTTTACCACAGATGCCATAAATCCCATGATCGTTGCCGGTGAGCCGGCATATACATCCGGGCTCCAGAAATGATAAGGAACCGCACCGATCTTAAACAGGAAAGATGCCAGCACTAACAAGACTCCTACATACAGCAAGCTGGAATTGTGTGTGCTGTTCAGGATAGCGTTTTTAATTTCCAGCAGGTCAAAACTTCCTGTGGAGCCATAAATCCAGGCAATCCCGAATAACAGAATTCCCGTAGCAAATGAACCTGTAAGAAAATACTTTAATGAAGCTTCACTGCTCAAAGCATCTGATTTCTTCATCCCCGCAAGAACGTACACCGGAATAGATAAGATCTCCAATCCTAAGAAGAACATGAAAAAATCCGTAAATGAAGTCATAATCAACGCTCCGCATAAGCTGAATATCATCAGCGCAATATGATCTCCTGCATGATTTTCATTTTCAGTCAGCGGTTTAAATCCCGTCCAGACCAATAATGTGGTAAAGATGATACAGATAAAGCTAAACATGACTGCTGTCGTATCAAAGTTCAATCCGTGGTAATCCGGAAACAGCCGGATTCCGTATCGTGATTCATACATCAGTCCGAACAAACCTCCAATAAGACCGATTGTAGCAATTATTCCAACCAATAATGGCTTACGTGTAAATGCAACGAATAAAGTAATTAATCCTGTTACAAATAATGTTATTAGTGCAATCATAGTCTTTAAATTGAACTTTCTTTAATAGTCATTAATATGGTTTCGAGGCTTGGCTTTACCAGATCAATCAGCAATTGCGGGTAAATACCAAAGACAACTACAATTATTGAGATAATCGCAAACGTGATAATTTCCGTAATTGTCAGATCATTAAAATTGAACGAGCTTTCTTTGCCGTACATACTCAACTGGTATGCCCTGAATGTATAAACGCATGCTAAAATCAAGGTCGTACCGATCAGCACTCCTATCCAGGCATTGTCAGTAAACAGCTCCTTGATTAACAAGAACTCTCCTATGAATCCGCTGGTCAGCGGAACAGAAACCGCAGCAAAGCAGATTACTGCAAACCAGAAAGCAAACTTAGGTGCTTTCACCGCGATTCCGCCCAGCGTCTGGATATCTCTTCTTCCCAAACGTCTGTCAATAATATCAGCCGCAAGGAACAATCCTACTGCAACGAACGCGTGATTAACCATCTGCACCACTGCTCCGGTAAACGCGTCAATAGAAAGAATCATCAATCCTGCCGCGATCAGACCAACGTGACTGATGGAAGCATAGGCAAAGATTTTTTTCAGGTCGTTTTGCTTCATGGCAATTACTGCCGCATAAATTACACCGATCAACCCCAAAACGATGATCACATATTTGTAGCAATGATAAGCTTCAGGAGTCAGCGGGAGCATCCATCTCAAGATCCCAAACAATGCCATTTTCAACATCAGGCCGGACAAAAGCATGGTTCCTGCCATTGGTGACTTCGTATAAGTTTCCGGCTGCCAGGTATGAAAAGGGAATAACGGAATTTTGACAGCGAAAGCGAAGAAAAATCCCATGCACACCACTAACGCCGTTTTTGTATTCATCTCTATATCCACCAGGGTCTGATAATCGTAATTCCCGGTTGTCAGTGTTCCGATGTAGAAAATAGAGAACAGCATCGCCAGCGATCCTATAAATGTGTAAATGAAGAAGATCAGCAATGTACGTTTACGGTCTTTCTCTCCAAACCAGAAGGCGATAAGAAAAACAGGGATCAGTGATAATTCCCAGAAAATATAAAAAAGAATAAGATCAAACGAAGTGAATACTCCCAGCAACGCAAACTGCATCAGGAATACCATTGAATTAAACATCTTATTTGATGCTATATTCACATTTTCAAAATTCGCCAGCAGAATAACAAAAACAATAACATTGGTCAGAAGAATCATAGCAAGTCCGAGACCATCATATCCCATCTGATATGTCATTCTGAAAAAAGTCTGATGATTGCTTGAAAACAATTCTACAAATGCTCCTGCGTGAAAACTTGTCAAATGGACCACCGCAATTACAATAGAGGCCAAGGCACCCAATAGTGCTGCAAACCTGCGGGTACTTTTTGGTATAATCAGTGATACCAATGATAAAGCTAATGGTAAAATCAGTAATTCCAAAGCGCTTATAATTTAATTAAGTAATATGTTATGAATCCGATAATTCCGAACACCATCCAAAGGATATAGCTGTTCACTTTACCTGTATGCCATTTTCTTACAATGTCACCGGAAAAAGCTACTGTCCGTACAACACCTTCGATAATTCCGCTCAAAATAAATGAATCAACAATAGTGTAGAAAACTTTACTGAACCATTCAATCGGTTTTACGAATAATATATCATACAATTCGTCCCAGTACATTTTTTTATTCGAAAACGTTTCCCATGCTGATAACTGGGCATCTTCGGAAGGAACGGAGCCTTTTTTCTTATAAACAATGCTTGAAATAAACAGGGTAGTTAAGCAGATAGCAACTGCAACTCCCATTAGAATTAATGTCGTGGTATGATCCGGATGCACATTGTGAATCTGATCAAGGCCTGCAACGTTTTTGTTCAGCAAGTTATTCAGGAAATGCGTTCCGCTTCCGTGTAAAAAGATTCCCGGAAGATTTAGAACACCACCAATAACAGATAACACAGCCAGTACCATCAATGGCAATGTCATGCTTAACGGCGATTCGTGAACATGGTGCTCCACATCTTTAGAATCTCTGAAAGTTCCATGGAAAACAACAAAATACAAACGGAACATGTAAATAGCTGTCATGGTAACGCTTATAACCAGTAAAATATAGATCGTCAGGCTGTGACCGAAAGCATATCCGAGGATCTCGTCTTTTGAATAAAAGCCCGAGAACAGCGGAAAACCGGAAATTGCCAGTGTACCAATCAAGAATGTAATATGGGTAATCCGGATTTTATCTTTCAAGCCGCCCATTTTACGGATATCCTGCTCTCCTGACATAGCGTGAATCACGCTACCGGAACCAAGGAACAATAATGCTTTGAAGAAAGCATGTGTCGTTACGTGGAAAATAGCCGTCGTATAAGCTTCCAGGCCTAAAGCGACGAAAATCAATCCCAGCTGTGATACTGTTGAATAAGCCAGTACCTTCTTGATATCATTTTGGCGCAACGCAATAAATGCCGCGACAATAGAAGTCGCCAAACCAATATAAAGAATGATTTCCCGTGTGAAAGGTGCATAGTGGAACAGATAGTTAGAACGCACTACAAGGAAAATACCCGCTGTTACCATCGTTGCCGCATGGATCAGCGCTGAAACCGGAGTCGGTCCGGCCATCGCATCCGGCAGCCACGTAAAGAGCGGAATTTGCGCCGATTTACCTGTTGCTCCGATAAATAAACAAATAGTAATCGCAAACAACATATTACCGTTCGGAAGAATTTTATCTACTAATACCATCCGGCTCACCTGCTCATATTCCAGTGTCCCGAAAGATAAAAGCATCAGGAAAAGCCCTATCAGCAAACCTAAGTCACCAATACGGTTCATGATGAATGCTTTGCGTGCCGCAAGACCATTAAGCAGGCCTTTCTGCTCATCATCGTAATGAAATCCTATCAGCAGGTAGGAACAGATACCAACACCTTCCCAGCCGAAGAACAGCATGAAATAGTTACTTCCTAACACAAGAATCAGCATGGAAAAGATGAACAGATTCAGATAGGTAAAGAATTTATAATAGCCTTTGTCATGGCTCATATAACCCATGGAGAACAAGTGAATCAATGAGCCAACGCCTGTAATAATCAGCGTCATCCACATGGACAGGTTATCTGCATATAAGGCAGCATCCAGATGGAGGCTGTCAATATCAATCATTGTAAAAAGCAATGACCGGACAGGCTGATCAAGGTTTAGAAAAATGGTAAGCGCGATCAGGAAAGAAACGAATGTCATTAAAGTTGCCAAAGAACCTGCAACGATCTTCGGAAGTTTCTTACCTGCGGTTCCATTGATAAATGCTCCTATAAGCGGAAACAATAACAGAAGGGGTAATAACTGTTGAATCGACATCTTTTTTAGTCTTTTAGTTTATTAAATAATCCTATGTCCACCGTTTTTCGATTTCTGTATAATAATACCAGAATCGATAAGCCGACTGTTGCTTCTGCTGCTGCGACAACCATGATAAAGAACACAAAAATCTGTCCGTCACCTTTGCCGTGATAATTGGAAAAGGCCACCATTAAAAGGTTTACAGCATTCAACATTAGCTCCACGCACATCAGAATAATGATGGCGTTCCTGCGGATCATTACACCTAACACACCGATACAAAAGATAATCGTTGCAAGGATGATATAAAATTGTAATGATACTCCTGAATTTAATAATGTACCTTCCATCAGTCGATTATTTGTTTTTCTTTTTTAGACAACAATACAGCTCCAACCATTGCGGAGATGAACAGGATCGAAGAAACTTCGAACGGCAGGACATATTTGTCGAACAGCAGCATTCCCAGCTGTTCCACCAGACCAATGGTGTTATCTGCATTTTCAATAGTTTCAAATGCCGCATCTTTTAAAGCCGCCACTAATACGGTTGCCAGAACGCCTCCGGCAATTGCTGCGCTTATCTTCATTAAAACCGAAGTTTTTGGTTCAGTATCTTTACTTAAATTCAGCAACATCAGTACAAACAGGAACAATACCATGATCGCGCCGGCATAAACGATGATATTCACAATCGCTATGAATTGGGCGTTCAGCATAATATAATTCGCTGAAATCATAAAGAACGTAAGAATCAGAAACAAGACACTTCTTACCGGGTGTGTGCTCAGGACAACCATCAGCGCTGATCCTACTGTCAATCCTCCCAGGATTGTAGCAATTAATTCTACTGTACTCATTTATTTCCTCTTTTTCCGGTGTTCTGGCGTTTCGTAATATCCACGCGGTTGTCTACGTCTTCTACCAATTTATCTTTTCCGTACACAAATGTATCTCTCTCGAAATTTGTCGGAACAATGCGGTCTGTCAGGAAAACAGCTTCTTTCGGGCAGGCTTCTTCACACAGTCCGCAAAAGATACATCTCAGCATATTGATTTCGTAAGAAGAAGCATATTTTTCCTCTCTGTAAAGATGTTCTTCTCCTTTTTTACGCTCAGCGGCCGTCATTGTAATAGCTTCCGCCGGACAAGCAACTGCGCAAAGTCCGCAGGCAGTACAATTTTCCCTTCCCTGCTCGTCACGTTTCAGCACGTGCATTCCACGGTAAACAGGAGCGAATTCCCGCTGCTCATCCGGGTATCTTATTGTTACAGGTTTCCTGAACGCATGTTTCAATGTTTTGCTCATCCCGGAAAAAACTGCCGGAAGGTAAATGCTCTCCAGGAATGTCATTTCCTTGTTGGAAACCTCTTTCTTTCTATTTGATAAACTTTCCATAATCTGATCCAGTGCTATTAATTAAACCAACCTCTTGTGAAAGCAATAACCACTGCTGTTATTACCATATTTATCAAGGCAATCGGAATTAATTTTTTCCAGCCTAATCCCATCAGCTGGTCGTATCTGAAACGTGGCAATGTCCAGCGAATCCACATAAATGTGAAAATAACAAGAACGATCTTTGTGAATAATACCAGAATACTGATAACGGATAGTAAGTTTCCTTCAAAGTAATCCATCCCCGGGAAATTATATCCGCCTAAGTACAGGCAGGAGATCACCGTAGAAGCGATGAATAAGTTAACGTACTCTGCAAACAGGAAGAATCCCATCTTCATCGCACCGTATTCCGTATGGTAACCTGTAATCAGCTCACTTTCACACTCTGCCATGTCAAACGGCGCACGGTTACATTCTGCCACAGAACATACAAAGAACACGATAAATCCGACAGGCTGGTACCAGATATTCCAGTTAAATCCATGCTGTGCTTCCACAATTTCTCTAAGGCTCAAACTTCCACCCATCAGCACAACGGTAATAACAGATAAGCCCATTGCCAGCTCATAAGAGATCATTTGTGAAGACGCACGGATGGCAGAATACAGTGAATATTTGTTATTCGATGCCCAGCCACCGATCATGATCCCGTAAACGCCTATAGAAGTAATCCCCATGATAAACAAGATCCCGATATTGATATCTGTCACCTGAAGGCTGATCGTTCTTCCAAAAGCGACAATATCCGGTCCCCACGGAATTACTACGGATGTCAGCAATGAAACGGTCATTGCGATCCCCGGAGCGATCATAAACAAAAATTTATCCGCATTCGCCGGAACAAAATCTTCTTTAAAGAATAATTTTCCTCCGTCTGCAAGCGGCTGTAAGAGTCCGAAAGGCCCTGCGTTGTTCGGGCCGATCCGATCCTGCATCCAGGCCGCCACTTTTCTCTCAAAATAAGTCTGATATGCCGCAATACCCAGTGATAAAGCAAATAATATCAGAATGAGAATACTTTTTTCAACTAATAACGCCGTATCCATTATTGAATATTTTTAGTATTGTTATTAAGAGGGTTTTGTAATGTATAATGATTCTGAGAAATCACAGAATGACGATTAATCAGTCTCGGGCCTTCTACATTCCATTTATCAACTTCTTTTGTTTCAAAACGGCATGTATTACAGATCCAGGCAGTTTTCCCGTCTATTGTCTCTATTTCCCCATACTTGTCTTTTCTTGCAGTTACACGGTAAATTTCGTTACCGAACATCCACACTACTGCTTTCCCTGAACAAGTAGGACAATCTCTGTGTGCATCCATTGGTTTCAGGAACCACACACGCGATTTGAAACGGAATGTTTTATCTGTCAATGCTCCTACAGGGCATACATCAATAACATTTCCTGAGAAATCATTATCAATTGCCTTTTCTATGTATGTGGAAATCTCCGCATGACTTCCGCGATGCATTACGCCGTGAACACGCTGATCAGTAATCTGGTTGGCTGTATATACGCAGCGGTAACACAAAATACAACGGTTCATGTGCAATTTTATCTTATCGCCGATATCAATAGGGTCAAATGTTCTTCTCTCTTCACGGTAGCGGGTCGCTTCTTTTCCGTGTTCGAATCCCAGATCCTGCAAATGGCATTCGCCTGCCTGGTCACAGATCGGACAGTCTAAGGGATGGTTTGCCAATAAGAATTCGGTAACTCCCGCACGGCCTGTTTTTACACGTTCACTGCTCGCGTTTTTAACGATCATTCCATGCTGAACCTGTGTAGAACAGGAAGCCACTAATTTAGGCATCGGACGCGGATCTTTTTCTGAGCCCGCAGCAACTTCCACAAGGCAAGTACGGCATTTACCGCCACTTCCTTCCAGCTTGCTGTAATAGCACATTGCAGGAGGAACGATATCTCCACCGACCTGACGTGCGGCGTTGAGGATCGTTGTTCCTTCCTCCACTTCAATTTCTACTCCATCAATGGTTACTTTGACCATAATTTTTACTTTTCAATATTTTTATACTGTAGCACCTTTCAATAAACCATAGTTGCGTGACATCGCTTCCTGCGGATGCTTTATATGCCATTCAAATTCTTCTCTGAAATGTCTGATCGCTGACGCCACCGGCCATGCAGCCGCATCTCCCAGCGGGCATATCGTGTTTCCTTCGATCTTCTTATTGATATCTTCCAGCAATGCGATATCTTCCATTGTCCCCTCTCCGTTTTCAATTCTCCAAAGGACTTTTTCCATCCACGCGGTACCTTCACGACAAGGAGAGCATTGTCCGCAGGACTCATGGGCATAGAAACGGGTAAAGTTCCAGGTGTTTCTGACAATACACTGATCTTCGTCAAATGCAATAAATCCTCCCGAACCCAGCATGGAACCGGAAGCAAAACCTCCGTCAGACAAAGATTCATAGCTCATAAAACGGGTATCGCCGTTTGCTGTTTTTGTAATCAGATGTGTTGGCAGGATCGGAACGGAAGATCCGCCCGGAACCAGCGCTTTCAGCTGTTTACCATTCTTGATTCCACGACACCAGTCATCACCGTAAATAAATTCTTCAACGGAAAGTCCCAGATCAATTTCGTAAACACCCGGCCTTTCCAGGTTACCGCAGGCAGAGATTAATTTCGTACCGCGGCTTTGTTCGGTTCCGATCTTTACATATTCGTCTGCTCCCATATTGATAATCGGAACAACTGTCGCTAAACTTTCCACGTTGTTTACCACTGTCGGGCAGCCCCACAGGCCTTTTACGGCAGGAAACGGTGGCTTGATACGTGGATTTCCGCGTTTTCCCTCCAGAGATTCAATCAAAGCGGTTTCTTCTCCGCAGATATAAGCTCCGCCTCCCGGAGAAACACGAAGGTCCAGGTCGTAACCGGTTCCTAAAATATTTTTCCCTAAAAATCCGTTGGCATACGCTTCAGCGATCGCTTTTTCAAGGATCTCCAAAACAAATAAATATTCACCACGGATATAGATATATGATAAATTCGTTCCTAATGCAAAGCTGGAAACGATCATTCCTTCAATCAGCAGGTGCGGAAGGTATTGCATCAGATAGCGGTCCTTAAATGTTCCCGGCTCCGATTCATCCGCATTGCAAAGTAAATATCTCGGAACTCCTTCCGGTTTCGCAAGAAACGACCATTTCATTCCTGTAGGGAAACCTGCTCCTCCACGACCTCTCAATCCGGATTTTTTCACTTCTTCCACTACTTCGTCAGGAGACATTGATTTCAGCGCTTTCTCCACCGAACGGTAACCTCCTTTCTGACGATAAACTTCGAATGTTTCAATTCCCGGAACGTCAATATGTTCTAAAAGTAATTTTCTTCCCATGTCGAATTAATAGATTTTTACTTCATCTCTCCTGCAAGCCTCGATCAGCTCATCCACTTTTTCAGGAGTAAGATGCTCGTGATAGAATTTACCGCATTGCAGCATCGGGCCGTAGCCACAGGCTCCCAAACACTCAGCTGTTTTCAAGGTAAACATCCCGTCAGAAGTCGTACCTCCTACTTTGATATTTAATTTATCTTCGATGTATTTAATGATATTATCACTTCCAACCAGCATGCACGGTCCCGTATGACATACCTCAAATACATATTTTCCTACCGGATGAAGGTTGAACATGGTATAAAAAGTAGCCACTTCATATACTTCAATCGCTGTAATATTTAAAATTTCAGCCACCATATCCATGGTATCAGGGCTCAGCCATCCGCCGGCTTCTTCTTCCACGATATGCAACACACGAAGGATAGCGCTTTTACTTTTTCCTTCCGGATAGTAGCCGATAACTGTCTGGATTTCCGCTTTCGCTTTTTCACTCAGAACAGGGCGTTCTTTATTTACAATTTCTACTTTCATAGCTTATGCGTCCAATTCTCCTGCGATTACATTCATACTACTCATTGCCAGTACGGCATCTGAGATAGACTGGCCTGTAATCATTTCAGGATATGCCTGATAATAAATAAAACAAGGTCTTCTAAATTGTAAACGGTAAGGAGTTCTTCCTCCGTCACTGATCAGGTAATACCCCAATTCGCCATTTCCGCCTTCCACGCAGTTGTAAACTTCTCCCGCAGGAATCGGTGCTTCTCCCATGACGATCTTAAAGTGGTAAATAAGGGCTTCCATGTTGTTATATACTTCTGCTTTCGGAGGAAGATAGAAGGTTGGAACATCCGCATGGTATTTTCCTTCCGGCAGATTTTCATAAGCCTGTTTGATCAGCTTAAAGCTTTGGCGAATTTCTTCCTGACGCACCATAAAGCGATCATAGGTATCACCGTCTTTTCCTACAGGAATATCAAACTCGAAGTCATCATAAGAACAGTAAGGTTCCATAACACGCACGTCATAATCAATTCCTGCAGCTCTTAAATTTGGTCCCGTAAATGAATATTCCAGTGCTCTTTCCGCAGAAATAGGACCGGCTCCGATAGTACGGTCCATAAAAATCCGGTTACGGGCAAGCAGGCTGTCATACTCCTCAAAAGCTTTTGGAAAAGTTTTAATGAAATCCTGCAGCTTCTTATGGAAACCGGGAGTAAAGTCACGCTCAAACCCACCGATACGGCCAATATTTGTTGTCAGGCGGGAACCACTGATCTCCTCGTATAATTCATAAATTTTTTCACGCAGCTGGAAAACCCAGGTAAAGCCGGTTAAGGCTCCTGCATCCACACCAATAACGGAAGTGCATACCAAATGGTCGGCGATACGTGCCAGCTCCATAATAATGATCCGCATATAGTCCACACGCTTAGGCATTTCAGCGCCGATCAGCTTTTCAACCGTCAGATGCCAGCCGATATTATTGATCGGTGATGAGCAGTAATTCAGACGGTCTGTAATCGGCGTAATCTGGTTAAACGGCCTTCTTTCCGCCAGCTTTTCAAAAGCGCGGTGAATATATCCGACGGTTTGCTCTGAGGATAAAATAATTTCTCCATCTACTTTCAGCACATTTTGAAAGATACCGTGTGTCGCAGGGTGTGTAGGACCTAAATTCAGCGTCGCTATTTCACCTTCTATCGTATCACGTGTAGCTTTAAAAATCGGATTGTCGTATTTTCTGATGTCCTCCATGATTATCTTCCAAAGAAACGGTTGTCTTTATCTTCTCTCGTCTGGTCTTCCAGCGGAAATTCTTTCCGCATCGGGAAGTATTCCTGATCTTCCATGTTCAGGATTTTCTTCAGGTTCGGATGGCCTTTAAAGATAACACCGAAGAAATCGTATGTTTCTCTTTCCATCCAGTTGGCACCCGCATAAATATCTACAATGGATGCTATCTCAGGATTTTCAATCGGCAAAGTAGTTTTTACACGTAAACGTACGTTATTCACCAAGCTATGCAACTGGTAAACCACTTCTATTTCTTTTCCTTTGTTGAACGGATAATGTACTGCTGCAATATTGGTCAAAAAGCTCATCTTTACAGCTTCATGTTCTTTCAACCATTTTACGACTTCTTTCGCCTTATCAGCAGGAACATACACATTCAGCATACCGTATGTCTCGTTATGCTCCTGTATATCTTCACCAAATGCAGTCTGCAAATGGTTTAAAAGCTCTTCGTTTGTTATTTTACTTCGACTCATTGATATCGTTTTCAATGTTATATTTCGATAACAAATGTTTATATTCTTCAGAATATCTTCTGCGCAGGGATTCACTTTGAGCCAGCTTCTGAATGTTCATAACACCATCCAGAATCTGCTCCGGACGCGGCGGGCAACCCGGAACGTACACATCAACGGGAATAACACGGTCGATTCCCTGTAATACGCTGTAAGTATCAAAAATTCCTCCGGAAGAAGCACATGCTCCTACGGAAAGCACCCATTTGGGTTCCGACATCTGCTCATATACCTGGCGTAAAACAGGAGCCAGCTTTTTGGAAATTGTCCCGGCAACAATAAGCAAATCAGCCTGTCTGGGAGAGAAAGACATTCTTTCCATACCAAAACGGGCAATATCATAGTTCGATCCCATCGTTGCCATGTATTCGATTCCACAGCAGGAAGTCGCAAACGGAAGCGGCCACAATGAGTTAGCGCGTGCTGCACCAATAACCTTGTCCAGCATCGTCAGCTGAAAACCACCTTCATAGTTGATGGTTTCTACTTTTTCATCAATTTTTACTTGTCCCATTCCAAAGCTCCTTTCTTTAAGATGTAGATAAATCCTGTAAGGAAGAATCCTACAAAAATGAGTACGGCAAACAGCCCGTTAAGCTGTAAGGCATTAAAATTTACTGCGTAAGGATAGAAGAAAATAACTTCTACATCAAACAGCACAAACAAAATCGCTACAACAAAATAACGGATAGAAATCGGAAAACGGGCATTTCCTTCCGGTTCCAGCCCACATTCAAAATTCATATCTTTTTTTCTCGAATGTAATTTCGGTCCTAATTTGGGAACCAGAAAAACAGTCGCAAGAGAAAACCCGACCGCTACTGCGGCCTGAATTATTACTGGAATATAATCAACAGTTGAAGACATATCTTTCCCTAAAAATTGACTAGCAAAATTAAAATATATTAACATCTATCCAATACCAATTAACAGTTGGCTGGCAATTGCATTTCATGCTGAAATGCAAACAGGGTTATTTCTACTATATATTTTTTTGATTTTTAAATAATTATACCTAAAAATACGCCTAATAAGAATGATTCTAAATTAAGCATTTCAGACTTTTTTAAAGAATCAGCGCGGGTTTTCAGTTGAGCTTATCTGTTAAAATCCGCATTTCAATTACCGGTGAAATTTTTTCGTAAAGAATATTGTAAACTGCTTCCACAACCGGCATTTCCACACCAAATTTTTTGTTGATCTCAACAATACTTTTTACAGCGTAATATCCTTCTGCCACCATATCCATTTCCATCTGGGCAGTTTTTACGGAATAACCTTTTCCGATCATGAAGCCGAACGTTCTGTTCCGGGAAAATTTAGAATAAGCCGTTACCAGCAAATCACCCAGGTACGCGCTGGATTTAACATCTCTGTGAATCGGGCTCACCTCATCTATAAAATCTTCTATTTCCTGAATAGCGTTAGAAATCAAAACCGCCTGAAAATTATCTCCATAACCTAATCCTGAGCAAATACCTGAAGCGATCGCATAAACATTTTTGAGCACTGCACTTAATTCTGTTCCGAACAGATCATCAGAAACCGTCGTTTTTATGTACCGGCATGCTAATAAATCGGCCATGTTCTCCGCAATTGTTTCATTCTGACAGGCAATGGTCAGATAAGAAAGGCGCTCCAGCGCGACTTCCTCCGCATGGCAGGGACCACAGATAATGCCTATTTTATTGTAAGGGACATCAAATGATTTATGAAAAAAGCGCGCGGGAATCGATAAATATTCGGGAATAATTCCTTTAACCGCTGAAAAGACAATTTTATCCTTAAAAGCGGAAGCATCGATCCCTTCAAAAAGTGTCACCAGAAAAGCGGAAGGCGTAGCGATAATAATCACATCTGACTTTTCCAGCGTTGTTTTTAAGCAGCTCGTTAATTCAATCTTGTCTGTATTCAGATCAACAGCTTGCAGATATTTCGGATTACGGCGGTATTTTTTTATGTAATTCACAGAGTCCTCGGAACGAACATACCAGTTCAGCTTTGTAACATTATTGCACAGAATTTTTACCAAAGCGGTTGCCCAGCTTCCTCCTCCGATTACACCTATACTGTAATTTTCCTCCATTATACCGTATCTGCTTTTAACTGATTCAAACGCCAAATATGGGTATTTTTTTAATACATCCGACTAAAAGAGCACGAGTTATTTATTGATATGCCTTACCGGATTTGCTTCGAAAGGCATATAATACAAAGAGCTCAAATCGTTAAATTTGCGCTCTATCTGAATACGTAAGATGTCTTGTCAAACGTTTTATATTCGCTTTAAACGCTTAAAAAACGTAACTTCGCTTCGTCAGTCAAAAATTACTTCATGGCAACAACTGTTATCTTAAACATCAAAGGGCTTGTCCAGGCCGGAGAAAGCTTTTCAGCTTCTGTTTCAGGAAGTGAAATGAAAAAGCTGCCCGTCATTGAAAACGCATTCCTGATTCTGAAGGACGGAAAAATCAGGGATTTCGGCCCGATGGAAAAATACACCGCTCCTCCGGAAGAAAAAATCGGCGAAATAATTGATGCAACAGGAAAATATGTGCTTCCAACATTTGTAGACGCACATACGCATACGATTTTTGCCAGACCACGGGAAGAAGAATTTGTGGACCGGATCAATGGCCTGACATATGAAGAGATCGCGCTGAAAGGCGGAGGAATTTTAAATTCCGCACGGCGGCTGCAGGAAAAAACAGAAGACGAATTATTTGAAGATGCAAAAAAACGTATCGAACAAATGATCTCCTACGGAACAGGAGCATTGGAGATCAAATCCGGTTACGGGCTGACCGTGGAGGCTGAATTAAAAATGCTGCGCGTCATCAAACGGTTAAAGGAATTTTTCGCTATTCCCATTAAAGCAACTTTTCTGGGAGCACATGCTTTCCCAAAAGAGTTCAAAGAAAATCACGAAGGCTATATTTCACAGATTATTGATGAAATGCTGCCAAAAATAGCTGAAGAAAATTTAGCCGATTATATTGATGTTTTCTGTGAACGGAATTATTTTTCCGTGGAAGAAATGGAGCGCATCCTGCTCGCCGGACAACAATACGGACTGAAACCTAAAGTGCACGTCAATCAGTTTTCCATTCTCGGAGGAATTGAAAAAGCAGTAGAGCTGGGCGCTGTTTCCGTAGATCACCTGGAAGAAATTGATGATTATGATATTGAAGTGCTGAAAAAATCAGATTGTATTCCGACACTGCTTCCCTCCTGCTCTCATTTTATCAGCATTCCTTATGCAAACGCCCGAAAAATGATCGATGAAGGATTACCTGTTGCCCTGGCCTCCGATTTCAACCCGGGAACAACGCCGAATTCCAATATGTCCGTCGTATGGAGCCTTGCCTGCATTAAAATGCGCCTGACACCGGAAGAAGCTTTTAATGCGATGACCATTAATGCAGCGGCAGCTCTGGAGCTTTCAAAAGAGATCGGAACCATCTCCAGGGGAAAAAGAGGAAGTGTTATGATTACAAAACCGGTACCTTCATTAGCGTATATTCCTTATTCTTTCGGGGATCAGCTGATTGAAAGAGTGATTGTCTGATTGTTTTTTTAACGAAACTTTGTTTTCCATCCGGAGCATTTACGGAAATCACTTTCAAAATCTTTCTATCTTAGCATTTCAATATCCATATTGATATGAGATACTTATTACTTGTTTTCTTTTTCGGAGTATGCCAGACAGCTTTCTTACAGCTCAACTTCAATACAACAAATCAGCTGTTGTGGGAAGTAAAGAAAAAAGGACAAAAAAAACCTTCCTACGTCTTCGGAACCATTCATCTGAATGATCCCAAACTGTTTAAGTTTTCAGATTCCGTCTATTATGCTTTTAATAACACCGTCTTTTTCTCTCCGGAAATAGATATTCACGATCTGTTTGACTTATACAGCACGCGTTTAAACACGAATCTGCTGGTGGACGTCAATAACAAAATTTACAAAGGAACCAACTGGACGGATAAGAAAGGCTATGGCTCTGCTACGGGATGGCCTCAGTTCCTTGATGCTTATTTTTACCAGATAGCCGTAAATTCCAATAAAAAAGTCATTCCGCTCGAATCACTGGATGATCAGGTTTCCGCAATGCAATCCATTGTTTTTTCCGACTATATCGGGCGGCGTTCCTTTTCAGAGGAAGATATGATTGATATTTATCTGACCGGAAACATCCATCAGCTGCAACAGCTTATCTATCAAGGATTCAAAGGCTCAAACGGTTATGATGAGCTTATTGTGAAACGAAACAATAAAATGGCGGATAAGATCGATTCCATAGCGAAAGCAGGTTCTACTTTTGTTGCGGTCGGTGCAGGGCACATGTCCGGGAAATACGGCATTTTAACGCTGCTGAAACAAAAGGGTTACGAAGTAAGGCCTGTCGGAACCACTTACACAGAGAATTTAAAGCCCGACAAAGAGTTCTTTAAAGCACATCATTCTTACATTTACAAAGACACTGCTTTAAGATTCGAAATGAAATTCGGGATGAAGCCGGTCTTCAGCATGGATGACGAATTTATTCATCTCGAATCAAGGGATCTCGGGCAAGGAAACGTTTACATTCTGGAAGTAGAAAAGATAATGGATGAAAATTTACTGATCAATTATTTCCTGGATGAGAATTTCTATCAGCCCGTAAACGCCACTATCGAGCGGATCACACTGAAAGATGGCACGGAAGCTTATGAAGGTATTGTAGAGATTGTAGAATATGGCTTATGCCGGAAACGGATCTTCATCCGTAATGGTTATCTTTATAAGCTGACCTGCAGCGGCGGCTTACCTTTTTTGAATTCCAACCGCCCGGTTAATTTCTTTAACGGATTGAAATTTTATTGAGGAATACCTCTTTCTTATCTTGAAGAACGCATTGCCTTTACTTTTTTAATGGTATTGTCTGACAAAAATCGCTGATATTCTTCCGACTCCATTCCGTAAAGGGCTATTTTTCCTTCTTCGTTGCTGTGGATCCCGAAACCATACGTTTTTGTAAGCGGAGAAGTCCGTAAGCAGGGCTGTCCTTTTGAAAAGAACTGTTTTCTTGCTTCGCTCAGCTCATTTTCTGTTAAATCATTTCTTTGCGCATATACCTGAAACAACACATCATCGGAAGTATATCTGTACGGATTTTCAGCGATCAGCTCGTACTGCAGCTCCGCCGTTGTCTTTTTTTCTTTTGCCGGAGGACAATTTCCTGCCGTAGCCTTCGTGTCTTCCGCTACTTCAATGAGTGTATTCACATAATTTGTCGTATGTATTTTTTTACTTGCCATCTCATTTTAATTCCATGTATCTAAACTAAGCATTTTTATTATTCTTCCTACCAAAAATCATCAGGAAAAAGTACCTAAATCCGCAAAATTCAATTATTTTTAGCCAAAAAAATTACTGAAATGATGAATCGTATTTATGATGAATCGTTGATTGAAAAACTGAAAATCAGCAAGCTGCTCATAGTAAAAGGCCCGAAACATTCTCAGAAATCTGCTTATCTGGCCGGACTGATAGAACAATTTTCCTCGGTCAGAGTTATCGATTGTGAGGACAAAAAAATAAAGCAGGCATTCAAAACGATTGATGTCGATACCTTAAAAGAGCTTTTCGGAAACGAAAAATACGTTGTTTTAAAAGAAGCGCAGTCCATCGAATTATTACAACAGATCATTGAGCTGGTATTATTCGGGAATCATTTTTCAAATGCGATCATCCTGAGCTGCTCTTTCGATCCGGTACTTGTAGAAGAGCTGATGGAAGCATTGCGCATAGAAGATGCGATTGTCACCTTGTATCCTTTGTTATTTCAGGAGCTGGCGAATAAAAGCGGTATTGTTCAGTTTGAAAAAGAGCTGGAAAATCACCTGATTTACGGAAATTTCCCGCAGGTGATCCATGCTGAACATCCGGAAGAAGAGTTAATGTCTATTGTCGAAAAAACAATTTTCACTCATCTGAACCCGACGGAGCGTATCAATAAAGGCGGAAAGCTCCGCAAAATGCTGCAATACATTTCTTTCGAGCTGGGAGAGCCTTTATCTTACAATGAGATCGGGCAATATGCGGGACTGGACAATGAAACGGTAGAACGCTATGTTGATCTGCTGGAACGCTCGTATGTCCTGATCCGGATTCCTTCTTACTACAACGGCAACAAGTATGAATTAAAGAAAACGCATACTTTCTATTTCCTGGATAACGGAGTACGTAACGCGCTGATTAAAAACTTCAACGAGCCGGATTTACGCATTGATATTGACAAGCTATGGAAAAACTGGCTCATTGCCGAAAAAATAAAATGGAATCACCTGCTGAAAAACAATGTGAGTTATTATTTTTGGAGAACACATACAAGACAGCAGATCGACTTTATTGAAATTTCGGGAGATCAGATTTTTGCCTATAAATCTCTTTGGGACAAACGCAAAAAGCCTAAATTTCCGGAAAGCTTCAAAAGCTACTATCCGAACGCCAGCTTACACGCGCTGAACCGCTCGACTTACTGGGCATTTTTATCTAAAAAGAAATAAAATGGAGTTACTGAAAAATTTTATAAACGGTGTTTACACCGCTCCTGTTCTCGGAGAATATATTGATAATTACGAACCGGCAACCGGTAAAGTGTATTCCCAGATTCCCAACTCAACGTTAGACGATCTGGAGCTGGCAGTTCTTGCGGCTGAAAAAGCTTTCCCGGTATGGTCAAAATATTCGATTGAGCAACGCGGAGATATTCTGGTAAAAATTGCAGAAGGTATCGAAAAACGAATGGAGGAATTCGTGAAAGCGGAAAGCCGTGACAACGGAAAGCCGGAAACACTTGCGGCACATGTGGACATTCCCCGTTCAGTTTCCAATTTTAAATTTTTCGGAACGGGAATCCAGCATTTCGCTTCTGAATCACACTATATGGCTGGTGAAGGAATCAACTTCACGACACGTAAGCCGATCGGAATTGTCGGGTGTATTTCACCGTGGAATCTTCCGCTTTACCTGTTCAGCTGGAAGATAGCTCCGGCATTGGCAGCTGGAAACTGTGTCATTGCGAAACCTTCGGAAATTACACCTTATACGGCTTACCTGCTTGGTGAAGTTATCAAAGAATCAGGAATGCCGGCAGGTGTTTTAAATATTCTGCACGGAACAGGTGCTTCCATCGGAGGTGAGATTGTAGAACATCCAAAAATCAAAGCTATTTCGTTCACGGGCGGAACCGCAACAGGCGCGCATATCGCGAAGGTTGCAGGACCAATGTTCAAGAAAATGTCTCTGGAACTCGGAGGAAAAAACCCGACTATTATCTTTGATGACTGTGATTTTGAAAAAACGGTCAGCGGAACGGTAAGGGCTTCTTTCGCGAATCAGGGGCAGATCTGTCTTTGTGGTTCCCGGATCTTTGTTCAACGCTCTGTTTACGACAAATACAAGGAAGCATTTGTAGAAAAAGTGAAAAAGCTTCGTGTACTTCCACCTTCAGATTCTTCCGCCAATATGGGTGCGCTGGTTTCAAAACCACATTTGGAAAAAGTAAAATCTTATATTGAATTAGCAAAAGAAGAAGGCGGAATTGTGTTGACGGGAGGAGAAGAGGTAAAAATGCCATCGCCTTATGAAAACGGTTATTATCTGGCTCCGACAGTTCTTGAGAACCTTCCTTATAACTGCCGTACCAATCAGGAAGAAATTTTCGGACCGGTAGTGACACTGACACCTTTTGATACGGAAGAAGAAGTGCTGAAAATGGCAAACTCCACGAAATATGGTCTAAGCGCCACCATCTGGACAAGCAATCTGGAACGGGCACATCGTGTTGCCGACGAAGTGGAAGCCGGGATCGTCTGGATAAATTCCTGGCTGGTAAGAGATTTACGTACTCCATTCGGCGGTGTAAAGCAATCAGGAGTAGGAAGAGAAGGCGGCTGGGAAGCATTGCGATTCTTTACGGAACCAAAAAATATTTTTATTAAGTATTGAAATATATGTGGCATTCTTTGGTTCTTCTACTTGTATATTTCTTAATTACACTATCTTGTGATAATTTAGAAAATACAACTATCCAGCAAGAATATGAGCTTATAAAAGAAGAGTCAACAGAGCTTGAAGACACCATTGTTTCAGTAGAAATAAATAAAAATATTATTGTCAAATGGAACAATAAGACACATACCCTAATACATGATGACTCCTTTAAAATAATTTCAAAAAAATATGAACAATATGAGAACATATTAATTGACAGCATTGTAAGTACTAAAACTACAAATGCCATATTCTGCAACGGGCTCAAGTTAAAAAAAGGCGATATATCTTTTTTTATTATCGGTAACATTCGAACAGTTCCATTAATAGACATTTTCGAAACACAATTAGATAACTTTACTAATTGTGATTACCCATCAGGTATTGTAGAAGTGTTACATCAGGACAGAATGAAAATTAAGAATGAACTTGAATTATATTTCTCCAAACATAAACTGACACTTGAAGAAAGAAAAGCAAGAGAAGATTGGAATAATTTTTTAACAGACAAACGCAATAGTATTCATAAAGAAATACAAATCAAAAACGCTCCGTAAAATACTTGAAAAATGTTATAGTTACTTTTCCAGAAAAATCATCATTTCTCACTTTTAACCAACAGCTGCACTTTACTGATGGCATCTTCCATTTCTTTCTCTGAACAGTTAAAATAAGACCTCCATGCCCAAACGGATTGTTCTGCAAAATAAAGATATGGGGCTCCCTCAAAATCAAACAGATCGCAATATCCCACCCAGCTGTTATTCCCGATGACAAGCTGCTGAAAAAAAGCATCTCTGACTTTGTCTGAAATATCTTCCCGCATCAGTCCTGCTTGTTTTAAGTCTTCCGTTGTTTTATCAAAATCCAGCTTTCTTTGACGAATCATCTCCTTAAAAAGCAGTTCCAGATAATCCATTCTACGGGCAATGATTAACCGGTCTCTGAAGAGAAAACGGTATTTCCAGATTTCACGAAAGGTAACAAACTGTGTATAAAATGCTTTCTGCATAAAATCCGAAAGCTGCGTTTTCATAAGCTCAGCTGTTAATGCCTCCATGCTTTGCAAAAACCGGTCTATAGCTGCTTTTAAAAGCTCATTTCTGTTCGGGTAATGATAATGCAGATTTCCCAGACTTATTCCCATTTGTTGGGAAATATAAAGTGTGGTCACATTTTCAACTCCTTCCTCATTGAATAACTGTATCGCTTTAAGTAAAATTTTGTCTTTTGTCTTCACACCATTGGGTTTCTGCCCGAAAATAATAAAAAACACATTTGCAAAATTAGCTAACATTAGCTAATTTTGCAAAAACATTGTTTATGGCCATAGAACGTAAATGTCCTGAATGTGGTTATTGGAATAACGAAGAGGACTATTGTGTCAGTTGCGGAGCGGTTCTCTCTCCGAAAATCATTGTTGCACAACGGGAAGAAAAGCTGGAATGGGAACGATTAAATGCTCCCAAACCATTCATTGACCGTTTTCTGGAAAAGTGGAAACATTCCCGTTTCCTGCTGATCCGGATCAGCTTTCATATCTTTTATACCATCTGGGCTATTGTAATGTCCATCGCATTTTTTTTCGCTTATATTACGATCGGTGTGAATGGATAAAAGCAGAAAAGCATGTTTTTTCTTACTGTTTGTAACAGCTTTATACATTGTCATCCGGCTACTTCGCTTTTATTCTCTTACCAATTCTTATTTTATACGTTTTCATCTTACGGATTTACTATTCATACCTGTACAACTCACATTCACACTGATTTTCCTGAGATATATCAAAAGAAATCATTCGCTCACTTTGCCAACAGTATTTGTATGGGTAAATTTTATACTGATGTCCACCTTGTTTGAATGGTACCTGCCTGTTTGTAGAAATTCACCGGAACAAACTGCTGACGCAACGGATGTCCTCATGTATTTTGCAGGCACCTTGCTGTTTATATTTCTTCAGAAACGAAGATTTTGAATGATGAATGTTGGAATATTGAATACTGAATATTGAATATATTGAAGATGATACCGGGGAGAAAAAAGAGCTTCTCTCTAATGTCTTTCGTCTTTTATCTCTTCGTCCTGATATCCTAAAGTCATAATACTTAATATCCAGCCATCTTTACCACAGCTTCCAACGGCGTGTAATTACGCTTGGGCGAAATTCTTCTATCACTTCGTGGACATTTTTATTTGCAAGTTTTCTTTTAAAAACAAAGGTGCTTTTTTTATGCTTATAATCCAGTTCGTCTTTTGAAACGGGAATAAGAAATAAGAAATTCACCGGTGTTTCATCTATATAGAACGGGTTGAAAATTTCGTGCATATAAGTCGCCTCGTCAAAGTAAAAATGATCTTGTGTAACGCTTCTGGACAAAGATTTCGGCGGATTCCCGTTCGGAATGGTATGTCCTGCGCCAAACCATGTTTTTCTGTCCAGCAAAAAGTTTCCGAGCCATTCCAGTTTTTCCGTGACCCACTGATTGTTCTCATCCCCGAAATCCCAATCATCTTCCACACAAACACTTAATTCAATGTGTTCTTTCCCTTCATACTTCGGAGTTACGGGCATTCTGTATTTCCAAAGTCCGTCCGTGCAAACAACGAAATACTTCTTCCCATGAAAATGAACATCAAAACGAATGATGTTAAAACGGTCGCCGACAACAAGGGTTTCAAAATCAGACTTAGGAAAACGCTGTTGCAGATGTTCGAGAAAAGACATAAAAAGAATTTAGCTTATTTATCTGTAAAAGTACCTAAAATAGGCACGACTTGTTGAATGTGCGTTCAAAAAAGTTATCAGTACAGAAAAGCAAATTTAATAATGTCAGCGATTTTATTTCTTCATTGCAACGATAGAATAAACCATGGGAATTTTATTATCCAAATGTTCTATCCTGTATTTTTTCGGTTCAAATTCAATGGTTCTGTTGAAACAATTATAAGGGGAGTAATCAAATTCATCAAGAGATTTTATTTCAAGACCGTTTTGAATCAGGCTGTTAATTACCTCACTCAAACCGTGGTTCCACATAACATATTCTTGTGTCAGAGCTGCGGTTCTGTCGGCATACGTTCCATTTTCTGTTTCTACAATTGCTCCTGAATTAGAATAATTATAGTCGATTTTTTCAAAATTGTCATCAAACATCCAAATAACGGGGTGAAATTCAACAAATACGAATTGTCCGTCCGGCTTTAAAAATTTAGAGATGACTTTCGCCCATTTGTCTAGATCCGGTAACCAGCCAATCGTGCCGTAGCTCGTAAAAACAATGTCAAATTGTTTCTCTAAGTGATTGGGCAAATCGTAAATATCACAGCAGATGAAATCCGCTATTGAGCCTGTGTCCTTTGCAATTTTTTTGGCGCTTTCGATAGCCTTATCCGACAGATCAACTCCTGTAATTCCTTTTACGCCAAGCCTTTCCAAAGAAATGGTATCTTGTCCGAAATGACATTGCAAATGCAAAATTGTTTTTCCTTTTATATCTCCAAGCAGGTTTAACTCTATATCATTCAAAGAAGTTTTTCCTTTCAGGAAACCCTCAAGGTCATAAAAATCCGATTTCAGATGCGCATCTGTTCTGTTGTTCCAGGATTGCCGGTTTATCTCTATATAATTCTGCTCTTTGTTCATTTTTATGCATTTCAAATAATGACGGATGTTTCAATATTACACAAAAAATTCAAGTATACTGTTTGGTATTATCGGTCGGGAATGGTAAAATGGGAATGGTTTTGAATTTTTTGGGGAAAGGTTCGGAGACAGATATGAATAGAAAACCCTACTTCAAAAACAAAAAACCCTACTTCGCTCTCGCTAAACGTTCGAGCTACGTAGGGTTAAAGTGGAGCCTATGGGATTCGAACCCACGACCTCTTGGCTGCCAGCCAAGCGCTCTAGCCAGCTGAGCTAAGGCCCCAAAACATCAATTATTCGCACTCATATTTCTGCGAGCGATCAGAATGAACGTTTTGCAAATATACAAAGGAACTGATAAATCTGATACTTTTCGGAACATTGTTTAATGTTAGAACTTATCCCAACGAAATAATTTCATTTCAAGCTGCTGTATATACAAATCCTTCAGTTCAGTGCTCAATTCTTTGGGATCTTTTATTGATTTGACTTTTTTCCAGGCATCTTTACCAAAATCACTATCTAATGCGGCTTTTGTCCATTCTCTTAATTGCTTTGAATGAGGGACATTTGGGATTGATTCTGAAATTCGGTATAAATTATGCCTAATAAACAAATAATTGTCTAAAGAATCATTTTGGATCATAATAAAGACGTTTAAAGGTTGATATAATTTACTAAATTATTTTGAATTAGATTATTGATGAGAAAAAATGAACTTGAGAATTAGAAAATAATAATGGATTCAAACCAGTTTTTCAGTTTCAATTAGTTTCAGTTGAGAAAATAATAACTTGCATTAAGCACGGTTGCAAAAGTCACCCACAATAAATACGGAATGTTGATATACGAAGCTATCGGTTTAATTTTATAAAATAAAACGAGCATCACAACAATAATAATCCACAATAAAATAATCTCAATCAAAGCGAAGTCTATCATCCTGAAATAGAAAAAGATAAAGCTCCAAGCAAAATTTAATAGTAATTGAAGTAAAAAGATTAAAATTGAACGGTTGCGTTCTCTTCCCGGATCTTGTTTCCAAACTAAAAACAATGAAATTCCCATAAAGATGTACAGGGTAGTCCAAACAGGACCAAATATCCAGTTTGGCGGATTAAACGATGGCTTGTTTAATGTCGCATACCATTCAGGTATTGATTGAGCCGTAGCTATTCCTGCAATTGCCCCCAGACTTAACGGCAATATGATGGATGCCAGAAATTTTAAAAGTAAGGTACTTTTCATAATATGAATTGTAATTATTTTATTGGTTAAAATTTAACCTGTCATCTTTTTATCTTTACCTAAAGGTAGTAAAATTTCATGTTTTAATAAATTCTGAAATACAACACCTAAAGAAACCGCTTATTAGAAAAGGCCTTTCCGGAACCCGATTTCAAATACTTTTCAAAATGAAATGCTTTGTATTTATCCGAAAAGGCAATATAAGTGACAAGTTCCAACGGAAGCCGGGTAGAAGTGTAAAGCACTTCTCCTTTGTTGTGGCGCTTTAGGCGTTCTTCAATGTTTTGTGTACATCCGGTATAAGTTGTTCCGTCGGAGCATTTGAGTAAATAAACGTATTGCATTTATAATAGTGTTTTAGGTAAACATTAAACTATTCTTATTTTAAGTTAGTAAAAATTATCCTTTGGATTGGTGAAGAATGAAATAGTTTTTAAATTTCAGTAAAATTTGTGGATTGAATCCGCCGAAGCCCATTGAGGAATTGTTTGAGAGGAAGTGAGTGATTTAAATAAAAAAGCCCTACTCCATTCTATCGAATTACGTAGGGCGAAGGTGGAGAATAACGGATTCGAACCGTTGACCCCCTGCGTGCAAGGCAGGTGCTCTAGCCAGCTGAGCTAATCCCCCGTTTGTTTAAGTTGTATCCCAAAAAACTTATACAAATATAGAGAAAGTATCTGGAAAATCAAGAAGCCGTAAAAAATTCCCGTCAGCATCCCGATAAAAATATCACTGGGATAATGTACTCCAAGATAGACCCTTGAATAAGAAGCCAAGATGGCAAAAGGGAAAAAAGTGTACTTGATCCATGTTCTCCGTTTTCTGAATGTCAGAAACAATAACATGGCGATTCCAAAGGTATTAGCAGCATGACCGGAATAGAATCCGAACGTTCCACCTCTGTAGTCATTGACCGTATGTACCTGCGGGCCGACTTCCAGATGATGTGTGGGACGGTAGCGTTCTACTGTTTTTTTGGTAATTGTAGCGCTCTGGTCCGTCAGCAGGATCAATAATGCAACTCCCATCAGAAAAAAGGCAAATGCTTTTACCTTCAGAAGCTGAAATAACTGGTAAATCCAGACTATAAACAGCGGAATGAATATCTTGATTTTACTGATCCAGAACATCGGCTGATCCATCCACGGAGCATGCAGGCTATTCAGAAACAATAACAATTGCTGATCAAGATGCTCTAAATATTCAATCATCAGCGTTCAGCTCTTTCCACAACAAATCTTTCAGCTCATCCAAACCTTTCTGGGCAACAGATGATATAAAGATCGTGCGGATATTCTCAGGCAAAAATGCTTTCATCTGTTCTGTCATGACCTCATCCAGCATGTCACTTTTGGTAATTGCCAGCAGGCGTTTTTTATCCAGCAATTCCGGGTTGTATTCCGCCAGTTCATTTAACAGGACTTCATACTCCTTTTCAATGTCATTGCTGTCAGCAGGAATCATGAAAAGCAACAGGGAATTCCGTTCAATATGCCGTAAAAAACGATGCCCGATACCTTTTCCTTCATGAGCTCCTTCGATAATACCCGGAATATCCGCCATTACAAATGAGCGGTTTCCTCTGTAATTAACAATTCCCAGATTAGGGCGAAGTGTCGTGAAGGGATAATCTCCGATTTCCGGCTTGGCAGCTGTAAGAACAGACAAAAGCGTGCTCTTTCCTGCATTCGGAAAGCCTACCAGACCGACATCCGCCAAAACCTTCAGCTCCAGGATCATCCAGCCTTCCGTTCCCGGTTCTCCCGGTTGCGCATACTGCGGGGCCTGATTCGTAGAAGATTTGAAATGGTTATTTCCCAATCCTCCGCGACCGCCTTTTACTAATATTTTTTCTTCACCGTCCCGCGAAATTTCAAATAGAATCTCTCCTGTTTCTCCATCACGGGCAACTGTACCGATCGGCACTTCAATGAATTTATCTTCTCCCTGAGAACCTGTTTTCAAATTTCCGGTACCATGTGCTCCATGACCGGCTTTGATATGCTTTTGATACTTCAAATGCAACAAGGTCCATAATTGTGTATTTCCCCGAACAATAATATGCCCGCCTCTGCCACCATCACCACCATCCGGACCACCTAAGGGGATGTATTTTTCCCTGCGGTAGTGGGTTGAGCCACCACCGCCATTTCCGGACGTACAATGAATCTTCACATAATCAACAAAATTGTCCGATGCCATTATTTTATAAGAATTATTTTACAGCATCAATAGCTGCATACAGTCTTTCCGAAACTTCATCAATTGCTCCGATTCCATTCACAGTCGTCACTTTTCCCTGTGCTTCGTAGTAAGGAAGGACGTGAATCGTTTTATTAAAATATTCATCAATACGTTTCAGCAATTTTTCCGCATCATCATCCGCGCGTCCGCTGATTTTGCTTCTTTCAGCGATACGTTCCTTGATCACATCCTGATTGACATCCAGCCGGAGCACTGAATTGATCTTCTGACCTTTAGACTCCAGGTAGGCATCCAGCGCTTCCGCCTGGGCAACCGTTCTCGGAAAGCCGTCAAAAATAAACCCTTTCGCATCCGGGTATTTCTGCGCTTCTTCTTCCAGCATGTCAATCGTTATAGAATCCGGAACTAATAGTCCGTCCGCAATGATTTTCTTTACTTTAAGTCCCAATTCGGTATCTTGTGAAATATGTAGTCGAAACATATCTCCTGTTGAAAGGTGAACAAGATTATATTTTTCAATCAGTCTTTCAGATTGAGTTCCTTTACCTGCTCCCGGAGGTCCGAATAGTACGATATTAAACATAATTAATTGTTTTAGTCTGTTAATTGATAGATGGCGTCCAAGTTTCTACCATGTTCGTTATAATCCAATCCGTAGCCGACAACGAATTTATTTTCTATGCTGAATCCCGTATAATGAGGGGGATTTTTTCCGTTAAACGCGTCCGGCTTAAACAACAATGAAGCGATCTGCAAAGATCTGCAGCCGTTCGCATTTAAAATTTTCACGATCTTATCCATGGTAATTCCCGTATCGACAATGTCTTCAACAATCACTACATCACGGTCAGCGATATCATTTGTAAGCCCGATGATTTCATCTACACGGCCGGAACTTTCCGTACCTTTGTAGGAGCTCACTTTGACAAAAGCGATTTCACAATCCAATTGTATGTGCTTAAGCAAATCCCCGGCGAACATGAACGCGCCGTTGAGAATAACTACAAATGTTACTTCTTTGCCTTTGTAGTCTGCATTTATCTGCCCTGCCATTTCCCTGATCCGTTCCTGGATGCTGCCGGCAGATAAAAATGCTGTAAATCTTTTATCTAAAACTTGTATCACTACAATCTGATTTATTGCAAAAATAAAATTTTATTCCTAAAAACCGCGTTTTATCCCTAACCTCACACAATCATCACTCCTTTTACGCCCAGTTTTTCAATGAAAATCATATTTTTTTCACTAATCGCGTCAGGAAGAAAAAGAAATTTTTTGTCGTACATTACATCATTCACCCAAAAGCTCAGGAAATATTCATTTGTAAGTCCGAAAACATCCGGCATAATCGGCTCAATTTTAGCCGCTTCATTGGGTAAAAGAATTTCCATGCAGTGTCTCAGCGTAGAAGTGCGGATGGTTTCTCCGGTCTGCTCATTCTTACCATAGCCGGTGCTTGTTACAATAATTCCTTCCATGATATCATCCCGCAGGTTCAAAAGATAAACATTGTATGCCGGCTCCTCGTTTTCTCCCTGTTCCATAGCTACCACAAATGCTACATTTTCTACTTTCGGAATTAAGATGTCTTTCTTCATTTTTTCTGTGAAATTCGTTCTGCAATTTTTAAATATTCAAAAAAATCTTTCGGATGCCCGACTTTCAGAAGGTCATCTTTCGCTTCTTCTACTGTCATATTCAGATCTCTTTTCATTCCGGTCCGTATAATGATTCTGTTTTTTGACGGAATGGAAACGACATATTGTCCCAAAATACCACGGCAATAATAAACAGGATCCTTTTCTGTAGGGTACAGCCAGATGTGATAACCGTAGCGTGTGTTCGGAATGCCTTCCAAAGTCGAAAGAGGAGCTTCCTCAAGGAAATCATTCATGTACTTCTCCGAAATTATTGTTTCTCCGTCCCATTTTCCTCTGTTCAGGATCAGGCGTCCTAACTTTGCGAAATCTCGGGTGGTTGCATACAGGCAACAAAACGCTTTTTCGTCGCCGTCTTTCTTATCTAAGCTCCAGTATGCGTCACTTTCTGTCCCGATTTTCGACCAGATTTTTTCAGATGCATACCGGCTGACGGATTTTCCTGTCGCTCTCTCAAGGATGAATCCGAGCAATTGCGAATTTCCACTCTGGTAATTAAATACTTTCCCGGGTTCTGTTATCCGTTTTTGATGCGTTGCCAACCGGTATAAATCAGTTCCGTAATACGATTCGGCATTTTCAGAAAACGGATTCTTGCTGCTTTCTTCCCAATTCAAGCCGGAAGACATAGTAATCAAATGGCGGATGGTAATCTTTTCTTTTCCTCCGCTTTTGAATTCGGGAAGATAATTCGCGGCAGGTTCATCAATAGATTTGATCTTTCCCTCGTCCAAAGCACAGCCGATCAGCAACCCGACAACGGTCTTTGCTGCGGAAAAACTGTTGGAATGTGTCGTATCTGTATGTCCGTTAAAATAAGCTTCAAAAATGATGGAATCGTTTTCAATCACTAAAAAAGAGCGTGTGTCCAGTCTTTCAAAAAATGCTTTTTCTTCAGCAGTCAGCGCATAGCTGTTCGGGACAACCGTAAAATTAAACGGTGAAGCAGCCTTCCCAACTTTCGCATTTTCAAATATCGTCAGATCATAAATCCCCGGGCCTGTCCTGCCTTTCAGATAAGTGTTCCAGACACCTTTATAAAGGTAAAATCTCCCGCTCAGAAGAACGATAAAATTGAGCGCAATAATAATTACTGCCAGCAATTTAAGTAGGAAAATCAATTTCTTTTTCAAGCTTCAAATTCGAAATTAAACAGCTCCGCCATTTTGGTTTTTAAAATTTCGGTTACTTCCGCGATTTCAACTGTCCTTCCCAGCTCCTTCTCCAATGAAGTAACACCTTTGTTCTGGATACCGCAGGGAACAATATAATTAAAATAATCCAGATCGGAATTAATATTAAACCCAATTCCGTGCATGGTTACCCAACGGCTGGATTTTACGCCCATCGCGCAAATTTTTCTTGCTGTCGGCTTATCCACATCTAACCAGACTCCAGTAAAACCTTCGTAACGGTCACCTTTAATTCCATATTCGGCCAGGGTCCGGATAACGGCCTCTTCCAGAAAACGCATGTATTTATGGATATCCGTAAAGAAATAGTCCAGATCAAAAATCGGGTACACTACCAATTGTCCCGGTCCGTGATAGGTAATATCTCCGCCCCGGTTGATCTTATAAAAGGAAGCGCCGATATTCGATAAAAATGTTTCATTGAAAAGCAAATGATTCTCATCGCCGCTTTTTCCCAAGGTAAAGACATGCGGATGTTCACACGACAGCAGGAAATTCTCGGTTGGCTCAACCGGAAAACCATTTCGCGCATCAATTTTCCGCTGAATATTTTTTGCGAACAATGACTCCTGGTAATCCCAGGCTTCTTTGTAATCGATGAGTCCTAAATCAATGTGTTTTACCTTTGTCATAGCAACTACAAAAGTACGAATTGATTTACATCAACGCAACAAATTCACATGACCTGTTTTGGATAAAATAATATCATTGATGACATCGGTATAGTCGATTTTCCAGACATACGTGCCTATCGGACAGGGAAGACCTTTGTAAGTTCCGTCCCAATAATCATCGAGACCTCTGATAGTATGGATCAACTCGCCCCAGCGGTCGTAGATATCAAGTGTTATATCTGAAATATTCACTCCGTACACTCTGAAATAATCATTGTGTTCTGAACCGTCCGGAGTAAAAGAATTCGGAATATACAGCAACGGCTCGTAAACCACACGGATAATATCCGTATCTGTACAGCCGTTTCCGTCAATGAAGGTAATTGTATATTCGTAATTCCGGTTCGGAGAAGCATAAGGAGAAGTGCATTCCGTACAGCTCAGGTATTCCGCCGGTGACCAGATATAGGTTCCTGTATAATTTGTGGTAACACCCAGCTGAACCGGCTCGTCGAAAATAGCGTAAACATCAGGATTCGCCAGCACTATGGCTTCGGGATATAAGTTAACTGTGACTTTGTCGGTTGCAGAACAGCCATACTTATCTGTTCCTGTCACCGTGTAGATTGTCGGCTGGTCCGGCTTGACACTTACGATACTTCCCGATGCTTCAACAAAAGTCACGGAAGGTGACCAGACATACGTCAGCGCCCCGCTTGCAAAAAGTGCCGCGGTTTCTCCCGGACAAATAATAGTGTCATTCCAGGCAGTAACTGAAGGGTGAATCAGCCTGACAAATACGCTGTCTCTTTCCGTTGCACAGACATTCACAAAATCACAATAATAATATCTTTCCTGGGAAGGAGTAATGATCACTGTACTTCCTTGTGTCGTATTGATTTCCGTTCCGGGACTCCAATAATATTCATCTGCGCCGCTGACAGTGATGCTCTTTGACGACCCGAAACATACGTACACTGAATCGGGAATAACCGGATGCGGAGGAGTCAGCACTACATTTATGGTAGTGGACGCCTGCAAAGGGCATAAATTTTCAGAAATTCCCTTTACGGTATAAGTAATGGTATTCTGTGGTGTCGCGACGGGATTTGAAACGGAAGGGTCATTCAGGTAATCGGTCGGCGTCCATTCATATTCAATCGCACCGTGCGCAGAAAGCGGAACGCTGTTCCCGATACAGATTACCGTATCCTTATTAATGGAAATACTGTCTTCGAAAACTATGACTGTCGTATAAGCCGTATCCACTCCGCAGTCATTATCTGTCGCGACAACCATAAAAGTTGTTGTTTTAGAAACGGTTGCCACGGGATTTGCAATAGTGGCATTGTTTAAAAACTCGGCGGGACTCCATACATAATTGGTTCCTCCGCTCACCTGCAGCTGTCTCGGCACATTGGGGCAAACGGTATCGTTAGGAGAGCTGGCTGATGCCTTGAATCCTTTAACAGTGATATCAAATTTCACCGTGTCTGAAATAAAGCAGTTAATCGTATCTTTTACTACAAAACTCACCGTATAATTTCCCGGGCCCGGAAAAATATGTGTCGGACTCAATTGATTCGAAGTTGTTCCGTCACCAAAATTCCAGTGAAAGCTGTTTCCCGTGGTCGTAATATTATCAAACGTAACGGCATCGGGATAACAAATAACCGGATTGATCTGGTTAATGGCTGTCTGGATGAATGAGATTTCAAACTTAAAGACTGCCATATTACAATTGGAGCTTTTATTGGTCTGGCTGAATACTCCCGGCGTAGAAGTGAAACCGTTACTGTTCCCTCCGCAGGCAGCACAAACCGCATGATAAATTTTCCCACCTTTGTCAAACCGGCTGGTACCTCCGTCCACATGGTTTGCGCTGGATGTCAGCCCTCCAATGAAAGTAGCATATTTCAGAGAGCCGGCATCCGGCCCTAAAACGGCAATATAGAAATTGTTGCCATTGGTGGTTTTCTGATAGCCATCCTGCGTTACGGCAAGACCTGTTGTTGAGCTTTGGGTCGCCTTGCTGTGATTTCTGTTCACTTCTCCACCCCAGCCGGCAATGTAAATATCATAGCAATCAGAAACAAGAAATGCGGTTGGTGAGATATCCACTTTTTTCTGCCCGGAACCAATAAGTGTCGTCCACAATTCGGTCGAAAAAGAAGGATCGTATTTTTTAATGAACTGTCCTGAATTGGTGTTTCCGTATTTTCCCGGAGAAACAGTCATTGCTCCCAGCGATTGCCCTAAAACGTACACATTCTGATCCAGGTCCAGCTGAATAAAATAAACCTGATCATAGAGCGAAGTTCCTATAAACGACCCTTTTTGCAGTTGGTAAGCGCTGTTAAATTTTGCCACAAATCCGTCAACACCTCCATTCGGCGTGGTTTTTATCCCGGCAGGGAATCCTAATGAGGAAGATGTCGTTCCTCCCGCGATATATACAGAACCATCGTTTGCCACCTGAATGGAATAAGCTGCATCATAACCGGTTCCGCCGAGGTAGGTTGACCACAACAAAGCTGATAGATCAGAGCTAAGCTTGAAAACGACGGCATCCTGATCCCCACCATAGGTCGAAGAGGAATTTACTACCGGAAAATTAGCCGAATAGGTTGTAGAAGCTACAAAAACATTTCCGGAAGCATCCAGGGTGATATCTCCCCGAAACTGGTCTCCATAATTATAATTCAGCGTGTTCAGATTAATTCCGTCGTTATTGGTTCCTCCTATCAGTGTGGAGGCCAGAAGATGTGTTCCGTCAGCGCTCATCTTCACAACAAAGATATCCGATCCCGTATTGAAGGAAATATTATTCGCACTAAAGGAAGAGCCTGTTTTATTGCTGGTTTGATAGGCATTTGTCGTTGTCGGGAAGTCGTGTGAGCTCGTAATTCCCAAAATATAAATTTCACCGATTGGATTACAGACGATACTATGAGGTGTTTCTGAATAATTTCCTCCGAGATAGGTAGAATACAGCAGCTGCGTCCCATCGGCAGAAAATTTACTGATGGCTGCATCAACTGTTCCTCCTCCAAAGCTATTATCAAATGCTCCTGTTGTCACGGGATATCCCACTCCAAAAACAATCCCGCCGCCAAAGGCATTTCCCTGCGGATCCGGTGCGGCAGTAAATCCCCAGTTGTCTTTTGTGGAACCGGTATAAGTGGAGAAAGAAAGGATCGGGTCAATGACCAAAGGGAGGTTTTCATTATATCCTTTCGGAAATTCAAAGGAAACCACATTATTTTTGATCCGGTAGTTCACTTCTACCTTTATTTTCCGGCCCGAATCATCGACATTCCAGGCCTCCGGAGCAGATTCTTCCATGTACCCCAGCGGATGATAACCTCTCAGTGAGCCGTCTTTCTCAATTGTTATACGGTCAAATCCTTCATATTTCAGCTGCAGCTGGTTTACCGCTGCATTTGCGGCAACTAAATAATTAATCTTTAGATCTCCTTTCTGACTGATTGTCTGTACATCAATGCCCGGATAAAGATTCTTTCTCGTCAGCTGTCTGAAGCTATAGACTTTGCTTTTCCAGCTGGAAGAGTTATTTCCTAAAAAGTAATTCCTGTAAAATCCCGACGGATCTGTTTCTTCAAAAAAAGCTTGCTCTTTAGCATTCAGATACTTTATCTTAAAGGCATACATCTTAGAATCCACGTGCGCTTCCTTTTCCTGAAGATCGTGATGGTGGCTGGAATTACTGAGTGAAACGGTATAGCCTTCCTTATCAAGGAAAAAATGACCGTTTGTCAGTTCCACATCGTACAGAATCTGTGAATCCCACTGTCCGCGGTTGGGATGAAAGTAAATGTCTCCGTCCTGGCACAAAACAGTACCGGAAAGGAGAAAAAATACAAAAAAAAGTATCAATTGTTTCATTTACAATCCCTCGTGATTCTATTATTGAACGCAATTTACTATAAATAGTTTGCTATCCCAAAAATAAAAACTGATTTTATCAGGAAATAATCCGTTTTCGGCTGATAAAAAATCGTAAATTTGCACAAAGAAAATTCAAGATGAGCGACGCTATCAAACACGAGTGTGGAATTGCACTTCTCCGATTAAAAAAACCGTTAGATTATTACTTAGAAAAATACGGAACTGCCTTTTACGGACTGAATAAGCTGTACCTTTTAATGGAAAAGCAGATCAACCGGGGACAGGACGGAGCAGGAGTGGCAAACATCAAATTTGACATGCGTCCCGGAGAAAGATACATTTCAAGGTATCGTTCCATCGACAGCAAGCCTATCCAGGATATCTTCCAGCATATTAACGAGCGTTTCCGCCAGATTGAGCAGGAAGATCCGGAAAAGCTGAAAGATGTCGAATACTTAAAAAAGAATGCCGGATTTACAGGGGAATTGTTTTTGGGACATCTTCGCTACGGGACTTTCGGCAGAAACAGCATTGAAAGCTGTCACCCGTTCCTGAGACAAAGCAACTGGGTAACCAGAAATTTAGTCGTTGCAGGGAACTTCAATCTGACGAATGTAGATGAGCTGTTTGATGTCCTGGTAAACATCGGGCAGCACCCAAAGGAAAAATCCGATACTGTAACGGTGCTGGAAAAAATAGGTCATTATCTGGATGTTGAAAATGATGAATTATATCAGCAATATAACAGGCTGGGTTTCGGAAACCAGGAAATTTACGATAAAATAGCAAAGAATATTGATATTGAAAAAATTCTGAAAAAAGCTTCGGATGACTGGGACGGCGGCTATGCAATGGCCGGGCTGTTCGGTCACGGTGACGCATTTGTGCTGCGTGATCCTTCCGGGATCCGCCCTGCTTTCTGGTTTGACAATGACGAAGTATGTGTTGTCGCATCAGAACGTTCTGTGATCCAGACCGCTTTCCGGTTGAAATACGCCGATGTACAAGAGCTGACTCCCGGGCATGCGCTGATCATCAGAAAGGACGGATCGGTGAATGAAGCTCAGATCAACGAACCTAAAGAATTCAAAGCCTGTTCATTCGAACGGATCTATTTCTCAAGAGGAAATGATTATGAGATCTATGATGAACGGAAAAATCTGGGAAGACTGGTTGTAGAGCAGGTATTAAAATCGGTTGATTATGATCTGGACAATTCCGTTTTCTCTTTCATTCCGAATACAGCGGAAACCGCATTTTACGGAATGATAAAAGGGCTGGAAGATCATTTGAATCAACGTAAATATGAAGAGATCTTAGCGTTGGGAGAAAAACCCGATGCAGCTAAGCTTCAGGAGATATTATTTCGCAGAGCACGTATTGAAAAAATCGCTATTAAGGATGCGAAGCTGAGAACGTTCATCACGCAGGACGCAGACCGCCACGACCTTGTTTCCAATGTATATGATATTACGTATGGCTCGGTAGTACGCGGTAAAGACAACCTGGTAGTTATTGATGACAGTATTGTACGTGGAACTACTTTAAAACAAAGTATCCTGCAAATTCTGGACCGCCTGGATCCGGTAAAAATCGTAGTGGTTTCTTCTGCTCCGCAGATCCGCTATCCGGACTGCTATGGGATAGATATGGCAAGGATGGGCGATTTTATAGCCTTTGAAGCGGCAATCGCTCTTCTGAGAGAACGGGGACAAGATCATGTAATTGAGAACGTTTACCGTAAATGTAAAGAGCAGGAGTATTTTCCGAAGGAACAGATCAAAAACTACGTTAAAGAAATATATGCTTCTTTTACACCCGAAGAAGTTTCAGCGAAAATTGCAGAATTACTGACTCCTTCCAATATCAACGCGAAGGTCGAGATTGTTTATCAGTCCATTGAAAACCTGCACAAAGCATGTCCTAAAAACTCGGGAGACTGGTATTTTACAGGTAACTACCCTACTCCCGGAGGAAATAAAGTGGTAAATAAAGCATTCATTAACTGGAAAGAAAATAGAAACGAACGACCTTACTAAATACGCAAATGTCTGAAAGAAAGAAAATTTTAGTAACCGGAGGTGCCGGCTATATCGGCTCGCACACGGTTGTTGAATTGTATAACAGCGGTTTTGAACCCATCATTTTAGATGATTTCAGAAATTCAGAAGAATTTATCATTGACCGGATTCAGAAGATTATCAATAATGAAGTAATTCTTTACAAAGGAGCTTGTCAGGACGCTGATCTGCTGCAGATGATTTTCGAAGCGCATGAAATTTCAGGTGTTATTCACTTTGCGGCTTATAAAGCCGTTGGAGAGTCTGTTAAAGACCCTCTGATGTATTACGAAAACAATATCGGTTCTCTTTTATCTATTTTGCGGTGCCTGGAAGTATATAAGGTCAAAAATTTCGTTTTCAGCTCTTCCTGCTCCGTTTACGGAGATCACCCAAAACTTGGGAACGGGATAACAGAAGAAGCTAGTGACCTGAAACCGCAATCACCTTATGCAAATACAAAGCTGATCGGGGAACAGATCATCACCGACTGGAAAGTAAACCAACCGGACACAAATGTTTGCTTATTGCGTTATTTCAATCCGGTAGGTGCTCATGAAAGTGCCCGAATCGGAGAGCTTCCGCTGGGTGTCCCGAACAATCTGCTTCCTTTTATAACGCAAACCGCTGCGGGAATCCGTGAGGAATTAACGATTTTCGGAAATGATTACAATACGGAGGACGGAACCTGTATCCGGGATTATATCCACGTGGTAGATTTAGCAAAGGCGCATGTGAAAAGCCTGGAATGGCTGCTCGCTAAAAACGGAGTTATTGACGTATTCAATGTGGGAACAGGAAAAGGATCCAGTGTGTTAGAAATTGTTACGAAATTTGAAGAATTAACGAAGGTTTCATTAAATTGGTCTTTCGGGCCGAGAAGAACGGGTGATGTCCCGGTAGTATTTGCGGACAATAAAAAGGTGAAAGAATACCTGAAATGGACTCCGGAATACACGGTTGATAATGCTATAGTTCATGCCTGGGAATGGCAAAAGAGTTTGGAATGAAGAAGAAACAGCTTGTTTTTTATGTACTGATTTTTATTTCTGTTCATTTATCTGCCCAGAAAAACAAGGTGGAAACGGCTACAAAATTCCGTCCGGGCATTATGTGGTTTTTTACCGGATTGGAACCTTCAAGCATGGTTTGGGCTCCCCGCTTCGACCGTTTGATGATCGATATCAAATACAACGACCTGATCAATCCTTCTTCAATTAAACTGTTCAACACCAAAGGAAGCTCTATCGGGTTCAATACACAGTTTGTTTTTGACATTCCGATGAATTTCAGAAATACCGCTGCTTTCGGAATAGGGATCGGCTATGAGTTCTCTAAGTTCGTACATAACAAAGCGGTTTTACCTTTTAATGGAAATCAGTTTGATTTTTCTGATTCTGCCTATTTTGACAAATCCATTCTGAGAACACACACCTTTTTTGTACCTGTCGAGCTACGTTTCCGGACACAAGGATGGCAGCACTTTAAATTTCATATCGGTTCCAATATCGGCTACCGTTTTGGAAACAACAAAACCTATCAGGACGATGCCGTAAACAGGATCCGGACGGGAAAGATGAGCAATTTCGAGTGGCTGTATCTTGATGTTCATGCCCGTGTCGGAATCCGGAACTGGGCATTGCTGATCTCCGCAAATATGTTTCCGCTCTTCCGGAAAACAGATATCAAAACAATCCCTGTCAGCCTGGGAATTACTATTTCGCTGTATTAATTATTTCTTTGAATCAATCAGGGTAATATGCCCGTGCTGCTCTTCCGTTTTCCCTGAATAGAAAGTAACTCTTGTCTTGTGAAAATAAACTCCTGACATTGCTTTTTTGCCTTTAAAGGTGCCATCCCACTGGTCTGTAATGTCATCAAAAGTATCCATCACTTCTCCCCAGCGGTTTAAAATAATGCATTCCAGCTCTTTTACGCAATTACCCGTAATAAACCATGTATCATTGGCATTATCACCATTAGGAGTAAAAACGTTCGGTATATACAATGATTCTATCCCGGAATTGTCAGGAATGACAACTGTTCTTTTTAGCTGACATCCGGCAGCGTCTGTTATGGTAATTTCAGCCTGTCCCGGCGGAACATCCGGAATTTCCGCACCAACCACGTTTCCGTTAAAGTTAAAGATATAAGGAGCGGTGCCGCCTGTTACATTCGTTATTTCAAGGGTTCCGTTAATTCCGCATCCGATAATCGTATGAACATATTCCATATCGTAAGGAGGTTCGAATAAATTATTGACAGTCACCGTTTTTGTCAACCGGCATCCTTCCGCATCGGCTACTATTAACGGGTAGGTTCCTTCAGCAAGTCCGGAATAGCTCGTCGCGGAAGTAAACCCTGAGGAATGCAAATCATACACATAAGGAGCCGTACCACCCGTTACTGCTCTTAAATGAACACTTCCCGCCGATTTATTGCATGTATCATTTACAGCCGTCACAGAAATATCCGTTATTCCCGGACTTCCTCCTACTATCGCAGAAGTAGTATAGATACAGCCGGCAGCATCTTTTACAGTAACCGTATAAGTTCCTGAGTTCAAATTAGGATAAGTGGTATTTGATGAGAATCCTCCGGAAGCAAACGCGTATTCATAAGGTGCAACGCCACCGGTCACAGTTCCCAGATAAACAGCTCCTTTTCCCTGTCCGCAGGAGTCTTTTTCAGTATTAATTGCTACAGCAGTCGGGCCGTTTGAATTTTGGATGGAAAATGTTTCTGTAAAAGTACAACCATTTGCATCTTTAACTTCTACTGAGTGGGATCCTGCACTTAGCTGCGTATAGCCCAATGCTGAGGAAAAGCTGCCTCCGTCCACACTATATTGATAAGGAGCAGTACCGCCTGTTACATTTAATACCGTCATTGTTCCGTCAGCCTGCCCGCATGCGGTTTCCGTAACAGAAACAGCGATTGCAACCGGACCGGAAGCTGTACCAACTGTAGCAGTTGTGGAATAAGCACAGCCGTTCGCATCCTTCACTTCGACTGAATGGGAACCGGAAGCTAATAGTGCATAGCTGACCGTTGAAGAAAAACCATTTCCGTCCACATTGTATTCATAAGGTGCTGTGCCACCCGTCACCGTTCCTAAAGTTATCGTCCCGTTCGATTGTCCGCAGGCTGCAGGTGTGGTGGAAACAGAAACCGCTGTCGGGCCGGAAGCTATGCCAACTGTAACAGACGTGGAATAAGTGCAGCTGTTCGCGTCTTTCACCTCAATTGAATGAGAACCGGAAGTTAATTGTGCATAGCTGATCGTTGAAGAAAAGCCATTCCCGTCCACATTGTATTCATAAGGTGCAGTGCCACCCGTGACCGTTCCTAAAGTTATGGTCCCGTTCGATTGTCCGCAGGCTGCAGGTGTGGTAGAAACGGAAATAGCTGTCGGGCCAGAAGCAGTACCAACTGTAGCGGATGTAGAAAAGGTACAGCCGTTCGCATCCTTCACTTCGATTGGATGAGAACCGGAAGCTAATTGTGCATAGCTGACTGTTGTGGAAAAGCCATTCCCGTCCACATTGTATTCATAAGGTGCGGTGCCGCCCGTCACCGTTCCTAAAGTTATGGTTCCATTCGATTGCCCGCAGGCTGCAGGTGTGGTAGAAACGGAAATCGCCGTAGGGCCTGCCTGAGTGGCAACCTGTGCATTCGTATTGTAAACACAGCCGTTATTATCCTGAACAATGATCGGATAAGTCCCGTTTGAAAGTCCTGTATAGATGGTCTGAGATGAGCTCCCCTGACCGTTGAAATTGAAAGTGTAAGGAGCCGCCCCGCCGGTCACATTTCCAATAGTAACCGATCCGTCATTCTGGTTACAGGAAGCATCTGTGATCGTCAAACCCACTGCTGTAGGACCTGCTGTCGCATTCACTGTAAGCGGGCTTATTGAAATATATTGGTATGCGGGCCTTTTTGGTCCTGAAAAGCTGTAATAATCGTTCGGAGCAGCGGTATAATCCGGATGGTACTTTAAAACAACCGTTTTTAAAGTGGTTCCCGGAGGTGGCGTGACAGTAAAGGTGACCTCATCGCACAAGGCTGAGCTTCTGCTGCCATATGCGCTGCTGTTATATCCTTTTACAATCCGGATGTTTCCACTGGTTGTAATTACTTTATTGGAACCGCCTGAAGCCGTTATATTCGCTACCGGAACGGGATTATTATTTCCGTCTGTGGCAGAAAGCTCTACCCAATCCGCAAAAGTCTGATAGGACTCGTCGGCATTGATGTCTTTGATCTTGAATGATATATTTCCGCACAATCCGTTTGTCGTTCCTCCGGAAGTAAAATCCATAGTGAGCGTAGAATGAGCATTCGTGATATTTCCGAACATGTGCTCCAGAGACAATCCTCCGCTTATACCACATTGCCCGTTACCCACAGTATTTCCGGGAAAATATTTAGGTGTTCCATTCTGAAATCCCGGAGAAGAGGAAGTAACTGTCACGGTCATTATTCCTGTAGTATAGCTTGTTCCGCCTGCAGGAAATCCGTCCCAGTTCAATGTCTGGGAAGAGATAAAATAAACAGGCAGGAAAAGTAACAACAGGATGTAGTGTAAGTTTTTCATGTTCAATTGGCTTTGAGATAGCAATATTATGTATTCTTTCTCAATAAAAAAAGAGGCTTATCGCCTCTTCTCTTTTTATCAGTCAACCTGACTCAATTTCAACATATTGGTTTTTCCGTTCTCTTCAATCGGGATGGAAGCAATATTAATGATCAAATCTCCTTCTTTTATCAACCCTTCTTTTTTCAGGATATATTTTATATCTGCAATGGTATGGTCTGTACTTACTTTCGAATCATAGAAAAAAGCCTTCACGCCCCACACAAGATTTAGCTGGGTAAGTATATTCTTATTTCCCGTAAAAATATAGATCGGGGATTTAGGTCTTTGTGACGCCAGCTTGTAAGCAGTATATCCCGAATAAGACATTGCCACCAGCGCATCCGCTTCAACACGCTGTGCCAAACGGCAGGCATTAAAGCAAATAGAATCGGAGATATAACGGTCAGTCGCTTTTAGCGGCATTGTGGCTATGTAAAGAATGCCATCAAAGACTGCCACTGCACAGCTCATATGTGTCATCGCTTTTATAACTTGCACAGGGAACTTACCAACAGACGTTTCACCGGAAAGCATTACTGCATCCGCACCGTCCATCACCGCATTGGCAACGTCGTTTACTTCCGCTCTCGTCGGTGAAATATTAGTGATCATGCTTTCCATCATCTGCGTAGCAACAATCACCGGCTTCGCCTGCTGAATACATTTCTGAACCAGCATTTTCTGGATCAGCGGAACGCTCTGAAATGGTACTTCCACACCTAGATCTCCCCGCGCCACCATGATCGCATCACTTTCCCGGATGATTTCATTTATATCATCCAGAGCTTCCGGCTTTTCGATCTTAGCAATCACTTTCGCTTTTGCCTGTACATTTTTAATCAGGTATTTCAGCTCGATAATATCTCTTGCAGAACGTACAAAGGATAATCCTATCCAGTCAACATCCTGTGCCAGTGCAAAGTTCAGATCGTTTCTGTCTTTCTCTGTCAGTGAAGGAATCGAGATCTTCGTATTCGGAAGATTCACTCCT